>ERZ869936.23-NODE-23-length-318944-cov-16.043109_pt1:232500-318944 | contig 318944 bp, 253 predicted proteins | sample MGYA00520876_ERZ869936 | MGnify/ENA primary metagenome ERZ869936 (study PRJEB32218, sample SAMN09650985) | biofilter metagenome | isolation source: enrty point of leading RO module | place: Saudi Arabia: Thuwal, RO plant located on Red Sea...
TCCTCGCTGTCGACCTCGCCGAAGCGCTGGATCTGTGCGAAGAGCTCCGGGATCTCCCAGGATCCGAGCCGGATCTCCGCCTGCAGGCCGCGTGGCAGGATGCGCGGCAGGTTGTCGGTCAGTCCACCACCGGTGATGTGGGCGATCCCGTGCAGCGCCGCTCGGCCGAGCAGCGGCCGCACCGCGGCCAGGTAGCTGAGGTGCGGCGCCAGCAGATGTTCGCCCACCGTCATCCCGGTTTCGCCGAGGCGATCCTCGAGGCCGAGGCCGGCGGCCTCGAGCAGCGCCCTGCGCGCCAGCGAGAATCCGTTCGTATGCAGCCCGGCCGAGGGCAGGCCGACCAACACATCGCGAGGCGCGACCCGGGAGCCGTCGATGAGTCGCGAGCGGTCGACGAGGCCGACGATGAAGCCCACGAGCTCGTAGTCGCCCTCCTGATAGAAGCCCGGCATCTCCGCGGTCTCGCCGCCGAGCAGCGCGCAGCCGTTCTCGCGGCAGCCCGCGGCGACGCCGCCGACCAGTTGACGCATCGCATCGGGATCGAGGCGTCCCGCACCGACGTAGTCGAGGAAGAAGAGCGGCGCGGCGCCCTGCACCAGGATGTCGTTCACGCAGTGGTTGACCAGGTCCCGCCCCACCGTCGAGTAGTCGCCGGCCATCCGTGCCACCATCAGCTTGGTGCCCACACCGTCGGCCGAGGAGACGAGCACCGGCTCGGCGCAGCCGCCGAGGTCGGGAGCGAAGAGACCGCCGAAACTGCCCAGCTCGCTGAGCACGCCCGCGGTCCTCGTCGACTCGACGATCTCGCGGATGCCGCGCAGGGCGCGGTCCTGGGCGTCGATGTCGACGCCCGACCTCGAGTAGGCGCTGGATCGCTGCTGCCGCTTCATCGCATCTCGTCCTCACCGTCGGCGAGCACCGTGAAGAGCTGGCCCTGACGGTCGTCGCGCGTCGAGGAGGGCACCACCGGGTAGCTGCCGGTCCAGCACGCCGTGCAGTAGGACTCCGGCGCTCCGCTGACGCACTCGAACAGCCCCTCCAGACTCAGGTAGGCCAACGAGTCGGCCTCGGTGAAGTCACGGATCTCCTCGAGGGTCTTGGACGAGGCGATCAGCTCCTCCCGGGTCGGGGTGTTGATCCCGTAGTGGCACGGATACGCCGTCGGCGGCGAGGTGATCCGCAGGTGCACCTCTCTGGCACCGGCCTCGCGCACCATGCGCACGATCTTGCGCGACGTGGTGCCGCGCACGATCGAGTCGTCGACCAGCACGACCCGGCGCCCCTGGATCAGGCCGGTCACCGGGTTGAGCTTGACCCGCACGCCGAAGTCCCGGATCGACTGCTTCGGCTCGATGAAGGTCCGGCCGACGTAGTGGTTGCGGATCAGCCCCAGCTCGAAGGGGATGCCGGACTGGCGCGAGAAACCCATCGCGGCGAACAGCCCGGAATCCGGGACCGGAACCACCAGGTCGGCGACCACCGGTGACTCCTCGGCCAGCTTGCGCCCCATCGCCAGTCGCGCCGCCGAGACGTCGTCGCCGAAGATCCTGCTGTCGGGCCGCGAGAAGTAGATCTGCTCGAAGACACAGCGGGCCACCCGCCGCCGCGCCGGCAGCATCAGGCTGCGGATCTCCTGGCCGTCGAGCGCCGCGACGATCTCGCCGGGCAACAACTCGCGATCCCCCTCGGCCTGCATCAGATCGAAGGCACAGGTCTCGGACGCGAACACGGCGCCCCCCTGGAAGCTGCCGAGCGCCAGCGGCCGGAAGCCGTGCGGATCGCGCGCCGCGATGACTCCCTCCGAGGTGAGCAGGAGCAGCGAGTAGGCGCCCTCCACCTGCTCGAGGGCGACGCGCAACGACTCCACGGTCTCGGCCCTGGGGTTGCGCGCCATCAGATGCAGGATCACCTCCGAGTCGGAGGTGGTCTGGAAGATCGATCCCTCGGCCTCGAGCTGCTCACGAATGGCCGCCGCGTTGACCAGGTTGCCGTTGTGCACCAGCGCCAGCGGCCCCATCGAGGTCTGCACCACGATCGGCTGGGCGTTGCGCAGCACCGAGTGGCCGGCGGTCGAATAGCGGGTGTGCCCGATCGCGGTGGTCCCGGGCAGCCGCTCGATGCGTTTGCGCGAGAAGATCTCCGCCACGTGTCCCATGCCGCGCTCCGCACGGACCACACGACCATCGGTGGCGACGATTCCGGCGCTCTCCTGTCCCCGGTGCTGCAGGGCGTACAGCCCGAGGTAGGTGAGGTTGGCCGCGTCGGCGTGACCTTGAACGCCGAAGATGCCGCACATCGAATCCGCTCTCCCAGGAATCCGCCGAGACCCAAGTTGCTTCGACCCTTGCGAGCCCGGTCGCCGTCGGCGGCGCTCTCCGGACCCTATCCGAGGAAGGTCGCCGGTGGGTCCGCGCTCGCCGATCCGCCGCTCCCTACTGGGGGGGCTCGGAGGCGCAACCGCGGCCTGGCGCGGAGCGAGTCGATCAGAGTCCCAGCGCGTTCGGCAGCGCCGAACGCCAGATCTCGCGCAGCGCCGCCACCTCGACCGCCGCGCAGCCACCGTCGAAGTCGAGCCTCAGCTCGGCCCCGCCGACCGTGCCGGCGTGCCTGGCGACGATCGCGGCCTCCTCGGCGGCGCGCAGCAACGGCTCGACGTGCTGCCCACACACCGCCACCAGAACTCGGTTCTGGCTCTCGGAGTAGAGCCCGGCGACCGGACCTCCGATCTCGATGCGTGCTCCCAGTCCGGTGGCGAAGCAGGCCTCCGCCGCGGCCACCGCGATGCCGCCGGTGGAGACGTCGTGGCAGGTCTCGATCCAGCCGCTCCGGTGGGCGAGGACCAGCAGCCGGTGGAGGCGCCGCGCCTCCTCGAGATCGACCGCCGGCGGGCGTCCCCGCTCGACTCCGTGCAGCAGCCGCAGGTAGGCCGAGCCCCCGAACTCGCCGCGGTCCTCGCCGAGGAGCACGATCTCGTGCCCTGCGGCGACGAAGCTGGCCGTCCTGCCCTTGGCCAGCGGCCCGGAGGCCGGTCCGCTCCAACCGGCGACACGGCCGACCATCGCCACGGTGGGAGTCGGGTGCACGGCGCGCTCGTCGGTCTGGTTGTAGAGCGAGACGTTGCCGGAGACCACCGGCACGTCCAGGGCCCGGCAGGCCTCGGCCATGCCGGCGATGCACTCGCGCAGCTGCCAGGCGATCTGTGGGATCTCGGGATTGCCGAAGTTGAGGCAGTCGGTGAGCGCCAGAGGCTCGGCGCCGACACACGCGAGGTTGCGCGCGGCTTCGACCACCGCCTGCCGCCCGCCGGTGCGTGGATCGAGGTAGCAGTAGACGGGCTGCACGTCGCTGCTCAGCGCCAGGGCGCAGTCGGCGCCCTTGATGCGCAGCACCGCTGCGTCGGCGCCCGGCCCGACAGCGGTGTTGCCGCGCACGGTGGAGTCGTACTGTCGGTAGATCCACGACTTGTCGCCGAGCTCCGGGGTGGCGAGCAGGCGACGGAGGTCCGCCGCCGGATCGTCGTTCTGCGGCACCTCCGGCGCAGCGTGGCGTAGCGCCAGGTCGGTCGGCTCGGCGACCGGTCGCTCGTAGACCGGCGCCTCGTCGACCAGCGGCCGGATCGGCATGTCGGCGACTTTCTCGTCACCGAGGTAGAGCTCGGCGCGCCCGCTCGCGGTGACTTGTCCGATCGGGGAGACCTCGAGCCCCCACCGCCGGAAGACACGCTCGATCGCCTCCTCGCGCCCACGCTCGGCGACGATGACCATCCTCTCCTGGGACTCGGAGAGCATGACCTCGTAGGGCGTCAGCACCGCCTCGCGCAGCGGCACACGCTCGAGGTCGATGCGCACCCCGACGCCGCCGCGATCGGCCATCTCGAAGCACGAACTGGTCATCCCCGCGGCACCCATGTCCTGGATGCCGACGACGGCCCCGCTACGCATCGCCTCGAGGCAGGCCTCGAGCAGCACCTTCTCGGTGAACGGATCGCCGACCTGCACCGTGGGGCGCTTCGCCTCGCTGGCGTCGTCGAACGACTCCGAGGCCATGGTCGCACCGTGGATACCGTCACGACCGGTACGGCTGCCGACATAGAGGATGGGGTTGCCTTCTCCGCTCGCCTCGGCGGTGAAGATCTGCTCCCGCCGGCAGACTCCGAGGGCGAAGGCGTTGACCAGGATGTTGCCGTTGTACGACGGGTGAAAGCCGGTCTCGCCGCCGACCGTCGGAATGCCGACGCAGTTCCCGTAGTCGCCGATGCCCCTGACCACACCGTCGACCAAGTGGCGCATGCGCGGTGCGTCGATGTCGCCGAAGCGGAGTGAATCCATGCAGGCGATCGGCCGCGCGCCCATGGTGAAGACGTCGCGCAGGATGCCTCCGACACCCGTCGCGGCGCCCTGGTAGGGCTCGATGAAGCTCGGGTGGTTGTGACTCTCCATCTTGAACGCGGCCACCCAGCCGTTGCCGATCTCGACGACGCCGGCGTTCTCCCCCGGTCCGTGCACCACGCCCTCACCACTCGTCGGGAACTGGCGCAGCCAGACCTTGGAGGACTTGTACGAGCAGTGCTCGGAGTACAGAGCCGACGTGATGCCCAGCTCGGTGAAGTTGGGCGGGCGACCGAGGATGCGCTGGATCAGCTCCCACTCGCCGTCGCTCAGGCCGTGCTCGAGGGCCAGCTCCCGGTCGACCGCCGGCTCGGCGGCCATCCGCTCGCGCGCCCGAACCACCAGCTCGGCGGTGTCGCCGGCGGCCGGCCTGGTGCCGGTCGCGCTGGTCACGAAGCGATCCCCTCCGCGACCGCTCCGACCAGGCCGGCGAACATCGCCAGCCCGTCGGTGTTGCCGAGCACCTCTTCTGCGGCGCGTTCGGGGTGCGGCATCAGCGCACAGACGTTGCCCGACGCACTGCAGATGCCGGCGATGGCCCGCTCCGAGCCGTTCGGGTTGCTCTCGGCAGCCCGTCGCCCGCCGACGCTGCCGTCCGCGTCGCAGTAGCGGAAGACGACCTGGCGCTCTGCCTCGAGGCGATCGAGCGCCGGCTCGCGGTCGACGTAGTTGCCCTCGGCGTGCGCGATCGGCATGCGCAGGACCTGGCCGCGCGAGTAGGCGCGGGTGAACGGCAGATCGTCGCGCTCCACCCTCAGGTTCACGTCCTGACTGAGAAACCGCAGTCCGGCGTTGCGCCGCATCGCTCCCGGCAGCAGGCCCGCCTCGAGCAGGATCTGGAAGCCGTTGCAGATACCGAGCACCAGACCGCCGCCTTCGGCATGTCGACGCACCGCCGCGAGAACCGGTGACGACGCTGCCATGGCGCCAGCGCGCAGGTAGTCGCCGTAGGAGAAGCCGCCCGGCACCACCACCAGGTCGCTGCCCTGGAGGCCGTCGTCGTCGTGCCAGAGGAAACGCGTCGGCTGCTGCAAGACGTGGGCGAGCACGTGGTAGACGTCGTGGTCGCAGTTGCTGCCGGGAAAGACGACGACGCCGCAGTTCACCGTCCGCCCTCCGGCAGGATCTCGATCTGGAAGTCCTCCATGATCGGGTTGCTGAGCAGGCGCTGCGACATCTCCTCGAGCTGCCGTTTCAGATCGGCCTCGTCCTCGCCGCGCAGATGGATGTCGAAGGCCTTGCCGGCGCGCACCTCCTCGACTCCGGCGAAGTCGAGACGCGACAACGCGTTGTGGATCGCCTTGCCCTGCGGGTCGAGGATCTCGCGGCGCGGGAAGACGAGAACCCTGGCGCGCACCGCACGGCCGCCCGGCTCGGTTGAAGAGCTCACGCGGTGCGCTCCGGCGCCTCGTGCCGAAGCGGCAGCTGCGATCCGACCTCCAGCCAACCGGTCGGGGTCTCTTGACAGGTCATGGTGATCCTCGTGCTCCGGGCGTGTCGGCCGAGCGCCCGCAGGCACGTCTCGCGGGCGAGCACCGGGCAGTTGTTCGTCGCCGAGAGATGATAGAGCACGATGTCGCTCAGCCGGGGGGGCGAGGCTCCGCGAACCAGCTCGCCGATGAGCCGCGCCGCGCCGGAGTTGGAGAGATGGCCGAGATCCGAGGCGACGCGGCGCTTCAACGGCCACGGATAGGGGCCCGTCTCGAGCATGCGCTCGTCGTGGTTGCACTCGAGGACCAGGAGGTCGAGATCGGTCAGCGCCTCGAGCACCTGGCGAGTCACCCGGCCGAGGTCGGCGACCAGGCCGAGACGGAGGCCGGCGGCACTCTCCAGCACCAGCCCGACCGGTTGACGCGCGTCGTGGGGGACCGGGAACGAGTGCAGCCGGAAGCCGGCGAGCTCGAAGCGGTCTCCGGGCTGGAACCGATGCGCGCGCTCGACCCGTCGCAGGCTGCGCGCCGTCCAGCTGTGCGCACTCGCCCAGACCGGGAGCTTGAAGCGCTTGCTCAGCTGCTCGGCGCCGCGCGCGTGGTCGCCATGCTCGTGGGTGACCACGATCGCCTCGAGGTCGCGGGGATCGAGGCCTCCGAGACGCAGGCGCCGCACGATCTCGCGGGCCGAGAACCCGGCGTCGAGAAGCACTCGGCGGCCCTCGGCCTCGGCGACCAGGGCGTTACCGCCGCTGCCTGAGCCGAGCACGAACAGCCGCAGCGAGCCGGGCGGCCGCGGCCGTGAAGAGGTCGCGCCGCCGAGGGAGCGATCCGCCGGCGCCGCCGCCGGAGCGAAGAGGTCGAGCTGCTCTGGCCGCGCCACGAAGTCGCCGGTGGGAGTCAGGGCGAGAGACGCTCTCAGCTACCGAAACGGTACTTGCGGCCCTGCTCGAAGAAGCGGATCGCCGGATTCCCGAGCTGCCGGATCTCGTCGCGGATCTTGTCGACACAGAACGGCTTCATGTGCTGGATCCACACCGGCACGTCGACCTCGAGCTTCTCGAGCTCGGCGACGAGACTGCGCGGAGTCAGATGCAGCGAGTCGTCGGCGACCGCCTGCATCGAGTTGTCGAAGCTCACGTCGATCGCCAGACCACGCAGGTTGCGGGTGCGATTGGCGACCTCCCAGAAGCGCTGGGTCGGCCCGGTGTCGGAGGACCAGAGGAAGGCGCTGTCGCCGCTCTCGATGAGCATGCCGTGGGTGGGGACGACGTGGTTGACCGCGATCGGTGTCAGGGTCACGTCGTCGGAGTCGAACGGCTGCTCGTCGCGGAAGACGTGGAAGTGCAGGGCCGGCTCGAGGTGGTTGGGGAGGAGGCTGAAGTCCGGCCAGTTGGCGCTGTTGAACAGGTGCTTGCGCACCGCGTAGAGCGTCGGCTCCGAGCCGTACAGCGAGATCCCGCCGACCCGGCGGCCGAAGACGTTGTCGACGAAGAACGGGATGCTGCTCGTGTGATCCATGTGGGAGTGGGTCAGCACGATGGTCGAGATCTGCATCTGGCGCTCCAGCGGCAGCGCCTGGCACAGGCAACCGGCATCGATCGCCACGGTGCCGTTCACCACGATGCTGGTCAGACGGCACTCCGGGCTCTCGCCTCCGAAGGCGCCGAGTATCTCGAGCTCCATGATCCGCCAGATTCTATGCATCCATAGAGCTGGAGCAATCACGCTCTGAGCCGGCGTGTGGGCGCGCCGTCCCGGTTCCGATCCGGCCCGAACCCCGCTGGCGACTATGTGGTGGCGGCGGGGGGGTGCTCGCAGCACCCCCGTGAGCCGCCACCGTGACTCAGAAGCGGCGGCCGATCCAGAAGCTGGAGAACGAGTCGCCCGACTGATCGAAGTCCCAGCGCTTGCCGAAGTCCCAGTGCAGGTCGAGGCCGAGGAAGCGCACCGTGATGCCGAAGCCGTACGAGGCGATCGCATCGTCGAGGCTGTCGGTCTGGCTGTCCCAGAAGTCGAACTGCTGAGCGTCGTCGTACCAGGCGCCGGCGACGTCGAGGAAGAAGCGACCCTGAATGCCCTGGAAGCTGAAGATCGGGGTGACGAAGAAGTCGATCAGCGGGAAGCGCAGCTCGATGTTGGAGTAGAAGCCTCGATCGCCCTGCAGGTCGCGGAAATCGACGCCGCGCACGGTGTCGAAGCCACCGAAGTACACCGGCGTGGGGAAGTTGCCGTCACGGAAGCTGCCCCATCCGCGCAGGGCCAGCGTGCTGCGCCGGGTGAGCGGGAAGTACTTGCGCGCCTCGAGCTGGAAGATCGACTGCAGGGTGCCGGACTCGTCGAAGTCCGGCGCATAGCTGGCGCTGACCCGCAACCGATGACCGCCGGCAGGGCCGGCCGGACCGAAGACCGTGGTGTCGCTGACGAAGGCGGCGCCGATCTCGGCGTACTCGTCCTTGCGCGGCAGGATGGTGAAGATCGGCAGCCCGTCGTCGCCCAGGATCAGCATCTGATCCGAATCCACCGCGACCGAGGAGAAGCCGAACTCGCGCGAGTTCAACCCGAGGCTGAGCTCGACCCGTCGGCTGAAGCTGAACGGGTAGATCAGCTGACCGGTGACGCTGGTGATACGGAAGGCGTCCCGGAAGCGCTCCAGCCGACCCTCGAAGGGGTTGTAGGCGATGAAGTAGACGCGCTCGTCGGCGACCGAGGCGGCCCACTGCCAGCGCCGCGACAGGTCGAAGTAGGTGACGTTGAAGTTCGAGAAGCTCTCGATCGACTGCGCCTGCGCGAACAGGCGGCGGTCACCGAGGAAGTCCGAGAACTGCAGCTGCACGAGCCCGACGACGGTCTGGTCGTCGTCGATCGCGGCCACCGCCTGGGCATCCTCGAGGAAGAGCTTGAAACCGCGCTTCTCCTCCTTGTTCGAGTCGTCGATCGACACCTGGATGTCGGGCTCGAAGCGGGTGATGTCCTCACCGCTCGCCTCGACCCGCGTCTGCTCGAGCGTCGTCACCGAGATCGGCTCGTCGACCTCGTTCTCGTAGAGGTCGAAGCGACCCTTCCAGTAGCCCGTGTAGACGAGCTTGTCCGGCTCGCCGGCACGCGACAACACGGTCGGCATGAAGCAACCGGTGATCGCATTGGTGTACTGCGACAGCGTGCCGCTGGCCAACTCGAGCCCGTAGATGTTCTCGGCACCGGTGCGGTCGGAGGTGAAGTAGATCGTGCCGCCGTCCGAGCCGTAGACCGGATCGGTGTTGTGGTACTCGTCGTCGGTGATCTGATAGCGCTGCGACGGGTCGTCGAGCCGGATCTCGTAGATCTGTCCCACCTCGTCGGGCACCGAGACGAAGGCGAGGCGCTCGCCGTCGGGCGAGAATGCCGGACCGGCGTCGTAGATCTCGTCGTTGGTCAGGTTGCGGATCTCGAGGCTCGGCAGGTCGAGCAGGAAGATGTCGAACTGGCCCCTTCGATTGCCGCCGAACGCGATCTTGGTGCCGTCGGGGCTCCAGGTCACCGCCGACTGCTGCTCGATCTCCATGTCGATCACCCGGTCGACGCCGCCGTTCAGCACGTTGACGAGCGCCAGCGAGTAGCCCGCCTCCTTGCGCACGAAGGCGGCGACCTGGTTGCCGTCCGGTGAGAAGGCGATGTCGCTGCCGTGGCGCCGCGCCAGCGTCAGGTGCTGGCCGACGTAGTTGTTGAAGCCGCGGTCGAAGCCCTTGGTCAGGTTGCGCACCAGACGACGGTTCTGGGTGTCGAACAACACGATGTCGAGGTCCTGCTTGACGGTGCTGAACGCCGCCACCAGGTCACCGGACGGCGAGGCGGCAGGGGACAGCTCCTGACTCTGCCTGCCCTCCTCGGTGCGGAAGGGGCGGCCGAAGTCGCTCGGCTCACCGGTGGCCACCAGCTCGGGCAGGTACTTGCGGCGCAGCCAGCGACGGAACTCGAGGTCGAAGTCCTCGGGCTCGATGCGGAACGCCCTCTCGATGGCTCGCCCCACCCGCGAGCCGATCGTGTTGCGGAACTCGAAGATGAAGTCCATGACCCCATCCTTGCCCCAGCGTTCCTCCATGAAGTCGAAGACGGCGTGACCGTAGCGGTAGGCGAAGAAGCCGGAGACCTGGCCCTCGGTCACCGGCGGAATCCGGTCGTTGACGACCGCGTCGCGCAGGAACATCCGGTCGGAGGTGCTCTCGTCGTCGGCGAAGTAGCTGGCCATCCCCTCCATCAACCACTGCGGCGGATTCAGCGTCAGCGATCGACCGAGACCACCACCGAAGATCACGTGGTACTGGAAGATGTGGGTGAGCTCGTGCAGGACCAGCTCGTAGAGCTCCTGCTCGGGCAGATCGATCGGCATCACCATGCGGAAGCGCGCCGAGGTGGCGAACGCCGCGACGCCCTCGGGGATGAAGTTCAGGATCAGGTTGTTCTGCAGGAAGTCCGAGTGCGTCTGGTAGAGGATGAGCGGAGTCGGCTCCTGGATCTGGTAGTCGAACTCGCGCGACAACCGGTCGTAGGCGCTCTCTGCCAACGAGACCACCTTCTCGAGCTGATCCTCGAAGCTCGGGTAGTAGTACACGTCGAAGTGCGGCGAGTGGTAGATCTGCCAGTCGAACTTGCCGTAGCGGATCTTGTTCTTGCCGAAGCCCTGACCCGCGGCGGCGCCCGCCACCAGGAGACCGGTGAGCAGCGCGACGCACGTGGTGAATCGTGCGGCGCGGGTGCTGAGATTCGAGTCGGATCGCATGACGCTGGCTCCTTGCGGCTGAGACGCCGGGCGTTGGAACTTTTGGAGGAGGCCTTCTCGACCGGGCTTCATCGGCGGCGCCGGCGCCACCGATCGGTCGCGGCATGGGCGCGACGCCCGCGTCGGGCCACCGCCGGGGCTCATTCGGTGTAGAGGATGCGCGACGCCTCGACTTCCTTCTGGGCGAAGATCCCGACGATACGGTCCTCGAGCGCGTAGAGGTTCTCGAACATGCCCCGCAGAGGATCGGCGCTCTCGCCCTCGAAGCTCTTGAAGTCCTTGAAGTTGTCGGAGAAGAGCAGCTCTCCGGTGCCGCCATCGTAGACCTGCACGACGATGTCGTACTCGAAACCGGTCTGCTCGACCAGCACCTGGCGGTAGTACGTCTGACCGTTGAAGGGCGAGGTGTACTCCTCGGTGCGGTAGCCCGAGCGGTCCTGGATGTCGAAGTCCAGGCTGCCGGCGAGGATCAGGTCAGCCTGGGTGCGCTCACCGACCGCGGCCCAGAAGGCAGCGTCGCGGGCGAGCATCTGCAGATCGTAGGTCGGATAGTCGATCGGCCCCGGCTCGATGATCTTGAGGTCGGTCTCGCGCCGCATCACCTTCTGGATGTAGCGCTCGAACTCCTTGCGGATGTCGAGATCGGTGCCCCGCACCCGGCTCTCGCCCTCCTGCGAAACGACGATGAAGGGCACCGGCACCAGCGAGTTGCGGTTGGTCAGGTCGATGCGAGCACGCATCGGCAGTTGCAGGCGGACCTCGACCGGGCCTGCAGCGGCCGGTGGGGGCGCCAGTCCGGCGACCGCGAGCGCCGCGATCACCAGCACCACCAAGGGCTGGCACGCCGAGTCGCGCCATACAGCCGCAGCGCGACGACGGGGGGCCGGATCGCGTCCGGCCGAGGCGTTGATCGAAGGGCTCATCGCTGCTGTACCTCCCTCGAATCGGTGGAGCCGGCGGTGGAGTCGGTGGAGTCGGTGGAGCGAACCGCGATCGAGCAGGCCGCGATGTACGCGTCGGCCCCGGCGGCCCGCGGTGGTGGTGTCGGACCGACGGTGTGCAAGGGCGGAACCAGGCCGACGCCGGCCCGCCGGCTCCACCCGCCCTCCGCCACCGGGCCCACACGGGCCGCCGACGCGGCTGGCGTGTCCGCGCGACAGGACGCCGGCGACCTCCAGAGTGGCCGAACCCACGTTCGGGGCTCGCCGCTGCACCGCCGCAGACGATCGCGCCGTATCGGTCGCACCCCTCGGCGCCGCCGCGGTTCTTCCGCCAGCCGAACGACGGGTCGCCTCAGCCGCCGACGGCCACCGGCGCCGACCTCCGAACTCGGCCCCACTAGCGACCCCCGGAGGGTGGCGAGCTGAGCGCCTCGTCGCCGGCGGCGGCACCCGATGGCGGCGCCGCGCCCGATTCTGCCGTGTCGGCGGCGGCCTCGGCGCCCTCCTCCTCGCCGGCTGCGTCCTCCCCGTCGGGCCGGAAACGCTGGTAGAACTCGACGAAGCGCGCGTAGTTGCGCTTCAGGCCCTTGTCGGCCGGCGACATCCGCAGACCCTGCCGATAGTGCTCCAGGGCCTCGTCGAAGAGTCCCAGGGCTTCGTAGGCGACCGCGATGTTGTTGTAGATCTCCGCCCGCTGCGGTTCGAGGGCGAGAGCACGCTCGAAGCGGAACAGGGCCTCGTTCCAGAGCCCCCGCTGCGCCATCTCGGTACCGAACTTCATCTGCGCCTTCGCCGTCTCGGTGCTCTGCGCCGGCGCTGCCGCAGGCAGCGAGCACAGCGCCAGTCCGAAGGCGAGACGACGAACGAATGCGGTCACCTGGGCTCCTCTCGTGGGGGTGCGCGACGCGACCGATCCGACTCGACGGACATCGGTTCGTCGCGCTCGGGGCGTGCCCCTCATGCCGCGGGGGAGGCGGCTCCCGAGAGGCGGCGACGCCAGCGCCCGGCAGTATACAGATCCAACATCGGCGTTCTCACGTTTCATCACGCTCGCACTCCTCTTCCCGCATCCTCAACGTACGCCCAAACGACCGCCTCCGGTTTTGAGCCACCCTGCTGGGCCGATGGCGCCGCGGAGCAGATGCGCAGGCAGCACCGCGTCGCCTCGTGGCCGCCCACCGAGACGACCCGGGGAGGCTGGGGCGCCCGCCGCCGCGTCAGTCGACCGCTCACGGCGGCGATCTAGTGGATGACGATCCACCGGCAACGCACCGCGACGGCGTCGCGTGCCGGGCCGGGACAGACCCACCTGCGCCCGAGGCGAGGAACTCGGAAGACAGACCAGGGAGAGCGATGCGGACCGCGGGGAGCGAGACGAGCCGATCGGGGCAACCGACCACCGGAGCTCGTGGCGAGCGTCTCGCCCGCCGGCTGGCGGCGGTGCTCAGCGGGCAGATCCCGTGGCCGACCAAGCTGCGGCTGGAGCCGATGCTCGACCGCTTCGACGATCTGTGCGACGCCGAGATCTCGCGCTGGCTCGACGTGCCCCCCCGGCGCGCCGCCGCCCTCCGTCGTGAGCTCGCCCGCGGCATACGGGATCTGGTGCCGGCCGAGCTGGCGCGCGTCGCCGACCTGCCAGCCGACCTACTGATCCCTGGCGACGCGGCCTATCCGATCCGCCTGAACGACCTAGCCCAGCCTCCACTCCTGCTGTACGCCCGCAGCGAAATCCAACTCGAGGCTCTCTGGCGACCACCCGCTGCGGCTCTGGTCGGGCCGCGCAACGCCGACCCCTACGGCCTCGAGTGTGCCCGCGGATTCGCCGGCGACCTGGCGGCGGCGGGGGTCCTGATCGTCTCGGGCTTCGCCCGCGGCGTCGACCTCGCCTGTCATCGGGCGGCGATCGAGGTCGGTCACACCGCGGCGGTGCTCGGCTGCGGTCTCGACGTCCCCTATCCGACCCACCACCGCTGCGCCGCCGACATCGCGCGGCGTGGCGCCGTGATCACAGAGTTCCCCTGCGGCAGCGAGCCCAGGCGCTGGCACTTCCCGCTGCGCAACCGGCTGATCGCGGCGCTGGGCGACCTGACCCTGGTGGTGCAGGCGAGCCGCCGCAGCGGCTCGCTACTGACCGCCCACGCCGCCCTCGAGCTGGGCCGCGACGTCTGGGCCGTACCGGGCCGCCTCACCGACGCACGCTCGAGCGGCGCCAACCTGCTGCTGCGCGACGGCGCCGGTGTCGCGCTGCGACCGCGTGACCTGCTCGAGACCTTGGGCGTCGATCCGGTGGCGGAGGCCGTCGCGGAAGTCGAGGCAGAATCCGCCGGCCGCGCTGGGGAGCATGCCGACCGCGATGCGGCATCGCCGCACCGGGTGGGAGCGAGCGAGGCCGACCGCACCGATGACACGACGCCACGGGCTCATCCGCCGGCGGCGGCTCACGAATCCCTCGCCAGGCGGGTGCTGGCGCTGCTGGCCGGGCAGAGCCGGAGCCCCGAGCAGCTGGCCAGAGGCACCGGGCGACCGGTGGCGGAGGTTCTGGCGACCCTCGGCTCCCTCGAGCTCGAGGGCCTGGTGCGCAGGGCCGGTGGCGACCGCTTCGCGGTGGTGCGCTGAGAGAGGCGGGAAACCCGACGGCGCGTCACGAGCGACGGGCGCCGCGCTTCTTCTTCGCTGCCTTCTTGGCCCGCGGGTCCTTGCCCTGGTCGCGCATGCGCTGCTCGCGGGCCGCGATCAACTCGACCGCCTCCTCGAGGGTCAACGACTTCGGGTCCTTGCCCTTGGGCAGCGAGGCGTTGACCACTCCGTCGGTGACGTAGGGCCCGAAGCGCCCGTTCTTGACCACCAGATCGAGCTCGGTGCCGGGGTGCTTGCCGAGCTCGGCGAGAGGCGCCTGGGCCTGACCGCGCCGCCCCTTGGGCTGGGCGAAGATCTTCACCGCCTCGTCGAGGGTGACGGTGGCGAGCTTCTCGTGGTCCGGCAGGCTGCGGCTGTCGGAGCCCATCTTCAGGTAGGGGCCGAAGCGGCCGTCCTGGGCGGTGATGGTCTCGCCGCTCTCCGGGTGCTGGCCGACCTCGCGAGGGAAGGAGAGCAGCTTCAGCGCCTGCTCCAGGGTGATGGAGCCGCGGTCCATCGACGGCCAGAGGCTGGCCATCTTCGGTTTGGTGCCGCGCTTGACCTTGCCCGAGGCATCGAGCTCCGGCTCGCCGAGCTGCACGTAGTCGCCGAAGCGGCCGGTCTTGACGAACACCGGCAGGCCGGTGTCCGGGTCGTGGCCGAGCTCCTCGTCTCCCTGGGCCGCCTTCTCGAGCAGCTCGAGCGCACCCTCGAGACCGAGCTCGTCGGGCGCGATCTCCTCCGGCACCGTCGCCCGCACCGGCTTGTCGCCCGCCTGCACGTACGGGCCGTAGCGCCCGACCCGCACCGCCACCGGCTCGCCGTCGCGATTCGAGCCGAGCGGGATGCTGCAGATCTCGCGCGCGTCGATGTGGTCCGATCCCAGCCCGATCAGGGTCTTCAATCCGGTGCTGGCGCGGCTGGTGTCGATCTGGTCGGCGTCCGGCGGCTCGCCGCCCTTGCCGTTCTTGCCGAAGTAGAAGCGCTCGAGGTAGGGCACCGCCTGCTGCTCGCCGCTGGCGATCTCGTCGAGGTCGTCCTCCATCCGGGCGGTGAATCCGAAATCCACCAGACCGCCGAGATGCTGCTCGAGCAGACGGGTGACGGCGAACGCCGTGAAGGTCGGCACCAGGGCGCTCCCCTTGCGCCACACGTAGCCGCGATCCTGGATCGTCTGGATGATGCTGGCGTAGGTCGAAGGACGGCCGATGCCGCGCTCCTCCAGCTCCTTGACCAGGCTGGCCTCGGTGAAGCGGGCCGGCGGCTGGGTGGTGTGCTCGCGCTGCTCGAGCGAACGCGCCACGGCCGCCTGCCCCTCGCGCAGCGGCGGCAGCAGCTTCTCCTGGTCCTCGAGCTCGGCGCGAGGGTCGTCGGAGCCCTCGACGTAGACACGCAGGAAGCCCGGGAATTCGAGCACCCGGCCCGAGGCCGAGAAGACCGCCGCGGCGTTCTCGGCGCTGCTGGAGAGCCGGACGCTGGTCGTCTTGCCGCGGGCGTCCTTCATCTGGCTGGCCAGCGTCCGCTTCCAGATCAGCTCGTACAGCGCCAGCGCGTCGCGGTCGAGCTCTGCCTTGAGCTCCTGCGGCGTGCGGAACGTCTCGCCCGCGGGGCGGATCGCCTCGTGAGCCTCCTGGGCGTTCTTGCTCTTGCTGGCGTAGACCCTCGGCTGCTCGGGCAGGTAGTCACGACCGTAGCGCTCGGCGACCTGGCGCCGCGCCGCCTCGACCGCCTCGGCCGACAGCTGCGTCGAGTCGGTGCGCATGTAGGTGATGTATCCGTTCTCGTAGAGGCCCTGGGCCACCCGCATGGCGCGCTGGGCGCCGAAACGCAGCTTGCGCCCCGCCTCCTGCTGCAGGGTGGAGGTGATGAACGGGGCGTACGGCTTGCGGGTGAACGGCTTCTCGACCACCGAGTCGACGCGGAAGTCACCGCCCTCGAGCCTCTCGACCAGACGGCCGGCCGCGGCACCGTCGAGCACCGCCACCTTGTCCGGGTCGCTGAGCTCTCCGGTGGTCTCCTCGAAGTCGCGCCCGGTGGCGACGCGCCTGCCGTCGAGCTCGACCAGACGGGCCTCGAACGTGCTGGGACCGCCCGGAATCGCCGCTTCCCCCTCGCGGCTCTCGAAGGTGCCGCTGACGCTGCAGTAGCTGGCGGCGACGAAGCGCATGCGAGCGCGCTCCCGCTCGACCACCAGGCGGGTGGCGACCGACTGGACCCTACCGGCGGAGAGGCGCGGCTTGACCTTCTTCCACAGGATGGGCGAGACCTCGTAGCCGTAGAGCCGGTCGAGCAGTCGGCGCGCCTCCTGGGCGTCGACAAGCCGCTCGTCGATCTGCCTCGTCTCGCTGAGCGCGCGTTGCAGGGCGCTCTTGGTGATCTCCCCGAAGACCATCCGCTTGACCGGCACCTTGGGGTCGAGGACCTCGCGCAGATGCCAGGCGATCGCCTCTCCCTCGCGATCCTCGTCGGTGGCCAGGTAGAGCTCGTCGGCCTTGGAGAGCAGCTGCTTGAGCTTCTTGACCTGAGCCTTCTTGTCGGCCGGCACCACGTAGAGCGGCTCGAAGTCGCGCTCGATGTCGATGCCGAGACGGGCCCAGGGCTCACCCTTGTAGCGCGCCGGGATGTCGGCGGCCTTGCTCGGCAGGTCGCGGATGTGGCCGATCGAGCTCTCGACCCGGAAGCCGGGACCGAGGTACCTGGAGATCGTCTTGGCCTTGGCCGGCGACTCGACGATCACCAGTGCGTTGCGTGCCGCACCCTGGTCCTTCGCGGACTCCTTCGCAGAATCCGTCTTGACGCTTTCCTTCGCGCTGCCCATCGCCGCGACCTTATGCGAAGCTTGCTGCGGCTTGTCAACCGACGCCGCGTCGCCGCTCCGGCGAGGCGTGCACGGCGCCGGGAGAGACACCGACCCGCCCCGACCGACACCTCGCGCCGGCCCAGGCCGGCGCTCGACGAAGGCCCGAGAGGCTCCCGTGACCTCCGAGAACGATCGCAGGAACGTCGACGAGACTCGCCGCGAGACCGCTGCGGGATCCGCCGCCAGCCGCGAGGATCACGTCGTGGTGGTCGGAGCCGGCCTCGCCGGCAGCGAGTGTGCCTACCAGCTGGCCCGGCGTGGAGTCCCGGTCGAGCTCTGGGAGATGCGACCGGAGCGCTCGACGCCGGCGCATCAGGGTCCCGACTTCGCCGAGCTGGTGTGCAGCAACTCGCTGCGATCGGACGATCCCGAGCACGCCGCCGGCCTGCTCAAGCGCGAGATGGAGCGCTTCGACTCGCTCATCATCGCCGCCGCGAGAGCCAGTGCCGTACCGGCGGGAAGCGCCCTGGCAGTGGATCGTGAGCGCTTCGCACGCCAGGTCACCGCGACCCTCGAGGCCGAACCGCGCATCCGGATCGTGCGCCGGGAGATCGAGTCGCTGCCGGCCCCCGGCGCCGCCGCGGCGGCGGTGCTCGCCACCGGTCCGCTGACCTCGGAGGCGCTGTCGAAGGCACTGATGGAGCAACTCGGCGACGAGTCGCTCTACTTCTACGACGCCATCGCCCCTATCGTCGAGGCAGAGTCGCTCGACATGAGCAAGCTCTTCGCCGGCTCCCGCTACGGCAAGGGAGGCGGCGACGACTACCTCAACGCGCCGATGGACGAGCGCCAGTACCTCGCCTTCTACGAGGCGCTGACCACCGCCCGGGTCGTCGAGCTGCGCGACTTCGAGGCCAATCTCTTCTTCGAGGGCTGCCTGCCGATCGAGGAGATGGCACGGCGCGGCGTGGACACCCTGCGCTTCGGTCCGATGAAGCCGGTCGGCCTGACCCCTCCGAGCGGCGTGCCGGCGCACGCCATCGTGCAGCTGCGGCAGGAGAACCTGGCGCGCAGCCAGTACAACCTGGTCGGCTTCCAGTCGCGCATGAGCTGGGGCGACCAGAAGCGGGTGCTGAGCATGATCCCGGGTCTCGAGCGGGCCGAGTTCGTGCGTCTCGGCCAGGTGCACCGCAACACCTTCGTCAACTCGCCGCGACACCTCGACCGGTGCTATCGACTGCGCGGCGCCCCGCACCTGCGACTGGCGGGACAGATCACGGGAGTCGAGGGCTACCTCGAATCGGCGGCCACCGGTCTGCTGGTCGCGCTCTACACCTCCTTCGAGCTCGCCGGCCGCGACTTCGAGCCGCTGCCGTACACCACCGCCCTCGGCGCTCTGGCCCGCCACCTCACCGAGTCGGATCCCGAGCGTTTCCAACCGGCGAACATCAACTACGGCCTCTTCGAACCGCTCCCCGGCAGGGTGCGCAAACGTGAGCGAAGGTCGGCACAGGTGCGGCGCGCCGAAGAGGCCCTCGGCGCCTGGATCGGACGCTTCTCGCCTCCGCCCCTGCAGCGGGTGAGCTGAATGGTCCGGCCTGTCGGCGGGAGTGAAGGCGGCACCGCTTCCACGGCGGGTGAAGGGGCGAGCGAGCTGAGAGAGCTGATCGCCGACTTCCTGCAGCATCTCGAGAAGGGTCGCTCCCTCTCCCCCCACACCCTGCGGGCCTACAGCCGCGACCTGGAGTCGTTTTGCCGCTTCCAGCAGGAGTCGATGGGCGAACGAGGGACGCGTGTCGGCAGCGTCGACGCCGCCGCGGTGCGCGCCTTCCTCGCCGAGCAGCGGCGAACCGGGCGCGGGCCGACCTCGCGCGCCCGTGCCCTGTCGGCGATCCGCACTCTGCTGCGTCACGCCGTGCGGGAGGGAGTGCTGACCGCCAATCCGGCGACCGCGATCCCGTCGCCGAAGACTCCCGAACGACTCCCTCTGCACCTCAGACCCGGCGAGATCGAGGACCTGCTCGAGTCCGCTGGCGAGCACCGCGATCCACCACTTGGAAGACGCGACCGCGCGCTGCTCGAGTTGCTCTACGCCTGCGGTCTGCGCGTCTCCGAGGTCGTCTCCCTCGACTGGCGCGACCTCGACCTCGACGCACGTGTCCTGCGGGTGCTCGGCAAGGGCGGCAAGGAGCGCATGGTGCCCTTCGGCAGGCCAGCCCAGGAAGCCCTGCGCCAGTGGCTCGCCGGGTGGGGAGAGGTGCGGGGCCGAAGCGAAGGCGAAGCCGACGCCCGGTCCGAGCCCGTTTTCCTCAACCACCGCGGCGGCCGACTGAGCGACCGTTCGGTGCGCCGCATCCTCGATCAGGCGACCGAGCGGGCGGCGCTGCAGCACGGGGTGCACCCGCACGCCCTGCGCCACTCGTTCGCCACCCACCTGCTCGAGTCGGGCGCCGACCTGCGCTCGATCCAGGAGCTGCTCGGGCACGCCTCGCTGAGCACCACCCAGCGCTACACCCACGTCGACGTCGATCGTCTCCTCGCCACCTACCGCCAGGCGCACCCTCGGGCCCGCGGCGGCAAAGCGCCGGAGCGCGAGAGCTGAGCCCCCGGCCGAACCCGCGACCGACACCTCCACCGAACCAAGGGCGGCAACGAGGCCGTGGAAGCGGAATCTCCGTGCAGGGCTCCACGTAGAATCGACCGATGCGAATGCGACTGCACTCGACCACCATCCTCCTGGTGCGCGACGCCGAGACGGTGTGCATGATCTCCGATGGACAGGTGACCAACGGCGCCTCCCACACGGTGATCAAACGCTCCGCCTCCAAAGTCAAACGCGCCGCGCGCGGCAGCGTCCTGGTCGGATTCGCCGGCGGCGGCGCCGACGCCCTCGCCCTCTTCTCCCGCTTCGAGGCCAAGCTGGAGGAGTACCAGGGCAACTTCCAGCGCGCCGTCGTCGAGCTTGCGATGGACTGGCGCACCGACCGGGCGTTGCGACGCCTGGAGGCGCAGATGATCGTCGCCGACCGCGAGAGGAGCTTCCTGGTGATGGGCAACGGCGACCTGCTCGAGCCGGACGACGGCATCCTGGCGATCGGATCTGGAGGCAACTTCGCCCTGGCGGCGGCGCGGGCGCTACGTGAGAACACCAACCTGGGCAGCGAGGAAGTGGCCAGGCGGGCGATGCAGATCGCGGCGGACCTCTGCGTCTACACCAACGATCGCTTCTCGGTCGAGACCCTCGCGGTGTCGAAGGGCGACGGCGGGGAAGACGACCGATGAGCGCCTCGCTCACCTCGCCGCCGACCGAGGCGACCACGTCGCTGGTCGAGGACCTGACGCCGCGCCAGATCGTCGCCGAGCTGGACCGCCACGTGATCGGGCAGAAGGCCGCCAAGCGGGCGGTCGCGATCGCGATGCGCAACCGCTGGCGGCGCCAGCAGCTGGAGCCGGAGATCGCCGAGGAGATCCTGCCCAAGAACATCCTGATGATCGGGCCGACGGGCGTCGGCAAGACCGAGATCGCCCGCCGCCTCGCCAAGCTGACCCGGGCGCCCTTCCTCAAGATCGAGGCGAGCAAGTTCACCGAGGTCGGGTACGTCGGACGCGATGTCGAGTCGATGATCCGCGACCTGATGGAGATCTCGATCGCGCTGGTGCGCGCCGAGCGGCGTGAGCAGGTCCAGGAAGCGGCCAGGGTGGCCGCGCGCGAGCGGCTGCTCGACCTGCTGCTGCCGGTGCCTCAGAGGTCGGAGCGTGCTGGCGCCGGGGGCGGCGAGGATCAGCCCGCCCAGAACTCGGGCGGTTCGCTCTTCGAGACGCGCGAGAAGCTCGCCGCCCGGCTGGAGGCGGGGGCGCTCGACCACCGCACGGTGCAGATCCAGGTCGAGGAGCGCTCGCAGCCTGCCTTCGAGATGATCACGCCGCAGGGGATCGAGGAGATCGGCTTCAACCTCCGCGACCTGATGCCCGGCATGTTCCAGAAGCAGCAGCAGCGCGAGGTCAAGGTGCCCGAGGCGCTCGAGATCCTGCAGCACCAGGAGGCGGAGAAGCTGATCGACCGCCAGCAGGTCGCCGACGAAGCCAGACACCGCGTCGAGCAGACCGGCATCCTCTTCCTCGACGAGATCGACAAGGTCTGCGGCCGGGACGGCCAGCAGGGCCCGGACGTCTCGCGCGAGGGCGTGCAGCGCGACCTGCTGCCGATCGTCGAGGGCTCGACGGTCTCGACCAAGCACGGTCCGGTGCGCACTGATCACATCCTCTTCATCGGCGCCGGCGCCTTCCACGTCGCCAAACCGTCGGACATGATCCCGGAGCTCCAGGGCCGCTTTCCGATCCGGGTCGAGCTGCGAGCACTCACCGAGGACGACTTCGTGCGCATCCTCACCGAGCCGCGCTCGGCGCTGACCAGGCAGTACCGCCAGCTGCTCGAGACCGAGGGGGTGCAGCTGAGCTTCACCGACGAGGCGATCCGCGAGATCGCCCGCCTCGCGGTGACGGTCAATGCACAGACCGAGAACATCGGAGCCAGGCGGCTCGCCACCCTGCTCGAGCGACTGCTCGAGGAGGTGTCCTTCGAAGCGCCGTCGATGCAGGGAGTCGACGTCGAGGTGGACACCGCGTACGTGAGGCGCACCCTGGCCGACATCGTCGAGGACCGCGACCTCAGCCGCTACGTGCTCTGAGCTCGGAGGCGACGCCTCGGCGCACCGACCCGGTCCGGCGCGCGCCCCCGACGGAGAGGGCGCAGGCGGCCCGACGCGCCGCCTCGTCACCGCTGCCGCCGTCGTTGCTACGATCGCGGCTTCCGTCGGGCAGTCGACAGGCGGACCTGGGCGGACCTGAGGCACGGCGGTCGATTCGCATCCGTCGAGAGAGATCGAAGAGGCACTGGTGAACCGAACGCTCCGGCTCCGAATCCGGTCGTCCTCGCGCGCATCGCGGGGACCGCAGAGATCACAGGGATCACGGGGATCCCATGGATCCAGGGGAACACTGAGGCGCGACGCCGCGGCGGCGATCCTCGTGGCGCTCGCCTGTCTCGCCAGCACCGCCTGCGGCAAGAAGGGCGATCCGCAGCCACCGCGCAGCTATGCGCCGGCAGCGACCCGCGACCTCGAGGTGCGCCAGCAGGGATCGGTGTTGATCTTCGGCCTCGGCTTTCCGCAGACCACCAGCGACGGGGGGGTCCTCCCCGGCCTCGCGGCGGTGGACGTTTGGGACTACTCCCTGACCGGCGGGACCGACCCGACCCTGGTCACCGAGGCGCTCTTCGAGCGTGGGGCGCAACGCCTCACCCGGGTCGAGGGCGCCGAGCTGGGCAGCGGCACCACCGGCGACCGGCTGCAGCTACGCATCGCGATCGAGCCAGAACTCAGCGACGACCAGACCCACCTCCTGGCGGTGCGCACCGTGAGCACCACCGGCGACGTCTCGCCGCTCTCGAACCGCGTTGCGCTGCGGTTGGGGCAGCCGCCACCGCCGCCCTCCGACCTCGGGCTGCTGGCTCGCGCCGAAGGCGTGCTGCTGTCCTGGAAGGCGCCGGAGGACTCGCCTGCGCACGGCTACCACCTGTACCGCAAACGCGCCGAGGAGCGCGCCTACGCCGAGGCGTTCCACCGCGTCGAGCCTGGCGTCAACGAGTTCCTCGACTCGCAGGCGGTCTTCGGCAGCCGCTACTTCTACACCGTGCGCAGCGTCGCCTCGCTCGAGCCCCTGATCGAGAGCGAGGCCGCGGTGGAGGCCGAGATCGACTACCAGGACGTCTTCGCGCCGGCGCCGCCGGTCGGCCTCACCGCTCTCGCAGAGGACCAGAGGGTGCGGCTGCTGATCGATCCGAGCCCCGACCAGGACGTCGTCGGCTACGTCGTCTTCCGCCGCGAGCCGGGCTCCGACACCTTCCGCCGTCTCAACCAGGACCCGATCGGCGAGCTCGAGTACCTCGACACGGGTCTGGCGGGCGGCCTGACCTTCCTCTACCGGGTCAGCGCCGTCGACGGCGCGGGCAACCAGGGCGAGCCCTCGCCGCCGGTCGAGGTCACGCTGCGCTGATCCGTCGCACCCGCCGTGCCGACCTGCCGCGGCGCTCGCGGCGAATCTCGGCCGGTGCCGACCCGGTCCGCCGAACTGGGCGTCTGGGCTAACCTGGGCCCGCGATGCGCCAACCCCGCCAGCCGTTCTGGAAGATGTCGGGCGCCGGCAACGACTTCATCGTGCTCACCGAGCCGGCGGCGATGCCCGACGCCGAGAGCATCCGATCCTGGTGCCGCCGCGGCACATCGCTGGGCGCCGACGGCCTGATCGTTCTCAGCCGCGCCGCCACCGGCGGCGGCCGGGCGCGGCTGCGCATGGCCTACTTCAACGCCGATGGCGGCCGCGCCGACCTGTGCGGCAACGGCAGCCGCTGCGCCGCCCTGCTCGGCTTCGAGCTCGGCTGGGCACGAGACCGGCTCGACCTCGAGACCGACGTCGGCGTGCTCGCAGCGCACCGACTGGCCGAGGATCGGGTGCGCGTCGACGTGCCGGACCCCGCCGAGCCGGCGCGGCGGCTCGACCTCGACGAGACCCCGGCGCGACTCGAAACCGGGCTGCCGGTGCACGGCTGGTGGCTGACAGTCGGCGTGCCTCATCTCGTGCTGTTGCTCGGCGAGGACTCGATCCGACTCGACCGACTCGATATCGCTGCCCACGCCCCCGCCCTGCGCCACCACCCCGCTCTCGGCGACGCCGGCGCCAACGTCGATTTCGTCAGGCCCCTGGACGACCTGCTCGAGCTGCGCACCTGGGAACGCGGCGTCGAGGGCGAGACCCTCGCCTGCGGCTCGGGCGCGGTCGCGGCGGCGCTGGTCGCCGCGCAGCTGGGCGTCGCAAGGTTGCCGTGCGCAGTGCGCGTGCGCAGTGGCGAGGTGCTGCGCATCGGCCGCGGCGAGCAGCCCGCAGGCCCGGGCGGAGTCACAGGGAAGGGCGCGTTGTGGCAGGAGGGACCTGCGGCGGTGATCGCGCGCGGCGACCTCTACTGACCCGGGCCCGCAGCGACGACGAATCGCTGCCGCCAGCTCCCCGGAGTCCAGCGTGGCGACGCTTGCTAAGCTCCCGCGCCTGATGAGCGAGGCTGGAGAGCGGGTCGACGCACCCGACGACTCTGACGACGGGTCTGACGGGAAGGCCCAAGGGGGCGCCGCACGGTTCGCTCCGGTCGACGAGCAGATGGAGCTGCTGGCGCGCGGCTCCGTCGATCTGGTCGAGGAGGAGCAGCTGCGCGACAAGCTGCGGCGTTCGCGCGAGCGGGGCGTGCCGCTCGTCGTCAAGACCGGCTTCGACCCCACCGCTCCGGACCTGCACCTCGGGCACAGCGTGCTGCTGCGCAAGATGCGCCACTTCCAGCAGCTCGGTCACCGGGTGATCTTCCTGATCGGCGACTTCACCGGGATGATCGGCGATCCGACCGGCAAGAAGGCGACCCGGCCGCAGCTCACGCGAGAGGAGGTGCAGCAGAACGCCGAGACCTACCAGCGCCAGGTCTTCCGCATCCTCGATCGCGACCGCACCGAGATCGCCTTCAACAGCACCTGGCTGCACGAGCTCGGCAGCGAGGGCATGGTGCGTCTGGCCGGCTCGTACACCCTGGCGCGCATGATGGAGCGCGAGGACTTCAGGACCCGTTGGGAGAGCCACCAGTCGATCAGCCTGCACGAGCTGCTCTACCCGTTGGCCCAGGGGTACGACTCGGTGGCGCTCGAAGCCGACATCGAGCTCGGCGGCCACGATCAGATCTTCAACCTGCTGGTCGGTCGCGACCTGATGCGGGAACGCGGGATGGAGCCGCAGTGCGTGCTCACAGTGCCGCTGCTGGTCGGCACCGACGGCAGCGAGAAGATGTCCAAGAGCCTCGGCAACTCGATCGGCATCGAGGACTCGCCGCGCGAGATGTACGGCCGGACGATGTCGATCCCCGACAGCCTGCTGTGGGACTGGTACCTCCTGCTCACCGATGTTCCCGAGCCGGACATCGAGGTCCTGCGGCGAGGGCTCGAGGCGGGCAGCGAACATCCGAAGGCACTGAAGCAGCGTCTGGCCCGCACCATCGTCGCCGGCTACCACGGCGAGGAGGCCGGGCTCGAGGCCGAGCGGGAGTTCGACACCATCTTCGCTCGCGGCGGCAGGCCCGACGAGATCGACCAGGCGCGTTCGGCCGGTCCGCTCGACCTGCTCACTGCTCTCGCAGACCACCAGCTGGCCCCGTCGCGCTCACAGGCGCGAAGGCTGATCGAGCAGGGGGCCGTGTCGATCGACGGAGAGAAGCAGGGCGATCCGTTCTGGCGCCTCGAGCCTCGCGAGGCGGCCTACCAGCTCAAGGTCGGCAAGCGGCGGTTCCTGGCACTGCGGGTGGTCGCCGAAGCGTCGTGAGCCGCGCGCCCGCAGGCGGAGGAACCCGCCGCGGCGGTCTGGCGAAGTCGCCCGCCGCGCTGCTCACCGCGGCGCTCGCCGGCCTCGCGCTGCCGGCGCCTGGACCGCTGACGGCCGCCCCCGCGGCGGCGCAGCCGACCAGCCCGAGACCGGTCGCCGAGGCGCGCGTCTTCGGCGAGAACCTGCGCATCGAGATCGACGCCCCCGCCGGCCAGGCCAGCGCCGAAGCGCTCGCCGCCGCCCTGCGCGAGGCGCTCGAGATCGAGCGGCTGGTCGACCCCGACGGCGACGCGCCGGGTGGCGTCGGCGAGCTCAACGCCGCCGGCGGCCGGGTCGAGCTCGCTCCCCGCATCTACTCGGCGCTGGAGCGGGCGCTGGCGTTCTGCGTCTGGTCGCAGCAGGCGCACGGTCCACTCGGCGGCCAGCTCTATGCCGCCTGGGGACTGCGCCGGGCGACCGGCGGCGCTCCCGAGCCCCGCTTCCTGCAGTCGCTGCTCGAGACCGCCTACTGCGAGCGACTGGCGCTCGATCCGCAGAGCTCGACCGGCCTGCTGGACGCCGGCTCGCGGATCGACCTCTGGGGCTTCGAGCGTGGCCTCGCGGTCGATGGCGCCACCGAGGTGCTGCAAAGCGCCGGGATCACCAACGGCTACGTGCAGCTCGGTGCGGTCACCCGCGCCTTCGGCGCCGGGCCGCGCGAGGCGATCGAGGCCGGTGAACGCCCGCCGGGGGGCTGGGTGGTGGCGCTGCACCCCGGACACGACGAGCGCATCGCCACGCAGTACGTCGTGCTGCGCGACCAGACGCTCTCCCTCGCCTCGCGCCAGGTGCAGACGCTGATCGTCGACGGTGAGCCGAAGGCGCCTTACGTCGACCAGCGCAGCGGCCTGCTGGTCGACGGCAAGCTCGGCGTCGCGGCGGTCTCGGAGCGGGCGCTCGACGCCGAGGCGCTGTCGGTGGCGCTCTTCGTCATGAGCCCGCGTGAGGGCGAGTTCCGGCTCGGCGGCCTGGATCCCGTGCCGGCGGTGCGCTGGTACCTCGGCAGCGGCGACGGCTACCCCCTGATCACCGAACGCGGCTGGTCGGCACTGCCCAAGTGGGACCCGGGCGAGAACCCCTTCTCGCGCCGCGAAACCGCCTCCCCGCCGCGGGATCGCTGACCGGACCGACGTCCCCGAAGCGGGCGCTACACCCGCGAAGACCCGCCGACCACCGCGCCGACCTCGGCGAGCAGCTCGTCGACCGCCACGATCCGCTTCTCGCGGTCGCTGCGCAACGAGAACTCCACCCCGCCGGCTTCCAGCGAGCGTGCTCCGACCACGACCCGCACCGGGATGCCGATCAGGTCGGCATCCTTGAACTTCACTCCCGGACGCTCGTCGCGGTCGTCGTAGAGCACGTCGTGACCGGCTCGTCGCAGCTGCTCGTAGAGCTCTTCCGCGGTGCGCACGACGGCCTCGTCCTTCGGGTTCAGCGCCGCCAGCAGCACGGTGAAGGGGGCCAGCGGCAGCGGCCACGAGATGCCGTCGTCGTCGTGGTTCTGCTCGATCGCCGCGGCCACGGTGCGTCCGATGCCGAGCCCGTAGCAGCCCATCTCCATCGGCTGCTCCTGGCCGTTCTCGTCGGCGAAGGTGCAGCCCATCGCCGACGAGTAGACGGTGCCGAGCTTGAAGATGTGCCCCACCTCGATGCCGCGGCACCCCTCGAGTGCCTGGCCGGAGCGCGGACACGGGTCGCCGGGCTCGGCCAGCAGCACGTCGACGGTGCGCGATCTGCCGACGTCCCGCTGCCACTGCACCCCGCGCAGGTGCACCTCGGTGCGGTTGGCGCCGCAGACGAAGGACTGGAGCGCCGCGGCACTCTCGTCGACCAGCAGCTGAACCTCGTCCGGCAGGCCGCACGGCCCTGCGTAGCCGAGCGCGGCGCCGGTCAGACGTTCGACCTCGGGCGCCTCGGCGAGCTGGATCCACAGCGAGTCGGTGACGTTCTTCAGCTTGATCTCGTTGATCGTGCGGTCGCCACGGATAGCCACCGCGAAGAACCCCTTGTCGCTCTCGTAGACGAGGGTCTTGACGGTCTGCGCCGGCTCCACTCCCAGCAGCTTGGTCACCGCCCCGATCGATCCGGCGTCGGGGGTGTCGACCGCCTCGGGCTCTTCCAGCGCTGGCAGCGGCGGCGGCGGCGCCAGACGGGTGGTCGCCTTCTCGACGTTGGCGGCGTAGCCCGAGCCCTTGCAGAAGAGGACAGCGTCCTCGCCGGTGTCCGCGAGCACCATGAACTCGTGGGACGACGAGCCGCCGATGGTGCCGGAGTCGGCCTCGACGACGATGTAGTCGAGCTCACAGGCCTCGAAGATCCGCACGTAGGCGTCGTGCAGGGCGCGGTAGGCCTCGTCGAGACTGTCGCCGTCGGCGTGGAACGAGTAGGCGTCCTTCATCAGGAACTCGCGCCCGCGCATCAGGCCGAAGCGGGGCCGGATCTCGTCACGGAACTTGGTCTGGATCTGGAACAGGCTCAGCGGCAGCTGGCGGTAGCTGCTCACGTCGCGTCGCACCAGATCGGTGATGACCTCCTCGTGCGTCGGGCCGAAGCAGAAGCCCCGCTGGTGACGATCCTCGAAGCGCAGCAGCTCCTTGCCGTACTTCTGCCAGCGGCCGCTCTCCTGCCACAGCTCCGCCGGCTGCACCGCCGGCATCGAGAGCTCCACGCACCCCGCCACCTCGAGCTCGCGGCGCACGATCTCCATCAGCTTGCGCATCGAGCGCCAGCCCAGAGGCTGGTAGGTGTAGATGCCCGCGGCCAGCTTGCGCAGCATCCCGCTGCGCACCATCAGCCGGTGACTGACCACCTCGGCGTCGGCGGGGTCCTCGCGGGTGGTGAAGAGGTAGAAGTCGCTCCAACGCATGACGGGGAGTCCTCGGACGAGATGGGGAGGCACCTGCGAGCGCCGGGCCGTCGGCCTCGGCTCCTCGGGGAGTTCCGTGGGAGTTCCGTGGGGCGGGGGGCGCCCGGTCGAGGGGCGAGCTTACCCCTTGCGCGCGGCGCGCCGGACGATCTGCGCCGAGTCCTTCATCAGCTCGATGACCCGCTCCTCCAGCGCTCCGCTGCCCGGCGCCAACGCACGCGCCTCGGCGAGCACCCGGCGTGCGCGCTCCTCCTCGCCCGAAGCGAGCAGCGCCATCCCCAGGTGCGTCATCGTGGTCTCGTTGGGGCCCAGCTCGGTCGAGCGCGACAGGCAGTCGATCGCCTGGTCGAACTCGCGGCGCTTGTAGTGCACCCAGCCGAGCGCCGCGAGCGGGAACTGCCGCAGCTCCTCCGGAGCATGGTCGAGTGAGCGGCGCGCCATCTCGAGCGCCTCGTCGAGGCTCTCCTCCATCTCGGCCAGGTTGTAGGCCATCTCGTAGTAGGCGACCGAGCGCGAGAAGTCCGAGGAGCCCTCGCGCAGCAGCCGGTGACCGACGTTGTTGCCCTCGCGGTAGTTGCCCTCGCGGCGCAGCGCGGCGATCAGGGTCGCCGAAGCGGTGGTGCGCAGCATCTCGCTGGCGTTCTCGTCGTCGAGCACCCGCTGAGTGACCGAGCGGATCTCGTGCGAGCGGCCGAGCTGCAGGCAGACCAGTGCGTACGACATCAGCAGCACCGGATGGTCGCCCTGCTCGTCGAGCGCGCGTCGGTAGGACCGCAGAGCCTGCTGCCCGCGCCCGGCGGCGAGGGCGCTCTCTGCCTCGTCGACCAGCGCCCGTGCGGCGCTGCCGATCTCCGGGAAGGGCGCTCCCCGCCCCGAGAGATACGCCACCAGGTCCTCGTAGCGCAGACGGCGGGGGTTGAGGCTCTGGGCGCGACGGAAGGCCTCGAGCGCCTTGCGGTTCCACTGCCGGTCGAGGTAGCACAGGCCAAGGAGGTGGTAGCTCTCTTCCAGCGTCGGATCGAGGCGCACGGCTTCCTTGAGTGCTTCGATCGCGGGTTGCAACCGCCCCATCTCGTAGCAGCAGCGCCCGAGGAGGTAGTAGGCCTGCGGCAGCGGATCGAGCTCGACGGCCCGCTCGAGCAGCGCCACCGCGCGCGCCAGGTCGCCGTTGCCGGCGTGGGTCGCAGCGAGGGCGAAGTGGGGGAGGAAGCTGTCGGGGAACAGCTGTACCGCACGCTGCAGCAGAGCCGAAGCCCGCGCGTCGTCGCCGGCCTGTTGCGCGATCACCCCGGTGTAGACCAGTCCCTCGTGATGGTCGGGCTTGACCTCGAGCAGCCGCTCGAAGCGGGCCCTCGCCTGCTCGAGAGCTCCGTCGTGGAAGTACGACTCGCCGAGGAAGAGCGCCAGCTCGTAGTTGGCGCGGTCGAGTCGGAACGCCTGTTCGAGCGCCCTCCGGCCGTGGGCGATCTCATTGTTGAAGAAGGCCTGCTCGGCCTCGCGAATCAGGCGCTCGAAGAGCGGTCGCTTGGCGCCACCGTAGAGGGCGAGGATGCGATCGCGCATGGCCACGAAGCGATCTCGACGCTCGAGCGCCAGCAGCTGCGCCTCGATGCGGTCGTCCCAGCGATCGGTCCAGTCCCGGGCGCTCAGGGCGCTCCCCTCCTCGAGGAGGTCGCGCAGGGACTGCAGCCCGGCATGGTTGACCAGGATGCTCTCCTCCTGCTTCTGCAGCGCTCCCAGCACCGTGCGCACCGTCTCCCCGGTGCGACGCAGCACCTCCTCGAGCACCGAGATGCGCTCCAGCAGGTGCTCCTCGATCGAGAAGCCCTCGTCGGAGTCGTCTTCGAGCGCCTCACCGGCTGCCACCGGCCCCGACAGCACCAGCAGCTTGTGCTGACACTTGCGACAGTAGTCGGCCTCGTCCGAGTTGGCGGCGCTGCAGACCTGACAGAGCATGGCGACCTCGGGAGCGGCGCTGGGTTCTCGGCGGCGGAGTCTCCGACGGGCGGGCATCGAGCCGTCGAACTGGAGGCTGGAGCTACGGGTCCGGCGACTCGGACCGGCTGAGGAGTCCAGCGATCATCGGCCCCCGACCGCCACGCACCTCGCGGCCGGCCGATCCTCGCCCGATCTGTTCGCTCTCCCGGCCTCGGTCCTCCCGCAGGCTACGAGACTGTCCGCGAGCAGGCAAGCGGCAAGATCACCTCCCGGACGAGCACCAGCTCCGGCGCCGCTCCCTGGCGCTGTCGCCGCGCGGCGAAATCACGACGTCGGAGCCCGGAGGGTCGTGTCCGCCGTCAGGCGCCAGCATCCGCCGGCTCGCCGCCGGAGAGCAGGTGCTCCGCCAGAGTGGCGCCGATCGCCACCAGGGTCAGCATCGACCAGGCGACCGTGCCGAGCCAGGGCACGAACTTGATCCAACCCAGCAGGCAGGCGCCGAGAACCAGGCGCAGTGGCAGCGCCATGCCCGCTCCCATTCGCCGCGACGCCGCGCTGCCGACCGCCTCGAACACCGCCACGGTGCCCCAGACCTTGGCCAGGGTCAGTCCGGCGATGCCGACGACCGCGATCGGCAGTCCCACGGTCGCCGGCGCGAAGGCACTGAACAGGACCAGCCCGACCAGGGTGCTGGCGACCGCCAGCAGGCCGACGAAGAACGAGCGCAGCGGACGATCCCGTAGGCGCTCGCCGGTCCGCCTGAGCGGACGCTCGCAGCCGAGGGCGGCTGCCAGGAGAGCGAGCACGAGCCAGGCGCAGAGCACCGCGGCCTTGGCCGCCAACACCGGCCGCGACCCCGGTGCCAGGCCCAGCGCCGGACCCTCCATGAGCACCAGTGCGGTCGAGGGCGCGTCCGGGTAGGCGGCGGTGCGGCCGCCGATCACCGACCCGTCCGCTGCCTCGATGGTGCCGCCGACCGCGTAGACGTCGCCGTCGACCTGCGCTCGCGCCGACAGCACGACGTCGCCACCGAGCGCGATCACGTCGCCTCGCACCACTCCATCGATGCGCGCATCGCCCTGCAGCACGGCGGCGTTGGCGAGCGCCTCGCCCTCGATCCAGAGCGGCCGACCGAGAGCGACGATCTGGCGGCTGGCGACGCTGCCCCGGCGCAGATGCACCGCGTCACCCGAAGTCTCGCCCGAGGTGACACCGCCGTCGACGGCGGTGGCACCGTCCGAGGCGGTGGCGCCGGAAGTCGCCGCCGCCGTCCTACCGGGAATCGCCAGCAGTGCGGAGAACAGCAGCAGAGCGGCGGCGCCGAAGCTCAGCGACGACGTGACGCAGCGCTCCGCGCGCGCGCCGCCCGCAGCACGAACCAGGCGGGCGCCGCGACGAGCAGCAGCGCCGCCAGCGCGAAAGTCTCCGGGGAGGTCTGCAGCCATGAGGCGGCGATCGTACCCACTCCGCGCCAGCTGGCTCCCAGCAGTCCAGCTCCCGCTGCGACCGAAGCGGTCAGCAGATCGGCTACGGTGGCCAGCGGCCCCGAACCGACGTCGGCGCCGGCAGCGAGCATCGCGGTGACGGCGAGTGCGCCGACGAGCACCGCCGCGGCGGCCAGCCAGGCGAGAGGCGAGGACTGACCGTGTCGCCTCCACGCCGGACGTTCGTCAGCGACGCGGGCCATGACCTGATCGGCGAACGAGGCGGGAACCGAAACCCGCAGCGAGGCGATCCCGCACTGCAGCCGGCGCAGCCCGAGAGCCTCCTCGGCCAGTCCCTCCTCGACCGCCAGGCGCTCCAGCCAGACTCCGTCCTCGTCGTCGCTTTCCCAGGCAGCGTCGACGCGTTGGTCCAGAGCCAGGAGACCGGGGTCGTCCAATGTCTCGTCGCCGCGGGTGGCACGGGTGTCGTCGGGTCGTTTCATAGCGGGCTCGTGGGATGTGGGTGATCGGGCGGATGGCGGGGCAGGAGTCGACGTGGCGGGAGGGGTTCCTGGCGGGTGCGGTGTTTTCGTGGGTGCCGATTCGACAGTCTCTGTGGACCTGCCCGTGTTCTTCGTCCGCAACGGACTTCGGGATGCGCCCCTTCGCATTCAGTCGGTCAGGTAGTCGGCGAGCTTGCCCTTGAGCATCTGGCGACCACGGAACAGCTTGTTCTTGACGGTTCCCAGTGGCATCTCCTTGAGCTCGGCGATCTCCTCGTAGGAGAGCTCCCCGAAGTGGCGCAGCTCGATCAGTTCGCGGTACTCCCCTTTGAGCTCGGCGACCGCCCTGCGGATGGCGCCACCACGTTCGAGGTTGCGCAGCTCACCGTAGGGCGTCGGGCAGTCGCTCGGGAACTCCCACTCGCCACCCTCGGAGCTCCCGGTCTCGGGCCGGTTGAGCGACACCATGACCAACCGTCGCTTGCGGATGCGGTCGATGGCGGCGTTCTGAGCCACCCGGAACAACCAGGTCGAGAAGCGGTACGAGGGGTCGAATCGATCGAGCGCCCGATAGACACGTACGAAGACCTCCTGGGCCAGCTCCTGGGCCTCGTCGAGGTCGCGCAACATGCGATTGAGGTAGTTGACGACACGGTTCTGGTACCTGAGGACGAGATCGCGGAAGGACTCCTCGTCTCCATCCAGAATGGCCTGCACCAGCTCTTCATCTGTTCTCTGGGCCATTCTCTCTAGGGTTGGTCTACGGTGAAGGCTGGGTGCGAGTTGCAGCACCCCGGGTCAGGGGCTCGGCGAGCACACCAAGATATCCTCTTCGCCGCCGGCGCGGGCGTCCCCTCGTCCAACGGCGCCCCCGCCGCGGCGCCGCCGCGAGGCAGCCGCCGGCCTCCCGTGCGCCGGCTGCGCTGCCGGTGCCGCGACGACGCCTTGCGATAGTTTCGCCGCGCCATGCCAGCCGCCGCTGCAAGCGCCCGCGCCGAGGCGCGCGAGCCAACCGACGCGATCTGGTGCGAGGGAGTCGGTCGACGTTTCGGCCGGCGTTGGGCCCTCGCCCACGTCGATCTGCGCGTCCGGACGGGCGAGACGACGGTGATCGTCGGCGCCAACGGCTCCGGCAAGACCACCCTGCTGCGTATCCTGGCGGCTCTCTGTCACCCGTCGTGCGGCCGCATCGAGGTGGCGGGGCATCACCCGGTGACCCAGCGCACCCGAGTGCGCCGGCAGGTGTCGCTGATCTCCCACCAGTCGTTCCTCTACGGCGGACTCGACGCCTTCGAGACGGTGGCGCTTTGGACCCGGCTGCTGGAGGCGCAGGGCGAGCCGCCCGTGGGTCGGCAGCGGATCGCCGAGCTGCTCGACTCGGTCGGCCTCGGACACGTCGCCGGGGTGCCGGTGCGCGACTTCTCCCAGGGCATGCGCAAACGCCTCTCCCTGCTACGCGCCGCGATCGAGCCGTCGCGCATCGTGCTGCTCGACGAGCCGTTCGCGGCTCTCGATCCTCCCGGCCAGCAGTTGATCTCGGAGTGGATCGGCGTCTTCGGACGCGCCGGTCGTACGGTGGTGTTCGCCTCGCACGCGCTCGCCGCCGCACGCCAGCTGGCCACGCGAGCGGTGGTCTTGCAGAGCGGCCAGGTCGCCTGGTCGGGCCCCGCGGCGGCGATGCCCGAGCTCGGCCAGCTGCCGGCGCTCCGCGCGGCGGAGGGGCGGTGACCCTCCGGACGGCGGGCGGCATCCTCGCCCAGGTCCTGGCGCTGGCCGCCAAGGACCTGCGACTCGAGTGGCGCAACCGCTCGCGGATCGTCGCGGTGGTGCTGTTCGGTGTCCTGGTGCTGCTGCTCTTCTCGCTGGCGGTCGGACCGGACTCGCGGGCGCTGGTCGAGGCGTCCGGCGGCTTCCTGGTGATAGCGCTGCTGCTCAGCACCACCCTCGGCCTGCAGGAGAGCTTCCGGCTCGAGCACGCCGACGGCGCCCTCGAAGGACTGCGGCTGCTGCCCGCCTCCGGGGCCGCGATCTTCTACGCCAAGGCGATCTCCGTGGCCTTGACCCTGCTGCTGCTCGGCCCGGTGCTGGCGCCAGTCGCGATGATCCTGTACATCGGCGAGGTGGCTCTCGGCGGACTGGCCCAGCTGATCGGGCTCTGGCTGCTCGCGGCGCTCGGCCTGGCGGCGCCGGGAGTGCTCTACGCCGGCATGACTTCGAGGCTGCGCAGCCAGGACGTGCTGCTGCCGCTGCTGCTCTACCCGCTCGAGGTGCCGGTGCTGCTGTCGCTGGTCAAGGCGTTCGGCCTGGTCCTGCGCGGCGATCCGATGGAGCAGATGGGCTCCTGGGTGACCATCCTGCTGGTCTTCGTTGGAGTGTACTGGCTGCTTTGTGGCATCCTCTTCGAGTACGTACTCGAGGAGGGAACCTGACCGTGCTCAAGCGAGCCCTGAAACGACTCTGGCCAGGGATCTTCGGCTTCTCGGGACTGCTCATGCTGCTCGTCGGATCGACCCTGGCACTGAGCTGGGCGCCGCCGGAGCGGCACATGGGTGACGTCTCGCGCATCTTCTCGATCCACGTGCCCGTGGCACAAAACGCACTACTGGTCCTGCTGTTCGCGTTCTGCTTCGCCATCGCCTCGTTGTGGACCGGCAGGCGGCGCTGGGACGCCGCCACCACCGCCGCGGTGGAGGTCGGTGTCGTGCTCACCCTGCTGCTGCTGCCGACCGGCATGCTCTGGGCGCGCCCGACTTGGGGCGTGTGGTGGACGTGGGACGTGCGGCTGACCACCTCGCTGATCGGTCTGATCCTGTTCGCCACGGTGTTGGCGCTGCGCTCCTTCGTCGAGGACGAGGGGCGGCGGGCGACGTGGACCGCGGTGACCACGATCGTCGCCTTCGTCGACGTGCCGCTCATCTACTTCTGCGTCCGCTGGTGGCGCTCGCTGCACCAGGTGCAGAGCTCACCCGAGACGGTCGACGCGATGATGGTGCTGCCCTACAGGATCAACGCCTTCGGCGTGCTCTTCCTGGCCATCTACCTGATCGCGCTGCGCAGCCGGCTCGAGATGCGCCGGCTCGCGGGTGAAGAGGTGGCGCCGCCGCCGCGGCTGGCATCCAGCACGGCGCTCTGAACGTATCCCCGGGAGGAAGAAGCGTGGCGCCGCAGGGAGTTATAGTCGGTGGTTGGAGCTACGTGATCGCGACCTACGCGCTGAGCGCCGTGGTCCTCTCGGCTTACGCCGGCACTCTCTTACTGCGATTGCGCCGCACCAGACACGATCCGTCTCGGGACCCGTCCGCCGGGGAAGGTGACGCCACCTGAGCCGCCGCGGCATCCAGCACGGCCTCCCGAGCTCAAAGCAGCGCCGCCACACCGCGGCGACGTACATCGGGAGAACGTCCGGCATGTCCAACTCCACTCAGCCCCGACCCGACGCGAGGGAAGACGCGGCAGCCGACGCGGGCACGGGAGCCTCGCCCCGACGGCGTTGGATCCTCGCCCTGGCCCTTCTCGGCGCCGTCGCTGCCTTCTCCTACCTGGCGTTCGGGGACATCGGCGAGAACCTCATCTACTACTGGAGCCCGACGGAGCTGCGCGAAGCTGCGGATAGGGCCGCCGGCGCGAACGTGCGACTCGGCGGCCTGGTCGAGGCGGGTAGCGTCGTCTACCACGCGGACGGGCTGACCATCGACTTCCAGGTCACCGACGGCAAGTCGACGGTACCGGTGCGCACCACGGCGGTGCCGCCGGCCATGTTCCGCGAAGGCATCGGCGTGGTGCTCGAAGGTAGCCTCTCCCCCACCGGGGTGTTCGAGACCGAGAGGCTCATGGTCAAGCACGACAACGAGTACAAGGCGCCGGACGAGGTCGACGACCGCACCATTGAGGACCTGGTCAAGACCATGCAGTTCGAACGCACGGATACCTGAGACCACCTCCGGTAGCGCCCGACAGATTCCGTCGCTGGTCCCCGACTCCCGCTCCCGTCCCGCCACGGCTCCGGCGGCCGACCTTCGCCCCGGCCCGCGAGCTCCATCCGCAAGGTAACCAAGGTCATCGTGTACTCGACCCTCGGCCAAGCCCTCGTCCTCGTCGCACTGCTCTGCTGCTGCGTCGGTGCCCCACTCGGTTTCGCCGCCGGCGCCCGCGAGTCCGCCACCGCACTGCGCTGGACGCGGCGTCTGGCGATCGGCTTCGGCATCGCCATGCTGGCCGCCAACCTGGTGATGGAGGTGGCCCTCCTGCAGCGGGACTTCTCGGTCAGCTACGTTGCGCAGGTGGGCTCCACCGCCACCCCGACGGTGATCACCATCGTCTCGCTGTGGTCGTCCCTCGAGGGATCGATCCTCTTCTGGGGGCTGGTCCTCGGCCTCTACACGATCGCCATCACGGTGTTGCAGCGACGCGGTCACGACGAGTACCTCGGCTACACCCTCGGGGTCGTGCTCGCCGTCGGCATCTTCTTCTCCTACCTGATCGCCGGCCCGGCGAACCCGTTCGCCCCGACGCCGCCCCCGGTTCCCGCCGAGGGTCCCGGACCGAACCCTCTGCTGCAGAACCACTGGCTGATGATCTGGCATCCGCCGACCCTGTACCTCGGCTACGTCGGCATGACGATCCCCTTCGCCATGGCGATGGCGGCGCTGCTGCGGGGACAGCTCGGCGCCACCTGGCTGCGACCTCTGCGCCGCTGGCTGCTGGTCCCGACCGCCTTCCTGACCCTCGGCCTGATGCTGGGCGGCTGGTGGTCTTACGAAGTGCTCGGCTGGGGTGGCTACTGGGCCTGGGATCCGGTGGAGAACGCCTCCTTCCTGCCCTGGCTGACGGCGATCGCGGCGCTTCACTCGGCGATCGTGCAACAGCGCAAGGGAACGCTGAAGGCCTGGACGGTGATCCTGATCCTGGTCACCTTCCTGCTCACCATCCTCGGTACCTTCCTGACCCGATCCGGGGTGGTCAACTCGGTGCACTCGTTCACCCAGAGCCCGATCGGCCCTCTTTTCCTGGTCTTCCTCGCCCTCTGCATGGTCGCAGTCGTGGTGCTCCTGGCCCTGCGCATCGACACCCTGAGCAGCTCCGGACGAACTTCCGGTCTCGCCTCGCGCGAGGGCTCGTTCCTGCTCAACAACCTGATCCTGGTCAGCATCATGTTCACGGTGCTGGTCGGCACGCTCTTCCCGATCGCGGCCGAGGCCGTGCGGGGGGTCAAGGTGAGCGTCGGCGAGCCCTACTTCAACCGCATGTCGGTGCCACTCTTCCTCGCCCTGCTGCTCCTCATGGGCATCGGGCCTGCCCTTCCCTGGGGAACGTCCGACCCCCGGCTGGCGCGCAAGGTGCTGCTACGGCCACTGCCCTCCGGACTGGTGGCGGCGGTGCTCTTCGGACTCGTCTTCTCCTGGCAGCCGATGACGGTGTTCGTCGGCTTCCTGGTCGGCTACACACTCTGGGTGACCGCCGATCAGGCGCTGCGGCCGGCCAGGGCGCGGGCCAGCAGGGGCGAGTCGCTGCCGACGGCGGCGGTACGCAGCTCGCTGGTGGCGCCGCAGCGCCTCGGCGCCTACGTCGTGCACTTCGGCGTCGTCATGACCTTCGCAGCGGTCGCCATCTCTTCGCAGTTCCAGACCGAGGCCGAGGGCACTCTGCGACGGGGCGAATCGCTGCAGGTGGCGGACTACTCGCTGGCGTACCAGGACGTGCAGGTGATTCAGGAGCCTCACCTCGCCCGCCAGCTGGCCACCATCGAGGTGCGGCGTGACGGCGAGCTGCTCGGCACCCTCGACCCGTCGCTGAACTTCTATCCCACCCAGCGCGAGCCACTCGGCACTCCCTCGGTGCTGACTAGCGCCACGCACGACCTCTACCTGACGCTGATGAACGTACGCCAGGGCGGTGACACGATCGGCCTGCGCGCGATCGTCACGCCGGCGGTGGTCTGGATCTGGGTCGGAGTCGTCGTGATGGTCGTCGGCACGACGCTCTGCGTTCTGCCGGCGCCGCTGCCGCTGGCAAGGCGCCACCGCGACCCGGTGGCCGAGCCGGCGGAAGCCTGACCGACAGTCGTGCAACACGGGACGACCGGGGACCAGGAGACCAAGCAGTGCGCATCAACGCCCGGGTGCTGATCATAGGCCTCGCCGTGGTCCTGCCGCTGGTCGCCTTCCTGGCGGCAGGCTTCCGCTTCGACCCGCACGAGATGAGCTCGCCGCTGGTCGGCAAGCCGGCGCCGTCCTTCCGTCTGCAGTCGCTCGACGGCGAGGTCTGGGAGCTCGAGGCCCTGCGCGGCAAACCGGTGGTGGTGAACTTCTGGTCGACCTGGTGCGCCCCCTGCATCCAGGAGCATCCGGCGCTGCTCGGCGCCTCCCGGCACTACGCCGACTCGGTACAGTTCCTCGGCGTCGTCTACCAGGACGACACAGCGGCGATCGCGAGCTTCCAGCAGCGACACGGGAGCTGGGGGCCGTCGCTGCTCGATCCCGGAGGCAAGACGGCCATCGCCTACGGCGTCTACGGCCCGCCGGAGACCTTCTTCATCGGTCCAGACGGGGTCATCGTCGACAAGGTGATCGGTGCGGTGAGCGGTGGGCACCTGAAACGGACCCTCGATGGCCTGCTCTGAACGGTCGCCGATGGAGCACGAGCAGCCGTCCGCGCGCTCGACGCTGTCCACGGCTCTCCTGCTCGGGCTGCTCGGGCTGTCCGCCGCGGTGGTCGCCGCGGCGCAGCCCGTTCCCGCCCCCGCCGAGCCGACGGTGGAACGAGGCCTGGGCGAGCCCGAAGGGGCCGCGCTGAGCGGCGAGGAGCTCGACGAGGCGACCTACGAGCTCTCCGATCGCCTGCGCTGCCCGGTATGCCAGGGTCTCTCCGTGGCAGCCTCACCGTCGCCGAGCGCCCTGGCGATGCGCGAGGAGATCCGGGAGCTGCTCGCCGCCGGCTACACCGACGACCAGATCGTGGCCTACTTCGAAGGCGCCTACGGCGAATTCGTGCGTCTGGTTCCCAAGCCCGAGGGGTTCAACCTGTTGGTCTGGATCGTGCCGGTGATCGCCGTGGCCTCGGGTCTGCTCTGGGTGCTGCTGCAGACCCGCCGGGGTCGTCGCAGTCGCGGCCGCGGGGACGAGAGTGGCGAAGACTCGCACCAGGCAGCGGAGGACGCCGAGCTGGCTCGCTACCGCGAAGAGATCCGTAGGCGGGCGACGCGGGGCGGCGCAGGAGTCCCGTGATGTCCCAGGCGCCGATCGTCGTGCTGCTGGTCGGGCTGGTCGCCGGCGTCGTCCTGGCGTTGTGGGCCGCCCGTGGACGCGCCGCGCGCAGCCGTTCCGACCTGCGCCATCGCGACCTCCAGCTGCAGCTCGACGAGCTGGTGGAGACCCTGCGTGACGAAGGGCTCGCCGAGTCGGAGCGCAGCGTGCTCGAGGAACGCGCCGCCCTCACCCTGCGGCGGCTCGAAGCGCTCGGCGGACCCGTCACCGCTCCAGCCGGTACGACGCAGACCGCCCCGGCCTCGGCGCGCCCACCTGCCGGCCTGGTCGGACGGCACCCGCTGCTCGCAGGAACGCTGCTCGGAGGCGGCATGGTGGCCCTCGTCGCGATTCTCATCGCCCTCGCCTTCCGCGACACCGGACTGCCGCTGCAGCCGGGGGCAGCCGGAGCCCCGGCAGCTCCGGCACCCGACTCTGCGACCGAGGCTCCCGAAGGCTTCCGCGGTGAGCCCGCCCTGCCGCCGATCGTCGCCGGCCAGGTCGAGGACCTGCGGGCTCGCATCGCCGCCGCGCCCGGCGAGCTCGGGGCACGGCGGCAACTGATCGAGCTGCTGCTGGCCCACGAGCAGCACTTCGACGCCTTCCAGGAGGCGAGCGCGCTGCTGGAGCGGGAACCTCAGGACCCGGTCGCACACTATGGCGCCGGCTTCGTCCGCTTCCTGATGGGGCAGGTGCCGATGGCGCTCGACCACCTGCGGCAGGCGGTCGCAGCCGACCCGGCCTACTCGCAGGCGCGGCTGGTCCAGGGTCTCATCCTGCTGCAGACCGGGGATCGCGCCGGCGCCCTGGAGACCTGGCGCGCAGGTGTCGACGCCGTCGGCGGCAGCGAGCCGCGTCTGGAGCACCTCATCTCGCTGACCGAGCAGGGCCTCGACTTCGATCAGGTGGTGTCGCGACCGCCTCCCGTCTGAGCCGGATCCCGCCCCCTGCCGTCACCCGAGGGCGCCCAAGGCTCGGGCCCTCTCAGATCCCGTGGGCCAAGCGCTCCGCCAACGAAGCAGGTAGATCCTGACCGACGATCCTGCGCTGCGCTCTCTGCAGGGGATAGCGACACCGGTACCAGCGCAGCGTCTGCCGGGTGGAGTCGTAGATCATGTAGGCGGCACGGGGATCGCGGTCGCGGGGCTGACCGATCGAACCGGGGTTGATCAGGTAGCGCCGGTCGGGGTCGAGCTGCAGCACGCCGCTACCGCGCAGCAGAGCGCCGGCGATTCGACCCTCCTCGAGGAGGAAGAGACTGGGCAGGTGGGTGTGCCCGAAGAAGGTCACCCAGGCGCGTGGCTCGGCGCGAAACGCGGCCAGCGCCTCGCTCTCGGCGAAGACGTAGCAGTCCTCGTCGGCCGGCGAGCCGTGGCAGATCGCGACACTGCGGCCATAGGGGGCCTCCCCGGCGCCTGCCTGCGACTCGATCACCAGAGTCGGGCCGACCGGGAGGTCCTTGAGGTACTCCAGATTGGCTCGGGTCAGGCGCTCGGTGGTCCACTGCGCCGCCCTGAGGGCGACCTCGTTGAAGCCGTGACCGGGCTCGAGGCCGGCGGCGACCTTGTCGTGGTTGCCACGTACGATGCGCAACCTGCCGGGAAGTCGCGACATGGCCTCGATCACCTGGTTGGGGGCCGCGCCGTACCCGACCAGGTCTCCGAGCACCAGGGTCTCGCCGAACTGCTTGCGTCGCACCCGGCGCAGCACGGCCTGGAGCGCCTCCCAGTTGCCGTGCATGTCGGAGAGAATCAGATAACGCAAGGGTCCTCCGTGAGGCGCTGGACGATCGCCGCCGCGACCGCGTCCGGGTCCCCGTCGGCGCCGACGTCGATCCGCAGATTCGCCTCCAGGTAGACCTCGCGACGAGCCTTCCAAAGACGTTCGGTCGCGGTGCGATCGGCCAGCAGCGGCCGCTCCTTCGGCGAACGAACCAGGCGCTGCCAGAGCAGATCGAAGTCGGGATCGAGAAAGACGCTCACCCCGGCGCGGGCGATCAGCCGCCGGCTCGGCTCGAAGGTGAAGGTACCGCCTCCGGTCGAGATCACTGCTCGCCCCACGAAAGCCAGACCCGCCAGGACCTCATGTTCGCGCTGGCGGAAGCCCGCCTCTCCGTGTTCACTGAAAATCCGCGGGATTGTGACGCGGTACTTACGCTCGATCTCCTGATCGAGATCGACGAACGGCCATTGCAGGCGGCGGGCCAGAGCGCGGCCGACGGTGCTCTTGCCTGCACCCATGAAACCTACGAGAAAAAGCCGCAACTCAGGCCACCCGATCTCGCCAGCGGCGCCGGAGCAGGGTCACCGCAAGGGGGCCGGCGGGCGGCAGATCGCCGCGGCCGGGCTCGGCACGGGCCTCGGTCGATCCGTACTCGAGAAGCCGGTCGGTGAGATCGAGGCCGGCGCTCGCGTCGACGTCGGGCGTCGCTTCGAGTCCGCAGCGACGCCTGCCGCGCCGAGTACCCGGGGTCGGCGCCATGATGCGGCGCCGCTCCGCGCGGGCGCCGCAGGGGGCGCTCACCGCTTCCGGACCGCTCGAGGACAGGGGGCCGCGGACCTCCACCGCGGCCTGCGTCGCTGCGGGCACCGGCTACGAGCCGGACGGTGAGCGCCGCAGGGCCCGGAGGACCAGCAGCGCCAGACCACCCCAGACCGCGCCACAGATCGTGATCATCGTCGCTATCGCCAGTCCACTCATGTGCGCTCTCCTCCCGAGGTGAAGGACATCGTACCTCCCTCTCGTACCGCGGCAGCCCCCGACGAGGCTCATCCTCGCCAGGAGGCTCGCCGCTCGATCTCCACCAGCTCCAGGCAACGCCGCTCGAACTCCTCGCCACCGCCCAGAGCGCCGATCGACGCCACGAGATCGGCGCCGTGGCCTCGCGCCTCGGCGTAGCTGCGCGGCCCGAGGCCGCCGATCGCGATCAGAGGCTTGGTGGTGAGGTGACGAGAGTCCCGCAAGACCTCCCAACCCACCGCCGGATCCGGGGACTGCTTCGAGCCGGTCGGCAGGATCGGACCGATCGCCACCACATCGACCTCAGGGTCGGCGTCCGCTGCAGCGAGCTGGCGGAGATCGTGTGTCGAGCGGCCCACGAGCCGGTCGCCAGGGAGCAGCGACCTGGCGGCGCGCGGCGGCAGATCTTGCTGCCCGAGATGCACACCGCGGAGGGGGAGGAGAGCGGCTAGCTCGACGCAGTCGTCGATCCACAGGTTGCGCCCGCGGCTGGCGAGTCGTTCGCAGCAGCGACTGGCCACCTCGTAGCGATCACGATCGCAGAGGCGCTTGAGACGAAGCTGGATCCAGGTCGACCCGGCGCGTTCGGCCGCCACCGCCGCCTCGACCAGCGCCGCAGGGGACGCGTGGCGCTGGTCGTCGACGATGGCATAGAGGCCTGTCGGATTCGGTGGAATCGCGGCTGGAGTGGAGATCACGCTGCTGGACTGTAACCGGCCAGAGTGCACCCTCGACCCCATCGCCACGCGTTTACGCGTCCGGCCCGGTCGCCGCTCGCCGGCTCACGACTCAGTCGAAGAACTTGCTCAGCTGCAAGGTGCCCCGGCGCAGCTCGAAGTGCACCCGCGCCTGTGGATTGCCGGCTCCACTGACCGCCAGCAGGTAGACGTCCTCGTCGAACCGACTGAGCTCGAAGCGCGCCCGCCCGAGCGAGACCGAGAGCCCGGCCACTCCTGCACCGTCACCGAACTCGTCGTGCGACTGGGCGAGCGCGCGCAGCAGGCTGGCCGCCTCGACGCAGACCTCCTCGGGCTCCATGCCGGAGGAGGCGGGGAACTGCAGCGCCTCGATGGCCAGGCCGTCCGGACCGAGGAGCGCCAGGAACCACGGGTCGTGCAGCCGGCGAGCGACGCTCTCCAGCGCCCGCTTCAGGCTCAACTCGGTTCCTCGCGCAGCTCGCGCAGCGCCCGCAGGTAGTTGCCGATCAGCTGGCGACGACGCTCGAGGCCGGGGGTCATCTGCAGACCGGGTCGACGGGGATGATCGTAGAGGGCGAGGATGCGGGCTGCATCGAGGCGCCGCTCCGGAGATCCTCCCGGGCTCTTCGCCGCTCGTGGTGGCACACGCCCACCCGGTTCGCTGCCCGAGGCCTCCTCTCCCTCGAGCCTCGCGGCGGTCTGCCGCGCCGCGGCTCCGGGATCGGCGTCGCGACGACCGTCGAGAGCTCCCTGAGGCTCGGCGACGACCGCAGCTGCAGCCGGCGAGGGAGCGGCAGGAGCCTCGCGCGGCGCCGCGGCCTCCTCTGGCTCCGGCTCCGGCGCGGAAGGCTCGCTCTCGTGCGATCGGCCCGCCGGCGCTGCAGCCCGGTCTGGCTCGCGCGACTCGTGGCGCCGCGAGGTCGAGAGTCGGCGCAAGGCGCCGGGGGAGAAGTGCAGGCTCGAGGCGGCGAGATCGGTGGGCAGCGCGAACACCTCGCCCCAGACGGCCGCACGGCCGGACCCACCGTCCGCACCGACGCCATCGTCGCTCCCCACATCCTCGACGGCTGCCTCGCGTGCCGAGCCTGCTCGGTCCATCGCGTCAGACGGCTCCGACTCCCTCGGCGGCGGCCCGCCGGGCCGGTCGGGTTCGGTCTCACTGGACTGCTCCTGCTCCGCCGAGAGCGGATGGCGGGCGTCCTCGGGCGGGACGGCTCCTCGCGCAGCTGTCTCGGCGGCGGCTTCCGCCGTGATCGGGGCCTCTGCGATCGGGGCCGCGGTGGCTGCACCGTGCCTCGGAGGCTCTTCGCTGGCGGCAGCTGGCGCAGGAGCCGACGTCGCTGCATCGGCCGGCTCGGCGTCCTCCGCCGCGAGCTCGACGTCGGCGGCCGGCGCCGGGGTCTCTCCTGCGTCGTCGGCGGAAGGAGACTCCCGGCGCTCTGCCACCCGTTCGAGGAGCTGCGGCAGCGCCGGGTCGAGCGGATTCAGCTGCTCGTAGACCGAGAGCCTCTCGGCCGCCTTGTCGAGCTCGCCCAGCGAGAGGTGCAGGTCGATGAGGTGACGGTAGGCAACCATCTGGGTGGGATCGCGCGCCAGCACGCTCTCGAGCACGTCGCGCGCCTCCTCGTGGCGCGCGAGCTCTACCAGGCAGCGTCCCAGGGCCACTTGACCGGCGACGGACGAGGGGTTGTGCGACAGGCCGACCTCGAGGACGCCGATGGCGTCCCCCGGCTGGCCCTGGCGTCGGTACTCCTCGGCCAGCTGCAGGAACACCCGAGAGCGTCGGTCGGCGTCCCAACGCTCGCGCAATTCGGCGAGACGGACTCTCGGATTGTTGGACAAGGCCATTCGCGTCCTCCGCCCGACTCGGATCCGGTGGTCCCCGACGGACTGCCGCGAGATCGGGAGATCGCCGGGTGTCGGATCGGGCGCAGCGATCGGGACGGGCGGACGCCACGTCCGCGCCGTCCGCTGGCGGTCGGGGAACCCCGGCATCTTACTGCAGCCGTGGCGATTGCGCTGCCGCGCCGCGGCCGCCGATGGCATGACTGCGACCCGGGACGTCCGGTCGCGGAATGGCCGCTCCAGACCTCCGGTCTACTGGCCGGTGACGGTCACGACCCGGGTGACGGAGCTCTCTCCCTGCGAGTTCGACGCCGTCAGGCGCACGTTGTAGGTGCCGATGGCGAAATCCTGGGCCGGATTCTGCTCGGTGCTGTCCGTGGTGCTGCCGCCGTCGTCGAAGTCCCAGATCCACGCCGTCGGACGGCCGGTGGAGGTGTCGGTGAACACCACGGTGTTGCCGGAGACCACGAAGGTGAAGGCAGCGCGGGGCCGGCGGCCGATCGAAATGGTCACGGCGTCGTCGACGATCGCACCAGCCCCCGTCGCCACCTCTGCGGTCACCCGGAAGGTGTCGCCGGTCACCACGTCGATGTCGGACTGGCGCACTCTCAAGGTGTCGGATACGGAGCCGCCCGCGTCCGTCTCGAGGAAGCGCCCAGCCGAGTCGAGAGTGCCGATGTCGGTAGAGAAGTTGACCTGTGCACCCGGCAGCGGTCGGCCCTGATCGTCGCGCACCAGGGCGACGAGCTGCAGGTTCCCGCCCTCCTCCGAGACGCTCGAAGGCGTCGTCTGCAGCGAGATCGACGCGGCAGAGATGCCCACCTGGACGATGACCTCCGCCATCGAGTCTCCACCGACGCTGGCGACGACCGTCGCCTCGCCGAACTCGCCGGCACCGACCAGTGTGGCGATCGCCTCGCCCTGCTCGTTGGCGTGCACGGTCGGCTCGATGCGCCCGATGGTGGTGCTCATCCGGATCGCGGTCCCTGGGTTCACCGGCGTGCCGTTCGGCTTCTGCGCCACGACGCGGATCTCCGAGGTGCCGTCGGAGGTGATCCGTGCCGGATTGGCGCTGATCGTGAGCAGGGTTCCAGGCGGCGCCACGGGTGAGGTCGAGTCGCAGCCGAGCAGGAGGACGAACGCCAGGGTGGCGCCCAGTGCCGAGCGCGAGATCGTGTGGACAGAGGTGGTCTTCATCGAGGTCATGGCCTGAGTTTCTACGGAGCGGCGGACGCTTGCGTCCAAACCTTAGCGTAGGACGCGGTGCCGGTGGCAGCTACGCGCAGGCCGTTGCTGCGCCGTCGCGGCAGCCTTCCTGTGGAAGGCCGCAGACGCCGCGGCCACGCCAGCGTCGGCCGGCTCCCCCCGGATACCGGACGCAGGGCGCCGCGTCGGCGTTCCTCGCGCCCACCGGCAGGGGCACCGATCGACCGAACACCGCGGGGCCACCGGTCGTGGCTTTCGCCGCGACCGGTGGGCGCGATGTCTCGGGCGCTTTCGGCGCCGCTTACGGCACCGTGATGTTCTGGCTCGTCGTGTCGCTGCCGCCAGGGCCGATCGCGGTCAGGCGCACCAGGTAGGTGCCAGCGGCGCCGTAGGTCTTGATCGGATCCGTGGCGTTGCTGGTGGTGCCGTCACCGAAGTTCCACTGGTAGGTGGTGGCGTTGACGGAGGTGTTGTCGAAGGCCACCGTCAGGCCGTTCACCGTGGCGTTGAAGGCGGCCGACGGCGGCTGCGGCGGATCCGGCGGATCGCCGACGTCGTTGCGGCAGCTGGTGTCGGTCGGGGTGACGTTGAAGCTGACGTCGAGGTCGCCGTCGAGCGAGCAGCTGCCCGAGACGGTGATGCCGATCTGACGCGTCACGACGCTCTCGATGTAGCGATCGCCGATCGTGCCGTCGCCGTTGTCGTCGCAATCCACCTGCTCGAGGTCCGAGTTCGGGAACGAGGGCATCAGGAAGACGACCTGGCTCTCGCTGACGCTCGTCACCGTGGCGATGCCGCCGTCGACCAGGACCTGCAGAGGTGTTCCGAAGTTGCCGCCCAAGATCGTGATCTGGTCGCCGCCTGCCTGCGCCACGCCGCGCGGGTTCACCGAGGTGACGAAGGGCGCCAGATCGGTGATCTCGTAGGTGTAGTTGCCACCCTCTGCCTCGGCCCCGGTCTCGATGTTGGTCACCCGCACCGGGCCGGCGATGTCGTTGTTGCAGTCCGAGAACTGCACCGCCGCCGTGCGGGCGATGATCTCGGATCCGGTGACCGAGATCGGCGTCGCCGCGACCTCGGCGAACGAGACCGCCACCGGCTCGTCGAAGCCCTGGCCGAAGATGGTCACCAGCTGACCGCCACCCGCCGGGCCGATGTTGGGCGCCACCGCGGTGATGAAGATCTCGTTGCCGTAGAGGAAGGCGCTGTTGAACAGAGCCGACTCGCCGGTGTCGATGAGGCGCACCAGGACGGCGACCTGCTGATCGCGGTTGTCGACGCCGAATCCTGTCGCTGCCGGGGAATCGACGACGATCTGCGAGCTGGTCACGGAGCGCACCTGAGCCTCGACTCCGCTGAAGCTGCCGAGGCTGCCGGATCCGAACAGCACCTGCACCGGGCTGGTGAATCCGACGCCGCTGATGGTGACCGGAGTGCCGCCCTCGTTCGGCCCGCTGTTGGGTGTGACACCGAAGATCTGCATCTGCTGGATCGGGTCCTCGCCGAAGGTGAACACGTTGGCGAGACTGTCGGTTTGAGCCTCGGGCGTGTTGAATCCCACGGTGACCTGGACGCTGACCGTCTGCGACTGGCCGGGGGCCAGGTTCACCGACGGCGTGCGCACGCGGATCAGGCTGCCGGTCACCTCGAGCACCTCGCCCGCGGCGTTGCCGAACAGCACCCGCACCGGCTCGAAGAAGCCGCCGCCGGTGATCCGCACCACTTCGCCGCCATCGCCGTCGCCGACGGTGGGTGAGACGGCGGTGAGGAAGAAGGTCGCCGAACCGACGATCTGGACCTGGCTGCTCCCGACGGAGTTCTCCAGCTGAACTCGCACGATCGCGTTGCCGTTGATCGGCCCCGCGAACAGGAGGACCGTGGCGTCCCCGCCGGTGAGCTGAGCGACTCCGCTCTGGATGCCGCTGCCCTGGCTGTTGAGATCACCGAGGGTGGTGGTCACCTGCACTGTGGCGCCGTTCGGAGGTGGCTGACCGTTGTCGGCGCGCCGCACGCGGATGTTGATCGAGACCGCCTCGGAGCTGTTCACCTGCACCGACGGTCGATCCGTGGTGACCGTGATGTTCCAGGCGGTGGCTCCACCGCCACCGCCGCCGCCCCCGCCACCGGGGTTCTGCTGCGGCTCGGTGGGCGAGTCACTCGAGCAGGCCGCCGTCAATCCCAGGAAGAGAAGTGATGCGAGCAGCGCCGGGTAGCGCCCGAGAATGGTGCGTTCTGTCTTGAGTGGGAGCATGATCACCTTCACTCCTCAGGGCACGAACTCGATCGTGAACCCGATCGGCTCCGTCTGCACCGCGTCGCCGCTCAGGGTGCGGCCGAAGAAGCGCAGGCGGAAGTTCAGCAGGATGGTCTGGTCCCCGGTCTCGCGGTCGAAGCCGCCGTTGATGAACTGCAGGTCGGAGAGAGGCTCGGTGTCGAGCTGCTCGAGCGACATCACCGGGAGGTTCTCGTACGTCTCGGTCCCGTTCACCGGCGCCACGCCGAAGATGTCGCGCACCAGCGACGGCGGCACGCGTGAGCCGCCGTCGGCGCGGGTGAAGGTGACCTCGTAGGAGTCCATTTCGACGTTCATCAGCTGGGACGTGGAGCCGAAGGGGTCCTTGGCGATGTTCTGGATCGTGATCTCCTCGATCTGGACCAGACCACCGGCGGCCACCGCGTTGTTGACTCCGACCTGGACCGGCAGGCCGTCGAAATCAGACACAGAGAGCAGGACGCCGCCCCCGTCCGTCTTGTCGGTGCGCGACTCGCACGCCCCAAGGCCGAGGCCGAGGACCGTGATCAGTGCGGCGAACGTGACTCTTCGCAACATCGGTCGTTTCCTTCCGCTACAGCCCTAGAGCTGGATGACTCGGGGAGTGATGAAGATCAGCAGCTCTTCGTTGGTCGTGTCCTTCGCCCGGTTCTTGAACAGGTGGCCGAGGATGGGGACGTTGGCCAGGCCGGGCACCCGGTCCGAGCCCTCGTTGCTGCTGATCGTGTAGATGCCACCGATCACCGCGGTGCCGCCGTCGCGGACGATGACCCTGGTCTGCGCGTCGCGCGTCGAGATCGGCGCATTGGTGGCGCCGACGACGGCGAAGGCGAGCAGCGGCTCGCGCTTCTGGATGTCGATGTCCATGATGATCGTGCCTTCGGCGGTCACCTGGGGCTGCACCGAGAGGCGCAGCGTCGCGTTGATGAACTGCACCGAGACAGTGTTGTTGGCCACCGTCTGGATCGGGATCTGCAGACCGCTCTGCACCGAGGCACGCTCGTTGTTCAGCGTCGCCACCTTGGGCGCCGAGATGATGTTGATCAGGCCCTCGGTCTCGGCCGCGCGTAGCGCCACGTCGAGCTGGAACGAGTTCAACACGTTGCCGAGGCTGAGGTTGAGGCTGCCGTTGTTGCCGCCGCGCAGCAGCTGGACTCCGCCGTCGGCCGCGATGTTGTTCGGGAAGTCGAGCCCGGTGGTGTTGCCGTAGCGGGCGCTGGCCTCGCCCTGCAGCCCCCACTGCACGCCGAGGGAGCGCGTGAAGTTCCTCGTCGCCTCGACCACGCGGGCCTCGATCATCACCTGGCGCTCCGGTGTGTCGAGGTTCTCGATCACCTGGATCACCGTGTCGAGGTAGTCCGGCAGCTCCTGGATGATCAGCGTGTTGGTCCGCGCGTCGACCGACACCGTTCCGCGCTGCGACAGGATGCCGCCCGGCGTGATGATGCCGAGTCGCCCGAGGGCGCCACCGCCGCCGCGGCCACCCGAGCGTTGCGCCTGGGTCAGGATGCGGGAGACGTCGGTGGCGCGCGCGTAGCTGAGCCGCTTGAGCACCGTGGTGAGCGGCACCGAGAGTGCCCTCGCCTGCTTCAGTGTCTGCTCGGCGACCGCCTCGGCCTGCAGGGTCTCGGTCTGGGCGACCCGCAGGATGTTGCCGTCGAGCTGCATGCCGAGACCGTTGACCTTGAGGATCTGGTCGAGAGCCTGATCCCAGGGCACGGCCACGAGCTCGACGGTGACGGTCCCCTCGACTCCCGGCTGGATCACCAGGTTGAGGTCGCTGACCCGCGCGATGGTGCGCAGCACCTCGGTGATCGAAGCGTCCTTGAGACTCATGGTCACCGGCTCGCCGACCCAGCGCCGGGTGTTGTCGACGGTCTGCACGCCGAAGCTCGGCGACTGCGAGCCCGAGCGCTGCTCGTCGGCCTGCGCCAGCGGCGAGGTCTCCTGCGCCTCGTAGAGGGTGACGTCCTCGCCACCGGGCAGCAGGTTCGGTCGCTCACGGCGGGTGGTGTCTTCGATGAAGAGGGGCTCCTGCAGGGCCTCGGGCGGCTCCTGCGAATCGGCGGCGACGTCGAAGGTCTCCTCCGCCGCGACGCCCTCGTCCTCCATCCCGGTGTCGTCGGCATCCGGCGACAGGACGATCTCGATCGGCGCCGAATCGTCGAGCGGCTCGAGCGCGGGCGCCTCCTGGCCCTCGACCTGCGCCAGCTCGGTCTCGCTGTCGTCGAACTCGCTGTCGTCGAAGCCGGCCTCGTCGTCCGGATCCTGGAGCGGCGGCGCAGCATCGGTCTCGGCGACCAGCACCGCGGCCTCCGCCTCCGGCTCGACGGCATCCGCCGGCTCGAGCTGGGCGACGAGATCGTCGCTCGGGCTCGCTCCCGCCGAGGGGAAGGAGAGGGTGAGGCCGTCGGGGCCGCGCTGGATGACCGGCGCCGTGTCCTGCGTCAGGTCGAGCACCACGCGGGTGACGGGGTTCGGGTAGGGCTCGAACTGGGCCACGCGCACCTGGGTGACTGCGGCTCCGTCGACCGCCACGCTCGGGCGCGGTGCGGTGTTGACCACACCCTCGAGGTCGATGACGAACCGGGAAGGACTCTCCAGCGCGAACGTGGAGTAGTTGAACTCGCCGTCGCCGAGGATGCGCACCCCGATGCCGTCGGGGCCCTCGACAGCCTGCACGCCGATCAGTCGGGTGGCGGCTAGGCCTGTGGTCGCCGGCGCGCTCACCGGAGCGGCGCTCGTCTCCTCTCCGCGGCCGGCGGAGGTCCCTCGCGGCTGGACGGCGACCTCGGTCTGCTCCGGCGCAGCCGATGGGGCCTCTTCGGTCGGCACGGTCGGCACCGTCGGCTCAGCCTGCTCGGCCGGCGGCTGCGTCTCGGCCGCCACCGCGGTCGGCTGGGCCGAGCCGACGGCGACGAACTGCAGGGTCAGCAGACGGTCGTCGACGAACAGCGAGTGCTCGGCTGCGTCACGGGTGCGGATCAGGAGTCGGGTGAGGGGCCGGTCGCCGTTGTCTTCCGACAGGACTTCGACCCCTTGGAGCAAGCCCTGTCCGGCCAACCTCGTGCCGAGAGTCGGCGCGACCCGGGTGTTGGGGAGCTCGACGACCAGGTCGCCCTGCTCGTCCCGGTACTGGGTCCAGATCAGCGGTCCGTCGGCCTCGACGCGCAGCTCGGTGCCCTGCCCGGTCTCGAGGATCTCCATCGACGAGAGCTCGATGGGCCCGGCCGGCTGCACGATCGGCGCCGCCAGGGCGATCGAGGCGAGCAGCACGAGCGTCAGCGCCACGAGCACGCTCGTCGACGCGCTGCTCGAAGCCAGCGCTCCGGCCACCCTCGGCCTCCAGGGGAACTGTCGGTGGTGCATCGTTTCAGTACCTTCTCGCATATGACCCTCGCCAACTCCGTAGCCAGCGACGGCTACGGTTCGAGCTTCCTGACAACATCACGGAACGGCTTGGGCGCCGTCGGATCGTCGACGATCTGCCGGAAACGGATCTCACCGCCGTCCTCGCGGGAGTGGGTGATCGAGATCACGTCGCCGTCGAACAGGCGGTCACCCTCTCGCAGGAGGTAGGACACCGCCTGATCGGCGGACTGGACCTGGGCCACCGGCCCGTCGCCGGTGATCCACACACCGGTCAGCGTGACCTCGTCGATCAGCAGACCGGGAATGCCTTCCGGCCGCGGTCCCGCGGGACCCTCCGCCCGGTCGGCCACGACGAGCAGGGAGCGGAAGGGATCGCGACGTCCGCCGCCGTCGTAGACGTAAGACGTCTGCAGGGCATCCTCGCCCTCGGCCAGCAGATCCTCGATGAGCGACAGATCGCCCTCGTCGGCGCCGAGGTCGTCACCGATCGGACTCCCGACGCCGGAGGTGTCGTCCGCCAGCAGGGAGTCGAGATCCTCGCCGGCGGCGTCCGTCTCGGCATCATCCTCGGCGTCGCCGACCGGAGGGGCCACCGGCTGGGGGTCGCCGGCGGGCTGCGCCAACGTGGGCGCAGCGAGCAGCGAAGCCAGCAGGACGATCACGAACAGGCCGCCCAGCGCAGAGTCGTAGCGCCGACGCTCCGCACCCGTCGAGGCGACGTCACGGTGCCGGTTCATCGCCGGCCTCCCCTGGCGGGCGCCGCAGCGCCTTCCTCCTCCGCCGCCCCTTCTTCATCGTCGATGTAGACGAAGGTCTTGGCGGTGAAGGTGGCGCTGAGGGAGCGGTTGGGAGTCGGGCTGCGCAGCGAGTTCATGCGCAGGTCGTCGACGTTCATGATGCGCGGGAAGCGCGACATGCGGTCGAAGAAGCTGGCCAGGTTGTGGTACGTGCCCTCGAGCGCCAGCTGGATCGGCCACTCGTTGAAGTAGTCGCGCGGAACCTCGTTGCCCGGCGTGACCTTGGTGAGGTTGAAGTCCTCGCGCTCGGCGAGCGCACGGAACTGGCGCAGCAGGTCGTGCACGTTGCGCCGGTTGGGGAGGATCTGGATCAGCTTCTGCAGCTCGAGCTCGAGGTTGGCGACTCGCTCTTCGAACTGCGGCAGCTGCGCCTTGGCCGCCTCGCCGCGGCGGATCTGGTCGTCGAGCTCGACGATCTCCTGGTCCTGGCGCGCGATCCGCGCCTGCATGTCTTTCAGCCGCAACGAGTAGCCGGCGTAGAGGGCCACTGCGCCGAGCGCCACCCCGATCGCGAGACCGAAGTACCAGGGCCGTCCTTCTAGACCTGTTTCCATGAACGTTCTCCGCCTCGCCGCTAGCTGGCCAGATCGTCACCGGCGCTGCCGCCGGCCGCCTCTTCGGGCGACAAGGTGAGCTTCTGGAACTCGATCTGGAAGTTCCAGACGTCCTCTCGCGACTTGTTCGAATCCCGCAGCACCGGCTCCTGGAACACCGGAACCTGGTCGAGGTTCTCGATGAAGGTCGAGATGGCGCTCAGGTTGAAGGCGCGGCCGGTCAGCTTGATCAGGTCACCGCTCTGTTCGAGTCGATCGAGCCAGAGCAGCTCGGGCAGGGCCTTGGAGACCTCGTCCATGATCTCCACCGGCCCGCGCTGGCTGTTCTTGAGATCGGTGATCACAGCGATCTTCTGCTCGAGCAACGCCTGCTGACGCTCGAAGGCCTCGACGCGATCGATGATCTCGCGCAGCTCCTCGACGCGCTTCTCCTTGACCCGGATTTCGGCCTGCTTGCTGTTGATGGTGCCGTTCAGGCGCCAGAACCAGACGCCGAACACCACTGCGAAGACCAGGAAGCCCGCGACCAGCGTGTAGACCGCGATGTTCTCGCCGGCGAAGTCGAGGAGCCCGCCACCGGCTTCGCGCTGGCGAGCGACGACCGGCTTGCGACCTTCCGCGACGAGATTGATGCGAATCATCTGAGGGGCCCTGCGTCGTTTAGTCGCCGATCCTGCGAATCGCCAGGCCGACCGAGACGGCCAGCATCGGAGCCACCGACTGGATCCAGGCGATGTCGAAGTCCGATTCCTTGATCTGGATGCGACGGAACGGATTCATCAGTTCGGTCGGCAGCCCGAAGCGGTCCTTCAAGGCGTCGACCAGGTTGGGAGTCAGGGCGCAACCGCCGGAGACGATCAACTCGTCGACGGCACCCTCCGACGAGGTGGCGCCGAAGAAGTCGAACGTCTTCTGGATCTCCGCGGCCATCTCGCCGGACACCGTGTCGAGCACGCTGCGCGCGTCGGCGGCGGAGTACCGATCGACGGACTCGCCGCGCTTGAGGCTCTCGGCCTGCTCGAAGGAGAGGTTGAATTCACGCTGCAACGCCTCCGTGAACTGGTTGCCACCAAAGGAGATGTCGCGCCAGAAGACCGTCGATCCGCGAGCCAGGATGTTGATGTTGGTCACCGACGAGCCCATGTTGACCAGCGCCAGCACCTTCATCGGGTCGATGTCGTAGTTCGCCTCGTAGCAGTTCTGCACCGCGAAGGAGTCGATGTCGACCAGCGCCGCGGCGCGACCGGCCTGCTGGATCACCGACACGTAGTCGTTCACCTTGTCGCGCTTCACGGCGACCAGCAGCACCTCCATCTGGTCCGCCTGCGCCTGCTCGTCGAGCAAGACGTAGTCGAGCTTCACGTCGTTGATGTCGAAGGGGATGTACTGCTCCGCCTCCCACTGGATCGACTCCGCGAGCTCCTCCGGAGCCATCGCCGGCAGGTCGATCTTCTTGATGATCACCGAGTGACCCGAGAGCGAGGTGGCGAAGTTGGCGTTCTTGACCGCCGTCTCCTCACCCAGCTTCTGGATCGCGTCGACGACCAGCGACGAGTCCATGATCGAACCGTCGACGATGGCCTCTGGCGACAGCGGCTCGATCCCCAGGCGCTGCAGCTGGTACTCGCCGCCCTTGCGCTCCTTGAGCTCGACCAGCTTGACGGCGAAGCTGCCTACGTCGAGGCCGACGACGCCTTTCGAGCGAGAGAACAAACCCACGTCAAGATGCTCCTGGACGGTCCATGGTCACACGCGAAATCCGAGCTTGGGCTGGAAGCTGAGTCAGGCTAGCAATCGCTCTGAGCTTATGTCAAGACACGAATGATTTCGTAGTCACTGATAGCAAAGGAGTTCTGCCGACGAGGGCGGGCGCGGCGGCCGGATACCCCAGCACCCGCCGGGAGCTGTCTGCGAGCCACCCTCCAACGCCGGCTGGGAGTCGACCCGGCACCGCCTGGCGCCAGGCCGCGATCCGACCGGCGACGCTCGCCTCCGTCACCGCTGCCGAGGAGCCGGATGGCGAGCCTCCGCTGCCGAGCCTCGAAGGGCCCCAGATCCCGCTCACGAGGCGTGCTCCCTCTCACCGCCACCTTCCATCCGGCGTCGGACGTCGTGCACGCCGCGCAGGCCCGCGAGGCTGCGCTGCACCCGCTCCAGGTGGCGGCGGTTGTGCACCTCGACCCGCATCGCGATCTCCGCCCGGCCGGTCTCGGAAGTGGTCGCCTCGAACTGGCGGATATTGCCTTCGTTCTTCGAGATCGCCTCGGTCAGTCGCGCCAGCATGCCGGGGGTGTCCGCGCACTCGATGATCAGGCCGATCTCGTACATGCCTTCGTCCTTGCGCGCCCACGCGACCTCGATCTCGCGCTCCGGGTGGTAGAGGAGGTTGCGCACGTTCGGGCACTCGGCGGCGTGCACCGAGACGCCCCGGCCCCGGGTCACGTAGCCGATGATCTCGTCGCCCGGCAGCGGGCTGCAGCACTTGGCGAGGTAGGCCAGCAGGTCGCCCTGGCCACGCACCACCACAGAGTCGTCGTTGCCCGGCAGCAGCCGGTCGACGACCTTGCGGATGCGGCTGGGCCGGCTTTCGCGCTCGAGCTGCTGCTCGGTGAGAAGACGTTGAGCGACGTGCTGCACGCCGAGCTTGCCGAAACCGACCCTCGCCAGCAGCTCGTCCTCGCCATCGAGCCCCTCCGACTCGAGCAGCTGGCCGAACTCGGGAGTCTCCGACACCCGCCGCAGGCTCTGCTTGTAGCGCCGCAGCTCCTTCTCGATCAGGGTGCGCCCGATCTCGATCGCGCGCTCCTTCTGCTGGGTGTTCAGCCAGTGGCGGATCTTGCTCTTGGCGCGAGGGGTGGCGACGATCTTCAGCCAGTCGCGGGACGGGCGACGATTCGGGTTGGTGAGGATCTCGACGATGTCGCCGCTCTGCAGCGGCGTGCGCAGCGGCACCAGGCGGCCGCTGACCCGTGCCCCCGAGCAGTGGTGGCCGAGCTCGGTGTGCACCCGGTAGGCGAAGTCGAGAGGGGTGGCGCCTCGCGGGAACGACAGGATCTCGCCCTTCGGGGTGAAGACGTACACCTCCTCGGGATAGAGGTCGATCTTCAGCGTCTGCAGGAAGGCACGAGGATCGGAGACGTCCTGCTGCCACTCGAGCAGCTGGCGCAGCCAGACGATCCCGGCGTCGGTCGAGGTGGCCTCCAGCCGTCCCTCCTTGTAGCGCCAGTGGGCGGCGATCCCCTCCTCCGCCACCGCGTCCATCTCGCGGGTGCGGATCTGCACCTCGAACGGCTCGCCGTGCTCGCCGACCACCGTGGTGTGCAGAGACTGGTAGAGGTTCGGCTTGGGGACTGCGATGTAGTCCTTGAACTTGCCCGGGATCGGCCTCCAGCTCTGATGCACCGCACCCAGCACCGCGTAGCAGTCACGCACCTCGGGCACGATGATCCGGAAGGCCAGGTAGTCGTAGAGCTCGGAGATGTCGACGCCCTGGCGACGCAGCTTCTGGTAGATCGAGTAGTAGCCCTTGATGCGGTGGGAGATCTCGCCGTCGAGGTCGGCTCCCTCGAGCGCCTTGCCGAGCTCCACCGAGATGACGTCGCGAGCCTGCTTGCCGGCCTCGATCTTCTCGCTCACCTTGGCCTGCAGCTCGTCGAACTGGTGCGGGTAGAGGTGGTAGAACGCGAGATCCTCGAGCTCTCTCTTGACCCGCGAGATGCCGAGGCGGTGGGCGATCGGCGAGTAGATCTCCAGCGTCTCGCGCGAGATCCGTCGCTGCGACTCCTTGCGCATCGCCGAGAGCGTCAGCATGTTGTGCCAGCGATCGACCAGCTTGACCATGATCACGCGCAGGTCGCGGGCCGAGGCCAGGATCAGCTTGCGGAAGGTCTCGGCCTGGGCGTCGTCCCGGCGCACGTACTCGTGACGGCCGATCTTCGACACCCCGTCGACGAGCTCGGCGATCTCGGTGCCGAAGCGATCGGCCAGCCCCTGTTTCGACACCCCGGTGTCCTCGAGCACGTCGTGCAGCAGTGCCACCGCAACGCAGGTCTGGTCGAACTTGAGGTCCGCCAGCAGGTAGGCGACCGCGAGCGGGTGGGTGATGTAGGGCTCGCCCGAGCGCCTGGTCTGCGTCCCGTGCTGCTCACGGGCATACCCGTAGATCTCTCCCAGCCACGGCCCGTCGACCTCGCGACCGTGGTACTCGAGTCGACGCACCACTTCATCGAGGGTGGAGATGTCTGGCGGAAGGGCGGGCGGTTCGCCGCTTCGACTGGTCGTCTTGGCGTTCACGGAGGCGCTCGCGGATGCTCGTAACCTCAATCAAGGCAAGAGGAAACGAGCATTGTACTCGGCCCGCCGCGAGAGCGGAACCGAGTCGGCGCGAACACCGTGCGCGGCTTTGGGTCAGAGCTTCGAGAAGCGATCGAGCGCCGTCCGGCGAGGCGCTCGTGCAGTGCGGTGCCTTCGGCGTCGTCTCTGCCGCCAGCGCCAGCTCGAGACCAGCCGGGGGCGCCGGCCCGGAGCGAGGCCTCAGACCTTGCGCGGGAAGTAACGGTCCCAGATCAGCACGATCGGCGCGGCGACGAAGATCGACGAGTAGGTGCCGACGATGATGCCGACCATCAGCACGTAGGAGAAGCCGCGGATCACCTCGCCGCCGAGCACGAACAGCGCGGTGACCGTCAACAGGGTGGTGCCGGAGGTCAGGATGGTGCGCGACAGCGTCTGGTTGAGGCTGCGGTTCATCAGCTCCTTCAGATCGCCGCCACGCGACTGCTGGAGGTTCTCACGCACCCGGTCGAAGACGACGACGGTGTCGTTCACCGAGTAGCCGACGACGGTGAGGAAGGCGGCGACCGTGGTGAGGTTGAACTCGTACCCGGCCAGGGCGTAGGCGCCGAGCGCGATGGCGACGTCGTGCACCGTGGCGGCGAGAGCGCCGATGCCGAAGCGCAGCTCGAACCGGAACCAGATGTAGACCAGCATGCCGATCATCGAGAAGAACACCGCGGCGAGACCCTTGGCCCGCAGCTCGGCGCCGATCTGGGGCCCGACGTTGTCGGTGCGCAAGACCGCGTACGAGCCGAGAGCGGTCTCACTCTCGAGCAGCTGGCGCACCGCCGGCGTCACCTCCTCGACGGCGTCGAGCTCGCTCCAGCTCTCCAGCAGGCCGTCTCTCTGCCGCTCGGCGACCACCGCCTCGGCCACCTGCTCGTAGTAGGCCGCCATCGCGACCCGCCTCTCCTCGTCGGAGATCTCCTCGTCGAGCGCGCCGCGACCGTCGGGGTCGGCCTCCAGGAGAAGGCTTGCCAGGGCCGCGCTGCCGCGCTGGTTGAGGTCGAAGCGCCCCGCCAGATCGCTGTTGAAGCGCTCGTCCAGGCGCGCGGTGAGGCGCTCGCGCAGGCCTTCCTCGCTGCCCTCCACGAGCGGCGTCTTGACCAGGATCTCACGGTCCTCCTCGGCCCCGAAACGCTGCACCAGGGGCTCGCCACCGCTCACCTCGGCGGCGAGCGAGCGGACGTCCTCGAGGCTCGGCAGCTCGTCGAAGCGCAGGACCAGCTCGGTACCGCCGGCGAAGTCGATTCCGATGTTGAGCTTGCCCAGACCGAACAACGCCACGATCGAGGCCACGAAGGCGATCACCGAGATGACCAGGCCCACCTTGGCCCATCCCATGAAGTTGAAGTTCGAGTCGCGAAAGATGTCCATGGCCTGCTACTCCGCATCCGATGCCGGCGGGGCACCTGCAAGAAGGATCGACGAGTCGGTGAGGTGGGGCTGGGCGGCTCCGGGGGTCGAGCCCGCGGGGCGCGGTCAGATCGACAGCTTCTCCACCCGTCCGGGGCGCGAGAGGAAGAGATCGAACAGCCAGCGGCTGTTGAAGATCGCGGTGAACACCGAGGCGAGGATGCCGACCGAGAGGGTTACGGCGAAGCCACGGATCGGTCCGGTTCCGAAGTTGAACAGGAACATCGCGGCGATCAGAGTCGTGATGTTGGCGTCGAGCACCGAGGAGAGCGCCTTGCCGAAGCCGGCCGCCACCGCGGTCTTCACCGCCCGTCCGGCCCGCAGCTCCTCCTTGATGCGCTCGAAGACGAGCACGTTGGCGTCGACCGCCATACCCACCGTCAGGATGATGCCGGCGATGCCAGGCAGGGTGAGCGTCGCGTCGAGCGCGGCCAGGGCACCGAAGACCAGCACGATGTTGAGCACCAGCGCGATCACCGCGTTGATGCCCGAGCCGCGGTAGAAGACCAGCATCACCAGCACCACGAGGATGCCGCCGACGGCGAGCGCCCTGACTCCCTGTTCCACCGACTCCTGGCCCAGTGACGGTCCGACCGTGCGCTCCTCGAGATAGTTGATCGACGCCGGCAGCGCACCGCTGCGCAACACGGTCGAAAGGTCTTCCACCTGCTGCTGGGTGAAGCCGCCCTCGATGACTCCCGAGTCGGTGATGCGGCCGTTGATCCGCGGCGCCGACTGCACCTTGCCGTCGAGCACGATGGCGAGGAAGCGGCCGATGTTCTGACCGGTGACGTCGCCGAAGGTCTTGGCGCCGTCGGCGGTGAGCGAGAAGCTCACCACCGGCTCGTTGAACTGGCCGAGGCTGGGGCGGGCGTCCTTGAGGTCGCGCCCGGTGATCACCCGGCGCGACTCCAGGGCGTAGAAGGTCTGCGACAGCAGCTGGCCGTCGTCGTCGCGTTCGTCCTCGGTGAACAGCTCGACCGAGGTGGGGAGCGAGCCGCCGAAGTTCGACAGCAGACCTTCACGGCTCGGGGAGACGCCTCCACCCTGGACTCCTGGCGGCTCGGCGACGAGGCGGAACTCGAGGAAGGCGGTGTTCTTGATCAGCTCCTTGACCCGCTCCGGGTCGTCGACCCCGGGCAGCTGCACGACGATGCGGTCCTTGTTGCCCTGACGCTGGATCACCGGCTCGGCCACGCCGAAGGCGTCGATGCGGTTGCGGATGGTCTGCACCGCCTGGCGGACCGCCTGATCCTCGATCGAGTTGGTCTCCTCGGGCCGACGGGAGAACCGCACCTCGTCGCCCGAGCGGCTGCGCGACCAACCGGGCAGGAAGTCGTCGGACACCCGGTCGAGCGCCCGCTCGTCGTCGTCGCCGACTCCGCGCAGCACGAAGCTGCCGCTGTCGGTGGCCTCGGCCCGCGCCCCCTGGACTCCTTCGGACTCGAGCTCCTGGAGCAGTCGGTCGATGTCCTTGTCGGTCTCGGCCTTGAGCGCGTCCTCGGTCTCGACCTGGAGCACCAGATGGATGCCGCCCCGCAGATCCAGGCCGAGGTTGATCGTCTCCTGGGGCGGATAGGCGGTGTAGGCCATGACGAGGAGTACAGCGAGGATGAGGACTCCGCGCCAGAGCAGACTCTGGTTCATCGGCTTACGCTCCACTTTCCTGGTTCTGGAGCCCGGCGATCGCCGACTTGGCGACGCGAACCTTGACTCCGTCCGAGATCTTGACCACCACGCTGACCTTGTCACTGCTCACCACCTCGGCGTAGAGCCCGCCGGTGGTGATCACCTTGTCGCCCTTCTGCAGCCCCTCGATCGTCTTCTGCAGCTCGAGCTGCTTCTTGCGCGCCGGGCGGATGGCGATGAAGTAGAAGATCAGCAGGATGAAGACGAGGGGAGCGAACTGCACCCAGGCGGGCGGCGGCGCCGCCGCCTGCGCGAGAACGCCGGCGGCGGCGTCGGTGAGTCGCAGTGCGTGCATCGCGTGGCCTCGCTTCGTGGTCTCTTCGTTACCTGCAGCTCTGATCCGGCGCACCGCCTGATCGGCGCGCAACTGCTGCCCGGGCCGCGACGCGGGGCGTCAGGGAGCCGTCCGGCGCGGCCTCATGCGCAGTGACCGGCGGAGTCGGCGGCGAGCTCGTCAACAGCTTTCGCTCGACGAGGAGGTCGGGCTCTCGTCGTCGTAGAGGGCGATCCAGTCGTCCACCGTGGCCGCAAGACAGCCGGACGCGAGAGCTTCGCGAAGTTGCCCTACAAAGTCAAGAAAGAAGCGGACGTTGTGGGCCGTCGCCAGGACCTTGGCGGTGATCTCGCCGCTGCGGAAGAGGTGGTGCAGGAACGCCCGGCTCACCCGCCGGCAGCACACGCACGAGCACTCCGGATCGACCGGTCTCGGGTCGGTGGCAAAGCGGGCGTTCTTGATCCGCAGCGTCCCGCCGCTGGTGAACAGAGTGCCGTGGCGCGCGTTGCGCGAGGGCAGCACGCAGTCGAAGAGGTCGACACCGTGCCGCACGGCGAAGGCGATGTCGGCCGGCGTTCCGACCCCCATGAGGTAGCGCGGACGGTCGGCCGGCAGGCCCGGAGCGATCTGCGACACGACGGCGCGACCCAGCGACTTCTCCTCGCCCACCGAGACGCCGCCGATCGCGAAGCCGTCGAAGGGCAACGCCGCCAGCTCACTCGCCGCGCGAGCCCGCAGCTCGGGGTAGAAGCTGCCCTGGACGATGGCGAAGAGGGCGCCCGGCCAGTCGTCGTGGCGACTCCGCTCCTCCAGCGACCGCACCGCCCAGCGATGGGTCCGCTGCTGCGCCGACTCCGCCTCGGCCTCGCCGATCGGCCATGGCGGACACTCGTCCAGGACCATCGCCACGTCGACCCCCAAGAAGGCCTGCGACGCCACCACCGACTCGGGGGTGAAGCGCAGCCGGCTGCCGTCGTGCACGCTGCGGAACCGCACCCCCTGCTCGTCGATCTGGCGCAGGTCGCCGAGCGAGAAGACCTGGAAGCCACCGCTGTCGGTGAGGATCGGACCTCGCCAACCGGTCCAGGCGTGGATCCCCCCGAGCTCGGCGATGCGCTCGATCCCCGGTCTGAGCGTCAGGTGGTAGAGGTTGGCGAGCATGACCTGCGCGCCACACTCCTCGAGCGCTTCGGGCCCCAGGCCCTTGACCGCCCCGAGGGTGCCGACCGGCATGAAGGCGGGCGTCTGCACCTCGCCGTGAGGCGTGACCAGCACTCCTCGGCGCGCCGTACCCTCTGTCGAGGAGACCGAGAAGCGCAGGCCACTCATCGCCGCCTCCATCTCACCGCTCGCGGCTGCACGTCGACCGCCGCGTGGCGCGGGCACGCCGACGCCACCCCTCTCAGCTGCGGCCCTTCAGGTCGACGGTGCGGATCTCCGTTCCCTCGGGGATCTCGAGTTGGAAGGCTCCCTCAGGGAGCACGGTGTTGGTCTCGAGATCCTCGAAGGAGAACTCGGTGACGTCGCCATTGGGCAGCACGTAGCGCAGCCGGACGGGCAGGAAGCGGCGGCCGTCGATCCACAGCTCCATCGAGTCGAGCCGCTTGCTCACCCGCTTGTAGCGCGGCAGCAGGGTCAGGTGGTACGCCTCGGCCTCGGAATCGGGGAAGTCCGCGGTGAGCTCGAAGTACTTCATCAGCGTCTCGAGCGAGCCGCGCGCTCCCAGGTACTCGAAGACACGCTCTGAGTACTCGCCGATCTCGTAGCGCTCCGCCTTCTCGAGGTCGGCGTAGTAGGTCACCATCGTCTCGCCCTCGATCAGGGTGTCGATCGGATGGGGCTGCCGATACTCCCAGCGCACGCGGTCGGGCGCCTGGTAGCTGAAGCGGCCACGCGAGGTCTCGGGCTCCAGCAGCAGCTGACTCTCCTGATGGCGCTCGAAGTCGGCGGTCATCGTCTCGATCCCCGCCTGAGCGGCCTTCACCTGTGCGATCAGGGCGCCGAGACGATCGCGCTGCGAGAGCTCCGGCGCCAGGGGGTCGACCAGCTCCTCGCCAGCCACCGGAGCCGGCATCATCGCGCCCGATGAGATCGGCACGGCGAGCGCCAGCGCCGCCGCCAATGAGACGACCAGCGACACCAGCGACACCAGCGACGAGGTGTCGGCGGAGCCTGTCCTTCGCGAGGCTCCATCCGCCGGGGCGCCGCGCCGAGCCGGCGCGGTTCGGGATCCGAACGCCGTCGCGTTCGGTTCGGGCTGCAGGTCGATCATGTCGGGACTCCTCGCAGAAGAAATCAGTGCACCGGCTTCGAGACCTCCTGGGCCCGAACGCCCCGATCCCCGGCGACCGCTCCGGAGGACGCGGGCACCGCGGACCGCTGTCGATCAGTCGCGCAGGAACGACGTCTGCCTCCCGGACCGCTCCTCGCACCTCAGGGTGACGAGCGCGTGGGGGGAGGCTTAGGGGGATGAGGGCGATGCGGGCCGAAAGACCCGGAGCATCAGCAGCATCGGCTCAGCCTACCTCGCAGTCGCATGCCGCGTCCGGCCTCGGTGCACGCAACTGCGGTCGAGGGAGAGGGCATTCCCTCGCTGACCTCATCGCCGGTCTGGTCGCGGCCCCGCCGCCCGACCGCCGGCTCTGCGCCAGACAGCGTCGACACCGGACAGCGGGGCTGGCGTCGCCTGCGTTCCGCGGCCCGCGGCGACCCGCAGCGCCCACCCCGGCGACAGCCTCGCGGCGGAGGGCCGAGAACCCGCGAATTCGTTGACACCTTTTCGAAGCGGGTGCTACCTTTCGCTGGCTCTTACCGAAGGGGTTCGTCGATGCCGGAACTGGGTGCCAAACACGTCTGCGAGGAATGCGAGACGAAGTTCTACGACCTCGGCAAGAAGGACGCCGTCTGCCCCCACTGCGGCACCTCCATCGCCGGCGAAGAGAAGGCGCCGCCGCCGAAGTCCAGCAAGTCGAAGGCGCGTGAAGCGGACGACGAGGAGACCGAGGACACCAAGGGCAGCGCCGCCGAAGAAACCGAGGACGAAGACGACGGCGACGGCGACGACCTCGATGACGACGACGAGGACGACGACGACGGCGACGACCTCGATCTGGACTTCGACGACGACGAAGACGAAGACGACGAAGACCTCGACGACGAGGACGACGACTGAGCCCGGACCGGCGGCGCCTCTGGTAGCCGCAGCGAAGCGGCGCCGTGGCAGGTTTCGCGGCATCACCCCCGCCGCCGCTCAGGGACCGCCTCGGCTAGGTGATCGAGTCAGCGGTCCCGGTCCACTAGAGTTGGGGCCGTGCAGGGCGCGAACGATCAGGACGGTCCCCCCGGCTCGGGCGAGCCGTCGCGAGAGACGGGCGTCGAAGGCGTGAGCGAGCCGCTGGCGCTCTTTCCCCTCACCGGCACGGTGCTCTTCCCCCGTAGCCCGCTGCTCCTGCACGTCTTCGAGCCGCGTTATCGGGCCCTGGTCGCCGACCTGCAGGAGAAGAGCCCGGCGCAACGCCTGATCGGCGTCATCCACGTCGCCCCCGAGAGTCCGGAGAGCGACTACGAGCCGATCGGCACCGCTGCCCGGCTCGCCCACGTGCGTCCGCGAGGCGACGGGCGCAGCGACATCACCCTTCTCGGGGCCTACCGCTTCGAGGTGCGTGGCGAGGTGGAAGGGCGCCCCTATCGCACCGCCGAGGTGCAACCGCTGCGGCGCCCCGAGAGCACTGCCGAGCTCAGCCGCGAAGAGGCGACCCGCTTCGACGATCTGCTGCGGCTCTGCCTGGCCGAGACGGAGCAGCCGATGCTGGAGCAGATGCTGCGGCTGCTGGGCGACGCGTCCGCGCCGCCGGCGGCACGCATCAACACCGTGTGCACCCACCTCGATCTGCCACCGCGGATCAAGCAGGCGCTGCTGCTCGAGGACCTGCCGCGACGCGCCCGCGCTCTGGTCGAGATCCTCTCGCGCCGACGAGCGATCCTCGACCTGCTGCGTCCCTTCCGGGCCCACTCCGAGCACCCGGCGCGCAACTGATCCGACCCGTGTAGGCGAGGCGGCCACCACCGGCTGCGGCGCCGGAGACAGGAGACTGGTGTGAGCATCTCGCTGCGCGATCCGATCCACGGCTTCATCAAGGCCGACGATCTCGAGGGCGACCTGATCTCGTCCCGGCCGATGCAGCGCCTCCGCCTCGTGCGGCAGCTCGGGCTGTCCCATCTGGTCTTCCCGGGAGCCGAGCACAGCCGCTTCGCACACGCCCTGGGGACCATGCACCTGGCGGGACGGCTCTACGACGCCCTGGCGACGCAGGCGGAGAGCCCCCTGCCGCCAACGGGCGGCAAGGCCCGCCGCAACGTGCGAATCGCCGCCCTGCTGCACGACATCGGACACGCCCCCTTCAGCCACACCGCCGAGGACCTCTTCGACGAGCCGATCGATCACGAGGAGATGACCAGGCGCCTCCTCGACCTGCCGGAGATGCAGCGCATCTTCGAACGCCACCAGCACGATCCCGCGCCGGTGCTCGCGATCCTCGACGGATCCGCGGACGGTCCCGATCGCATCCTCTCCCAGATCGTCTCGGGCGAGCTCGACGTCGACAAGATGGACTACCTGCTGCGCGACAGCCTCTTCTGCGGCGTGCGCTACGGGCAGTTCGACCTCGATCGGCTGCTCGACACGGTGCTGCCGCTTCTCGATCCGCGTTCCAACAGCTGGGGTATCGGTGTGGTCGAGGGCGGCGTGCACGCCCTCGAGGCCCTGGTGCTGGCGCGTTACTACATGTTCACCCAGGTGTACTTCAACGTCACCGGCAAAGTGCTCGAGTTGCACCTTGGCGAATGGCTACGCGAGACCGGCACCCGCTGGCGCGCCGACCCGACGGCCTTCCTCGAGGTGGACGACGTCAGCGTGCTCTCGGCGATGCGGCGCAGTCCCAGCGTGCATGCCGCGGCGGTGCTGGCACGACGCCACTTCGTGCTCGCCCACGAGACCCGCGAGCACCTCGAGGCGGACGAGAAACGCCGCTTCGAGGAACGGCTGGCACCTCTACAGCAGCGCTACGGGGCGCAGCTGCTGGTGTCCAACTCGGCGAAGGACCCCCATCGTCTGGCGCGGTCCCGCGTGCTGGTGCAGTGCCGCGACGGCCTCGAGGAGATGGCCACGTACAGCAACTTCATCCGCCATCTCACCCGCATCGACCAGTATCGCGTGTACTGCGATCCGGCGATCCGCGACGACGTCGCGTCGCAGCTCTCCTGATCCCGGCGGGCAACAGGTGCTGGCGGGCCGCGACCTCAGGGCGCGGCGGCCGGGACGTCCGCCGCCAGGGCCTCGTCGAGATCCAACGCCTCGCTCCAGGCGCTGAGCAGCCCACAGCGGCCTGCCGGGTGCAGCGATCGCTCGGGCGGAGTGCCGGCCAGCGGCCGCGCCACCAGCCGACAGATCGGACGCCCCTGCTGCTCGAACTTCCCCTCGTAGTGGGTTCGAGGTCCCTCTGGCCAGCCCTCGAGGCTCTCCACCTCGAGGCGCGGATGGCTGCGCAGCAGCTGCTCGACGAGCGCGGCGTAGGGGAGGTGGTCGCTGGCGAAGAAGATGGCGCCCCCCGGCTTCAGCGCTCGCACCAGCAAGTCGATCGACTCGGCGTCGAAGAGGCGCCGCTTGTGGTGTCTCGCCTTCGGCCAGGGGTCGGGGAAGTAGACGTGCACCGCGTCGGCGAAACCGGTCGGCAGCAGCGCCGCGAGGGCGTACAGCGCCTCGGCGTGCAGCACCCGCAGGTTGTCGAGACCGCGGCGGGCGGCACGCCGGGCGACGAGCCGGAAGTAGTAGCTCACGATCTCGATGCCGAGGAACGAGGTCTGCGGCTGCTCGGCGGCGCGGCGGAGCAGGAATCGGCCCTTGCCGAATCCGATCTCCAGCTCGAGCCGCCGCTCCGGCGCGACGTCGGTCCGCAACCCTTCCGTCGACGGGCCGCCGTCGTCGCCGAACAGCTCGGGCAGCAGCCGCGGCGCCGAGCCGGCAGTGAACGGCTGCAGCTCGACCTCCGCTCCGCGCGCCACTGCGATGCGCGCGGTCGGCATCACAGCAGATCCCCGCGGCCGGCGGAGCGCAGCATCTCGACAGCCTGCTTGACCTCCTGAGCCCGCTCGCGCGGCATCACCAGCACCACGTCACCGGTGCGCACGACCGCGATTCCCTCGAGGCCGACGGCGACGACGACACCCTCCTCGGCGAGCAGCAGGTTGTCGCGCGAGTCGACAGCGTAGACCTCGCCGCGCCGTCGATTGCCCTCGGGGTCCGGCTCGAGCAGCTCGGCGAGGGCCTCGAAGGACCCGAGATCGCTCCAGCCGCAGTCGAGGGCGACGGCGCCGATGAGCCCGACCTTCTCCATCAGGCCGAAGTCGATCGAGATGCGCGGCAGCGCCGCGTAGCGTTCCGCCAGCTGTGCCTCGGCGCCGCGCCCGGCGGCCTCTTCGAGCCCCGGCAACGCAGCGGCCAGATCCGGCTGGGCCGCCTCGAGCTCGGCCAGGAAGACCTCGGTCGGGAGCAGGAACATGCCCGCGTTCCACAGATGGCGGCCCGAGCTGGCGAACTGCCGTGCCCGCGCGGCATCCGGCTTCTCGACGAAGCGCCTCACCCGCAGCCGCTCCAGCTCCGCGGACGGACCGACGTTCGCGGCGCCGGCCTGCGCGCCCCGGTCCGCTGGGTGCCCGCCAGCAGCCCCGATGGTGCCGTCGATCTCGAGGTAGCCGAATCCGGTCTCGGGGCGATCGGGCAGCACTCCGAGGGTGACGATCTGCTGCTCCTCGCGCGCCAGATCGGCGGCCTCGGCGAGCGCCTGACGAAAGGCCTCCTGGCGTGGGATCCAGTGGTCGGAGGGCAGCACCGCCACCAACTCCGCATGTCGGCGCATCTGCCACATCGCCCAGGCGATCGCCGGCAGGGTGTCGCGCCCGCTCGGCTCGACCAGCAGCCGATCGACCGCGCCGTCGGCGAGGTCGGGCAGCTCCCGGCGCACCTGAGGCGCCAGGTCGGCGGTGGTGCAGACCCAGATGCGCGAGCGCGGCACCAGCGGATCGAGACGCTGCACGGTGTCGACGAGCAGCGAGCGCTCGCCGACCATCGCCAGGAGCTGCTTGGGCCGCGCCCCACGACTCAGCGGCCAGAAGCGGGTGCCCTGTCCGCCAGCGAGGATCAGCGCGTGCAGCTGCGGCGCCGAGCCGTCGGATCGGCCGGACGCGTCGCGACGACTGCCCTCCGGCACGCTCACTCGTCGCCCTCGTCGCGGTCGGCACAGTCGGCACGGTCGGCGCGGTCGGCGACCGGATTCCAGGTGGCGATCTCGGCGAGCGACTTGCGCTCGAGATCTGGCACCGTCGCGTCGGCCGCCGGGTAGCCGATCGGAAAGAGGATGAACGGCTTCTCGTGCCTGGGCCGTCCGAGGATCTCGGCCAGGAAGCCCATCGGTGAAGGCGTGTGGGTCAGCGTCGCCAGCCCCATGTTGTGCAGAGCCGCGATGAACAGCCCGCAGGCGATGCCGACGCTCTCCTTGACGTAGTAGTTCTTGCGCACCGAGCCGTCCTCCTCGACTCCGTGCAGCTCGGCGAAGGCGACGACCAGCCAGGGCACCGTCTCGAGGAACGGCTTGCGCCAGTCGGTCCCGAGCGGCGCCAGCGCCTCGAGCCATTCCTCGGGCATGCGGCCACCGAGGTAGCTCTCGCGTTCCTCCTCCTCGGCGGCGACGCGGATGCGTCTCTTGGTCTGCGGATCGCTCACCGCCACGAAGTGCCAGGGCTGCCTGTGAGCACCGGAAGGGGCCGAGCCGGCGGTGCGGATCGCCAGCTCGATCAGCCGCCGATCGACCGGCTCGTCGCTGAAGAAGCGGACGCTGCGTCGCGAGCGCAGGAGACGCTCGAACTGCTCGGCGCGACGCACCATCTCCGCCGCGGGCAGGCGCTCGAACTGCAGCGGCACGTGGGGAAACCGACCGAGGTCCCCGCGCAGCCCACCGCGGCGATCGTCCGGGTTCTCGGTGGCTGCCGCCGGCCGCGAACGGTCATCGGGTCTCGAGCTGCTCACCACCTGACTCCGAACGCCGTCGTCCGGCCCCTACTCGGCGCCGCGGCGCTCGAGCTCGTCGTCGATCACTTCCGCCAGCGCCTCGAAGCCGACCGCACCGGACATCGGTCGGCCGTTGATGAACAGGGCCGGCGTGCCGCTGACACCGATCGCCGCCCCGGCGCGCAGATCGGCGAGCACCGCGTCGGCATGGTCGCCCTCCTCGACGCAGCGCGCGAACTCGGTGGTGTCGAGCCCGAGGCGCTCGGCCGTCGATTCGAGGTCGGCCACCGCGAGCTTGGACTGGTCCTGGAACATGGCGTCGTGCAGCGGCCAGAACTTCCCCTGGTCGGCGGCGCAGAGCGAGGCCTCGGCAGCCTTCTGCGCCTCGGGATGGATGCTGTTCAGCGGGAACTGCCGGAACACCAGGCGGACCTTGTCACCGTACTTCTCGACCGCCTGGTCCAGGGCCGGCACCACGCGCTTGCAGTACGGACACTGGAAGTCCGAGAACTCGACGATGGTCACCGGGGCAGCGGCACCGCCGCCCTTCGACGGTCCCAGCGCCTCCACCTCGACACGGTAGGGCTCGAGGCCGTAGTCGACCGCGAAGCGCTGCTTGAGGTCCTCGTACAGCGCCTCCTCGGCCAGGTAGTCGCGCACCTGCGGCTCGATCTGATCGCGGTTGGCGCGCGCCAGCCGTGGATTGCCATCGATCAGGGCGCCGACCTCCTCGTCGGACACCTGCGCCCGGCTCGCGGCGCGCGCCGTCTGCAGCCACTGCTCCGAGGGCACACCGTCGGCGGCGGCGGCGAGCTCGACGAGCTGTTCGCGCACCAGTCCCTCGAGGTTGGCTTCGAGCACGTCGTGGCGTTTCTTCTCCGAGCTGGCGACGCACTGCACCCGCTCCAGCTCGACGCCCTCGAGCTGGCTCTGCGAGCGCTCGAGCAGGGTGTCGCGCCTCAGCTCGCGACCGCCCACCGTGGCGACCGTTTCCGGGTCGTCGCTCTGCGCCGCGCCGGCGCCCTGATCGCAGCCGGCGGCGACGGCCACCACGGCCAGCGCCAGGCTCGCCGCGATCCGCCAGGTCCATCTCAGGCCCGGACGGCCGGACTCTGTCTCGTGATCCAAGAAAGGCGACTTCGGTCTCATGGTTCTTCTCCGCGCGAGATCCCGAAGGCTCGCCTCTGATCCGTTCGTCGAACAGTCCGCAGCACCCGCGCCCGACCGGCGAGATCGACGGTCGCCACCCGTGCGACCCCCGAGGCCTGCCGGCGGCGCGTCGCACCGATCTACGCACCGGAGGACCGGATCGGTTCGAGCGCACTGCCCAGGAAGCCCCAGCCAGGAGGCGGCCCGCACTCCCGCGGCTCCCGTTGGCGCCGGCATCCTAGCAGCCCGATTCCTCCGTCCCTCGTCCCGTCCGGTGCGCCGGTAGGAGATCGGGCGACGGGCCCTCAGTCGCCGGCGGGCGCCGCGGCGAACCCGGCCAGGGCGCGCGAGACCAATCCCTCGACGATGCGCGGCGCCGCGATCGAACGCATCCTCACCTCCGGCGCCTCGAGCAGGTCGTGAGCCAGCTGCAGCAGGGCCCGCCGCAGCGCCGGCTCGTCGCCCGACAGGGCCCGATCGCGCACCACGCGCGCGGCCCGCGACCACGGCCTGAGCGCCCGCGGGTCGGAGAAGTCGTCCACCTCGAGCAGCGCCGCCGCCGCCGCGCCCAGGAAGATGCCGGCGTTGCCCTGGCGCCAGGCATCCATCGCCGCGGCGAAGCTCGCGGCGGCGGCGGCGAGCGCCTCCTGGTCGGCCTCGTCGAGGTGCTGGCTCGCCGCACCGAGGTAGAGCGGCATCGACCGGCTGCGCAGGGTCTCGAGCAGGTCCGTGGCCGCCGGAGTCAGCAGCAGGAAGTGGCGCGGAGCGCTGGTCGGCGGCTCTTCGAGGCTCTTCAGCAGCGCGTTCGCGGCACTCGGCGTCAGGGTCTCTGCGCTGGCCAGCACCAGCACCTGTCCACGCGCCTCGAACGGGCTCCACTGCACGGTCTTGAGAGCCTCTTTGACCGCCTCGACCGAAGTCGAGGTCTTGAGGTCGCGTTCGACGACCCGGAAGTCCGGGTGGAAGGTCTCGCCGCCTCCGGGCCCGATGCGCCGGCAGTGCCGACAGGGCGCCGTGCCCTCGCTCGCCGCGCAGGGGCGCTCAGCTGCCGGCAGCTCGCAGAGCAGGGTGCGGGCGATGCGCAGCGCCGCGTCGAGCCGACCGGCGGCATCGGCTCCGTGCAGGATCACGCCTGGGTAGAGGCGTCCTCGCCGCGCCAGATCGACCGCCGTCTCGAGGCTCACGGCGCTCCCTGCGAGCGGTCTGTGGCGGTCGTCGTCGCCGGCGCCTGCTCCAGGAGCAGGCGGTCCAGCGCCTGGCGCACCGCGCTGCGGGTCTGTTCCACGGGGCCCGACGAATCGATGCGCACGAAGCGCTCCGGCTCGTCGGACAGCAGCTCGAGGTAGCCCTGCCGCACGCGACGGTAGAACTCCAGGTCCTCGCGGTCGATCCGGTCGATGCCGCGTTCGAAGCTCTCGGCGCTGCGCCGCTTCTCCGACTGGCCACGACCCCGCGCGACCTCGGCCGGGAGGTCGAACAGCAGGGTGCGGTCGGGGCGCCTGGTGCCGGTCGCGGCTTCGTCGATCGCCGCGATGCGCTCACGCGGCACGCCGCGGCCGGCGCCCTGGTAGGCGTGGGTCGAATCGGTGAAGCGGTCGCACAGCACCCAGGCGCCGCGTTCGAGTGCAGGATCGATGACCTCGATCAGGTGCTGACGCCGGCTGGCGAAGACGAGCAGCAGCTCGACGCCGCCCTCGATGGCGACGCGCCGCGGATCGAGGAAGAGAGCGCGGATGGCGTCACCGAGCTCGGTGCCTCCCGGCTCCTTGGTGGCCACCACGTCGAGGCCGCTGTCGCGAAGCCGCGAGGCGCACTCGCGCAGATGAGTCGACTTGCCGCTGCCGTCGAGCCCTTCGAAGGTGATGAAGCGCCCCCGCGTCATGAGGCCGGCAACTTAGCACGCAGCCCACCCGCGCAGGACCGCGGCGCGACCGCCTCACGGAGTCTAGGGGCGGGTGCCGGAAGGCGACCCGGATACCGGCTCGCCGGGCGCCGCAGGCGCCGCGGCAGCGGCAGCCCGCGCACCCCCCGGGAACCCGGCGCTGCGCAGCCGCGGCAGCAGCGAGCGCACCGTCGCCGGGTCGCAGCCGAGCCGGTCGCTGGCGCCCACCAGCGCCTCGAGGTCGACGCCGACCGAGCGCGCCTCGGGATCCGTGCTCAGCCCGGCGACGTCGCGCGCCGCCAGCATCTCGCCCAATACCTGGCGCAGTCGCGGATGACCACCGTGACCTGCCTGCCCGCGGGCCGCCTGCACGACCTCGCCGAGCAGCTCGTACCAACGACGTGCGGCTTCGGCGAGGAGAGCGTCGTCGGCGCCGAGCAGACCCCGCCAGGCCCAGCTCCCGTCCGCCCGAGCCGGCGGCGGCGCCGCGGCGACCCCCGACGAGGCGAGGTCGTCGGCCGCGAAGAGTCGCTGCACCGTCTCCTGGAAGCTCGCCGCCACGAAGTAGACGCGGGAGGTGAGCGCCAGGGTCTCGACCCCGCCCGGCCCGACCAGCCGATCGCGGTCGATGGCCATCGCGCGGTAGGCCGACCCGATCAGCCGGTCGACGTGGTCCGCCTCCCGTTCGAGCAAGGCGCCGTAGCGCTCGAGCGCTGCCGCTGGCGGCGGACCCTCGGCGAACAGGTCGAGCACCCGCTCGACCGCCAGCAGCGACCAGGCGATGCCGGTGGAGTAGAGAGGATCGAAGAAGGCGAACGCCTGCGGCAGCAGCAGGAAGCCGGCACCGTGGGCGCGGCGCAGCCGGAACGCGAGATCGGCGCCCTCGAACCACTGTCCGCTGCTGGCGGCGTCGGAGAACTGTGCCGCGAGGCTGGGGTAGCGCCGGAGGAGGGCCGCGAACCGCTCGCCGGCGCTGCCTCCCGCGACCCCTGACGAAGCGGTCCCGGCGATCCGATCGGCGCCGGTCAGCACGAAGCCGGCGCTGGTCCAGCCGTCGTCGAAGCGCAGCTGGTACATCCACCCCTCGTCGATCAGCTGGTGCACGGCGCTCCAGGTCTCGTCGAACGGCGGCGTGCTCCCGTCCGCGGTCTCCGCCACCGCGGCGAGCGGCTCGACACCGCCGAAATGGCTGGCGAGCAGGTGGGTGCGCGGCGTGGCGCTCGGCGCCTCGCGGGCAATCCGGAGACGCCGCTCGAGGAAGCCGCCGCCACCGCTGGCGTCGACCAGGAAGCCGGCGCGCAGCCGCAGCGTCTCTCCGCGCCGCGAACGCCCATCGCCGTCGAGGCGTCGTCGCGCTTCGAGGCACCAGCCACCACCCTGGCTGGCGTGCTCCACTTCCAGCTCACCGATCTCGGTGCGGTCCAGGTAGCAGACGCCTGCCGCTGCCGCCTGATCGACGAGGAAGGCGTCGACCGCGGCGCGGTCCCACTGGGTGTCGGCGACCTCGTCGTCGGGCGACGCCGCGACCAGCAGCCGCGACCCGCCCGCGGCGGCGCCGCGCAGCGGCTCGCCGGGCCGGTGACGGTAGAACGAGAAGCCGCGCTTGAGGCCGCAGCGCAGCTCTGGGGCGTGGCGCCGCCAGCGTCCCCACGCGGCCAGGTTCCACAGCGCCTCGCTGTCGAGCCGCACGGCCAGACGTTCGAGCGCCAGGTTGGCCAGCGGCGTGGTCGATTCGCCGAGCACCGTGCGCGGGTGGGCGCCGCGCTCGAGCAGCACCGTGCGCAGTCCCTGGCGCTGCAGGCCCCAGGCGACCAGCGAGCCGGCGAAGCCGGAGCCGATGACCGCGACGTCATAGCGCCTGGCTGGGCTGCGCTCCGGCGCCGGACCGACAGCGGCGCCACCGCGGGCGCGGCTCAAGACCGCGTCTCCGCGGCGGCGGGCGCCTCACCCGGCAGCGCTCTGCGGCAGCGATCGCAGCACGCCGCCTCTTCGTCGCTCCACCCACGCGAGCGGCGCTCGCGCCGCCTCATCGCGGCCCGGCGCCGGGCACCGCACCGTCGGCACGCGGGCAACGCGTCGAGATCCCAGAGATCGGCACGCACCACCAGAGGTCCACCCCAGCGCTCGTCGTACGCCTCGCAGGCGGCGCCGACGGCGTCCTCGAACAGGGCCAGCGACACCGGCGCCACGCCACGACCGCCACGGCCGTCGTCGGCCCGGGCGGCCCGGGCGGCCCGGCGCAGTTGCGGTGTCGGGCGCAAAGGGATCAGCGACACCGAGGCGGCACCCCGCGCCGCCGCCCAGCCGACGCTCTCGACCGCCGCCGCGACCTGTTCGCCGGCGTCGATCCACGGCAGGCCGACGAGCACGAACAGCCGGACGACGACGCGGCGCTCGGCGAGCCAGAGGAGCGCTCGCTCCATGTGGCCGAGGTCGCAGCCCTTGCCGAGGCGGGCGAAGACCTCCGGCCGACTGGTCTCGAGCCCGAGCGCGATCTCCAGCTCGCCACCACCGTCGCGACGGGCGCGGGCGAACGCCTCGCACCGCCCGCTCACGGCGAGTCGTGGATGACACTCGACGGTGACCCGCGGGATCTCCGCCAACGCCCCCAGCACCGCGGCATCGTCGCGACCCGGCACCGCCCGCTCCTCGAACCAGTTGCTGGCGTTGTAGAGCTTCACCGTGTGCAGGCCGTTCATGGGCCCGCCACCGGAGGCCTCGATCGCCGCGAGGGCGCCGACGATCTGGCGAGGGATCGCGCCGGCTGGCGTCGCCGCCCTGCCCAGGGTGTGCCGTCCGAGGTCGCAGAAGGTGCAGGAGAAGGGGCACTCGGACCCGACCAGGAAGAGCGTCGCGCTGCGCACCTCGCGGGCGCCGCCCGGCAGCATCGCCCGCTCGCGCTCGGCGACCCAGCGCACGGGAGCGAACGGATCGGGCGCGGGCCGGGGCGCCGCCACCTGATCCGCTGTCGGGCGCTGCTCCGCCGGCTCCATCTGTGCTTCGCCTCTCACCGGTCCGAGTCGGGCTCCGGGCTATGCCACCGCGCCGGCGGTCGGGGTCTCAGAACCTGGCGAGGAAGTGCCGACGGTAGAGCTCCGGATCGACGTCGAACACCTCGCCCGGTACGCCGCCGGACATCGCCCCGTGCTGGAAGCGGCGCTTCTCGAACACCGGGAAGTCGAGGCCGTAGACCGACCGCATGCCGCGCCGCACCACCTCGCCCTTGAGCGAATACAGCTTGTCGTGCGAGCCCTGGGTCAGGGCGGCGAAGTCGATGCCCTCTGCCACCTCGACCAGCGCCGGACGGGTGAACGGGCTGAAGCCCTCGAAGCCGAGGCGCCGCGCCGGCGCGAGCGTGCGCACCGTGCCACGCGACAGACCGCCAGAGTAGGTCAGCGAGTGCTTGATCGAGTCGACCCCCCAGCCCTCCTGATAGAGCATCAGGTTGTTCACCACGCTGCGGATCGTCAGCTCGCTGTTGTCCTCGATCGGATAGTCCTTGAGGTTCTCGTCGCCGCCGTCGCCGTCGAGCAGCAGTCGCCACTGCGGATAGCGCTCGCGGATGCCCTCGAGCAGCGCCAGGAGCACCGTCGCGCACTCGACGTCGAGCGGCTTGTAGTCCTCGATCACCTCGACGGCGCGCAGCGGGGCGAGCCGCTCCGACGCCACCTGGATCTCCTCGCCGAGCATCTCGAGGTCGCAGCGGCGCAGGAACTCGCGCGCCTGTGCCGCGTCGGCGCCGCCGTCGCCCACCGAGAGGGTGAACGCCTTGAGCCGGGCCGGCGACTGGCCGCGCTCGAGCAACGCCCGGTAGGCGGCGATGAGCACCGCGCCGGAGTCGATGCCGCCGGAGAAGCAGACCCCGAGCGGCTCGCTGCCGCCGACGGTGTCGAGCCACTTGTGCACCTCGGCGCGCAGGGCGCCGACGTAGCGCTCACCGATGGCGTCGAGATCGGTGCCGAGGACCTCGCGCTCGGGGGTGAAGAAGCGCTGGTAGCGGGGATTCGGATCCGGACAGCCGATGAGCCGCAGCGTCACCGTGTGGTGGGCCGGTGCCATGCGGGTGTAGGAGGGATGGAACTGGTCGGCGTAGCCGAGCTCCTCGAGCTGGCGCTGGATCTCGTCGATGCGCTCGGCGACGATGAGCATCGGCCCGCTCTCCTCCTTGGCCAGGAAGTAGCGCAGGGTGCGGTCGAGACTGCGGGCCAGGATCACCCGCTCGTCGACCCGGGCGGCGAGAGCGAACGAGCCCTCGATCTCGCGCACCCGCGACGGATCCTCGCTGGCGAGGATGGCGACGGCTTCGTCCACGGTCATCCCGGCGTAGAGCCGCTGGGACGACGGGTCGATCAGGTCGAGGACTCGGGCGACGTATCCCTCTTGCATCGGTGCTGCGCTCCTGTCGGCTGCGAACGGTCGGCTGCGAACGGTCGGCTCTGCGGCGGCGCGTCTGCGACTCTCGGCTCGTCCTTCGGCCGACCGGCGTCGCATGGGTGCAGGCTCCCGAGGGCTCGAGGCGAGCGCGGCTTCGTGCCGCGGCTCACGCGCCGGCACCGGGCCCGTCCCGCTGACGAGGGCGCGAGGCCTCGGCCGCGATCACGAATCGCCACCGGTGCGCGCTGCATTCCCCGCGGTGCTTCCCGGCAGGCATTCCCCGCAGCCATTCCCCGGAGTCATGCCCGGCCGTCGGCCGCGTCCTGAGGCTCGCCGGAGGTGAGCCGCCGCGCCGCGCAGTGTACCGCCGGCCGCACGCGATGGGAAACGGAGAGCACGAGCAGTGCCATACTGGGATCCGCTGCGCGAGCCCTCTCTGCCTCCGACCGAAGGACACCCATCGCATGCGCCCACTCCGCCCGTACCTCGCCGCGTCGCTCCCAGCCGCGGCGCTCGCCCTCGTCGCGGCCTGCGGCGGCGCCGCACCCGAGGACGAGGCAGTCAGCGCGCGCCGAGTCGAGAGCGAAGCACTCAATCTGTCGTTCGAGGACGTGCCGAGCGGCCTCGAGCTCAGCCGCTCGGACGCGCAGCGCATCGAGCTGGCACCGGCCTCGGGTACGGTGGACCAGGGGTCGGACGCAGGTGGCGCCAGTGCGCCGGCAGGGGACCCGCAGCGCCGGATGTGGGTCGAGGTCGACCCGGTGAGCGAGTTCGGCATCGATCTGGTCGCCGAGGTCAACCGGCAGCAGGAGCTGTTCGAGGCGCTGCCCGGAGGCGCCTACTCCGGGGCGCGCGAGATCAAGGTGCCTTCCGCCGCCGGCAAGGCGTACTACGTGCGCGGCCAGTACGAGGACCCGGAACGCGGCGGCGAACGCGTCGAGGAGGTGCGCGTGCTGCTCGTGCACCCGAGCGAGAACCGGCTGGTGCGCTTCACCACCCGCTACCGTGAGGGAGACCGCGACCTCTCGAGCGCCCGCATCCAGGAGCTCTTCGACTGGGTCGGCTGGATGTCGCCGCTACGCAGCTGGGAGCAGCTCGAGGGCTCGGGCGAGGGCGACGGGACGACGGCGGCTGGAGAGCCGACGGGCGCGGCGCCGGTCGGCAGCGAGAACGCCCCCGCAGGCAGCGGTGACGAGGCCGACCCGCGGTGACCGTCGCTCCTCGCCGACGGGCTCTGGAAGACACATAGCTATTGGTGTAACCTAGGAATTCTCCGACCACCGCGTCACCCGCCGTTCCGCCAGGGACCGCGTCCTCGCCCTCAACTCGCTGTTTCTGCGAGACTTGAGGCACGATCCAGACGAAGCCCCGGCCCCGGCAGGTCGCTCCGGTCACTGCTCCGGTCGCTGGGCCGGACACGAAGGCGGGAACCCGATGCCTCCGAGTCTCAACGCGCTCCTCAAGAATATGGTCGAGCAGGGTGGCTCCGACCTGCACATCACGATCCACTCGCCGCCGCAGGTGCGGGTCGACGGTGTGCTGAGGCCGCTCAACCTGCCGCCGCTGTCACCCACCGAGACGAAGCAGGTCGCGTACTCGATCATGACCGACAACCAGAAGCACCGGCTCGAGGAGGACCTCGAGATCGACTTCTCGTTCGGCATCAAAGGAGTCGCCCGCTTCCGCGCCAACGTCTTCCATCAGCGCGGCGCGGTGGCCGCCGTCTTCCGCCAGATCCCCTACAAGATCCTCGGCTTCCGCGAGCTCGGCCTGCCGCCGCAGGTGGAGAAGGTGTGCGAGAAGCCGCGCGGCCTGGTGCTGGTCACCGGACCGACCGGCTCCGGCAAATCGACCACCCTGGCGGCGATGATCGACAAAGTGAATCGGGAACGGCACGAGCACATCGTGACGATCGAGGACCCGATCGAGTACCTGCACGATCACAAGAACTGTCTGGTGAACCAGCGCGAGCTGCGCGCCGACACCCACTCGTTCACCCACTCGCTGCGCTCGGTGCTGCGCCAGGACCCCGACGTGGTGCTGATCGGCGAGATGCGCGACTACGAGACCGTCGAGGCGGCCCTGCGCATCGCCGAGACCGGCCATCTGACCTTCGCCACCCTGCACACAAACTCGGCGGCGCAGACGATCAACCGCATCATCGACGTCTTCCCTGCCCACCAGCAGGCGCAGATCCGCACCCAGCTCTCCTTCGTGCTCGAGGGCGTGCTCTGCCAGACGCTGCTGCCCCGCGCCACCGGCAAGGGCCGCACCCTGGCGATGGAGGTGCTGATCCCCAACTCGGCGATCCGCAACCTGATCCGCGAGGACAAGGTGCACCAGATCTACGGCATGATGCAGGCCGGCCAGTCCAAGCACGGGATGATGACCTTCAACCAGTCGCTGGCGACTCTGTACTTCCGCCGTCTCATCACTCTGCAGACCGCGATCAGTCGCTCCTCGCAGCCCGACGAGCTGCAGGACATCATCGCCCGGGGCCCGTCCGCGGTGGGCCTCGCCGGCCCCGCCTCGGAAGCCCAAGCCCGGAGGTAGTCCCCGATGCCGACGTTCACGTGGAAGGGAAAGAACCGCAGCGGAATGCGCCAGGAGGGCGTGCTGCTCGCCGACAGCAAGGAAGCGGCGACGGCGACGCTGCGCCGGCAGCAGATCCAGGTCACCTCGATCCGCCAGAAGGGTCGCGAGATCCCGCTGATCCCAAAGCTGCCGACCGGCATCGACTCGAAGCGCATCGCGGTCTTCACCCGTCAGTTCTCGGTCATGCTCGACGCCGGCCTGCCGCTGGTGCAGTGTCTCGAGATCCTCGGCGAGCAGGAGGAGAACCGCACCTTCCGCGAGATCATCCACGCGGTCCGCTCCGACGTCGAGCAGGGCTCGTCGCTCGCCGATGCGATGCGCAAGCACCCGAAGGCGTTCGACGACCTGTACACCAACATGATCGCCGCCGGCGAGGCCGGCGGTATCCTCGACGTCATCCTGCGCCGCCTGGCGACCTACATCGAGAAGGCGGTCAAGCTGCGCCAGCAGGTGCGCAGCGCGATGACCTATCCGGTCGCGGTGGTGGTGATCGCCTCGGCGGTGGTCTTCGTCATCCTGTGGAAGGTCATCCCGGTGTTCGCCCAGCTGTTCGCCGGTCTCGGCGGCCAGTTGCCCTACCTGACCCGGGTGGTGGTCGACGCCAGCAACTTCGTCGGCCGCTACGCCATCTTCATCTTCATCGCCATCGGGCTGATCTGGTGGGGCCTGCGGCGATTCCACAAGACCTACCGCGGTAGGCGCATCATCGACGGCATCATCCTGCGCTTCCCGGTGCTCGGCATGCTGCTGCGCAAGATCGCCATCTCCCGCTTCTGCCGCACCCTTTCGACCCTGACCTCCTCCGGCGTGCCGATCCTCGACGGCCTCGAGATCACCGCCAAGACCTCCGGCAACGCGATCGTCGAGGACGCGATCATGAGCGTGCGCAAGTCGGTCGAAGAGGGCAAGACGATCTCCGAGCCGCTGCTCGAGACCAAGGTCTTCCCCGCGATGGTCTGTCAGATGATCAACGTCGGCGAGCAGACCGGCGCCCTCGACCAGATGCTCTCGAAGATCGCCGACTTCTACGAGGACGAGGTCGACGCCGCGGTCGACGGCCTGATGAAGCTGCTCGAGCCCCTGATGATCGCCTTCCTGGGCGTGGTCATCGGCACCATCGTCGCGGCGATGTACCTGCCGATGTACTCGATCATCCAGCAGATCAACTGAGCCCGCGGCGGAGGCTTCCCCCGGTGCGCCATCACCAGACGGGGTACCGACCGGGCCACCGCCACGGCCCGGTCGGACCGCGCCCCGGACGGGCGCGGTGAGCGAAGCTCCGCGCCCGTCGACCCGCAAGCTGGCGGATCAGCTCCTGTGGCTGACCTGCATCCGCCTGATCGTCCTCACCAGCGTCCTGCTGCCGGCGTACCTGCTGACGCTGACCGACGGCGACGCTCCCTCGATCCGCTTCGGCTCGCTGCTGCTGGTCGCCGGCTTCGGCTACGCCTCGAGTCTCCTCTACCTGCTGATCCTGTGGACCACCCGGCGGTGGCTGATCGCCCAGGCCTACCTGCAGTTCATCGGCGATCTGGTGCTGATCTCGGCGCTGGTGCTCGGCTCCGGTGGCATCTCGAGCCCGTTCTCGATGATGTACCTGATCGTCATCAGCGTCGCCTCGGTGCTGCTGCGCCGACGCGCCGGTCTGACGGTGGCCGAGATCGCCTGGCTGCTCTACGCCACGATGATCACCCTGCAGCACCTCGGCTTCCTCGGCGAGGCCGGACCCAACGGTTCGATCGGCAGGGTGGCCTACGCGCTGGTGGTGCACCTGATCGGCTGCCTCGGCGTCGCCCTGCTCACCTCGTACCTGGCGCGCGACGTGGCGCGCGCCGAGCAGGCGCTGGTGGAGACCACCGAGGACCTCGCCGAGCTCGAGGTCTTCCACCGCGACGTCATCGAGTCGATGACCAGCGGCCTGATCACCACCGACCTCGAAGGAAGGGTGGTGAGCATCAACCGCGCTGGCCGCTCGATCCTCTCGCTCGGCGACCGACCGGTGCACGGGCTGCGCATCTGGCAGCTCGGCCTCGCCGACGAGGAGCAGTGGCAGGAGCTGCTGCGCCTCTCCCTCGCCCACGACCGGCCGCGCGAGGAGGTCGAGCTCGAGGTGGGCGGCAAGATCCGGCACATCGGCTTCTCGGTCGGCGCCATCTCGGACCACGGCAACGTGGCACGCGGCAGCCTGGTGATCTTCCAGGATCTCACCAGCTGGCATCTGCTGCAGCGCGAGCTCAACCTCAAGGGCAGGATGGCCGCGGTCGGTGAGCTCGCCGCCGGCCTGGCGCACGAGATCGGAAACCCCCTGGCGGCGATCTCCGGCTCGGTGCAGATGCTGCAGGGCGCCCGCGGGCTCGAGGGCTCGCAGAAGAAGCTGCTCGAGATCACCCTGCAGGAATCGCGACGTCTCGATCGCATCATCAAGGACTTCCTCCAGTTCGCCCGCCCCACCGACCGACAGACGGTACGCTTCGACATCGCGACCCTGCTGCTCGAGGACGTCGAGCTGCTGCGCCACTCCGAGGACCTCAGCGAGGCCCACGTGGTGCGCACCGAGATCCAGCCGCCGGCCTACGTCGAGGGCGATCCCGATCGCATCTCGCAGATCTTCTGGAACCTCTCCCGCAACGCGGTGCGGGCGATGCCCAACGGCGGCGAGCTGTCGATCCGCGGTGAGTTGCTGGAGGACGAGCAGACCTACGTGGTGACCTTCGCCGACACCGGACAGGGCATGACCGAAGAACAGCAGCTGCAGCTCTTCCACCCCTTCAAGTCGTTCTCTGGTCGTGGCACCGGGATCGGCATGTCGATCGTCTACCGCATCGTCGAGGACCATGGTGGACGTATCTCGGTCTCCAGCGCGCCGGGGAAGGGGACCCGGGTGCGCATCCGACTGCCTACCGTGGCGCCGACGGCGCAGCGCGCGCTCGGGCGCCAGGGCGAGACACAGATCGCGGGGGCGAGCCCGACGTGAGCGCCCGGTTGCTGATCGTCGACGACGAGGAGAGCCTGCTGCAGTTCCTCGAGCTGATGTTCTCGGAGATCGGCTACGAGGTGACCACCGCCTCTGGAGTCGAGGAAGCGAAGCGGCGACTGTCCGACAGCGGCTTCGATCTGGTGCTCTGCGACATCACCATGCCGGACGGATCGGGGCTCGACCTGCTGCGCGAGATCCGCTCCGACGAGGACCGCCGGACCGCCGTCATCATGATGACCGCCTACACCTCGACCGAGTCGGCGGTCGAGGCGATGAAGGCGGGCGCCTACGACTACGTCTCGAAGCCGTTCGACGTCGAGGAGCTGAAGCTGCTGGTCGAGCGGGCGCTCGAGAAGACCGAGCTGTACCAGGAGAACGTCTATCTGCGGCGCGAGCTGCAGGAGCGCTACACCTTCTCCAACATCATCGGCCGCAGTGGCCGCATGCAGAGCATCTTCGCCCTGGTCGAACGCATCAGCAGGACGCCCTCGACGGTGCTGATCCGGGGCGAGAGCGGCACCGGCAAGGAGCTGATCGCGCGCGCCATCCACTTCAACAGTCCGCGCAGCCGGGCCAGATTCCTGTCGATCAACTGCGGCGCGTTGCCCGAGAACCTGCTCGAGAGCGAGCTGTTCGGGCACGAGCGGGGATCGTTCACCGGTGCGGTGCGCGAGAAGCAGGGCCTGTTCCAGGAGGCCAGCGGCGGCACGCTCTTCCTCGACGAGATCGGCGAGATGACCCCGAGCATGCAGGTCAAGCTGCTGCGGGCGCTGCAGGAGAAGAAGGTGCGCCGGGTCGGCGGCACCCGCGAGGAGGACGTCGACGTGCGCATCATCGCGGCGACCAACCAGGATCTCGAGGAGCAGATCCGCAACGGCTCCTTCCGCGAGGATCTCTTCTACCGCATCAACGTCATCCCCATCCACCTGCCGGCGTTGCGGCGGCGGCGCGAGGACATCCCGCTGCTCGCCGACCACTTCGTGCGCAAGTACAGCTCCGAGCTCGGCACCGAGCCGGTGCGCTTCTCGGTCGAGGCGATGCGCATGCTGGAGCGCTACGAGTGGCCGGGCAACGTGCGCGAGCTGGAGAACGTCGTCGAGCGCACCCTGGCGCTGCAGTCGGGCTCGGTGGTGACGGCTTCCGACCTGCCGGCGATCATCGCCAACCAGTCCGAGCCCGACGAGGAGATCCGGCTGCCCGAGGAGGGGCTCGATCTCGAGCAGTTCCTCGACGACATCCGCCGCCGGCTGATGTCCGAGGCCCTCGATCGCTGCGATGGCGTACAGACCCAGGCGGCCGAGCTGCTCGGCATGAGCTTCCGCTCGTTCCGCTACTACGCCAAGAAGATGCAGCTGGCGCCGACGCGCGACGACTGAGCCGCCACGGCCGCAGCGGCTCTGCAGGCTCTGGCGGCCACTGGAAGCCGGCATCGCCGGGCGGCCGGAGGCTTCACCCCTTCTTCGCCTTCTTCGCTTTGCTCGCCTTCTCGGACCTGCCACCGGCGGTCTTCTTCGGCTCGCTGGAGCTCTCCTTGGTCGACGACTCGGAGCCCGAGCCCTTGGCGCTCGCCGCCTCGGTGCTCGAGGCCTCCGCTGCATCGCCCGAGTCCGACGAGGACTCGCCCGCGCCACTCTCGCCGGCTTCGCTCTTCCTGCCGGCGTAGTCGGTGACGTACCAGCCGCTGCCCTTGAACTGGAAGGCCGGCGCCGACACCTTCTTGGCCATCCGGCCGCCGCACTCCTCGCACTTGGGAGGCCGGGCGCCCAGCTTGAGGATCAGCTCGACGCTGTGGCCACAGTCTCGACAGTGGAACTCGTAGAGAGGCATGACTGGTCGTTCTCGCTTTCTCGGATGGTTCTTCGGATGGACTGTGGGGAAGTGGATTCGGACGCCGGCGCCTGCGGCAGAAGGCCCCGGCAGCCGAGTTCGTCGAGGGACGGCGGCGGCGCGCCGGCACGCCCGGATGTCGAGCCTGGCCGCGGCGGCCGGAGCAGCCGCGGGGGTCCGGCGGCTCGGCCGGGCTCCCCCCAAGACCGCTGGCTGAGGCCGCTGGCTGAGGCTGGACCGATCAGGCTTCCGGCTTCAACCGCGCCGTGTAGCGCATCTTGAACCCGCCGCTCAGGGCTCGTGGATCTTCCGGCTCCTCGGAGCGCGAACCGAGCGGCCGGATCAGCTGCAGAACCTTGAAAGCATAGAGCAACTTCCCGTTGGTCGGAGCGTCGAACGGGCCCGAGCGGCACAGCTCGACCAGGCTGTGGCGCGGATCGACCATGCGCAGCAGCGCGAACTCGTCGTCCTCGAGCGACGCGACGATCAGGTCCTCGATCTCGTAGTCGGCCTCGAGCCGGGTGTCCTTGGTGCCGACCCGGGCCAGATAGCGCTTGGCGTCGCCGGCGCGCTTGACCCCCTCCTTGATCGCCAGGCGCACCGGGATGTGGATGCGCGACTGGCTCGGCGGCTCGAAGGTGCCGATGCTGAAGGTCACCTCGCCCTCGGTCCAGGAGAAGAGCTCCCAGAGCACCTCGGCGGTCTGCAGCTGGATGGCGCGGCGCAGCGCGGCAGGCGAAAGCAGCCCCTCGTCGATGATCAGGTTGCCGTAGCGCTGGTCGGAGTCGCGGCGATCCCGCATGGTGCGGCGGAAGTCCTCCTTCGACAGCTGGTTGGACTTGAGCAGGAAGTGACCGAGCGACTCCTCGAGGTCGGAGGAGGAGGCGAAGATCACCTCGTCCGACTGCAGGTAGAGGCGCTTCACCACGTCGTCGCGGAGCGCCTCGATGACCCCGGGGACGCTGTACTGGTGGGCCTTGAACAGGATCTCGGCCAGCGGCTGCTCGCCGAGACTGCCGCGGAACTGGTAGCGCTTCTCCAACGTCGGGACCTCGTGCGTGGTGGGACGGCCTCCGCCTGCCTCGTCCGGGGACCGGCGAAGGGGCGAGCCGGCCGAACCGTTCGTGGCCGCACGGCTCGCGGCGACGGGCGAAGGGTACCGGCCAGAAGTCTAGCCGGCCGATGCGCGACCCCGCTCACCGCCCGTCGACCGGCAGCTGGCGCTGGAGCGTCGGGCCGGCGGAGCGCTGGTACCATGCCGCGATGCTCTCGCCGCCTGAAGCCTGGGCCGCGATCGCCGGTCGTCTCGAGGTCCTCGACGCCGAGCGCTGCGCACGCCGGGACGCCGTCGGCAGGGTGCTGGCCGCCGACGTCGCCGCCACGGTCGACGTTCCGCCGGCCGACGTCTCGGCGATGGACGGCTTTGCGCTCGACGCCCGTGCGGTGGCCGCCGCCCGGCAGCAGAGCGGCGCCCCGGTCCGCGGTGTCGTCGCCGCCGGCGATCTCCCGGACCGCCAGCTCGAGGCAGGCTCGGCGATGCGGATCATGACCGGCGCCGCGGTGCCGCAGGGGGCCGACCGGGTGGTGCCCATCGAGGAGACCGAGAGTGTCTCTGTGGGCAGCGACGCTGGCGACCCGGGCGACGATCCTGAGGCCGACCAGAGCGTGGGCTCCAGGATCCGCCTGCTGGCCTCGCCCGAGCCGGGGCTGCACATCCGCCGACGCGGCGAGGTGGCCCGCGCCGGCGCCCCGGTGCTGCGCGCCGGCTCGCTGCTCACCCCCGCCACACTCGGCCTGCTGGCGACCCACGGGATCGCCGAGGTCGAGGTCCACGCGCGTCCCACGGTCGCCTTCCTGACCACCGGCAACGAGGTGGTCGACCCGGATCGCGAGCCCGGCCCGGGCCAGCTGCGCGATTCGCACAGCGACTTCTTCGTCGCCGCCGCCGCGCAGCTCGGCATCGCCGCCGAGCGCCTCGGCATCGCCCGCGACGATCCCGCCGACCTGCGCCGCAAGATCGAACGGGGCTTGCGCTCGCAGGTGCTGCTGATCAGCGGCGGCGTCTCGAAGGGAGACTTCGACCTGGTGGAGGAGATCCTCGCGGGAGAGCAGTGCGAGATCCTCTTCGACGCGGTGGCGATCCAGCCCGGAAAGCCGATGGTCGCGGCGCGCCACGCCGGGGGCTGGGTGTTCGCGCTGCCCGGCAACCCGGCGTCGGCGATGGTCACCTACTGGCTGTTCGTGCGCCCTGCCCTGCGCTGCATGATGGGGCACCGCGACCACCACTGGCGCGAGACCCTGCGCGGCACCCTCGGCGGCGAGCTGCCGGGCGCCAAGGGTCGCGATCGCTTCCTGCCGGCCACGGTGCGCTTCGACGAAGGAGACATCGTCGTCGAGCCGCTGCTGCCGCTCGGCTCGCACGACGTCGCCGCCTACGCCCACGGCACCGCACTGGTGCGCGTCCCGGCCGGCAGCGGGCCGAGCGCAGCCGGCGACTCCTGCGAGATCCTGCCGCTGATCGACTGGCCGCCGGACACCCTGGCGCGCTAGAGCCGAGGGCCGGAGGCAGCGGAGAGAGAGAGAGAGAGAGAGAGAGAGAGAGAGAGAGAGAGAGAGAGAGCGGAGGGAAAGAGCCGCCGGTCGACGAGTGTGGTTGGCCCGGGGATGTCCCGCCTTCACGGCCACGCCGAGGCGCTGCGCTAGCATCGCGGCCGCCGGAAGCGCTCGGGGGCTGGTGCCTCCTGCGGTCTTCAAAACCGTTGTCTCGCCCGGACTCCGGGGGAGGGGTGGGTTCGATTCCCATGCGCTTCCGCCAGGCGCTTTCGCGCCTGGCGTAGCGCATGCTCATCGTTGAGTTGCTCGGCGACTCGGTCGCCGAGCAACATCGCGATTCCCTACAGCTGTGATCGACGGAAGAAACGAGAAAGGGACCGGTGAATCGTGCTCGCCCGAGGAAGAGTGGTAGGGCGCTCCGCGCCTGGCGTAGCGCATGCTCATCGTTGAGTTGCTCGGCGACTCGGTCGCCGA
>ERZ869936.24-NODE-24-length-302745-cov-52.048145_pt1 | contig 302745 bp, 282 predicted proteins | sample MGYA00520876_ERZ869936 | MGnify/ENA primary metagenome ERZ869936 (study PRJEB32218, sample SAMN09650985) | biofilter metagenome | isolation source: enrty point of leading RO module | place: Saudi Arabia: Thuwal, RO plant located on Red Sea | collected 2016-02-17 ...
GCTAAACAACCCTAAGTCTGCTAAACAACCCTAAGTCTGCTAAACAACCCTAAGTCGGGTAAACAACCCTAAGTATCCTGTCCATCCTGTTGAAAATACCCTCTCCAGTAAGGAGCGATCTCTTCCAGGATCTTGCAGTCGCAGTAGCCGCCGTTCTGGCTCAGCCAGCCGGAGACCTTCCCAAAGTCCATCATGTTCTGCATCACGAACTGCATCGTGAAGCGATTCGTGTGGTTGCAGGGCTGCGAATCGAGCTTGTCCTCTATAAAGTCGAACATACGGTCCATCTGGTCCTTCGTCGCAGGCAGGTTCTTAAGGAACCTCTCGATCTCTTCCCCGTTCATTTGCGCGAGCTGCTCGATCTCGCGTTTCTTTACAATCGGCATAGCTTCCAGATTAACCTAAATCGGCTCGATGTTCTTCTGCGCCCATGGAACAAGAGTATCCGCAGCTAGGCGTTCAAAGCGCGGAATCTCGGCGATGACCGGAATTTCACCGTAGAACTCGACAGCCTTCCGATTTTCATCATTTCTGTCCCCGTTCATCACGACGCCGGCAACATTGATGCCCCTTCGCCGGAGGACTTCAAGCGTCATCAACGTGTGATTGATCGTCCCGAGACCTGAACGGGAAACCACGATCGCGGGCAGATTCAGATCGCGGATCAGGTCGATCATCATTTCCTTGTCATTTAGAGGTACAAGAACGCCTCCAGCACCTTCGACGATCATCAGCCTCTCGCGCGGATGGTTCGCGGCTGTCACAAGTATTCCCTCAATATCGATCGAAACGCCTGCGAGCCTTGCGGACAGGTGAGGAGACAACGGTCTTTCAAGCCGAATGCCTTCAGAATAGATCTCGTCTTTGGAACAGTCTGCGAGCTCGGCCACCATCGCCGTGTCGTCGTCTTCCTCAATCCCCGTCTGGACGGGCTTCCAGTAACAGACATCGTCAGATCGTCGGAGAGATGCTGCAAGGCAGGCCGACACGACGGTCTTGCCGACACCCGTGTCGGTCCCGGTAACAAAGAATCCTTTCATACGAAGAAGGCGGTCTCTATCTCTTTTTTAACAATATCTTTCAGAAGGATGACAAGGCGTTCGAGATCGGCTTCGGATACACCTGTGTTGAGCGAGATACGAAGCCGCGCGGTTCCTTCGGGAACCGTAGGCGGCCGGATCGCGCGGACGTCAAAGCCCGCTTCCTGTAGTTTAGAAGCGACGGCGACCGCTTCTTCGCTTCTTCCGATCACGATCGGGACTATCTGAGTCGGCCTTTCCCGCACCGGAAATCCGGCCTCGGAGAGCATTCCGCCGAAAAGAGCGGACAAAGCCATCAACCGAGTTCGTCGGTCCTCCTCCATCTCGATCATCCCGATGACCTTTGAAAGAGCGTAAGCGACGGCCGGAGGCGGCGCCGTAGAGAAGATGAACGAACGGCACCTCTGAACGAGGTACTCTATCGTCTGCTCATCGCCGGAAACAAAAGCTCCCGCGACACCAAGTGCTTTACCTGCAGTGTTTATCGAAACGAAAACATCATCCCAGATTCCCGTTTCTTCGATCATCCCGCTTCCTTTCCTGCCGTAGATCCCTACAGCGTGTGCCTCGTCCACGATCAGGTTCGCGCCCGTTTCGCGGCAGATCGCAGCGTACTCTTTGAGCGGAGCGATATCACCGTCCATCGAGAACAGCGATTCAGTTACGACGAACTTCTGCCCCTTTACTTCTACAGAGCATAGTCTTGATCTGAGATCTTCGACGTCGCCGTGGTTAAAGATGACCTTCTCCGCCTTAGAAAGCCTGATCCCGTCGATGATGCTCGCGTGGTTCAGTTCGTCGGAGAAAACGGCGTCGCCTTCCTCAAGGAACGTCTGAAAGATGCCGAGATTCGCCTGGTAGCCGGTAGAGAAGTAAAGACTTCGCTCGGTCCCTTTGAGTCTGGAGAACTCACTTTCGACACGGTCGAAAACATCGCGGTGACCTCTTAGAAGGCGAGATGCGGTAGATCCGGCTCCGTATCGTCGCACGCCCTCGATCATTGCTTCTTTAAGGCGCGGATCCTGAGCCAAACATAGATAGTCATTCGACGACAGATCGATCCCGCGCGGCTCCGCCATCCGCCGGGTCTCACCCGCCGCAGCTATAGCTTCAAGTCTCTTCTCGGTTCGGTCCTCAATTGTCACAATGAAAATTAGACACAGATGAACACGGATGAAACTGATGGCGGGTACTCAGAACCCAACCTAACCGAATCTTAGTTTATCCATGTGCCTTGAATCTTACAGAAATGAACACGGATCCTGAACATCGGCTACGTTCGACCTTGCCAATCGAAACTCTTAAAAGGGCCCCTGATCAAGACCCGAAGGCGCCGATTCTCAGGCGTTGCCATCTAATTCATCTGTGTTAATCCGTGTCCTTCTTCTTCCCTCTGAGGAGACTCACCGGAGATGCTTGTTCCAGAATTCAACCGTCCGCTTCCAGGCGAGTTTCGCCGCGTCCTCGTTGTACCTTGCCTCGCTGGTGTCGTTGTGAAATGCGTGGCCGACGCCTTCGTACATGAATGACTGGTAGTTAACCTTTGCTTCTTTCAGCGCCTTCTCGTACGCCTCGATCCCGGCGTTGATCCGCTGGTCGTTCTCTGCGTAATGAAGCATCAGATTTCCCTTGATCTTCGGAACGTCTTCCACAGCGGCCTGGCTCCCGTAGAAAGCCACCGCGGCCTTCATGTCCGGCGAATTGACGGCGAGCTGGTTGGCCATCGAACCGCCCCAGCAGAACCCGACACAGCCGATATTGCCGTTACAGCCTTCGAGGCCTTTCAGGTACTTCACGCCGGCTACAAAATTGTCGATCGTCTTCTGCCGGTCGAGCTCGCGAAACATTCCGCGCGCCTTGTCCTGATCTTCAGGAGTGCCGCCCAAGGGAGAAAGTGCGTCCGGTCCGAGTGCGATGAATCCGGCCTTTGCGGCCCTGCGTGTAACGTCTTCGATATGAGGATTAAGACCGCGGTTCTCGTGAATGACGAGAACGCCCGGCAGCTTTCCATCCTGTTTCGCCGGCCGCGCGAGATAAGCCTTCATCTTGCCGGTCGCCGCATCGTATTCGATCCTCGAGGTCTTGAGCTCCTTGTCATCCGGATCGACTACCTTGGCGCTTGCCATGTTGTTCTCGAGGACCGGCAGTATCAGCGCCGCCGCGGCCACGCCTCCTGCCAACTTAGCGAGCCGGTCGACAAACGTCCTGCGCGGCATCACCCCGTGAATGTACTCGTCGTATAGATCGATGTATTTCTGTTCCATAGCACTCCTTGAATTGAACGTGTCAGAAGATTGTATAGGAGCGGCGGCGAGAATAACACGGAAAGAGGCAATCGGAACCCGCAAGGCCAGCGACGGGCAGGGATAGATCTGCCACGGATTACACGGATATCACGGATCAACGAAACCAGCCACTAATTTCACCAATTTCGCGAATTCGCTGGTTCCTCACCTAACGACCGCTCTGTTCCTGTGAATATGTAGCGATTGGAAACAGTTTCAGATGGTAGGCTTCCTTCGATCCGTGCAATCCGTGAAATCCGTGGCTAATTCTTTCTTCGTGGAATTCGTGGCTGAACTTCTCTTCTTGTTATCCGTGGCCGGGCACGATCTCGACTCCTCTAGTAGATCGTGAAGTGATACTGCACCATTTTGTTTACCGTGTACGGGACACCGTTTCTGGTCGGCGGGTTGAACCGAATCCTCTTTGCCGCATCGATCGCTTTTCCCGTGATGCCCATCGGAGTCCCTTCAACAACTTCAACTTTTCCAACGTATCCGTTTGAGAGAAACGTGACCCGCAAAAGAACCGAGCCCTGGAGGTTATATCTCCGGGCCAGTTCAGAATAGCCAGGCCTCGGTTTCGTGAGGATTTTCAAGCCTGAATCACCGGAGCCGGCCTTTTTCTCAGAAGTATCCAGGGCTTTCTGACCCGAACCGGAACCCGAGCCCGATCCCATACCTCCCTGACCCGGTTTCCCTTCTCTCGCAGGCAGTGACGATGGATCATCGGGCTCAATACCGACTACCGGAAGCTGTCTAAATTTCTTTGCTTCTGCCAGTACATCGCTTACTGATCTCTTGAGCACGCCGCGGATATCAGGCTCAGTCGGTGCCCGCGTAATCTCAAGACGCACAGATTCTACGAACTTCGAAACGTCGTCACTATCGTCCGTGTGACGAACTGCGTGAAAGATCCAGGTCCTTGGCTGCTCAATAAAGATCAAAACTTCATGCCCGAATCCGCCCTCTTCGGAAAAAACGAGCCTTCGTCCCGGAACGCCGTCAACAATCACTTCGGAGTCCACGACATCCTTGGTCGCGGCGAAATCAAGAACGGTTTTGAGAGGAGAGTGATCTACACTGTTGTATGCGCTGACAAAGAAGCTGGCGTTTTCGGTGCTTGCCGTGTACTTCTTGTACTTGTATTCCTCTTCATTCGTACGCGAAGAATAGACCTTTAGCGACGCGCCAGGAAGACTCGCCATAAACCCGTTGTACGAAACTTCTTTCCAAATGACGGGACCGGAACCCGGGCCATCGTCATACTCGGTCTGCGAAGCAGCCGGGTAAGACAGTCCCAACTGCACGACAAGTATTGCGAGAATGGCAAGAACAACTCTCATTTCAAACCTCCGGGTGATGGCAATTTCTCCGGTCTGGTCCGAGAAACCGCGTCAGGATTGGGGAGTTTCCTGCGATTCTATGTCACCAGCCCTGAATCTCATAGAAATTCCGGTCGCGAATCGAGTATGCCGGAGAGTTAAAAGGTCAGCCACGGATTGTGCGGATTGAAAAGTTCAGCCACGAATCACACGAATTTCACGAAAAGATGGTTAGCCACGGATGAAGGGGATGAACACGGATCACGGGCAGTTCAAAGTTCAAAGGTCGGCGAGAGAGCCATCCTACCCGTCGGACCTGTTGAACCACCCTCATTAGATCAGTGTTAATCCCCTTTATCTGTGGCGGACAATATTTTGCAGATCGGTGGCGCCCCGGGTACTGATTCAGGTGTCAGGTGTCATGGGTCATGTATCAGACAGGTATCGAATCTCAGTCTTGGAACTCGAAAACTGGAACCTGGCGATCCCTTTCATCCCCTTCATCCCTGTTCAACCTTCTCCGCGACTATCCCGATCATCGGAGGCGAGAAAAAGAACGTGCCCGGCTCTTCCTTCGCCTTCTCCCACTCCGCCTCGAAGTCCTTTCGCTGTTTCGCACTCCAGATCCTCTTCCTCGTTAGCTTCGGTACCGAGATCTCGTTGAACATCTCTACCCACTGCCAGACCGGCTCACCCGGCCGGGCGATGCGGTTGATCGGCGTCAGCGAAACGATCTCGAATCCCAGGCCCTCCAGGATAGCCGGAAGTTCGTTTCCTACGTTGTAGCTTCCGTAGAACTTGTTGACCTCTTTCATATAAGCCTGAAAGACCGAATTCAGCTTCTTTGAACCCGGAAAGACCCCCGCCGCTAGATAGTTGAGGTAGTCGAGGATGACGAGCCGGCCGCCCGGCCTCAGGATGTTGTGCGCTTCTTCAGCCGCCCTCTCTGGCTCCTTGAGAAAACAGTAGAGCCACCGCGAGAACGCAAAATCATACGAATCCGCCTCAAGCTTTAACGAAGTGACGTCGCCCTTTGAAACATCGATGTTCTCGATCCGCAGCGATTCGACTCGTTCCTTGAGTAACTTGACGAACTTGTCGGATGCATCTACAGCTGAAACGTGGCCTGCATTGCCGACAACCCTTGCAAGCTCAAGCGTGGCAAAACCGGGGCCGCATCCAAGATCGGCGACGCGATGGGCGTAAGTGATTCCCGCATTCTCCCATAGGTCCGTAGTCGCTTCTGTCCAGACCTCGTGCTGGAATCCAAGCCTTATGATCTCGTTGTCGGACGATCCAAGAACGTATTCTCTGTCAGCTTCAGCCATCTTGATCGATCTCCTTTAGAAACTCTTCCACAGCACTGTTCACGGCTTCCGGTTTCTCGATCGTCGACGAATGCCCGGCGCCTTCGATATACACAAGCTTTGAGCTTTCGATCGCCGCGTGCATCCTCTCCGCCTTCTCGGGAACTGTTGCCGTATCTTCTTCGCCAACGACTATCAGGGTCGGCGCCTCGATCTTTCCAAGGTCTCCGAATACGCCTTCCCTGCCGATCGTCCCGGACGCGGCCCGGGTGGTTCCGACCCTGTCGTTGTTGATCAAAGCTGTCCGCCATCTGTCTCTGTCGGAGACACGTTCCGGGTCGGACATAAAGGTTTTGCCGAACATGATCGGCATTATCGACGACGCGACAAGCCCGAATCCGAACCATCGGCCAACGAATTTAAGCACGTTGTACTTGAAGAGATTCTCTGAAGGTTCCGGGTCGGCAGATGTCTCGATAAGGATCAATGAATGCAGAAGGTCCGGATGCCGTATCGCGAGCCGCATTCCTACGAAGCCGCCCATCGAGAGCCCCGCAAAATGCACCGGACCGCAATCGAGCTTTCTGATCAATTCGACGGCATCAAGCGTGAGCGAGTCCATATCATAGCCTTTATCAGTCACCTCGCTCTTTCCCTGTCCCCTGAAGTCGAAAGTTACGCAGCGATACCGATTTTTGAAGTGCTCTACCTGGTCGTCGAACATTTCGCCGCTCCATAAAAGGCCATGGGCGAAAACGATCGTCTGATCGCCTTCGCCCGTGTCCTTGTACCAGATCTGCGCTCCGTTCAGTTCAATGTGCGGCATCTGCCTTCTCCGAGAAGAGCTTCATCCCAAGCTTTCCGAGCAATTCGCGGTCGCGGTCCGCTTCGGGATTCGGCGTGGTAAGAAGCTTCTCCCCCATAAATATCGAGTTTGCGCCGGCGATAAAACAAAGCGCCTGACCTTCGTCCGAAAGATCGAGCCTTCCGGCGCTCAGGCGGACCATCGACTTTGGCATAAGAATACGCGCGGTTGCGATCATCCGTACAAAATCGAACAGATCGAGGTCCTTTTCCTCCTCAAGCGGGGTTCCCTTTACCTTGACAAGCTGGTTGATCGGGACGCTTTCGGGATGAGGGTCCTGGTTCGCAAGCTGCTGAAGCAGGCGGAAACGGTCTTCCGGCGTCTCGCCCATACCGATTATCCCGCCGCTGCAGACCGTCACGCCCGCTTTTCGGACGTTCTCCAAGGTCTTCAGTCGCTCGTCGTAAGTACGTGTCGTGATGATGTCGCCGTAGAATTCGGGCGATGTATCGAGATTGTGGTTGTAGGCCGTAAGTCCCGCAGCCGCAAGCTTTTCCGCCTGATCCTCGCGAAGCATCCCAAGCGTGCAGCAGGCCTCAAGGCCAAGTTCGCGAACTCCCTTTACCATCTCGATGACCTGATCGAACTGGTCTCCGTCAGGAACATCGCGCCACGCCGCGCCCATACAGAACCGGGTCGCTCCTGACGCTTTCGCGTTCCTCGCAGACTCGAGGGTCTTTCCAACATCAAGCAGTTTCTCCCGTTCGACCTCGGTCTTGTAATGTGCGGATTGCGGGCAATAAGCGCAGTCCTCGGGACATCCGCCGGTCTTGATGCTCAAAAGCTGACAGCCTTGCACCTCGTCAGTCTTGTGGAACTCGCGATGGACCGTCTGGGCCCGGAATATAAGCTCTGGAAAAGGCAGGTCGTGAATCGTTCCGATCTCGCCGACCGTCCAGTCGTGTCGTGTGTTCGCCATATTTCGTGTCCGAGATTAGCACATCGGGCGCAAGCCTTCACCCGATCATCTTCTTCGCCTCTTCGATTGCGTCCTCAAGACTCGTGATCACGCCGTCGAGCTGTTTCTCAAAGACCGCGTCGATGATCTTTCCAAACTCAGGCGACGGCTTCAGCCCCAGATCGATCAGGTGCCTGCCCATAAGTATCGGCTGCGGGCCTTTCTCTTCGACCTCAAGCTCGCGGGCACGCTCGATGAACCATTCCTGCGCCTCAGAATCGAACCACCTCTCTTTCGGGATCCAATCGGCGTTGCGGCCGAGCGAATCGGCTTTCGCGACCCTGTAAAGCAGATCTGGTTCTACCTTTCGCGCCAATCTCCGGAAGGCGCCGTCACCTACTTTGTCCCGAACTTTGTAGAACTCGCCGGGCTTCAGGTGATATCGGACGAGCTGGACGACCTGTTCCCGCACGTCGTAGCCGTCAAGAGTGTGTATGTTCAGTTTGTCGAGAAATGAATGCGTAGGCTCGACGCCCGCCTCATCATGTCCCAGCGATCGGATCCTGCCGTCGATCTCCTCTGTTGTCGGCGGTTTTCCAAGGTCGTGGCAGATCGCGCCGAGCATTACCGCGACCTTTTTTGGATAAGAAAGATCATCGATCAACTTGGCCGCTTCATCCGTCACGAGCATCGTGTGGACATCGACATCGCCTTCCGGATGCCATTCAGGCTCCTGCGGTACGCCTTTCAACGCGGCAAGCTCGGGGAACAGCTGTTCATCAATACCTAGTTCGTAGATCAGCTTCAGGCCTTCCCCGGGCTTCGGCGCTTTGAGGAGGAGCTTTTCGATCTCGCCCCATACGCGTTCTTCGGGAAGATCTGTGAGATCTATCGATCTGCAGAGCTCTTTCGCTTCGGGTTCGATCTCGAACCCGAATCTCGCGGCGAACTGGACCGCTCGCAGGACACGAAGCGAGTCTTCCACGAAGGTGTTGGGATCGACAGCACGAAGAACCTCGTTCTCGATGTCTTTCCGCCCTTCGAACGGATCAACGATCTCACCTGTGAGCGGATCTTCAAGGATTGCGTTGACGGTGAAATCTCTGCGTCGGCAGGCTTCTTCAAACGACATCGCGGGATCGCCCTCGACCGCGAATCCTTTATGCCCCCTCGATGTCTTGCGCTCCCTGCGGGGGATCGACACGTCGAGGTCCTGTCCGATCTTGAAGACTGTGAAGATTGCTCCAACGCTATTGACCGGCCCGAACTCCTTCAGGATCTTCTCAAGTTTCTCAGGCTCGACGCCGTAGACCTCGACATCCCAGTCTTTCTCTACTGCCTCGCGTCCCATGAGGCGGTCGCGGACGCATCCGCCGACGAGCATCGCCCGCCCGCCTGCTTCGCGAACCTTCTTCGCGAGGGAAATCACTTTGTCCGGGGGATTAGCCACGAATTACACGAATTTCACGAAAAAAGAGGAGAGTTAGCCACAGATACAGGGGATAAACACAGATTCGGAAAGGGTGGAACTAAGTCCTACTGGTCGCAGAATACTTAGCACGGTGGCTCTTCGTACTGTGTTTTCGTAAATTATCCGTGATCATCCCCTTCATCTGTGGCTTTCAATTATTCCAACCGATCGGAAAGATATTCCCTTAGCCGGTCGACGTTTACCCGTTCCTGTTCCCATGTGTCGCGGTCGCGGACGGTCACCGTCTGGTCTTCGAGCGAATCAAAATCGACTGTGATGCAGAAAGGCGTTCCGACCTCGTCCTGCCGAGCGTAGAGCTTTCCGATGCTTCCGGTATCGTCGTACACCGAACGGATCGAGCCTGAGAGGTCCTTGCGGATCCTGTGCGCCAGACCGACTATCTCGTCGTGGTTCTTCTTTAGCGGCAGGATCGCAACCTTGATCGGCGCCAGCTCATTCTTCAGCTGAAGAATGACGCGGTTCTCGCCGCGGTCGGTCTCTTTCTCCGTGTAAGCATCCATCAAGACCGCAAGGAGCGTGCGATTAACGCCGATCGCCGGCTCGACAACGTATGGATAGAAACGTTCCTGCGTATGCGGATCGAAATACGAAAGATCTTCCGTCGATTCGGGGTTTATGTTGTTCCCGTCTTCGTCCACCGATTTCTTCGAATGCGCGCGCGTATCAAAGTCTGTGCGGTTCGCGATCCCCATCAGTTCGTCCCACTGTTTCTCCTCGTCCTCTCGTTCGGGGAAATAGCGGTACATTACGTCGACCGTTCGAACGGAGTAGTGCGCCAGCTCGTCCTCCGGAACTTCGTAGAGCGAGATGTTCTCATCCGAGATCCCGATCGACCGCATCCACTCCAGATAGTTCTCCACCCATTCGTCGACCAGAGCCGGAGCATCCTCGGGCCTGCAGAAGTACTCCATCTCCATCTGTTCGAACTCTCGCGTCCGAAGGATGAAGTTTCCTGGAGTTATCTCATTGCGGAACGACTTTCCGATCTGGGCGATTCCAAACGGCAGCTTTCTGCGCGACGTCGTCAGGATGTTGCCAAAGTTAATAAAGATCCCCTGAGCCGTTTCGGGCCTAAGGTAAGCCATCGCAGCGTAATCCTCGTCATCGGCAACGGCCCCGAGCCTCGTACTGAGCATCGTCAGAAACGGCCTCGGCTCTGTGAGATCGCACTTATCGAATTCACCGGGATGTTTTGAAGGCTTTAGCTCGCACTGCGAGTCCTCAAGCTTGTCCGCGCGGAAACGCTTCTTGCATGTCCGGCAGTCAGTAAGCATATCGTTGAACGTGTCTTCGTGGCCGCAGTACTTCCAGACAAGCCTGTTCTGGATGATCGACGAGTCGATGCCCTCTATGTCGTCTCGGTCGTGGACCATCCACTTCCACCAATGCTGCTTGATGTTGTTGGCCAGTTCGACACCCAGAGGCCCGTAGTCCCAGGCACTCCCGAGGCCGCCATAGATCTCGGATGCGGGATATACGAATCCCCTGCGTTTGGAGAGGTTTACGATCGTTTCGATACTGCTGGCTGACATATTTGTTGTTCAGGACCCATCAGTTGCCCCCCGCTTCAGCGGGGGGATCGAAGGCCCGTAAAATGTAATTGGCGGGCTTAAGCCCGCCGAAAGAGAGTCTTTGAGACCTGGGAGTCCCCCCACTAAAGCGGGGGGCAACTGATAAACAAGATCAGACTGTCTATTCGCCCTTCGCCTGAGCTTTCTCGTCTTTGAGCACCGCCTTTCTGGAAAGCTTGATCTTGTTTCCTTCCTTGCCGATGCACTTGACCATTATCTGCTGGCCTTCCTTCAGTTCGTCGCGGACGTCACGGACGCGTCTTTCGGAGATCTCCGAAATGTGAAGCAGTCCATCGACGCCCGGGAAGATCTCAACGAATGCGCCAAAATCGACGATCCTCGAAACGGTTCCGAGATAGGTTTCGCCAACTTCAGCCTCCGCCGTAAGAGCCTTGATGCGCTCGAGAGCTGCATCGGCGGCCGTCGAATCGGCAGTGGCGATGTTCACGGTTCCGTCGTCGTCGATGTCGATCTTTGCGCCGGTCTCGTCCTGGATGGAACGGATCATCTTGCCGCCCGGGCCTATGATGTCGCGTATCTTGTCCGGATGAACCTTGATCGTGATGATCCTCGGTGCGAACTTCGAAACATCTTCGCGCGGGGTTTCGATGGCCTTGGCCATGATCCCGAGGATGAACTCGCGTCCCCTCTTCGCCTGCTCAAGAGCTTCGACCAAAATTTGCGCGTTGATCCCCTCGACCTTGATGTCCATCTGAAGCGCCGTAATACCTTCCGACGTTCCGGTCACCTTGAAGTCCATATCGCCGTAGTGATCTTCAGCTCCGGCAATGTCCGAAAGGATCGCGTAGCGGTTTCCCTCGATCACGAGTCCCATAGCGACACCCGCGACGGGCCGCTTGAGCGGAACACCCGCATCCATCAGCGAAAGGCATCCGCCGCACACCGAGGCCATCGACGAGGAACCGTTCGATTCGGTGATATCCGACACGATGCGGATCGTGTACGGGAACTCGTCCTCGGCGGGAAGAAGCGGCTCGATGGCGCGCCTCGCGAGGTTTCCGTGGCCGATCTCGCGGCGGCTCGTGCCGCCAAATCGTCCGGCCTCACCAACCGAATACGGCGGGAAGTTGTAGTGGAGCATGAATCGGCGCTTGATCTCACCGGTTTCAATGTCATCCATGAACTGTTCGTCCGACTTGGTGCCTAGCGTCGTCGTGGCGATAGCCTGAGTCTCACCGCGCGTGAAAAGTGCGGAGCCGTGGACCCTCGGAAGCCAGCCGACCTCGCAGGCCACATTTCTGATCTCGCCAAACTTTCTTCCGTCGGGACGGCGTTTGTTCGCCAGAATGTCCTCGCGGAAGATCTTCTCTTTCAGGTAGCCGAAGACCTTCGAAGCCATCGCGCGCTTGTCCGGATCATCTTCCGGATAGCTTTCGACCACTTCCTTCTTAAGTTCATCTATCGCTGCATAGCTGGCGATCTTGTCTTTTCCTGTCGTATCGAGCGCCTCGCGAAGCTTCTTCGCGAACTTCTTCTCGATCTGCGCCGAGAGCTTGTCGTCGAGCTGAGGGGCCTCGGCCTCGCGTTTCTCGATCTCGAGCGCCTTGAACATCTCTTTTTGCCAGAGGCAAAGACGTTTGATCTCCTTGTGGGCAAGCATCATCGCCTCGACCATGATGTTCTCCGCGACCTCGTTAGCTTCGGCCTCGACCATCACGATCGCTTCTTCCGTTCCGGCTACGATCAGATTCAGCTCCGAATCGCGTCTTTCGTCGTAAGTAGGATTGACGAGGTATTTACCATCGACCAGTCCGATCCTGACACCCGCGATCGGGTTTACGAAAGGAATGTCCGAAAGAAATAGCGCGCACGATGCGCCGGTGATCGCTACTACATCTGGATCATTGTCCGAATCCGCCGAGATGACGGTTCCTACGACCTGAGTCTCGTTCCTGTATCCGTCCGGGAACAGCGGCCTTACGGGCCGGTCGATCAGACGGCAGGTCAGTACTTCCTTCTCGTTCGGGCGCCCCTCGCGCCTGAAGTAGTTTCCTGGGATCCTTCCCGCGGAATAGCTTGATTCACGGTACTCGACCGTGAGCGGGAAGAAATCAAGTCCTTCCCTTGGTGAACGGGCGCTGACGGCGGTAACCAGTACCATCGTCTCCCCGTAGCGGATAACAACCGCGCCATCGGCTTGCTTGGCCACTTTTCCGTATTCGACCTCGAGGTCTTTACCGCCAAGCTTTATCGCCTCTTTCAAATATTTTTTCATCTACTGTTTCCTCAAAGAAAAAGCGGCAGATGTACATGCCGTGAAGCACATCTGCCGCCGTCGGTTTACTGTGTACCCTAAGAGCGATCCTCCTTCAAGGGGGGCATATTTTGCTGTCACGTTCAGCGCCTTCCCCGTGAATTCTTCGAGAGGACCTTTTCCTTTCTGACTCGAAGAGGTCATTTTGAGACCCGGCCGGCTCCGCATTTTCTTAATCTTCAAATGCCGGACGGCCTTGCCTTTGGTTATCTTCTCAACTTTAGTCTCTTGATGACCTCGTGGTATTCGCCAATGTCCCGGCGTTTGAGGTAATCAAGCAGTTTCCTCCTGCGCGCGACCATCTTTAGAAGTCCGCGCCTGGAATGATTGTCTTTCTTGTGAACCTTGAAATGCTCGGTGAGCTCGTTGATCCTCTGCGTCAGCAGAGCTATCTGTACCTGTGAAGACCCCGTGTCATTGTCGTGAGTCTTAAAATCGCTAACTACTTTTTCCTTTACTTCTTTCGCTGATGGCATAACTATCTAAAGTGATCACTCCTTCATCGCAGTAACTCCAGCCTGCCTTGGCCGGTAACCGCAAAAGATTTTCAAAGCGTTTATTTTGAGTGCCGAACGACCTAATGTCAATCCGCGCATTCACTTAAGCGGCTGTCTTCTGAGATTCAGCATTGAACTCTTCCATGAACTTGGTTGAGAAGTCGCCGCTCTGGAACTTCTCGTTGTCCATTATTTTCTGGTGAAGCGGGATCGTCGTCTTGATCCCCTCGATCACCATCATTTCCAAAGCGCGCCTCATACGCCTGATCGCCGCCTCGCGCGTCCTTGCATGGACGATCAGTTTGGCGATCATCGAATCGTAATAGGGCGGAACGACGTAGCCTGGATAGACGGCCGTGTCGACCCTCACACCGGGACCACCCGGTATATTGAAGGCCGTGATCAGACCCGGTGAAGGTGTGAACTTCTCAGGATCTTCCGCATTGATCCGGCATTCGATCGCGTGACCGACGATCTGAACGTCCTCCTGTCTATACTTCAGTTCCTCACCCCTGGCAATCCTAATCTGGTTGTAAACGACATCGGCGAGGGTCACCATCTCGGTCACCGGATGCTCGACCTGGATCCTCGTGTTCATCTCCATGAAATAGAAGGACCCGTCTTCATCAAGAAGGAATTCGAAAGTTCCCGCGTTTGAGTAGCCGATCTCCTGGCAGGCCTTCACTGCAACGGCTCCCATCTCTTCGCGAAGCTCGTCGCTGATAGCAACCGAAGGGGCTTCCTCAAGCAGCTTCTGGTGCCTGCGCTGGATGGTGCACTCACGCTCGCCTAGGTGGATGCAGTTTCCGTGTTCGTCAGCCAGGACCTGGATCTCGATATGCCGCGGCCGCTCGATATACCTTTCAATGTAGACCGATCCGTCCTTGAATGCCGCCAGAGCTTCCTGCTGGGCTGTCTGGAGCTGGTTCTCGAGGTCTTCTTCGCGCCGGACGATACGCATGCCGCGCCCCCCGCCACCGGCCGCCGCCTTGATGATCAGCGGAAAGCCTATCTCCTTTGCGATCTCGATGGCCTCTCCCGTGTTGGCGATCGGGTCTGGGCTGCCGGGCAGGATCGGAACGCCGGCAGCCTCCATCGTCCTGCGGGCCTCGACTTTGTCACCCATCATCTTGATGATTCGGGGCTTCGGCCCAATGAACTTGATATTGCAGTCTTCAGAGATTGACGCGAATGTCTCGGATTCGGCAAGAAAACCGTAGCCCGGGTGGATGGCGTCGACATTCGTGATCTCCGCTGCGCTGATGATCGCCGGAATGTTCAGATAGCTTTCCGCAGAAGACGCCTTTCCAATACAGACGGCCTCATCGGCAAATCGAACGTGCAAAGCATCACGGTCGGCTTCCGAGTGGACAGCGACCGTTTTGATGCCCATCTCCTTACAGGTCCACATTATCCTGCAGGCGATCTCGCCTCGGTTTGCTATCAGTACCTTTTTGATCTGGCGGGTGCTCATAAAACAAGAGCCGTAAACCGGTCGTGTGCATCGTTAAGATGCTCACAAAAAGCTACGCCCGGTTTGCGGCCTGTAATTTCTATTTCCTGATACCGAACAGCGGCTGGCCATACTCGACCGGCTCCGCGTTTTCCACGTAAACCTTTACGATCTCTCCGGCGACCTCAGCCTGGATCTCGTTCATCAGCTTCATAGCTTCGACGATACAGACCACGGAATCGGCCGAAACCGTATCGCCTTCTTTCACATAGGCCGGTTTGTCCGGCGATGGGGAACGGTAGAAAGTGCCGACGATCGGAGATGTTATCTTGTGAAGGCCGTCATCTTCATCCGCCTGTTCAGACGCATCCGGGGAAGCATCGGCCCTGGGAGCCGCTGACGGCGAAGGGGGCGCCGGTTCGTAATTCGCGGCCGGAGGTGCCGGAGCGCTGTGTACGATGGTGGCCTTGCCCAGCCTTACACGGATCTTCTTGTTCTCAAACTCGAAGTCCGTGAAGCCGTGCTCGTCGACAAGCTTTGCGAGCTCACGAAGCTCATCCATGTTGAGCGAAGGTTCGTTCGCGGGTTTTCCTTTCGAGGTTCCCATTTCGTCGTCTTCCTGCCGGGTAGCTGAGGCCATAATCTGAGCTCCTGTTCTTAACCTTTCGCGGCCATCTCGCGCGGATTGTCCACCAGCTCGATGACTGCAAGTTCGGCATTGTCGCCCTTGCGGCGTTCGCCGATCCTTATGATCCGCGTATAGCCGCCGTTCCGGTCTTTATAACGTTCGCCTAGTTCCTCAAATAATCTTTTAACTGCCGCAACACCGGCCGTCCTTCTCGCTTCCGACCCGCCCGAGCTGCCCCGGAACCGGCTCTGTTCGTTTTTGAAACCCCGGTTGCCGGAATGAAAGTACTGTGCAGCGCGCCTTCGCAAATGCACTTCTTTCGCCTGTGCGTCGTCGCCTTCAAGATTCTGGGCTTTTCGGGCCAGAGTGATCGCCTTCTCAACGAATGGCCGAAGCTCTTTCGCCTTCTGGACCGTTGTCACGATGTATTCCTTATCAGAATTTATCAGTGATGTCGCCATATTGCGAAGCATCGCTTTACGGTGTTCGGGGGTCCTGTTCAGTTTTCTCTTTGCTTTTAAGTGTCGCATCGCCTTGTACCAAACCGCCGGATCGCCGGCAGGCGCAATTACATATCCTTTCCGCCCGAACCCGGGACCGGATTACCTTCTTCGTCAAAGTCCATTCCAAAATCGAGTCCCATGCCGTTCAGCAGGTCCTTGATCTCGTTCAGTGACTTCTTGCCGAAGTTCTTGGTGCCGAGCATTTCTTTCTCGCTTCTGCGGATCAGGTCGCGTATCGTCCGAACATCGGCGTTCTTGAGACAGTTGTACGAACGGACAGAAAGCTCGAGCTCATCAACAGACCTGTCGAGAAGATCATTCCTGAGAAGCGGAGGACGCGCTATGTCCTCGTACGCGAATTCTTCCTCGTCCTCTTCGAAGTTGATAAAGATCGACATATGATCCTTGACCAGCTTCGCGGCAAGACCGATCGAATCCTCGGGCTTGACCGAACCGTCGGTCCAGACCTCGATGGTCAGCTTGTCGTATTCGGTATTTGAACCCTGACGGGTCTTCTCGACATTGTAGTTGACCTTCTTGATCGGCGTATGGACGGAATCGATCGGAATATATCCGAGCGAAAGGTCTTCGTCGTTATTGAACTCAGCGGAAACATATCCTCTTCCGCGCTTGAGGCGCATCTCGATGTTCAGCTCGCCGTCCTTGCTCAGCGTCGCGATGTGAACATCGCTGTCGAGCACTTCGACATCACTGTCACCCTCGATATCGGCGGACGTAACCTCGCCCTCGCCCGACTTGCTGATGGTCAGCGTCTTGGGTTCATTGCCGTGAAGCGTAAAAGGGATCTGCTTCAGATTGAGGATCACGTCGGTCGCATCCTCTGTGACGCCCTTGATCGAGGAAAACTCGTGCTCGACACCCTCGATCTTGACGGCAGTGATGGCTGCTCCCTCGATGGACGAAAGCAGCGCTCTCCTGATGGAGTTGCCGATGGTAGTGCCAAAGCCCCTCTCGAACGGCTGAGCGTAGAACTTTCCGTACCTGTCCGTGAGAGTGTCAGAATCGACGTTGAGCCGGCTCGGCATCTGAAAATTGGTCCAATGATTGTTCTGCGTCATATTCTTTTATGAAAGGTGTCTAAAACCACCGAAAGGCAAGGGAAACCCGTGGATACACGGGCGCCCCTTGCCGACGGAACCGGTCTACTTGCTGTAAAGCTCAACGATCAGCTGTTCGTTAATATTGCCGTCTATATCGTCACGTTTCGGCAGATCCGAAACAACGGCGCTGATCTCGCCGTCATTGGCCGTTATCCACGGCGGCCTTCCGCGTCCGACCGCGGTTTGCCAGGCTCCCTCTACGTGCGGGTTCTTCTTGGTTGTGTCCTTGATGGTAATCTCGTCGCCGACCTTGACCTGGAACGAAGGAATGTCGACCTTTCGGCCGTTCACCATCACGTGTCCATGATTGACCAGCTGCCTCGCCTGTCTTCTGGAGGTAGAAAAGCCGGACCGGAACACTGCGTTATCGAGCCTTCTTTCAAGCATGAAGAGAAGGTTCTCGCCCGTGATCCCTTTCTGTCGCGAGGCTTTCTGGAAGTAATTGCGGAACTGCTTTTCCAGAACGAAATAGATCCTTTTGACCTTCTGCTTCTCGCGAAGCTGTTCGCCGTAGCCCTGGAGCATCCGCCTCCGGGCGGTAGGACCGTGCTGACCGGGCGCCTGCGTGCCGCGCTTTTCGATCGCGCACGACGGCTTGTAGCAACGGTCGCCCTTCAGGAATAATTTTCCACCTTCGCGGCGGCACAGACGGCACACCGCATCTTTATATCTAGCCATTTAGTAGGTTTTCGCCTCCAGTCAATTTTTAATTGACGGAAAAGTTTACAGGCGATCCGCCAAAACGGATCACCCTTCTTCCTTTCGATATATTTTATGCAGGGGAAGGGCTTGTCCCTTCCCTGTCTTATGGGCGGGGCTTCTGCCCTCCCAATTCACTTATAGGAAACTATCCAGCCTCAGACCCTGCGCCTCTTGGGCGGTCTGCAGCCGTTATGCGGGATCGGCGTCGTATCGCGGATCGAGGTAACACGGATACCCGCGTTGTTGATCGCCCTGATCGCTGATTCCCTTCCGCCGCCCGGACCTTTGACGCGAACTTCGCATTCGCGCATTCCGGCTTCCTGAGCCTTTCGCGCCACATCGTACGCTGCCTGCTGCGCCGCAAACGGCGTCCCCTTTCTGGAACCGCGAAAGCCCTTGGCGCCAGCCGAGGACTGGGCGATCAGGTTGCCGTCCGGATCGGTCATCGAGATAAGAGTGTTATTGAACGACGCTGCAATGTGCGCGATCCCCACCGGGATGTTCTTCTTCTCTTTCTTCTTGTAGACCTTCTTCTTACCTTTGGTCGATTTCTGTCCTTTAGCCATATTTCAAAGGTCGGCGGCCGCAATCTTCGGCTTCGCCTGTCAGATCACTACTTCTTGCCCGGAGCCTTCTTCTTGGCGACTGCCGCGCGTTTCGGACCCTTCCTGGTCCTTGCGTTGGTGCTGGTCCTCTGTCCGCGAACGGGAAGTCCGCGCCTGTGGCGAAGACCCCGATAACAGCCGATGTCCATCAGACGCTTGATGTCCATCTGACGACGCTTGCGGAGATCGCCCTCAACATCGCCCTGTTCGTCGATGATGCTGCGGATCCGGCCAAGCTCTTCCTCACTGAGGTCCTTGACCTTGGTGTTGACGTCAACGTCAGCCTGGTTGAGGATATCGGTCGCTCTCGACCGGCCGATCCCGTAGATGTACGTGAGGCCGATCTGAGCCCTTTTCTGCACCGGCAGATCAACTCCTGCTACACGAGCCATAATCTCTTTCTACTCCTAAAATTATCCCTGGCGCTGTTTGTGCTTCGGGTTCTCACAGATCACCCTGACCACTCCTTTACGGTGAATGATCTTGCACTTGTCGCAGATCTTTTTTACTGACGGTCGAACTTTCATAACTGAACCCCCGGTTCTCGCACCCCCGCTAACTACTTGTAGCGGTAAGTGATACGGCCTCGGCTAAGATCGTATGGCGAGAGTTCCACAAGAACCCTGTCGCCCGGTAGGATACGAATAAAGTGCTTGCGCATCTTTCCCGAAATGTGAGCCAGCACCTCGTGATCCTTGTTGTCGTCCAGTTGCACCTTAAAAAGTGCGTTCGGCAACGTATCGATCACGGTGGCCGTTACTTCTATCGCTTCTTCTTTCGACATAACTTACTTGAACAACTGCGCCGAGTTGGACAAACCGTAAATGTTACTCTGTTTCTACCCGACATTCAAGTTATGCCGAGACCGTTTCTCCCTTTTCAGCTCCTCTTTTGAGCTTTTGCTCGGCTGAGAGCGTCAGGATCTCCGGACCTTCTTCTGTAACCGCGACAGTGTGCTCGAAATGCGCCGAAGGCTTCCCGTCAGCCGTCACAACCGTCCATCCGTCCGCAAGTGTCTTCGTATCCGGGCTTCCCAGGTTCAGCATAGGCTCGATCGCGAACACAAACCCGGCACGGATCTTTTCGCGCGTTCCCCGCCTTCCGTAATTCGGTATCTGGGGTGCCTCGTGCATATTCCTTCCGATGCCGTGACCGGTATAGCCCTGCACGATGCCGTAGCCGTGTTCTTCTGCCAACGTCTGGACCGCCCAGCCGATATCGCCTACGTTTCCGCCGGGAACACACTGTTCGATAGCAAAGTAGAGGCTCTTTTCGGTTACCTTCAGAAGCTCGGCGACTTCCGGGTCGATGTTTCCCAATGGCACCGTGGTCGCAGTGTCTCCTACAAACCCGTCAAGCGTCGCGCCCATGTCCATCGAGAAGATATCGCCTTCCTTAAGTTCGTAGTCCGTCGGAAATCCGTGCACGATCGCCTCGTTCACCGACGCACAGATCGAGAACGGGAAGCCCTGGTAACCGAGAAAGGTCGGATAGGCGCCTGCGTCGCGGATCATCTTCTCCGCGGCATTGTTCAGATCCAAAGTGGTTATGCCGGGCTCGACCATTCCACGAAGCGCCTCGCGTACACCAGCGATCAGCTCGCCGACGCGGCGCATCTTCTCAAGATCGCTTTTTGATTTGGCAATGATCATGTGTCTTCCCAGAAGTCTCTGAGAGAAACGCCTCAACTTTCCGCTTGTCACTTCGCGGCCCCCAATTCTTCAGACCGTTGCGTTCGCAGTACCGATCAGAGATTCCAGTTCCTTGTAGATCGCCTCTGCGTCCCGGTCCCCATTCACGGTCTCAAGCCTTCCGGATTTCCTGTAATAGGCTAACAGGGGCTTGGTGTTCTCTTCGTATGTCTCAAGCCGCACCTTCACCTTTTCTTCGGTATCGTCTGACCGTTGTTCCAGTTCAGCCTCGGGATGATCGTCGCAAAAGCCTTTCCGCTTCGGGGCCTTGAAATAGATGTTATAGATCTCGCCGCATACAGGGCAGCTCCGGCGGCCCGTCAAACGCCTTTCAAGGATTTCGACCGGGACATCGATGTTGATCGCCACCACGGGCTTGCCAAGCTCTTTGGAAAGCGTTTCGAGCATCTCGGCCTGCACCGCGGTCCTGGGGAATCCGTCAAGCGTGAATGTTCCGTGGCAATCGTCTCTCGATGTCCGGGCCTTGACCATTTCGTACGTCACCGCATCGGGAACCAGTTTCCCGGACGACATTATCTTCTGGACTTCCTTTGCAAGCGGAGTATCCGCTTTTTTCATCTCGCGGAACATATCGCCTGTCGAAATCTGCGGAATTCCGAGCCGTGACTCAAGAAGCCTTGCCTGGGTGCCTTTTCCCGCGCCTGGCGCGCCTATGAGTACGATGATCTTTGACATAAACATAAAATCCGGTGCTCTCTTCTACTGTCTTCTTCCGCGCAGCCTTGAACCCGCGCCAAGGAAACCTTCGTAGTTTCGCATCACAAGCTGGGCTTCGATCTGGGACACCGTGTCCATCGCCACGGCGACAATGATCAGAAGCGACGCGCCTCCGAAGAAGAACTGATAACCGAGACCTGTCGGTATCCACTGCAAACCGGGCGTCGTCGTAAAGAAGTTGTCGAGCGCGGTGCCTATCAACGGTAGCCTCGCCACGTTGAAGCCGGCCAGCAAGAGCTGGGGAATGAATACGACAAGCGCGACATAGATCGCTCCGATCGTCGTCAGTCTCGTCATCACCGTGTTGAGATAGTCCGCCGTCTGAGCGCCGGGTCTTATGCCCGGAATAAATCCACCGTGCTTTCGGAGGTTGTCCGCGACCTCGTCCGTATTGAAGATGATCGTTATGTAAAAGAAGGTGAACAGCACGATCAGGCCGATGAACACAGCTTCGTAATACGGGTCTCCGCCCCTGAACTGGCTGAAGAACTGCTGCACCTGACCCCACCAGGTATCGGGCTGGTTCGGGTCCGCAGGGATCGCTGAGAACAATGTCTGCGGCATCGCCAGCACCGATGACGCAAAGATGATCGGAATGACGCCGCCCATGTTGAACTTCAGAGGCAGACTTGATTCCTGGCCCTTGAAGACCTGATTCCCGACCCTCCTGCTGGCGTAACTTATCGGAATATTCCGTCGCGCCGACTCCATGTACACGATCAGCGCCGTTAGTCCGATTATGGCCGCCACAAGAAATATGACGCCGAGCGTCTGTACGGCATCGCCTTGCCTGATCCTCTCGACGACCTGAGTTATCGCGTTCGGAAGCGTGATCAGGATGCCTGCAAAGATCAGTAGCGAGATGCCGTTACCGACCCCCCGTTCCGTGATCTGTTCGCCAAGCCACATCACAAAGATCGTTCCGGTTGTCAGCGTCGTAACCGTCAGGATCGTAAGCCACCAGGTATTGGCGATGACGCCGTTCCCCTGAAGCCAGGTCGCGATAAAGAACGACTGCACAGCACAAAGCGCCACGGTAAGATACCGCGTCCATTGGTTCATCTTTTGGCGGCCGACCTCGCCCTCTTCCTGAACCTTCTTGAGCTGAGGATAGAGCACGGGCATCAGCTGCATGATGATCGACGCGGTAATGTACGGCATCACGCCGAGCGCCAGGACCGAGATCGTCCGGAAGTTTCCTCCCGAGAAGATGTCGAGAATGCCAAGCAACGTGCCGCTAACCTGCTGCCACACCTGCTCCAGTCGTTCGCTGTTCACGCCCGGCGCCGTGATGTGGGCTCCAAGCCTGTAGATAGCCAGAAGCGCCAAGGTGAAGAGCACACGTTTTCGGAGCTCCGGAACCTTAAAAATGTTCTGAACGGCGGAGAAAAACTTTTCCATAATGCTCCCGATCCTTTGTTACCGATCAGGGAGCGCACAGATCGGAGCGCGCTCTGTCTGTGCGCTATTCGGCTTTGGGGTCTTCTGATGCTTCCGTGGGCTCCGGCCGCTCGATCAGATGAGCCGTTCCACCCGCTTTTTCAACCTTTTCCCGGGCAGACTTCGTGAACCTGTGAGCAAAGATGTTCAGCTTCTTGCTCACTTCGCCGTTGCCAAGGATGACAAGGTCGTGTTTCGCCTTCTTGATAAGGCCGCGTTCGTGAAGAACCTCGGGCGTCACGTCATCTCCGGAGTTAAAATTAGCCTCCAGGGTAGATAGCCTGACCTCGATCCACTTCTTCTTGAAGATGTTCGTAAACCCGCGTTTCGGCAGACGTCTTTGAAGCGGCATCTGTCCGCCTTCAAATCCGGCCCTGCGCGAATACCCCGAACGGGATTTCTGGCCCTTGTGCCCGCGTCCGGCGGTCTTGCCAAGCCCCGAACCGGGTCCGCGTCCACGGCGCTTCTTCTTGTGGGTCGATCCCGCAGGCGGCTTCAGATTATTCAGTGATAATGGCATTTTTCTTTCCCCAATAAACTCGCAAAGCGGGAACAGCCCGTTCTCCGCTTTGACTAAAGAGCTATTCGACGATCCTCAGTATGTGAGGGATCTTCTCCACGACGCCCCGCATAGAGGCATTGTCGGGCTTTTCCTTGATCTGGTTGAGCTTCGAGAACCCGAGGCCCCGGACCATCAGTTTTTGTTTTTCCGGGTAGCCGATGACGCTCTTGTAATACTCAATGCGGATCGTGCCCCCTTTCTTATCTTCTTTCTTCGCCATGACGTCTCACCCTTTGCGGCCGGTTCTAAGAACGGTTCCGCTCAAGAAACCCCTAGACAAGCTCCTCGACCTGCTTACCCCTCAGACGGGCGACCTCGTACGGGTCTTTCATGTTCATCAGGCCATCAAAAGTCGCCCTGATCACGTTATGGGGATTACTGGAACCTAGGATCTTGGTCCTCACGTTCTGTACTCCAACCGCCTGCATCACGGCGCGGACCGCGCCTCCCGCGATGACGCCGGTTCCTTCTGCCGCCGGCTTGATAAGCACCTTTCCGGCACCGTAACGGCCGAGGATCTCGTGCGGCAGAGTGTTGTCGATCAGCGTCACCTTGATCAGGTTGTTCTTCGCCGATTCGATCGCCTTCTTGATGGCGCTGGGCACTTCCTTAGCCTTTCCGGTCCCGAATCCGACGTGACCTGACTCGTCGCCGACGACCATAAGCGCAGCGAACGAAAGGTTCTTACCGCCTTTTACTACTTTCGTGACCCTGTTTATCGAGATCAGATGCTCTTTAAGGATCAGACCGTCGGGTGAAACTCTGTTTTGATTGTTCATCGTCTACTCTTCTTCCGATTTAGCCGACTCTTCAGCCGGAGTTTCTTCAGCTTCAGCCTTTTCTTCTTTCTTGGCCTTCTTCTCTTTCTTCGGTGCCTCGGCTTTGGTTTTCTTCTTTGCTTTCTTCGGTGCTTCAGCCTTTTCCTCGGCAGGCGCTTCAGCCTTTGCGTCGGACTTCTTCGCCGCCGCCCCGTTTCCGCCGTTCTTGTTGAGCCCGGCCTCGCGGCTCGCGTCGATCAAGGCCTTGACCCGGCCGTGATAGACATATCCGCCGCGGTCGAAAACGACCTCTTCGACGCCCGCGCCCTTCGCACGCTCGGCGATCATTTTGCCGATCGCCTCTGCAGCGCCCACGTTCCCGCCGGTCTTGCCCTTGAACGCCTTCTCAAGCGTCGAGGCAGATGCGAGGGTCTTGCCCGATACATCATCGATGATCTGGGCATAGATGTGATTGGTGCTGCGGTAGATAGCCAGCCTCGGCCGTTCCGTGGTTCCTTTGACCTTCTTTCGGATGCGTGTATGCACTGAACGCCTGACATCCGCTCTGCTCTTATTTGCCATATCTGAGATCTCCGTACCGCGCCGGCGGCACAAAAACTACCTTTACGCGGCAGTCTTTCCTTGTTTCAGGCGATAGTACCTGTCACTGTAGCGAATGCCTTTGCCCTTGTACGCATCGGGCTTCCGGAGCCTCGCAAGCTCTGCTGCGACCTGGCCAAGCAGCTGCTTGTCGATACCTGTCAGCGTCAGCGTCGTCTGATACTGGTTGATCGAGCTCTTCTGGGGCAGCCTCTCTGCCGATGCGTCTATGCCGTCTGGAAGCTGGTATTCGACCGGATGGGAGTACCCGAGCGCAAAGACAAGCTTCTTGCCCTGAACCTCGGCCTTGTATCCCACACCGACGACATCCATCTGCTTCGAGAAACCCTCGGTGACACCGACGACGGCATTGTTCGCAAGAGCCCGGGCGAGCCCATGAAGAGCCGAGAATTCGTCTCCCTTGCGCTCAGCGGTAAGCTGGCCTTCCTCAAGCTTGAACTCGATCCCATCGGGGATCGGTGTGGTCAACGTGCCTTTCGGACCTTTGACCTCGATCTCGCCTTCCTTAACGGTGACCGTGACTCCCGACGGCACCTCGATAGGTTGTTTTCCTACGCGTGACATAGTTACCTCTGATCCGGACGCCCTCGCGGCCGGCCCGCCTCAGGCGGATCAATAAATGTTCGCCAGGATCTCGCCGCCAACATTCTCGCGGCGCGCCTGTTTCCCGCTCATAAGCCCGCGGGAGGTCGAAACGATGTTCACTCCGTAACCGCCGAGTACGCTGGGGATATCCGTAGCCCCCACGTACACCCGCCTGCCCGGACGCGACACCCTTGAAAGATGGGTGATGGACGAAACGCCTTTCGCGTCGTATCGGAGAAAGATCCTGATCGTGAACTTCGGCTTCTCGCCCTTGGTCACAAAGTTATTTATGTAACCTTCTTCTTTCAGGATCCTCGCGACCTCCAGCTTAAGCTTCGATCCGGGAACATCCACACGTGAATGATTCGCCATAATCGCGTTGCGAATCCGTGTGAGCATATCTGCTATTGGGTCTGTCATTACTAGTCTCTACTCCGTGAAATGTTCGGTGCGTTCGCGCCTAAAGGCGGACGGTCCTACCAGCTGGACTTCACCACTCCGGGGATCTGCCCCTCTAGCGCGAGCTCCCTGAGAGCGACACGCGAAATACCAAATTTCCTCAGATAACCCCTCGGTCTGCCGGTCTGCGAACAGCGATTGACGACTCTTACAGGGCTAGCGTCCCTCGGAAGCTTCTGCAGCCGTATCACGGCGTCATCTACCTCTTCAGGGGTGGAATCCGGATTGTTGATGATCTTCTTCAGCGCTTTCCGTTTCTCGGCGTAGCGGGCAACCAACTTTTTCCGTTTCTGGTTCTTTACGATCTTGCTGACTTTTGCCATATCAATTTCCCTTTCCGGGTGATGTAAAAACTTTTAGTTCTGGCGGAACGGCATTCCCATCGACTTGAGGAGCGCGCGGCCCTGCTCGTCGTTCTGCGCCGTGGACACGATCGAGATGTTAAGCCCCCTGGTCTTGTCCACCTTGTTGAAATCGATCTCGGGAAAGATAAGCTGTTCTTTCACGCCGAGGGTATAGTTCCCGCGTCCGTCGAACGACTTTGCCGAGATGCCCCTGAAGTCCCTCACGCGGGGCAGTGCGACTGCGATCAGCCTGTCGAGGAACTCGTACATGCGGTCGCCGCGAAGGGTGACCATTGCACCGATCCTCATACCTTCTCTGAGCTTGAAGTTCGCGATCGACTTCTTTGCTTTGGTGATCACCGGCTGTTGTCCCGTTATCTGGCGCAGCTCCTCGACAGCCGAATCCAGAAGCTTGGAGTTGGCGATCGCCTCGCCCACGCCCATGTTGATCACGATCTTCTCGAGCTTCGGGATCGCCATAGGATTCTCGATGCTGAATTCCTTGGCGAGAGCCGGAGCCACCTCGTCTTTGTATTTATCCCTGAGTCTTGCCATCTTTCAGAGTTCTCCTCGATCGCGTTCCGGGACCCGGGCTCTCAATAGACGCCGTTACCGGAACTCAAACTCCTTTCTATTCTTCTTCGCCTGCGGCTTCTTTCTCAGCCTTGGCCTGTTTTTCAGCGTCTTCCTTGATAGCTTCTTCCTGAGCCGCTTCCTGTTTTGTCACCTTCACAGGCTCCGGAATTACAGCACCGCTCTTTGCTACACGGACCTTTTGCCCGTCGCGGAGCTCGTACTTAACCCTGGTCGGCTTTCCGGTGTCCGGATCGATCAGAGCTACGTTCGAAGAATCCACCCAAGCCTCGAGCTTCTTGATACCGCCCTCGATATTCATCTGGGGGACGGGCTTCTGGTGCTTGCTGACGACCATCGCGCCCTCGACCTTCACACGTCCGCCGCGCGGATCGACCGCGATCACCTTGCCGCGGTAGGGGACCCGCGTCGCTTTCCCGTCCTCGCCTTTCTCGTAACGGTTGTACTCCTTGCCGGAGATAAAGACGACCTCGTCGCCACGCTTGATCCTCGACCGGACCGTTCCCTGCTTCTTTTGCTTGATCATTGCTATATAACCTCCGGGGCGAGCGAGACGATCTTCATAAAGTTCTTCTCGCGGAGCTCGCGGGCTACGGGTCCAAAGACACGCGTGCCGATCGGGGTTCCGTCATCCTTGATAAGGACCGCGGCGTTCTCGTCAAACCGGATGTAGGTGCCGTCCTTTCTGCGGACCTCTTTCTTGGTCCTGACGACAACGGCGTCATAGACCTTGCCCTTCTTGACGGTGCCGTCCGGCGAAGCTTCCTTCACCGTGATCTTGATCTTGTCGCCGAGGGTAGCGACCTTCCCGGTCGAACCTCCGATCGGCATGATCATCTTCACCCGTTTCGCTCCCGAATTGTCCGCCACCATAAGGGCGGTTTGCATCTGAATCATCTCTTTCTACTCCGAACGGCCGTCAAAGCGGCGATCTTCCGAAGAACTACTTCTCTGCCTTCTGAATGATCTCAACCACGCGCCACCGCTTCCTCTTTGAAAGCGGGCGGGTCTCGACGATCTTCACCTTGTCGCCTTCCGCGGCACCCATGACATCGTGGGCCATGAATTTCTTGCGTTTCCTGACGTATTTTCTGTAAAGCGGGTGCATCACCTTTCGGTCGACCCTGACGACTACCGTGTCGGTCATCTTGTCGGAGAAAACGATCCCGATGCGTTCCGATCGCTTCTTGCCGCCTGTCTGCGCGCTGTTCGTATCGGTAGCCGAAGTCTCAGCCGCCGCCTTTGAAGCGGCCGGCTTTTTAGCCTTCGCCGGCTTCGTTTCTGCAGCGGCTTCGGTTTTCGCCTCAGCTTTCGCCTCTGCTTCCGTTTCTTGCGGCTTTACTTCTTCGGCCTTTTCCTCGACCGCTTCTGTTTTCTTCTTCGTTGCCATCTCTTAATGTCTCAACTTATTTGGCTTCCGCTTTCGCTGCCGCCTCTCGTTCCTGAATGAGCGTGTAAACCCTTGCCAGGGTCTTTTTCTCGCGCCTGATGTCCGCCACGACCTCGCCGACTCCGAGCGACTTGCGGAAATTGAGCCTGAAAAGCGATTCCTTCAGCGCATCCGCCTGTTCGCGGAGCTCCGGCAGTTCCATTTTTCTTAGCTGTTCGAGCTGTTCTTTCTTCTTCATCTCTAAACGACTCCACCTTCAAGGTCCGCACGGGTCACGAACTTCGTTTTGACCGGAAGCTTTTGCGCCGCCAGCCTCATCGCTTCGCGCGCGAGTGCTTCGTCAACACCCTGGATCTCGTAGAGGATCCTTCCCGGCCTGACTACCGCAACCCAATGGTCCGGTGCGCCTTTTCCTTTACCCATACGGGTTTCCGCCGGCTTCTTCGTGATCGGCTTGTCCGGGAACATACGGATCCAGATCTTTCCGCCGCGCTTGACGTGACGGGTCATAGCGATACGTGCGGCCTCGATCTGCCTGTCGGTGATGTAGCCCGGTTCTAGCGTTTTCAGCCCGAAATCCCCGAAGTTCAGCTTGCTGCCGCGATGCGCTTTTCCGCGCATACGGCCCTTCTGCATCTTTCGGTACTTGACCTTCTTCGGCATCAACATAACGATCTATCCCTCTTCAAAAACTGTTCGGTCCGACTAGCGGTTGTGATCCGGCCTGCGCGGCCTGCGCCCGCGTCTTCCGCCGTCTCTCATCTTCGGCTCATTGATCGGATCGGTATTCGTTCCACGCGCCATGTTGGCATCCGGATCTAGGATCTCGCCGCGGTAGATCCAGCACTTCACGCCGATGATCCCCATCGTCGTATGCGCTTCAGCGAGTCCGTAATCGATATCTGCGCGCAGCGTGTGCAGCGGAAGCTGGCCCTGAAGAGACCATTCGGTCCTCGCGATCTCGGCGCCGTTCAGACGGCCCGAGACCATTACCTTGATCCCCTCTGCACCGAAGCGAAGCGATTCCTCCATCGTCTTCTTCATTGCGCGGCGGAACGCGATCCTTTTCTCGAGCTGATAAGCGATCTTCTCGGCCTGCAACTGAGCATTGAGCTCAGGCTTGCGGATCTCCTGGATCGAAATGATCACATCGCGCTTGGTCTTGTTGGCAAGGTCCTCTTTTAGCTTCTCGATCTCGGAACCCTTGCGGCCGATGATGATGCCCGGTCGCGAAGTGTAAATGATGATCTTCAGCCTGTTGGCCGCCCGCTCGATATCGATATGCGATACGCCGGCACCTGAGAACCTGCTCTTGAGGTCGCGCTTGAGCGCCATGTCCTCAGCTAGGTAATCGGCGAACTCGTGCTTCGCAAACCAGTGCGAATGCCAGTCCTTGTTGTATCCGACCCTGAATCCGTATGGATGTACTTTCTGACCCATAAATAAGTCCTTCCGGGATACCCGGAACTATTCCTCTTCTGACGATGCCTTCGCGTCGCCTTTCGAATCCTTTGCCTTTTCCGCAGGCGTTTCTTTAGCTGCAGCAGGCTTTTCCGCTTTGGCTTCCTTCTTTTCAGCCTTGGGCTCTTCAGCCTTGGCCTCCGCCTTTTTGTCTTTTTTCGGTTCTTCAGCCTTGCCCTTCTCTGCCTTGTCCTTTTTGGCTTCCTTCTTTTCGGGCGCCTCGGACTTCGCTTCAGCCTTGGCCTCTTCCTTTGCTTCCGGAGCCTTAGCCGATTCATCTTTCTTCTCGGCTTTCGCCTTTTTGGGCGCGGCCTTCTCGGCCTTGGCGGCAAGCTTCTTGCCGACCTTCTTGGGCTTAGAATCTTTCTTTGCCGGCTCTTCCTTCTCTTCCTGGGGCTCGCTTGTCACCTCGATGGTGATGTGGCAAAAGTGCCGGCGTTCAAAGAAAGCCCTTCCCTGGGGAGCCGGTCGAAGCCTGCGACGGTTCTTAGTCGGCCCCATATCTACGAAACATGTCTTGATCCAGAGATCATCAGGATCGATAGCGATGTTCTCCTGCTCGGCCTTGTACGTCGCGTTGGCGATCGCCGATCGGAGGCACTTCGCTATGGGGTCTGCCGCGCGCTTGTTCGTGAACTTCAGGATCGCGAGCGCGTGTGACACGTTCTTTCCGCGCACCAGGTCGATGACGAGCCTCGCCTTGCGCGGCGAGCCCTTCAGATACCTTGTCTTAGCTATTGCTTCCATAGTCTTGGTGAAACGCTTGGTTTCCCTTCGCCGGGTAAACAAACCCCGGCACTCTCAATACCCGACTATTTTCTGCGGGCTGCCTTCTCGGCCTTTGTGCCGGGATGGCCCTTGAAAACCCTCGTCGGCGAAAATTCTCCGAGCTTGTGCCCGACCATGTTCTCCGTGACATACACCGGAATGTGGCGCCTGCCGTTGTGTACCCCGAAAGTGAGGCCGACCATGTCCGGCGTGATCGTCGAACGGCGCGACCAGGTCTTGATCGCCTGCGGCTTGGCGCCGCCTTCCTGAATCTTCCTGAGCGTTTTCAGGAGGCTCAGATCGACGAAAGGTCCTTTCTTAATTGAACGTGGCATAGTTCCTAAATCCTTTTTCGGTCAGCCCGAAAACCTTACTTCCTTCTGCGATCGCGTACTATCATGTTCTGCGTCCGCTTGTTCTTTCTCGTCTTGTACCCCTTGGTCGGCATTCCCCAGGGAGTCACCGGATGACGTCCGCCGGAGGTCTTGCCCTCGCCACCGCCGTGAGGGTGATCGACCGGGTTCATCGCTACACCGCGGACCTTCGGCCTGCGGCCTTTCCAGCGCGTCCTTCCTGCTTTTCCAAGCGAAACGTTCTCGTGTTCGCGGTTACCGACCATTCCCACTGTCGCCATGCACACAACGGGGATCTTTCTGACTTCGCCTGACGGCATCTTGACAAGTGCGTGCTTGCCTTCCTTGGCCACGAGCTGTGCAAATCCACCCGCTGAGCGCACAAGCTGGCCGCCCTTTCCAGGCCTCAGCTCGATATTGTGGATCTCTGTTCCGAGCGGAATATTCACGATCGGAAGCGCATTGCCGGGCAGAATGTCAGCCTCGGGGCCGCTCATCACGTTCTGTCCGACCTCCATGTTCGCGGGCGCAAGGATGTACCTCTTTTCGCCGTCAACATAAGTGATCAACGCAATATGCGCAGAGCGGTTCGGATCGTACTCGATCTGGGTAACGCGTCCGGGGATCCCGGTTTTGTCGCGCTTGAAATCGATCTTCCTGTAGAAACGCTTGTGACCGCCACCGCGCCTCCGGACTGTGATACGTCCGTCGCTGTTTCGGCCGGAAATGCGCTTCTTCGGCTCAAGAAGAGACTTCTCGGGCTTTGCACCTTTCGTCAGCTGCTCCCTTTTAAGGAAGGTCTGATAGCGCCTCGCCGGGGACGTCGGTTTTACCTTTTTGATTGGCATAATTCAGGTTTCAGTTTTCAGGGATCAAGTATCAATTACGTTTCTTGTCTAAAATTGACTCGTCCCCGATAGAATTCTTATTAAGCAACCGGTCAGATCTCAGTGATACCTGATCATTGAAACCTGACACCTGACTAGATTGCTTCCGCGTAATCCACGTGCGGTTCACCCGCCTTCAGCGTGACGTACGCCTTCTTCCAGTCTGCGCGGCGGCCTTCGTACCTGCCCTGCCGCTTCATCTTGCCTTTGTAATTAGTCGTCCTGATCTTGTCGACCTTCACCGAGAAGATCTCTTCGACCGCGCGCCTGATGTCTTCCTTCGTCGCCTGGCGGTCGACCTTGAAGGTCAGTACCTGAGCTTCGTCTCCGCCTTCGAACGCTTCTTTCAGCAGAACCGACTTTTCGGTCACGACCGGAGCCTTGAGGACATCCCAAATATTCATCGCTTCACTCATCCTACTCAGCCTCCTTTACGCCTTTCTCCCGCTTCGGATCGAGTATCGACGCGAGTTCTTCAGCGGCTTCCTTCGAAAGCACGATCTTGTCGTGGTAAACGACGTCATAAACGTTCACGCCAAAGCTGTTGACGACCTTGGTCTTCTGCACATTTCTCGAAGAAAAGACCAGATCGCGGTTGTCGAGCGAATCGACGAGAAGCGTCTTCTCCTGCTTCTTGCCGTCAAAGAACCCGAGCTTGGCCATTACATCGACAAATCCTTTCGTCTTCGGGCCGCCGAGCTTCATATCCTCGACAACGTACAGGTTCCCTTCCCTAAGCCTTTCCGAAAGCGCGGCGCGGATGGCGCCTCTGCGCATTTTCTTTGGCATCTTGTAAGACCAGTCCTTCGGCAAAGGCCCGTGGACCCTTCCGCCGCCTCTCCAGAGGGGTGACCTGATCGAAGCGACGCGAGCACGGCCCGTTCCCTTCTGGCGCCAGGGCTTCCTGCCGCCGCCGCGGACATCTCCGCGGGTCTTGGTCTTCGCGGTCCCCTGTCGTGCGTTCGCCAGGTAATTTCTGACCGCGGCGTGGATCAGGCCCTCGTTCATCTCTACTCCGAACACTTCGTCCGGGAGCTTGATCTCGCCGACTTCCTTATTCTTCAAATTGCGAACCTTTACGGAAGGCATATTCTTATCCTCCGGCTAATTCCGGCTTCATCCGCCGGGTCGAGCCGTCTATCCTTTCTGCTTTTCCGACTTCTTCACGACCAGCAGACCGCCGTTCGGACCCGGAACAGAGCCCCTGACCATGATCAGGTTGTTCTCGGCATCAACCTTTGCGACCGTCAGGCCGCGTGCGGTGACCCTTGCATCGCCCATATGGCCCGACGACTTCGTTCCCTTGAGAACCCTCGACGGCGTTGCCGACTGACCGATCGAACCCGGCCTTCTGACGTTCATCGAACCGTGCGTCATCGGACCCCGCTGGAAGTTGTGGCGCTTGATGGTACCCGCGAAACCGCGTCCTTTCGATTTGCCCACGACCTCTATCATGTCTCCGTCGTTGAAAAGATCGACCTTTACCTGTTCGCCGATCTCGGCCTCAGGCTCGTCGGTCAGACGGATCTCGCGAAGCACGCGCGTCGGAGGCAGTCCGCCGCCGGTCTTTTCAAAGTGCCCGCGCATAGGCTTGCTGACACGCTTCATCTTGATGGGCCTGTCCTCAACCAATCCGAGCTGAACGGCGTTGTATCCGTCGCGTCCGGACGCGCTTTTCTTCTGGACAACAACACAAGGCCCGGCCTTGATCACCGTTACCGGTGTAACGGTTCCGTCCTCAGCGAAGAGCTGCGTCATTCCAAGTTTTCGTCCGATGATTCCGTTAATCATATTCCTGGTTAGCCGTTAATGACCGACCGCCGCCTGCGGCTGTCTCCGGGACAGCTTTAGCCGGCATTTCCAATCCCGAATCGGATCCCTTACTAGGTGCCGAAAGCCTTGATCTCAACATCGACACCGGCGGGGAGATCGAGCCTCATCAGCGCGTCTACCGTCTCGGCGGTCGGGTCAAGGATGTCCATCAGGCGCTTATGCGTCCTGATCTCGAACTGCTCACGCGACTTCTTGTCGACGTGCGGCGAGCGAAGTACCGTCCATTTGTTCTTGACGGTCGGCAGAGGGATCGGACCCGCGATCCTCGCTCCCGTCCTTTTGGCGGTAGCTACGATCTCCTGCGTCGACTGGTCAAGTACCCTGTGGTCGTAAGCTTTCAGCTTGATTCGTATCTTTTCGTTAAGCATATCTCTATTGCGAGAGAGCCTTTCAGCCGTTCCGGACCTAATAGATCAGGCCCGGAACAGCTTCAGCAACTACTCAATAACTTCGGTGACGGTACCGGCGCCGACGGTCCTGCCGCCCTCGCGGATGGCGAACCTCAGGCCCTTCTCCATCGCGATCGGAGCGATCAGCTCGATCGTCATCTGGATGTTGTCGCCCGGCATCACCATCTCCACTCCGTCAGGAAGGTTGGCGACTCCCGTCACGTCCGTCGTGCGGAAGTAGAACTGCGGCCTGTACCCGGTGAAGAACGGCGTGTGGCGCCCTCCCTCTTCCTTCGTCAGCACATACGCCTCGGCCTTGAACTTCGTGTGCGGCGTGATCGACCCCGGCTTTGCGATAACCTGACCGCGCTCGATCGCCTTTCTGTCCACGCCTCTCAGCAGCAGTCCGACGTTGTCTCCCGCCTGGCCTTCGTCAAGAAGCTTCTTGAACATCTCGACTCCCGTGCACACGGTCGTCTGAGTGTCGCGGATCCCGACGATCTCAACCTGCTCGTTGACCTTGATGATCCCGCGCTCGACCCTTCCCGTAGCCACCGTCCCGCGGCCCTGGATCGTGAAGATGTCCTCGACCGGCATCAGGAACGGCTTGTCCGTCTCCCTCTCCGGCGTCGGGATGTAGCTGTCGACCGACTCCATCAGCTCAAGCACCGATGCTTCCCACTTCTCGTCGCCTTCGAGCGCCTTCAGGGCCGATCCCTTGATCACCGGAATGTCGTCGCCCGGGAACTCGTATGCAGAAAGAAGCTCTCTTACCTCGAGCTCCACAAGCTCAAGAAGCTCCTCGTCGTCGACCATGTCCACCTTGTTCATGAACACCACGATCGCAGGCACTCCCACCTGGCGCCCCAGAAGAATGTGCTCGCGCGTCTGCGGCATCGGGCCGTCCGTCGCCGCCACCACAAGGATCGCTCCGTCCATCTGCGCCGCTCCCGTGATCATGTTCTTTACATAATCCGCGTGCCCCGGACAGTCGACGTGCGCGTAGTGACGGTTCTCCGTCTCGTACTCCACGTGCGCCGTCGCGATCGTTATCCCGCGCGCCTTCTCTTCCGGCGCGTTGTCGATCGAATCGAACGCCCTGACGTTGATCGACGGATTGTTCTTTGCCAGAACAGTCGTGATCGCTGCCGTCAACGTCGTCTTCCCGTGGTCGACGTGCCCGATCGTCCCGATGTTTACGTGCGGCTTGCTCCTGTCAAACTTCTCTTTGCTCATAATCTGATTTCAGTCTCCTCTGAAATGGTTACGGTTTGTAACTCTTAAATACTTGCTCCCTGAACCTTCGCAATGATCTCTTCTGCGACGTTGTTCGGAGCCTTGTCATACCTCTCGAAGTGCATCGTGGACGTTGCGCGTCCCTGGGTCGACGAACGCAGGTCGGTCGTGTAACCGAACATCTCCGACAGCGGAACATAAGCCGTGATCACCTGAACATTTCCGGGACGCGGCTCCATTTTCTCGATCTGTCCGCGCCTTCTGTTCAGGTCCCCGTTTACAGCACCCATATATTCTTCCGGCGTCACGACCTCGACCTTCATTACGGGCTCGAGAAGAACCGGTTTCGCCTTCTTGACCGCATCCTGGAACGCCAGCGAGCCGGCGATCTGGAATGACCTTTCGTCCGAGTCGACCTCGTGGAACGAACCGAAGTTAAGCGTCGCCTTGATATCGACGAGCTCGTACCCGGCCACGAATCCGCGCTGCATCGCGTCCTTGATCCCTGCCTCGACCGGCTTGATGAACTGCTTCGGAATCGCACCGCCGGTGATCTTGTCTTCGAAGACGAACTCCTCGCCGGGAGCCGGCTCGACCGACAGCTCGACGTGCGCGAACTGGCCGCGGCCGCCGGATTGCTTTTTGAAGATCTCTTTTCCATCCGCAGCGATCGTGATCGTCTCGCGGTACGCGACCTGCGGTTTTCCGACGCCGGCCTCGACACCGAACTCGCGCTTCATACGGTCCACGAGGATCTCGAGGTGAAGCTCGCCCATTCCGGCGATGATCGTCTGTCCTGTTTCGTGATCGGTAGAGACCTGGAAGCTGGGGTCTTCCTGTGCGAGGCGGTTAAGTGCGACGGACATCTTGTCCTGGTCGGCGCGGGTCTTGGGTTCTACGGCAACCTGTACGACGGGATCCGGAAAATCGATCGATTCAAGAATGATCGGATCGTCCTCGTTACATATGGTGTCGCCGGTTGTGACGTTCTTCATTCCTCCGATCGCCACGATCTCGCCGGCTGCTGCCTTTTCAATATCCTCGCGCTTGTTAGCGTGCATACGCATGATGCGTCCTACACGCTCCTTCGTGTTCTTCTTGGCGGTGTTGAGCACGTAAGAACCGGCTTCAACGGTGCCGCTGTAGATCCTTACAAAAGCGAGCTGGCCGAGATGCTTGTCGACCATCAGCTTGAAAACAAGGCCGGAGAAAGGTGCGCTGTCATCAGCTTCACGCTTTTCCACTTCCTCGGTATCGGGATTGACGCCTTCGATCGCCTTGACCTCAAGCGGGCTCGGAAGATAATCGACGACCGCGTCAAGCAGCGTCTGAACTCCTTTGTTCTTGAAGGCCGTGCCCATTACTACGGGAACGCATTTCAGCTCGAGAGTCGCCTGACGAAGCGCTGCGCGGATCTCGTCTTCGGAAATGTCCTCGCCCTCGAGGTACTTCAGCATCAGCTCGTCGTTGACGGTAGCGGCTGCTTCGATAAGCTTCTCGCGCGCCGCTTCGGCATCTGCTTTCAGTTCTTCGGGGATCTCTCCCGTGACATACTCGGCGCCTTTTGTCTCGTCCTTCCAGAGCAGAGACTGCATCGTGATCAGATCGACGACGCCCTTGAAGTGATCTTCGGCACCGATCGGGAGCTGAAGAGCTACCGCATTTGCTCCGAGCCTGTCCTCGATCGACTTGAACGACCTGTCGAAGGAAGCGCCCGCGCGGTCGAGCTTGTTGATAAAGCAGATCCTGGGAACTCGGTACTTGTCAGCCTGACGCCAAACCGTCTCTGATTGCGGTTCAACACCTGCAACGCCGTCAAAAACTGCGACAGCGCCGTCCAGAACTCGGAGCGAACGCTCGACTTCCATCGTGAAGTCGACGTGTCCCGGCGTGTCGATGATGTTTATGCGGTACTCGGAATCGTTCCGGCGCCAGAAACAGGTCGTCGCAGCGGACGTGATAGTAATTCCGCGCTCCTGCTCCTGCTCCATCCAGTCCATCGTCGCGGCGCCTTCGTGGACCTCGCCGATCTTGTGCGAAACGCCTGTATAAAAAAGTATGCGCTCCGTAGTCGTGGTCTTGCCCGCATCGATGTGGGCCATGATCCCGATGTTCCTGAATTTTTCTAAAGTGATCTTCGACATTGCTTTATCGCGTGCCGCGAAACCGTTCCTTTCTGTCCGGAACCGGCGGTACGCAGTCCGTAACTAGAATCTGTAATGCGCGAACGCCTTGTTGGCTTCGGCCATTCGGTGGACATTCTCGCGGTTCCTTACGGATCCTCCGCGGTTCGAGCTTGCATCGGTGATCTCACCGACAAGCTTGTCCTTCATCGTTCTTTCGCTGCGGGCCCTTGCGTGGGCGATGATCCAGCGAATAGCGAGCGTGTTTCGCCTTTCCTTGGTAACTTCAATGGGAACCTGGTAAGTGGCTCCTCCGATCCTTCTCGACTTGACCTCGACGGTCGGCGCAACATTGTCGAGGGCGGCCTGGAAGACCTTCAATGCTTCCTCGCCCGTCTTTTCCGCGATCTCTTCCATCGCTTTATAGAAGATCTCTTCAGCGCGCGACTTCTTTCCCGTCTTCATGATCCCGTTTATGAACTTGGAAACGACCACACTGTTGTAGATCGGGTCCGGAAGGATCTCTCTCTTTTCTGCTACTCTTCTTCTTGGCATATCTGTTCAAGCCTCAGCCGAAAGACCTTTGAGGTTATTTCGCCCCCTTCGGACGTTTAGCACCGTATTTCGAGCGCCTCTGGTTCCTGCCTTCCACTCCGGAAGCGTCAAGCGTTCCTCTAATAACGTGGTAGCGAACACCCGGAAGGTCTTTTACACGGCCACCGCGAATAAGCACGATCGAGTGCTCCTGCAGGTTGTGGCCGATTCCCGGAATGTAGGTCGTGACCTCGATGCCGTTCGTCAGGCGAACGCGGGCGACCTTTCTCAGAGCGGAGTTCGGTTTCTTCGGCGTCTGCGTGTACACGCGGGTGCAAACCCCCCTCTTCTGCGGACTGCCCTGCAGTGCGGGGCTCGCAGTCTTGTCCTTCATCTTCTTCCTGCCCTTCCGGACAAGCTGGTTGATAGTCGGCATAGTCTTGCTCTTTCCAAAGCTGCCGCGCTTCGGCGGCCATCAGCCGGGATCTTCCCGGCACAAACTCGTTTTGGCGTCTAAAGGCGAAAAGCGTCCCGTAGCCTGCCTCTTACCGGATCAGATCCGGCAGTTAGCACAAGCGGCTACGCAACGAACGTATTTTCGACGGTTAAACTATTATCAGGAACACTTTACGCAGGAAAAGATAGATTCCCTCTTCTCAACTTTTCTGTGGCGTGACCTTTTCGATTCAGGATTCGAGGCCCCTATCGCGTTGAGCGACGAGGAACCTTCATATTCGTAGGTATTCGTTCGCCCCGTACAGCGCTTATCCAAAAGGATCGGCTGCACGGCTTTACGCCACAATAACTGTCGGTCCGTTTGCTTCAAAAGCAAAACGGCCTGCGTTTTCAATCCCTCCCCAAAAGGAGGGGATCAGACGAAAAGTCCGAAACTTCAGACTATAGGATTTGGGATTTTCTTTGTCAAGCGAATCTGGGAACTTTTTTCGGCAGTTCGGGGGCCGGCGCTCGAGTTGTATACAAGCGCAGATTCTGATTAAATTTTGAGTTTATTCTAAACGACCGGAAGGTGGCAGATTTATGACAGATACAGATCAGAGCAATTATGAAAAGGCGCTCTCGGCTTTTAGCGAGAACGACTGGGAAACCGCAATAGAGAACGTTTTGAGCAGCATTCACGAAGTGGACCTTAACGCAGTTCGAATCTGGTTCCGTTTCTATCCTCTTTCACTGCGGGAGTACATCCTGTCAGCCGAAGACCGTGAAGCTGTGTTTCAGGGGATGGCACTTCAGGGGGATTGGGACCTTGCGGAACAGATCGACACTTCTCACCGGTTTCTCTATGGGTCCCGTTTTTGGCCGGAGATCAAGAAAGCGGTCCTAAAGCGGGTCGACGAGTTTGTCGCAGGAGCGGCAGACCTGGAAGAGGAAATCTTCTCAGTAGCTGAAACTGCGGCTCATCAGCTTGCGGTCGACAAGAGTCTGACGCTGGGCATTTCCGCGGTCGGACTAATGACTCTCCGGCAGGTAGGGGCTGATAAATTTTCCTCAACTTCCGGAGAAGGCTATAAACCAGAAGGGCTTCTGAAGAAATCTCCCGGAAAGATCGTTGACGCGAGGACGAGTGAGCCAAGCCGCGGCGTTCTCGGCTTCCTGAAGACAGTTGACAAGGAATACAAGGTCATCTGGGACGAGAACGACAAAAGAGCCGAGTTCGAGATAATCTACGACGAAGAGATCGCTTCCGCCGCGGCCCGCGACCAGTCCCGGGACTGGCTGGAAGGCGACAAGCGCTGCATCGAAGGCGTGATCCCTGTCGAATGCCGTTCGGCGGCTTGCGGGACGTGCTGGGTGGGCGTCCTCGGCGGCGAAGAGAATCTTGCCGACGTTGAGCCCCTTGAAAGAAAACAGATGAAGGTCTTTGGTTACGGACAGAAAGAAGAATCAAAGCCGTTCATGCGTCTCGCCTGCCAGGCGTCAGCCGAAGGATCGGTCTCGATCGTCATTCCGCCGTGGAATGGAGTTTTTGGCAAGAAGGTTTACGGGAACGTGGAGAAGATCGAGCTTGAGCCCGCCACGACCTCTGCGGCAAAACTCCGGGAAACGATCTCGGACGTGCTGGATAATTAGGCGGATAGTTTTTTTCTTGGGAAATGAAACATCAGTTGGGGCTGTCTCAAAATGCGCCATCGTGCCGACTTATTTTCGTGCCGGATTTCTGACCTGCTGTTAAAGGAAGATCAGTTGCCCCTCGCTTTAGCGGGGGGTTCTCAGGGACCTCTAACCTGAAAGGGGCTTCAGCCCCGAAAACAGCCGGCTAAAGCCGGCCATAGATCACAGGAGGCCTCTCATTATCCCCCCGTTGAAACGGGGGGCAACTGATATTCACCATTGACGGATTCTTTGTCTCGAAATGCCTCCCGAGAAATCCAACCCGGAATCTTCGTTTTCACCCATCTGGCTGGTCGTTTTCGCCGTTCTCTTGTGGAGCACCGGCGGGCTGTTCATCAAATTCACTTCTCTGGACGCGGTCTCGGTAAACTTCGGCCGCGCATTGTTCGCAGCTATAACGGTCGCAGTTTACACGTTCCGAAAAGGGCTCGGACTCAACTGGTTCACGATCATCTCTTCCGTCCTTTACGCTACTACGCTTAGCGCATTTGTCTACGCGAACAAGAACACGACCGCCGCGAACGCGATCTTCCTCCAGTACACGGCGCCGATCTACATACTGATCTTTGCCCCTCTAATCCTGAAGGAGCAGTTCCGCCCTAAAGATCTGATCACCGTCATCCTGTGTCTCGCAGGAATGAGCCTGTTCTTCCTGGAGCCGGACCCGGCGAACGCCCTGGCTCCGGACCCCTTTAGCGGAAACATCGCGGGGCTAGTATCAGGGCTCTGTTTCGGCCTCTACTTTGTAACGCTTCGCCATCCCCGCTCCCTTGAGCAGAATCCCGCGGTGTCGGTCTTCTACGGAAACGTGATCATCGTCCTCGTGATGATTCCGCTTCTTGTTCTCTCGCCGCCTGAAGTGTCCGCGATCGACTTGTCATCCGTAGCCTACCTCGGCATTTTTCAGATAGGCGTCGCCTACATACTATTCACAAACGGCCTCGCGAGAGGAGTGCGTTCTCTTGATGCGAGCATAATCGGCTTTATCGAGCCTCTGCTGAATCCCGTCTGGGTCTTGCTGTTTCTCGGAGAGCGCCCTTCAAGCTGGGCTTTGCTTGGCGGGACCGTGATCCTGTCGGGCGTTCTTCTTCACACCTTGCTGATGCAGAGGCGACGGAGAAGGGTGAGCGGTGAGCGGTGAGCAAAAACGGACGGAGTTGCTCCTAAACACAACGTTGAAGTGGGAGAATACCTGCCTTTTGATCGTTGATCCCTGGTCCTTGATCCCTGACCCCTGAACCCTGACCCATGCGTTCCTGACCCCGCCTTTGTGGTTTCGGGCAGCAAGAGACACCACATTTAACCCCTCTGGAGAGCCTTTTCTTTTAGACCTTTTATGTTAAGATGTTGCAAAATTTCATCGAAAGCGGATCGTTCCTCGCACCCTTGTAAAGAGCGTCGGAAAGGTTCGCTCAAATTCTTTTAGACACAATTTTCGGAGCATTTAATATGACCGACATTAAAGCCCCCTCGAACGTCACCAACAAGGAACTGATCCGGTGGGTCAACGAGATGGTCGAGCTTTGCAAGCCTGACGACATCTACTGGTGCGACGGCTCGCAGGAAGAGTATGACCGGCTCTGCCAGGAGATGGTGGATGCCGGTACTTTTATTAGACTAAACCCTGAAAAACGACCTAATTCGTATCTTGCCCGTTCGCACCCTTCGGACGTGGCGCGTGTCGAGGATCGTACATACATCTGCTCGATCGCCAAGGCCGACGCCGGACCGACCAACAACTGGATGGCTCCGAAAGAGATGAAGGCGACATTGACGCCCAAGTTTGACGGCTCGATGAAGGGCCGCACGATGTATGTCATTCCGTTTTGCATGGGACCGATCGGCTCGCCGATCTCCCTGTTCGGCGTTCAGGTCACAGATTCACCTTACGTCGTCGTGAATATGAAGATCATGACGAGAATGGGCAATCAGGCGATCGAGGCGCTCGGAGACGGCGATTTCGTGCATTGCCTGCATTCGGTCGGAATGCCGCTCGAGGCCGGACAGGAAGACGTCAACTGGCCTTGCAGCCCCGACCCCAAGAACAAGTACATTGTTCACTTCCCTGAGGAAAGGCTGATCTGGAGCTATGGCTCGGGATACGGCGGAAACGCCCTTTTGGGCAAGAAATGCCTCGCATTGAGGATCGCTTCGACTGTCGGCCGCGACGAAGGCTGGCTCGCGGAGCATATGCTGATCGTCGGGGTGAAATCGCCGGACGGCAGAAAGGACTATGTCTGCGCGGCGTTCCCTTCGGCATGCGGGAAGACCAACTTCGCGATGCTTATTCCGCCGAAGCCTTTTGTCGAAGAGGGTTGGGAGGTCACAACGGTCGGCGACGACATCGCGTGGATCAAGCCCGACGAAAACGGGAGGCTTCACGCCATCAACCCTGAAGCAGGATTCTTCGGCGTCGCGCCGGGCACGAATTACGAGACAAACCCGAACGCGATGGAGTCGATCAAGGGCAATGCGATCTTCACGAACGTCGCGCTGACCGATGACGGCGATGTCTGGTGGGAAGGAATGGGCGATGCGCCGGATCACGCGATCGACTGGCACGGGAACGACTGGACGCCTGAAAGTGACAAGCCGGCCGCGCATCCGAATGCACGATTCACTTCTCCGATCACACAGTGCCCCGTTGTTGACGAGAATTTTGACAATCCCAAGGGCGTTCCGATCTCGGCTTTTGTCTTTGGCGGACGCAGGAACAGCGTAGTTCCCCTGATCCAGCAGTCGTTCAACTGGGCGTTCGGCGTTTATATGGCGGCAACCATGGGTTCGGAGATGACCGCAGCCGCATTCGGCAACATTGGAGAGGTCAGACGCGATCCGTTCGCGATGCTTCCGTTTGCCGGATACCATATGGGCGATTACTTCGGACACTGGCTTGATTTCGGCCGGAACATCCCCGAACCCCCGCGTATCTTCTCGGTGAACTGGTTCGGCAAAGACGAGGATGGCAAGTTCCTCTGGCCCGGATTCGGCGAGAATATGAGGGTCCTGAAATGGATCGTCGAGCGTGCTCGAGGAAGGTCCAAGGGCTACGAAACGCCGCTTGGCTGGATGCCTAGATATGAGGATATGGACTGGCGTGGGCTTGAGGACTTTACCCGCGAGGACTTTGAGAAAGCGATGCAGCTCGACCGCGATCTTTGGCTCAAGGAGATCGCAATGCACGACGATCTGTTCTTCAAGCTGTACGACCGGCTCCCGAAAGAGATGACGTTCATTCGCGAACTCCTGCTTTCGAACCTGTGGAGATCGCCCGAACTTGGTCTTGCTGCTCCCAGGCCTGACGAACAGGAAGAGGTTCCGATGGCGCAGGCGAAAGCTGAATAGGCTTTTTTAGAACTTAATTAGGTGAGGCTGTCTGACAAGGCAGCCTCTTTGTTTTTCATGGTTCGAGATACTCCGCCCGCAGGAGTTAATTGGCTGTTAGTTGCCCCTCGCTGTAGCGGGTGGTGGTGAAGCGTCCAAGAAACGCCTGCCGGCTAAAGCCGGCGGACGATAGTGGGGCCCCTTTTGCTTCCCCCCGTTGAAACGGGGGGCAACTGATGTTCTGGTTCGACGGAAACTCGATATGCCGGTCCAGGCAAAACGAGCGGCTGCCCTTTTGACGACCTTCAACTGATACAACCCCGATCTGATTTGATATAATCTATGCCCATATCGAACAAATCTTGCCGGTGAGAAACACTTGGCGAATTGATCGGAGAAAGAATGAACGAATCAGCTTACGTAAATGAGGTACGCGGACTGTCGGCGGCAGACGCGCTGCCGGAAGAACGGGCCGCCTTTATTCGCAAGACCTATATTCATCTGGTGGGCGCCATACTTCTGTTTGGCGGATTTGTTACCGGGATCTTCTATACGGGAAATGCTATCCCTCTGACGCAGACTATGCTCGGGACTCAGTTCTCGTGGCTGATCGTTCTGGGGATCTTCATGGGCGTTTCCTGGCTCGCGAACTCGTGGGGACGGTCTCAGACGTCGCCCTACATGCAGTACATGGGCCTGATCCTGATCGCGCTTGCCTACTCAATAGTGTTTGTGCCGTTACTTGCAGTCGCGGCTTATTACACAGCTGACGGTCCTCAGCTGATAGGAAAAGCGGCCGTTACAACGGGCGGTTTGTTTGCAGGGCTCTCAGCGGTGGTTTTCCTGACCAGAAAGGACTTTTCGTTTCTGGGTCCGATCCTCGCGATCGGCGGATTCGTCGCTCTCGGGTTCATCGCTTCCGCGATCTTGTTCGGATTCACATTAGGAAACGTATTTGCCTTTGCGATGGTGGCTTTTGCTGGCGGTTCGATCCTGTACGAGACATCCAACATGCTGCACCACTACCGGACCAATCAGCACGTTGCGGCTTCGATGGGACTGTTTGCAAGCGTGGCACTGCTGTTCTGGTACATCCTTAGCATCTTTATGAGCCGGGATTAGCTTCTCGACTATGTTGAAATTGTAGAGGCCGTCTGAAAAGGCGGCCTTTTTCATTCTTCACGATTTGAGATACTACGCCCACAGGAACTGAATATCTATCAGTTGCCCCTTGCTTTAGCGGGGGGCAACTGATGGTCTCATCTGAGAATGTGAACAGCACACTCAAGAACGCGGTCTTTTGAAATGCGCTTTTTAGAAAGCCACTAATGTTTCTGAGAGGATTTGCAGACTAAAGACTCTCCAGCTCCTCTTTGATCCCGAGCGTTTTAATCAGCCGGTGAAGGTAATTCGGATGGACGTCGAGAATCTTCGCGGTATCTACGTAACTTCCCTCAGCTTTCCTGAAAGCCTCGATTATCATCTGCTTCTTTTTCAGCTTTACACCTTCCTGAAGCGGCACAGGACCGTCGCCGCCAGATCCCGCGCCCGATCCTTCGAGCGAGAATTCCTCGGGAAGATCTTCGGCCGCGACCCATTCGCCGGAGCTCAGGATAACCGCCCTCTCGACCGCGTTCTCAAGCTCACGCACGTTTCCGGGATACTCGTAGTTCAAAAGCCTCTCTTTTGCACTCGCCGAGAATCCCCTCAACTGCCGGTTGTTCTTTCTGGCATATTCCCATAAAAAGGCTTCCGCCAAGAGCATCACGTCGCTTCTGCGTTCCCGGAGCGCGGGCATACGGAACTTCATAACGTTGAGGCGGTAGAAGAGGTCTTGCCTGAATCCTCCGTTCTTGACCTCTTCTTCGAGGTCGCGATTTGTCGCCGCGATGATGCGCACATCGACCCCGATCTTCTCGATGCCTCCCACCCTTTCGAGTTCGCGTTCCTGAATGACCCTTAGGAGTTTTGCCTGAAGGCCAAGCGGAAGTTCACCGACTTCATCCAGAAACAGAGTTCCGCCGTGAGCGATCTCGATCTTCCCTTTCTTCTGGGTCAAAGCTCCAGTAAATGCTCCCTTCTCGTGTCCAAACAGTTCGGACTCTAGGAGGTTCTCGGTCAAAGTCGCACAGTTGATGGTTACGAGCGGTTTGTCCTTGCGGCGACTGTTGACGACGATCGCCTTCGCTGCAAGTTCCTTCCCTGTACCACTTTCGCCTTCGATCAGGATGGTCGCGTCACTCGGCGCGGCTTTCGCTATGAATCCGTAAACGCGTTTCATCGCCTCGCTGTCACCGATCATCTGCTTCTCAAGCGAAGTCGCGGTCTTCAGCTTCGCGTTTTCGATCTGCAGCGTCGAGAAGTTTCTCGCGTTCTCGATCGCTATCGAGGCTATCGAAGCAACAGCGGTCATAAACCTAAGGTGGCTGTCGTCGAAGCTCTCTCCCTCGGCGGACGTTGATAGGTAGATCACTCCGTGAACCTTGTCGAACAGATACATCGGTACACACAGGAGCGAGGATACACCTGCGACGGCAACACTCTCAGGGGTCGCCTGGCGGCTGTCGTTGACGATGTCGTTCGCAAGCACCCCGTTCTTTTCGTCGATCACCCGATTAATGATGGTTCGGCTGACGTGCACGTTCTCGTTCGAGCCGCTCTTGTTCAAACCGGAGACTTCGGCGAGTCCCATTTCGTCGTCAACAAGAATTATCGCTCCGGAAGTTGCGGGAACGACCTCCAGGATCTCGCTTAACAGCTCCTTTTGAAGCTCTTCGACGTCGTGGATAGCGTTGATCTTCGCGGTTACCTTTAGGATCGCGTTCAAGTCGCGCGCTATCGTGGCTACGACATTGTCCAGATCAACGGAAATGAACTCTTCCGGAAGCAGCACTGAGTCGTCATTGTCGATCTCCACATCGCAGAACCTGAGGCCCCTCTCTTCCGGTCGCTCAAAGATCATCGTGAAGTCGCCCGCCATGATGCGGTCGCCGTCTTTGAGTTCATAATTCTCTGCCGGTTTGTCGCCGACAAGGGTCCCGTTCAGGCTTCCGAGATCGTCGATCACGAATCGGCCGTCGACCGAGGCGATCACAAAGTGCTTTCGCGAGATCGAAGGATGCCGCAAGCGGATGTCATTGTCGTCGCCCCGGCCCACTAGTGTACGGGTCTCCTTGAGATCGATCCTCTTCTCCTTGCCATCCGAAAAAGTGATCCTTATACGAGCTTTCGTCATTTCCCCCTTCGCCTTTCCAGGCGGTCTATCTTTTAGGTTAGTCGGACTATCTTACAAGATAGGATATTGCCCCCGCCGAATCCAAAGCTGCCAACCACTCCTCATCGAGCTACACTCGTAACATATTGTAATCACAGCATTTAACAATTAGTTTCAGATCCTGTGCGACCGTGGCACATCCATTGCGAATAGATAAAGCCGAACAGTTGTTCAAATGTTCATTCCTATGCAGGTGATACATCCAGGGGCCGTTGGGTTTCCAACGCCCCCGGATAATTTTCATAAGGAGAAATAGATGTTAAAGCACTCATACAAGGTAATTGCACTTGCGATCATTCTTACGGTTTCGGCAGTTGCAGTCAGCGCCGGTACCGCTTCCAGCACAATCGTCTTTGAAGTTCCCTTTGATTTTCAGATCGGAAACGAGAAGTTTGAAAAAGGCGAGTACAGAGTAAAGCGTGAGAACCAAAACGCTATCCTGGTCGAATCGCTTGACGGCGAAGAGTCGACGATCATCCTTGCCGGCGCGTCTTCTGCGAGACTCGATGCGTTCACGCAAAGCCAGCTGACGTTTTACCGATATGGCAAGACTCACTTCCTGAGGGAGATCAAATCTCCGGGGATCTCTGCCGAGATCCGCGAATCGAAGGATGAGAAGTCGGTGATCAAGCAGGGATACGAGAAGCTGGCCAAGGTGACCGTCAAGGGATCACGCAAGAAGGCTAAATAACGGGCTTCTTCATTGCCACCTCCAGGCAATCGAAAAACCGGGTTCGCGGAAGCGGCCCGGTTTTTCTTTTGTAAACTGAGTGACGAGGATCGCCGGGGGTTTAGAGCAGGCTTCCGGTTGGCGCAACTGGTATTGAATGTATGTACGTTTAGCCCACCCGTTTACGGGTGGGTCCACGCCCTTGTCCGTGCTCCTCGCCAAGGAGCAGCGCTAGCGCTGCAAAAGGCATGCGAAGCGCGGCTCGACGGTTCAAAGCTCAAGAAAAGCGTCCCGTAGGGACGGCGTACCTTAGCCCCGGTCTTCAGACCGGGGTACGACGCCCGACCAAATCTCTCGCCCCGTAGCGGCGGAATCGCGACCGAGAAAAGACATCTTTACGCGGCCTCCGTCCGCCTTGGGCAGCGCAAGCGCTGCTCTAAACGGTGGAGTAATCTTCCAATGTTGGCTTGTACCTGCTTTATGAGCTTTCGCAGCGAGAATTCGTACATTCATCGAATTCTTATGCCCGTCGCTGGCGCTCCGGGTTCCCATTCTGACTCCTGACTTCTGAATTCTGACTTCAGTCTTCCGGCTCTTCCTCAAACGCCTCAAGAGCCGGATTTCCCTCGTCATCCTTCACAAGCATCTCGATCCGCCTTTCCGCCTTCTCCAGTTTTTGCTGGCACTTGCGCGACAAACGGACACCTTCCTCGAACAGCTCGAGGCTTTTTTCGAGCGGCAGTTCGCCTTCTTCAAGCTTCTTGACTATCCCTTCTAGAGCCTCAAGTGACTCTTCGAACGATCCGTTGTTTTCCTTGCTCACCTAAAGATCTCCTCCGCTTTTTTCAAAAGGTCTCCGATTCCGTCGATCCCCAACCGGCGCCCGACATCATCCACTTTTCCTTCTCCCGCCTTCTTTGCCAAAAAGATCAGTTCTTGTCCGATGCGTCCAGCTACGTTTCTAGCGAGCTCTTCGTCCCTGACCGCTACCACTCGCCATTGACCTTCTGATCTTGCCAGGACAAGCTCGAGCGGCCTCTCTTCAGATTGACTCTTGATCACCGACCTGTCGCCCTCGGTCTCGATCTGCAGATACTGGTCAGCTCCGACAACGAGTCCCCAGAACGGAACATTCTTGAGCGATTCCGTACGGTCCCTCAGAAGTCCCGGCAATTCTGCGCGCGCCCTCTGCTTTACGACCGGCAGGATCGGTGTCGCCACGATCTTCGCTTTCGCGATCGTTTCCTTTGGCAGCCCGCGGCCATACATCTCGATCGCTTTGTCAGTTACTTGCGGTACAAAATCCTCAACCACGGCATCCGTGTCGACTAATTCCGCAATCTTTTCGTCGTTACTGTTGTGAGCGGCGTTTACAATCTGCGCAAGTACATACTGAGGCGAATCGACCAGGCTTCGGTAATAGAAAACCCCCGCAATGGCGGCGCCCACCGCGACTACGATCACAAGAAGCGAAAGCACGGAAACGACGCGCAATATGATCCTCCGCCGCGAGGCGCTCTTTGACGCATCTTCAACGGCAGAAAAAACGGGAGTCTCTTGCTCATCGTTAAGTTCTACTTCAAATCTTGACATCTGATCTTCTGCAAAATCAATCATCCACTTCTACAGCAACAACATCCGCATCGAAAGCCCCTTTCAAAAGCTTTACGCTGACGCGGTCTCCTAATGAAAGCTTGGTAGCATCTCTTAGTATTTTTCCTTCGGCATCTCTCGAAAGGGAAAAGCCGCGGGTTAGGACCGACAGCGGCGATAGCGCCTGTAAAGAGGCGGCGCGGACCTTGAACTTCTCGTCGGCCCTCGTTCGCACTTTCAGGATCGCGGCGAGATTCTTCTGCGACGCGGCATTCAGGAGGTTCCTGCGCTTCTCAAGATTCGCGGAAAGACGTTCGGGAGAAAGCCTGTGCCTAAGGTCCGTGGTCTTTCTTGAAAACCCATCGATGCGCGCTTCCAGCAGTTCAAATGCGGTGCGGATCTTCTCGCGCAAATCATTCCTCGCATCCGTTATGTCCCTCGGAATCCTGTAGAAAGATTCCGAACGCTGTGCCGCGTTCAGTCTGTCCCTCGCCCGGAGCATTTGAAGGTCCAACAACCTGCTCATCTTCTGCCGCGCATTGGTCAGGTTGTCGAGGATCATTTCCTCGCTTTTCGCAACGATCTCGGCAGCCGCTGAAGGCGTCGGCGCCCTGAGGTCAGCTGCGAAATCGGCGATCGTAAAATCGACCTCGTGGCCGACCGCCGAAATTACGGGGATCGCTGACGCCCTGATCGCCCTTGCGACCTTTTCTTCGTTAAATGCCCAAAGGTCTTCGGTAGACCCGCCTCCGCGGCTGACGATCAGCACATCGATCTTCTCACTTTCCGGCGCAGCCTCGCTGTAAGCGTTTATAAGCTCGATCGCCAGCGCTACCTTGTCGCCGGCACCGTCCCCCTGGACAAGCGTCGGTGCGATCACGACGCTGACCGATCGCGCGCGTCGTTCAAGAACGGACAATATGTCGTGGACAGCTGCTCCATGCGGAGACGTAACCACGCCCACTCGCTGCGGGAATGGAGGAAGCGGACGCTTGATAGACTCGTCAAAAAGGCCTTCGGCCTGCAATTTCGCCTTGATCTGCTCGAACGCTACCGCGAGTGCGCCCTCGCCGACCGGTTCAAGAGACTCGACGATTATCTGGTACTCGCCGCGTTGCTGATAGATCGTGACACGACCCCGCACTCTAACCGCGTGGCCGTTCTCTGGTCGGTATCTGATCCGGTAATTCTGTCCTTTGAAGCAGGCCGCTTTGATAAACGAATCACCGTCCGTCAGCTTGAAATACCAGTGTCCCGACGCTGCCGCGTGAAAATCCGTGATCTCGCCTTCCACCCATACGCTGGGGAACGCCGACTCAAGCGTGGTGCGTATTCCGGAATTCAGTTCCGAGACCGAGATCGGGCCTCGCTCCTGTTCCTCAAAAAGCGATTCTAGAAGCGTATCGTTCATCCTGACTAAAAGATTATTGTAGTTCAGCGGCGGTCGGATTCTGCAACCCGCACAAATGCCCCGGGGCGGTCGACTTTGACGCGTACTCTTGGAAGAGCGCCATCGCCCCTTCGATCGCCGGCACGGTAAGTAATGGTATACGCAGATCGAAGTTGTTTCACTATGTCGTCGTATGCCTTCTGAAGCTCGCCAGATCTTGAGATAGGGTAGTAGACGCCGCCCGAGATCTGCGCAAGCCTCTCACCTTCATCGTCCGCCGTTTCGGAAACGGTAAGCGAAAGAAACTTCTCGCGCAGGGGGTCAGCGGATCCAAGCGTTTCGTCCTTTTCGATCGCTCCCTGGGCGATGACGCCGGCCGGCACGTAAAGGGGATAGACGAGTGCGCCGCTTTCCTGTAGAGAACCGATCAGGGAGTTGAACGAAAGGAAAGAGCGATTGTCTTCCCCGTCGGTCAGCACCACGATCGCGACCCGTTCGCCCTTTAGCGGCTCGAGTGTCTCGGCGAGAACGTAACCGATCGAATCGTAGTATGCCGTGCCGCCGCCGGAATCGAATGAATCAAGACTGTCGGAAAGCTTTTCGAAGTCGGTAGAGAAACCCGAAAGCACCTTCACATCGTCATTGAATGTGATTATCGCGACCTTGTCCTGAGGATCGACCGTTTTGACAAAGTTCCTCGCCGCCTTGCGAATGAAATCGACGTAATTCTTGATGCTTCCCGAGACGTCCAGCAGGAGTACCAGATTAAATGGCGCAGATGTCGGCTCGACGGAAACTATCTCGCGCTCAAAGCCACCTTCCGTCACGGTGAAAAGCCGCTGCTCGATATCCTGGATCGCGCGATTGTTGGCATCGAGTACCTGGACATTGACCGTTCTGACGTTCCCTCCGGAAGTCGAACGCCTTTCCGGCGCGTTGACCAGCTCGGGCCCCAACCTTCTCGGCGGAAGGGTCGCGGCGTAATCCCCAAAAAACTTTGGGCTTGCCCTTCGGATGGCATCAGAAAGAAAGACATCTCCGCTCCTGACCATCGCTTTTGCGGCTTCGGTCAGTGGGCGCTCCTGCAGTGTCGAAGGCATTTCCTCGGGATCTACATTTAGCAGAAGGATCCCTCTCGACGTCCGCGTTTCGATCTCTACAAGCTCAGCACCAGCATCTCCTACAAGTTCTCCCTCGATAACCGATTTTCCAGCGTTCTTTTCTTCAGGCTCATTTAATGTCGGCTCGCTGATGTAGCGGGGGCGGGCGGCGGTCCATATGAACTTGTACCTGAGGTTGTCGAGCGGAAGGGAGGTAATGATCGAGCCTGACGAGGTTTCGGCTGAAACGCGCGCAAAGTTTCCCGATACCTCAATTTCGCCCTGTCTTGTTCTTAGCTGTGCCGAAGTTCTCTGCGGAACTGTGATCTCGAGGTCGATCCTCGAATCCGCGGCACCGGCCGACACGTCAACAGTAAGTCTTCCCTTCTTCGACTGAACGGAGATGTCGCTGCGTTCGAATGGCCTGGACGAGATCGCTTTTAGAGACCCTTCGGATCCCGGCTCGTTTTCAGCAGAGATACGAATGCGACCGTACTCATTGTTGACTACGATCTCCGAAGACAAGGGGACCGGATAGGTCTGATCGTATTGCTGGGCGCTAACCGTCGTGACGACACCCAACAGCAGCGAGATGATCGTCACGGGTTTTGCCCATTTGGTCGGAGCCATTACTTGGATGTTAAGGAATTCCCCGATCCGCTGCTGATCCGTCCTGACTGGATCAGTCGGTCGTTGACCCTTTCCTGCCATTTGCTTTGCGGGCTGTTAGCGCTGTTGAGTTTGCTCATCAGCTCTTGCGTCGATTCGCCGCCCGCCTGGCGAGTCTTAAAATAGATGAGCGCAGACACGATCGCAGAGAAAGCGATAAGGAGCAGATGAATCGGGGTCCATATCAGTTCGATGACCGCCATTATGATCGCAGATCTAAGGTCCTGGTCTTTGGTTTTTTCGACAGATTCGGAGTCACCGATGACGAATCCCTTCGACCCAAACCCAAAATTCATATCGCCATCATCTTCACCTTTCACTTCGGGCTCTTCTTCCTTCTTAGGCGCAGGCTCGACTCCGTCGCGCTTCATCTCGGCTATCTGGTAGGACTTCTCGATGTTGCCCACTATCGAGTTGACCGAGAGAGCAAGAAGCATCGGGGTGATAGCGCTGAAGAGGAACAGGATCGTAGCGGTTGCAATGACCACGAACCGGGATCGCTTGTAAAGCTCGACCGACCTCCGGAACGCGGCTCTTCCGCGCACACCTTCCATCATTATCGAAGGTGCGACAAGCATGAATCGTGAGGCGATCAGAATTCCCGGAATGATCAGGAAGATATACCCGATCGCACTCATCAGGGCGGTAAGAATTACAGCAAAGGTCAGCGATCTAAGTCGCGACTTTGCTTCCCGGAAGGCGGCAAGAAGATTCAGCGGCCTTAAAGGATAGTTCAGGATCTGCCCTATCAGCCAAGTCATCATTCCGACCAGGAGGGCGGCGGAAGTGATCTGAATGAAGACGACGGCAATCGACGTAAGTGCAAGCACCAGGCCTGTCCATCCCCCTTCCTCGATCGTATCCGTGGCGATCGCGATCTTTGAGCCAACGAGAACGATGTTCAGAGCGATCGGGATCGAAAACGTGATGAACGTCAGAAGCAGGATCGAAGGAAGCCTTTCAGCATAGATCGCCAAAGCCCTTGTGAACAGGTTTCCCAGACCCTCTGAGTTCGCACGCAGCTTGTTGCCGAAAGTCTCGGCGCTCTCCGGCCGGTCCTCCGGCATCTTCGCCAGCGAGGTCATTACCGTCTCGCGAAGCCTACGCTTTATTCCCTTGGAGGGAAGCGGCTTTGGCTCGAAGTTCTTGTGGCCCTCCATCACTTCCACATAGTTTCCCTGGAAAGGCAGTTCTCCGGAGAACATCTGATAGACGATCACCGCTAGTGAATATATGTCGGAACGCGGCGTAAGCTTTTCTCCGCGGCATTGTTCGGGCGACATGTAGAGCGGCGTCCCGAGCACTGCTCCCATTCGTGTAAGGGCAGCTGTCGAAGGGGTCGTCCGGTCTCTGTTGGTCGAATCGTGAGCACCGGCAAGAACAGTGCGTTTATTATCCAGCGAAGGATCGGAAGGGTTCGGACCCGAGTTCATTATCGCTGTACCGGCTTCGAGACCGATATCCGTGCTGTCCGCGGTGCGGCCGGCCCCGGATCTTTCTACCTCGCCAGATCCGGACCCTTTGTTGTCGAAAGCCAGCGTCTCATTCTCAGAAACAAGGGTTCCGTCCGGCCTATCAACAAGAGTCGCAGACTCGCTTTCGGCGATCGTGTCGGAAGAAGTCCCAACGCTTGTTTTCTCCGCGTGTCTGATCTCCCTTTTAGCAAGCCCGGCCGCGTTTGCCATTTGAGTTTCCTCGAGCTTCGCAATCCCGAAATCGAGGACTTTGACCGTGTATCCACCGCGCTGATTGGGCTCAAGCCAAATGTTGTCGGGCTTCAGGTCCCTGTGAATGATGCCCTGCCTGTGTGCTTCTTCGACCGCTGAACAAACCTGTTCGATGATGTCTATCGACCACGCAACCGGGAGTTTTTTCTCTTCGTCCAGGATCTCGCCGAGAGTGCATCCGTCGAGATACTCCATCACCAGATAGGCGACCTCGCTTCCGTCGTCCGTAGGAGAGAATCCAAAATCGGTAACATCGACGACATTCGGATGTCGCAGGCGGCCGGCTGCCCTTGCCTCTCTACGAAAGCGCTCGACAAACTCCTCCCGCTCCATGAAATCCGGAGAAATCACCTTTACGGCCACTGGTCTGCCGGTTCCCACATGAGTTGCCAGATACACGGTTCCCATACCGCCCTTTCCGAGCGGTTTCTCGATACTGTACTTGCCGTCGAGGACCTGGCCTATAAGTGCTGAAGGAGCCATAGAACTAGTTCAAAACTCTAACTTCTAGTTAACGACCTGTGCAAGTTTCTACGTGACTCACCGAGTTATGGTTCAAGAACCGTATTTTTGGATTCCGGCGACCGACGCGATTGCCGGTCTTTCCGAAGACCGAAAGCATGAATCGCCCCCCGTTAAAACGGGGGGCAACTGATACTCTCCCGGTAATTCGCAGGCGTATAGCCATTCTCGAAAAACAAAAAAAGCCGCCCGGATCGGAACGGCTTTTACTGATGTATCTTTGTCTTTTTCAGGGAACCACGACGATCGTCGACTCGGCGCTCCCGCGTTTTCGAAGCCTGATAGTGCCGCTGAAAGACTTCAACGACAAATTGGCCTCGCATTCCCCAACTTTTCCGCGAAGCAGGAATGCCGATTCAGACTTGTCCTCAGTGATCACATCCACCGGAAAGTCCGAAATGAACCTGCCCCCGTAAACAGCTACCAGCGCAAAGCAGGTATCCTCGGGAAGAACGATGTTCAAAAGTCCGTTCGTGGTTGTGAACTCGTATCGGCCGTAATTCTCGATCGTGCCGATATAGTTGATCGAACCGGAGATCGTTGAAGCGGCGATCTCCTTCTGACCTATCGATTGCATCGTGATCGATCCGCTGCGGGTCTTGGCTTTGAAATAGTCGCCCGCTTCAACCGATTCAGTGTTGAAGGCGACGATATTGCCCGTGGTGGTCTCGACCGCCATCCTGCCCTTTGAGTTGTTGACCGTAACCCCGCCCTGTTTGGTGCTGGCGTCGATCAGGTCTGTGATCTTATTGAGATATATATCTCCGCCGACGATTTCGACTGCGGCCTTTCTGATGCCGTCAACGGATGTCTCGCTCGAGAGACCCTTGATGGCGACCGAAGCGCCGTAGGGGACATCGATCTCGATAGTCTCGCCGGTCACGCAAGGGTCGCGTCTTGTGGGAGCTGCACTGCTTTCGTAACCCAGCACTTCCACCCAGCTAGGCTTTTTTTCCTTGTCTCGTTCGCGAACCTTGAATTCGAGACCGTTTCCTCCTGCCTGAAATACCCGGACCTCCTTTCGGTCCCAGCCATTCACTTTTACAGCACCGCGTCGGACGCAAACGGTAACGTGTACCTCAGGGCGAACAGCGATCGCCTTTTCCTGTGTGTTGAACGCTTTTGGGTGAATTCTCGCTACCGGCGCAGCATCCGGCCCCGGAGGCTCCGGAGGCGCTGGCGGCCTCGGGATTCTGACGACTTTGGGTGCCGGTTCTTCCTTGCCGGGCCTGTTGATGCCCTGATCCTGCGCGTACACAGATGTCCCGACCGCCGGAGTGGTCAAAACAAAAGCCGCCATCAGGAGAAGCGGCGTCAATCTGGGATACGTTTTCAGCATCTTTGAATGGCTTGTGACAGCAAGCCTCACTGGAGGCTTGCCATCAATTCGGTTTTCTCGGCTACGGAGTTCAGAAGATCGACCTTGTGCTGGTAGGAAGACTTTAGCATCTCACGCGCGGCCAGATTGTCGGGATTTCTATTGACCTCATTTTTCATCTTTAGAATCGCGTCATTCACAACCGCGAGGTCTCTCTCGAACTCGACCCTTTCGGAAGGTCTCAGAATCTGCTTGTTGTACCTGACCGTCCTGTCGAGCGTGGCGATCGTCTGAAGATAGCTGTCTTCGCTTACGACGCTCGTATCAGCCGCGGGCAACGATCTCGGCCTTTGCGGCTGGATCTCCGGATCATCACCTATCGTCTGGCGATCAACCAACTTTATGGATCTTGCGTTCTGTGTTCTCCTCCGAAAAGGACTGACCTCGTCAGAATCAGTGACAGTGTCTTCAGCAACCTGCAATACTTCAGGAGTCTCAACCGTCACGTCATCTTCCGCAACTGTCTCCGCAGAAGGCATGCTTACCGTGTCATTCGCAGGATCGACATTTCCTGCGACAGATCCGTTATCCGATCCTGTTCCCAGGAAATTGACCCCGATAACGATAAATCCGAACACCAGGAGAATACTTGCCGCGACCGTAAGTCCCGGGTTGTTAAAGCTGAATGCTGCAGCGAGGCCGTTTAGCCAGCCCGACCTGCGGCGGCTTTCCATCTCATTGATCGAGGCGAAGACCTTGTTCCTGAGCCTTTCCGTCGGCACAAGCACGTTCAGCTCTTCATCCAGTACGGAGAAAGCAAGTGCCGAATCCTCTTCGCATTCGCTGAGGACATTGGCGCACGATGCACATACCGAGACATGCTTCAGGAGCCGCTCCGAACGGTCGGAGCCAAGTTCGCCGTCGGTAAACGCCTGGATCGTTCCTATGTCAAAACACTTGTCGATCATGCGTCACCTCCGATCTTACCGTAATATCGAATAAATTCCTTCTTTCCACGAGCTATGTATGTTCCGATGCTTGTCTCCGTCAGAGCCAGGCTGTCAGCTATCTCCTTGTACGACAATCCCTGATGCTTGAGGATCAGGCAGCTCCTGAGAGGTTCCTTGACCTTACTAAGCGCGGTATTGACCTCATTTGCCTTTTCACGCTTCTCAAGCTTGATCTCTGCCGTCATTTCCTCGGTTTCAGAATGCTCTTTGACGTAGTTCTCCTCTCTGGTGTTCGCCCTTGTGTTTCCGCGGATCGTATTCTTCGAGAGGTTGATCGCGACCCTTATCAGCCACGGCTTGAGCATCTCCTCATTTGTGATGCTTTCGAGGTTATTGTAGAGGCGGATAAAGACTTCCTGAGTGATGTCTTCGGCGAGGCCTGCGTCCTGCACAATCGCGCACGCAGCCCGGAAGACAGTCCGATTGTGAAGCGTAAATGCCTCATCGAAAACGATCTTATCTGTCTCCGCAGCAGATTGTTCGGACATCACGTCCACTAGAGTTTTCACGCCTTCGCTCATCTTAGCATCTGCAAATGGCTTTCAACAGTAATACACCGCGAAGGCTGCCTTTATGACAGTTGAGGCGGATCACGATAAATTAGGAACCGCCGTGAGTTGCGAACTCAGTACTGTACGACGACCGACCGGCTAAAGATCTCTCCCGGCAGGTCGCCCGCAGGCATCGCGGTAATAAAGAAAATGTGGCTGTTCCTTTCGTCGTTCAGGACGTCAGCGAAGTTGTCGTCGAGCTCCTCCTTTGCATACCCCTCGACATAAGTTGGATCGATAGTCGCGAGTTCCCTCATGAACTTGTGGAGTGTCTGTTTCCCGATTCCGAACTCGCCTTCCCCGCCGTCGATGACAAGCCTTATCTCTGACTGGTCCTCGGCAAAATGGGTCAGAAGGCTCGCGGCTTTGCTGGCGGCGTTCTCAAATCGGCGCTCACTGGCCGTAAATTTTTTCTGGTTCTTTTCATCGGAGATCTTTCGCCTGAGGCTTCGGCGTCTTTCCTTTTCAGAGAGGATCATCCTTGTGTCCAGGATCACTGTGACCCGCTTTTCGTCCTCAGCTGCAAACTCCCTCACCATCACGCCGCCCGACCGAGCAGTCGCCTTCCAGTCGATATACCGCAGATCGTCTAGCGGCTTGTACTCTCGGAGTGCCAAAAGATCCTGTCCGGCGCCCCTTCTTTTTGCTGCAAGTTTCCCCGTCTCGACCGGGATGTCGATCATTTCAAGCTCCAAGGGTTCGAGCTTCGGAAAGACAAAGATCTCCGCCCGCTGAGCGGGAAGCCTTCTTCGATGACGGAAAAAGGCGAACGGGAATTTTGTCGAGAGCTCGAAATCCTTGATTAGAAATCGGCCGCGTCTCGGGAACACGTGCTCGACCTTGTTCTCTATGTAGTCACGCCGTGGAATGTGTACGAAATAGTCAAGCGTGTACTTGATCAGCGGAGGATCCGAGAACCTCCTTGCGAGCTGTTTGGGCAAAAGCTGTTCGATCTCGACAGTGAATGCTGATCGAGACCGGTTCTTCCCCCTGACCTCCGCGGTAACTGAAAAAGCCGGGAAAAACCGCTTCCGGTTATGAAGGCTGACAAGAATAGGCGTCTCCTCGCCGGCGAATATGGTATCGGGAAAGCGCATCTTCACGTCGAGCTTTCGGAGACAGAAATTTCCGACCAGGAACCCCGTGATGAGAGCGCCGGTTACGAACGAGAGTACAAGGAACAGCAGGTTGTTCCCCGTATTCCAGGCTGCGAACGCGACGATGACGAGCAACCCCACAAAGACCGCTCCTCCGGTAGTGAATTCAAACGGAAGATTAAGCTGGGATGCCTCGGCACTCGCACTTCTCGCCAGCGGCGGGATTACGAAGATGATGATGAGAAGCACGAAAACGAGTGAAGCCGTCGCGGCTATTCCGGCAAGCCTTACATCGCCGGAGCGATGAGCGAACATCGTCAGAAACGCGAGTCCAAGCCCGCCAAGAACGACGGAAACGCCAAGGATGCCGTTCCTGAGGTCCTTGATGCTGAACAGCTGCAGGATCTGTCGAAGGCGTTCGAACATCTGCTGACCTTAAGCGGAGAATACTAGACCGGCACCGGTGTCTTTGAAAGGATTTCTTTGAGGATCTGTTCCGATTCGTTAGTGCGATTCGAGATCTTTGTGTACTGCGAACTGACGATCAGACGATGCGCGAAACAGGGGATCACCAGCCGCTTGATATCGTCTGCGATGCAGTAATCTCTGCCTTCGACGAGTGCCAGGGCCTGTGCAGAATTAAAGAGCGAGAGCGAACCCCTGGGACTAGCTCCAAGCTCAACCGCAGGCGAGCTCCTTGTCTGCTCGACGATCGCGAGAAGATATGAAACAAGCGACTCATCCACCCGGACAGATTTCGCGGCCCTCTGAAGCTCAAGAATGTCGCGTTCATCCATCAGCGGTTCAAGGTAATCCAGGGGGTCGCTGTTCTCCCTGTCCCGCAGTATCGCGCGTTCATCCTCATTTGACGGATATCCCATGTGCAGCCGCAGCATGAAGCGGTCCAGTTGGGATTCCGGCAACGGATAAGTGCCGTGGTGTTCGGTGGGATTCTGAGTCGCTACTACCATGAACGGTTCCGGAAGCAGTCTGGAATTTCCTTCTACCGTTACCTGCTCTTCGGCCATCGCTTCCAAAAGTGAGGATTGCGTCTTTGGGGTCGCCCTGTTTATCTCGTCCGCGAGCACAATATTTGCGAAGATAGGGCCCGGCTTCCAATCAAAGTCGCCGGTCTGCTGATTAAAAACAGAAACTCCGATAACGTCAGAAGGCAATAGATCGGAGGTAAACTGGATGCGCTGAAAAGAGAGGTCGAGGCTCCTGGCCAACGCGTTCGCGAGGGTGGTCTTCCCGATGCCGGGCACGTCCTCGATCAGAAGGTGGCCTTTGCCGATCAGAGCAACGAGCGCCAGCTTTACGGTTTCGGCCTTTCCCTTGATCACTGCGCAGATCGACTGCTGCAGCCGGTCCAGCTTGCGCACACCTTCCTCTACGTCCACAACGGGCACAGTTTCCTTGTCCTTTACGATCCAGTCTCTCATCGATGGTGAGGCGCAGAAAGCGCTTTTCTTATTCTACAGGATTCGCGCCGGCTTATGCATCCGGTTCGTTCAATCATCGAAATGAACCTGAGTCCATACGAATTCTTCAGCGATCGCCACTTTGACACACGAACGGAGGCCTTGGTTGTTGCCGACCGTTGCAACCGATGCCTTGAAGGAGTCCATCCGAGTTTTATCCTTCAAGCGTGATGCTATAGAATTTCGAATTGTCATATCGGGAACCATTGTTCCGTTCAGGCGTGGTTACCCATCGCAGGGAGCGGACGCAATTATGAAAAGTCACAGGGTCCTGGAAAGAAGTCAGAGGGGTTTCAGCCTCATAGAATTGATGATCGTGATCGCAGTGATTGCGATCCTGGTGGGCGTCGGCATTCCTGCCTGGCAAGCGATGACGCGAAGCGGCAACGAAGCCGCTACCACGCAGTCGATCGACACGATCCGAAAACTGCAGGTGCAATACGCGGCAAAACACCAGGGAAACTTTGCTCCGACTTTTGACGAGCTGATAAAGATCCTCGATTTCGATCCGAAATTCAAAGGAGAGCGCCCTGTCGTGAACGGCTATATCTATTCGTTGAAGGTTCAGGAGAGGACTCAGTCGCAGCCGGCGTTCTATTCCGTCAATGCCGATCCCCAGGTCGCGGAAGGCATAACGCGGACCGGTGACAGGCACTTCTATTTTGATTCGACTTTGAGCACGATACGGCAGACTGAAGAGAATCGCCCGGCCAAGGCGGACGACCCCTCGATCTAGCACATTGATATCGTGATTGTTGGAGCCGGAACCGCAGTGCGCGGTGTCCGGCTTTTTGCCGGGGACTTATGAGATCTCGCGGTAGTAAAGATCGTTGACGAACACCTGGGAACCATACGGGAATGGCGTTTCGCCGATCTTCTCGAATCCGAGGCTGCGGTAAAACCCGATCGCGGGCTTGTTAGCGTCCCAGACCGCGAGCCAGATGCCATCGAAATTCTTGTTACGTGCTTCGGAAATGCACCGCTCAATTAGCTGCTTCCCGACACCTTTGCCGGCGAATTTGCTGAACAGATAGATCCGTTGTATCTCGACCACGTTCTTTCCGGCCATTTCGGCTGGAGGGCGCGAAAAGCGGAGCTTGGCGTAACCGACGATCCGACTATCGCCGATTCCGAAAAAGTACTGTGCAGACCCGGATATGATCTCGTCCGCAATGGTGCCCGCTTGGAACTCCCGTGTAACGTAGTCGGCAAGATCCTCTGGGTCGTCGTGCTCGACATACGCCTCATAGAATGTGGCCGCCGAAAGGGCGGCCACGATGGTCGACTCGTCTGGTCTCGCTTCCCTGATTTCGATTCGCATGTTGCCCGTCAAGATTCTAGGCAATCGGCGGTAAACCTCAAATCAGATCATTTGATGGGATTCGGGAACAAGCACCACTTCTGACATAACTCCTTCACCTTCCTGCGTGGCGGCGAAGAAAACGGCTTCCGCCGCAGCTTCTATCGAAAGCATTTTTTTCCTGTCGACTTTCATGGAGATGTCGTCCCAGAACGGCGAATCCACACCACCAAAATGCATCAGCGAGAACCGGATCCCGTATCGCTTGTACTCTTCCTTGAGACACTTGATCATCCCGGTGAGTGCGTACTTTGAAGCGCAATAGGCGGAGGCGCTCATCATCGGGGCCTTCCCAAGCACTCCCGGGATCGCGACTACCCGGCCAAACTTTTTCTCCTTCATCGATGGAAGTGTCGCCTGAAGAACATTGAATGCGGTCTCTGTGTTAAGTCGAAATGACGTTTCAAACTCTTCGAGTGTGATGTCTCCGAACGGCTTTAGAATTCCCTTGCCCGCCGTGATAATCAGGTAGTCTATCGAGCCGAACCGCTCCAGGGTCTGGTCTACCAATGACCTCATATCCTTCGGTTCTGCGGCATCAGCTGCAAGGGCAAGTATGTCGTGGCCTCCGTTGGAGTTCAGCTTGAATTCAAGCTCAAGCAACTCCGGCTCGGTCCTCGAACTTATCACTACATTGGCCTCTTTTTCCGAAAACAGCTCGGCTACACGTCGGCCGATTCCTCTTCCCGCCCCTACTATTAACGCGGTCTTTCCCTTGATCGTCATCTTTGCTTCCCCCTTGTCGGTCTCTTACCGGAAATTGTCTTCCTAATTCTTCCTGTCTAGCATCGGCTTAAGCTCGCGGTAGATGTTGTCTGTCATTACCTCGGTTCCTTTTGCGTTCGGATGGATCCCGTCAGCCTGATTCAGATCTTTCTGGAGCGCGATATCCTCAAGCAAAAACGGAAGAAACGCGACTTTGTGCTCGTCGGCAAGATCGGCAAACGCATTGACATAATCACGTTGGTACTCAGGCCCCACCGACGGCGGCGCAAGCATTCCGCAAAAGAGAACATCGATGTCTTTGGCCTTCGCTTTCCGAATGATCTTGTCGAGATTCTCCTTCATCGTTGAAACCGGGACGTTGCGCAACAGATCGTTCGCCCCGAGTTCCAGGATGAGTATCTCGATATTCTCTTCCTCAAGCGCCCAATCGATCCGTTCAAGGCCGCCGAGACTTGTATCGCCCGAAACGCCTGCATTTATTACTTCGTACCTGTACCCGTCCCTTTCAAGCCTTTTCTGCAAAAGGTACGGATAAGATTCCTTTTCGGTCAGACCGAACCCCGCCGTCAGGCTATCTCCGAAAGCTAGTATCTTCGGGCGGTCATCACTTTCCAGAACCGGCCGCCGTTCCCGGTCCGCTTCCCTTCGGTCCTCTGCCGAGGAAACACCGCAGCCTGACCCGATCGCCAACGCTGCGATCAACCCCAAGACCGGTAGGAACTTGTACTTTCCAATTTCCATCAACGAGAATTTTCTTCGTGTCATTTGGCGCTTTGGATGCAGATGCATTCAACTTGTTTGTGCATTTGGGGCACGTTACTATTGTCCCTGAACTAGCATACCAAACCTCTCGTGTGGAGAGGCAGAGACCATATCCTCCGCGCCTGAATTCTACGAATGATCGAACTCAAGAACGTCACCAAGGTCGTACGATCCGGCACCGAGGACCTCACGATCCTGGACGATGTCTCTGCAGAGATACCCGATGGCCAGTTCGTCGCCATCACGGGCGCATCCGGAAGCGGCAAATCGACCATGCTCGGGCTGATCGCCGGCCTTGATTCCCCGACCAATGGAATGATCGTGATCGACGGTGAAGAGATCACCTCGATGAGCGAAGACGATCTCGCCGAGGCCCGCAGTCGGAAGATCGGCTTTGTCTTCCAGTCCTTTCATCTGATTCCTTCGTTGACTGCTTTCGAAAACGTTCTGATCCCGATGGAGATCCTGGGACTCGAAGGAGCAAAAGACCGCGCTAACAAACTGCTCAGCGACGTTGACCTTTTAAATCGGGGCCATCATTACCCCTCCGAGCTCTCAGGCGGAGAGCAGCAGAGGATCGCGATTGCACGAGCCTTCGCGAACAACCCGAAGATCCTGCTTGCCGACGAACCGACCGGAAATCTCGATTCGCGGAACGGTTCCCACATCTTTGACCTGATGACGGAACTGCACATCGAACACAGCATCACGCTGGTGCTCGTTACGCACGACGCCTCGCTTGCCAGCCGTGCCGAGCGATTGATCCGGCTAAAGGACGGAAGAGTTGTGGCGGACGATCTGCTTTCCTGAACTAACAAGATGAAGTTCGTCCTAAGCCTGACTGCAAGAGAGATACGCTCATCATGGAAGAGCCTTCTCTTTTTCTTTCTCTGCATAGCCATCGGTGTCGGATCGGTGGTGGCTTTAAGGGCGCTGACACAGAATTTGAGCCTTGCCGTCGGAGGAGATGCACGCGAGCTTCTGACCGCCGATTTCGTTGTCAACTCCACAAACCCGTTCACTCCGGACGATCTTTCCAGGATCGAAGAGGTGATCGGGAGCTACGGAATAGTTGACGGGCGTGGCGAAACGGCAGAGCTGGCGATCTCTGCTCGTCCTGCCGACCGAACCAACGAAACGATCGCGCTGGTGGGTTTGAAAGGGATCGACGACTCATTCCCGCTTGTCGGCGAATTCGTGATGAGCGACGGATCGCCATTTGAATACGAACTGCTAGAGAACGACGGCGCGGTAGTGAGTCCCGAGATCCTGGAAGAGCTCAACGTAAGTGTCGGCGACAAACTGAGGATCGGAGAACACGATTTCGAGATAAAGGCCGCCTTCCGTGAAGAACCTGGACGTTCAGGAGGCTTTTCGGTAACGTCGCGCGTCTTTGTGGCATTCGAGGCGTTCGACAAGGCCGGAATCACTTCGGGGACCGGACGGATCCGCAGGAGGATGCTGTTCAGGACTTCTTCAAACCCCACGCCGCTGGTCGAAGATCTTAGAGAAAGATTGAAGGGCACGACGCTTACCGTCAGTTATTACAAGGAAACGCAGGAAGATCTCGGCGAGCAGTTCGAACGGACCGAGGACTACCTGTCGCTAACAGGTCTTCTGGTGCTGGTGCTCGGCGGTATCGGGATCTGGAACGTTTCACGAGCGTTCATCAATCAGAAGCGGCGGTCGGTGGCGATCCTCAAATGCCTTGGGGCGAGCGGAAAACGCGTCATAACGGTTTACCTTCTCCAGATACTCACGCTTGGTCTGATAGGAAGTTTGTTCGGTATCGCACTGGCACAGACGAGTGTCTCGATGATCGGACTCAGATTCGAGGAAAGCCTTCCCCGCACGATGTCCTATATCGTCCCGGTTGGCACTGCGTTCCAGGGGATCGCTCTTGGTGTTCTGATCTCTCTCTTGTTCTCGGCCCTCCCCCTTCTTCATATAAGGACCATCAAGCCGAGGCTGCTTCTTCACGACGAGAGCGGCGAGAAGACCGGAAGGATCGACGCCGTCAAATGGTTGATCGGTTTCTTCGCATTGTCCGGGCTTGTCGCGCTTGCCGCCTGGCAGGCGGGTTCTATAAAGGTCGGGGCGATCTTTCTTGCAGGACTTGGCATAACTGCAGGAGTGTTGTACGGAGTATCGTCCCTGCTTGTGTATCTTTTACGTCGTTTCGGAAAATCGGGGCTTTTCTTCGTACGCCAGTCCATAAACTCACTTCACCGTCCCGGCAATCAGACGCGGGTTATCCTTCTTGCAGTGGGTCTGGGCGCATTCGTGATCCTTGGCGTCCAGTCTCTTCAGGGAAACCTCCTCCGCGTATTCGACTTCGCCAACAACGAGAGCTTTCCAAGCCTCTTCTTTGCGGATATCCAGAAAAGCCAGATCGAAGGATTTGTCGAACTAATCAGGACGCGAACGGGCGAAGACCCGGAAACAGTGCCGACTGTCCGCAGCAGGATCGTGATGCTGAACGGCGAACCATTCGATTTTCAGGACAGGGAGATAAGGCAGCGGCAGGGTCAGATCGGCCGCGAGTTCCTGGTAACTTATCGAGAGGATCTAGAGGACAACGAGTCGGTCGTTTCGGGGAAATGGTGGAATGACCTGCCCGCCGAAAGGGAGTTTCCGCAGGTCTCGGTGCACGATTCGTTCGCGCGGCGGCTCGATATTCGCGCCGGCGACCTGATCACGTTCGAGATCTCGGGGCGAAGGCTGAACGCGGAGGTCGCCAATCTTCGGAAGATCGACATAAGCAACAGCCGAACCGCATTCGTCTTCATTTTTCAACCGGGAGCGCTCGAGAAGGCGCCCACATCGTATATCGTCACGATGCTAAAGAAAATGCCTGAGCGGGAACGCGCCAGACTCAAGAACGCGATACTTGACCAGTTTCCGAACATTCAGATCCTGGACGTACTCGACATAGCGGAGCTTGTTCGAACACTGATAAACAACTTCGTACTGGCGATCTCGTTTGTGGGCAGCTTCGTAATGCTAAGCGGGATACTTATCCTGATCGGCTCCGTGGCGCTCACGAAATCCCAGAGGGTCTACGAGAACGCGATCCTGAAAACCCTGGGTGCCAAGCGCAGAACTTTGACCCTTATCCTGCTTGCGGAGTACGGTCTTCTGGGTCTGGTCGCAGGGATAGTGGGTGCGGGTTTCGCAACCGCGCTGTCGTATGTGGTCTCGACCCAGATCTTTAATATCGAATGGCAGTTCGATCCGCTGCTTATGTTGATCGGTATCGGAGCAACAGCACTCGTCGTAATGTCTGTCGGGACAGCGGTAAGCTTTGACGTCCTTTTCAGAAAGCCGCTCGGAACCCTGCGGTCACATTAATCCGCCGAAATCGTGCGGGGCCTGCTGAAGCGGCTCAAAAGGATGATTGGCGAGCACGACGCGCATATTCACCTGGCCGAGCAGGGTCTCAAGATACGCACCAAACCGATGAAGAAGCGGAACAAGGTCTTTCTTGTCGCCGGTTACGATAACTTCTTCGATGAACCTCTCCACGGTCTCCATATCCTTGTAGAACAGAAAGTAAAGGTTCTTGTCCCGGAACCCTATCAGTTCGCGCTTCAGCTCTTCCGGCGGACTGCTGTCGGGATCCTGCTCGATCTTCTGAACGATCTGCAGAAGATGCCACATATTTTCGCGCAACTGTATTGATTGCTGTTCTTTGGTAAGCAGTTCCGGGAAGATGTCCGTCGGCTCAAGATCGCGGTCAAGCAGCTGCGCGAAGTTGACGAGGGTCATCTGCAGGCTGTCGTTCAGAAGCGAATAAGCTGTCTCGATCCTTGCAAACACGATCGGCGTTGGCCGTATCTCTACAAGGCCCTTCAGTTCGTTCGAATGGACTTTTCTGAGTTCGATCGAGGCCGTATAGGCCGCTCCGTCAAGTGAACCAAAGAGAGCGTCGGTATCGTCTGGAAATCGCTGAAGTCGGTTATTGATGAACTCCATTACCTCACGCATCAACTCATCGACCCTGGAGAACAAAAGGATGCATTTCTTGAGCGGCTCATCGGTCTCAAGCATCTGCGAGATCAGTCGCAGATAACTTAATATCGTCCCAATCTTTGGCAGCAACGCCCTCAGGTCCCCCGACCACGCTTCAGGCACCTCACGCGAATCTCGCAGCTCGACGATCTTTTCCGGAAGCATTCCGGAAGCGATGCGTTCCGACTCGCTAATGATACGGTCCACCTCCGGACTCTCGGACAGCGATCTAAAAACGAAAGTGTTCCACACCGGTCCCGACTCAAACGCAGTTTCCCGGGAGTCATCCATCGAACCCGAAAGCAGCACTATTTCCCGCAGGATGTCCGCAAGCTCATTGAGTTCCTTGTTGCCCACGGTTCGGCCGTCTGCGCCTGTCTCTTTCGCACCCCGGGAACGGCGGGTAGCGCCCTCTAGTTCAAGAGCCCTGCGTGAGATCATCATCAGGGCCGATCTTACGACCCTGAACTCCTTTCGGGGGTGTCGGGCGCCGCCTTCCGAAGGCGCTAGTATCCGGTTTCGCTGATCCAGGTATGCTTTCAACCCAGCGACCCAATGCCCCAACTCAAGGACTTTCCGTTCCAGCTCGGGGACTGACTGGTCCGCGGACCAACTGCTTCTTGAATGGACTCTTTCCCTTTCAGGGCTACTTAACGATCCTTGCGTAGGCATATGAACGTTTGGTGGTTTGACGGAGGACTTTCTGAACGAAGGGTGGGATCTGGCGGAGCTGTGATCGTGTGAGGCTCCTAATCATTTATACCGCGTAAAAGCTTGATTTGGCAACTTTTTCGTCGCATTCTTCTGAACATGTACCGGCCTGAACGATTGGTCATCGGCACAAAGAACAAAGGCAAGATAGCCGAGCTCGAAGCACTGCTTGCTCCACTTGAGATCCGTCTTACCGGTCTCGATGAATTCGATTCGGTTCCCGACGTACGCGAAACCGGAAGCACTTTCAAAGAGAACGCAGGAATAAAGGCGAGAGAATACGCGGTATTCAGCGGACACTGGACGCTCGCTGACGATTCCGGACTTGTGGTTTATGCGCTTGACGGCAAACCGGGAGTTTTCTCGGCCAGATTTGCAGGTAATAACGCGTCTGACCTTGAAAATACGGAAAAATTGCTTGGTGAGATGACCGGATTGAAGGGACGTGACCGGAGGGCTTGTTTCGTCTGTGAAATGGCGGTCGCCGACGATGAGGGACAAGTCGTATTTTCGGCTCTGGGACGATGCGAGGGGACGATAGCTGATAAACCCTTTGGTACCAATGGTTTCGGCTATGACCCGGTTTTTCTTCCGGAAGGTTTTGATCTCACTTTCGGCGAATTGCCGGATGAAGTGAAATCCCGTATTTCGCATCGTGCAGCGGCGGCATCGGAAATCGCCGATTTTTTTGGCTCCTTAAGCCTCCCACGTACTTGACCGAAGTCGTTTTCGCCTGTAAAATTCGATGTTTAATGATGTTTCTTTTATGAAACACTGACCGAACCGGGGCGTAGCACAGCCTGGCAGTGCGCACGGTTTGGGACCGTGAGGTCGCAAGTTCGAATCTTGCCGCCCCGACCAAATCGTGTAGCAGCACGAAACTCCCAAATTCTATTGATCCTGTCCTGAACCTGGGGCAAGTTCTGCAAGAAACAGCGATTTTGATACCCACTGAACAAAACTGGAGGTTAGAAGAAAACTATGGCTCGAATGACCCAAACTGAAATCATCGGCGCACTTGCCGACAAGACCGGAATGACGAAAGCACAGGCCAAAGACTTTTTGAACGAAATGGCCGAGCTCGCCAAGAGAGAAGTGAATCGGAACGACGAATTCACGATCCCCGGATTTGGAAAGCTTGTAAAAGCTCACCGCAAAGCACGTGAAGGCCGCAATCCCGCGACCGGTCAGCCGATCAAGATCCCTGCCAAAACGACCGTGAAGTTCCGCGTCGGCAAGGCGATGAAGGATGCAGTTGCATAGCTTAGGCTGATTTCATCTAGTCAACTGAAAAGCGCCGGCGGCCCCTGAGGTTTCGCCGGCGCTTTCTGCTGACCGTAGATGTTACCGAACTAAAAAAAATCGTGACAAACCCGATTCTATTTGATAGTATCGGCCTTTCTAAAAGTTAATGCGTTACCTGAGCGTTACTTTCTAGCATCAATTCACTTCGGTTTCCATCGATAACCTCTAGAAAGTCATTGAAAGAAGACAGTTTAAGGAGCAGGGCTTTTAGGATTGCAAAACTTTGCGACAATTTTCACAAAGTATTGCAGAGTACAAAGCAAGGGCAGTTTGTAAGAATAAGAAGGAGATGACACAAGTGGCAGCAGCAGCTAAACCTATTACCCTGCAGGAGAGGATCCTGCAGATCGACCATATACAGGCTCGCCGTTATTCAAAACTTACCGGTGAGGCCATGGAGATAGCTTCGGAAGGCATCATCAGGCACCTTAAGGCTTGTGCAAGAATGGATGTCAATCCGGACGCATCAGCAGTAAGGGAGATCATTGACGACGCACTCAACGGACGAAGGGTGTTCGCAGAGGTGTCGAACGATCTTCTTGCAGCTTAAGTAGTAATAATTATTTCAGTACATTAAGGGGCTGCCTGCAAAGGCGGCCCCTATGTATTTGGTGGGCAAAGTTCATTGCCCATTGATCATTGATCAATGGAGAATCAATTGCTGGCGAAAAGGAATCATGGATTAGGGAATAGGGATCAGATTTTATCCTGGAACTTGGAATTCGGAACTCGGCAATCACTTGTGCCCGTCGCTAGCGCTCCGGGTTCTGATCGCCTCGAATCGCGATGCTGATCAGGTCGTTCCTGGGTGTCAGCCGGTAGATCATCTGGTTCCCTGCCCTTGTGCCGCCGTCCAGCCGATACCATCTTTCCAGGTTCGACAGATCGACATCCCATCCAGCGGGAATGACGGCGTGCGTAAGAAGCGGCTTGTACGCCTGATCTTCACTGAATTCTGCGATATAGCGCCGGAACCGGCCTGCCTCGTCCTCGATCTCTCGGGAGGTCAACGGCGTTGCTTCGCTGCTTAGCCTGTCCGTGTGCCGTCCCCATCCGAACAGGGCGATCATCGATACGAAATCACCGTTCTTCAGGCGCCGTTCAAGCCACGCATCGTCCAAATTCTGATAATGCAGCTGCTGGTAGAAGCGTTGTTTGCTCTCTTTCCAGGTAAGTCCCGCAAAAACGTGTTGATGCCTTGCCCAGAGAACGGCCTGAGGAGAAAGTGTAGGCGAATCGTCAGCGTGTATGTTGGAAACCGAGAAGATCGTGGCGCGATAAGGGTCGTTCAGTTTCTCGGCCTCCCTGTTCAAAAACTCGGCCGCGGGAACGTGTTCATCGCGGGCAATGTTCGCATCGTCAAGAACGCTTACTGTCCAGTGACATTCGACAAACCCCCAGGTGATCGCAAGTACGGCGATCGAAGCGCAAGCCCCCTTTGCCCACTTGCTTCCTTCTGAAAGCTCTTTCCTGAATGCCAATGCGATTGCCAATACCAGGGAAAGCGAAGCGATATAGTTTCCGATAAATACCTGGTAGTGGATCGGCTGAAGCGAACGGCCCGAGATCAGCTGCTGGTTGAACAGAAGTATCGGCGTGATCGCTAACGACAAAGTAAAGATCGAAGCCGCTTCCCTGAGCTCGATCGTCCTGCGCCAGACCCCGATCACAACGAATGCGATTGCTGCGAGACCTACGTATACGGGAAATCTGAAAAGGTCGATCTCACGGGTGTAAACCAAGAGCTGGACGTGATCGAGCGTCTCCGCCCTCTGCGAGAGCATTAGCGCGTAAAAGGTGAGCGGAATGAGGCAGGCGAATGCGATAGATAGGTAGCCTGCAAGGTCTCCAAACCTGTCTTTGTTCCTGAGCAAAAGGGTCACGAAAGCCAGACAGGCGAGCCAACCCGCGGCGGCTGTCCATGTGTAAAAGTACGAAAAGACCGTGAAGGCGAACAAGACCGAGGATGCCACGGCCAAAACGATCCTTCTGGGCTTTTCCTCAGCCTCAAGCCAGTACCACATCGCGAGCAGAAGACCGGAGAACGCGACGAACGGAACAGCCGGAAGATACCTGCGAAGATACGGGAAGTAAGGATACGTCTGACCGATCTCCAAAATCCCTCCTATTGCGCCTTCGCCGGCCGCAAGCGCTCCTCCCGCCAATGCGACAAGCGATCCCGCAAGTCCCGCCCAGTGGCTGCCTGTGATCTTCGCGATCAAAAGAAAGAAAAGGAAAGCCGACAGAAATCCCGCGACGACGCCTGAGATCGTCATCGCACTTGCGGCTGAAATTCCAAGAAGCCGTGCGGGAAGGGCTACCGCATATGGGGCGGCAAACTGGATCGAGAAAAGGGACTCGGGCTGCGGAGATCCGGGAAGGTCATCGCGTCCCGTGTACGGATCGTTCTTACGCGGCCGGCCGTCTATTAAAGCTTTCAGATAGGCCGCGTAGGCGACCTCATCAATGTCGTTGTAAGCGTAATGCCCCTTCCATTCGGCTCCCTGATTGTAAACAAGCTTGATCTGCGGATACGCTGCGAAAACAGCAAGAAACACACCCGCGATCACTCCCAAAACCCATCCGGCAGGGACCTTTGAAGAAAAACTGGACACCATTTATGATTGCACTAAGACTGACAGAATAGCGCGCTAAAAGCGCGAACACCGATTTTGAAACATCGCGGCGAAATGTTCAATCTGCCGCAGGAAACAGTAATGAGCCTTCAGGAAAAGATCGTCGAAGATATGAAGTCGGCTATGAAAGCCAAGGACGCGAATCGCCTTTCCACTCTGAGAATGGTCAAGGCGACGCTCATGAACAAACAGATCGAAACGGGCAAGGAACTTTCCGACGAAGACACTATAAGAGTGCTTAATACTCTTCTCAAGCAGAGACGGGATTCTGCGGAACAGTATGCAAATGCGGGCAGGGATGAACTTGCCGAGAAAGAGAATGCTGAGATCTCGGTGATCGAAGAGTATCTTCCCGCGGCGGCCTCGGATGAGGAGATCGATCGGGCTGTTTCAAAAGCGGTAGAAAAAACCGGCGCAAGTTCGATGCGCGATATGGGCGCCGTTATGAAAGCGGCTCTTGCAGAACTTTCCGGAAAGACCGTCGACGGCAAGGCAGTGAGCGAGGCCGTGAAGAACAAACTTTCGTGAAAGCTATTTCCGTGTCCCGTATTTCAAGATCGTCGCCAGAGCTTTCAATCCGTCAACAAACCTTATCTTCTTTCCTTCGAACCTGGTCCTCGGACTGTAGCTTATGGGAACCTCGTTGATCTTGTATCCGCTGGCTATGATCTTGGCGGTTATCTCGGGCTCTACCTCAAACCTGTTCGACTCCAGTTCAAGTCCGTCCGCCACTTCTTTCGTGAACACCTTATAAGCGGTCTCCATGTCGGTCAAAGATGTTCCGAGCAAGAGATTAGCGACACCGGTGAGAAACCGATTCGCGAGTCGCCGGGTGAAAGGCACTCTGTTTTCTTTCAGCAGAAATCGTGACCCATAGACAGCCTGCGAATCCCCGCTGAGAATCGGCGCCAGGAGTCTTTCATACTCGTTCGGATCGGTTTCAAGGTCGGCATCCTGTAGAAGGATGATGTCACCGGTCGCGTTCCTGAGACCGACCCTCACCGCAGATCCCTTTCCTTCGTTTATGGGGTTTGTAAAGATCCGGACGGGCCCTTCGTGGTCCCTCAGCCTTTCCGCGGTCCCGTCGTCGGATCCGTCATCGACGACGACGATCTCCTTCTCAAGCGGCAATTTCAAAGCTGAAACGGTATTTATCACTTCGATAACCGTCGAGTGCTCGTTGTAGACCGGAATGACGATGGTCAGGAGACGGAACCTGCTTTCGGGATCAGCCATCTTCGGCCTCCCGGTTCAGGGCAATTGCGCCTGCGAGCATTCCTGCCAGAACCCACAAATGCCGTGCATCTTCAAACGAGCCGGTGACGCCCTGGTAGATGAATCCTCCCGCGAACGCGATTGAAAGACCGACCATGACCTGATCCCGATCTCCATCTTTGCCTTTTGCGAGACCGTTGTACATAAGCCAGATGGCCAGAGCAAGGAGTGCAAGAATCGCGAAGATGCCTGACTCGGCTGCGACATTCAGAAAGATGTTGTGCGCATCCCGCAGCCTCTGTGAACCGTAAGCCGCATCCGCCGCGTAGGTTCCGACTCCCCTTCCGGTAAATGGATCGTCGGCGATCGTCTCAAGCGCCGAATTCCAAGTCATGATACGCGCTGACGGTTCCGAACCCATCCTGCCGTCACCATCGACTTTGACCACCGTTGCTGCGACGAAAGAAACCGATACGAAAAGAAGCGCGGCAGCAGCGACCTTCGAAAGAACGGGTCGCTTGTCTGAGCGAGAGAAAAGCAACCACAGTCCGGAACAAAAGAATATCCCACCTATCGACGGCGATAGCGTCAAAGCAGCTGCGATCAACACCAACCCGGCGATGAGGTAAGAGGGAGCTTTTGAGATCCACCCCTTACAGTTCCCGATCAAAAGCAGGATCCAGCTGATCGCCAGGTAATGTCCGAACATGTTCGGATTCGAAAAAAATGAGCGAATTCGGGGATAGTTGCCCGGCGGGAGTGTGCCGTAGTGCGAAAGGCCGTACGAGACGAACGGTGCATTCCGGTCTATGTAGAAAAAGAGCAGTATAAACAGGGAGTATACGGACGCAACGGCAGCGGCGGCGAGCCACGCAAGCACGGCATTTCTCAACAGCTCTGCGCTCTTCGATATGTTGAACGCTATCGCTGCGAGAAATGAAAGATAGACGATTCCCGCAAATTTGACGGCGCTTCTCGCCGGATCTTCGCTGAAAATGAAGGAAAGCAAAACAGCGGCAACGTACGCTGCGAGAAAAAAATAAAGGTTCCCGCTTCTGATCTTCTCTCCCCTAAAAACGACTGCCGCCAATAACGATGCTGCGACGGCAAGGAAAATGAGATCCGTTATCTGTAATGGAAATCTTTCGAGTCCTGGAAACGAAATGTTTGCGAATGGAAGGGAGAAGACAAGCAAGAGGAAGAAAAATGCCGGAAGCTTCTTCAGCATAGGATTCGCGCTAGCCTAATCGGATAAGTTCAACGGATTCTAACGCAAACGGGTTATGGAAAAAACTGGCGTAGAGTAAATCGCAAGTTTGAACTACTAATGGACGTCTTTCGTCGCGTAGCGACGCTGTAGCTTAGCCGTGGGATTCAGCCCACGGAATAGGAACGACAGCTTGATCTAGTCGCTTAGCGACGATTGCGATCCGATTCTTCGAGGAAATTCGCCGCTACGCGGCTAAGAGACAATTTGCTTCTGGGTCCGTGGGTGGCGCCCTGCGGGCTAACCCACGGCTAAATGCATCTGACCGCTACGCGGTCGCTGACACCTGACTCCTGACTTCTGACTCCTCAATTGAAAATATTCCTGACCTTGTCCATAAAGCCTTCGTCCTCGAAGTCCTTGTCCTCGATCTCAGCAAGTTTCTCAAGAAGCTTTCTTTGCTCCTTGTTCAGAGATTTCGGCGTCACCAGCGTGACCGCTACAAAAAGATCACCGGTGCCCCGTCCGCCAAGAGCTGGCATACCCTCGCCCTTGATCCGGAAAACGCTACCCGTCTGGGTCCCGGCAGGGATCTTCAGGTCTTCGGTTCCGTTCAATGTCTTAACCTCGATCTCGGCTCCAAGAGCGGCCTGGGCGAACGAAACGGGAGCGGATGTGTATAGATTCGATCCCTGTCGTTCAAATATCTCGTGCTCCTTCACATGAATGAATACATAGAGGTCGCCGCTGGGCCCGCCGTTGACCCCGGACTCCCCTTCTCCGCCGACCCTCAGTCGCGATCCGGAATCGACGCCGGCAGGTATCTTAACCTCGAGAGTCTTCGTCTTCTCGACCCTTCCGGCTCCCCTGCACTCCCTGCACGGATCCTTGATGATCTGGCCCTTACCTGAACAGTTGGGGCAGGTCCTCATTACACTAAAGAAACCCTGCTGATAGCGGGTCTGGCCGTTTCCGCCGCACGTAACACAGGTTTCGGGTTCAGACCCCTCCGCCGTTCCTTTTCCGGAGCACTCATCACAGGTTTCAAGACGCGGGATATCGATCTTTGCATCCTTCCCGGATGCGGCTTCCTCAAGCGTTATCTGGTAATCGTATCTGAGGTCCGCACCGCGCTGGACTGTTTGCCGACGGCCACTTCCGCCGAACATATCGCCAAATCCGAAAAGATCGAAGATATCCTCGATGTTTGTGAATCCGGGGTCGTATGCGCCGCCTCCGGGCCCTCCAAGACCGGAGTGCCCGAAACGGTCGTATCGCGACCGCTTCTGCTGATCTGAGAGCACGGAATAGGCCTCTGCGGCCTCTTTGAACTTCTCTTCAGCGTCGTGGTCGTCCGGATTCTTGTCGGGATGATACTGGACGGCGAGGCGCCTGTATGCCCGCTTGATCTCGTTGTCGTCGGCTCCCCGGTCAACGCCGAGGACCTCGTAATAATCTCGTTTACTCATTATGCGTATCAGGCCGGCCTGGGACTCGTTCCCGGCACAAAAAAGAACGTCGGCTCTCTTCCAAAAACCAACGTCCTTAAATTTTGCCCAAAGAGGGCGAATTTCTCAAGTCCCGTTTCAGGCAAGGGACATTAGCGACTCCGATAGTTTCGCGGCGACTTGTTCGACGCGGCCCTGAGCTTCCTTCATCTTCTCGAGGTCACCTTCGGCAAGGTCCCTCTCTGCTTCAGCAAGCACGGTCTTAATCTCTACCTGATCTTCCTTCGGAAGTTCCTTTCCGAATTCGATAAGCGACTTGCGTGTATTTTCGATCAGCGTTCCGACACTGTTCTTCGTTACGATCACGTCACGAGCGTCGCGGTCGGCTTCCGCACTCTTTTTGGCTTCGAGGATCAGAGCGTCGATCTCGTCAGGCGCGAGTCCCGAAGACGGTGTGACCTGCATTGCCTGCTCGAGGCCGGTCATCTTGTCCTTGGCCGAAACGCTTACGATGCCGCTCGCATCGACCTCGAAGGTGACATCGATCTGGGGTATGCCGCGGTCTGCTGGCGGAATTCCGACGAGTTCGAACTTGCCCAAACTCCGGTTGCCGTTTGCGATCTCCCTTTCACCCTGAAGAATATGAATCTCAACGGTCTGCTGGTTGTCGACCACCGTCGTGAACGTCATCGTGTTCCGAAGCGGGATCGTGCTGTTCCTTTCTATCAGCTTGACGAAAAGTCCGCCTCGCGTTTCTAGTCCGAGACTCAGAGGAAGTACGTCGAGAAGAACGATGTCCTTAACATCACCCGCAAGCACCCCTCCCTGGATGGCGGCACCCATCGCGACAACTTCGTCGGGATTGATCTCGGAAGAAGGAGGCTTTCCAAAGACCTCTTCGACAGTCCTTCCGACGATCGGCGAACGCGTTTGGCCGCCCACCAGAATGATCTTGTCAATGTCTTCGGGCTGCAACTTCGCATCCCAAAGCGCTTTCTGGCAGGGCTCTACCGTCGATTCGACGAGGTCGGATACAAGTTCTTCAAACTTTTCGCGGGTCAGAACCTTGTTGACGTGTTTCGGTCCCGAAGCATCGGCGGCGACGAAGGGGAGATTGATCGTCGATTCGCTCACCGACGACAACTCACATTTCGCGCGTTCGGCTCCCTCTTTGAGCCTTTGAAGCGCCAGCCTGTCCTGGCGAAGGTCTATGTCGTTCTCCTGTTTGAAGTCTTCTACGAGCCAGTCGATGATCCTCTGGTCAAAATCCTCACCGCCGAGAAATGTGTTTCCAGAGGTCGAAAGTACCTCGAACACACCGTCGTTTATCTCGAGGATGGTGATATCGAATGTTCCGCCGCCGAGGTCATAGACGACGATCTTTTCAGACTTGTTGTTGTCGAATCCGTAAGCCAAAGCAGCAGCTGTCGGCTCGTTAATGATCCTTTCGACCTTCAGCCCGGCAATCTTTCCCGCGTCTCGCGTTGCCTGCCGCTGCATGTCGTCAAAGTAGGCGGGCACGGTGATTATCGCTTCATCTACAGTATCGCCAAGGAACTCTTCGGCAGATTGCTTTAACCGCTGCAGAACGATCGCAGAGATCTCCGGCGGGCTGTGAACCTCGTCGACAGCACGTATGTGAGCGTCTCCGTTCGGCGATTCGACAATCTCGAACGGAACTACTTCCATCATCTTCTCCGCTTCGGGAGAATCGAATTTCCGTCCGATCAAGCGTTTGACAGCGTAGAGAGTGTTAGAGGAGTTCGTTACGGCCTGACGTTTTGCGATCTGGCCGACAAGCCTCTCGCCTTTGTCCGTGAACCCTACGACCGAGGGCATGGTGCGGCCGCCCTCTTTGTTTGGGATGATCTGGACCGCGCCGCCTTCCATAACGGAAACGCAGCAGTTCGTCGTTCCTAGATCGATTCCGATGACTTTGCTCATATCAGTTCCTTGACCCTGGATGGATTGGCGAGGGATTGGGTCTATTCGGCGGGTTCGTCCGGCTCGCCGGACGATTCAGAACTCGACTCCTTAGTTTCGGCTTCAGGTTCGTACGGGGCTTCTGACACTTTGACCATCGAAGGCCTTATTACTTTCTCTCCGATCTTATAGCCCCTTATCAGTTCTTCGATGACGGTTTTTGGCGGCACATCAGCGCTCGGCACGCAGTCGACAGCTTCGTGAAACGTGGGATCGAAAGACTCACCAACCGAAGGGATCGGCTCAACTCCCATCTCGCTAAGCACTTCGTTCAACTGGTGACTTACAAGCACTATTCCCTCGATAAACCTGTTGACCTCTGTCTTTCCAACTTCATCAGGGTCGCCGAATGCGTCGAGCGCCCGGTCAAGGTTGTCGATAACGGGCAGGATCTGAACCGCGAGCCCTCCGAGAATACTCTTGAAGGTATTGCTCCTGTCCCGTTCGGTTCGGCTCCGATAGTTTTCAAAGTCGATCTTTTGACGGCGCAGCGTATCCATCAGAGAATCGCGCTCGTTCATCAGCTCCTCGATCTGGCCTTCAAGCGAATCATCATCGTCATCCGCGGGCGGGACCGGTTTTTCGGCTTTCTCTTCGGCGGCGGGCTTGTCGTTCTTTTCCGGCTTTTTGAACTCGAACTCGTCAGTGGAAATGAACGAATCGTGAATGTTGTCGTGTTCGACAGATGATTCGCCCACCTCGATCACGAGATCGGAAGAAATATGCAGATCCTTTTCCTTCGCCTCGAGTTCACGGATGAAATCGTCGACCGAGTCCACGTCTTCAGCGTCGATCGAATCGACTACTTCTTCATTTGAGGTTTTTTCGGAGCTCATTTAGAGAATCGTTTGGGTCTGTTTCTGTCAGGGATGATCAGGAATCCGACCCTTCTTTGAGCATCATTTTCTCGATCATCCTGGCCAGGTAACTGACCACCGAGATCATTCTTGCGTACTCGATCCTGGTCGGACCTATTACGCTGAGGGTGCCGATAGCAGAATCGTTTCCGATCCTGTACGGTGCGGTAATGACCGCGCAGTCACGGAATGAATCCGCCTGATTCTCGCGGCCGATGACGACCTGAACACTGTCGCTCTTTGAATCGTCCCGTTCGATGCATTCGTTGAGGATCTGCACCAGACGCGACTTTTCTTCAAGCGTCCTGATCAGGCCTCGAAGCCGGTCCAGGTCGGCAAAATCGCCCCGGGAGAGCAGATTAGCCGTGCCGTCGACATAGACTTCGCCGTGAGTCTCGTCCTCGCCCTCGATGCTTTGCGAGCATAGGATCATCGCCGTCTGAAGCAAGCTGTCGAAAAGCGCCGTTTCCTCGTGCATGAGCCTGAGGATCTCCGAGCGGATTGCGAGAAGGCTCTTTCCGGCGAACTCTGCATTCAGGTAGCGTGCCGTCTTGTCGAGCTCGTCCTGTGTAAAAGCCTCCGTCAAGCGGATCACTTTGTTGTGAACAAGGCTCGGCGCCGAAACCAACACCACGAGGACCCGTTTGTCTGACAGATTCACGAATTCGATGTGCTGCAGGCGGTCGGTCGCAAGCGACGGCGAGACCACGATACCAATATTATTTGAAAGAGCAGACAGGACCTGGGAGGTGCGCTGCATTAGCCTGTCCGGCGTTTCGTCTTCGAGGGATTCCCCAAGCCCCAGCTCACGGTTTATGATCCGAAGGTCGTCGTCCGAGAGGCTGAGTATGCCGAGCAGATTGTCAACGTAGAACCTGTACCCCTTGTCCGTTGGCACCCTTCCTGCGGAAGTGTGCGGTTGTTCCAGCAACCCATATGTCTCGAGCTCGCTCATCACGTTTCTGATCGTGGCGGAACTGAGCCCGGTCCTGTTCGCGAATCTCTCTGCGACAGCCTTGGATCCGACGGGCTGGCCGCTTTCAAAGTGTTCGCTGATGATCGCTGAAAGTACTAGTTGCCCGCGAGCGTCGGGTAGATCAGAGTCGTCTTTGTTTTTGGAGTGGATCCCACGGGCGGACATGGTTCTCTGATGGTGAGTGTCAAAGCACATTAAGATATGCTTTGCACTTAAATTGAATAGCATTTAAGCGCCTCAAATGTCAAGAGATATCTGTTAAACTTTGATTAACACCAAATGCCTGAAACCTCTGAAAATCTTGTCCGGATATACTCGGAAGTATTCTCCAGGATCGATCCGGACCGCACGCCTCCTGCCGTGTCTGTCCGGTTCTATCCCTATGTCAATCTCAACAACACCATCCGGGTACGCAACGGAAAGGTATTCGTTCGCATTTCGACGATGCTTGAGGACGCTCCCGGGCACATTCACGAAGCCCTCGCTATAATTCTCGTCTGCAAACTCCTCAGACGCAGTGTCCCTCGGAAGATCGACGAGATCTATAAGCTTTACATATCTTCGCCCGGAATACGCGAGCGAGTACTCGAGAACAAACGCAGGAAGGGCCGAAAAGTGGTAAATGATCCGAAGGGCGATGTTTACGACCTAAGATCCATTTTCGGGAGGCTTAACGAAGAGTATTTCGAAGGCGATCTACAAAGACCGGAGATCGGCTGGTCGTCAAAGCGCACCTTCCGAAGGCTCGGTCATTATGACCAGGCTCACAATACCATCATCGTAAGCAAATCTCTGGATTCAAAGACCATACCGGCCTTCGTGGTGGAATTCGTCGTCTTTCACGAAATGCTCCACATCATGCATCCGACAATTCACAGAAACGGCCGACGCTACAGCCATACGGCAGCGTTCAAGAGGGATGAGCGAAAATACGAGTACTATGATGAAGCGGAGTCGTGGATCGATAGAAACTCGAACCGTCTGAAGGAAATAGCCGGCGCCGTAGGATCGAAGAAACGATATTGGGGTTTGTTCGACTAACCTCGACAGGATCAATCACCGAACATTCCGATCAGATAGCCCGGAAAACCGAATTCCGAGCGGTAAGTGCGTCTGATACCGAATTGTTCGAAATCGGTTAAGGTCAGATCAAAAGTTTCCGTTCTGACATTTGCGGGACCATCGACGAACACTTTAGCCAGATCTGCGGCGGTCGAACCATCCCTTGAAACGGTAACGGAAGTGTGTTCGGGCCTGCCGAGGAATGCAAATGCTTGTGTTCGCGTAATGTCGTTCCCTTTTGCCGCTTCGCTTCGTCCCGCGAAGGCCCTGAGCGTTTTCGCCACGCTGACAGGATCGCCGAGGACCAGATAACTCCCTTCCCGGGCCGCCCGAAGGCCCGTTCGGGGATCCTCAAGCGTTTCCTTCTCTTCGCTTTCGACGGGTGCAAATCCTTCGATCAGATGCTCTCGGATCTCTTCAAAATTATCGGTCTTCACGACCGCTGCAGCGGAATCCCCGGCCTCGTCGAACTGGATCGTAAGCAAAAAGGGATCGCAGTATGAAAGGAACGCTTCCGGATCTTCCACTCCATATGGCTGAAGAAGCGAGGCGCCCAAAGCCGGAATGAACCTTGTAGCGGCCTGATCGACCTTTAGCGCCGAGGCGAGTATCAGACTTCTGAAAGCGACCCTCGGATTCCTGAGGTTATACCGGGTGGCCGAGTATGCTTCGGCCGGAATGAACTTTGTGATCTCGTTGTCAGCCGCCGCCGATGGACTCATCGAAGCGACAAAAGCTTCCGAAACGTCACTTTCGAGCCTGAGATCGATCACGTCCTCAATTCCGTCTTCGTGAGCCGTGGCTGTCCATACGATCTCGCGTATGGAGTTTCGGATGAGCTGGGGAAAGACCGAAGAGATCACGGTTTGGGCTCCCGCTTCTTCTGATTGATCGATCGCCATCGATACTCCCGCGAAATCCGAGAGCTGTGCGATACCGTCTTCCGACACGTAGCCGAATGCGAGCTTGCCCTTGGCCGACTCGTATTGCCTCGAGAGTCGGTCGTTGGACAGGAGGCTGTCGATCTTGCCTTCTTTTACCGAAAGGCATTCCAGAACCGATTCTTCACGATTTCCGAAGAAGACAGTCGATCCGCTGATCGCGGCGTAGGCTTTGCGTCCGTCCGGGCTGGTCCAGACGTACCAGCGGTTGCCGTCTCGTATTATCTTCTCGGCTCTTGTCCCGACCCCGTAGTGGCCGTTCACAAATCTGCCGAGTGTCGCTTCGACCAGGGATTCCATCTGCCAGCTCCAGGCCTTTGTGTCGGCGATCAGCACGAAATCGGGCTTGAAATTCAGGACCGCTTCGCTATCAGTCACGGGACTCTCAGTAGCCTCGAATCCGCTTACAGCGACGGCGGCTTCCACGCCTTCGAGTAACGAAGGATCGAATGCAGGCTCTCCACCTGTGATCGATGGATTATCTGCAAGCCTTCCAAGAAGGACTCCCAGATCGGGGGTTTCGAGGTAGATCGCTGTATTTGCAGGGGCAAGAGACCTGAGTCCGGTCGGAGTTGAAGAGCAGGAGATGAGAAAGTAGCTCAGGATCGCGACTGCCGCGAACCCGAATGTTCCGAAGACCTTGCTGGAAAAAGAGTTCTTCACGCTAAAGTTTCCCGTCGTGGATCGCTTTCAAGGCGATTACGCCCAGTTTTCCTACGAGCCTGTCGAAATCCCTGAATCGCTTATCTGCCGTAAATCCTTTCCGGTAACGGAAGAAGATCTGCTGGGCGATAACCGCGATCTTGATCGTACCGAAGACGTAATAGAAATTTACGTCCGATATGTCGCGGCCTGAGTAGTCGGAGTACATCTCCGCTATCTCTTGTCTTGAGATCGTCTCCATCAGCACACGGGGATTGAAAGGCATCGCCAGCATCTCGCCGCCCTCTTTCGGAGACATCCAATAACCCAACGTCGTACCGAGATCCATCAGGGGGGATCCGACCGTCGCCATTTCCCAGTCCAGGACCCCGACGATCGTCGAAAGAACGTCGGGGTCGAGAATCACATTATCAAACTTGTAATCGTTATGGATCAGCGCCGCGTCGTCGTCTTCGGGAACGTTGTTGTTCATCCAGAAGATTGCCTTTTCCAGCTCGTCCCACTCGTCGGTCTTTGCGTTGAAGTATCGTTGAGACCAGCCGACAACCTGCCTTTGAACGTATCCTTCGGGCTTGCCGAAATCCTCAAGGCCGATCGACGCGTGGTCGATCGAATGAAGGTCAGCCAGGTTCTTTACGAAAGCGCGGCAGACGTCCCTTTGAAGCTCTTTCGATTCTTTGAGATTGTCAGGCGCCTCTCCACGGATGATCAGGCCTTTCTTTCTCTCCATCAGGTAAAAATCGCCACCCAGAACGGACCCGTCATCGCAGAACAGGATCGGCTTCGGCGCCCTGTGGAACACTTTCGAAAGGCTCGAGAGCACCCTGAACTCCCTTGCCATATCATGCGCCGTCTTTACGCGGTTTCCGAAGGGAGGCCTTCGCAGAACGAACTCCTTCTCGTCGGCGTTCAACAGATACGTGAGGTTAGAACTGCCGGCCGGAAACTGTTTGATCAAGAGGTCTTTGACCGGGATCCTTAGCTCGGCGCGAAGGTATTCCGCCAGCCGGACTTCATCCAGCTCTTCCCCGGTCCTTGCTGTGGACGTTTCTCGCATCACGGTGATTTAATAGTATTTCTGGCTTGGTTTGCAAAGCGCCCTTCCCCAAAATGATTCTGGCGAACATTTATGAATATCAGAGCATTTCTCGTTTTTGCCCTTCTTCTTTTTGTCTTCCCGGCCGTCAACGCTCAAGCGACTCGCAAGATCTCCGTGACCTTCGATGACTTGCCGGGAACACACAACGTGTCCGACCTGAAGGAGCTTACCGCTGTTAACGCCATTCTGCTTTCGAAGCTAAAGGCGCGGGATCTGCCAGCGGCGGTCTTTGTAAATGAGCGTAAGCTCTATGTGCCCGGCGAGATCGACGAGCGGACCGCGATCCTCGAAAAGTGGCTAGACGCGGGCCATACACTCGGGAACCACACTTTTTCTCACATTGCGATAAATTCGAATTCATTCGAAGCATACCGCGATGACCTGATCCGCGGCGAGACGGTTACAAGAATGTTGCTTGAGAATCGGGGTAAGAAGCTCCGGTATTTTCGCCATACGCAGCTGCGTACGGGCCCGACCGATGATTACAGAAAGCAGCTTTCAGAGTTCCTGAAAAGGCGCGGATACACCGTCGCACCGGTCACTATAGACAATAACGAATACATCTTTGCAACAGTGTATGAGAACGCCCTGGCAGAAAATAACGGAAAACTCGCGGACCGCATTGCCGTGGCTTACGTCGAGTATATGAACTCGGTATTCTCGCATTTCGAGGATGTCAGCCGGGAGTTCCTGAATCGCGAGCCGGCCCAGGTCTTGCTCCTGCACGTGAATCGGATCAATGCGGACCATTTTGAAAAGCTCGCGTCAATGATGGAGAAACGAGGGTACCAATTCGTTTCGCTCGACGAGGCGCTTAAAGACGAAGCGTATTCCCTGCCGGAGGTAACTTCTCGGCGAGGTCTTTCGTGGATTCACCGGTGGATGCTTGCCAAAGGGCTTGAGATGAAAGAGGAACCAAATGTTCAGGATTGGATCGCCGAATTGTATGCGAGGCGGGACTAGCGATCATCTGATGCTGGAAGCGACCAGTCGAATTCGAACTGGCCAATAGAATTCGCCAGCAATTTCTTTCGCAAGAGTGTTCGGGTCGTGGTGAAAGGTGCAGGAACCGTTGAACTGAGAATTCGCTTCTGCTGATTCCAAGGTCCGAGAGTCGCTGTGTGTTGTTCTCGGGGATCGCCCCAAATGTTGTAAACGACCTGTCGCGGGTATTCACCGAGATTTTCCTGTAGTTGTCTTCTAAGCCATATAACGCGACGATATCTTCCGAAGTCCAAAAAATGTATCAGGATGTTCCCGCGGCACAAGGGCTGGAAGTCTCCCGGTGTCGCAAACGACGCTGCGAAAGAAAACCGCCCTGTTTGTCGCCAACGCCCGATACGCCGCGATCCCAAACTTGCCGAACTTCCCCGTTCATAGTCCAAGCTCTTTTCGCGACGCGAGAGCCAGTTTCTCAACCAATTTATCCGGGATGGGCTTGCGGGGAGAAAACGTGACCCCGGTCTTGGTAGCCTTGAGCCCGGCGGCGGCAATCTCATCGGCATGTGCACTGATGGCCCCTCTGCTCACGTAAAGCCCACATTGCTTGCTGAAAGCAGCGTAGCCCGCGATGATCGACTCTCCCAACCCGAACCCGGGCATGTTGTAGGCGATAACCTCCTCCACGTCAGGGAGGGCTTTCGCAAGTTGAGCGCGAAGTTTAGTCAACAGCGGCCGGAACTGCTCCGGTGCCGCTAAGATATATGCGTCGTGGTCGGCGAAATTGCTCATACGAATAAAACTGTAGAAACGGGAAAGTGAGTTTAGGGGTCCTGTTCTGATCTCGAACAGATACCTAACTAGACGTCCTTTTATCATTCTATCTCAATAAAGGAAGAAGCAGGAGAGGCAGTCCCGAATGACCGTGATCCAAGTCGCAACATATCCAACCGCGGAGAACCTTGTTAACAAGCACCTTGGATTTGTGTATAATCTTTTTGCTTTTGCCGTCATCGCAATTTGCAAGAAATCAGCCTGCTGCCTATTGCAGGTCAGACGGACTCAGACTTAGACCCGCTAGTTTTGGACGATTCGTCCTCTTATTCCCAGATCTCCCAACAATCGTTTCCATCGGAGGAAATATGTTGTCAGCACGCACTATCCTTAAGACCCTATCCATTGCAGTTCTCATCATCGGCCTTGCCGCACTTGCTTTTGCCGACACCGTCCGGTTGAAGGACGGGAGCATCCTGAAAGGCAAGATCATCAGCTTTAACAACGGGAAGTTCGTGATGATCATTGGTCTCGGTGAAAGACAAAGAGAGATGACCTTCTTCGCGGACGAGATCGAATCGATCGTTTTCGACAGTGAAGATTTTCAAACGACCTCGATGCCCACGGTCGGCTCCAGTTCCGGCGGCAGTGAAGGCGGCCGGCCCTGGACGGAGACTACAAACGGCAACGAGACGATCATCACGATCGGCTCGGCGAGAAGGGACGATCCTCCTGCCGACACTTTTCCGACGGCTGATTCAGACGACGACGTTGATCCGAACGCGGTCGCTATCGACCCGAATGCCGGGAACGACGGTTCCGGGCCTCCGATACTGATCGACAACACTGACGATGACGATCCGATAGTGGTCGACGACGATGATCCGATAGTGATCGATGATTCGGACGATGTTCCGACGATGACGAACGACGTTCCCGAAAACGACGCGCCCGTGACCGATCCAACAAGGCCTCAGCCGGTACAGATCAAGGTTGAGGTCCTGGCTGACGACACGGCCAACGGCTGGACAAATGCCGGATGGGTTGTGAAGAAGGGCCAGAAGATCAGGATCATCAGCAACGGAAGGATCTCGCTTGGCAACGGCCGCACGTCAGGCCCACGGGGTATCGCCACACTCCCTGACGCCAACAAGCTTCTGAAAGACAGGCCGACCGGAAGTCTTATTGCCGTGATTGGGGACGACAACAACGATTTCATCTTCATTGGCGAGAACAGAGAGTTTACAGCCGAGCGCGATGGCGCGCTGTTCCTTGGCATCAATGAAGGAAACATCAGCGACAATTCAGGCTCGTTTGACGTTATCGTCGAGATCGAGGCCGGAAGCAATTGATCTGATTCCAGGCCCCCTCAGCTAAGAACTGCCCGGCAGGTTTCCTCCAGCCGGGCATTTTTGTGCGCCAAAGCCCCCAAAATACTTGATAAAATCCAACCGAGGTAACACAATCAGTATCAAAGCTTTTTTAGCATTCAGCGGGTTCAGAATTATGAAACGAACAACTACGCTTCGCCGGATGGCAGTTTCGGCGCTCTCCGTTTTCGTTCTTCTCACTCTCGCCGCGGCAGTGTATTCGCAGTCAAGGCCGCAGCGTCCGAAAACGACAAACGAAAAAAAGAACCAAAGGCCTACCGGCTTGACCGAGGAGGAGATCCGGAAACGCGCCGAGGAACGGAGGCTTGCAGAAGAAGCGAAGAATGCTGTAGAGGACGATGACATTCTTGAGATCAAGACGGAATTCGTAAACGTAGAGGCGGTCGTTTACAACAAGAAGTCCGGACAGATCGTTACCGGGCTCAAGCGCGAGAATTTTGCGATCTTCGAGGACGGTAAGAAACAGGAAATAACGAACTTTGCCGAACCCGAAGCTCCGATCACAGTTTCTCTCGTCGTTGAGTACAGCAAATGGAGCGAGGTCTTTGGGTATTACGGAAGCAGCGGGCAGGAGTACGGACACCACGAGGTGATCAGGCCTGTGGCGTACTTTCTGTCCAGATTTATCCAGCCTCCGAACGATTATGCCTCGGTCATCGCCTTTGACATGAGGCCAACGCCGATCACCGATTTTACGAACGATCCGAATAGGCTTCAGGCTGTCGTCAGTCTCCTGCTTAGGAACCGGCCCGCATTCAGAGAAAATAATCTATTCGACGCGGTCAAGTTTGCGCTCGTAGGCGGAAAGGGAGATGCGGTCGTGCTCGAGAATTCGGAGGAACGAAAGATCGAGTACGGGGGAATGGTCGATGTAAATGCGCCTCGAAGAGCGATCATTCTCGTTGCCTCGGGGATCGATACATTCAGCCGGATCAACTACAAGGACGCCCGAAAAGTCATACAGGCGGCCGGGATCCCGATCTACATAATCAGCACGGGAAACCTCTTCTACAAGATGTATGAGCACAGGCTTCCGGCGACGGACAGCATCACGGGAATGCCCGGAAGACTCACGTTCCTTCAGGCGAGAAATGCAATGAACACGTTTGCAAAGGAATCCGGGGGCCGGCATTACGAGATGACCTTCCCGGGTGAACTGCCGACGATCCTTAACGACATCAATGCTCTAATGAGGCATCAATACAGCCTTGCCTACGACCTCGAAGAGTCCCGCCCGCCGGGCAAGAAGTACGATCTTGAGGTTAAGGTCGACGTTAACGGAGACGGGAAGTTCGACGAGAAAGGCTTCGTCGTTCAACATCGCCCTTACTTTGTTACTAAAGAGAAGGACGAAGACGATAAATAATTGGAGATTGATAATTGAGAATTGGGGGCTGTCAGAAATGGCGGCCCTTCCTATTTGTCGGAAAGAAATCGGTTGCCCCCCGTTTTAACGGGGGGGACACTTGTTTCAGATACCCGAAAGGGGGCTTCAGCCCCGAAAATGGCCGGCTAAAGCCGGCCGAAGTTTAAAGAATCCCAATCCGATCCCCCCGCTAAAGCGAGGGGCAACTGATGGATCCGAAAACTATCCTTTGCAAACGGTAACCGAAAAGCGATTTCAGGAACTACCTGGCCCCGTAGATCTTCAGCCTGAACAAGTCGTTACTTGTCTGCAGATCGACTTTCTTGCCGGAGAAAAGCCACGACTGCTTCAGGATCATCGGAAGTCCGCCCTGCGGCAGTTTCACTCCGTACTCCCTTCTCAGGAATACAGATGCGATCTGAGGATTGATCCTCTGGGTGATGCCGAGCCTCACCGCCTTCGACGCAGGAGGCGCAAATCCGGCGGTTCTTCTGGGATTGACGAACTCGATGTGATCGTCGCAAACGTTTATCTCGGAAGGAAGGTCGGCAAGAGCCATGTCCCGGTGAATGAGTACATTAGAAACGGCTTCAACCACCGAATAGATGTGATAGCGGGATCGGCCTTCGACCGGCGAGCCATTCTCTGAAGCGCTTCTCGAAGACTTGTGTTTGTCCAGATCGCAGTATCTTGCAATGAACTTCATTGCAGCTTCATGAAGTGTTATCAGATTCCCTTTCAACGATTCCTCTTCAACGGTCTGGCGTTTCGAATCTTTCCCACTGGTTCGCCGAAGCGTAAGCGACGAAGCCCCGAACTTTGACTCGATTGCGCTGTTTTTTGCAAACAGCATCACGCCCGCAACGGTTGGAACAAAGCTGTCGCCGACCCCGATCGCCAGCAATAGATCTTTTTTAAGAAACCTTTCGGTGTTGTACTGATCGCCTTTTGAGCCGTTGACTTCGAACTCCTGCGCAAAGCTCCAAATGAGAGAATCGTCAAAGTCCTCGGCACTAAACTCCGGCAGCGGGATGTTCTCATATCGAAGCGGTCTCGCTTCGTTGAGCAGGCTGGACAGCACCTCTCTGTCGGCCTCCAGCTTTTCTGAACCGACCCTGACATAGAACTTCCCTTCACGCGTCCGGTAGGGCTTGTCCTTACCGGATACCTCCAGGGCAACGATCCTTCGTCCATTGTCGAACGCAACGATGTCTATCAGAGGCAGTATCGCAGGATAGATCTCCTTTCGGCACAACCTTCCCAGTTCCTCCTGAACCGCCTCAGGGTTTCGTACACCTTCGATCCTGAGCTGGTCGGACACCCCGAAAACCATAGTTCCGCCACCCGTATTTGCGAGTGCCACAATCTCCTGAGCTATCCTGTCAGGATTCGAGAGCTTTAGTTTCAGTTCCAGGTACGTGTCTTCACCGCCACGGATCAGGCGCAGAAGTTCCGTGCGGTTCGACAACGCGGCAGATTGATCGAGGAGATATTCCTGGTAAGACCGGTCAGCGGTTGAGATGTGGCGCTGGCTGTTGCGAAATTTCTTCCGGGCCATTTCAAAAAGGGCTGTTTTCTAATGACGGCGCCCTTACCGCCCGGACCGCTTTGGGAAAGCGTTCTCTGGATTCGAGGCTGCTTACATTGAATCAGACGCCGGCGAAAATGTAAAAGAAGGCAACACAAGAGACCGCCGGCGAAGATTCTCTGTTCGTTTCAACACCGTTCGCGTTTGTTTTTGTCAACTTACCTGCGGTATCGTTCCCGTGTGGACACCGGCTTCAAACCACCGCCGTTGACCTATAACCCGTTATAAAACGGGATTTCTACGGCTTTTTGTACTTTCTAAAGAACAAAAGGACAAACTAGTGGACAATGACAGCACCATTGCTTACATAGGGCTTGGATCCAATCTGGGCGATCGGGCCGGCAATTTATTGCTAGGCGTCAGGGGCCTGATGGAGTCAGGACTTGTCGTAACAAGACTCTCCGCGATCTATGAAACGGAACCCGTGGGAGTGACGGAACACGGTCATTACTTGAATATGGTGGCTGAAGTCCGGACCGGAAACATCACACCCTCGCAGATGATGGCAAGGATGATCCGTGTCGAGTATTTGCTCGGAAGGCGTCACAAGTTTCTCCAGGCACCGAGAACCGCGGATCTTGACCTTCTGTTCTACGGCGATGTCATCATCGATAACGATTTTCTGAAAGTTCCGCACAAGAGCGTCCATCGAAGGAAATTTGTCCTTGTGCCGATGGCCGAGCTCTCGCCGCACCTGATCCACCCTGTGGAAAACAAATCCATCGAGACGATCCTGAGCGAGGTGGACGATCTTTCAAGTGTAAGCCGTTGGAATCCGAACGATGAGATCCGGCAACACGAGGCGATCCACTCCACGGACGATCGAGCTATTTCTCGCAGCACTTCCTCTTCGAAAAGCTAAAGTTATCCAATCTAGACTTAAAACGGCGTTCACGGATATAATCACGGGATTCTAACTACCGATGGCATATCTAAAACCAGATCAGCCGGAGAAGGTCTACGTTCCGGCGCTTCAGAAGGCTAAAAGGAACGGTGAGAAGTTGGTTTGTCTCACCGCCTACAACTACCCTACGGCCCGTATCGTCGATGAGGCCGGCGTCGAGATAATCCTTGTCGGTGACAGCATCGGCAACGTGATCCACGGATACGGAAACACGATCCCCGTGACGCTGGAAGAGATCTTGTCGGCGACGAAGGCAGTAAAACGCGGAGCGAACCGCGCATTGATCGTGTCTGACATGCCGTACGGCAGCTTCCATATCAACGCGGACGAGACAGTGCGGAACGCTCTGAGACTGATGAAGGATGGCGGAGCGGAAGCTGTGAAGCTAGAAGGCGGAAGAAATCGTGTCGACCTTGTGAACCGCCTCGTAGACGAAGAGATCCCAGTGATGGCGCATATCGGGCTTACACCTCAGTCGGTCCACAAGCTTGGCGGATACAGCGTTCAAGGCAAAACGACAGAAGCGGCGCAAAGGCTGATCGAAGATGCGAAGCTGCTCGAAGACGCAGGCGCCTTCGCGATCGTACTCGAGCTTGTGCCCCGCGAGATCGCTGCCATCATTACTCACGAGCTATCTATTCCGACAGTAGGAATTGGCGCCGGGAGTGAGTGCGACATTCAGGTCCTTGTGCTTCACGATCTACTGGGCCTTACTTTTGGCCGCCTTCCGAGGTTTGTACGCCAATATGCGGATCTTAGAAGCATAATGTCGGACGCGGTTACCGAATGGATGACTGACGTTCGCGAAGGCCGCTACCCAAGCGATAAGGAATCCTACGGACTGCCCTCAGCGGTTGAACTCGAAAAGCTTCCCGACTAAACAGAGTCCCAGCAGCGCGACGCGCCTATGGAAATCATCACCCGCCAGCAGAAAATGGCCTCGGTTGCGAAGAAACTGAGGCGCGAGAATCGCGTTCTCGGATTCGTGCCGACGATGGGCGCCCTTCACGAGGGGCACCTCAGCCTTATTCAGAAAGCACGACAGATGACGGACGAGGTGATCGTTTCGATATTCGTGAACCCCACACAGTTCAATGAGGGGACCGATTTCGAGGCGTATCCACGCGATCTGACTGCCGATGCCGAGATCCTTTCGCCATTTGATGTAGATTACATTTATGCTCCGGATTCATCCGAGGTTTACGGTGACGAGTATTCGACATTCGTTACCGTGGACGATATTGCAGATAAACTGGAGGGTTCGTCGCGTCCGGGGCACTTCCGGGGCGTCGCCACGATCGTTACGATCCTGTTTAATACCATCCGACCCGATTTTGCATTTTTTGGGCAGAAAGATGCTCAGCAGGTGGCCGTCATCAGGCGCCTGGTACGGGACCTGCGGTTCGATACCGAGATAATTGTGCTTCCGATAGTAAGAGAAGATTCCGGACTGGCGCGCTCGTCCCGCAACGAACGACTTTCAGCAGCGGACCGGAAGTCGGCTGCCGTTATTTTTCGGGCCTTGTCTGCGGCGAACGAGATGGCGATGGATGGAGAGAGGAGCGCCGGGAATATCACTGACAAGGTTCGGGAAGTCATCGAGACTGAGCCCTCAGGATCGATCGATTATATTGCTCTCGTAAACAAGGAATCACTGGACCCGATAGAGAAGATTGGCAAAGAACCTGCACTTCTGGCGGTCGCCGTGAGGTTCGGAGATATTCGCTTGATCGACAACATCGTCTTGAATGAAGAAGAGTGAATGCAGTAAATACCGGATCGAACGCATCATAGCGCCGGAAACGAGGAGATTTGTTATGAAGAAACTTACAAGTATTTTCCTGTCCCTCGCTTTTATCGCGTTTGCGGCGGCGACGGCTTCGGCGCAGAACATGATGTTCACATCGCTCGACGGTGACCGCATCGATGTTGAAGCCCAGAGAGGCAAAGTGGTTGTGATGGCGATCGGCGCGAGCTGGCTTCCGATATCGGACGATCAGGCGGCAACCGTCAACAAACTTGCACGCAAGTACTCCGGTCGGGACGACGTCGTCTTTTACTTCATCGCAACTGATTCATCTACTGCTAAGGCCCGAAACTATGCATCTGACGATGAGCTCAAGAAGTTCAGCAGTAGAAACAAGCTCTCGGTGAGTATTCTGAGGGACACGGATGGGGAGAAATCGGTATCTCGGTACAACATCGATCAGCTGCCTGCGTTCATAGTGCTGGACAAGCAGGGCAAGCCTTCGGGGGAACCGATCAGCGGCAGCGACCCTTTCGGAAAAACCGATACTTCAGCGCTGGTTTCGAAAAGAGTAGATACGCTGCTCTAGAATTTATAGCTTAAGAATAAACAAAGGCCGTCCGATGTTGGGCGGCCTTCCTTTTTCGGAGTTCCTAGTTCCATACTCCAAGCTCCAAGTTACAAGTTACAGATTCCGAATTTCAAGACCTGAGTCGAAGTTTGTATGTCCAGCTACGGGCCCTTCGTTTACTGTTTCCCGTTTCCTCTCTCCTGCCCCCTGTCTCTTGTCACCTGCATTTCTTCCGCGTCGCGCGAGCTTCATCTTGCGCCCACCGGGTTGATGAACTCGTTTCCGCAACTAGCTGAAGATTGTCAAACAGGGTTCGCCGCTACGCGGCGAAAACTCCATGGAACCGCCTTTTTCCGTGGGCTGCGCCCTTCGGGCTGACCCACGGCTAAATGCATATGACCGCTTCGCGGTCGCCTGACTCCCGACTTCTGACTTGTATTATGCCCGTCGCTGGCGCTCCGGGTTCCCATTCTGACTCCTGACTTCTGACTTCTGTTATGCCCGTCGCTGGCGCTCCGGGTTCCGATTCTGACACCTGCCTTCTGTTTCCTGCCTTCAGAACGATCGGACAAGCTCGTAAACGAGGCTCACCGGGAGGCCGACGACGTTCCAGTAATCCCCCCTGATCTCCTCGATGAACAGCGCCGCCTGCGCCTGGACTGCGTAGGCTCCCGCCTTGTCCATGGGTTCGCCTTCCCGAACAAGGAACTCTATCTCCTCAGCGCTCAAATCACAGAATTTCACTCCTGTCGTCTGGATCGCAGACCTGGTCACAGGTGCGTCGCCGTTCCGAGATGTTTTCGTGACGGCTACTCCCGTGATGACATCGTGCCAGCGTCCGGACAGGTCGGAGATCATTTCACGGGCGTCATCCATATCAAGTGGCTTACCGACGATCCTTCCGTCGACAACGACGGTGGTGTCGGCACCGAGAACCAATGAGTCCGGCGATCTCTCAGCAACCGCCAATGACTTTTCGCGTGCGAGTCTTTCCACATATGTTTCCGGGGACTCTCCTTCGCGCGGAGTTTCGTCAATATCTGCGACTTGTTTATCGAACTGCCAGCCAACGAAGCCAAGAATTTCTGAGCGCCTCGGGCTTCCGGAAGCAAGAATCAGTCTCGGGAGTTCCATAATTGAATAATATGCCTGCACAACTTAGAATTTCGGGACAGGATAGATCTGTCATTCGAATCATAAATGGAAGGCGTATTCAGAACAATTCCCGCACTTCTCGGCGAGGGTGAGATTCCCGAAGAGATGCTCCAGGCCGTGCTGTTTGGCGCTTGGCGGAAAGTTGCGGGAGAGTCGCTTTCAAGGCGCGCTGTGGCCATCGGGCTTGAGGACAAAGTGCTGAAGATCGCAGTCGGCGACCTTACGTGGAAGCGGCATCTTGAATCGCTTTCCGGACAGATGATCTTCAGGCTTAACTCTCTTCTGCGTTCGCCGGCGGTTACCTACCTCGAGTTTGTGATTGATGAGGAGGCTTTGAGGACCGCCGCGACGGTCAAACCGGGGGTCCGGGAGAGCAAGGAATTTCAAGAGGCGGCCCTTCGCGCACGGGACGAAAGCCTGGAAGAGGCAGCGGCAGTAATCGAGGATGCTGAGCTGAAAGAGGTTTTTCTGGCAGCGGCATCAAATTGCATAGCCCGAAAGGAATTGATCGGTCCGAGACTTTAGAAGCAGATCGAACAAAGGCGGGAACTTATGGATGTTAAAAAGGTGGCGAAGTTGGCGCATCTCGATATCTCCGAGGAAGAGGTTGAGATGTACGCGCCTCAAATGAACGAGATAGTCGCGTACGTCGAGCAGCTCAATGAGCTGGATACCGAAACGACCGAACCGGCGATCGGAGGACTGACTCCCGAGGGAGAAGCAACCAAGGCGGACCGGAACGATGGCGTCCGAGAGTCGCTGTCGCAAGATGAAGCCCTGGATCAGGCGCCGTCCGCCGTGGAAGGCCATTTCCGGGTTCCAAAGGTCCTGTAGCGAATGAAAAGTGTGCTTGCAGTTTTGGTCTCGCTATTCGCGTTTTCCACGTGCAGCGTTCCCAATCTCGAACCAAAGTCGTGCATAGAGGCCCGCGGAGAACTCAAGAAGCTCTACTCTCTTCACTTTGATCGAGGATTTGATCCGGATGAGCGGTATCGAAAAGACCGCGACGAATATCTTTCCAATCGCCTGAAGAGCTCGATCGACGCTGGGGAAGAAGATTACCTGACCCAGACGGCGGATCATCCGAAGGCTTTCAGGATCGGGGAGTGCGGGGAGTTGGCTGAACGGGTGCAGTTTGAGATCCTCCTTTTCTGGAAGGATGACAGTCGCGACGAACAGAGGGAGATCCTGGTCGATATGGTCCGCGACGAGTCTGTCTGGAAGGTCGATCGTGTCAGCTCTAGGGAATAACGTGGTCTCTCCCTCTTTAGGATTCAAGCTCGTCACAAGACCCTTTGGCTTCGTACTTTTCGATACCAGACCGCCCCTATTTGAAGAAAGAGAATTAAGAACTTGAATGAATGACAACAACCGACATCCAGATGCAAAGTCCGCAATAGATGCGGCGAACCGTCTTAACCCAGAACTAAATGCATTTTTGTCCGTTTACGACGAGGTGGCACCGAAGGGCGAAGGGCCTTTGAAAGGAATGCCGATCGCCGTGAAAGACAATATCTGCACAAAAGGCAGGCGTACAACGTGCGGATCACGGATCCTCGGCGACTTTGAACCTCAATACGACGCTACGGCTGTTGAGCGCCTCGAGAATGCAGGCGCGGTCATCATCGGCAAAACCAACATGGACGAGTTCGCAATGGGCTCGTCGAACGAGAATTCCGCATTTGGTCCCGTAAAGAACCCGTGGGATGTTGAACGCGTCCCTGGAGGAAGCTCCGGAGGATCTGCGGCGGCGGTCGCTTCCGGGATCGTCCGTGCCGCACTTGGATCCGAAACAGGAGGTTCCGTCCGCCAACCAGCATCATTCTGCGGGGTCTTCGGCCTCAAACCGACCTACGGCAGGATCTCGCGTTATGGTCTGGTGGCGTTTGCCTCTTCCCTGGACCAGATCGGGGTATTCGGCCGGTCGGCAGAAGATATTGCAGCTGTGCTGACGACTATCGCCGGACGCGACGAAAACGACGCAACTAGCGCTGATGTTGAGGTGCCGGACTACGTGTTTGCACTTGGCAAGCCGATCGAGGGAAAAAGGATCGGCGTCCCAAGGGCGCTTTTCGGCGAAGGACTAGATAGCGACGTTCAGTCTTCGGTGGAAACGGCTCTTGACGGACTCAAATCTAAGGGGGCGGAGATCGTTGATATCGAGCTTCCGTATTCAAAATATGCGATCGCGGTCTACTACATTATTGCGACGGCCGAGGCGAGCTCCAATCTCGCCCGCTACGACGGGGTTCGATACGGTTTTCGGGCAGAGGACGCGCACGAGCTTCGCGAAATGTACTTCAAGACGAGAAAGGAGGGCTTCGGACCTGAGGTCAAACGCCGGATAATGCTTGGGACCTATGTGCTTTCAAGCGGATATTACGACGCATACTATGCAAAGGCCCAGAAGGTCAGGACGCTTTTAAAGAAAGACTTCTCCACCGCTTTCCAGGACTGCGATGTGATTGCGACACCCACATCTCCCACAACGGCCTTCAGGCTAGGTGAAAAGTCGGACGATCCTCTTGCAATGTACCTAAGCGACATCTACACCGCATCCGCCAACCTGGCCGGAATACCGGGCTTGTCGGTTCCCTGCGGCACGACGGACGATGGTCTGCCGGTCGGGCTTCAGCTGCTGGGGCCAAACTGGTCGGAAGACCTGCTTCTGAACATCGCGTCGGTCTATGAAAAGGCATTTCCCGTCGAAGGAGAACCGGGAATTAAGGCGTGACCATCTATTGCACAGGGCCGGTACTCTGATGAAAGTCAGGCAGGTTCTCGAGCGGCGGTGACGGCACCGAGATCCGTTTCGCATTCGGATCGAGCCGTCGCCAACGATTCGGATCATCCAGCATCGCCTCGGCCTCGGGCGTTCGCACCGGAACGGAGAACAAGTTCCCCTGGCCGTATTCGCATTTCAGGATCTTCAGCTGGTGGAGCTGATGAATGGTCTCGATCCCTTCCGAAATGATCTTCATACCGAGCAGCTTGGCAAGCGTAATCACGGTCCGGACGATCTCGCCGTTCTCACTGCCGAACTCCATGGATCCTACAAAGGAACGATCGACCTTCAGCGCATCGACCGGGAATCGATGGAGATAACTGAGCGACGAGTATCCGGTACCGAAGTCATCGATGCTGAGCATCACCCCGAGATCTTTCAGCTCTTTCAACATCTTGATCGCACTCTCGGAGTTGGTCATGATCGCGCTCTCGGTTATCTCGAGCTTAAGACAAGATGGTTTGATTCCTGATGCCTTCAGACAATGCTCGACGTGCTCCACGAGACCCTTACCGGCGAAATCCTTGGCAGAAAGATTGACGCTCATAAAGATGTTTGAAGAATTGCCGCCTTTCTGGTGCCACTTGGTCAGGGTTCTGCACCCTTCTTCGATCATCCACTGTGTCAGCGGGATTATCATTCCCGACGCCTCGCACACCGGGATGAACTCGCCTGGAGGGACCAGACCTCGATTGGGATGATTCCAGCGAACAAGCGCCTCGAAACCTGCTGTTTCCAGCGTTTCAAGGTCGACTATCGGCTGGAAATAAGGCTCGAACTCATTCCTATCAAGCGCCCCGTGAAGATCGTTCTCGATCTGAAGCCTGTTCATTGCAGACCTGTACATCGCCTCATCGAAAACAAGGTAAGGCTTCTCTGCCGACCTCGCTTCCTGCATAGCTATCTGGGCTTTTCTCAATGCATCGCCGCAGCCGGCCACGGAATTGCAGACGACGACGCCCGAGGTCGCATTCGCAAACAGGATCTTCCCGTCTATGTTGAACGGTGCCGAGAGCTTCCGTCGGACGAGATCAGCAAAATGAAGGGCATCGCCCTCGTTCGAAACATCGGAAAGAAGAATGACGAATTCGTCGTCCGAAGCCCTGGCAAGAAAATCGTTCTCGCGGGTGAGTCCCGTCAATCTCTCGCCAATCCCGATAAGAAACTGGTCGGCGACTTCCCGGCCCAGGCTCTCATTGATCGAACCAAACCTGTCGAGATCGAGATAGAGCGTGGCGAAGCTGTAGTTCGCTGTCTTTCTGATCCTTCCGGCCGACTTTTCCAGCTCGAGCTCGAGGAATCTGCGGTTGGGAAGATCCGTCAGCGGATCGTGGTAAGCCGCGCGCCTGAACCTCGCTTCGCTGCGGCTAAGCTCCTTTTCAGCTGTCTCCAGTTTCGCGATCTGATCTTCCAGCGCTGCGACGTGAGACCGGGCCTCTTGGGCCCTGCCCTTTTCGGCAGCCTCAGCACGTTCTAGGTTCTGGCGGATCTCGTGGACGTATCTCCGATAGGTGAAGAAGACGACGCCACCTATCAGTAGGCCGACGACGATCAGAAGCAGGTCCCGTCCATGACTGGCTCTGAGGATCATTCCCGCCGCGAGGCCTCCGATAACGTAGAGTGCAAATCCGTTAAGGCAGCGCTCGAACCAGACCTTCCAGACCTCTCTTGTCTCACCCGCGCCGGAGTGCATTGCGAGCAGAATGGATCTTATGGCGAATTGCGATCCGACCATTACCGCGAGCAAAAGGACGAGGTTAGTATCACCCGCCATCGTGGCTGCTTCCGGTATGACTCCAAAGAAATACTCGACCAACAAACCGGTTGACACCGTCGCGATCCCAGCCAGTGAACCCGCGACGGCGAGGTTGTACCACAATACTTCGTTTTCTTTACGCCAGTAGGAATAGGCAGCGATCACGGCCTCGGAAATAGCGAGAAGAGTCGCGATCCCTGTCCCGAAGGTTACCAGCCAGAGAAAGACGAGGACCTCAGAGAGAGTGAAATAGATTCCGGATCTCGCAAGCCTTACGTGAGTGATCCAACTGAGAAGGATACTTGCGCCGGCGATAAACAGAAGCGCAGCGCTCGCGTACTCGGTTCTGACGAAATACGCTCCGGCCGCGGCGCTAAGCGCACCGGCACTAATGATGAGCCACATCAGCGGCTTATTAATTCTTGAATGGCGGATCATCCAGATCAGATCCCAAATTGTCAGTTGTAAGGAATCGGGAGTCGCCTGCGGATCAGGCAATGCGCACAGGACATGCGCTCGACTTTTCAAGTATAGCGAAGCGGAAAGGGGATTGTCGAGTTTTTTGTATTGAATCCGGACAACAAGAGACCGGCTGATCAAAAGATCGCCGGCCTCTTTTCGACTAATTCGAACGGTCTAGTTCGTGATCCCGACCTGGGTCAACGCATATGCGTAAACAAAAGCCGTGTCCTTCAGCTGGTCATACCGCCCGCTTGCGCCACCGTGTCCGCCTCCCATATTGGTCTTCAAAAGGACCTGGGCATCCCCTGTTTGCAGCTCCCGCACCTTGGCCGCAAACTTCGCACCCTCCCAATATGGAACCTGGCTGTCGTTCAGCGAGATCATCACAAGCAGGTTCGGATATTCCTGCGCGGCGACGTTGTCATATGGCGAGTACCGGATCATGTAATCGAAAGCTTCCTTCTCGTTCGGATTGCCCCATTCGATCCATTCTTCGGTCGTCAGGGGAAGCGATTCGTCCATCATCGTGTTGATCACATCCACAAAGGGAACCTGAACGATAGCGGCCTTGTACGCTTCAGGAGCCATATTGACCACTCCTCCCACCAACATTCCCCCAGCGCTTCCTCCCTGGATCACGAGCTTGTCGGCTGATGTGTACTTGTTCTTAACAAGCCACTTCGAGCAGTCGACGAAATCGTAAAACGTATTGAGCTTTTTGAACATGCGGCCATCCTGCCGCCATTTTTCGCCTAGCAGGCCTCCGCCTCGGATGTGGGCTATTCCGAAGATCATTCCCCGGTCAAGCAGGCTCAGCCTTACCGTTGAGAAGTTGGGTGTGATCGAGAAACCGTAAGATCCGTAAGCATATAGCAACATCGGCGCGCTGCCGTCGAGCTTCACACCTTTCTTCCTTACGATCGAGACCGGCACCTTTACCCCGTCCCTCGCGGTTGCCCAGACACGCTCCGTTTCATACTTCGTCTTGTCGTAGCCGCCCAATACTTCCTGTTGTTTTAAGAGCTTTCGCTCTCCGGTTTTCAGATCGTACTCGAAGGTCGAATTCGGAGTGATCATCGAACCGTAATTGAACATTATCGTCCGTGTGTCGAACTCAGCATTGCCGCCGGCCATTCCCATCGTGTAGACGCTCTCGGGCGTGTCGATTCGCCTGGACTTTCCGTTGCTGAGATCTATCACCCGAAGGTACTCCAAACCGTTTTCGAGCTCGGAAACGACCGCGTATCCTTTAAAGAAGTCGATTCCCTCGATCATGATGTCCGGGTTGTGTGGAATGAAGTCCTGCCAACCGGATTGGGATAGGTCTTCTACCGGCACCTTGACCACTCGATAATTCTCGGCATCGCGGTTCGTGGTGATGTAAAAATCGCCTTCGTAATGGTCAACGCTGTACTCGTGCCCCTCTTCCCTCGCGAGCACTACAACAGGCTCCGCTGCTGGTTTGTCCGCGGGAACGTACCGGTATTCGTCCATCGTCTTCGCATTCGAGTCCAGAAAGATGTACTTTCCGTCCCTGGTCCTTCCGGCGTAGATATTGAACAGGACGTCCTTCTCTTCATAGATCAGCACGGTCTTGTTCGACTTCAGGTCGTGGCGCCAAAACTTATCAGATCTTTTTGATAAATCGTCCTCTGTCGTGACGAAAAGCGTATTGTTGTCGCTCGCCCAGTTGACGGTGGTCACTCTTTCGATCCGGTTGGGAAGGATGTTCCCCGTTTCCAGGTCCTTGACCTGAAGCACGTACTGCCGGTAGCCGGTGGTATCGATCAAATAAGCGAGCTTCTTTCCATCATCACTTACGCGCAGGCTCCGGATCGAAAAAAAGTCATACCCCTTCGCCATCTCATTCTGATCAAGCAGGGTCTGGGAAACCTTCCCGTCGCGTGTTGTGCTCCGCATATAGACGGGGTATTGCTTGCCCTCGATCGTTTTCGAGTAGTACCAGTATTCTCCGTACTTGTATGGCACGCTGAGGTCAGTTTGCTTGATCCTCCCGAGCATTTCTTCATAAAGCCCTTCAACAAATTCCCGATGCGGCTTCATCGCTGCATCCGTGTATTCGTTCTCGGCCTTCAGGTAGTCGATGATCGCCGGAGATTTCTTATCGTTCCGGTCTCTCATCCAGAAGTAATTGTCCGTCAGGGTCTGCCCGTGGACATTGGTGACTTTCGGTTCCTTCTTAGCAACGGGTGGTTTCATATCGTCCTGTGAGTGCGCGGCTGCGGTGCACGCGGTAAGGATCAGCAAAACGGATGCGATCGAACGCAGAATCTTGTTCATAAATGCAGCTCCTTATGTGATCTTCGAGAGGTGTAATGATCTTTCAATTCTATTTGCGGTCAGCTTCTCCCGCAACTGCCGAATGAAGGCGCCCCTCACAGAACTTACTGCAGCGGCTGATCGTTATCCCGGAAGCCAGCAAATTAATCGAATCGAAGGTTCTTCGAGGGCGCCTGTTAACACTTTGCCAGCCCGAACCGTCTTTGTAACTGAACCCGAAACCGGCGGCAAAAAGAACGAAGACCTTCTCACCGCCCGTACAGGTTATAGATCGCGGACATGTCGGAAAGCAGAATCTCAAGGCAGTTGCTTATCCTCCATGGGAACGATGCGGATCAAGTAGAAGCATCGTGCGGGAGATCTACGCCTGAAGCTGCGCTTGTACACCGGGCGCTGAACGGCAAACAAGATGCGTACGATGACCTTTACCGAAGATATTTTCCGATGGTTCACGGCATCGTGCTGGCTCGCGCTCCGAGTTGCGAAGCTGACGATCTTGTCCAGGAGGTATTTATTGCCGCTTTTAAGAAGCTTCACACTCTCAATGATCCGGATGCTGTCGGCGGCTGGATCGCGAGCATTGCGAGACGCCGCATCGTTGATTCGCACCGGGGAAAGCGAAAGGAAGAGGAGATCACGGAAAACTTAGCTTCCCCGGATCGGCCTTCGAATGAGGCTTACGAAGTGCTGTGTGCGATCAAGAGTCTTCCCGAAGCATATTGCGAGACATTGATCCTTCGGCTTGTGGAAGGAATGACGGGTCCGGAAATAGCGGATGCGACCGGGCTGACACACGATTCGGTGAGGGTCAATCTTCACAGGGGAATGAAGATGCTCCGGAAGAAGCTCGGCGTGAGGAATTGAACAATGAACAACGATTACCTGTGGGACAAGAAAGGATCCGATCCGGAGGTCGAAAGCCTTGAAAGCCTATTGACCGAGTTCCGGGCTGTTCCCGAAGCGGTTCCTCCGGCGGCCGAAATTCCGGAACAGAAGACAAGCGTTGCTGGCGCTCTGCGAATGGCTTTCGCGTCTCTCAGTTTCGCATCGGTCGCGATCGTCGCCGCCGGGCTGTTCTTCTTCGGAAGTGCCTTTCAACAGCCGCAGGCGGTCTCGATCGATCTGGATGGCGCAGGGAGAACAGCTGCTTCGGAGATCCCCGATTCCCCTTCGTTAACTGTCTCCCCCGCGCCGCCAGTCGTAAAACCGCTGAATTTGACGAAGAAAAGCAAACAGATCGTGAACCGGCGGAAATCCCCAAAGGAGGCGGTCGCCGCGGTTCCCGCAGCCGACCAGCTCGCGGCGCTTACAGATGAAGAAAGAGAGGCTTACGAGAAACTCGTCCTCGCGCTTTCAGTAACGACTTCAAGCTTCAAACTCGTCCAGGACAAGGTCGACGGCACTTACGCCGGGAACGATGCTGCCTCGGACAGCAATACTACACAGGAGTAACAACCGATGAGATCACTAAGGAAGGTTCTTTTAACATCTGCCCTCGCTTTCGCCGCGCTTGTGACCGCGCAGACGGCCGACGCACAAACTGCGCGGCTGCAGTTCGACAACCTTAACTACCTGAATGACAGGGCGACAGAGGTTGTTGAGGTAAACGTCGAAGGCAAAATGCTCGAGCTTGCCAAGCGCGTGCTCGTCAAAGTGAACGACGCCGATGCCCAAAAGGTGGGCGAGGCGATCAAAGGACTTGAGGGCATATATGTCCGCGTATTCAGATTCGATCAGGATAACCAGTACAACATCTCTGACGTTGAGGTGATCAGGTCTCAACTGCAGACCCCGGGATGGGAAAAGCTCGCAAACGTGCGTAGCAAGAAGAAGAACCAGAAGATCGACGTCTATACCATGTTCGAAGGACAGGACATCAGCGGTGTCGCGGTGATCCTGTCGGAAGACCGCACGATTGCTCTTGTAAATGTGATCGGGCCGGTCGACATCGACACGCTCGTCGAGATCAGCGGAAAGATCAACATCCCCAAGTTCGATATCGAGACCGTCGATGACGACGGAACTAATTAGCAGGAGGAGGAAATCGATGAATATCACGAGAATCAGAACTACAGCTGCCGCGATCCTCCTGACGCTATTGTTCAACGCCGTTGCCGCGCCCGCCGTGGCAGGAAAGAAGAACGAGTATGACGCGGTCTGCGACCACATCGAGGAACGGTACGAAGCAAAGAAGGTAAAGATCCCCTTTATGTGGCTTGCAAGGGCGGCAGTCGGGATCGTAAAGCCGGCCGGCGTCAGGAGCTTCAAGGTAACGATCTACCGGGAACTGAAGTTTTCGAGGGAATCGCTGGACACGGAAATGCGCTCGATAATGAGCGAGGCCTTCAGCAAGGAATGGAGCCCTATACTACGGGTGATCACAAGGGACGGCGAACAGATCTATATGAATATGAGGGAGCACAAGAAGAATGTGAAGGTTTTTCTTGTTTCGATCAACCGTGACGAAGCCGTCGTTGTTCGTGCGAAGTTCGATCCGGACAAACTGGTCGAGTTTCTCGATGATCCGAAGGTGTTTGGTGTTTCGTTGGACGGAAAATAGTTCCGGGTTCCGAATTCCAAGTTTCGAGTTGGAATCAATACCCGGAGCGATAGCAAACAAAAATTCAACCGCAAAGGCGCGAAGGCGCAGAGAAGTCGTAGGTTGCAGAATCCAGTTACCTAAGAGTGCTCTGCGCCTTCGTGCCTCCGCGGTGAGTTTCTTCTCTTATGTCCGTCGTTGGCGTTCCGGGTACTGATTCTTATTCGATACCTGGCCTCTGATACCTGATACATGAAAAAAGGCGCTCCGGTGACTCGGAAGCGCCTTTGAAATTTGAAATTTGAAACTTGAAATCGCGCAGCGCTCGGAACTATCTCTCCGCGATCGGGACGTACTTCATATCCCAGTTGCCGATGTATTCCGCCCTTGGACGAATCAGCTTGTTGTTGGCCAACTGTTCAAGAATATGGCCAGTCCAGCCCGAGATCCTGCTGATCGCAAAAATGGGGGTGTACAGGTCCAGAGGGATTCCCATCATGTAATACGTCGAGGCCGAATAGAAATCGACGTTCGGGTTCAGCCCTTTCTTTTCCTTCATAAGGGCCTCAAGCCTGCTTGAGATCTGGAACCACTTTGTCTCACCGGTGACCCCGCCCATCTGCTCGGAAAAGCGCCGCAGCCAGGTTGCGCGCGGATCTTCGGTCTTATAAACCGCGTGCCCCATTCCCATCACTTTTTCCTTGTTGTTAAGCTTGTCCTCGAGCCACGAATCGACGTTCTCAACGCTGTCGATCTCGATCAGCGCCTTCATTACCTCGGTGTTCGCGCCGCCGTGAAGGGGGCCGGCAAGCGCCGCGATCCCGCCGGTCACAGCACCGTACATATCTGCCTTTGTTCCCGAGACCACACGTGTTGTGAAAGTCGAAGCATTGAACCCGTGGTCGGCGTGCAGGATGAGACAAATGTCCAGCATCCTCGCCTCGCTCGGATCGGGTTTCTCGCCGCGCATCATGTATAGAAAATTCTCAGCGATGTCGAGGTCAAGGTCCGGATGAACAGGCTCCTCTCCGTTCCTGATCCGTTCCCACGCGGCTACGATCGTAGGGAACTGGGCGGTCAGCTTGATGGCGGCCTCGCGTGCTCCCTCCAGGGTAGTTCCGGTTCCTTCCTTATCGTAAAAAGCAAGCGTCGAGACGCATGTCCTTAGCACATCCATCGGCTTAGCGTCGTGAGGAAAGTGCTTCATGAACACCAAGATCTCGGCTGGCAGTTCGTAATTCGCCCGAAGCTCTGTCTTTAGGATGTCAAGTTCGTCCTGCTTTGGGAGACGGCCGTTCCAGAGAAGGAAAACCGTTTCCTCGAAAGTGGAATGCTCGGCGAGATCGTGAATGTCATACCCCTGGTAAATAAGTATGCCTTCGTCGCCGTTTACCTTGCTCATCGACGATTGGGCCGCTACAACATCGCGAAGCCCACCGGAGGCAGCCGAACTCTTGGCAGTTGATTCGTTCGTCATTGTCTCTTTATACCCTTGTTAAAAATAAGATTTGTTTCCCTCGAAGATATCATTCTCAATATCAAGAAACAAGCGAAACGTCTTATTTTATTGGCCTAAACCGCCCTCAGCGAGGTGTATGGACACAATATCGCCGACCCTCGCCCCAAGCGCATCTGAAGCGCTGCTTCCATTTGAAGCGACCTCGATCAGACCGGTGCTCCCTTTGATCAGGAACAGTCCCCCTGATTCACCATCGTCAAAAAACCTTCGGCGTTCACCTATGAGTGTTCCCGCGATGCTGACAGACGCTCCGGCAGGAAGATCTTCGGGTTTTAGATTCGTGATCAGGTTGCCAAAGCGGTCAATATGTATTACGGCCCCTTCGAAGCCTTCCATTTCATCATTACCTGCAAGTCCGGTCCGGTGCCTGACAACCTCTTCAATGGGCCGTCCGATCTCTTCGGCGGCGACTCCGGACGCCAGATGCGCGCCGACCGGGCCGAAGACGTCTCTGCCATCAAAGGTCCCCGAGATCTCGTCCGCCGCGTAGGATCCTTCGGTGATCTCGAACAAGGTTCCGTTCTCGGAATCTAGGACGAACGAAAGAAGACCGTTGTCTGGTGCAACGAACTGATATTGATCGGTCCGGAAGATGATGCGTCGGCGTGCAGATCCGACTCCTGGATCCACGACGCAAACGAAAACGGTCCCTTTCGGGAAGTTCTTATAGCAAGCCCAAAGAGAGAAGCCCGCCGACCTCAGGTCGTGCGGGCGTATTTCGTGCGTCACGTCGACGATCACTGCGCACGGCTCGATCCCGAGCACGGCTCCTTTCACCGCAGCTACAAAGTGATCCGTCGTTCCGAAATCGGTCAGCAGCGCGACAACGGGCGCTCTTTCCTGCTCCTGCGGCATCCCGCGAGTTCCCTATTCAGCGCCGGTTTACTTGCAGCCCGACGGGTTCTTGCGCAGACACGCCTGGAAATCGACGACAGCGTCGTCGAGTTCCTGCTGCGCACTAAATGCCTCTTCCTTTGCGCGATCGACTATGTCCCTGGCGATGCCAACCCTATCCCGAAAGACCCTTGCGTCTTTCTTCGAATTCACTGCTTCTGATCTTAGATTATCCAACACTCTTTCGTCAGATCCCGAATCTGTCGCGTTCACAAGCTGTCGCTCGGCACGTCTCGCCTTCGCTTCCACGAAAGCGGTCGTGTTCTCAAGCTGCATCAGGCCGAGACACAGTTTCTCAGCCTCGGAGGTTTGCCTGCGGACTTTTGTTTCCAATTCACGAAGGACTCTCTGTTTCGTCGAACACTCCCCCTTGCAGTCGGCATCCGGAAGCGATGATTCGGCCCTCACTTGCGGAATACCGCAAGCAGCAATTGGAGCTACACCCGGCCGGCTTTCCGCCGAGGGACTGCCCGCGAGGTCTTCAAGAAGCTTCCGGACCTCATTTTCCGAAACCGCGTTCGAGCCCGCAGCAATGCTGGAAGCTGAGATCGCGATCGGCGAATCGATCCCTATTTCCTTTGACGGCCGGTAGTTCGCAAGCTGCTCTTTCGTAACGATATTGAGGGTGACGTTCAGTATATCGCGCGACTGGCTGCAGCCTGATTCCTTCGCACAGGTGAGGCAAAACAAGGTGACCTGTCCCTGATAGCTACTGCGGGTCAGTTTAGCCGTATCGACGGACACCGGAACGTTCTCTGTGCCGCCTCCCCTTATCGTCAATTCGTCCCTCGCAAAATCCAGAAAGGGGACATTCCGTCCCGATATGCGGAAGTCGTGAGTGTTTCGGCACCTGTTCTGAACGCTTACCCGGCTCTCGCCGACACTGTCAGCCACGAATGTGATCTTCCAGATGAATTGTTGCGGCACCTGTCCCGCCGCTAGCACCGCCAACAGGGAGATAAAAAGAAACGAAAAAAATAAACGGATCATTTGCTTAACTCCGAGAGAGCAAATCAAGATGCGAAAACAGGTCCGGGACCGGGCTGTAAGAGTGCCTGCAATACTAGCACTAACTGTCTGTAGCCCCAAGCAATTGCGGGTACAAAAATACCGCGGACCCATTGAAGCATTACAAGGAGATGATAACGCCTCTCGAATCCGCGGTGATCGGGGCGCGGCTTGCTCGGCTCGCTGACCGCGCCTGTCAATTGGAGAACCAGATCGCCCCTCGGGAAATCTCTTTAAGTCTCCGTGTGGCGGGATGAGGCAGTCTCAAACGTTGGCCTGTTGCCGATTGATCTCGCCGCCGGATCAAGTGGCACCAATCAACCGATGTTCCTCTGCAACTCGCTGAATAGCGGGATTACGGTGCGTCTTGACCTGTAGCCAGCTTTCCGTGGCCGGAGCCCTTTGAAGCGGTATCTACTTGAGACATCCCAGCCTAAAGCCACGAGATAACTGACGTCCCAGGTCAGGGCGATTACCGGGACCCTACTGAACCGACCCTGACTCTCAACACGCCAATTAGATTCGAGCTACCGTATCTGTGTCTCGTACGCGGTCTTTATCCTGAGCTGTTGCTGCTCACCGAGATGGATATACTTGCCCCTTTCGACGACCACAGCTCCAACGCCGAACGCTGCGCCGACTCCGGCACCCACAGCAGCCCCTACCGGACCGCCGACGATAGCGCCGATCACAAGGCCGGTTCCGGTTGCTGCGCCGAGCTTCATTGAATCACTCTTGTACGGCCTCTGGCCCTCGACCGTGCCCTCGTTATCGATCCTCTTGACGTTATCGCCTTTGACGGGCAGGACCTCGATAATGAAGGCATTGAAGTTTGCCCAGCGGCTCTTTGATAGCACGATCCGGTCAAATGAAAGAACCAGCTCCGCGCGTCTCTTTAGGCGACCAGGCTTCCGGTTCTTTGCGATCCGTCCTTCGATGATCGCCCCGCCGATCTCCGACGGCGAAACGACGCGTGCTTTGAAGGCGTCACCTTCTCTGGCCGTCTTGGTGTCAATCTCTTCAAGCAATTCGACAACAAGCTCTGTTTCCGCCGGGATCACGATGATGGCGTCACCCATATACCCGGTCTGCCTGGGGGCCGGATTCGTAATCGTCGGAGCTTTGTTGTTCATCGATACCGGGACGGGAGCCGTGTAAGTCGAATCGTCGACCGGTGTGGAGTCCGACGTATCGTCAAGAGGCTCGTCCTCAGGAAGTGATGCGTCGACAACGTCGTCGACGGGGACCGGGACGTCTACCGCAGGAGGTGTGTCAAGGACCGGCTCGGTGTTGACCTCACCTCTGAATGCAAGGTTCTCGGGAATCGCAGCGTCAAACCCGACCTTCGCATATCCAGCCTGGTAGCCGATCTCAAAGCCCTGCCTGTAGCCGTCGCTGTAGTTCGCAAGCGTGCCGTAGTCTGCGTTGTACGCACGGTCGGCACTCTTGTATTCGGGATGGCGGGAATAGCTTTTGGAGGCATTTTCGATCACGTCGCGGTATCCGGACATATAACCGTCCGAGTATCCTGTTCGATACCCGCGCTGTAATGCGATCTTGGCGTCCTGGGCTGCAACTTCTGTTGTTGCGAGGGAAAGTGAAGAGAGGAAAACGAGGGAAAGGCAAAAGGCGAAAGCTACAAAACTTCTGGCTAGCTTCATGGGTCCTCCTTATCAAAAACCTGAGAAATGTAGTGTCCTCTGAGGTTTATACACTATGACTTAAGAAATTACAAGAGATCAAAACGTTATTTAACAAGGGTGCGTTCTGTACTTCTCAGTTGCCGACCAAAGTTCAGCCGGCACTGATCGAGTCCGTGTGTCAAAACGCCACGCCTACAACGATTTAGCGATCTGGAGGAGAGCAGCTGGATCTGTATTTAGATCAAATGGAGAGAGTTGAACGGGCGGCGGTGTCGCGGCCGCCGCCCACTTTTCCGCAATTGGATGAGTAACAATAAACGCTTTGGAGGAGCTATTTACTAGAAACTCTTGCGGAAAAGGTATGAGGCCCGTATGAAAAATGTGCGGCTGTTGCGCTCAAACCTAGGCTCGAACTGGCCGGTAAGCGGACTGAACCCGTTGTAGGTAAACGTGTCGTTGTACCCGACGTAGAAAGCGGTCCCCGGATTCGGATTCCAGCCGAACAACATCTGCCCCGCCGCCCTTCTGCTAAGCGTATCGTAATCCCATCGGACCCTTGAAAAAATGAAACGGGTGAACTGGTAGGTCGAACGCAGGGAGAAAATATTCGTGTCGTACGCGTCCCGGTTCGAGTCGTTCCTCGTAAGTTTGCTCTTTGTATAGTTGAACGAGATCTGAAGGGGATCGACCGGTTTGTAGTTTACGCCCGCTTCGAAGTCGAATTGATGACCCTTGCCAGGATCGATTGGCGGAATATCGCCCGCTGTGTCAGGATCCTCAAAATACAGGTCGAGGAACTGTAGGTATGGCGGACTGACCCTCCCAAACACCGGGCCCGCTCCGAAGTCGAAATCGAGTGCGTTCCAAATCGAACCGATGAACATATAGCCGGAAATCTGCTTGTTGAATGTCTTGTTGAAGTTTCCGACCCAGAAGAACTGGTGAGCAGCCCGTTGCGGTTCTCCAAAGAACGCCCCTCGCCGCTCGCCCGGAACTCTCGCCGGACCGAACTCGTCTTCATAGATCTTTTCAAACCCGTAGCCCGCCTCCGTGTAGAGGAACATGTTGCCCTGCATCGACAGGTTCACGTTGGCTCCGGCCACGCCACTTTGCTTCCGGCCCTTCCAGTCAAGGGAGATTCTCGCGAACTGGTTACTGTTGAGCCTTATGATCGGTGCGTCGGGTCGGGACTTTGTACTGAAACGGTTAGCACCAAAGAAGGTGTTGGTGTTTGTCCGCCGAGTAAATCCGGCGTCCGCGCGGTAGTCTCTCGATCTGCCGATCGCCTCCAGGTAATACCCGTGGCGGTCGGTCGAGTAGTCGACGCTTACGAAGTAACCGAGGCCGTTTCCGGTCCTGTAATTTCTCTCGTTCTCAAAAGGATCGTAGAAATACTTCCTCGAATGCGTACCCAATGCCTGGAATTTCATCACGGTCTTTGAATTCAGCTTGAAAGTGCCGTCAAAGCCGCCCGTGAAATTCCGGTTCCTGGGAAAGACCCTTGCGGTGCCGAAGAAGCCTACGTTGTGTTCCTTTCCGACGTCCCGCTTCAGTCTGAGCACGGCGAAGTAAGCGTTCTTGTCCAAAAACTCATCGCTGGGCCGGAAGTTCGGGTCCGGATCATTCCTTTCATCTTCCGAGAAATTGCCGGGAGCGTTGTCTGAAGCGACGAGAAAACCGAATGAGTTCTTTCCGATCTTTCCGGTCAGCTTCGTAGCTATGTCCGGATCGACGATGGTTCTTGAATAGAATGGCTGAAGTGGGGACTGGAAGATCTCTGCACCCTCAAGGAAGAAGGGCCGTTTCTCCTGGAAGAAGATCGGGAACCTCTGATTTGCGGTCACTACCGGAGCGTCTGCCTCGATCTCCGCAAAATCAGGATTTATCGCAGCATCGAGAGTGATGTTGGATGTGATCGTATACTTGAGGTTCAGACCGAGGTCGTACTTGACCGGTTCGTGCACGAACCTGCCGGGATCAGTGATGCCCGTCGGATTGAAGATCGGATGAAATCGGTCCGAAGCGGCGACCGACAGCGGTATCGTTCGCTTCTTGCCCGACGTCTGCGAAAGCGTGACGCTCGGAACGATCTCTAGCGTTCTTTCTGCCTTGATGCTGTTAAGACCCGAGATCTTGCCGTGCTTGATCAGGAAACCTGAGACATTTCTGTCATCGGGCATCCACGCATCGAACTCATCGTTCAGACGGTCTATGTTTCGTGCCGCATTAAAGCCCCAAAGCTTTCCTTCCCCAGCCGTATACCGGAGCGATTTGAAAGGGATCTTAACCTCTACCGACCATCCCCAATCCAGAACGACTCCCTTCGACTCCATCACGATATCGATCGAGAAATCGGCACCCTGCCCTTCCGTAAAGATCCCGTCCTGCTGAATGCCCAGAGGGTTGAATCCGAGAATGTAAGCGCGTCGCTGATCGTTATAGGTATCCAGCCAGATCCGAACGTTGTCTTCGCCGAAGACATTGTCCCTTTTAGCCACGGTTGCCCGAACTTTCCCAGGCTCGTCCCAGCACTTGAAGGCGATGTAGAGGTGCTTCTCGTCGTACATCATCAGGACGACGGTCGGCTTGGACGGCGCGATATTGTCTCCGGGTGATGTCTGATAAAAGTCCTTGAAGACTGCCGCGGTCTGCCACAGTTCTTCGTCAACCTTTCCGTCGATGATAATCCCGCTATCGGGGGCGATCAGAGGCACGTTGACGGGCCTCAGTTTTTCGGCCGGCACATCCAGCTTGCCAACCTTGACCGTTTCGGCGGACGTGGGATCAGCAGCTGACTGGTTTGATGATGCGATCTGGGGCGGCGCCTCTTTGTCCGGCTGCGCGAAAGCGCACACCGCGAGCAAGAGGATGGTGGCACAAATGTAAACCTTGACCATAGATCCACTCCTTCGAACCTGTATGTTCGAAGCTCTCAGTTTATGAGACGGCACCGGAAATGGATTTCGGTCAGGCTTGCATTGGGTATGTAAGAGTACAAGGAATTGCCTTTCACCGCGTCTCCGGCCGTCCTGAACTTCTCGAGCGTAGTAAATTGGTACTGTACGGAAACCATCAAAATTAGTTTCCCGCCACAGGTGAAACGTTATGAATAAAAGGAAGTTCCCCGGAACCGATCCTCGCTGACCGTTCCGGGGAACTTTCTCGCTTCTCTAGTTAATGAACATCGAGCTCTTAGGGCGCACCTGAAGTGCACCTTCCTGCTCGAACTTGTAGATCGCCGTTCCCGAACCGACCTTCCAGATTCCTTCTTCCTGTTTGATCAGGCTGATAGGCCCCATCCGGTAGGTCGTGTCATTGACGGCAACGGCATCCAGAAGATCGATCTCGCAAGCGCTGATAAGCGCATTGGCGTTCTCACCAAGTGTGAGGAAGACATCGCCGACTCCATCCACGGCGTGGATCTTCTTGAAGTCACCCTCGAGATAAAGATCACCCTCTACATCCTGGGTCTCGAGCGAACCATTGAAACCAACGATCCGGACTGTACCTATCGTATCCTGAATGTTTAGAGAGCCGTACGAGTCACGGATGTTTATCGCACCCTTGCTTCCGATCAGCTCAAGGTCCCCGGTGATCCCTTCCAGCCGCACTTCCCCGTCCGTGAGAATGCGGAGATTCGACTTTTTTGGGACAAACACCTCCAAACGGACCTTGTTCAGGAACTCGCTGCCGGATCCGCGTGCGGCAGTAGAATTCTTCACTTCGAGCGTAACTTCGTTGCCCTTCTTGAATGTCTGGACCTCAACCTTTCCGCTGTCCTGGTTTCGCTTCAGCCGGGTGACCGAGTATTTGATCTCCTGCCGGTCCCAACCCTTCACATTGACGGCGCAGCTTTTCGCATCGACGATCACAGTTGGCTCGCCCGAAACCTCGAACGATCCGCTCTTTTCCTCGACGAACGGCGACCTTCCCAGATAAAGCGCTTCGGACGCTCTTGCAAGCTCGGCCTCGATCCTGGTCCTCTCGGCTTCGAGGTCCATCGAAAGCTCCTTATTCTTGAGCGCTTCTGTAGCACGCTCGATCGCTTCGGCGTCGATCACGAGCTCTGCGGCATCTTCGGCGATCGCCACTTCAAATGCCTTCATCGCCTTCTCAAGCTCTTTGCCGGAAAACTCGATGTTCGCCTGCGACTCCTTTAAAGCCCGGTCATAATCGCGGTTGATCCGCTCCATCTCAAGTTCGAACCTGGACTCGAACGTATCGTCAAAATCGTCTGCTGTTTTCTGGGGAAGAAGATCGACGACCGGGTTCGGGGAGCCGCCGTCGTTCTTGCGACCGATATCGATCCCGCCGTTCACGCTGTTAAGCTTGATCTTCACCTCGCCGGTTCCGATCCTTCCGTAAAGATCCCTTCCGACATACTTGCCTTTTCTTACGGGAAGGCCGAAGTCGTTACTGATCTCGCCGTTGACCGAATCTGCTTTCACGGTCGCATTTGTATTCGACGGCAGGTCCAGTTTGACCGTGCCATTGACCGTGCTCAGCGCGATTGTCGAATCGCCATTAAGATCCCGAAAGTCCGCGAGAACGGTACCGTTGACGGTAGAAAGCTTGGCGGTGCCTCTCAGGTTAATGCCCTTCACTGCTCCGTTGACGGCCGAGACCTCTGTGTAGCTGGTCATATCTGAGACATCGACCGAACCGTTGATCGTCTCGATCTCTTTCAGCTGGGCAGTTCTCGGCACCATCAATCTGAAATCCACCGACAGCTTCGAGTACTTCCTCTCGTCATCGCCGTCCTTGACCCTGTCTTTCCAGGATTTGTATTTGGTTCGGACGCTGAATTCGGACTGCCCGGCGTCGATCTCGATCTCAACATCGTTCAGCCGTTCCCTCGAATCGGCGATCTTGGTGGCGACGAGCTTGATCTGCGGCGAGTCCCACGCCTCGATGACGATCGAGCCGTTGATGTTCTCGACTTCGATGCGGCCATTGGGATCGAACGGATACGTCTGTTCGAACCTTTCGGTCTCGTCGAGCACAACCGGCATAGGCGCAGACGGCCGTTCCGTGTTATTAATATGGTCATAAATTGGCAGGTTGTTACCCGATGTGAGTACCGAGCCAGCCAATATGAAGGATAAAAACCAGGTCATTTCGCTTCTCCTGAAGGATCTGTTTTGCGAGAGTTGTTCTAAGAATTTCGTAAACTACTTATCTAACACCGCTCCCCGCCGCAATCTGACAAGTTTTTTGATCATTACGTGTTCGAGATCCAGCGGGGTTTCAACGAATTTCGGCGCTGCTTGATCTTAACGCGGCCCGAACAAAAATCGACGCCAGGCCGTAGCCCGGGCCGCCTCCTGCGACCCCTCCAACGAATTTACATTGAAGGTCCGATTTGTTACTTTACTGTGTTTGGTTCCGGCACAGCCGCGGAGAATGGATAAATGCTGAAACTTACGAAACTGCATATGCTGCACGACGCCGAAGACCTTGGCAAGAAGCGAAGGACCGGCGTTTCTCTCCACTGTCATACCGAACAATCAAAGGAAATGCTGGACTTTATCCCGCATTACGCCGACAAACTTCCGATCATCAATTTCTTCTGGAAACGCGAGAGGAAGAACTATCTCAAACGCGAGGGCAAGGGGATCGACTTTTCGACCGCCTATTGGACCCCGCCCCTTCCGGCCAATTCCGTCTACGATATCGAAAGAGAACAGATCGAGGGCGTGGGCCTTGAGCCTCTGGTTTCGATCACCGACCACGACAGCATTCAGGCGAATCTTGAGGTAAACGGCGAACATGGGAAGGATTCGGCGCCGATCTCGCTTGAGTGGACGGTCCCGTTCGACTACGGTTTTTTTCACGTCGGAGTACATAACCTGCCGGAAGATCGCGCTGAACAAATCACAGAAGAACTGCTTGCGTTCACGTTCAGCGGTGACAAGGTCCCTGATGAAAAGCGCCTCCACGAATTGTTCGCGATGCTGAACGAGATGCGCGAGGTCCTGGTGATTCTCAATCACCCGTTGTGGGATATAGAGATCGTTGGACAGGAGCGGCACGAGGAACTGCTGAAAAACTTTATCAGGGAATTTGGTCGATGGATCCACGCATTCGAGATTAACGGCTTCAGGTCCTGGTCTGAGAACAAGAGGGTCCTTGAGATGGCCGACGCGCTGGGTTTCCCGATCGCGACCGGCGGCGACCGCCACGGATGCAAGCCGAACACGGTCATCAATCTTACGGATACGGAGACATTTGCGGAATTTGTGGATGAGATAAGGATCGAGCGTAAGAGCGAGGTAGTCCTGCTACCTGAGTACAAAGAACCTCTGCATTCCAGACAGCTCGAATCGTTCTCCGAGATCCTTACGCTTTACCCTGAATTCCCGGAACACAGAAGACGCTGGTTCGATCGCGTATTCTTCGATATTGGAAACGAAGTCGGCCTGGCTCCGCTCTCATCCCACGGTTGGAAGAAGGGCGGACCGGTTTGGCTCAGAGGAGCGATCTGGACGCTTGGATTCCTTGGAAGCCAGAAGATGCGTCCGGTGTTCAAAATGGCACGCAAACGCGTGGACCGTGTCCCGAAGAAGCTCGAAGACGCCGGTTTCGTGCAACCGGACGTTGAAGAGATTCTGGCCGGTCTGCATCAGTCGCAGTCCTCGGCGGAATCCGCGGGTTAACACGAGACTAAAATTTGATTCGCAATAATTTAGGCGGTCGTTGACCGCCAAAACTTTTTCAGGCCCGGAACCGTCCTGATCTCAAGGGTCCGGGCCTGTTCATAAACGGCAGTAAAGTGAGTAACGAGATACGCGTCGCGTTCTTTCCCGATTCTTTTGAAGAGGTGAACGGTGTCGCGATGACAAGCAAGAGGCTGATCAGGTACGCAAGGAAGAACGGATTCCCGTTTCTTTGCGTGCATGCCGGAAAAAAGACCGAGGCGATCACGGACGGTTCGGTCGAATACCTTTCTCTGAAGAGATCTCCGGTCGCCTTCCCGATGGACGAGGGACTAAAGTACGACCCTTTGTTCCAGCGCCACACGAAACGAGTGCTAAGAAAATTGGTCGAGTTCCGCCCGGACGTAATGCACATCACGGGGCTCAACGACGTATCGATCATGGGCGCTTACCTTGCCTGGAAACTCAATCTGCCATTGATCGGGTCGTGGCACACGAACCTGCACGAGTTTGCAGCAAGAAGGCTTACCCGGATGTTCCGGATCCTTCCCGGAAACTCGGCTGAAAAACTAACTGACGTCACCGAAGACAAGATCCTTAAAGGAGCGATGCTGTATTACAAGATGCCGAAGGTTCTGATGGCTCCGAACAAGGAACTTGTCGAGATACTTGAGAAGGGAACCGGCCGTGAAACGAAACTGATGGCAAGGGGCGTAGACGTAGAGAAGTTCGATCCTGTAAAACGAACGGTGAGCGACGGCACTTTCAGGATCGGCTTTGTCGGGCGCCTTAGGGCGGAGAAGAACGTCAGGCTCCTGAAGGATCTCGAAGACGAGCTCGTCAAAGCGGGAGCCGAGGGCCGTTTTAAGTTTCTTATCGTCGGTGAAGGAAATGAGCGGGATTGGCTTTCTTCAAAGATGAAGTACGCCGAACTTACCGGATTTCTCGACGGAGAAGATCTGTCTGAAGCGTATGCCAACATGGACCTTTTCGTATTTCCCTCCGAGACCGATGCGTTCGGCAATGTCGTTCAGGAAGCGACCGCTTCTGGAGTGCCGGCACTCGTGACAGACAAAGGCGGGCCGAAGTTCATCGTCACCGAAGGACGCAACGGTTTCATTTGCAAGTCGCTTGATGATTTCGTGCGTCACACTCTCGCGCTGATGAACGATCGCGACCAGTTGTTGAAGATGAAAGAGTTCGCACGGAACCACGCTCAAACCAGAAGCTGGGATTCGGTCTTCGATACGGTCTATGATTCCTATCGCCGCTGCATATATCTCAAGAAGAACGAGAAGAAGCTGGAGGCTGCCAGGCAGACATGAGCACTTCGATCCACGAAATTCACCGCTCTGTCGCTGACGCGGAGAATCTCGAGTCTGTCCATGACGAGGAGATCTCTGTAGGAGATGTCGTCCTCAGCCTTCTTCAGCATCCCCTGCAGATCATTACACGTTGGAACTGGAAGTCCGCGTTGATGGGAGCCGTGCTTCGCGCTTCCTTCTATTTCACCGTCTACAAAGCAAGCAAAGAGACGTGGCTGGTGACGATGACCGCCGTGCTCGTCGAGCTCTTGTTCCGCTTCTTTACATCCGGAATATCGGGTGCGCTTGTCCAGTCGTTCCGAAGGGCGAAACCGGCTTGGCTTGCGACCCTGATAGTTTCGGTCTCGCTTCCGGTCTTTAGCCATTCGGTCGAGTTCGTCACCCACTACGCACAGGAGGCCTACTTTTCAAACGTTTTTGCGCCTTCGATCAATAACGCCCGCGAAAGGGCATTTGCCGTATCAGTACTTGTTTCGGTGATCTCGGCCATCTTCAACATTTTCATAATGCGTCACGGGGTCCTGCTCGTAGGGGCAGGTGAAGACACCAAATCGCTTTGGGGAGACCTGAAAAGTGTTCCGTGGCTGGTAATTCAGTTTGTCGCATTTCTGCCGTCTCAGATCCTTCGTTTTATCGACCGCGGCCAGTTTCTGCACGCTGCCGGTATCTTTCTTTCGTTCGGACTCGTGATCGGGACCCTGATGGGGACGTTCCGGGGCAAGTGGTCGTGGGCGTTCGCGACCAGCCTTGGATCGTGGGCGATACTGCTTTCCTTCACGATGCTCGTGTTCGCTGTGGAAACGATCTACCGCAAATACTTCAAACGCGTCTAGTGCCTTCAGATGTCAGCACCGCCGAAATCGGTACATATCACCAACTATTACCACAAGAACTCGGGAGGCATCAGCACCTCCTACAACGCACTTCTTGCCGCAGCGGCGCGCCACAAAAGGCCGATCAGGCTGATCGTTCCCGGCGAAAATGAAGAGATCGAAGATGTAAACGAGTTCGGCAGGATCTACTATGTTCCGGCCAAAAAGTCTGTCGCCTTCGACAAGCGCTACAGGGTGATGATGCCTTGGCAATACATGCTGACCGATTCGATAATCCGAAAGATCCTTTTGAAAGAAAAGCCCGATCTTGTCGAGATAACAGACAAGTACACGCTGAGCATATTTGGCGCGATGGTCAGCCGCAACATGTTCAAATCGCTCGGCAGGCCAGCGATCGTCCACTTTTCCTGTGAGCGGATGGACGACAACATCGCTTCGTTCATCGCCGGAGGGCGTATTTCCCGTTGGTTCGCGCGGCAGGTGATGGGGTGTTACAACTTTCCTTCCTTCGACTATCACATTGCCAATTCACCCTACACAGCGGAAGAGTTCAGACGGTCCGTGATGAAGGAAACGAACCGCCGCCGTCCCGACTGGTTTCTGAACTTCTGCTGGCGGTTCTTCCGTTCTTCACTCGCGCCGGTCGATGATCGCATCTTCATTTGCCCGAGAGGCGTTGACGCAGACCAGTTCTCGGAAGAAAGGAAATCTCCGGAGATCAGAAAGGCGATGATCGAGAAGGCGGGAATCCCGAAAGACTCAATAGTGCTTCTTTACGCTGGCAGGATCTCGCCAGAGAAAAACATAGGCCTGCTCGCCGAAACTATGAAACTTCTTTCGAAGGACGAGGAGAGCGACTTTCGGCTGCTCGTCGCGGGAGCCGGACCGCAGGAAGACTGGCTGAGATCTCAGGCCGAGAAGCATATGCCCGGCAGGATCAAGCTTCTAGGCCATCTCGACAAGGATACGCTCGCCGGTTACTACGCCAACGCCGATGTCTTTATGCATCCGAACCCGAAAGAACCGTTCGGGATCGCTCCGCTTGAGGCGATGGCTTCTGGCGTTCCGGTAGTAGTGCCGAACGCAGGCGGATTATTGTTCTACGCAACGGACGAGAATACCTGGCTGAGAGAGCCGGAACCAGGGGCCTTTGCCGATGCGGTAAGAGAGATCATTTCAGATCCCGGGCTGAGGCGGAAGAAGGTTGAGGCGGGGCTCAAAACTGCCGCCGAGAACACTCGTGAAAGATCGACGGACAATCTGATCGCGACCTACGACAGGATCCTTGAGGACTTCAAAAAGCGCAATGATCTTTTCACTGATCTCGACAGGTCGAAGAAACACGACTTCTCGGAACTTGTGAGTTAGGCGGTCACGGAGTTTTTTCGAATTCAGCAATAAAGGAATAAGTCTTGTAGAGGCTGGTTACTTTCAGGGATCCCGAACCGTTCTTCTCCAGATGCTTCAGGTGCGGGATCAGGTCGGGCTTGTACTGGACGTGAAACTTCTTTAGCCACGCCTGAAGCGCCTTCCTGAACCATATCGGCATCGCCCTCTGGTCGAAGAAATCAACTATCCACAGCGAATGTCCGGGACGCAGGTTCTTGAGAGAGTTCGAGAGAGCTTTCTCCCAGGTCGGTATCATCGAGATCGAGTACGAAAAAAAGATGACATCGAATGGATCTTCGAGATCGAAAGTATCCGAATGCGAGAAATCGTCAGCCAATGCCCGTTCGAGATGAAGGTTCCGCAGCGCCTTCGATTCTTTCTTCCGCTCCGCGTTTCTAAGCATCTCCGCTGAGGCGTCAAGTCCGTAAAACCGCGAATCCGGATACTTCTTTGATAATATTTCGAGGTTCCTTCCCGTGCCGCAGCCGACCTCAAGCACGTGATCCCCTTCGTTGATCCGCATTTCAGAGATAAGACGGTCTCGGCCCAACAGATAGTATTTTCTGGACGCGTCATAGAAGTGCCGCTGAAAGCGGTACATACGGTCCATTCTTGAGTAGGCGCTGTCGGATCCCATAGAAAAGGCCCTTACGGCCCGGCCGTCATTGAAGCGTGTAAAGGTGGAAACCGCCGTAGATCGATGCCCTGTCTTCCTTGAACAACGACTCGGAAAGCTCTTCGTGATATTCGAACCTGTTTCGCAGGTCTTCGGGAAGTGAGGTCTCGATCGGCGAGAGTTTACCTGCCGTACGGAATATCACACGCGCACCGGGCTCGGAACGCTCTGCGATGAGTCCCCATAACTCGGCGATCGTATCCGGTTTCATCCAGTCCTGGGCATCCAGCAGCACGTACCTATCGAAAGTGCCGTTCGGCGACTCGCGTATCTCGTCGGTCACGCTTCCTACCTTTGCTGCTATCCGGTCAACCATGGAACTGAGTAGCTCGAAATTCTCCTTTTTCAAATACTCCGGAAGAGCGGTCCCCTTTTCCGTGTCGTATCGCCGGGCCAATGCCTGCCACGCAAAATAGTTGTCCTCGATCGGGAATCCGGCGGCGAGCCTTTCCGCTCGTTCGCGGTAAATGTCGATCACGGTCCCGTCACCGTCGAGGTCCTTTTTCAGTTCCTGGTATTGCTGTGGCGGAATGCCGAGTCCGAAAAGCGTCACCGGCATCTTGCCGATCGTCTTTATAAGCCTCGAGTCAAAAAACGGCGCTATATGCTCGTCAAACAATTCCTGCTGTTCTTCAATACTGTTCGCATTGAGGACCGCTTCGGGATCGCAACCGAGCTTTCTCGAAAGGCCGTGGAAGAAACGCAGGAAGTAGCCGTTCCGGGAATGATCGTAGATGCCTCTTCCGGTGAAAAGATCGATCCTTCTGCCGCGCCTGATCTTGTATTTGCCTTGCCAGTAATTCCTCGTGTCCTCATCGAGCTCAGGTGCAATGTACTTTTCAAAATTTTCAACGTTCGTCTCTCCGGACCCCTTTCCGAAGAACCGAAAGAAGGCGTCGTAATCCGGAAGAGTTCGGATCGCCGTGATCTTAAGCTGAAGTAAAGCGATGTGATGGCGGTTCAGATCGACGGCGGTTACCGATTCGGGTTCGGCAAGAAGGTAGTTCAGGGCGTTGCAGCCGCCCGAAGAGATGGTAAGTACCCGCGAATCGCCCTTGAGCTCCAGGGCCTTCAGGTCGACCCTGGGGTCTTCCCAGATCTGGTTATAGACGAAAGCGTCGAACCAGATCGAGAATAGCCTCTGAAGAAATCCCTCTCTGGTACTCCCTCCGTCATTTGCGACAGCCTTGCGAAGCAACTGGCTGCTTTGAGCTGAGGACATATCCGCGAATTATATCCCACGGCGTGCCGGCACAAAACCGGGCTTTCGTGTTTGTCGGTCCGAACGTATCGGGCTAGGTATTTCCGATTCGCTGGAGGATCACTCGTTGACCATCACTTCGACCGGATCGATGTCTGAAGCGCGCCAGGCAGGATAAAGGGCGCCGATAAGACTTCCGGCAAGGGCGATCACGATGGCCGTCGCAACCCAACCGGGACTGAAAGTAAAAGGCAATTCGTAGGCGGCCTCGATCCCATACGCCGCCGCAATAGAAACTAATGAGCCGATCAAGACCCCGAGCACCCCGATCATCAGCGCTTCGCCTTCTATCACTCTGATAATAAACGGCTTAGACGCTCCAAGTGATTTAAGGATCCCGATCTCCTTCCTTCTTTCGGTGATCGTGGTGTACATCGAAAGAAGTACAAAGATCGTGCTGACGAACGCACCGAGGCCCACCAATACGTTGAGGAACGTATTGAGACCCGGAACGCGTTCCTGCGCGTCGATCACGAGGTCTCGTGTCAGGTTCACCTTGTTTCCCGGAAGCGCCTCGTTGATCCGGGAAGCGACCACTGCCGGGTCGGCTCCATCTTTGAGCTTCACGAGAATGTAAGTGCACATGTCTTTCGCCTGAAGCCTTTCCTGCATTTCAGCAAGCGTCAGCTTGATCCTGGAACCGGATGGCGGTGCGAAGATGCCCACGATCTTGAACTTGTCTCCGAATATCTCGGTCGATCCGCCAAGAGTCAGACCTTTGTCCCGGAGGTGCCGTTCGTCGACGACGACCTCATCATTCGCTTGCGGCGCGCGGCCCTCGATGATCGAGATCTCGTTCATCTCGGAGAACGGACCCCACTCCAGACCGTCGATCTGCTCAATCCCCCAGCGGGCATCGGCATTGGCGGTAATGTAGCGGATCACGGGTACGGTCGTCTCTACACCTTCGATCGCCTGAAGGCGATCTTGATAAAGAGTACTTACATTCGCATTGGAGCTGGTCAGGCCCATCGATCCCGGGCGTGTAAAGAGTATCTCGGCTTTCCAGTTGGCGGCGCGTTTCGCCATATCGTCGGTCATCCCTTTGGCAAGACCCGTGAATAGCATCACTAGCACTACACCAAGCGCCACTCCGACAACGCTGATCAGCGTTCGGAACGGGCGAGTCCGAAGATTTGCGAGAATCAGATCGACCATAATGCGAAGCGTCTATTTTATTGGATGAAACATCCGCCTTCAATCAAGGAAGCAAAGGAACTAACAGGATGGACAGGATGATTAGGATGGGTGGGCCTTACCATTCGTGGAATTCAGTGTCTCTTACAGAGGCAACAATAATCCTAAACATCTTGTCTATCTTGTTTGTTTTTGTCTTGTATTTTTCCGTTTGAATAGAAGTTACAGGATGAACAAGATGGTGGCTTTAATGTACGCAAGAAACTGAGCCTAATGCAGTGACGCAACAGCCATCCAATCCATCCTGTCTATCCTGTTATTTTCCTTTTCCCGCAAAGCGCTAGTCCGATACCGCCAAGCACGAGTGCGCTTGCGATGATAAGGCGCAGAGTTATCGCCTCGGCTACAAGCACGAGGCCCCCGATCGCGGCTATTACAGGAACCGAAAGCTGAACGATCGCCGCGCTCGAAGATGTATGACCACGAAGGGCGGCGTACCAGATCGAGTATCCGATACCGGAAGCTATAGCTCCGGATAGAATTGCCCAGAAAGCACCTTCATAACTGATCGATACGGATGAAAGAAATGGGATCGCTGCGGCTATACCGAACGGTACCGCGATAAGGAAGTTCCCGGCCGTCTGTCCGATCGGGTCCGAACTTCCCTTCCCCCGAAGGGTGTAGAACCCCCAGGCAATTCCAGCGACCGCCATCAGAAATGAGCCCAAGAGCGGCGGAGACTCTAGCCCCGGAAACACAAGATAGACCAAACCGCCGAGGGCAATCACAAGTCCCCACCATTCCAGCGCGCCCGGACGTTCGCCTGACACCAGGCCGTAGATCAGCATCGTTGCCTGAACAGCGCCAAACAGTATCAGGGCTCCGGTTGCCGTTGTAAGACCTAGATAGGCGAATGAAAAGCAGATCGCGTAAGCGAAAAGAAAGAATGCTGAGAGGACGTTCCCGCGGCGGAAGCGGGTTTTCAGCTCGCCACCCGAAACAAGGATGATGATGGAAAGAACGACCGCGGCCGCGACAAGCCTGATGACGGTGAAGCCCGCCGCATCGATCGTCTCGCCGCCGAGCGCCAGGCGGCAAAGTATGGAGTTAAACGCGAAGCAGACGAGCGCCGCGACCGTGAAAAGGATCGTCTTCAGTGAAGTCTCATTCGATTCCGAGGCTTTCTTTCACGGAATCGTAGTCGTATGTGGTGACCTCGACCGGGTTGCCGTAAGGGTCTGGAAAATAGACCGACCACGAACTATCGTGATCGACTACCGAGTCCTTCGAAAGGACCTGACCATTCCGGTCGACAAGATCCATATCCGCAAGACTTGATACGAATCTCGCAAAATCGTCGCCGGCCATACCGAAAGCGACCGTGCTCTGGTTGCTGGACTTCTCGTTCGGCCGTGCAAAAAGAGCGATCCCGGAATGGCCTCCGTCGCCGGAAACCATCAAAGGCCCACCGTCCGCAGCCCAATGTTCGAGGTCCGCTTCGACCTCAAGCCCTAAAACCGTCGAATACCATTTCGCGGCTTCCCTCTGATCTTTCACGTATACGTGCACGTGATCGATATGCACCTTCATTTCGAACTCCTTATTCTTCCTCGTCGCCGTGCTTTCTTTCCGGCCTCACATGCGGAAAAAGGATGACGTCGCGGATCGAATGCTTGTCGCAGAGAAGCATCACAAGCCGGTCGATGCCGATCCCGTTACCGGCCGCCGGCGGCATTCCGTAACTTAGCGCGACGATGTAGTCCTCGTCGAGGACCATCGCCTCCTCATCGCCCTTTTCGCGTTCGCGCATCTGCTCGACGAAGCGTTCATACTGCTCGCGCGGATCGTTAAGCTCCGAGAAGCCGTTCGCCACTTCCATACCGTTGACGAACAGTTCGAAACGCTCGGCGATCGCGGGATTCTGGGGCGAGGCCTTTGAGAGCGGCGAGATCGACTTCGGATAATCGATGATGAACGTCGGCTGTACGATCTTGTCCTCGACGTGTTCTTCGAACAGCTCAAGCACATTCTCTTCAGTGACTTCCGCATCCGGGAGCTCGCGCTTTACAGCTTCCATCATCGGCACACGCTCGAAAGAGCTGAAATCCAGCACTTTACCTTCGTAGTTCACCTTCAGGCCTCCGTTCGCCTTTTCGATCGCGTGCTTGAAGATGTCTTCGCAGAAATCCATCATCCCGTTGACATCCATATAGGCGCAGTAGAATTCGAGCATTGTGAATTCCGGACTGTGCTTGTACGAGATGCCCTCGTTGCGGAAGTTCCTGTTCAGTTCGAACACCTTCTCAAATCCGCCTACCGTCAGCCTTTTCAGGTACAGCTCTGGAGCTATCCTGGCGTAAAGCGTGATGTCCAGCGCGTTATGGTGCGTCTCGAACGGCTTCGCGGCAGCCCCCGTCGCCTTCGGAGTCAGCATCGGCGTTTCGACTTCGATATAACCGTGGTCTTCAAGATACCGGCGCATCGACGAGATGATCTTCGCTCTTCTCTCAAACACCTCGCGTGTCGTAAGGCCCTCGTGATCAACCTGAAGGCTTGAACCGATCAGGTCCGCGTAACGCCTTCGCAACTTGATCTCGGGATCCTCGATGCCGTGCATCTTGTCGGGCATCGGGAGCATTGCCTTTGCGAGAAACTGTATCTTCTCGACATGGACCGAAAGCTCGCCGGTATTCGTCAGGAAGAGAAAGCCCTCGACGCCGACAAAATCGCCGTGATCGAGAAGTTTGAAAAGCGAGAATCCGGTGTTGCCGTCTTCGAGAGTTTCTCCCGTGTCGTTCGAAACAGCTTTCGCGTCCTGCTTGCGCACATAGATCTGTAGCCGGTTCTTTCCGTCGGAGAGATGAACGAACGCAGCCTTGCCCATCGTTCGCGGCGGAGTGGCGAGACGTCCTGCAACACGCACGTTCCCCATAGCCGCGAGCTTCCCATTGATCGAGTCTTTCACATCCTGCTCGGGCCTTTCGCCCTCGGCGAGTTCCGGGAGCAGTTCGGTAACGGGCGTGTAATTGACGATCCGCGTGATCGTGTCCTCTTCTCCCGTCAGTTTTGATCTCGAGAACGAATTGGGGTAAGCGTTTCCTACGATCTCGCTGATCGCCTCAAGGTGCTCCTTCCGCGCCTCGGTCTGGTCGTTCGACGGGATTATCTCTTCGAATTGGGCAATGCTCATCGTCTTCTCCAGCGCCTGAGGTTTCTTTCTGCCAAAAACCGAAACCGGCCGGCGACCTCGGGTTCAACCCTCGGATCGTCAACCGGACCGCGGACCACAGGCGAATGTTGAAGGTGATTATAGTTTAGGGCCTCGCAATGGGCAATTCATAGGTCATTGACCAGTGTCACTCGGGTATCCGTGTCCATCTGTGTAAATCCGTGGCCAGACTCCTTCTGCGATATCCGTGCTCTCTGTGGTGAGCTTCTTTTCTCCAGCCTTGCTTCCGTTTGTATCGGACCATCGTTTAGTTCAGAATCTCCTAGATGGATCTCAAACCGGGAGACAGCTTTTCGACGGTGCGCGAAGTCACTGATGAACTCGTGCGAGGGTTCGCCGAGCTCTCGGGAGATCATAATCCCCTTCATCTCGATGACAAGTTTGCGGCGGATACAAGATTCGGAAAGCGGATCGCGCACGGCATGCTCTCGGGAGCTTTCATATCGGCGGTCCTCGGATACGAGCTGGATGTTCGCAAGATCGTCTATCTTGGACAGACCTTGAATTTCCGCGCTCCCGTTTTTATAGGCGATACCGTCACAGCGACGGCGACCGTCGGTTCGATCAGAGAGGACAAGCCGGTTGTCACGCTTGAGACGGTCTGTAAGAATCAGGACGGCACAGTCGTTGTTGAAGGCGAGGCCGTCATAATTCTTCTCGATTGAGGGGCCCAAAAACCAGAAAACACCCGCCGGAACTCGTTCCGGAGCGGGCATTATTGTGTTTGTGGAACAAGGAACAGATAGATCAGTAAGCTTGGAAAGGACGGCTAAAGCGTTGTCCGGCGGCGAACGCGTCGTGTCTTTGAGCGGACTGACCTCGACTGCGGCGAAATCGTTGGTACTTGCAAAACTGCAAGCGGCGATCGGAAAGTCCCTGCTTATCCTCGTCGATCTGAACAACGAACTTGAGACGTGGGAAAAGGACCTGAATTTTTGGGACCCGGACCTGCGTGTCCTCACCTTCCCCGCTTTTGAAGCCGACATCTACTCCGGAGTCTCGCCGCACGCAGAAACGCTGGAGAAAAGAGCCTTGGCGCTGTGGTCGCTCGTGAACAACGAAGCCGACATCATAGTCGCCGCTGCGAGAGGCGCCATTGCAAAAACAGTATCGCCGAAACAGATGCGTTCTTCCGGAAAGATCCTGAAAAGGGACTTTGAGATCGATCCCGAAGTGCTGATCGGGGAACTCTCCGAATTCGGCTACCGGCGCGAGGACCCGATCGCGAATGTCGGCGAGTTTTCGATCCGCGGAGGAATCGTCGACGTATGGCCTCCGGGTTCGGAGTATCCGTTCAGGGTCGAATTTTTCGGCGACGTGGTCGATTCAATCCGCGCTTTCGATCCCGATTCTCAACTTTCGATCGAACAGGTCAAGACGGCCGCAATCCCCCCAATGAGGGAATACAGGCTCAATTCTTCGGAGCTCAAGGCGTGGTCCGGCAAAGCGAAACGACGCTTCAGCGAAGAAAGATTTGAGCGGAATCTGAAGGACCGCACCGATTTCGCCACCGACGGCGAGAGTTTCCACGGCTGGGAGTTCCTTATGCCGCTTGTGGATCCCAGAACTTCCAGCATCTTCGATTATCTCGACGACTTTCTTCTGGTCGCCGACGAGCCTTCACAGGTCGAACGGTCCCTCGCGACATACTATGAAACACTTGAGATCCATCTGAACGAAGCTCTTGAACATGGCGAAATAGGCCTTGCTATCGAAGAACTGTTTCTACTTCCTGACGCACTGCGCGAGTTAACAATCGAAGGGCAACGGCTCGAGCTTCGGACACTCGGGAGAATGGCGGCAGAGACTGACGAAGACTTCTCTATGGCGTTGTCAGGTGAAACGGCAGACGAGATAATTGACCTCTTTCCGCATCCTGAACCAAACAAACCCCTTTTTCTTTTTCCGCTGGCCCAGAAGGCCTCGGAGATAGAGATCCAGTCGCGAACGCCGCGGCGGTATTCCGGCGACATAAAGAAACTGGCGTCCGAAATGGCGGACCGGTTCGGCGAGACAGAGTTCGTCTTTCACACGCCCGGGATGGCCGAGCGTTTCTCGGATCTCTTGCGTGACTACGATGTCGTTCTGCCGACCTCCGCAGTTCGGCTCGGCAATCTGTCGAACGGATTTGAGATCCCGGCGCTAGGCGCGAGCTACACGACGGAGATCGAGATCTTCGGCGAAACGGATCTTCCCGGAGTTCCCACAGCGGCGAGCCGATCGAAAAGAAAAGGACCGCGCACGTCGGCGTTCATATCCGACTTTCGTGACCTGAAGCCCGGAGATTACGTTGTTCATATCGACCACGGTGTCGGACGGTTTGAAGGCCTGGAGATGATCGGCACACAGGGCGTCGAGCGCGAATTCATGCTGCTCGTATATGCGGACGACACGAAGCTGTTCGTTCCGGTCGAAAGGCTTGATCTTGTATCGCGTTATTCAAGCGGCGAAGCGGCTCAGCCTTCGCTCGACCGGCTTGGCGGTCTCGGATGGCAGAAGACCAAAGCCAAAGCGAAGCGTGCGATGCGAGACATGGCGGACGAACTTCTCCGCCTTTACGCTGAAAGAAAGCTCGTCACCGGCTACGCATTCTCAAAGGACGCCCCGTGGCAGTCCGAGATGGAAGACGCGTTTCCTTATCAACTGACTCGCGATCAGAAGACATCGATTGCCGAGGTCAAAAACGATATGGAAACCGCGGTTCCCATGGACCGCCTGATCGTTGGCGATGTCGGATACGGAAAGACCGAGGTTGCTATGCGCGCTGCGTTCAAGGCTGTAATGGACGGAAAACAGGTCGCCGTCCTGACGCCTACGACCGTCCTTTCATACCAGCACTTCGAGACGTTTCGAAAGCGGTTCAGCGCCTTTCCGGTAAAGGTCGAACTGCTTTCGCGTTTCCGTTCCCGAAAGGACCAGAAAGATGTGATTGAAAGGAACGAAAAGGGCGAGGTCGATATTCTGATCGGCACACACAGGATCCTTTCTAACGACGTGAAGTTCCCGAATCTGGGCCTTGTCATAGTCGATGAAGAACAAAGGTTCGGAGTCGCACACAAAGAGAAGCTGAAACAACTGCGGAAGAAGGTCGATGTTCTGACGCTAAGTGCGACTCCGATCCCTCGAACGCTGAACATGTCCTTGACCGGAATGCGCGATATGTCGATCATCGAAACTCCTCCGCGCGACCGTTTGGCGATCAACACACAGGTGCTTCAATTCTCGGAGGGCGTGGTCAAATCGGCGATCGAGCTTGAAATGTCCCGCAGTGGCCAGGTGTTTTTCATCCACAACCGGGTCGAAACGATAGAGGCTATCGCCGCGCACGTAAAAAAGATCGTGCCCGAAGCGAGAGTCGCTGTCGGCCACGGCCAAATGAGTGAGAAAGAACTTGAAAGGGTGATGCTCGACTTCATCGACTACAAATACGACGTGCTTGTAGCCACCACGATCATTGAGAACGGGATCGACATTCCGAGGGCAAACACGATCATCATCAACCGCGCCGACAACTACGGGCTTTCTCAACTGTATCAGCTCCGGGGACGTGTAGGCCGTTCAAACAGAAGGGCTTACGCATATCTATTGATTCCTTCTGAGCTCGAACTGACGCCGATCGCGAGGCGCCGACTGAGCGCCATACGCGAGTTTTCGGACCTTGGAGCGGGATTTCGGATCGCTGCTCTGGACCTTGAGCTTCGAGGGGCGGGAAACATACTCGGAGGTCAGCAGTCCGGCCATCTGGACGCGCTCGGATTCGATCTCTACACGAAGATGCTCAACCGTACGATCCAGGAGCTGCAGGGAGAGGAGATCGAGGACGAGGCGAGCGTCGCGTTGAACCTCGGTGTCGATGTCTCGATCCCGGTCGAATACATAAGCGACACGAGTCAGCGGCTGAGAACTTACAAACGCATCTCGTCGGCCGACGATGACGATGAACTAATGAGGATCTACGAGGAGATAGAGGACCGGTACGGACGATTGCGGCCCTCGGTTGAAGCGCTGTTCAGCTACGCGAAACTTCGGAAAACGGCGGAAGAGTTGCGGGTAATCTCGATCGACAAGGTAAAGGAAGGGATCGCGATCAAGATCAGTGAGAAGTCGAAAGTAGATCCGGAGAAATTGATGTCGTTTATCGACTCGACCGAAGGTGCCGCGTTCTCTCCGAACGGCATTCTACGTGTGCCCCTTGCCGTTGGAGAAGATCCGATCGAGAAGGCGAGAGAGGTCCTGGCCTCAGTCGATTGAGTCTGTCGAGTCTGTCGAGTCTTTTGAGTCTGTCGAGTCTTTTGAGTCTGTCGAGTCTTTTGAGTCTGTCGAGTCTGTCGAGTCAATCCAGTAATACGAAATGAAGCGTACGTCGTAAATATCAGACTCCGCCGACCTCAATTGGGGAATAAGGCACCGGACAAAATTAACTGATCAGCCTCAATCGACTCAAAAGACTGATTAGACTCAATCGACTCACTCAAAACAATCGTTCAGCTCGTTGAAATCGCAGATGAACATACCCGGCTGTATCTCCATGGTCTGTTTCCTCACGTTCCGCCAGACAATAGAAGAACCGTAATTTTCTCGTGTCCACCCGATCTTCGACTTGTTCTTCCAGACGAACTCGTATGCGTCCGGTTCATCGAAGCCCTGAAGGTGTCGCGCCTCGTGAAGCAGAATCGCGGCGCGTTCGACATCATCTTCCGTGTAAACGAAGAAATCCGGATAAAGAGTGAGGATCTCGAATGGGTAGTTGGTGGCCGCATACGCATTCTCTTTCGGGACCATCGCATTGAGCCAGTTGTCATTACCGCGGAAGAAGGTGTAGTAGCGAAGGTAATGTACTTCCTTTTCAAATCCCGCCCTGTCGAGAACCTCGATCGCTGATTCGACGTGTGACATCTCTTCAGCACTCAGAGGGCGCGCCGACAGGATCAGGGAAAGATAGAATCCTGCCACCGTGATCACGCAGATCACCCCAAGCACGATACCTCTTCGGAGTAGCCTTTGCCCAAGCGATCGGCTCATCGATTTTTCTTCTGATGCTACTTCCTCAAACTCAAGCAAACACCTTGCACACGATCGCGACCGTGGCAGATTGTTAAGGCTGCAGCGCGGGCATTTTTTATTCATCTGAATGTTTACCGGAGAGTAGAGCGGGCCGCGCAGAATACAGACCGCCTGTTTAAAAACATCAACAAAGCCGCGGTGCTTCCATAAAATGGTGCGGCTTCAGAGAAAACCGAGCCGATTGGTCGCGCATCACAGGCATTTGCAATTCGGTTCCCTGGAAGATTAAGATTTTCAGTTACTTTCTTCCCAAATATCATTAATTGATCGGGAGTATTTCTGTGAAGTTTATTAAATCGATTTCCGTACTAGCGTCGCTTACTTTTCTATTCGCCCTACCGGCATTCGGGCAGGAAACCCAATTGACCGTGATCGATGAAGGCGTGGTTCAGGTCAACGACGTCGTCATCACTCTTTCGAGGATCAATCGAGAAGTGAACAATGCTGTCGAGAGCATGGTCCGGGAGGGCAAGACCCGCGAAGAGGCGAAAGCCGAGATCGAAGCGCAGAAGGGACAGCTGATCGCCAATCTGATCCAGGAAGAGCTGATAATTCAAAAGGCAAAAGAGCTTGGAATGGAGCGCGATGTTGAGGCCCAGATCAACAAACAGTTCATCCAGCAGATGGAAGACCTCGGACTACAGTCGCTGGACGCGCTTTACAAGGCAATGAAAGATAATGGCCTTGATCCCGACGCTGTTAGGGCGACTCTCCGCGGCCAGATTATGAGGTCGTGGGTATTCCAGAGCCAGGTCGACGAACAGGTCCGCTGGTCGATCAGGGATCAGGACATCAAAGCTTATTTTGAAGAGCACAAGGCCAAGTTCACGGAGCCCGCGACCGTCACGCTTAGTGAGATCTTTCTCAGCTTTGCCGGTAAGGATGTGAACGCGGTCAAGGAGCAGGCAAAGGGCATCGTTGCCCGGCTCAGAGGCGGAGAAGAATTCGCCAAGGTAGCCGTAGAAGTTTCAGACAGGCCCAACGTGGCGGAGAACAAGGGCGAGGTCGGTGTCTTCGAGATGGACAGACTTGCTGACGTCTTCAAAGAACCTGTCTCGAAAACCAAGGTCGGGGAGGTTACTGATCCCATCGAGATCACCGAAGGCATTGAGATCCTGAGAGTTGATGCAAAGACTGCCCAGGGTACTGAGTCGAATTTTGATGAAGACAAGGTGGTCGCTGCGATGATGCAGGAGAAAGTGCCGCCAGCCAGAAGAGAATATCTTCGCGTCCTTAAGGACGATGCGTATATCAAGATCGCGGAAGCTTACCGACCGGTCGTTTCACCTTATCTGGAGAACGACGCTCCCGACGAAACGACCGCTAGCAAGTAGTGTAAGATCTTGGAGACCAGCGCCATCCCCAGGGGTGGCGCTTTTTCGTTTTATGAGACTGGATGTTTTCCTAAAATCCAGCCGGCTCGTGCCGAGGCGGTCGCTTGCCCAAGAACTGATCAAGTCCGGCAAGATCTTTGTGAACGGAACGAAAGGAAAGTCCGGTCGCGAGATTCGAAAAGGCGACGAGATAGAAATCCGTAAACACACCTCCACATTGACCGTTCAAGTAAACGAGATTCCCGACAAAAAGCAGTTTTCTAAAAAGGAAGCACCCGGGCTTTACGAAGTGACTTCGGAGATCGAGATCGAAAGCGACTTTCCGATCTGATGAATACTTGATCCCGTTCCGACTATTCTTGTGTTGATCGAGGTATTAGAAACAGACCAAGAAGGAAAAGCGCTACCGCGAAAAACTGCACGTAACCCGTCGCCGAGGCGTAGCGAGGAAGATCAAGCAGGTAGGTCAGCGCCTCGCGGGTCGGATCATCCCAAAGCCTTTGCAGCCAGTTCCCGGAAGATGTCGACGTGAGATTGGCTAGCAAAAAGTACTTTGTGAGGAATGCCGCCACGAAGAGTGCTACGGTCGACCTTACCAGCCGGGAAGCATCCGCAACAGAGAAATAACTCACTCCGAGAGTCCACAAAAAACAAAACGAAACTACCCAGAACGCAAGTCCCTGCTCCGGGATCAGCGAGTTGAACACCTGGACGGAACCGGCAAAGATCGCGACCATTACGGCTGCGTTCGAGGCATTCTTGAGCGTCGAAAGCGATTCGCTGAACCAACCTCCAATACTTATCAAGCCGGTCCGGAAAAAAAGTACTACCAGAATCGTGGCAAATACCAGACAGATCAGCGCCGGACGCGAAAAGATGAACTCACCGGTTTCTGCAGCGATCCTTAGGCCTCCCAAAAGCGCGACTGTAAGAAAAATGAACGGCAACAAGATGTAGAGAAGCCAGTTCCTCTGATTGCCATCTTTGGGAGTTTTTGAAGCCGGGAGCAACGGCCTGTCGCTTTCGGATCTATCGGCTACTTCCGCATTCCCGTGCTCTTCGGTAAGGACTTCTCCGTCGATGACGGATTCGTCCTCCTCGGAACTTTCAGCTAATTCGGATTGATTCTCTTCTTTCATTGAATAAACACGGTCTCAACCTGATATTCAGTTGGCGGAACTTCGCGCCTTTGCGCCTCTGCAGGAGCGGAACACGTCTGATTTTTCTTATAAATACAAGATCTCTCAACGTTGTGGACCTCTCGCCAAGACGCCAAGCCGCCAAGTACCGCAAAGAGAAAACTGACACCTGATCATTGATCGTTGATACCTGAACATTGATCGTTGATACCTGATCATTGAACGTTGATACCTGACCCTTGATCCATGAATGCTGATCACTGCCTTTCCCGCGTCAGCCTCAGAGGATTGAAATCGTCCGCCGTGATCCTGAGACCTTCCTCGAGCTCCTGCTTCAACTCGACCGGATACTTCAGATTCAGGTTCGGATCGTCAGCCTTGTATTCCCGGTCGAGTGCGATCACCTTGTCGACCTGCTCCAGACCCTTCTCGAACAATACGTCGTCATTCGTAAACCTTCCCCATCCCTGCCTGTAGAAGCTGTAGGCAATATAATACTGCGTTGCCGGATCGATCCCCTTGGGGTCCGCTTGCTCGAACTGATCACGGGCAAGGACGAAGTTCTCGGCCCGAAAAGCGTTGAGGCCCTGCTGAAACTTTGCAGAGTCCACTTGATACGTCCCTGTCGCCGCCTTGGCCTCATTGGTCGCCTGTTCGATCGTCTCTCTCGCTTTCGTTGATACCTCGCCGACGTTCTTTGGCGCTGCCCAATAGATCCAGGCTACGAAAAGGCCGTACAAAACGGTAACCGCAAGCCCGAAGATCTGTATGTGCTTTCCTTTCATTTGTTATAATTCCTGAACTTAGAGTCTCTGAGATGTACCCTCGGCTGTCAACATTTCATTTAGCGGCACTAGTGTCGATCTTTACCCTTTCCACTGCTTGTGGCGCCGGTTCGCGGTTTGCTCCGCATGACGCTGATCCATTGACGGTAGTTCCGCACGAATCCGATCCGGGCAAGGTGGAGGTGATCAGGAACGAAGGCCGGGTGGTCCACATCCTAGTCGCCCTCGCCGACAACGAGAACCAGGGAATCGTGCCGGTATCGGCGAGCCTCGGTGACGGATCAAACCCCGATACCAACCTTTACTGGGGAGCTGCATTCGGAGTACGGACATATTTCGGTAAGAGTAAATCTTGGGACCTTGTTGAAAAACTGCCCGGACACAAACCAGACATCCTTGAACGAATCGTATTCCGGCATCATAAGAAGGACGTTCTGATCATCGCGGACGCATACAGGGGGGACAAGATAAGAGCTGCGATCGTGGACACGCTGGCTTCGCTTTCCGGCAGGCTTCGTACGAACACCGTTGTAGAAGGCAAAACGATGCAGATCTATGGAGGCGCCGATCTTGTTGCGTTTGTCGGGCACAACGGCCTGATGGACTTCGATATCTCGGACGAATTCGCAGCCGAGGACAGGAAGGCTCGCGACGCTATCATTCTGGCTTGCGCAAGCCGGCAGTATTTCAAAAGCAAACTTTTGTCGTCAGGAGCCAATCCGCTTCTCTGGACCACGAACCTGATGGCACCGGAAGCTTATATCCTCCACGACGCGATCGAGGGCTGGATTGCGGATGAAGACGATGCACAGGTCAGGACCCGCGCTGCAAAAGCTTACAGCAAGTATCAGCGAATAAGCGTGAAATCTGCTGAGGGCCTGCTTGTAACCGGATGGGAATGATCGAAACATCGGAGCGCAGGCGTCCCGCCTGCATTGCGGACCAACGCCCGCGGTTCATCTCCAGTCTGTTTGCATCTCGACTTTCAGCGTCGGTTGTGAAGAATACGTTCCTGTTCGTCCTCATACTTCTGCTGCCAGTCTCGCTTTACACATCCACGCCGACAGATGAAGACGAGGCTCCCGACCTGATCATCATCAACGCCAAGATACACACGGTCGATCCGGAAGATCCAGAGGCCGACGCGGTCGCAATTCGCGATGGCCGTATCACTGCGGTCGGTTCGAACCGCAAGGTACGACGAATTGCAACCAGAAGAACGCGCCTGATCGATGCTGAGGGAAAGAGAATTTTGCCCGGGTTCAACGACAGCCACGCGCATCTCGAAGGCATTGGAAACATTTTTGAGTCTATCGATCTCGGTTCGGCGAGGACATCTGACGCGTTCCTGAGTGAAACGCAAGGCTTTACCCGTTTCCTTCCGAAAGGCGCCTGGATTCTGGGCGGCCGGTGGGATCCGGCGCTTGCAGACGGTCCCGACGCGCTCAGCAAAGAATGGATCGATTCGGTATCGCTCGAGAACCCCGCGCTCCTTTACAGCAAAGATCCGACAATCGCGCTCGTGAACAGCGAGGCACTTCGAATTGCGCAGATTGGAAGAAATGCAAGCGGACTCACCGGCGGGGAGATCGTTAAGGATGAGAACGGCTATCCGACCGGTGTTCTGAAAGGCGCAGCGATCCGTATGGTGACGGGATTCGCGAACAAGAGCGTCAAAGAGATGAAGGCGCGCCGGATCGAGACGGCGTCAAACTACGCCGTTTCATACGGAGTGACAAGTCTTCAGGATGTTTCGACCGATGACAATATGGATGTCATCACGGAACTTGAGAGCGCAGGAAAGCTGAAAGCGAGGATCTACGAATGCGGTGGCCTGAAGGATTGGAAGAAATATTCGGACGAAGGCCTCAAGGCCGCGACGGGCACGCCGATGGTCCGCACCGGGTGCCTGAAGACATTCACAGACGGCAACCCTGAAACGATCCCCGATCTGTACGACAGGATCCTTGGTGCCGACAAAGCCGGGCTTCAGGTCACGATCCACGCGATCGGTTCGCGTTCGAATGCCTACGTACTTTCGCTCTATGAAAGGGTGATCCATGAGAACGGCAACCGCGACCGACGATTCAGGGTCGAGCATGCCCAGAGCCTTTCGAGCTCCGAGATTCCGAGATTCGCCCGGCTTGGCGTGATCCCCTCGATGCAGCCATATTTGTTCAGGGGGAGCGGACCGTACAGATCCCTCTTGAATTCTGGGGCGCAGATCGCATTCGGCTCTGACGCGTCCATAACTAACATCGATCCTCTATTGGGAATCTCAGTAGCAACGATTTCCAGACGGTCGCCCTCCTCGGAAAAACTGACAGTCGAAGAAGCCGTCAGGCTGTACACTCTAGGTGCAGCGTACGCGGAGTTTCAGGAGAACGAAAAAGGTTCGATCAGCGTCGGCAAACTCGCCGATCTCGTCATTCTCTCAGACGATATCTTCGACATGCCCCCGTCCGAGATCAGGAATGTGCGGGTGCTTACAACGTTCGTTGGCGGCAAGGTAGTGTATAGGGCTGAACGCTAGGGCGAGTTCGGCCTTTCGTTTGTTATAATCTTCGAAAACATTTTATCTGGAGAAACTATTGATGAGACTGATTCTAATTACCCTGTTTGTATTTGCGCTTTCTTTCGGAGCCTTTGCCCAGGACCACGATATAGCGAAAAAGGCGACACCTGAAGACAACGCTGCGGTATTTGACTCTGAAGGCAAGATCAAACGCGGCGCTCCGCTCGGTGACTCCGAGACCGTTTCACTCAAAGACGTTATGCAGAACCCGGAGAAGTACTCCGGGAAATCGGTGATCGTTAATGGATTCATAGTTCGCTCGTGCCAGAAGCAAGGCTGCTGGGCAGAACTTGCTCCGTCGATGGATTCCAAGACATCCATCAGGGTCGACTTCAACAACCACAAGTTCTTTATTCCCCTTAAATCGCAGGGTTTCAAAGCCCGCATTGAAGGCGTTTTCAGCGTAAAAGTCCTTAGCAAGGAAGAGGTCGAACATTATAAGGGAGAAGGCGCTTCGTTTGAGAACGTGAATGAAGACGGTTCCGCGAGTGTGATCTCGTTCCACGCTTCGGGCGCGGTGCTCACGAAGGCGGAATAGGCCAGGTCAAGCTATAGAAATGGGCATCTTTGGAAAGATAGTGTTGGCGCTCGGAATCCTCGGGATACTGCTTGGAATTGCAGTAACCGGGATTTCAGCTATCCTGCCGATCGCTACTGACGGCAGGACCAGCTGGGAAGAGGCGATGATCGGCATTGTTCCCGGTGCCGCCGTACTCGTACTGTCTTTCTTCGTTGCCGTCATTGGAATCGTGGTTATCTTCATCGCCAGAAAAAACAAGGCTCAGTGAGACCGTTCAACATCCGCAACATCCCGATCGATCCCCCGCTCGTGCTATCTCCGATGGCGGGGGTCACGGATTTTACCTTCCGACGGCTTCTTAAGAGGCGCGGCGGGATAGGTATGACCGTGTCCGAGTTTATCTCGGTCGAAGGAATGACCCGTAACTCTCCGCAGTCAAAGCGGATGATGCGGTTTCTCGAAGAAGAGAGGCCGTTTGCCGTGCAGATCTTCGGGGCGAACGTGAAGCGTATGGCAATGGCGGCCGAGATGGCCGAAGACGTCGGAGCGGACATACTGGACGTCAATTGCGGATGCCCTGCGCCAAAGGTCGTGAAGAAGGGCGGCGGTTCCGGGCTGCTGCGAAATCTACCTCTGCTTGAGGAGATCCTGAAAGAGATCAAAAGCGCGATATCGATCCCTCTTACGCTGAAGATCAGGTCGGGATTCTCGAACTCGGACATCAATTGTGTCGACGTGGCGAAACTAGCCGAGCAGTGCGGCGTGGAACATCTCGCATTGCACGGCAGGACTCGCGAACAACGATATACCGGACTCGCTGACTGGGATCTCGTGAAGGAGATTAAGGACGCGGTTTCGATCCCTGTTTCTGGAAACGGTGACGTGACCTCGGTCGAAAGCGCATTGCAGCGTTTTGAGGAAACCTCCTGCGACGGAATTCTCATTGGCCGGGGCGCGATGCAGAATCCCTGGCTATTCAGACAGATCCAGGACGCTCTGGAAGGACGTGAGCCGTACGAGCCGACTCTTCAGGACAAACAAGAAGTGCTTCTTGAGTTCTTCGAGCTGTTGCGGGAAGACATGCCCGAGCTTCCTGCGCTCGGAAAAATGAAACAGCTCGCGGGGCAGTTCACGAAAGGCTTGCGGGGCGGCGCGAAGTTCCGCCAGACGCTTTATCATTCGCAATCGGCGGAAGAGATCCTTGAGAACATAGGCATCTATTTCGACACTTTGGGGCGCGGAGAGACATTCGGCGACGACAAGATCGAATCGGACAGCGATCTTGAACTCGACTCGTGCGACGCGCTCAGCTCCTGTGGCCCATCGGCTGCCGACCGAGTTGACGGCCCTGCAGGGAAATCAGTTTCCCGTGCTGAGGCTTGAGGTTGATCCAATATGGTTGCGTGTCGGATCGTTGTGGCGATGGTGTGTCTTACGGTTGGCCTGGCTGCGGGTGTAAATGCCCAGAAACTTACTGCCGATCAGATCATTGAGAAGCACCTTTCGGCGATTGGTGATCAGCAATCGAGATCTTTGGTCAAGAACGCGGTTTTGGTCGGCGATGCATCGGTAAAATTTGTAACGGCAAAGACAGCGGAAGCAGGCGGACGGATCGCGATCGCGACAGAGGGCAGAAAGTCTTTCATCGGAATGAACTTCAACTCTCTGGACTATCCCCAGGAGTCGATCCTCTTTGATGGATCGGACGTCCGTATCGGCTCCGTTCGCGCAAACAACAGGTCGGTGCTGGGCAACTTCCTGCAGTCGAACGATAAGATCGTCAGCGAGAGCCTTTTTGGCGGCGTACTCCTGCAGTCCTGGGGTCCGCTTTTCGCAGGCGAGAACAAATCAAGGATCTCGCTTGACGGCACGAAGAAGATCGAGGGCCGCGAGACCTATGCCGTCTCTTATTCGATCAAAGGGGCCGGAGGCGTGAAGATCAAGCTTTATTTTGATAAAGAGTCGTTCCGGCACGTCAGGACGGAATACAGTGCAATGTTCTCTGCGGCGATCGGCAGAAACCCGAATGAATCAGCCGGATTCAGCGAGACCCGTCTGAGGCTGACCGAGGACTTTACGGACTTCAAGGCTTATTCGGGCGTCACCCTCCCTATGACGCACGTTGTAAACTACTCGGCCAGCGGACAGAACGGTACGATAGAAATAGAGTGGAGATTCGCATACACCGAGATCGGGTTTAATCAGCAGCTTGCCGCTGATACCTTCGGCGGCTGACATCCGGCGTAGAAGATGAAGATATTTAAGATACTTGCAATTCTGGTGTTCCTGGTTGGAGCGTGTCTGGCACAAGGCGAAGAGCTTTCAGATAAAGTTTCCGATTATCCCGAGCATATTCGTTCGTCAGCTGCTTTCGCGGAGGTGATACTGCGCAAGGCTATCCTCGAGTCGGAACTTGAGGAGATGCTTGTTCGCTATACGAACCAGTATCCTAAGGTCGCAGAGGCAAGATTCGAGCTGGCGGAACTCGAACTGGCGATCGGAAGGCTACTTGATATACCTGAGGAAAAGGCGTCAAAGCTGACGCTAGCTCTCGGAAAACTGCTTGTCCAGAGGGCAGCTTATGCAACCGAGCTGGACGTTCTGAAACGGAAATACAGCGAGTCGCATCCGGAAGTCCGCCGGTCTGCAAAAAAGCTCGAGATCTTCGACAAAGCTGTCGGGCGGATCCTCTAGTTTGCTGGCAGGCAAGCCTCTCCTTTCAAGATCCGCGGCCCGACTTTTGAGACTCTCCCGTTTTTTATGTTCACGTCAATTTCAGTTCATTGCCGGCTCTATTTGTTGCTGGTTTCTTCGTCCGTTCTTCTAGTCAGTTTTCCATCAGACCTATACGCTCAGAGAAGTCCTAAAGCAGTCCTCAGCCGGGCAGAGAAAGCGTTGGGCGACAAGAAAGCCGTCAGGAATCTCGAGAGCTCGATCAAAAGGGGCTTGATCAAAAGGGTGTCCGACGGAGCGACGGGCGAAGTCCTCATCCAGACTTCGAAGCCCAACAACTTCAACATTTCATTCGATATAAGAGGGTTCGAAACGGAGATCGGCTACAACGGGAGGTCGGGCTGGCTACGAGATTCGCGTGAAGGACTGAAAACCCTGACCGGCGACCGCAGCAGAGACCTGAAAGCCGAAGCCCTTTACAGAAATTGGCTTTGGACCGAGTACAAGAAACACAAGCTGAAGATCACGGCGAACGAATCAATTACGCTCGACAGCAAGCCTTCGATCGCGATCACGCTCACCAATCCGCTTGGCGTTTCGATCAAACTCTATTTTGATGCTTTCACAAACATACTATTGAGAGAAGAGATCGGAACGGGCGAGGGTTTCGTGTCGTTCGACTACGCCGACTACCGACCCGTCAGCGGCGTGAATGAGGCGTTTGAGATTACCGCTTTGATCGACGGCAACCAGTATTTAATGAAGTTCGATCAGGTCGTCCACAACCAGCCGATCGGTGAGGCGGAGTTCGATTTTCCCAGGGATGGTGACCAACCGCTTCCGGATATCCCCAAACTTCTCAAGGAGCTTCAGGCTAATCAGGAGGAGATCGAACGAATCCTCGAGGATTACTCGTACAAGCAGGACATCATCAAGCGGGAACTTACAGATGACGGTGAATTACGGATCAAGGACTCGGAGACGTTCCAGCTTTCGTTTTACAAGGGCTACCGTATACAGCGCCTGATCGCAAAAGACGGAATGCCTCTTTCGCCCAACGAACAGAAGAAAGCCGACGAAGATGCCCAGGACCGCGTTAAGGACATCGAGAAGATTATCGCAAAAGAGGAAGAACGCGCGGTCGACCAGTCTTCGGACGGCACGCCGGACCGGGAAGGCCGCCAGATTTCGATCGCCGAGGTCCTGAAGGCTTCTAAACTGCTTAATCCTCGGCGTGAACGCCTGAAAGGCCGCCGAGTCGTCGTGTTTGATTTCGAACCCGATCCCGATTTTGATTTTGACAATGCCAAGAGTTTCCTAAAGTTCTTCGGCAAGACTGCGGGTGTAATGTGGATCGACGAAGAAGACCGGCAGGTAGCGCGGATCGAGGCTGTCCTGTTCGACAGCTATAAGGTTGCTGGCGGCCTGCTTGCGAAGCTCCGCAAGGGTGCATCGTTCACGCTTGAGCAGGAAAGAGTGAATGACGAGATCTGGCTTCCAACATTCGCCGATATCAATCTTTCAGTGCGCGTTCTGCTGTTTGGCGGCGTTAGGGTGAATCAATTGATCAGATCGTACGACTTCCAGAAGTTCAGGACAGAGGTCGAGGACGCGCGCGTCGATGACCTACCCTCCACAGATCCGTAATGCCAGATACCGCAGAATCCGAACAAAAAAAGAGATCGGCGGACGGCGAGCGCCTGTTCCTTGAAGGTCCGCGCTCGAGACTTGCTGAACTTAAGAATATCTTCAGGATCGCATGGGAGTTTTTGCGCGTCTTCCGCGTACTTCATTTTGCTGGCCCTTGCGTAACGGTCTTTGGATCTGCCCGGTTCGCGGAAGGGCACGAGTACTACGAGCTGACCCGCAAAGTCGGAGCGGAAATGGCCAAACTTGGTTTCACGGTTATGACCGGTGCTGGACCGGGCCTGATGGAGGCCGCAAACCGCGGAGCAAAGGAAGCGGGCGGGCTTTCGATCGGCTGCAACATAGAACTTCCGTTCGAGCAGGATCACAACCCGTATATGGACAAGGTGGTCACCGTCTACTACTTCTTTGTGCGCAAGGTAGCGCTTGTAAAGTACTCGTACGCTTTTATCGTGGTCCCGGGGGGAATTGGGACACTGGACGAACTGTTTGAGGCTCTGACTCTGATCCAGACCGGGAAGATCAAGGATTTTCCAGTCATCGTTTTTGCAAAGGATTACTGGGCTAACCTGAGGGCTCATCTGGAAGCGATGGCCGAGGCCAGGAGCATCGATCTCGAGGATCTGGACCTGCTGCTCTTCACGGATTCCATAGAGGAAGCCGCCGCACATTTGCGGGAGCATTCGATTAAGCGGTACGGTCTCAGGCAACGGCCTCCTACTAAGATAAGAGTGCTTGGGGAAGGTTAGTTCAAGGCCGTATCGGAATCGTCATCTCCCTTCCGTTTCTTACGATAGTTAACCTGCGTCCAGCAGCTACTGCACCACCGACCGATCTTCCCAACTCGCGACCGTCGATCGCCTTCACCACATCGCCCGTCTTTACGCCGGTCCGTGCGCCAATGCTGCCTGGACGAACGGTTATGACTTTCCATACGGACCCTGAAAATTTCGCTTCGATTCCCAGCTCAGAGAGGATTTCCGCAGGCGAGAATTCCCTTGAAGGCGGTCCGGACGGATCGGTCTCCGGCCGGCCGACCCAATCAGGATCCGTTGAATCAGCGGGCCGGGCACCAAAGTCAATCGAACCACCGCCCGGCACCTCATCTTCCTTCTCGTCGCGAGGTACGGTATCTCGGCTTCCCTGATCTGTTCTGTCATCGGAAGGGCCTTCAGCTACGTTTTGCTCAGACTGTGCCACGGTATCGCCCAAGGGCGCCTCGGATCCAGTACTTTCGATCGCACGAGGCGATTCTGATGTCTGCGGAGGCGACGATTCGGTGGCGACGCTTTTGCCACGCGTGTCACTGTAAGACGAAAGAAAAGAGTTGAACGCGAAAGCGACGACGAGAAGAATCGCCGCTCCGGCGGCGACTGGAACAAGGACCGAAGGCGTCAACCAGTGACCAAATCCGCTGCTCGACCTGCGGCTCTCGATCTTTTCCCGAAGAACAGAATCGAAATCCCCCGGCGGCTCAACCACAGGCATGGAACGGATCAAACGCGAAAGCCGTTTTTCCCGGTTAAACGCTTCAGAACAGCCATCGCATTCGCCGATATGCTGACGAACGTCCGCTCCGGGTTTCCCACCGAATCTCAGGTATTCTCGTACTTGGTTACACTTCATCGCCGCTGCTTTCAAGATATCGCTCAAGCCTTTGCCGCAAGATACCCCGCCCCCTGCTTATCCTCGATTTTGTTGTCCCAAGCCCCAGACCCAGGATGTCCGCTATCTCTTCGTATGACCTTTCTTCTATCTCGCGCAAAATAATCGGTGCCTTGTAACGGTCGGGAAGCGAGTTGATCGCCTTTCCGATCGTATCGAGCATCTCCCCGCTGACTACTTCATCTTCCGGGTCCGGGCGAAGATCGGGCGGCTGGTATTCCTCGTCCTTGTCTTCTTCCGCCCTGAACAGGCCAGTCAGTGAAAAGACCTTGCGCCGTTTTCGCTTCCTGATCTCGCTGATCGCAAGATTCGTGGCTATGCGGTAGATATAAGTCGAAAAGGCGTATTCGCTGTGATATCTGTCGATCGCAAGAAAAACCCTCACGAATGCTTCTTGCGTAAGATCTACCGCTTCCTCGTAATCGCCGAGCATCCGGTAAACGTAGTTGACGAGCTGGCCCTTGTATCTGGAGACGATCTCCCCGTAGGCGGCATCGTCCCCGTCTCTCGTGGCTTCAATAAGCTCGTGGTCGGAAAGGTCGCTAAAAGACACGGCGGGTCCGGGCACCTCCCGTCGCTTGGTCTCGATGCTGTCCAACCCCATACACGCATATGTTTTTACATCAAAGGGGGGCTCAAGCCAATACGCCCCACTCACTTAGCTTCTTCGGCCCTCACAACAAAAAACAACATTTCCCCGGTCCCCGGCAACGGCTGATTTCCGACCACGGTCGCCCTTCCGATCGGGATACGCGCTCTTTCAAGTGAGAAATTCAACTGCGTATACCCGGTTGATCCCGCGGGATCCAGTGGAAATCCTGCTTCATAGACGATCCTGCGCAATTCAAGAGTCCTGTTCGCACTGCCTACACTGATCGGGCCCAACATCAGCGAAACGTCGGGTTTGGCAGGCTCGCCCGCCGAGCGCACTTTTCGTTCCGCGGACCTGAGGTGAGCAAGGCCACCTACCCCTAGTTCAAAAAACTGCGAACTGACTACCCGGTAGCCTTCGAACTGAAAATTGCTTTCCAGGCCACGCACCGCCGAATCTACGACTGCCGTCATTCCGTCATTGCTGCCGCCGGTATCCGTACCAAGAACGATGTAGAGATCGACCTTGTAGTAGCTTTCAGGATCGGGAGACGAAGTCTGTGCCTGAATCGAAACTGCGGAACCCAGTAGCAGGGCGACCGTCAAAAGCGGGATTCTTAATCTTCTCATCTGTCTTGCCAACCTCCGTTCTTTTCGTGTTTCCGGAGTGTTGCACAGTTCGCAGCTTCAAAAGTTGCATCAAAAACAAAAAACGGGCCGAAGCCCGTTTAATTCCTCAATTGTTCTTATTAAGTCACGCTTCGTTGAACACGAACCACGACTCCTCTACCTGCTGACCAAAGGTGACCGTGGCTATGTCGGTCTCTTCGATCACTTTTCCGTCTGCCTTAAGAACGGTCCTGTAGGGCACCAACGTTCCCTGCGCGTAGTTGTGATCGTAGAAACGCCTTTGGTACTCGACGCCGTCAGCCTCGTATTCAAGAATCATTACCCTAAGGTACTTCTTACTAACGAAATAGGTCGTCTCACGGCCGTCTTTATCCGTCATTACGACAACATAGTAATCGACGCCCATCTTCTTCGTCGATTCCTTGAGCTCGACCTCCGATTCATTCTCCTTATACCGGAGAAGAGCGTCAATGCTGTGGACTATTCTCGAATTAAACTCGCGGACAGCGTCATCTCGCGGAGAAAAAACGGTATTGGAAATTACACCGAAGACCTTGCCTCCGTCGAAGACCATCGCGTACTCGGCATTTGGGAATCTCTGATCAAGCCTGATCTTCTCTTCTCCAAAACTCTCGCCGCGAATTATCCGCATCGTGTAATCCGCGTTGCGTTTTGAGCCATCAGGCTGGAAATAGGTCGTTTTGCCGATCTCGACGGTAGTCTTGCGGACCTGATCAAGGCCAAGCCGCCCCCTGAGTCCGCTGTAGACTATGATCGCGGATTCGGCGATCTGGATTCCGTCCGTTTTTTCTTTGGTAATGTCGATCTGGACCTCAGGTTCGTTCTCCACCTCTGCCTTAGGCGGGTCGTCCTGAGCCAGGACTGGTGTCACTCCGACAGCCAGTATCGCAGCCGTCAGTAATAGAATTCTCAAAAACAAAACTGCTTAAATCTCCTGAAATGAAGGTTGTGTAGTCTGATCTGTGCGGATTGTAGCACAATCAAACTGCGCCGGCATTACCGGCTTTAATTGATCGTTCGTGTTGATGTGTGTGCTTCCGAATGGGATGCACTTGCCGATAGATCTGCAATTGGCGATGATTCGGAAGTATGTTCCACGTTGCGTTGTATGAACCTGAGATCCCGCCAAACACTGGAAATATTGCCCGCCTATGTGCGGCAACCGGAACCCGACTTCATATCGTCGGCGCGACCGGATTCCGTATCGACGATCGCGCAGTAAAGAGGGCCGGGCTTGATTATTGGGAGGAGGTCGATCTGGTCACCCACATCGAAATCACAGATCTATACGAGACGCTTGCGGATTCCCGATTCGTCTTTTTTTCGACCAAAGCACGGATTCCCTACACGGATTGGAAATTCAAGGAAGGAGATTGCCTCGTTTTCGGTCCGGAAACAAGAGGTCTTCCGGCTGAGATCCTCGAGAACAACATTGCGCGGTCACTAAAGATCCCGATGTCCAATCCCAGGGTCAGAAGCCTTAACCTTGCGACCTCTGTCGGGATCTGCCTCTATGAAGCAATTCGGCAGACAGGCACTCCGTAGAAGCTCCTTCAAAGCAGGTCTACAACAATTCTCCGCAAAACTACATCATAGAAGCGTTCGTTGATGCGGCCCAGATCGGGCCGGTTTAATTTTGAAAGGAGTGAACATAAAAAATGAAATCCATCAGAACATACTTGATAGTTGCAATCGTAATTCTGGGGATTTCCGTGGTAAGCGTTAGCGCTCAGACCTCAGGTTCGAGCGTACTTCTGGAGAACAAGGTGTCGAAAGAGCTCAGAAAGCTTCCGTATTACGGGGTTTTTGACCATATCGCATTTGAAGTTGAAGGAAGCACGGTAATGCTCTACGGAAAGGTCCTCAACGGGATCAACCGCAAGAACGCCGAGAACTATATCAAAGATATTGACGGCGTTAGCGAGGTCGTGAACAATATCGAGATCCTTTCAGGTTCGAGTTTTGACAACTCGATCCGCCGAAGGACGGTACGGGCCTTCTACAACAGCGGAAGTCTTTACCGGTACCTTCAGGGACCGAATCCGCCCGTCCGGATAATCGTTGACGGCGGAAGGCTGATACTCTTCGGGTATATGAGCAACCGGGGAGACATAAGACTCGCTAACATTGTGGCACAAGGAGTTCCTGGAACCTTTGGAGTTACAAACAATCTGGAGCTCGATTCCAAGTAGAACTTAGATAAGTATAGCTAATGCCTCGAAAAGACCGGCGAAAGCCGGTCTTTTGCTTTACACCTTTGTATTCATAACTACAGACAACCCGGAATACAAAAGATATAATCTTAGCTAATAATGACGAAAGATAATATTAAACTGTGGCGTGACATGAGCCACAAGGGGGATCATATGAGAACTAAAATATTCAACGTTGCGATCCTCGTGATCGCACTAATAGGGTTTTCTGCAAATTCGCTGTCTGCTCAGACAATCACTGATGCGGAAATGGTTGAACGTGCCGAAATGGAACGACAGGTAAGAAAGGAGATCCTGTCGCTTCCCTACTATGGCGTATTCGACGCGATCGGTTACGAGATCAAAGGCGATACAGTATTGCTAAACGGATATGTAGTCAGGCCTTACACTAAGAAAGAAGCTGCTGAGGCAGTTCTGGACATCGAGGGAGTTTCGAGGGTTGAGAACAGTATCGAGGTCTTGCCGCCTTCACCTTCCGATGACCGTATCAGGGTACGGATCTACCGCGAGATCGCGAACAAGGGGAACTTGTACAGGTATCTTCTCGGTGCGAATCCATCGATCCGAATAGTGGTCAAGAACGGAAGAGTTATATTGGAAGGGATTGTGACCTATGAATCGGACATCACCCTTGCGACAACGGCTGCGAGCCAAACTTTTGGTGTGTTCAACGTCGAGAACAACCTCAAGCTTGAACGCAGGGAAGGCGAAGAGGTATCGTAGCAACTCTCTGAATAGTGATTGGCAAAGCCGGGATCGATCCCGGCTTTTTTTTCTTTGGAGACCAGGAGCTAATTAGATTTGCGTTTTAGGCCCCGATACCTCATCATCACCCTTTTCTTTAAAGGCGAAATCAACAGATGCTGGAACCGGACAAGATAAGGAATATTGCGATCATCGCACACGTCGATCACGGTAAAACCACCCTCGTCGACGCTATGCTCAAGCAATCGGGCACGTTCCGTGAAAACGAGGAAGTTCAGGAACGCGTTATGGATTCGATGGACCTTGAACGTGAGCGTGGAATCACGATCATGGCAAAGACTACTTCGGTCAGATTCGGAGAGTACAAGATCAACATTGTCGACACCCCGGGGCACTCGGATTTTGGAGGCGAGGTCGAGCGCGTACTAAAGATGGTCGATGGCGTCATGCTTCTTGTCGACGCCGCCGAAGGGTGTCTGCCACAGACCCGGTTCGTTCTCAGGAAGGCGCTTGAACAAAGGCTGCCGGCAATTGCGGTGGTAAATAAGATCGATCGCCAGGATGCGAGGCCTGAAGAAGTGGTCGATGAGATCTACGATCTGTTCATCGACTTGGGAGCCGATGATTCGCAGATAGATTTTCCCATTCTTTACGCGGTTTCGAGAGAAGGGATTGCGAAGAACTCCCTCGAAGATGACTCGGCTAACCTGCGTCCCCTTCTTGAAGAGATCGTAAATACCTGCCCGCCTCCCAAGGAACTTCACAAGGACGTCCTTCAACTGCTGGTTGCAAATATTGATTACAACGAATACGTCGGGCGGCTCGCCATCGGCAGGATCTTTTCCGGTACGATCTCGAAGAACCAGGAAGTCGCCGTTTCAAAGCGTAATGGAAGCGTAGAGAAATCGAAGGTGAAGGAGTTGTACGTATTCGAGGGCCTCAAGCGAGAGGCAGTCGATCAAGCCGGTGTCGGCGAGATCGTCGCACTTGCGGGATTTGAAGGGATCAATATAGGAGAAACGATTACCTCCGCCGAGAATCCAAAGCCTCTTCCCGTGATCGCGGTCGATGAGCCTACGATATCGATGATCTTCGGCGTAAATACATCGCCGTTCGCCGGAAAGGACGGTAGGTTCGTCACCTCTAGGCAGATCAAAGAAAGGCTTGAGAAAGAAGTGCTGGGAAACGTGGCGCTTCGTGTAACGGAGACCGAGTCTCCCGATCAGTTCAAGGTATCCGGTCGCGGAGAACTGCAGCTTTCGATTCTTATCGAAATGATGCGCCGCGAAGGTTATGAACTCCAGGTCTCAAAGCCGGAAGTGATCACGAAAGAAGGTGACGACGGAGCCACGCTCGAGCCGATCGAACTTGTAGTAATCGATGTTCCTGAGGAATTCATAGGTGTAGTCACCGAAGCCCTCGGCCGTAGAAAAGGCCAGATGTCGAAGATGGTGAACAATGGAACTGGAAGGGTCAGGCTTGAATACGAGGTCCCTTCCAGAGGACTGATCGGATTTCGCGGAGAGTTCCTCACCGAAACGAAGGGAACTGGGCTTTTGAATACAATGTTCCTGAGGTTCGACAAATGGAAGGGCGAGATCCGCTCGCGTTCGACGGGCTCACTCGTCGCGGACAGGCAGGGCGATGCGACGACGTACGCTCTCTACAACCTTCAGGAGCGCGGCATAATGTTCATACGCCCACAGGTCAAGGTGTATGAGGGAATGGTGATCGGTGAGAATGCACGCAATGTTGATCTGGACGTCAATGCCGTAAAAGAAAGAAAGCTAACAAATATGAGATCCTCGACGGCCGAAGAAGCAATGCGACTGGTACCGTCAAAGGACCTCACTCTTGAAGAAGCACTCGAATTCATCGCCGACGACGAATTGATCGAGGTCACCCCGAATGCCATCAGGTTGCGCAAGCGCGTGCTGCAAGCCAACAAGAGGCCAAAGAAACAGTGATCTCTGCCTGACGCTTAGTTATCTAGGTATCGAAAACAGAGCTCAGACGAGCCAAAGCAAACGCTCCGATCGCCAGGCCGAGATCCCTCAAAGCGACGTCAAAGTAGCCAGGTATAAGCAGGAGATTGGCAATAATTACGACAAGCCAAGCCGATACGATATATGCAAAAAGCCTCGGCTTGATAAATACTCCTAGCCCCGCCACAATCTCGATGATTCCGACGATCATCATTAGCGCTGCGCCGTTTCCCCCGCTGATTTCATTCACGAACGGCGGAAGATAGATCGTCCAGTCGACAAGCAGATGAAGAAACTTGTCAACCCCCGCTAATATCGGCGCTACTGTAAAACCCAACCTGAGAACCTGGTATGCCTGATAGGAAGGATTATCAAGATCCCTCTCCCGTGTAGCGGCTCCTGCCATTTCAGGCGTTCCCGCATCAAAAGTCATTTCGCTCATTTTTACCTCCGAATGTTGTTTCTAACCGATTTTCATGACCGCAGGTCTATGCGATGACCTGCTTAATTCCGAATTCTATCGATTAAAACTAATAAGTCAAGAAATTATTATACTTATTTGTGTAAACTGGCGGAGCACGATAGCATTTCTCCAGAGAAGAGGAATGAAACGGACAAAAATAAGCGAGAGATTCTTTGAAAGTACGAGGGGTAAGATCGTCCTTTTACTGCGCGGTTCCCGGCAAACTGTGAGCGAACTAAGCGAGAAACTCGGAGTCACAAGCAATGCGGTTCGCTCAAATCTTTTGTCGTTGGAAAGAGATGGGTTTGTACGCCAGTTCGGGCTCTTGAAGGGCACACGTAAGCCGCACTACGTATACGGACTGACCAGTGAAGCTGGCAAGCTTTTCCCGAAAGGCTACGACGCGCTTTTGATCCATCTACTGAGCGCCTTCAAGTCCAGGTTTCCCCAAGCGAGCGTGGACGAAGCTTTGGAAGCAACGGGAAGAGATCTTGCCGTGCCGTTTTTGGGCAACGGACTGAGTCCCAAAGACAGGGCCTCTAACGCGATTCGCGCGCTTCAAGAAATGGGCGGTATTGTGAATTCGGAAGAGGAAGAAGGTGGATCTGCGATCACAAGTGAGGGATGTCCTTTTTCGAAGGCTGTATCAGCGCATCCCGAGATCTGCCGTACGGCGAAATCGATGCTCTCCGAAATCACCGGTGTTGACGTGGAAGAGAAATGCGATCGCTCGGGCGCACCGCGTTGCAGGTTCTTGATACCGAACAAAAACAGCTCCAGGTCAAAGTGATTACCGTCTGATGTACTTTCTGACCGTCCGCGGGAATTCCTGAAGGTCTTCAGGGGCAGAGGTCCAAAGCGCCTGGTCACGTATCAGCAGATCTTTCGCGGACTTTCCGTAGACAGCACGGTTAATGCTCTTGTCCTGCTTTATCACCGCGCCCTTAAGGGAAACGCCTGCAAACGCACCTTGAGTCTTTGAGTAGCTCAGAATCGCAGCATCAAGCGTCGCGTTTGTGGAAGCCGCCGTCGTACGCCCGATCGGGCCCGCTGCTACGCTTGCCTCGCCGCCCATCTCGAATTTGTCCTCAAGCAGACCTTTGAGACCTTCTTCATTCATTATCACGAGAACGTAGTCGATCTTCTGGCCGCCGATCTGGAAACCTACACTGCCTCCACCAAGATTCACAAAGGCAGGTGCGCTCCAGTTTCGCCCGATCTTCCGAACCGCTACTCCCTTGCCTCTCTGACCGCCGAAGATAAACGCTCCCTTAAGAGTCCCCGGAAACACGACTATGGCGTGCGCCTTTTCGAGTATCTCTTCCGGGATTGAACGGTCCTTTATGTCCATCACTTCGTCGAACACCTCTGAAGCGCTTTCGACACGGGCTATCGCGGCACGCATTTCCTTGTCGTTCTTCAATGATTGCTGGGCGATCACTGACTGAGTCGCAAGAATGAAAACAGACAGGAACAAAGTAATAGCTCTAAATCTCATATTCGACTTCCTTCTACTTAAGGTATGACTTGAACCGGGCAGGGTTAACTTCTCTGAAGGGATATCTTATCACGCACAATGTCGAAAAGACACAAGAAAGCCCGGTTCACCGTAAATCACCAGTGAACCGGGCAAATCTCAAAACGTTTAGTGCCTACTTCAGATTGCTTTGAGTCTTGTTCTGAAGCTTGTCGTCCCGGAAGTTAGCGAAAATATTCGAGTATCCGGACCCTTTCCAGCGATAGCTTTTCGATTCGAAAGTAGAGAATTTCGAGTGGCTTGTCATTTCGCCGTCCGATCCGATGATGTCCTTCACCTCGTCATAGCTCATCCCTACCTCGATCCTGTTGAACTTAGCCTGCGATATGTCAGCGGATCCGTTGGCGGGCGTCAAACCGGTTTGGGACTTGTAGCTCAGTTCGTCGTTATTGAACCTGACCCTGATCGCGGCAAATTTTTCGCCTTTCCATTCGTAGGAAGCCATTTCCCTGTTTCCGGCTTTGGTCATACTTGTCTGGTTTCCGTCGGAGCCCATAATGCCCTTTACCGCGTCATATGACATTCCCATCTCGATCTTGTCGAACTTGTCCATAGAAACGTCCGCCGAACCGCCATCCGAAGAAGAAGACGTGGAATCGGAATCATTGCCGTCGTCGGCATCAGCGGTCGTATCGCTGTCAGCGTCATTAGCGGTGTCCGTCACGGGCGTCGGCACCTCATCGTCAGACCCACCCCTGAACTGGTCAAGATTGCATCCAAGTGCAACAAAAAGCAGGGCCGCCATTACAAGCAGTATCGATCTATTCATAAAATCTCCTAAGTTTCTCCTGTTGATCAATTCCTATTCAGAAATCGGAATCGCATTCATCCTGAAAACGCGCTGTCGGGCCGTAAACATGAAGATACGGACCCGCGATCGTTAGACTCACTGAAAAATACACACTCGATCAAGGGATTCCGCCATCTGAACAGGTAGTAAAATACAGACGGATAAATGCAGGGTCAACCACAGCCTGATTCTTCCCGCCCTTTCTCGGCTTCTTCTTCCGGTTCGTAATCCTCGTAGCCGTAGGCATCGTCGTAATAATAGCTCCTCTTCGGAGGTTCTCTTTCGCCCTCCGGCTCCTCCCGGCGATCCTCGTCCGGCTCATCCTTACCGCGATGCGGAGCTAATTCCTGATCCTTGGGCAATTTTGGCATGAATTGTTTATAATCCCTTCGAATCGCAACTCCAAACTTTTCTCGCTCTTACAGTTAAAAACAAGTGTACAGGCTCTCGGGCCTCCGGAAGATCATCGGACATCATTGGTCGAAATTTTCGTAGGGCGAGATGATCGTGATCAAGAAATGAAAACATTCAACAAATTGTCGGGATTCGCAATTGCGTTGGCGTTGTTCGCGGCCTCATCGCCTCTGCTGTCTCAGGAACTTACAGTAAAAACCATCATGTCCGAGCCTTCGATCGCCGGCATGCGCGTTCAGGGAGAGGAGTTATCCCCGGACGGAAAGAAGCTGATCTTCCTCTGGAACGCCGAGGGCAAACATCCTCTTGATCTCTACGTTGCCGATGTTTCCGGTGGCGAGCCGAGAAAATGGCTTTCGCCGAGGGACATTGATCCGCCAAAGGACCGGGAGAAGAAGCCCGAGGACGAAGCACTGGAGTATGGCGTAGTAATCGACGACGAGTTCGAAAGAGCAAGGCGGGGACAGTTTGGAAACCTGGAGTGGTCGCCTGACTCCTCAAAGATATTGTTCACGATCGGCGGAGACCTATTCATCGTCAAGCTAGGCGAATCCTCACCGAAGAGGCTCACAAAGACAGAGGATGCCGAGTTTGCGGCCCAGTTTCTCTCACCAGACCGTATCCTGTTCCGGCAAGGCGGCAACATTTTTGTGATCGACACCTCGGATGCGACACTGGTCCAGCTTTCCAAGGAAGCAAGCAATCAGCGCAACATTTCGGTCGGAGGTGCTGTCGTCAGCGACGACAGCTCGATGATCGCGTACACAACCTCCGACGGGTCGAAACAAAGGGCTTTGTACGTCCCGAATTACCTTCCCTACTACACCGCGGCACCCTCATTCCGACGCGGCTGGACCACGCAGGAGATCTATCTCACAAAGACCGACGGGAGCCGGGACGATGCGATCAAGGTAACCCTTCCGAAACCGGAAGGCGAAAGCTACTTCTACGGGATCGAATGGACTTCCGACAACGGCGTTCTTCTTGTTGACCGCGTAGACAAGACACACAATAGAAGGCAGATTTTCGCTGTCACCCACAACGACAAGGAAACGATGTCTTTTCTTGTTCACGAAGAAGAAGACGAAAAATGGATCGGAGGCCCTTCGCGTATCCTTGAGGCCTCGCCGACCGATCCCGGCGCATTCATCTTCGGTTCTGAAAAAGATGGATGGCATCACCTCTACCAGGTCAATCTAGACTCATCCGAGTTCAAAGAAGGTAACGCCAATTCGGACGTAAAGCAGCTTACGAAAGGCAATTGGCAGGTCGAATGGGCGGAGTGGACTGAGGACGGAAACGAGATCGCATTTTCATCAACAGAAGAAAGCCCGCTTTGGAGGGAGATCTACTTCCTGAACACAGGTTCGGGTGAAAGAAGGAAACTGAATTCCGGAGCCGCAGCGGGGATGATGAAGAGTGCAGAACGGATGGAGAACGGAACCGTTGTTTTTGAAGCGTCTAATGTCATCACGCCGGGCGAGCTTTTTGCGATAGCGGCTGGTGGCAGCGCTCGAAAGATTACCAGCACCATCCCGGAAGACTACTCCCTCTACAAATGGAAAAGCCCATCATTTACCGAGATCAAGGCCGAGGATGGAAAAATGATCCCAGCCAAGATCTATTTACCCGATGGCTTCAGCAGGTCGCGTAAATACCCGATGGCGATCTTCGTTCACGGCGCCGGATACCTGCAGAACGTGATCAACGGCTGGAACAATTATTACCGTGAGTTCATGTTCAACGAGATGCTTCGGCGCAAGGGATACGTCGTGCTCGACATAGATTACAGGGGATCAGCGGGATACGGGCGAGACTGGCGGACAGATGTTTACGACTTTTTAGGTGGAAAGGACTATACAGATCATATAGACGCAATCGATCATATGGTTAAAGAATACTCGGTCGATGTGAACCGGATCGGAGTATACGGCGGAAGCTACGGCGGTTTCATGGCCGCGATGCTTGTAATGCGGGCGCCGGAAAAAATATCTGCAGGTGCGGCGTTGAGGCCCGTGATGGACTGGAAGAACTATTACGCCGCAAATCCTTTCTACACCTCCCAGAGGCTTGGAGACCCAAAGAAGAACCCAGAAGCATACAAACGCTCTTCGCCCATAAGCTACGCTGACCAGCTACGAAAGAAACTGCTCATACTTCACGGGCTTGTAGACAGTAATGTTCACGCGCAGGATTCGATCCAGCTGGTCGAGAAATTGATAAGGCTGGACAAGACCGAGTACTTCGAGCTGATGCTCTACCCGGTCGAGAATCACAGCTTTGTCAGGCCCACGAGCTGGGAAGACGAGTACGAACGAATTGAAGCACTTTTTAAAGAGGAACTGGAATCCGAAATAGCGCAATGAGAGTTCTCGTAACCGGGGGAGCCGGTTTTATAGGGTCGCATCTTTGCGAGAGTCTTCTAGCAGGGGGACACGAGGTTATCTGCCTCGACAACTACTTCACAGGCAGAAAAAGCAACGTCGCCCACCTTCTGGACGATTACAGGTTCGAATTGATCAGGCACGATGTAACCCTGCCGATCTTCCTTGAGGTCGACCAGATCTATAATCTGGCTTGTCCCGCATCGCCTATTCACTACCAGTACAATCCGGTCAAGACCGTCAAGACCAGCGTGATGGGGGCGATCAACATGCTCGGAATGGCGAAGCGGGTTGGCGCCAGGATCCTGCAGGCCTCGACTTCAGAGGTCTACGGTGACCCGAAAGTCCATCCCCAGCCGGAAGAGTACTTCGGAAACGTCAACTGCATCGGTCCCCGTTCGTGCTATGACGAAGGAAAACGGGTTGCAGAGACCCTTTTTATGGATTATCACCGGCAAAATGGCGTAGATACCCGAATCGTGCGTATATTCAACACTTACGGGCCGAAGATGCTCGAAGATGATGGTCGGGTCGTGTCAAACTTCATTGTTCAGGCGCTTCGAGGAGAGGAGCTGACTATATTTGGAGACGGAGAACAGACCCGTTCGTTCTGTTACGTCGATGACCTCGTCAAAGGCCTGATCCTCCTGATGAACACGGAAGCGGAAAACATCCATAGGCCAGTTAACATAGGCAATCCCGGTGAGTTTACGATGAACGAACTCGCCGAGCTAGTGGCCAAATCAGCCGGTAAGGAAATCAGGATCAAATACCTTCCTCTGCCCGCCGACGACCCGAAACAACGAAAGCCCGACATATCGAGGGCAAAGGAACTTCTCGGTTGGTCACCCACCATAAGCCTCCAGGACGGCCTCGCCAAAACAGTCTCCTATTTTGCCGATTCAGTAAAAACATAGGAAAATGGCTGGTGGAGCCCGCAGTATTTTTCCGGGACTCAATTTCTAGCCAGAGAAGATTCACCGAATATGAAGACTCTGATCACCGGCGGCGCGGGATTCGTCGGAAGCCACCTTGCGGACCGCTTGATCGAAAAAGGTCACGAGATAACCGTGATAGACGACCTTTCGACCGGACGTTACCGCAATGTTGCGCATCTCGAGGGGCACGAGAGGTTCCGACTGATAATCGACACGGTACTCAACCGGCAGTTGATGGAAGAGCTGATCCGCGAATCTGATCGCGTCTTCCACATGGCAAGTGCGGTTGGTGTAAAGCTGATAATGGAGCGGCCCGTTAGCACGATCGAGACGATCTTCAAAGGCACCGATGTCGTGCTTGAGCTTTGTTCCAGATACCGAAAGCGGGTTCTTATTCCGAGCACTTCAGAAGTCTATGGAAAGGGAATATCCGTTCCTTTTAAGGAGGACGACGACCTGCTCACCGGGGCGACCAACAAGCACCGATGGGCGTACGCTTGCGCGAAAACGCTTGACGAGTTTCTCGCGATCGCACACTGGAAAGAAACCCGCCTTCCCGTCGTGGTAGTGAGATTGTTTAATACCGTCGGTCCTAGGCAGACCGGCCAGTACGGGATGGTCGTCCCGCGGTTTGTGAAGGCGGCAATGGACAACGAACCGATCACGGTGCACGGCGACGGGTCCCAGTCCCGGTGTTTTGGACACGTCGCGGACATTGTGGACGGGCTTGTGAAGGCGCTCGAGAATCGCGAGTGTTTCGGACAGGTCATAAATCTTGGAAATTCGGAAGAGACCTCGATCATCGAGCTAGCACAAAAGGCGATCGAAATGACCGGCAGCACCAGTGAGATCCGCTATATTCCTTACGAGGAGGCCTACGGAGAAGGGTTTGAGGACATGCAGCGCAGGGTACCAAGTCTTGAAAAGGCAGCGAATCTTATCGGCTACAAGCCAACGCGTACCCTTGAGGACATCATCAACGACGTGTCTCTCGAATTTTCAGCGGACAAGGCCACTTCGGTCAGTCCCAACTAGTTTTATGAAACGCGTTTTATTGTTTCCCCTCATTGTCGGCCTGGTCGTGTCTTTGTCCGCGATCGCGCTTGCCCAAGACTCGGGCAGCATCAAGGGCAAAGTCCGAGACACCGACGGCGACGGAATCGCCGGGGTCACGGTAACCGCAAGAAAGGACGGCAAGAACCTCGTTTCGGAGAGCACTGACAAGGACGGAAAATTCAGATTGAGCGGCCTCAAACCCGGTTTTTATAACGTCGTGTTTGAGAAATCCGGATTTGCGGGCGGAGTGATGTACGACGTCGAGGTCCGCAGGAAGAAGACCAACAATCTGGGCGACAGGCTTGTACTCAGGGTCGATCAGGGAACCCTTGTCATCCTCGAAGCCAGCGTGTTTACCCAGAACGGGTTCGTTCTTCCAGGCGCCCGGATAAAGGTAGAGGAAGTGATCTCGGAAGACGAAAGAAAGGAAGTTGCTGAAGGATATTCTAGCCGCGACGGCGATGCGCTGTTCCGATTCCCTGAAAAGGAGACGACCTACAGGATTACGGCGACGTGGCGCGGGAGAACGGCTTTCAAGGAGATCAAGGTAGATGTCGCGGCGATCTACAGGACATCGATCACTATAGATGTTTCCGACAACGACAACTGATTTTCACACCTGTCTCTTTTCCCAAAGGCTGCCGATCGGCAGCCTTTTCTCGTTATGTTTAGTTCAATATCGGTTGCCCCGCGCTTAAATGGCTGAAAGTCGATCGATATAACATACTCCACCGGCTTTAGCCGGACTTCCCGGGGAGGAAGCCCCGAGATGGAGGTCCCATTAACTTAAAACCCCGTGCTGAAGCACGGGGCAACTTACAGGAACTTGTAAAGTGTATTCGAAAAGAAATGATAGTTGATCACTTGGAGATGAATCAGTTGATCCTGTCGGAGATCTCCTCCGTTGCGCCCTCTTCACCGGCGGAATTCACATCGGTAACGATCAAAGGAAACTCCTCGACCACCTCAGTCCCGGCCAGGGTCTGCACCCAGTAAGTCCCGGCTGATGGAAATACCACATTTACAAAAAAGCTGACGTTGTCGGTAAAGCCCCCTGGAGATAGCTCAAGCCTTGTCGGTTGAGACGTAACGACTAGATTTGATCTGTCGGGAGAGAGGATTCGGACTTCGGTTGAGTGGTTACCCTCGCCGCGCCAGTGATTCACCACGGCGAACTTGATCAGTGACACGGGCAGCTTTTCGACCATGATGTTCTGAAAAACACCCATCAACGAGACCTTGTTGCCCATCTCGAGGCGGACATCGTCGCACAATAGCGTGTAGATGAGTCTGAGGTTCCCGTTGTCCATATTCTGAATTCAGCCTGGCGATCCCTCTCAGTTCAGTCCTTGTTCTCACTGGTTAAGGCCTTCGGCAATTCTGACCTTTCAAAACAAATGGGTCAAGGTTATACTTGGAGACCTCTCCAGTATCCAAGGCGGCATTATGATTTACGTTCTTATCTGCTTGTGTCTTTCTCTCGCGGGTATAGCCGGCCTCCAGTTCTTCTATATGATGTATCTGGAACAGACCGGAAAGGGCTATAAAAAGAGGATTCGACAGCTGGAACACCACTGCCTGCGTTTGAGCAAGCGCCTCAAGATCGCCGAAAGCAAGATTGCCCAGCAGGAAAAAGAGATAGCGGATTCCGAGGCTTCTGAAGATGACGAGGTCTGGGCGGATGTGATCGAGGACTTTTAAGTCGGAAGTCAGAAGTCAGAAGTCAGAAGAAATTAGCACGCTTCTCAGAAATATGGAGTTTGAAATTCGGGCGAAGCCCGATCCCTGATTTCTTACCTGAACTTCACCACCGTCGCACCGCTTCCGCCCCCAGAAAACTCATCGCCATTCCGGAAGGACTTCACGTATTCACACTTCGAAAGCACGCTTCGGACGATCTCTCGCTGGACGCCGATTCCCTTGCCGTGAATGATCCTTACTACCGAAAATCCCTTCTTACGCGCTTCTGGGAGGTACGCTTCAACGACCGCCTTGACCTCTTCAGGCCTGAATGAATGGAGGTCGATGGTGTCTGTGATCTCGATCTCTACTGGTTCTAGATCGTCTTCTAATTCTATATCCGTAGATTCCATTTCCTAGCGACGCCTGTTCTCGCGAAAAGTGTAGGTCTCAATGTCCTCCGGAGTATTGATGCGGAGGCGTCGGTTCTTATCCCGGTAGATCTCGAACGCCTTGTCCGCCATCTCACCAGTGTCCTTGTTACGGAGCCTTAAAGTAAAGACCTTGTTATCGCCCGCACCTTCCATTTTCGCCGGCAAAAGTCCCCACACGTCGTATCTTTCGCGGCGGGTGCTAAAGACCGTGTAATGTTCTTCATTGTATTTGTCGAATCCGAGTACCACGATCCCGTCAAAATCCGGCTCAACCCCGTCGATCGCTTTTACCTCGTTGGTGCGCGAAAGTATCACCCAGCTTCCGGGTTTTTGTATACGCGCCGCCTGGTCCTTTTCCGATGCGGCGGGCGCAGCCGCCGGGAGATCGTCGAGTCTTAACCAGGTAACGAACTTTCGGTCATTCGACTGAAAATAGACAATGTCGCTTGGTACCTGGAGTTCGATCTGTCTCCCATACACCCATCCCATAGGCGCGGGAGAGACTGAAGGGTCGAGCCGCACCTTGTACCACATGTCGTACTTTTCGTTCAGCTTTTCGGGATCTCCTTCCTTGCCTGCTGCTGCGATCTCCTCGTTCTCTTCCTCGTCGGGCTCACTCTCGTCCTTCGGCACATATTCCCAGTCGACGACCTCGAACGATGCTCCGCTCTCGAGCAATAGCAGGATGTTGTCCTCGTGTTGCGTCGGAGTCAGGCGTAGGTTCGACATCGCACGCAGCTGTCCGGTCGCCTGAGGTGGAAGCGCCTGGTCCTGTGCGGCGAGATCCCTGGACTTCTGAAGATCGTCCTCCTTGATCACATGCTGGGCCTCGATCCAGCCCTCTGTCTGGTCTTCGTCACTAGCCCGCACCCTATACCAAACGACCCCCTCGAATTCCAGATCATCGAGGATCTCCAGCTGCTGGCCGCGTTTGACTTCAAGCACATCAGCCGCTACGACAGCATACGAGCTGCGGATATTCGCCCTTCGCGAGATAACCGTGCCCTGTTCGATCACGCCTACAGCGCCGAGAAGCGAACTCGTTAGGCTATCGACAATTCCGCAGCCCGCTGAAAAAGCGGCTATTGCGCCAATGAGGGTTAGTAGGAGGATCTTGCGGGCCCGCAGGAAGGCCGAGTTCAAATTTCGTGGCATAACTTAACGACGTTTATTATAACCCAAACGCCTGAGGAAGGCTTTCTGCCTCGAGTCCGGATCATCCACGACCGAGAGGTTCGATCCGGGTGTTTCCGGAGCTGCCCGTAGCCCCGCAGTTTCGATCGCAAGGCTCCAGTCAGGCGGAGTCCCACCGTTGAGAGAAAGCTCGGCCAATGATCGTGCTCCGGGCCATTTGATCAGCAAACTTCCTACAAACTCGTGCGCGTTCTCGCCCGTTCCCCTCTTCTTTGCCTCGACAAATACCTGTTTCATCAGGTCGTCGAGATCGTCTCTTCCGCCCGAGGCGCGAAATATCGCAGTATCGAAGGCGAATGCGGCCAAGACGCCTCTTGAATAGACAGAAGATCCGGAAGGGGCCCATCGGGCGCCGGAATCACCGATCAAGGGTTGCCAACCGGAAAGTGTCACCCGCCTGTGTACGTCTGCGAGCGTCCTAAGGACATCGCGAAACGTAATCTGCTCGAGCTCTGCTCCGGCTATCAACGCCCGGTAGAATATGAAGCCTTCGTAGAACCACGCATAATCCCCTTCGAGCTCGATACCGTTGGGAATCCAAATGTGTAGCAGCTCGTGCCGCAGCTGCTCGTGGATCATCTGTTCGCCAATGTTCCTATATCGTGAGGGCGATGACACTATGGTGATCGTGTTTCCACGAGCCTCGGCCCTCCAGCGGTCGCGGAGTTCGAGATCCGGGGCAGCCACTAGGTTGATCTGGATCCGGTCTGAAGGCGACGTACCAAACAGCTCTTCATAGCGCTTGAATATACTGATCGCAGACTCGAACGCGAGGCGGTCCGCGAACTGCCAATCCCCTTCAATCGCGAATGAAATTTCTGTGATCTTTACTTTTTCAGTATAGGATCGCGCTTTTCCTGCAAGGAAAAACACTGCCCGGTCGGGCTCCTCGATCTCATACCGGCCTTCTGCGATATTGCCCTCGAGCGTGAATGCTTCTTGACCGTCCAACAGTTCAAGCTCCAGGTTCAGGGTCCCTCGATAACTGCCGAACGAAGGGAGCAGGTCACCTATCATCAACAATCCCGTTTCGCCTTTGATCCACGAAACGTGGGCACCTGCTGTCGGATCTTCGGGCGGAGTAACGTCAACCAGATAAGAAATCTTCCGAGCGGGGCTGTCTATAAAAACGATCCCGCCTTCCTGCATGCGGCAATTTAACTCATTTCCATTCCCGTCAAATGCCTTCAGACTGCGGATCCGGCTTGCGAGACCGTTCGAGCCGGCGTACGAATCCAGAAATCGCAGGGACTGAATTTGTACCGGAAGATCGACGCTTATTTTCGCCGAAGCTTCTTCCAGTCCTTCGGAAATGACCCTGAGATGGACAGACTGTGCTGAAACGGAAAGGGCGAAAAAGCCTATCAAGACAGGCAGGACCAGAAACCTCTTTAGAACAAGGGCAATTGACATCCTTGGAAATCGGGAACTAATATAACGGTTAAAGCGTAACCTGAAGAACCGGCTCGAAATTCTAGATTAAAAGCTCAATGAGTATAATCAAAATAGTCATATACACGTTGGCATTTCTCCTGAGCCTTCTGTTCTGGGGACGTTTCTTCTTTTAACGAAGGCAGGTGCGAACGCAGATAGACGGTCCTTGCTCGCTTAATGTGACACGGATCGAGAGACTTAGGTTTATTCTCAAAAGGAACACGCGGTCAGTTCTCGGCCGCTGTTTTCGTTTTTAAACGCATATCAATGAGTGAATTAAGAAAGATCCGGAGAGCGCTAGTCAGCGTTTCGGACAAAGAAGGGATTGCGGATTTCGCGGGGAAACTCGCAGAGATGGGTGTCGAGATCGTCTCCACTGGGGGAACCGCGAAGGCACTGAAAGAGGCTGGAGTGGATGTCAAAGAAGTATCCGATCTGACCGGATTTCCAGAGATGATGGACGGCCGCGTAAAGACACTCCACCCGAAAGTTCACGGTGCACTGCTCGCTGTTCGCGACAACGAATCGCATCGGTCTGCGATGGAAGAACACGGGATCGAACCGATCGACATGGTCGTCATCAATCTGTATCCGTTCGAAAGCACCATCGAGAAAGAAGGAGTGACCGTTGCGGAGGCCGTCGAGCAGATCGATATCGGCGGTCCGGCGATGATCCGTTCCGCCTCCAAGAACTGGCGCGACGTTGCAGTCGTTACCGACTCGGGCCTGTATCCTCACCTGATCGAGGAGCTTGAAGAAAATGACGGTTCACTCTCGCTTGAAACCCGCAGACGCCTCGCGGCGCTTTCGTTTACCTTGACCTCCTATTACGACCTCGCGATCTCCAGCTATCTTGCGGACCAGCTTGGCAACGACGACCTTGATTTCCTTGAGCCGTTCAACCCCTTCGGAAATCTTGCGTTCATTGAGATCGATGAGGAAGATGCGGGGATCGCCTCAGAGACGGAAGAAACAGATCACGATGCACCAGAAAGTGAAGGGCTTCCGAGCCAGATCGGCATCGGCCTTGTCAAAAGCGCCGATCTTCGGTACGGCGAGAATCCGCACCAGCGGGCTGCGACCTATTCTTCCGGTCTTACAGGAGGCATCGCCAACGCCGAGCAGCTTCAGGGTAAGGAGATGTCCTACAACAACTATGTCGACGCGGAGGCCGCCTGGCGGCTTGTGCAGGACTTTGGTGAACGCGCCGTCGCGATCATCAAGCACACGAACCCGTCCGGGGTTGGATTTGGCGGCGATAACCTTACGGCTTACAAACGCGCGCTGGCGACGGATCCTGTTTCGGCTTTCGGAGGGATAGTCGCCGTCAATCGTGAGGTGGACGAAGAGGTCGCAAAAGAGATCTCGAAGATCTTTACCGAAGTGGTCGTAGCGCCTTCATACACTCAAGAAGCAGTCGAGGCGTTCAAGAAGAAAAAGAACGTCCGAGTTCTAACGGTCTCGGCGGAAGAACCCGCAGAATTGTCGGAGTACAGGCAGATTTCGGGCGGCTTCCTAGTTCAGGACAGGGATATCAAGACGGTTACGCTGGCTGACCTAAAGGTCGCGAGTGATCGTCAGCCGACCGAAGAAGAATACCGCTCACTCTTGTTTGCGTGGACCGTTTGCAAACACGTCAAATCGAACGCGATCGTACTTGCCAATCAGTTTCAGACGGTCGGCGTCGGCGCCGGCCAGATGAACCGGGTCGATTCGGTCCGGATCGCGGCGATGCGTGCCGAAAGAACGGATCTTGAGATCAAAGGCTCGGTTCTGGCTTCGGACGCATTCTTCCCGTTCCGTGACAACGTCGATGAGGCGGCGAAGATCGGTGTATCGGCGATCATCCAGCCTGGAGGCTCGATGCGCGACGACGAATCGATCCAGGCAGCGAATGAACACGGAATCGCGATGGTCTTCACCGGATTCCGCCACTTCAAACACTAGGCTTTACATTGGTCAATGACCATTGAGCATTGAGCAATTTCATTGGTCATTGGTAATTTGGCAATGACATCTATTTTGCCCGTCGCTGGCGCTCCGGGTTCCGATTTATTGGCGCACGAAGCTCAATCTTCATGAAATAGTCGTATCCCCAGATCCCCGTTTAGAGCATCGCTTGCGCTGCTCAAGCCGTGCACAGCGCGGCTTTTTCTTATTGAACGAAGAACGGTTGCTACCGCTCCGGGTACTGATTGCGCTCAACACTCCGCAGCTCTCATTCCTCAGTACTCATCTCTCATCACACCTTCCTGTCCGGTATGTTGACACGCTACCGTCTATAACGTATAAAGGTGGCAACTAGGACTTCTGAAGGAACGCTCGAAGGTTTTTGAAACTGAAAACCTTCGGGTTTTCTGTCTTTAAATTGCGTCTATTCCTGCTCAAGAGGCAGGTAGGTCTGGACCTCCAGAAGCGACCCGTCGGTCGAGATCGAAACGGTTCCGGACGCTCCTGTTGTAAGAACTGACGCGCCGGCTGCTTTCCATCGAGCAACCACTTCTTCGTGAGGATGTCCGAACTGCGAGTGCCTGCCGACAGGAATGACGACAACCTCCGGGGCGGTCTTCTTTACAAACCTCTCGGTGGACGAGGTCCTGCTTCCGTGGTGCGCGACCTTTACAACATCGATCTTTCCGCCAAGCGACCTCATCAACGCATTCTCGCCCGAACTTTCGATGTCGCCGGTTAGAAGAAACCTTCGCACGCCGTTCTTCAGGAGCAGAACGACAGACCGGTCGTTGTTCGACAAGGGGGAGCCGTTGTGCGCTTCGATCGGATTGAGCACATCGATCGAGGTTCCGCCGATGTCCAGCCTGTCTCCTTTTCGTACCAATTCCAGCGGCACGTCCTTTTTCCGGACGAGTCTTGCAAACTCCTCGAAGTCGGGATTGGCGGGTTCAAGGGACCCGATCAGTACCATCCCGATCTCAAAGTTCTTCGTCACGTCTATCAGGCCATTTGCGTGATCGGCATCGCCGTGCGTCAGTACCAAGAGGTCGATCGACGAGTATCCCTTCTCCCACAAGAACTCGGAAACAACGGATTCCCCGATCCCGGGCAAGTCCCTTTCAAAGTCCCTGCCAGAATCATCCTCTCCGAATCCGCGTCTTCCGCCGCCGTCGACAAGCATAGTCGTGCCGTTCGGAAACTCGATGAAGATCGAATCTCCCTGACCGACGTCCAAAAAGTGAAGCCTAAGCTTTCCATCAGATTGAGGCTCGCTTAGCGGATGAAAAATGATCAAACCACCAAGCATTGAGACGAGCATTAATCCGGCAGCTACGGCCCTTTTCTGCTTCTTCCTTTCGGGTGAATTAGAACCGAGCTCGAACGGATTCCAGGCCCTGATGGCCCACGCCACGCCCAAGGTGAATAGTGAATAAGCCGCGTAGACAGAATAGAATACCCCGGTATAGACGGGGACCCTCAGATCTCCGCCGGCAAACTCCGACGCGCTTGATTGCAGGAAGAGCCAAGCGCAACTGTATGCTTTTGTAACAGCCGCAAACGGTTCAGATATTGCGTGACCAAAGGTCCCCGCCGACGCGGTCAAGCAGGCAAGCAAACTTTGAACGATAAGACCGATGCCTGCAAGGAGATTGAGGATCATAGCGGCTGGAGCGATCCTGTGAAAATAAACCGCCTGAAACGGAAGCATGCAGAGTTGTATGGATGCGGAAACGACAAGGGCTTCAAACAGAAATCTGCCGATTCCTTGAGCGAAATCGCCCGCGGCTTTTTCGGCATTGGGTGACTTGAAAATCCCGCACTCCCAGATCATCCCGGCACGTTTTATTGCCCACACTCTTCTATCCCAGTAGAGAAGCTCTGCGAATGACTTGAGAATTGAACCGGTGGTCGGAGGGAGCGGCGATGAGGCCGAGGGACTCCACGAACCGATCGAATTGATCTTCGAGAGCAATGGGAATGCGATCCCTGCTAGTGATGCGACCGCCACAACGGTCAGCTGGAATGAGGGGTCGAAAAGAGCGCTTGGGTTCGCCACCAGGATCAGCAACGCTGACGCACCAAGCACGTTCAGCATCGACGTTCTTCTGAAGAAGGCCGCCGCAAGCGAGATGAATGTAAACATCAGGCCCGCCCTGATAACGGGCACGCCCGACCCGCTGATAAGTACGAATCCCCATACGGCCGCACAGGCCGCAATGATCGAGTGCCTGCGCCGTATTCGGAGCAACGAAAGGATCCAAACAACAGCCCCGCCCAGAATCGTGACGTGAAGCCCGCTAACCACGAGCACGTGGAAGGTGCCGCCCGTCCTGAATGCATCCGCCGATCCTTTGTCGAGAAAATGGCGGCTTCCAAGGACCGATGCAATGACGAGACCCGCAGTCGGCTGATCGAATTTCCCCAGCGCGTGTTCGACAAGGCCGTTCCGCAGATTCGTCAAATACGCGTTTAGTCCAAACGATCCTCCGCCTTGTCGTTCGACGAGCAGGGGGCTCTTTACCGTAACGACGGCATCGACTCCTTCCCTGTCCATATGATCGAGGACAGAGAACCCGCCCGGATTGTTGAAACGCTCTTCGCGGGTCACGGTTCCCGCCAGCTTTACTCTTGCTCCGGTATGCAAACCCATTGACGAGAACTCCTCTACGGTTTCGCTGCTTTGAAGGGTTATGTAAACACGGACGGTGCCTGAAGCACTCTTGTTTCGCTTTTTGTATGTATACGAATCAACTTCCAGGTCCATCCGCCTTCCTTCCGGTAGCAGGTCCGGACCTGACCTGACAAGGCCTTCCAGGATCAGGGGATCACCAGATGAGATCACCCGTTTTGAAAGCAGGTATTTGAGTGAGTCCGTAGAGCTTGAGCTATCGGATGTCCCGAAAGAGAATGCTCCTGCAAATGCGAAAGCGATCAGAATGAAGGCGGCGTTCGATCGGGATCTTGAGGCTGGGAGTGCGATAGATGCAAAGAGGACCACGCCAGAAATCAGGATCTGTTGAGGCGCATCGAATTGTCCCGCGGCAAAGATTCCCGTTGCAAATGCGGCCGCGAGCAACGCAAACGGGTTTTCAGAGAAGCGGGACGCGGTCCCGTATCGTTGGAAGCTATTCGAAACCATGTGAGGAATGGCTTTCTTTCTTTTTGTGTCCAGCTAGCGGGGCTGTTTCCGAGCCACGACGAGATGTCTGATCTTGCGGAACTTCTTTTCGCTTATACCCCGCACAAGCAAGATGTGTTCTGGTTTTTCAAACTCGCCGAACGTCTCCCGGTGGGCGATGATCTTTTCTGCAGTCGCCGGGCCGATACCGGGCAATGCGCTGAGGTCTTCAACAGTAGCCGAATTCAGGTCGACGCCCGTACTATGAACGCCCGAAGCCTTCGAACTCTCTTTCGGGGGCTGGACACACGCAGACAACACTGACGCGAATGTCAGTAGCAGCAGCATTCCTGTTTGGAGCAATGAAGGGAATGTGAGGAATTCCCGTCTCATGATCTATCTAGGCCTAGTATTCGCGGCCTTCTTCTATTTCCTGCACTGCCTCGTAGGCCGCCTGCAATACGGGCCGCGCGCGTTTCGAACTGTCCATTTCTCCAATGAAGCCGTCGGCAACCAAAGCGTCGAGAATCGCCGCAGCTCGCCCGTAACCGATTCGCAGATGCCTTTGAAGAAGAGAAGTAGATGCGCGACCAGCGCCGACAACCGTTTTCAGGGCCTCTTCGAAGAGCTCGTCCTTTCTTCCCGGAAGATCTCCGAACTCATCCGTCTCTTCCTCGTCCTGGGTGATCGTCTCGTCGTACTCGGGAGATGCCTGAGCCTTGATGTGTTCGACGATCTTGCGGATCTCTTTTTCATCGACATATGCACCGTGTACGCGCACGAGTTGTGAAGTAGCGGGCGGCAGGAACAGCATGTCCCCTCGGCCAAGCAGCCTCTCGGCGCCGTTCGCATCGATGATCGTGCGGGAATCGATCTTCGAAGATACGCGGAACGAGATGCGCGCCGGAAAGTTTGCCTTTATCAGTCCGGTTATCACGTCGACTGAAGGCCTTTGCGTAGCAAGTACAAGATGGATGCCGACGGCGCGGGCCATTTGAGCCAGACGCGTGATCGATTCCTCGACCTCTTTGCCGGAGACCATCATCAGGTCGGCAAGCTCGTCGATGATGATCACGATGTAGGGCAAAGGCTTGTGCGGATTTCCTTCCTCGTCGAACTTCTCGAGCGAATTTCGGCGGTCGACCTCGGAGTTGTAGCCGTCGATATTTCGAACACCCCAGCCCGCCAGGTCCTTATAGCGCCTTTCCATTTCAACGACCGCCCATTTCAATGCCGTCGATGCTCGCTTGGGTTCGGTAATGATCGGCGTAGCAAGATGCGGAATGTCCGCATAGACGCCAAGTTCGAGCCGTTTCGGATCGACCATGATGAACTTCACCTGGTCGGGGCGGGCTTTATAAAGAATCGATACAATCAGCGAATTGACGCCGACCGACTTGCCCGCACCGGTAGCTCCGGCGATCAGGAGGTGCGGCATCTTTGCGAGATCGGCGATCTGCCTTGCGCCATCGATCTTCTTCCCTAGCCCGATCGTCAAAAGAGATCTCGAATCCTTGAACTTCTCCGACTCGATTACGTCGCGGAGAAAGATCGTCTCCCGTTCGTCATTCGGAACCTCGATCCCGACATATGCAGTGCCTGGGATTCGCTCTATCATTATCGATTCCGCTTCGAGCGCCAGGCACAGGTCGTCCGCAAGACCGGTCACACGAGCATACTTGACGCCCGCATCAGGCTTGAATTCATATGTAGTAACTACGGGACCTAGACCTATCTGATCGACCTTGCCGGAAACCTTGAACTCGGACGCCTTTTCCTCGACCTCATGGGCTTTCGCCCTAAGGGCCTTTTCATCATGTTTCAGTTTTGGCGCCGGTACGGTAAGAAAATCGACCGATGGAAGCTCATACGCTTCCGGCAATCCGTCCTTTTCTTCCTCCTCCAAGGCCGCTTTTGCCGCAGCGCCTCCATTTGAAGACAAAGGCCCGGATGCACCAACCGAAGCCCCTGCGCCTGCAGCGGTAGCCTTCTCCGCATCTGCCGAGTCGGAAATATCGATCGGCTTGAACACATCCGAATCGTCTGCGAACAAAGGCTCGTCTGGCTCAGGTTCTGTCCGACTTGCTTCACCTGTCGAGATCGCGGGAACCGATCCCTTTTTCGAAACTTTCGCTACGTTCGCAGCCGGTGCCGCTTTTGCACTGGCTTCCTTTATTGCCCTTCGCTTTTCTCTCCATTCACCAAAGCGAATTCTAAAGTTACCCGCGGCCAGCTGGAGGCTTTCGAAGAGCGAAGAATAGGAAAAGCTCGTAATTAAGACCATCGATGCCAGCAACAGAGCCGCGAACACGATGCCTGTGCCGATGTCGTTAAGAAGCGATGCCGATACTGCGTATAGAGCGGCTCCCGTGATCCCGCCGTAAAACCCGAAGAGGGTAAGCAGCGCAGCGGCCGCAAAAACAAACAGCAGCACGCCGGTAATTCTTGTAAAGCTGGTATGAACAGTCCTCGACATTAAATATCGAACGCCGAAGATGACCAGTATGACCGGGATCAGGTATGCGACGCCGCCGATCGTCTGGAACAGGATATCGGCTATCAGCGAACCGATCGGCCCGATCCAGTTAGAGGTCTCGAGTGAACTGCTTGTGTTGAGGTTCCAGTCGTTCGGAGAGGCGCTGAAAAGACACAGGAAGATCAGAACCGCCAGCGCGAGGAGGACGATCCCGATGAACTCGTTTAGATATGACGGTTTCTGCGAGGAGGTGTTTTTCTTACTGCGAACGGCCATTCTTTAGAAGGTCCGGGGGTCGGATAGGGCTTATCATACACCAAAAGCAGTGTGACGATAAGATAACGACTGCGAAAGGCGGCTGGTTCAACCTCTGGACTTTCGGTAAAGGAGAAAATCCTTAATAAAGGGATCGATGTCGCCATCAAGAACCGAGTCGACGTCGGACTCCTCCAATTTTGTACGGGTGTCCTTTACAAGCCTGTACGGATGAAGCACGTAATTGCGAATCTGGGATCCGAACGAAATGTCCTGTTTGCTTTCTTCAAGTTCTGCCGCCTCGGCTCTTCGCTTTTCGAGCTCGACCTCGTAAAGCCTTGAACGAAGCACCTGCATCGCCACCTGGCGGTTTTGAATCTGTGAACGCTGGTTTTGACAGGTCACCACGATCCCTGTCGGAATGTGCGTGATGCGCACCGCGGAATCCGTTGTGTTGACGTGCTGGCCTCCGGCACCGGTCGAACGGTAGGTGTCGACGCGAAGGTCCTTCTCCTGAATGTCGACCTCGATGTCGTCGTCGATCTCGGGCGATACGAAGAACGAAGCGAAAGAAGTCTCCCGGCTTCCGCCGGAATTGAACGGAGAGATCCTGACAAGCCTGTGAACGCCGGCTTCCCCTGCAAGGAGACCGTACGCATAGTCGCCCTCTACCCGAAACGTCGCTGACTTGATTCCTGCCTCGCTTCCGGACTGTTCATCAAGTATTTCTACCTTGAAATCCTTCCTTTCCGCCCACCGCAAATACATCCGCATCAGCATCTGTGCCCAATCCTGAGCGTCGGTCCCGCCCGCGCCAGCCTGGATCGAACAAATGGCGTTGTTCGGGTCGCTCTCACCGGAGAGTAGCGCTTCCGTCTCAGCTTCGTCGACATCCCTTTCGAGATCTATAACCAGCTCTTCAAGTTCTTTCTTTGACGCCGGGTCGGTTTCTGCGAACTCGGTCAGGACCTCGACGTCCGAAAGCTGGGTCTCGAACCCGGACTGCCGTTCAAGCGATTTCTCGATACGGCTGCGCTTTTGAACGATCTTCTGCGCACGCTCCTGGTCATTCCAGAAATCGGGTTCGGCGATCTGTTCTTCGAGTGCTTTTAACTCCTTTTCTCTGGCAGGCGCGTCAAAGAAACCTCCCGAGCTGGGAGACCTTGCTCCTGATCTCTTCGTATCTGGTTTGAATATCGCTGAGTTCCATATGTGATGATTCCGAAACCGGACTAAAGTCGTAATTTTACAACAGAAAGCACTGAACTAAGGAACGCGCTTTCTTCGTCCGCTGACCGTTGCGAAGACGACGAGACCCACAGAAACCAAAACACAGAGGATCGAAAACCACTCTCCGGCCAAGACGTAAAAAGTTTGCCCCCTGCTTACTTTTTTCACCGGCCAATGCCTTACAGCTTCCGTGTAGGTATCGGCGCGGTCCGATATCTTGCCGTGTTGGTCGATCATCGCGGTCACACCGACATTCGTAACGCGCAGGACCGGCCTTCCCGTCTCAACCGCACGAAAGACCGCATTTGCGAGGTGCTGGCGAAGTACAGGGGTTGGACCCAGGTATCCGTCATTGGTCATCTCGATGATCAGGTCGGCGCCGTTCCTCGCGTATTCTGCCGAGAGGGAACCGAAGTGCGATTCAAAACAGATCATCACACCCGCTTTCCCTCCCCCGAGATCGAACAGGTCATACTCGCTTCCATGAGAGAATCGGCCGACCATCGGGGGTATCAACCCTTGTGCGAATTCCGGAAGCGGTACGAATTCGCCAAACGGAAGAAGGTGGATCTTGTCGTATTGCCGGACCATTCCTCCGTCGGGGCCGACAAGAACGGCGGAGTTAAAGAAACCCCGTTCCCTCGACGGGTCAGGCTCGGCTGAGTTGAAAAGCACGGATACCTGATTATTCCTTGCAAAACCGTCTATGTAGTCCTTGAATTCCGGATCAAGCGCGTACTGAAAGTTCATCGGAGACTCGGGAAGCACGACCGTGACCGGCCGCTCTCGATTCTCGATCTTTCCAAGCTCGCTTTCCGCCAGATCGGTCTGTCGTTTCCTTAAAGCCCGCCACTTTGAAAAATCGAGGCCCGACATAGGAACATTCGGCTGAACAGCGATTATCTCCGAAACGACAGGATCGCCCTCAAAATCGGTTTGCTTCTGCGAAAGCAGAGAAGGTGCCAGAGAAAGCCCGGGCAGAAGGAGCAACAGAAACACTGTGATCAGCGTGCGAGGCCGGAACGAAGCTTTGTCCGACTTCCAGTCGATCACTGATTCTATTGCAAAAACCGCCAATGCACTGGCAAGGACAACAACGAATCCTGTCAGCGCTACACCGCCGATGGAGGCGTTCTGGATCAAATTCGGATTGAAAGCCTGAGAGTAACCAACTGCATTCCAGTTGTTCCCCGTCAGCCAACAACGGGCAAACTCGAAGGCGATCCATATGAACGGAGCGGAAAGAACAGCGGCCGCGCCAAATGCGCGGCGGACCAGACCGTAGATGAGTCCGAAGAATCCCGAAAACACTCCGGCTGCGGCGGTCGCGCCGAGCAGGAGTAAGTATGTGGGGATGACCGGAAAGCCCGCGTAAGTGATCGGGGCGAATGTGAGCCACCAGCAGGTGATAAAAAAGAATACGGTGCCAAACAACCAGCCTGCCAGGAACGTCGCCAGGTGCCTCTCCTTTTCGAGCATGATCGCGAACAGAAACGGGATAAAAGCGATCCACGCAAGAAGTGATATCTCGAAGTCGGGGAACGAGAGTGCCAGCAAGACTGATGATGCCACTGAGAGAACCAATGAGGCCGGACGGGGAAGCCCGGACAAGACCTTGCTGAAAAAGTTCACCAGCTGATTTTAACAAAACAGGTCCCAACAGTAATCCGTTCAGAGTGACATCATTCATTCTGAAAGACCTGTCAAAATGAGTGACTCATTCAAATTTTGTCATCGGATTCGTGCCACTTTTTGTCATCAGCCCTCAATGCAAGTGTTTTAGTGGCTTTTTCCATACTCACGGACTGATCTGTTGATTGCCGAACAATGCAATCTGATCGAAGGGTCTTCGTATCAGCTAACATATTCCGTAATAAGGCGTTTAAAAGGAGGAAAGCCTGGCTCTTTAGCCAGGCTCATAATAGGAAGGACAACTGAAGGAACGCTCGGAAGGTGGTCAAGCGCAGTGGCAAACCACGCTCGGAGAAGTGATGGCGGCGGGGTCTTGATTATTTTTATCAAGCTAGCCGGTCAAAGGTATTGCAGTCTGCGTGCCACAAATCCACTGACTGCGAAAAACATGCAGATCTTGTCTCAGAGCCGGGCAATGACCCGGGCGAGAGAACCCCTTAAACAAGAAAAGCCGGTTCCCGCAAAGGAGAACCGGCCGGACCAAATCAGATCAGATCGGATGCTTAAATTACACGATATGGTCTATTATCGAGAGCATCTCTCGACCTGTCTTTCGAACGCGATCGCCTCTTCATCGTCGGCGTCGATCTCAAGAGACGATCGCGAGTAGTTCTTCGCTTGAAGGCAATCGCCCTTCTGCATATAGATCCTGCCAAGATATACGTGCGCTTCTACAAGCGCATTCTTCCAGAAAAGCGCTGTCTTAAAAGAACTCAGAGCCTGCTCGACGTCGCCCCGGCGAAGGTGGATCTTTCCAAGAAGCAGATAACTTTCCGCGCTCATAGGCTCCTGCACGAGGATCCGCCGCAAGACTTCCATCGCTCGTTCATCCCGGCCGGCGTCGTAATGCGACTGCGCGGAAGCCAGGAGCTGTTCAGTTTCGTTCGGGACGGACCGCGTTACAGGCGCCTGTTCGCGCACGAAAACGACGCTGACGAACTCGCGGCGAGTCGGCCATTTCACGCGCAAAATGAATCCGCCAAGATTACCCTTTTTCCATTCGCTCTCGAGTTCAGCGTATCTGTTTCCGGAAGCAAGCAGACGGCGCGCCTGATCGTCAGTAGCCAGAGCGGCTGAAGCGCCGGTCTTCTCTAGGGACTTGGCAAGCAGGAACTGAGCTTCCCCGTCCCCGGGATCTTGCTCCAGAACCTCGCGAAAGGCGTCAGCTGCCTGTGCAAAGTTCTCCTGGAGCATCAGCGCAAAACCGTAATTGAACTTCGACGAGGTTCCAACGGTTTCCGAATCCGCTGCCCTTTCGAGAAAGCCTATTCCCTCAACAAGAAACTTTGCAGCTTTTTTCTCATCCTTCGCTTCCCGGCGGGAAGCTTCTACCGAAATCGCCCCGATCGTGTTGTACACGCTCGTCAGCTTTAGGTCTTCAGCGAGCGGGCTCAATACTGCGAGGGCCTGCTCGTAATCTTCCTGCTGCCAGCGAACAAGTCCCGAATAAAAAGCTGCTTCCGGATACAGTGGGCTTTCGGAATTGATCATCGAGAAAAAAGTTAGCGAATCGTCATACTCCTTCGCATCCAGATAGAGATGGCCGAGTTCGACCGCCGGATCTGCATAAACCCCGCCGTCGGTTTCCTCGGCGTAGATACGTATCGCGTTCTTAAGGAAGTTTGCGCGTGTATTTCCATCGGCAACCGGCGTCAGCAATCCCTTAATGTATGCCTCAAAAGCCCTCGCCGGGACCTTGGTCGCGAGTTCGATGAAATGATTCTGGGGATATTCGAGGGCCTTGTCTCGCTGGTAGAGCACCTGGTAAGCAAGCTGCCCCTGAATCGACTGCAGATTGCCAAGCGCATCAAGCAAGACGATCTCGCGGGTCTTTCGGGAGCCGTCTGGAAATTCTTCGTCAAGTATCCGGCCTTCGTTGACCTTGATTATCTTCGCGTTGATCGTGATGCTCGCGGCGACATCGTCCTTTGCGGGCTCGACATCGTAACGACCGATCACAAGCAACGTCGCCTCAACCTCGCGCGCAAGCTTCAGTGACGCGGCAAGCGAGGGCAAGACGCTCGGTGGCATCTTCAAACGCTGCTGGACAATTTTGCGCTCCTGATTTGATACGACCGAAAGACCGGGAACCTTGAGAAGGTCGGAAAGCGAATCAGCCACGCTCTCACCCACCCAATTGAACTCCGCACTCGAGCCGTTCTCGAAGGGCAGCACCATCACGATGTCCTGTTCGCGCTCAGAAGTTTGGGCTGCCGCTAAAGACGTGGCGGCCAGCAGAAGAACCAAAGAGATAAGAGCTCTGGAAAATTTAATCATAAAGCCTCGTTAAATCCGCTGTGATGCTTAGATAGTTCCTTCTGATGGTCAAGAACTCGGGGCGTTCATTTAAAAGCGAAACCGCCCGGCAAGCGGGCGATTCATTAAGCGAAAATTTATTGGCGACCCGTACGGGATTTGAACCCGTGTTGCCGCCGTGAAAGGGCGGTGTCCTAGACCCCTAGACGAACGGGTCGCATTCTGTGCCGAGCATCTTCTGCCTGGCTCTATCCCCCCGATCCTTCCGGCAACAAGGGTGATCTTTGTTGTCAATTCGTTATTCGACTGACGAAAACGAACGTGTAGGATAGCCTACGCAAAATCCACTGTCAAACGTCTGGATTGTGTGAATTTTGAGCGCTTGCGAAGGGCCGTCCAGGACCACTATTTCGCTTCTTCAGCGACCCTCTCGTATGCATTGCTGCCGTGGAACAGGAACGTGATATTTCCGCTCTCGTCTTCTTTAAAGGCGGCGAAGATCTCACGGTCGTCGTTCAGGATCGCCTTGAACGTGAGGTGCCCGACCGGCTTCCATCTGTTACCAAAGAAACTGATCGTGCTGTCGTTGTTCAACGTGACCTCAAAAGGCCTCGGAAAGAATCCGCGGCTGTCGGGCGGACACGTATGACAATAGACATCCCATCTGTATCTGCCCTCAAAGCGCTTCAGCTTTGCGAATTCCTCAGGGTCGTCTGGGCTCGATGAGACAGGGTAGAAGTAGTCGAGAACGGCTTGTTTCATTCCTGACATCAGCCGGCCCTGCTCAATGTTGGAGGCGACAAAGATGCCCAGGTCCTTTTCCGGGAGCAGGTAGAGAAGTGCCGCAAATCCCTCCATGCTTCCGCCGTGCTCGATCCCTTTCAGGTTGTTGTCGTACGTTTCGTAGAATCCGACGGCCCAGCCGGGAAGCCGTTCGTGATTCTTGAACTGAACGTGGTGCATCAGCCCCGATGTCGAATCGTCAAATACCTTGTTGCCTTTGAATCTGCCGCCGCCGAGATGAGCAAGAATGTAGTTCGCCATGTCGTCAGCGGTGCTGTTGATGTCGGATGCGGGGTAGGTATGGAAATACTCGAAAGGTTGCGGGTTGTACTGGCCGTTGAAAGTATATCCTACGGCCAGATCGTTCTTTCTGGACTCGGGAACGACGCCCAGGTTCGTGGAATTCATCTCGAGAGGCCGAAAAATACTGTCTTCGAAGAACTTCGAAAGCGGCTGGCCCGAGATATCTTCGACGATATACCCGGCAAGGGTGATCCCGTAGGTCGAGTAACTGATCTGCCGTCCCGGCTCAGTCCTCGCTACAAGCCGGTCGGAAAGAAAGTCTTTTAGCGGTTTTACCCCGGCCGCCGTCTCGGAGCGTCGACCGGCACTAAATTCATCGAGCCCTGAGGTATGTGTGAGAAGGTTGCGAACAGTCATTACGCCTTTGTAAGCTCCGCCGATCTTCAGGCCGTTGAGGTATTTCTTTACATCAGTGTCCAGCCCGATCTTTCCTTCTTCTTCCAGTATAAGAGCCGCATTCGCAGTGAATACCTTTGTGATGGAACCGATCCTGAATATGGTCTTCGAAGGATCGACCGGCGTCTTCGACTCCACATTTGAGAAGCCGTAACCCTTTTTGAGGATCACTTTCCCGTCCTTTACAACTGCGACCGCCATCCCGGGCGCGTATAGCCGACGCATTAGGTCTTCAGCGACGGGATCGAGATGCGACTCAAGCTTGCCGGGATCAGGTTTCGAAGTATCGACACCCTGGGCGAGGGATAACGATGCGAGAAACATCAGAAAAAGAGATCGGCCAGCTGAATTGATAATGCTCATACTGAAAAGATACAGTCAGCCGGTTCTCGCCTATTGAATGTATGTTGCGATTTGAACGGCACTAGCGTGCCGAAAGAGCTTTTCTATAGCGCAGCGGCGTGAATCCGTAAGCCTGCTTGAAGGTCCTCGAAAAGTGGCTTTGGTCTGAAAATCCGCATTCCTGCGAGATATCGGCGAGTGACAGATCCGAATTTGCAAGGAGGTCAGCGGACCGTGCGATCCTCAGATCCCGTATGTACTCTCCCACCGTCATTCCGTATTCCTTACGAAACGCCCTCGCAAGGTGACTTGGATGGAGCCCGGCTTCTGCAGCTACATTGGAAAGGCTCAAAGGTTCCAGGAATCGGTCGTTGACCAGCTCGTAGGCACGTTCCAATCTCGGTGATCCGACCCGTTCCATTTTCCTCGATTGTGAACGGACGATCTCGGCGACCAGTTCAAGTACGAGACCCTCGAGCGCGATCCCCGAAGCGGCGTCTTCGCAAAGGAATTCCCTGTAGAGCCTTTGCCGGGCAAAGTTGATCGTCGCGGACGATCCGTTGACTACGGATGTGAACAACGGCGTCGCAACAGGCGAATGGCCGTCCCAGCAGGCTGGTATTTCGATCGTCAAACACCTGCCACCCTCAGATCCGAACGTGTCCGAATGCACATCGCCAGGTGCCCTGAATAGAATCTTCCTGGCGGAGCAGCTGAGCTCCCTGTTTCCGATTGTCTCTGCAAAACCGCCTGCGATTGTAGCTACTATCCCGGCAGTGTTATGCGAGTGCGCACCGATCGACTGACCGGGAGCGTATCCGGTCTCGGTACAAACGAAACCGCCGACCTCCCTCGACCTCAAGACCATCGCCGGAAAAGTGCCTGAACGAAAACGGGGAACTGACATTTTTTCACTCCCTGCTGTAAATCACGAGAAAACGGTTCTTGCCCCTAGATGCTACTTGCCGGCCGCGCTATGCTCAAAGCTCCAGAAGGAAAATCTCGGCAAGGTCTCGTTGCCAATCCCCTGAAAAAGGCGATGCTTGTCACGCGAATTCAGTTTAACTATCATTCAGACTCACGAAACCGATGAGCGATAAATCACCAGACCGCGTCTTTCTGATCGACGCAATGTCCCACATCTTCCGGGCCTTTTTTGCGCCGCTTGGCGGAAACCAGGAGCCAATGCGCAATTCGAAGGGCCTGCCTACTCAAGCGGTATTCGTTTTCACGAATATGCTCCGCAAACTGATCGCGGACGAAAATCCGGAATACATCGCAGCGATCTTCGATACTGAGGATCCGACTTTCAGGGACGACCTTTTCGAGGATTACAAGGCGAACCGCGAGGAAATGCCAGAGGACCTTGCAACGCAGCTCCCGTACATCGTCCGGGTTTGCGAGGCCCTGAACGTCCCGGTCCTCAAGAAGCCGGGATATGAGGCTGACGACATCATAGGGACCTTTGCGAAAAAATGTGAAGAGAAAGAACTTAAGGCGGTCATTGTGTCGAACGACAAGGACCTATGTCAGCTTGTCAGCGACCCTTTTGTAGTGTGCATGCGGCAAAACTCCCAGAACATACGTCGCAAAGTCCCGGTCCCGCCCGTCGAATGGTGTGACGAAGCCTGGGTCGAAAAAAAGTTCGAGCTTCCTCCGAACAAGATCATCGATTACCTGGGATTAATGGGGGATTCTGTTGACAACATACCCGGCGCCCCCGGGATAGGAGCCAAGGGCGCAGTAAAGCTGATAAAGGAGTTCGGTTCCGCGGAAGGCGCGATCGAGAACGCCGACAAGGTGAGTCACAAGACTTATCGTGAAAGCCTCCAGAACAATGCGGAACTGGTGCGGCAGTCCGTGGAATTGGCGACCGTGCATACCGAGGTCCCGATCGATTTCGATCTCACGCAGCTAAAGATAAAGGCTCCCGACCGGACAGCTTCTTACGAACTATTCCGCGAGCTCGAATTCAACACACTCACGCGCGAGTTCTCTGACAGTGCACCTCTGTTTGCCGGCACTGATGAAGAAGGCGAAGATGCATTGGAAAGAAGGTATGAGATCGTCAGCGACCGCGAGTCGCTGGACAAGCTCGTGCGTAAGCTGTTCGAGATCGAAAGCTGGAGCTTTGAGATAGACGACTCTGCTTCGCCGAAAAACGCGGGCTCTTTCGATCACGAGGCGCCGGACGGCGTCGCCATTGCGACCAGAAGAGGCGCTGCATACTATGTCGATTTCAAAGGATTCAAGGAAGGCCGGGATTCGGCTGTGTCGGGAATTGGCGACATCCTGAAAAACAAGTACCTCACGAAAAGCACGTACGACTACAAGAGGAATCTTGCGGTGCTGAACAAAGCCGGGATCGCGCCGGCTAACGTTTCGGACGATCTGATGGTCGCAGCGTACCTGATCGATTCCGGTCGAAGGAATTACGAACTGCGAACGCTGGCCCAGCAGACACTTGAACAGGAGATCTTGCAGGACATCCCCGACGGATGGACGGAAACGCAGTATCGAACAGCAGAACGAGCCGATTTCGTTTATCAGCTTGCTCCAAGATTGAATGAGGACATCGAGTCTGGAGATTTGGATACCGTTTACAGGGAAATAGAACTTCCCCTGATCCCGATACTCTACAAGATAGAGATGACAGGGATGAAGGTCGATCCCGTGGTCTTGAAGCAGTCCTCGGAGCACCTTGCAGGAGAACTGGAAAAGCTGAGTTCGAGGATCTTTGAGGAAGCAGGGCGCGAATTCAACGTCAATTCCCCAAAGCAGGTCGCGGAAGTTCTCCAGGACCTTAATATCGAGACAAAATACAAGACTCCGACGGGCAAGATCTCGACAAGCAAGGATGCGCTTCAAGAGATAGGTGAGACCTACGAGATCGCGAATCACATCATCGAGTTCCGCGAGCTCGACAAACTAAAATCCACCTACGCTGACTCGTTGCCGAACATGATCGCGGACGACGGACGCATTCACGGGAAACTTAACCAGACGGTAGCTGCCACCGGCCGTCTGAGTTCCACGGATCCGAACCTTCAGAACATCCCGATCAGGACCGAGCTCGGGAGGCAGATCAGAAAAGCGTTCATTGCTGAAGACGGTTGCAAGCTGATCTCAGCGGACTATTCACAGCTCGAATTGCGCATTCTGGCGCATATCACCCAGGACGAGGTGATGCTTGAGGCTTTCCGCAACGCGGAGGATGTCCACGCGAAGACTGCGCGCCTGATTTTTGGCGCGGAAACCGAAGAAGAGCTTCGAGACAAGCGCCGATTGGCGAAGATAGTCAATTTCGGCATCGCCTATGCGGTCGAGGCCTTCGGATTGTCGCAGAGAGTCGGCATTTCGAAAGCCGAAGCGCGCGAGGTCATCGACAATTACTACGCGACCTACAAGGGCATCAAGAAGTATATGGATGAAACTCCCAAGGTAGCTCGAGATCAAGGCTACGTATCAACGATCTTCGGGCGCCGCAGGTATCTCCCATCGATCAAGGACCGCAATTTTGCCGTCCGCTCAAGAGCCGAGCGCGAGGCGATCAACATGCCGATCCAGGGCACGGCCTCAGACATAGTCAAGATAGCTATGATCATGGTCGACCGGGCACTATCCGAGGCAGGTCTGACATCCAGGATCCTGATGCAGGTACACGACGAACTGCTTTTGGAGGCTCCGGAATCGGAAGTTGATGCAGTGAGCGAGATCCTCTCCGATAAAATGCAGTCTGCTGCAGAGCTGGACGTACCGCTTTTGGTGGAGATCGGTTCCGGCGACGACTGGATGAGCGTCAAGTAGCTTTCTCGGTCGAAAATGGCTTGATTTCTACAGATTTCCGTACAAAAACGCCGAAATTCCGAAATTCGGGGGAAATTCTAAAACATTTCTCAACTGTCATCCGGTAAGGCCCGCTTCGCAGCCGCGGGCCTAAATTATTTGTAAATTCTCTCTAAAACGGGCACACCCCAAATGCCCGCATCCGCCTGTCAAGCAATCATTTAAGCCGTCCGGCATCAATTCCACCCCTTTTATGGCAATTGGCTTGCGACATATTAGTGCGCTCAAGCGCGGTCCGCAGTCCCGGGGGAACGTCCGGGACAAGAGAGCTCTTCCCTGGCGGCCCGCAAGTTCATAACGCTACATAGGAGTGAAAAAATGCTAAATAGATTGAAGACAGGCATTCTCACTTCCGTCTTTGTTATCGGTCTCTCCGTGTTTGCCTTCGGGCAAGAGACGACCGGTTCAATAGACGGTACGGTATCCGACAGTACGGGCGCCGTTATTCCGAATGCCACAGTTACGATCCGCGGAAACGCATTCAACAGGACCGTCCAGTCGAACGGCCAGGGATTCTTCAGAGTACTCGCGGTCCCACCGGGGAACTACGTGGTGACCGCCGAGGCAAACGGATTCGCGATAAGCGACCCCACCAATGCGACAGTTAGTCTTGGCCGCGCGACGCCGGTCAACTTCTCGCTTCAGCCTGCATCGGCGACCGCCACGGTGACCGTGACCGGCGATGTGGCGGCGATCGACCCGACATCGAGCCGCGTTCAGGACAACATCACGGAAAAGCGGTTCGAACAGATCCCCAAGGGTGAGAACTTTACATCCGTACTCAATACGGTTTCAGGCGTGCAGCAGGAATCCAAGAGTGCAGGCATCCAGATCGAAGGGTCCACTGGCGCGGAAAACACCTTTATCGTTGACGGCCAGGAAGTAACGAACTTCAGGACAGGCCAGCTAAACTCTAACAACAATCTTCCGTTCGAGCTGATCCAGGAAGTCCAGGTAAAAAAAGGCGGCTATGAAGCCGAACACGGTGGAGCGACCGGCGGCGTTATCACTTTGGTAACAAAGCGCGGCGGAAACGAGTACAACGGCTCGATCGGAACCTCATTCCAGACCAGCAAACTTGAACCGGGAAATTCGGTTGTCGATCCAACGAACGTTACGACGCTCAGCACGATCGAGAACAGGAACATTCAGCAGCCAAGAGTCCTTGATCCGAACCAGAACGTTCTCTCTATTTTCGAAGCTGGACAGGATTACGCAGCCGACGAGTACGTTTACTTCTTCCCGAGCGGTTCGCTCAGCGGCCCGATCATCAAGGACAAGCTCTGGTTCTTCACAGCTTACAACGTACAAAGCTATGAGGTCCTGAGAACTGTAGACCACTCTGACGGCAATCGTGAAGAGTATCGCAGGAACGAGCGAAGGGATTATGGCTTTGCACGGCTTGATTCGCAGCTCGGCGACAGCCTCAATCTGAACGGAAGCTTTACGTACAATCCGATCAGGGTTCACGGCGACCTTGCCTCGATCACGCCTCTTGCCGGGCCGACGCCCTCAGACGGCGTATTCTCAGGATCCGAGTTCCTGGACAGGACAGGCGGAAGAAGGTCGAGCACGACCTACAATTTCGGCGGAACTTACACAGCGGGTCCGTGGATCCTTGCAGCACGCTTTGGCGAAACCGCACTCAACGAACGGCTTGGAAGCTACGGCATCCCAAGCGGTATCGAGCGTGTCCGGTGCATCACCGGTAACGAAACGGTTCCGGGAGTGACCCCGGGCGGCACTTGTTCAGCAGGATTCTCAAGCGTTCCGACCGTTTTCGCGACCAACAAGGACATCTCCAGGAGATTGACGTTCGATGCGGACGCGACGGCTATCTTCGACGCAGCCGGACGACACAGCCTGAAGTTCGGTTATCAGCTCAACAAGCTTAGCAACGACGTTGACCAGGGATATGTCAACACCGGCGAGATCCGTTTCTTCTACGGCCAGTCCTCAAGGGGATTCGGCGTCGTGGACGGCGGAGTCGGTTATGTGTACCTACAGGCCTTCGGCACGTTGGGCGAGACTTCAAGCAAGAACCAGGCGATCTACGTTCAGGACAGCTGGACGATCGGCAGACTGACGATCAATCCGGGCTTCCGCATCGAACGCGAAGATGTTCCTTCGTTCTCCGCCAACGGCGTACCGGTAATTTTTGGCTGGGGCGACAAGCCGGCACCCAGGATCGGCGCCGCTTTCGATGTACTCGGCAACGGACGCTGGAAGATATACGGCGGAGCCGGCTGGTTCTATGACCGCTTCAAGTATGAACTTCCCCGCGGATCATTCGGCGGCGATACCTTTATAAGGGATTACGTCACGATCCTGGCCAGCAACCCGGACTATACCGACCCGCTTTACACCAGACAGGGGATACTCTCGAATCCGAACCGCGGAACTTTCGACTTCCGCGTTCCCTCGAACGACCCGAGCGACAACCGGGTCGATCCCAACCTCAAGGCCGCAAGGCAGACGGGTATCGACGTAGGAACCGAGTTCGAAGTTTCGGACAACTGGGTTTTTGGCGCTAGATATGTTCATAAGCAGGTCGACCGCGCGATTGAAGACGTAGGGATCTTCGACGAGAACGGAAACGAGAACTTCTTCATCGCCAACCCGGGCCTCGGTGTGGTTTCACAACCCTTCTTCCCGGGCTTTCTTGCAACCCCGAAAGCGGAAAGGAAGTACGACGGGATCGAGTTCACGGTAAATAGACGATTTGCCAATAACTACTTCATCAATGCGAGCTACACCTACAGCCGTCTTTTCGGCAATTACTCGGGTCTGGCAAGCTCTGATGAGAACGGCCGATCGTCGCCGAACGTGAACCGATTCTTCGATCTTCCATTCCTGGGCTTTGACGCCGACGGCAATCCCGACAACGGGCGCCTGGCTACGGATCGTCCGCATGTCGTCAAGATCAATGCGGGTTACAACCAAAGCTGGAGCAATTCGAACAACACTGAGTTCAAGGGCTTCTTCATTGGACAAAGCGGAACGCCGATCTCGACCAGGGTCAGCTTCTACGGTGCGGACACGTTCCTGAACCAACGAGGCGACCTGGGGAGAACAGAGATGTTCACCCAGACCGACTTCGCTGTTTCTCATAAGTACAGGTTCGGCAGGGACGACAAATTCACGCTTGCGCTGGATCTGGACATCCTGAACCTGTTCAACGAGGACAATGTGGTCAACCGTTTCGGAAAGATCTTCGGAAGTGATCTGTCGGATGCCGACGTCAACTTCCTGCTTCCGAACGTCACCGACGAGCTGACGTTCATCGAGCAGATCTTCAACGGCGGTCTTGCAAGCCAGATCCGCGATCTGAACTCCAGGGGAGACTCAGGAGCGATGACTTGCGGCGACGGCGCGAGCACCTGCTCGGCTTATGTGACCGATGCCCGATACAACCAGCCGAATCAGTGGCAGTTGCCGCGTTCGATCAGATTCGGATTCAGGCTGATCTTCTAGATCTCTGTTTACAGAGAATTAATAAATCGCCCGCCTCTTTTAACCCATATCGGGTAGAGGCGGGCGAATTTTCGGATTTTTTATGAGATTTTGAAAACAATTGATTTGATTTTTAGGACTTCCGAAGGTGTGAGGGTTTATCTTATGACTGATAATGAAAATCGGTCATTGTCCAGAATTCATATATTTTAACCACGGAGGCCAAGAAAATGAATCCAATTCTAAGTCAGTTAGCAGTACGGAACGGGAACTCGGCCGAGGAGTCGGAAGAGAGCATCATGGCACTTGGAGAAGTAGTTTCTTCATTGAGGACCGCAGTCAACAAGCTGCAGAATCTGAAGGACTCTGAGACCAATCATTACTTCCGTAACTTTGAAACGAACTTTCCAAAAGAAGGGATCGACTTCTACAAGGCGACCAAGCTGTACGAGATCAATCTGGTCAAGCAGGCCCTGAGGGTCACGAGAGGTCACCAGGCGAATGCCGCAAAGCTTCTCAAGATGAGGACCTCTACTTTAAACTCGTTCATCAAGCGCCACAACATCAGTTATTGACGTACCGTGAGACGAACGTGACTACCCGGGAAGAAGGCAAACCCAAAATAACTATTGGAAATTATCAATACTTTCCTGTCACAACAAACCTAGCCTTCAGATCCCGCACCAAAGCAAACGTCTTAGGTATTTCAAACTGACAACCACTGCGAACGCGCAATTCACACCGGCTCGGATCCGACGGAACACATTCACCTGCAGTTCCGTAGTAACTTGAGCCGCAGTAAAAAGCGTCCGCGGCAAATCACCTGCTGGGAATGAACCCCTCACCGGAAGGTATAACGGTTTGACCGGAATACCAATTCGGTCAAATTGTCACAAATCAGGAATACGTGGTGTTCTTTAGTTAACACCTGCCTGATCAAAGCAGCTAGGGAGTTTAGGTGATTAAGTCAGCAACCAGAACGCACTACTACGACTTCGGCAGTTTTCGCCTCGACGTTTCCAACCGCCTTTTACTGAGGAACGGGGAGCATGTACCCCTGACCCAGAAGAGCTTTGAGATCCTGTGTTTTCTAGTTCGAAACCGCAACAGGATGCTCAAGAAGCAGGAGATCCTCGACGAGGTGTGGAGCGACAGCTATGTCGAGGAAGCGAACCTCGCTCAGCACATTTATATGGTGCGGAGGGCACTCAAGAACAACGGTTGCACGACCGAGTTCATTGAGACGATCCCGAAGTACGGCTACAGGTTTTCAGGCGAGGTTAGTGAAAGCTTTGCAGACCTCCCTGTGACTCCGGAAGAGAACGGGCTGGCGAGAACAAACGGAGCCAGGGCCTCTGTTAGTGACGATCAAAAGCAGCAGAATTTCCTTGCGCCGGATCCCCCGCCGAAGAAAACACACAAGCCGTTCCGCAAATGGTTTATCGCAGGAACAGCGCTCTCTGCCCTGCTTCTCGCTGTTGCCATAGCCGCTTGGGGATTCAATCTCTATTCATCAACCGCATCAACTGACAGGCTTTCGTCGATAAGGTCGATCTCGGTCCTTCCTTTTGAGCAGATCGGAGGTGAAAAGGACGAGAAGCTAAGCCTGGGGCTCGCCGACACTCTTATCTCGAGACTCGGAAATCAAAACGTCGTTTCGATCTCGCCGACCTCGACCATAGCAAAGTTTGCCGGCGGCGGTTCAAGTCCTGTCGAGATAGGAAGTGAACTCGGAGTAGACGCGATCCTAACCGGCACGATTCAGAAAGACGGGGAACGCGTGAGGATCAACGTCCAGTTGATCAGTGTCGCCGACCGTTCACCAGTGTGGGCCGACCGAATCGACACCGAGCTATCTGATATTTTCGAGCTTCAGGATGTCGTTTCGAATGAGGTTGCTTCCAAGCTAACTTCGAGGCTTGCGGGCGATGTGATCCCTGAAGAGCCGACGCTTGTCCGGAACGACCCGGTAGCAGTTCAGGCGTTCACGAAAGGAATCTACTTTTGGAGTAAGAGATCTGCCTCGAATCTGAAAGAAGCGATCAAGTTGTTTGGAGAAGCGGTACAGAAAGACCCGACATTCTCGGCAGCCCACGCAATGCTCGCCGATTCGTATGCGCTTGCGGCGATCTACGAGGTGGATTCGATCGAGCCGAAAGAAGCGATCGCTAAAGGCAAGATGCACGCGGAAAAAGCGATCGCGCTTGATGCAAGGACGTCCGAAGCGTATTCAGCCCTCGCCGTTATCGCTCAATACGAACGCGATGCGGAGCGCGCCTTCAGTCTGCTCGAAAAAGCGATCGAATATGATGGCAACAACGCAGCAGCACGAATGCGGCTGGCGTGGATGCACGCAGTTGACGAAGATCTTGAAGCCGCCATCCGCGAAATGAAGCTTGCCCAAAGGGCGGACCCGCACTCGCAGGTGATCAACCTGAACCTTGCCCGGCTTCTGAGGCTGAACCGGCAGACGGACGAGGCGCTCGAGTTCGGAAAACGAGCGGTCGAGCTTGATCCGTCAATGATGTGGACGAGAGTGATCCTCGCCGAGATCTACGAACAGAAAGGAATGCTCGACAAGTCGATCGAAGAGCTCCAGGCTGTACCAAAGAGCGCTCCGGAGCAGAAAACCGCGAGACTGCTTATAAGCCGGGTTCTCGCAAAACAGGGAAACAAGGACGAAGCGCGAAAGATCCTCAAGGATATGACCAAATCGGGGCCAGTCGAGGCACCGGCCTACGAGATCGCGTCCGTGTACGCACTGCTTGGCGACAGTCAGGAAGCATTCAAGGAATTGCAGAACGCTGAAGAGGATTCGCTTATCCACTTTCTGCACATCAAGTACGACTACAATCTCGACCCCCTGCGTGACAATCCGCGGTTCAACGGGATAGTCACACAGACAAAGAAGAACTTCATAGAAGGTTACGACAAGAACTCCTGAGCAGAGGTAATCTCCTCCTGCTGATTCCGGCCGGTCGGGCGAAGGGCGCCCGGCCAGCCGATTTTTTTTTGTGATTTCGGGCACTGATGCGGGAAGATCCGGAATAAATGACGCGCCGCGCGAAATTAACCACGTGAAACCTGACGGTTTGATCGATATGACAGCAAGTACAATTAGACGTGCGAGGAAGGACTGCGGGCACATAGTGAGCCTGATCCAGAGCGAACTCGACAAAGGAGCTACTTTAGCCCTGTCGCTTGACGACGAGGAGTATAGGCGAAGAAGCAAGAGCACGGGCAGCGTCGGCGGCCACATCCGGCACAACCTGGATCTCGTCGCCTGCTTCATCAAAGGCCTTCGATCCGGCGTGATCAATTATTCTGCGAGGGAAAGGGACGAACGCGTCGAGATAGTCCGCGAAGCTGCTATCGTCAAGACAAGTGCCATTAATGAAGAGCTTCGGCACCTGTCAGGCCTTGATCCCGAGACACCGGTAAGGGTGGTGTCCGAGGTCGAAAGCGGCGTCGAGCACCCTTCGACTATTGGAAGAGAGCTGGAGTTTCTGCACAGCCACACCGTCCATCATCATGCGCTGATAAATGAAAAGATATCCAGGTATGGGATCGAATTCGGCGAAGGGTTCGGAGTTGCGCCCTCGACGCTTGAATACTGGCAAGGAGGGTCCGCTCGAGACGGACGTTAAATAGAGATGTCAACAGGACTTAAGGTTGTAAGCTGGATCTGCAGGATCGTAGTGGCATTGATCTTCATTCAGACTCTTTTCTTTAAATTCACAGGCGCAGAGGAATCCAAATTTATATTCTCAGAGCTTATGGGGGCGGACCTTGAGGCGGTCGGACGAATAGGCTCAGGGTTCGTCGAACTCGTTGCTGCGGTCCTGCTGCTTGTCCCGAGGACTGTCGTATACGGCGCGCTGCTCGCGCTTGCGACGATTTCCGGGGCGATCTTCATTCATCTGACCGTATTGGGCATCGTTGTCGCCGATGACGGAGGAACACTGTTCATCCTGGCGATCGTTGTGTTCCTATTAAGTGCGGTTCTCTTGTTCATACACAGACAACAGCTACCGCTGACTTCCCGAGTCTCTCAGGTGTAGCGTTGGAGCTTGTCGACTTCATTTACGGCATCGGAAGTGTCGACGCGGACACTCTGGCAGGGTATTCCCCGCTGGCGATCGGATCGTTCCTTTTCTTGCTGACATTTGTAACGGAAGACGGGGCCTGCATTCTGGCAGGTACGCTCGCGGCAAGCGGTGTGCTTCCTGTTGAACTGTCTGTCGCGGCCTGTTTCGCAGGCATCTTTATCGGAGATACCGGCCTGTTCCTCATCGGAAGACGAGTTGGAAGTGTCGGGGTTGCAAGACGAATACTCGATCGATTTGTCTCCGGTGCAACACTACAAAGGGCGACGGAATGGCTTCAGAAGAACGGTCTTGAGGCGATCTTCGTCAGTCGTTTCGTTGCTGGCCTTCGCCTGCCTACATATCTCGCCGCCGGCTTCCTTGGAACGAGCTTTCTGCGATTTTCGGTGTACTTCTTTCTGGCTGCCGCGGTCTGGACGCCTCTTATAGTACTTGGGGCTTTTTACACACAGGAATTCCTGTTCGGTCCGAACTTGCTTCTCGGAGCGGTTTCGGTGTTTTTCCTCATACGATTGGCATTAGTGCTTTCTTCCTGGAAGAAACGCAGGCGGGTTTACGGAACCGTTAAGAAGATCTTTCTATGGGAATTTTGGCCGATACAGATCTTCTACGCACCTGTTGTGATCTACTGCCTGTACCTCGGCATAAGAAACGGCGGCCTAACGGTCTTTACGAGCGCCAATCCCGCAATGCCTATGGGCGGTTTCGTAGGCGAATCAAAAGACGAGATCTACAAGGGACTCTCAAGGTCTGAAGCGGCGCGGCCGTATCTTCTCAAACATCTTTTGATCAAACCTTCTGAATGGGAGAATTCGGACCCCGCACTGCTCGATTCCCGTTTGGCGAGGTCCGGCCTGGCTTTTCCCCTTGCTCTAAAACCGGATTCAGGGGAGAGAGGCAAAGGCGTAAGTATTATTAAGGATATGAGGGGCCTTCAGGACGGGCTTGCGTCGGCGCGTGGCCCGATGATCTTGCAGGAGTTTGCTCCCGGCGTGGAGTTTAGTGTTTTTCATTACAGATTTCCGGGTGAGGAAGAAGGTAATATCTTCTCGATTACGGCAAAGGAGTTCCCCGTACTCTACGGTGACGGGAAGTCGACGATCGAGGAGCTTGTGCTTTCTGACGACCGGGCCGTCTGCATCCGAAGGACCTATCTGAAAAACCTCGGGGATCCGGAGAGAGTTCCTGCGAAAGAAGAAAAGGTTCCGTTGGTAGAGATCGGTACGCACGCAAAGGGCGCGATATTCGGGGATGGCGGTCACATCAGGACCCGCGAGCTGGAGGAAGTGATCGATGAGATCTGCAGGGGCTACAGTGGTTTCTACTTTGGACGATTCGACCTGAGAGCCACTTCAGAAGAAGATCTGCGGAACGGTAAAGGGCTCAAGATCGTTGAATTGAATGGTGTGACGAGCGAATCGACGAACATCTATGATTCAAGGTTCACGCTGCTGGAAGCATACAGGACGCTCTTCCGGCAGTGGAAGATCGCATTCGAGATCGGACGTATTAACAGGCGGCGGGGGTGCGGCCCGGTATCGGCACTCGAGCTGCTTTCCCGAACACTCTTTCGCTCGGGCGATGAAAGACATTTGAACGGCGAGCCTGTCTGAAGAAATGTGTACGATCCTATTTTCCTACCGTCAGCACGAAGAAACTCCCCTTATCCTGCTTGCTAACAGAGACGAATTCTATGAACGGCCGACTCAGAAAGCTGGCCGCTGGGACGATGCTCCCGGGGTTTTTGCGGGAAGGGATATGGTCGCGAAAGGTACGTGGCTGGGAGTTACCGATTCCGGGAAGATCGCCGCGGTTACAAACTATCGGGAACCCGGGCAGGAGAAAGGTACGCGGTCCCGCGGCCGGCTTGTATCCGATTTTCTAACCTCGGACACATCCACTCGCGAATACCTTGAGAAGATCGAGAGATCGGCGGGCGACTATTCCGGCTTCAACCTCCTCGTTGGGGAGCTTAACAACGGTACGACCAGCCTTTTTTACTTCTCAAACCGCGGAAACGGCATACGGGAACTCGGGCCCGGCCTCTACGGCATCAGCAATCATCTGCTTGACACTCCCTGGCCCAAGGTCGAACGCGGAAAGGCGCGGCTTAAAGAAGTGATCGACGACGGTTTTCAGAAAGAGGATCTGTTCGGGGTGCTCACTGACCGGACGCTGGCTGAAGATGAGGATCTTCCGGACACTGGCGTCGGATACATAAAGGAGAAGATACTCTCTCCGATCTTTATCGAAACGCCTATATACGGAACCAGGAGTTCAACGATCGTGACCTACTCGGACAATAAAGGGATGGAGCTCGAAGAGCGAGTCCACGTTTAACTACTCGATTCGCCGAAAAACATTTTGTCGTATTTCGGATCGATCGTCCGCAGGTCAAATACTACAAAGTAGTCGATCGTTTTCATTTCCCTGTCGATCGCCGGCTCGCCGCATACCTTACAGCCTACCCTCAGATAGATCTTCACCAAAGGCGGCAGCTCGACCGGCCCCATCGACGAAGGGTCGAATCCTTCAGGCACGATCCTTTTTTCATCTTTAGGACGCACCTTGATCGAGTCGTGAAGGTGCCCGGACATCTCTATCTGCTGAAGCACCTTCGCCGCGATCTCTGGATCCTGCGTGAACACCGAACAACAGCCGAACAGGTATCTCTTTCCTCTCGCGACCATATAATTGGCCAAAACCTTCCATAGCAGGAAAAGGACTCGGGTGTTTCGGTGCTCTTTCGCGATGCAGGCCCTTCCAAGCTCGACGGCGCCCTCGAGCACGTCGTCCGGAATCTCGTCGATCAGGAATTCCTGTGAAGCATAGAACCCCTTCGAACGCCTTGCGGTCTCCAGCGTATTGAGCCGGTATGTACCGACAGCCCGCCCCGTGGCCCGCTCCGTAACGATAAGGTGCTCGCAGGCGAGATCGAACTCGTCAAGATCCGTTTGTGCGGAAAACGGTCTCGCCTTTTCCAAGTCGCCGAGTTCCTTGTGAAAGACCTCGTACCTCAGGCGGAGAACCGCTTCGAACTCCTCCTGTGTATCGACAAGTTTCGCGATGTAGCTGGAATCGGTGACACCCCTGACCGGGGAATCAAGGGCAATGGTGTTCAGCCCGTACGGCGCCTGAAAATCTCCTATCTTTTTCATATCGGCCTCGTTGTGGGATCTTTCAGGGTTTAAAAGGAGATTACTGCGATATTTGTTCCGCTTGCAAGATTTTCTCGCGCTGAATCCGATCCCGTAAACTAAAAATACGCGCCGCACGAACCCGTGCGGAGCGTACTTCCCACAACCAAAAGCGGCTACTGGACGGTTGCAGCCAGTAACGAACCCCTGGGGTCCGATGCATAGGCTTGCTCATCTTCTATCTTGCCTATGATGCCGTGAAAGACGATGTTCTCTCCGTCCAGTACAACAACAACGTCACCCGGGCTGTATTTCTGTGCGTCGATCTGAAATTTAATGACCGTCGCGTTGCCGTTCTGCTGTTCAACGGCCACATAATCGAACTTATCCGCAGCAAAGCTGACGGTCTGACAAAACGAAACTTCTGACATAATTGCTCTCCTGAAGACAGCCGCATTTGCGGATGTATCGGTAAATTCGAAGTCTAACGCCCTGAGGGCCGAAAGTCCACGGCGATCGCATCGTGGTCCGACAAAGGAACCCCATCTTCGTTCACAAGTCCGGCGATCGTCTGGGGCGGCTTGTTCGGAACAGGTTCGATCCCCTTGCCGGCAAACCAGTCGAGCCTCAGAGAAAACTTACCTCCGACCCTTCGCGAGGCCCAGAAGATGAACGGGAAGCACCATTCGGGGACCCAGTCCCGAAGATTCGTGTTCTTTTCGACACTCTCCATATCGTAGTGAAGCGTTCCGACCCCCGCCTCATTAAAGGGCTTGTAAGAATATCCTCTCTGTTCGAGATCCCTGAACATCGGACGCTCGAAATAGCGGTCGGGATATGGATAGTGATCGCGAACGACCCTCTTTGGCCCCATCATCACGCGCCGCCAATAGCCCATTATCGCGCGGGTCGAGTTCTGGGAATTGTAGGTCGACGTGTTCCAGTCGCCCCCGATGATCGTCGGTATCTCAGGCAGCTTTTCGAGATGGTCAAGCACGATCCGCATCTGTCTCCGCCGGTGTGCACGCGAACAATGCGCGTCGAGATGGAGCGTAACTGCACGAAAGGTGCCGCCAGGATGTTCGATATCGGCGATCAGCGCACGCAAATACCCCAGACGCTTCTCTTTACCCCGCATCTTGTCCTTCCCGTTCGGCAAAGGAACGGCGTGAACATTCTTTATCGGATGCGGGGAGAACATCGCCAATCCGTGAATAGAGGCCGTGTTCTCGCCTTCTACCTGGGATTCGACGCCGCTACCCTTTTGCAGGGCAATGTAGATCGGAGCAAATGCATAGTTCAGCTTGAGAGAGGTCGCGATCTCTTTCGCGACGGCGCGGTTTCCGCTTCTAGCCATTCCGTGATCGAGCTCGGTCAAGAGGTAAACATCGGCATTCGAAAGGAGCTCGTGATCGCGAAGCTGGGAGATGATCTCGTCAAGAAACGATCCGCGCTCAATATTCCAGGCCACGGCGCGAACGGATCCCGATGCCCGACCGCGTGATTCCCCGTCTGCGTGATCTCCGATGACTACCGCTTCAAGGATCCTCTCCACGTCCGGTCGGATCCTCCGATACACGTCGGATCGCTCCGCCTCCGCTAAAGATTCAAAGCGGAGCAAGTCCGGAAAATGTCTATTGAGTTCGTGTTCGAGAACTTCCGGTGAAGCGGTAGGATCCTTCATCGTCTGGCGGATCGCCTTGCCTTTGCTAGTCGTCGTAACGCTCCTTAACCGGAGCGACCGCGAGAAAGTCGTCCGTGATCCGCTGGGTGTACGTGGAGACCAGTTCGTCCAGACGCTTCTTGGTCTTTGTGCAAAAGATGAGTCCAACGTGACGCGGCTTGTCGACCCGGTAGACGATCTCCTGATCGTCGTACGCCGAGGTGTCCGGCTTTTCGTCCTTTGCCAACGCGAGGGCAATCGCTGCAAAGTCTTTTTTGGCTTTCTGAGGTACGTACGGGTTCTCTTTCGTTTCGGTCTCGATCTTTCCCCATTCGCGCCAGAGATTAAATCCGCAGGCGTGTTCGTGGACGTTCGCGATATAGGCTCCGCCGACGCGGGCAGCCACCTCGACCAGATAAAATTTCCCGTCCTCATCTGACTTCAGGAATTCCGCGTGCGCAACCCCGTTCTTGTGATCAAGTGCCTCAAGAAGCATCTTGTTGAGCTTCTCAAGCTGTTTGCGGTCCTTTGCGCCGTAACCGATCGTAGCTGAAGTAAACACGCCGCCGCCGTGAGCGACATTGAAAGGCGTCGTCCCGTACTGATTTACGCCTTTGGAAACGATCTTTCCGTTCTTTATCACCGAATCAACGTGAAATACGGAGCCTTCAATAAAGCGTTCGATCAAAAACTTCGATGGATGGTCTCGCCAGGTATGCCTGTTGTCGAGATCGTTCAGGACCGCCCAGACCTGGTCCTTCGTCGAGCATTTTCTGATGCCGAACGCCGACACCTCGGTTCTCGGCTTCACGATCCAGGGGGCGGGAACACGGTCAAGGTACGATTCTATGTCTTCGCTGTTGAATACTCCCGTGAACTCCGGACAATCCACGCCGTTGGAAGAAGCTACGGTGCGCATCGTCAGCTTGTCGCGGAACCTGAGCGCGTGCGAACGGCTCATTCCCTTCCGGATCTGCAGATACTCTCTCGCTCTCGCAGCGGGCAGTACGTCGAATTCGTCGAGACCGACAACGTGGTCGATCCGCTTCTTGCCTGCGAGATTCACTATCGCCCGCAGGTAGTCCTCTTCCTGTGATTCTTTTGCGACGAAATGTACGTCGTTGAGACTGGTCCAGGCCCACGCGGAATCACGAAGGTCGTCCCTGGTTACGAGCGTTACGTGCCAGCCCGCCGCCTGAGCTTCTTCAAGGAAGTCGTTTCCTTTGAATTCACTTGCTATGCAGATGATGTTATTCATCAGTCTATTGGTCTGTTGCCGATCTTTCCCTCACGAACGCATCAATACCCCAATTGCCGGAGCCGGCGATCGCGAAGAACAATGCGATGAAAAGATACAGGAGTGCTTTCTCCTGCCCGGAGAAACCGTCGTTTATGTGGTTCACGAAAGCCGCAACGAACATCGTGCAAAAGACAAAGAAGCTGGAAACTCTCGTGAAGAGCCCCAATGCGAGGCAAATGCCTCCAGCAAATTCGGAAAGACCCGCTGCCCAGGCAAACAATCCCGGGGCCGGAAATCCCAACTTGCTGACTCCCTCGATGAATCCGTCTGAAGGCGGCATCTTTCCGATACCGTGACCAAATGCCAGACCGATACCCGCAAATATCCTCAGCAGCGCCATTCCCGCATTTGCGGCCACGGCATCAACTGCCGAACCTCCGAAAAGGATCGTCTTCAACATTACACTTCCCCCCGAAACACTTTGTTAAATGCTAAAAGGATGGCACAATTTAGGCCTAATAACAATTACGGCCAGGTCGCAGTCTGCGCCTCTTTCAGCGCTATAATTCAGGCCTTTCATACCTTACGGAGTTATAAATGGGCGAAGTTGCCATAGCAGAATTTCTTAGCCACCTTGTCATATTCATGGTGGTCCTGCTGCTCGCGGTTTCCTGCCACGAAGCGGCTCACGCGTGGGTCTCGCACAAGTTTGGCGACGACACGGCGTATATGCTCGGGCGGGTGACTCTAAATCCCGTAAAACACACCGATGTGATCGGCACACTCGTGATTCCGATCGCCGGATTCGTTTTCGGCGCGATCGGGGGAATGTTGGGGTCTATTCCGCTAATCGGTTGGGGTAAGCCAACCCCTGTAAATCCCAGGAACTGGTCTAATTACAGAACCGCTAATTTCTGGGTATCGGTCGCGGGCATAATCGCCAATCTGATCCTTGTCACAATCGGAATTGTACTTGCGAAAGTACTGATGACGCAGGGAGTTGCGCCTATCGAGTTTTTTGAAAAGAGCTCTAATCCTCTGATCATTTTTGTCGGCGATCTGATGATCCTGAATCTTTCGCTTGCGATCTTCAACCTTCTCCCGATTCCGCCGCTCGACGGCGGCAAGGTGCTGTCCTCGATCCTGCCCGACAGTTTCTCGCCGGCGCTGGAACTGATCGAGCAGTACGGATTCATGCTCCTTTTGCTCTTTATTTTTATGGGTCTTTTCAACCTGATAATTACGCCGTTCATAATCGCGCTTTTTGAGATCCTTCAACGTATCTGACGAATGAGAAAACGCATATTCAGTGGCGCCCAGCCCACGGGGGAGCTGCACTTAGGAAACTATCTTGGGGCGCTCAAGAACTGGGTCGCCCTTCAAACCGAGTACGAGAGCTTCTATTGCATCGTCAATCTTCACGCGATCACTCTGCCTCAAGACCCTGCGACGTTGCGGCAAAAGACTCTTGACCTTGCAAGGATCTATCTTGCCGCCGGCGTGGATCCCGAACGCTCGACGATATTTATTCAGTCCGATGTGCCGGAGCACGCGGAACTTGCGTGGGTGTTGAACTGCGTGGCGCGGATGGGCGAACTGGAACGCATGACCCAGTTCAAGGACAAGGGAAAAGGCGAAGAACGAGCCAGTGTCGGGCTGTTCACGTATCCGGTCCTGATGGCTTCCGACATCCTCCTTTATCAGACTGACCTCGTGCCCGTGGGACAGGACCAGAAACAGCACCTGGAACTTACGCGCGATCTCGCCGAGCGCTTCAACCGCGATTTCGGCGAGACTTTCGTGGTACCTGATCCGTACATACCGCCGGTCGGCGCGGCAATAATGTCTTTGAAGGAACCTGAAAAGAAGATGTCCAAATCGGACGAGAACCTCAACAGCACGATCTTTCTTCTCGATGACGCCGACACGATCACGAAGAAGTACAAGAAGGCCGTGACTGATTCCGGTACAGAGATAACGTTTGACGGATCAAGGCCCGCGATCAGCAACCTTTTGACGATCTATCATCTGCTTTCCGGAAAACCGACAAAGGACTGCGAGGCGCATTTTGAAGGAAAGGGTTACGGCGACTTCAAGTCTGAACTTGCGGAAGTGACGATAGAGTTCCTGAAGCCGTTTCAGGAGCGCGTCCGCGAATACGACGATGATTCTCTCGAAGCGATCCTCAAGTCGGGCGCGGAGAAAGCATCGGCGGTCGCTTCCGAGACACTAAAGAACGTTTACCAAAGTATGGGGATAAGATAATGGCAACTAAGATAACGGTCTACGAGAAGCCTACGTGAACGACCTGCCGCAAGCTTGCGACAGCGTTCCGTGAGAACGAAATAGATTTTGAAAGTGTAAATTACTTTACCGACCCTCTGACCGAGGACCATCTGGAGAAGCTCCTTAAGAAGGCGGGTGTCCGGCCGATCGAGGCTGCAAGAAAACGAGACAAGGCCTATAAAGAACTCGGTCTTTCTGACGAGACACCAGACAGTGAGGTGGTAAAGGCGATGGTCGAGAACCCGAATCTTCTTGAGCGCCCGATCGTAGAGGTTGGAAAAAAGGCCGTCATTGCCAGGCCGATAGACAGAGGCATAGAACTGATCAGACAAGAGGGGTAAGAAAAGGATGAGCATCACCAACGGAAACGGGAACGGACACAGGCCGAAACCAAAGAATGTTCTCGGGGGTGAGCTGCAGGTCTGCTGTACGTCGCCAATGACCGGCTTCTATCGCGACGGCTACTGCAAGACCGGAGCGAATGACGTTGGCCGGCACACCGTGTGCGCGATCGTGACCGACGAGTTTCTCGAGTTCTCTGTTTCGCGCGGGAATGATCTCGTCACTCCTCATCCCGAATGGGGTTTTCCCGGCCTGAAAGCAGGCGATAAATGGTGCCTCTGTGTTCTTCGCTGGAAAGAGGCTTTTGACGCGGGTATGGCGCCCCCTGTGGTTCTGGAAGCTACGAACGAGGCGAGCCTTCAGCACGTCAGCCTCGAACAGTTGAAAGGACTGAGTACTGAGGACTGAGGACTGAGGAACGTTGCAGAACTCCATCGAGGCGTCTACGACATCGACCGGTTTAGAGCAACGCTTGCGCTGCGGACAGTCGCGCGAGCTTCAGCTTTCGCCAGCTAACAAATGCGGCCAACCCCGACAAGCTGAAGCTTGTCGGGCATCAATATCACTGTTTTGAGCAGCGCTTGCGCCGCATCGCCGGGCGAAGCCCGACGCTATACGTATCCGTTTCGCGCTTTGTGCTCACCGCAGGGCAAGCCCTGCTCTAAACAGGGCTATTCGGCTCATGTGCAATTAGCAATTCGCGATCTGAAATCTGAACTCTGAGATATGAGTTTTTGCCAACGGACGACTCGGAACGTGAAACTCGAAACTCGGAACTGATCAAGTGGATTCCCTCAAACACCTCAAGCGCCTTTACCGATACAACGACTGGGCGAACCGTCGTGTGATCGCGGTCTTGAAACAGCACGACTGCCCGGACGCGGTGCGCGTGATGTCTCACGTCCTTATCACGGAGAAAGAATATTACGAGCGGATGTTCGGCAAGGACTCGACCGGCTTCGATTTCTGGCCAGACGCAGATCCTGAAGGATTAGGCGCTTTGGCGATGAAAAACGCCGAGGATTACGAGCGGCTTCTCGAGAATTTTGACGATGAGGGCCTCGGACAGATCATACGTTACAGGACCAGCGCGGGAAGCAGTGTAAAGAACACGTTCAGGGACGTCCTTTCTCACGTCGCGCTCCATTCAGCGGGCCACCGCGGTCAGGCGCTAACCCTCCTGCGCCAGTCCGGTATCGAGCCGCCCGTTGTCGATTACATAATCTACCGCCGTGAGTTACAATAGCGTCCAATCCGGTATCGGTTCCTCCGATGAATGACTCTGAAACAAAACAGCTAGAGTTCGATTTCAAGAACGTCCAGGCTGAGATTGTCAGCGAATCAAGCGACGAGCTGAGGCTCGAGCTTGGCGAGTTCGCCGGTCCGCTGGACCTGCTGCTCTACCTCATCCGGCGTGAGCAAGCCAATATCTTCGACATTCCGATCGCGAGGATCACCGACAAGTACCTGTCATACATCAAGATGATGGAGCGTCTTGACATCGCGGTCGCGGGCGAGTTTCTCGTGATGGCCGCGACGCTGATCGAGATCAAGTCGAAGATGCTGCTCCCTCAAGAGCCCGTCGAGGAGGGCGAAGAGGAAACGCTTGATCCGAGGCAAGAGCTGGTCGACCGCCTTCTCGAACACCAAAAGTTCAAGCTTGCCGCGGAGTCGCTTTGGACGCGTGCAACGGTCGAACAGGCGGTGTTCACACGCGGGACGATCGAGACCGACGAGAACAATCCGGAGATCTCAGCGACCGTGTTCGACCTGTTCGAAGCCTTTCAGAAGATCATGGTTAGGCACAAGGAGCAGATCGAACTTGAGATCCACCGCGAGGAAATGTCACTTGCGGAGATGTTGAGAAATCTCAAGGCTCGCCTGAAGATCGAAAAGAGGCTGAACCTGACAAAGGTCTTTGGCGAGATGGGATCGAGGCGCGAACTGATCCTAGCGTTCATTTCGGTGCTCGAGATCGTACGCACGGAGGCTGTTGCTCTTTTCCAGAAGAACACTTTTGAAGACATAACCCTTGAGCTCGTGGAGTCTTGAGCGATCGGAGAGCGGGCATCTTGAAGCGAATCGTGTTGCTGCTCTCAAAGCGCTTTAAGAAGAGTTTTACCGCAAAGGACACGAAGGTATTCACGAAGGACGCGAAGGCGGGAACAAGGATCAACTCCCGGAGCGTGAGCGACGGGCATAAAGAATGCCAAGCGACAAAGTCACAACTGAATCAACCGGCAGGCGCTCAGTGTCTGAACTGAAGGCTGCCGTTGAAGCGCTTATTTTCGTCTCAGACGAGCCGCTGCCGGTTCGTTCGATCGTCAAGCTCCTTGGAGAGGAGAAGGAGGCCATTGAGTCTGCCCTTGAACAGTTGAGCAGTGAATTCTCGGAACGTGAGAGCGGCCTGCAGGTGCGCGAGATCGCCGGCGGCTGGCAGATGTCCACACGGACTGAATTCCACGAAGAGGTCCGCGAGTTCCTGAAATCGAAACCCTCCGCGAAGCTTTCACTTGCTTCGCTCGAGACCCTCGCCGTCATAGCCTACAAGCAGCCCGTGACCGTTCCCGAGATCCTCGAGATCCGCGGCGTCCAGTCGGCTTCCTCGATCAAGACGCTTCTGGACAAGAGGCTAATAATCTCACGCGGCCGAAAAGACACTGTCGGCAAGCCGATGCAGTACGGCACCTCGCGCGACTTCCTTATCCAATTCGGCCTGAAAGACCTCTCAGAATTACCGAGTATTGAGGATTTTGAGGATTTGGTTCAATGATCATGATTCAGGGATCAGGGATCATGGATCAGGTATCGGACGAGACTGTTTCCTTTGTTGGGTTAGAATAGTTAGAGATACGTCAGCTTGTTTCGGGTATTCATTTGGAACCTCACCACCAATATGAAACAAGACAGAATAGTCGACAGCAAAGCGTTTGCCTTTGCTGTCCGTATAGTGAGTGCATTTAAGCACTTGGTCAGAATTAAGCGAGAGTTTGTGCTCTCAAAGCAATTGTTAAGGAGCGGTACATCAATTGGTGCGAATATTGCGGAGGCAAGGGGAGCGGTTTCCAGAAGAGACTTCTCAAACAAAATGGCAATTGCTTACAAAGAGTGCCTGGAGACTAAGTACTGGCTGGACCTCTTGCATACGACTGGCTATCTGAAGGAAAAGGCCTACAAGAGTATTTTTTCGGACGCAGACGAACTAGGGAGAATCCTCTACTCGATCGTTAAGAAGACTCGACCTGACCGCAAAGATTGAACTGACACCTGACCCCTGATCCATGACACATGCGTGAGAGACTGCAGAAGCTCATCGCCCGCGCCGGGATCGCCTCGCGGAGGGCCGCCGAGAAAATGATCGCCGACGGTCAGGTGACGGTGAACGGGAAGGTCGTCAAACAACTTGGGTCGAAAGCCGATCCGGCCGAGGACCACATCAAGGTCCGCGGAAAGCTGATAAATCCGAAGCTCGATCAGCAGGTCGCCACCTACATTCTTCTCAACAAGCCGAAAGGCTACCTTTCCAGTGTTTCTGACCCCGAGAACAGGCCGCTTGTGACTGACCTTGTTCCCGAGAAGTACGGCCGCTTGTTTCCCGTCGGCAGGCTCGACTTCAAGACGGAAGGCCTTATCATCCTCACCAACGACGGAAACTTCGCTAACAAGGTCTCGTCGACCCGCACTATCCCGAAACTGTATGAGGTCAAGGTGAAAGGGATTCCTCCCGAGTCAGCGATCGACGCCCTTGGAAAAGGGATCACGCTTGAAGACGGCTTCCGAACCTCGCCCTGCGAGATCAAGCCTTTGCGGTCCGCAAAGAAGAACGCTTGGTTTGAGATCGTGCTTTACGAAGGGCACAACCAGCAGATCCGAAAGATGTTCGACGCAATAAATTTTTCCGCCGTGAAGCTGCGAAGGACAGGCATCGGCAGGGTCAGGATTGGCACGCTTGCGCCTGGCGCCCATAGAAAATTGTCGGAGGCCGAGATAAAGGAACTTATGACGTTCCGAAAGCGGGTTGAATGATCCGGTGCGTCAATTGAGTCTGCTTTCGCTAGAACGGCCGGTTTGATAGTCTACAAATAACCTATAACAATCCTATTAACACATAAGCACTATATGAATCTTCAGCTCAACGAAGAACAGAAACAGATCAAATTCAGCGTCCGCGAGTTCGCAGAAAGCGAGATCGCTCCGCACGCTCTCGAATGGGACGAGAACCAGCACTTTTTCGATGAACTAAGGCCTCAGCTCGCCGAACTAGGACTCCTTGGAGTTATCTTCCCTGAAGAGTACGGCGGCGCGGGAATGGGCTATGTCGAATACGCGACGATAATCGAAGAACTTGGCCGCGTGTGCGGATCCGTAGGATTGAGTGTCGCAGCTCACAACTCCCTTTGCTCCAACCACATATACACATTCGGGACCGAAGAGCAGAAGCAGAAGTATCTGGTCCCGCTCGCACAGGGCAAGAGTTGGGGCGCCTGGGGCCTTACGGAAGCACAGGCCGGAAGTGATGCAAGCGGCACACGGACGACGGCCGTCAAGAGCAACGGCGGTTACAAGGTCAACGGATCAAAGAACTTCATCACTCACGCCATCGCCTGCGAGATCTGTGTAGCGGTCGCAGTGACCGACAAAGACAAAGGTAACAAGGGAATTTCCGCTTTTATCTTCGAGAAGTCGATGGAAGGCTTCAGGTCTGACAAGAAAGAGAACAAGCTCGGCATGCGGGCCTCGGAGACTTCATCCGTCGTCTTTGAAGATTGCTATGTGCCCGACGAGAACCTTCTCGGTGAGGAAGGCGAAGGCTTTATCCAGGCGATGAACATCCTCGACGGCGGCCGCATTTCGATCGCCGCGCTTTCAGTCGGGATCGCCCAGGGCGCATACGAAGCCGCAATGAAGTACGCAAAAGAACGCGAGCAGTTTGGCAAGCCGATCGCGAAGTTCGAAGGCATTCAATTCAAGCTTGCGGATATGGCAACGGAGATCGAGGCATCGAGGCTTCTTACGCTGAACGCCGCCGCCGCAAAGGACACAGGAAAAGACGTGACAAAGCTCTCTTCGATGGCAAAGCTCTTTGCTTCCGAAACTGCTGTCCGAGTCTCGGAGGAATCGGTGCAGATCCACGGCGGTTACGGTTATACAAAGGATTATCCGGCTGAGAAATACTGGCGCGACTCGAAGCTATGCACGATCGGTGAAGGCACCAGCGAGATCCAGAGGCTGGTGATCGCCAAACAGCTGCTCAGGGATTTGTAATTCTTGCGAACTCAGGCACGAAACAAACCAGCGGTGATCTGCCTGACGGCGGTCGCCGCGATCATTTTGGTCTTCTGCACCGGCGGGTGCTCGAATGGCAGCGGAGGGACGGAGCCGGACGCGCAAACAATGAACACCGCGAACCGGCTGTCTCAAAAGATGGAGGGCCGCGCCAGGCTCACTCAGGAGGAATTCGACCTTCTGAAAACATCGCACGAGAAATACCCGCAGGCAGATTCCATCAGTGCTGTTTATCAGCAAGCCTTGACCCAAAGAGAAGACTGGGCCTCGCTTGAAAAGCTTCTTGGCTCAAGATCCGACAACGGATCTGAAGAAGACCTGACTTTGCTCGCAAAGGTCTATATGAAGCTCGGGAAGTACTCCGAGGCGGTTGAGACGTTCACGAAACTCACTTCTCCTCCCGATGCGGAGAGAGCCTCGATGCTCGCGAGCGCATACTTTCAAACCGGGAACCACGAAAAAGCAGCGGAAACGCTTGACTCGAAGTGGTCGGAGATCGTGGATCGAAAGATGGTCGACGGAATGGTCCTTCGCGGTCTCCTTTATTTCTACGGGGGTGAAAACGAGAAAGCAATCGAGATACTCAAGTCGGTCGTCGAGAATGATCCTTCTTCGATCCCCGCACACAATGCTTTGAGCCGGATATACGCGAAGATGAACGATTCGGAGCAAGCGACATTTCATTCGAAGGCGGTCGAAGATGCCTACAAAAAGCTTACAGAGAAATCGAGCCGTCAGGGGCGGATGGTGGACCAGATGATCAGGCTTCAGGAGGCCTACAAAGCGGGACGCCACGCGGAAGTTGTCGAGATCGCAAACGGTCTCCTCGACTCAGCCGACCCGCGGAACAAGGTCGCGCTTTATGGTTTTCTCTACAATTCCTACCGCGCTTTGGGAATGAACGACAAGGCCCAGGAGGCCCGGATCAGGGCCCAACAAATTAGTGGTAAATGAAGAAACTGCTGGTATTTACAACATTGCTAGCGATCGCGGGCAGCGGTGCTTGTGTTGCTGACGGCCCCGGGAATTCGTCATCTTCGGAAGCATCGAACATCCAGTTTGCTGACGGAACCGGCTCTTCCGGTGTGGAATTCAAACACGAAGGCGGTCGTTCCGAGGCCAAATGGATGCCGGAAGTCCTAGCGGGCGGTGTCGCCATCGCCGATTTCAATCGTGACGGCGCGCCGGACTTGCTGCTTGTAAACAGCGGATCCGTAACATCTGAGGAAAGACCGGCGAATGCGCGAAACCACCTCTATCTGAATGACGGAAAAGGCCAGTTTACTGATGCGACCGAGCAGTGGAAGCTCGAAGGTAGCGGCTACGGCCAGGGGGCGGCCGTGGGTGATTTCGACGGCGACGGATTGACGGACCTCTTCCTGACAGACTTTTTCGGCGACAACCGGCTTTTGAGAAACACGGGCTCCGCATTTGAGGATGTGACGGAACAGGCCGGGATCACGAAGGACGACAAATGGGCTACAAGTGCGGGATTCTCGGATCTTGACGGGGACGGCGATCTGGACCTTTTTGTGGTCAAGTACGTCGCCTACACCCAGCAGACGCACGTCGCGACGTACAACAATCGCCTTCGCACATACTCGGCGCCATACCTTTATGAAGCCGTTCCCGATCAGTTATGGGAAAACACAGGCGACGGAAAGTTCATTGATGCGAGCGAGAAGGCGGGAATTGCCTCTGAGCCTGAGAAAGGCCTGGCGCTGGCGATCGGCGATATCGACAAGGACGGCGATCAGGATGTCTATGTCGCCAACGACACGACTCCAAACCAACTTTGGATAAACGATGGCAAAGGCGTTTTTGAGGACCGCGCTAAACTCGGCGGAGCCGCTTACAGCGAGATCGGAAAAGAGGAAGGATCGATGGGAGCGGATTTCAGCGACCTGGATTCGAACGGTCATCTCGACATCCTTGTAACCAACTTTCAGGAAGAGACCACGGCTTACTACACGCAGGAGGACAGCCTATTCTTCCGCGAGATTTCAGACGCGGCCGGAATCGGCCAGACCGCCCGCCAGAGGCTCAAGTTCGGTATCGAACTTTTTGATGCCGACAACGATGGGGACGAAGATCTTCTTGTCGCAAATGGCCACATCGAGGACAACATCGAGAAGAACTCAGAGACGGTGACCTTTGCCCAGCCGAATTCGCTCTACGAGAATCTTGGCGACGGCAAGTTCAAAGATATCAGCGAAATAGCAGGGGCTGCTCTTAAGGACTCGCAGGTCTCAAGAGGGCTTGCGGTGGCCGACCTCGACGGCGACGGCGATCTCGATTTCGTGATCGTCAACAACGGCGGCACCGCGCAGATCGCTTTTAACGAAACCGTTGATCAGGGCAATTTCGTGGTGCTCCTGCTTGAAGGTAGCGGAAAAAACACGAATGCTATCGGTGCGAGGCTTGTAGCCAAGATCGGCGACAAGACGATCGAAAGGCAGGTGATGGGGGCTCAAAGCTACCTTTCGGTCAGCGATTTCCGGATACACTTTGGGCTCGGAGCGGCCGAAACGATCGACGAACTGACGATCCACTGGCCAAACGGTGATAAGCAGACGCTCACTGGTGTTGCTGCGAACAAGTTCTATTACTTGAAAGAAGGCGGCGAGCCGAGCGAGTTCACGCCTGGATCACGGAGTGAGCAGTGAGCGGTGAGCAGGTGTCAGAAGCCCTTAAAGAACAAGTACAAACAGGATGGACAGGATCGGCAAGATAGGGTCCTGAAAGTCTACGTCCTTAGCTATTTTTGAATGTCGGCTAATTAACGCAACTTTGGGGATGGGCCCAAATCCTTTCCATCCTGTCTATCCTGTCTTCTTCTATTATGTGGGTTAAACGCATTTTGGTCTTGGTACTCGCGACGGTGATCGCAGGCTGCAATGGCGGAGGCACTCCTGAGCAGGGCTCAGAGGAATACGCCAGCGCGTTGAAGTCGTTCTACGTCGGACTTGCCGCCACGGAAGTAGGAGACGATCCGAGGGCGGTCTCGGAACTGACGCGCGTGACCGAGCTCGCTCCGAATGAACCCGCATCATTCAACAACCTGGGCGTCCTCTATCTTCGCCAGCGCGACTATGAGAAAGCGAGCGAATTCTTCGGGAAGGCCAACAGCCTCGCGTCCGACAATTCGACGACCATAGCAAATCTCGCTGAGCTCGACCTGGCAGAAGGCGAGTCGGAAAAAGCACTTGAGCATTTTCAGAAGGCCGTCGAGCTCGACCCTAAGGACCACTTCTCGCAATACGCGATCGCAGAAGAAACCGAAAGGCAGGGCAAGGACGCCGAAGCGCTTGCGATCCTGAAGGACAAGCTGAAGAAGGACCTCGCAGACAATCTTGCGCTTGAGGTCGAGATCGCGAGACTAGCTGCAAAAACAGGCAACACAGAATCACTGAAGGAATCGGTCAATTCGTTGCGGCAGCGTTCGGAGAATTGGCCGGCTGAAGTAAAGGAACAACTCACCAAACTCACTGAACTGACAAACTCCGACAACTCAAGCGCGGCAGCCCAACAAACAGCCTTCTTCAAGAACGTGCTGATTAGGGAACCGGAGTACCGTTCTTCGCTGGCTGAATTCAACGCTTCGGACACCGCGCCTGGAAGACTTATCCGCAAGCCGCTCATTCTACCCGCACCCGAATTCAAGCCCGCTCCGGCCGATACTGAACTCAGATTCGAGAAGAAGATAGTCGCCGACGTCGAGGCCAAGACAGCGTTCGTGGTTTTCAAGAATGGAGAGTCACCTGTCGTCGCTTACAGCACTGAAGACAAGACGGTTATCGGCGATACGGAAATTCCTGTCAGCGTTAGTTCGCCAAAACAAGTCGCGCAGATCGACTTTGACTACGACTACAGAATCGATCTCGCTTTCGCGACCGACAAGGGTTTTCGCTTATTCAAACAAAATGAGAACGGCACTTACGAGGATGTGACCTCCGCCACAGGACTTCCGGCCGAGATCACCGGCGGTTCATATGCGGGCGCCTGGGCTTTTGATTACGACAGCGAAGGCGACCTGGACCTCGTGCTAGCACCATCTGAAGGCGCTCCGTTTGTGCTCAGAAATGAGGCCGAGGGGAGGTTATCTCGAACCGAAACGTTTGAGGGGATCGAGAAAGCCGCCGATTTTGTGTTTGGCGACTTCGACGAAGATGGCGACGCGGATGCGGCTTTCCTTGACCGGAGTGGTGGGCTTCACTTCTTGGCTAATGCCCGAGGCGGCACTTTTGATCTGCTTACCTGCTCTTCACCCCCTGTCGACTCCATTTCCAGTGAGGCCGGATATTTGAACGCAACTTGGAAGGGTCTCTTTGGGGCTCTGGCACTCGGACAGGGAAAGTGTGATGTCATCGACCAACCTTACGGGGAAGAGATTCCCGCTTCCAATTCACTCTTGCGGGTTGATATCGACAACAACGGGGATTCTGACAGCTTATTCTCGGATTCGAAGGGCTCCCAATTATTTTTGAAGGATTCAGAAGAATTCGCGCGCCAAGTGCCGTCTTTAAAGCAGACCGGCGTCATTGTCACGTCAGCAGCAGACCTTGATTCGGACGGCGGACCTGACCTGGTCGGAATGGAGAACGGGCGTCCTTACGTACTCAAACCAAAACTCACCAAGAACTACCACTGGCAGATCTTTCGTCCGAAGGCGGCGAAAACCGAGGGCGACCAGAGGATCAATTCGTACGGGATAGGCGGCGAGATGGAGCTTCGGTCCGGTCTGATGGCTCAGAAGCGCGTCATCACTTCGCCGCAAGTGCATTTTGGTCTCGGAGAGAACACTTCCGCAGATCTGCTCCGGGTCGTCTGGCAGAACGGATACGTGCAGGCGGAGTTCGACCTGAAAGCCGATCAGGCTGTCGAGACCGAACAGCGCCTGAAAGGCTCGTGCCCGCATCTCTTCGCGTGGAATGGCGAAGAATTCGAACATGTGAAAGATGCGCCGCCCTGGAGCCCTGCTTTGGGCCTTAAGATAAACGCCCAGGACACATACGGAATTCTTCAAACGGAAGAGTGGTTCAAGATCCCGGGCGAAGCCTTGAAACCGAAGGACGGAAAGTACGAACTCCGGATCACGGGCGAGTACTGGGAGGCGTACTACATAGACAATTACCGACTCCTGGCCGTCGATCACCCAGAAGGGACCGAAGTGTTCACCGACGAGCGATTCTCGATCCCGCTTCCGCCTCTCGAGGTTTTCACGACCGGTGAACTGAACAGATTCTCCAAAGCGGTCGATCACAACGGACGCGATGTGTCTGAAACCGTTTCGAAGCTCGACGAACAGTATCTCGACGGTATCAAGCGCGGGACGTATCAGGGCGTCGCGGAAGACCACTGGGTCGAACTCGAACTTCCTGAAGAGGCTCCTCGCGAAGGAAAACTCTGGATAATCGGCGAAGGCTGGATGCATCCGACCGACGCGTCGATCAATGTTCAGCGCGGTCAGGCTATTCCGACGCCGCCAAAGTCACTCAGCATCGAGATCCCTGATGGAAACGGCGGTTGGAAGGCGGTCAAAGAGAACCTCGGCTTCCCTGCCGGAAAGATGAAGAACGTCCTTCTGGACATAACGGACGTGTTCCCGGCTGACGCAAAGGAACGAAGGGTAAGGCTTCGTACTGAGCTGGAAGTTTTCTGGGACAGACTTTCCTGGGCGGTCGGAAAGGAAGGTTCGGAAACAAGGATCACCGAAATCGATCTGTCGGCGGCGGAACTTCGGTATCGCGGATTCTCGGTTATCGACAAGCGGGACGAATCTTCGCCCGAAATTCCCGATTACAGCCGGATCAAGACGACGGTTCAGAAGTGGCGCGACCTGGAGGGTTATTACACGCGGTTCGGAGATATAAAGGAACTTCTTTTGAAGACCGATGACCGGTTCGTCCTTTCTAATGCCGGCGACGAGATCGCGATGAGCTTCCCCGCTTTACCGGACCCGCCCAAAGGGTGGAAGAGGGATTTTGTTATTATCGGCAACGGCTGGATAAAGGACGGCGACCTCAACTCCGTGTTCTCAAAGACGTTGCTGCCTTTGCCGACCCAGGCGACGAACGATTATTCGCGCGCGCCGACCGTTCTGGAAGACGATCCGGTTTACCAGAAAAACCGGGAAGACTGGATCAAATACCATACGCGTTACATCGCCCCGGATGCGTTCCGCAACGCGGTACGGAACAATTAGCCACAGATGAAGGGGATTAACACGGATGTTGGGAAATAACCGATTCCGAAATCATCCAGCTTGAACTGTTTCGATCCACCTTTGTTAATCTGTGTTAATCCTCTTCATCTGTGGCTAATTCTTAATAAATGACTTGGCGAAAAGCATTTATCACCTCTCTCTTTATCGCGCTTCTGGCGGTGCCGTTCGTCATCGATTACTTCTCCGGCGGTGCGGCCGAAGAGGCTCTTGATCGCGAGAAGGCGCTTGAACGCTACGGATTCTACTTTGAGGAAGTGGCGAAGAAGTCAGGAATTGACTTTGTACACAAGGCGCCGTCGCTGGACCCAAAGCTCGACAACATAATGCCGCAGATCGCCTCGATGGGCGCAGGAGTTTCGATCGTTGATTTCGATCGTGACGGATGGAGCGACATCTATCTTACGAACAGTGGCGAAGGAAGCCAGAACGCGCTTTACAGAAACAACGGTGACGGGACCTTCACCGATGTCGCCTCCGAAGTCGGTGTCTCGGACGTGAATAAAGATGGTACCGGCGTTTCGATGGGGGCAATCTGGGGCGACTTCGACAACGACGGATTCGAAGACCTTCTCGTTTACAAATGGGGCAGATCTGCTTTGTACCGCAACAAAGGCGGAAAGTCGTTTGAAGAGCTAGAAGTTCCTGCATTTCCCGAATGGGCGAACATCAATTCCGGGATCTGGTTCGACTTCGACCGCGACGGCAATCTCGACATCTTTCTCGGAGGCTATTTCCGTGAGGACATCAATCTCTGGAAGCTTGAGAACACGCGGATAATGCCTGAGAGCTTCGAATACGCGAAGAACGGCGGGCGCAAGTACTTGCTCAGAAATCTTGGCGACGGAAAATTCGAAGAGGTCAGCAAGCAGATGGGCATCGATTCGAATCGATGGGCGCTCGCTGCCGGCGCGGCCGACCTGACCGGAAACGGCTACCCGGACCTGTTTGTGGCGAACGACTACGGGGTATCGGAGCTTTATATAAACGACGATGGAAAGCGTTTCATCGACGCGAGCGAGGCTTCGGGAATCGGGTTCTCGCCAAAGAGCGGGATGAACGCGAGTTTTGGCGACGTGATGAACGACGGCCGGCTTTCGATCTACGAAACGAACATATCCGAACGAGGTATCCTTCTGCAGGGAAACAACTTATGGGTCCCGCGCGAGGGAACCTCGGGCGCGGACGTTAAATTTGACAATCTCGCAAATGCGGTCGGAGTTGAGGACGGAGGATGGGCATGGGGAAGCCAGTTCGGCGATTTCGACAATGACGGCGACCAGGACATATTCCTCACCAACGGATACGTGTCTGCTGACAAGAACGTCAACTACTGGTACGACTTCTCAAAGGTTACGCTTGGCAACAACTCGATCATCGCTGACGCCGCGAACTGGCCGGCGATGGAAGGCCGAAGCCTTTCCGGTTACCAGCAGAAGAAGCTCTGGGCGAACGATGGCAAAGGCGGGTTCTCTGAGATCGCGCTTGCGGTTGGGATCCGCGAGACCCTTGACGGAAGGGCGGTCGCGGTCGCAGACCTTTGGAATCGCGGCGTGCTTGATGTCATCGTCGCGAACCAGAAGGGGCCGGCACTGATATACAAGAATCATGTTTCTGATGGCCGGAACTGGATCGCGTTCGCTTTCGAAAATGACGACGCGATCGGGGCAAGAATTACTGTCTTCAGGGACAAGTTGATGCAGACCCAGGAGATCCATGGGGGCAGCGGCTACTGCTCGCAAAACCAGCGCCGAGCCCATTTCGGTCTTGGGGGAACAGCCAAAGTTGAAAAGGTCGTGATCAGGTATCCGAGCGGCGAAACGAAAGTGATCGAATCGCCGGAAATCAACAAGATCCACCGAGTCCAGATCCCCGGATGAGCACGGAAGCCTCAAACATTACTGTCCCCCAGAAGGCGCCGGTGATGCCGATGAAGACTTTCGGCATCGATACACGGCTCGTGATGCCCCTGCTGATCACTTTGATCCTTCTGGTCGGACAGGTCTTTTACGGAATCCTCGAAAGCTATCCGCAGACGCTGCTCGCGATCGGCGTCGCCATTCTTTTCGACGCAGTTCTATCAAAGATCGACCGCGGGCACTTCCCCTTTCTGGCGAGCGCTTACATTTCTGGGATCAGCGTTGGCATCCTCACTCGTTCACCGTTCCTTTGGACCTTCGCGCTCTGTGCGGCTATCACGATCACTTCGAAGTATGTACTGAGGATAAAGGGCAGGCATCTCTGGAATCCTTCGAACTTCGGGATCGCCGCGATGCTTCTGATCGCACCGTCTGCGTATTCAACTCTCAGTTTCCAGTGGGGCAACAACTTTGCTGCGATGACCGTGATCTGGGTCCTCGGTTGCATCATCATCTATCGCCTCAAACGTTTCCACATCACGTTCACGTATATCCTAAGCTTCATATTCTTTGCCGGGATCCGAAGCCTCTGGACGGGCGATGCGTTTCTGGCAGAGGTCGCTCCAATAACAGGTGCGATGTATCAGTTGTTCATCTTCTTCATGATCACCGATCCGGCCACGACCGTGCGGCATTCGAGAAAGGCCCAGATCGTCGTCGTGTTCCTGATCGCCGCGGCGGAAATGGTGCTGAGGATGATGGAGAATGTCCACGCACCGTACTATGCGCTGTTCATCGTCGGCCCGATCGCGAACCTCGTTGATATCTACTGGTTGAAGAAGCCGGAGTAGTAGTTCCAAGTTCCGGGTTTCGAGTTCCAGGTTTCGAGTTCCAGGTTCCAAGTTCCGAGTTCCGAGATAATGTTTAGCCCACCCGTTCACGGGTGGGCCAAATGTTGGACGTCTGAATGTGTCAGTAGCCCGCGCGTAAGCAAGGGCGAAAATGTGTTTCGCCGTGAGTGCGGCTCGGGAGATAGTTTTGGGGACTTATGATCCCGGCGCCTGCGACTTGCACGCCTCACGTTTAGAGCGGGGCTTGCCCTGCCATGAGCGCAACGCGCAAAACAGAATCGTCGGGCTCCGCCCACGGATGCAGCGCAAGCGCTGCGTTAAACGATCCGGGGTTCGTCATGATGTAGAGCCGTGCTCTGCACGACTTCTGCAGCGCAAGCGCTGCTCTAAACGGTTCGAATTGGCGTCTCCTGACTTCTGACGTCTGTCTCCTGTCTCCTGTCTTCTGTATTCTGTCTCCTTCTTACACCGCCGTTCGTCTGTGCGCCATCATTCTCAGCAAGCCGTTGATCGCCATATGTAGAAGAACGTAGACGATCATCGCAACAATGATCGGAAGCGCCAGAGTGTGACCCTCGACCGACGGACTGGCGACGATCCCCTCGAACGGCCAGTAAAAAATTCCCGTCACGGCCTTAACCCATTTCACGAATTCCGCGCTCTCCCTTGCCGCCAAAAGTTCAAGCAGCAGGCGAATTCCAAGAAATCCGTAGATCAGGAAAAAGACATAATCGACGATCTGCGAAACCCTCGCCGCAACGCGGCCGCGTTCCACTTCCCTCTCGGTCTGGGCTACCTCGTTGACAGCCTTCTGGCGCATGCCGTGGGCAATGTCCTTCTCCTGCTCCACTTGCGCCTGAGTTGGCGTGTCGGCTTCCGCAGCAATCTCCTCGCCTACGTCTTGCTTGATCTCGTCCTTTATATTCTCGTAGTTTGCCGTTCGACGCGCTTCGTCTTTTGCCAGTTTCTGATCCTGCATCGTTTGCCTCCTGAAGAGCGATTTGACCTTCGTCAAATCGGAGTTGACATAGAAATGGGGCAGAACCGATCGGTCCCGCCCCGGTTTTTGTCTACTATGTTTATCTTGCCGATCCGACATTGGCCGGCGCGCTTGCTTCGATCTGGAACTCGGTTCCAGGTTCGAGCTCGACATGGTCGCGACCCTGTGCGATCACGGTACCTGCTCCGGCGGCGCCCCCAACAGCGGCTCCAACAGCAGCTCCTTCTCCGCCGCCGAGGATCGCTCCAAGGATCGCTCCGATGCCCGCACCAATACTGGCTCGGGTGATCGTCTCACGCGTCTGGCTGTCGTCATCTCGAACTCCGCCTTCGTTATCGACCTTCACGTTTTCGCCATTCCGAAGGATCACATTCTCGATGATGCCGGCAAACTCATAGGTCTGCCCGTTTCTAAGAACGATCGTGTCAAAGTCCAGCGAAATGTTGGCGTTGCCAGTCAGGATACCTGACCGCTTCGCACTCACTACGCGGCCTTTGATCACTGCGCCTTCGTAACGACCCGGGGTTACGACTCTCATCGTAAACTGGTCGCCGTCCTGGGACGCTCTCGTCGAAATCGTTCTGTCCAGTACAGCTTTGAGTTCGGTTCCGTTCGGAACTATGAATGAGCCGGTCGTTCCCGTATCGGGATTTCCACCGCGCCTAGGATCATAGACGGTGTTCCAGTCAGCGGTGGTTTCGACCTTCTCGTAAACGCTTGAGACAGTAACGGTCTCGTCAAGGTTCTCGAGATTGATTCTCCTGACGACTCTCAGCTGGTCGTCGCCAAAAGGGATGAAATTGATGTAGTAATCACTGTTGCCGGTTCCCTCGTACTGGAGCGAAACGCCTTCATAGTAGGAGTTTGCAGTGACCTTCATTTGCCGGCCACGATTGGTCTCGATTCGCGTCACACCATCGGCCTTGAAGGTCATCTGAGGTCCATTGCTTGACGCCACAGTCACGTCAGCACCTACCTTGTCGATTGCGAGCATCGATGGAGACGAGAGTCTCCGTGTAAGATTCCGTTCGATCCTTTCTTCCCTCAGCTGCGGATAAACGTCGATCGCATTCCTGACGACCGTACCCACATCATCACTGAGCGAACGATTCAAACGGTACGTGCCGGTGAGCATTGAATTGAATCTGTCAGCCTGCGGAAACGGTCCGTTCCACGCGTAGTTGACCGCGTAGTACCTGGCAAGGGTATCCAGGTCAGACTTCAACGATCGCCATTGCGCTTCAGCCGGTCTCATCAGCCGATAGTCGCGCATGAACGAATCAATGTAGACCGCACGGTTCAGTACGTTCTCTACATCCTCGTCTGTCGACTCGCGTGCGTCGAACCTCTGTTTCAAACGGTCCGTCGCGTTCTCAAAGGCGGTTACATAGTCAAGAAAGGACCTCTCGCTGTAAGTGTCGTTCAGAATGCTTCGGTCAAGCGCCGTGTTCATCGTGCGCCTATAAACGTCGGTCTTTGACTCGATCGAATCAAGAAGGTTCGAAACCTGCGGACCGGCTACCGTGTAAGCCATAGTCCTGTTGTCGATCGGCGACCGGCGCCAATCAAATGCGACATTGTAGTAGCCCGCGAGCATGTTCAGATCCGCCTTAAGACGCTTCCAGGTGTTCTCCGCCGGATTCGTTAGTCGACTCCTGGTCATAAACCTGTCGATCGATGCCGCGCTGGTCAACACTCTTTCAACGTCCTGCGTGACCGATTCGCCGGCCGAAAATCTTTGGCTCAGTCTGTCCGTCTCGTTCTCGAATTCCTTTACGAAACTGTCGATCCTGTCCTCACGCCTCGTGTTGTTCAGCGTGCTTTGGTCGAGAGCGGTATCGAGCCTTCGCTTGAAGTTGTCGGTCCGGGCCTCGATCCTCTTTAGAAGTGTCTCAACCTGCCGGTCTGAGACGCGGTAGGGCTTGCGATAGATCAAATCTCCGCTGCTTACCGCTGCGTTCCAGTCATAGCTCAACCGGTAATAACCGGCGAGTAGATCCAGATCCCGCTTAATCGCAACCCAGTGGCGTTCGGTCATCGTTCCCAACGCGTTTCTGGTCATAAATCTGTTGATGTATGAAGCGTGGTTCAGAACCCGCACTACATCTTCCGAAATCGATTCGTTCGCTTCGAAACGCTGCCGAAGCCTGTCGGTAGAGTTCTCGAACTCGGTAATGTTCTTGTTGAGTGCGTCTTCGGTCTCTGTGCCGTCCCAGCGGCTTTGATCCATAGAGAGATCGAATGCACGCTTGAAACGGTCAGTTCCGCTCTCGATGCTAACGAGAACCTGTCTCACACGGTTGTCGTCAACCCTGTAAGCCCTGACCTGCGCAAAAGTGGCCGTGCCGGCGAGTAATATCGCGGCGCAGCTGAATAGCGTAAGTAGTGTCTTATTGATTTGTCTCATTGTTCTGCCTCGCAAAATAGCGTTCATATATTCTTCGGCCGAAAATTTCGTTTTCAGCCTACCCTTTTAGAGCGCAATGTCCGTACCCAAGCGGGCGAAATTACTATAACTATTGTGCGTGGAGGAGTTAGCAGCCTATCGGACGGGCATCCAATGGAGCTGAACGGCCAGTCCGTGTATCGATACGCGACAATTAGAATGTAGGAATTGAGAACAGCCTGTCCGGGCTTGGACAGTTCAGAGATCTAAACGGATTCGTTCTTCGGAAGTACAACCCGGACCTCGGTTCCGAGACCGGAATTGCTTTCTTCAACGGCGATCTTTCCGCCGTGCATTTCGATTATTTTCTTAGAGATCGCAAGTGATAGTCCGGTGCCGGCAGACTCGTCCGCAGCGGATATCTCACCGCGGCTGATCCCGGGAAGGCTGCGAAAAGGAAAGTCATCGGTTCCGTTCTCTCGTGAGTTCTTTATTGAGATCGACAGTCCCTCGAGAGCAGGATTTGCGCGAACCAGCAATTTGCCTCCCACCGGAGTATGCCTGACTACGGTTCTAAGGATCTTGTTCAATGCAGTTTGTAGTTTCTCTGCGTCGCAATTCAATGCCCGTTGGGCGTCGTCGATGACCGCCATCTCAACGTGCCTGCTCTCCGCGCTCGGAGAAACCTCTTCGACCACCCCCGCCAAAAGGTCTTCGCTCTTTACCTTGTCCAGCATTGCGACCTTCCCTTCTTCCTCGAGCGCAAGGTACTCGCTCGCTTCTTCGAGAAGCGCCAATTGTCTCTTGATACTTCTATCGATGCCGTCGAGCGCAGTTTCCCTAAGCTTGTCACTCAACTGCTGTCGTTCGAGGATCTTTGCCCATCCGGAAAGTGCATTTAAGGAGGTTCTTACGTCGTGTGAAAGGCTGGCTATCAGCTGGCGTGAAGCAGACTCATCGTCAACCGTGTAGTTCGTCAAGATCCGGAGTTTCTCCGAGAGTGTCGCTACCTGACCCTCGAGACTCCTGACCCTGCGCTCGTCATTCCTCGTAGTTCCCTCGGCCCAAGACTGAAGTCCAAGGGCAATGATCAGCGAGAGTCCGAGAATCAAGCCCGTTACAAAAAGAAGTCCGGACGATGGTTCGAGAAACCGCAAAAGGATCAATACCGATGTTACAAGCAGCAATGCCAATCCCAGAACGGTGGCACCTAACGCGCTTTTTCTAACAAGCGCTTTGCTTGGGCCTCTCTGCTTTCTTGTCGTTCCCTTGATCTTGTAGTGCATCGTTATTTGCTTTAAAAGTGCTAATACTAAAACGAACGGCCGGACCTACTCGGGAGGTTCAATGCCGTGACGTTTTATCATTCCGTACAGCCGCGCCCGGTACAGACCGAGAAGCTTTGCGGCTGCTTTCTTATTACCTTTGGTCTTTTTCAATGCGGCTTCAACCACGGACTTTTCCAGGAACCCGAACACGTCGTTATCGTCCAGTTCTTCTTCGCCCAGGCCCGAAAGCGTTTCCACGATCTCTTCACCGATACCCCCGAAAATGTCGTCCGTTGATCGGGATCCATTGGCCGAAACCGACGATCCAGAGGGAGTCATTGTCGCGGCGGCGACCTTTGGCCTGGCCTCTCTAACACCGGACTGCAGCTCGAGCGATTCGATCGTCGAACCCCTGTTCATCAGCACGGCGCGCTCGATAACATGCTGAAGCTCACGTACATTCCCGCGCCATTCGGATTCGAGGAGCTTTCGGTAGACGCTGTTCGAGAATGATTTGAACTCCCTTCCGTACTTTTCCGAAAACATTTCGAGAAAGTGCTCGGCCAGCATTGGAATGTCATCGACACGGTCACGAAGCGGCGGGATCCGGATCTCGATCGTGTTTAGCCGGTAATAGAGATCTTCACGCAAATCGCCTTCGGACATCGCCTTTTCAGGGTCGCGGTTGGTTGATGAGATGAGCCGGAAGTCAGCCATCACGGGCGTTTCGCTGCCGACACGGTAGTATTTCTTCTCTTGAAGCACTCGCAGCAGCTTTGGCTGTAGATCGAGAGGCATTTCGCCGATCTCGTCCAGCAAGAGGCTCCCTTCTCGCGCTTTACCTATAAGGCCCACCTTGTCGGCGTTGGCCCCCGTGAAAGCTCCTTTCACGTGTCCGAACAGCTGCGATTCGATCAGTTCTTTTGGCAATGCCGAACAGTTGACCTTTACAAAAGGCTTGCCGGATCTTCCGCTCTTATAGTGGATTGCATTCGCTATCACCTCTTTCCCCGTACCGGATTCCCCGAGAATGAGGATGTTCGCATCCGAGTCGGCGACGTTCTCGATCAGCTCGTAGATCTCCTGCATCGGCTTCGTGCCGCCGATGATGCCTTCGTAGCTCTGAACGTTAGTGAGCTTACCGCGCAATTCACGGATCTCGTCCGCCTGCTGTTTTCGCTCAACGGCTTTTTCTATCAGGAGGTGGAGCTCGTCAAAATCTACAGGTTTCTCGACATAGTAAAAAGCGCCGGCCTTGGTGGCTTCGATGGCTTTCGTAACCGAACCACGGCCGGTGACCATAATGATCTCCGTCGCAGGTGAAGCGCTTTTCAGTTTTGCAACGAGTTCGATTCCGTCTATGTCCGGAAGACCTAGATCGGTAAGGATGATGTCAAAGTCTTGCTCGCCGACAAGTTCCTCACCCGTTGTACCGTCTGCCGCGGTTGCCGCTTCGAATCCAGAGGATTCGAGCTGATATTTGAAAAGGTCCAGTGTAGCCTCATCATCATCAATGATGAGGGCTTTGCGTTTCGTCATTGAGTATTCCTTCGGGTTTGATCTCGCATCGCGCAAAATTACCGTGTGCTAAATCTTATTCCGAAATGTTAGAGAGGAGAAGTCCCGGCAAACCTCGCCGGTCTTCTCCTCCTTCCCTCCCCGACTCGAAAACTCGCTTACAAGCGCCTGCCGATCAGCAGACCGATGATGAGACCGGCCATCCCGGCTGACGCGACCACGAGGCCCGGATTGTTGCGGATCCGGTCAGCCGCGTTTTGTCTTACTTCGTCCAGATCCGTTTCTCGGACCAGGTCCGAAGTGGATCGGATTCTATCGGCTGCCGCGTGTCCCGCGTCCCGTCCTCTCCCGAGCGCCCCTCTTGCCGCGTCCGCCGCGTCGGTGATCCGCTCTCGTGCGTTTTCTTCGATCCGATCTGTTTTTCCGTCAAGATATTCATGTGTGGAATCTGCCTGCCTGTCGATAAATTCTGCCGCATCGCTCAATTTGTCAGCGGCATTGTCTTTTGCTTTGTTTAATCGTGAGTCTTTCGCGTTATCAGCGATATCTAATTTTTGAACTGCCTTTGCCATATCTTTTACTTCTCCTTAGCTTAATGTTCTAGTTGATCGCTCGTGCTGCCCTATACTATTTGCAACCGACATTCCGAAGCCGACGATCAATCCTCAGAAGCCACTATTTACTGCATTCACAGGACGAGAAGCTTAATTTCGCCTTTGCTCAGGCAAGGAAGCGTGGCTCGAAGCGAAGGTGCCGTGTACTAATCCCGGCCAAACTTGTCTTGAATCAATACCCGCACCTGGATCGAAATTGTCCGCTACTACCACACAATCGAATGCCCGCAATGTGCATTTACGCAGGTTTCGGCGATGGCACAGTTGTTGTTAGCTAGTGAGGGAGAATCGAAACTTTTAATGACTGAACTGAAACGGAGGGTTCAATGATCTGGACAATTATCGTAATTCTATTGGTGCTTTGGCTTATTGGTGTCGTTACAACGAACACTTTCGGCGGCGTCCTTCACTTATTGCTTGTGATCGCACTCGTCGTCTTTGTTGTAAGGCTTTTGACGGGCAGAAGAGTGCCGTAAGCGCGGCTGTGAGAGCCGACTTACGAAGGTGAACATTGGCAAAGGCTCCGTGAAATTTCACACGGAGCCTTTTTTGATTGATAATTCCTGCATGCACGGCATTCATTCTAGGACCGCAGAAGCGAGATCATTGGTTTCTAATAAGTACATCATTTGGAAATGATAAAACAGGATCCGACCAGCTGCGACCAGGACGGAGGGTATTTTGCCCTGACCGGCGTGGTCAACAGCGAAGCGAAGTTAGAAAAGATCTCGGGAAGTTTCCTGACCAGCGTTGACGCCGAACCCGGCGATCTCGAAGGAAAAGGTGTCATAGCCCTCGGGTCCGTGGGTCTGGCCCAGACCGATGCAGATGTGATTGCGGAAGGATATTCTCAGGCATCGAAGGGCGAGAGTGCGAGGAAAGCCGTAGTCTACGGAGTTCAGAATCGCGGGCGGATCATTCTTGAGTACATTTTTCAGCCCCCAGACTCGGAAGGCAAGGTCTACTTTTCCGCTTACGATGTTACTCACTGGCAGGACGAGGTCGACGAATGCTTGCGTCTGAGCGACCTGTTTCAAACCGGCGCCGAAAGTGCCGGAATAGGATTCTGGTTTTGGTACCTGGAAAGCGGGGAGGAATTCTCTACACCGACCTGCAACCGGTTCTTCGGCCTGGCTCCGGATGATTCACTTTCGTTGTCTGGGCTTATCGAATCCGTTCATCCTGACGATCGGTCATACGCTAAGAAGTATCTGATGGACGCGATCGAAGAGGAAGGCAGTTTCGATTTCCAGTGCAGGCTAGTTCACGACGACGGAAACGTTTTCTGGATCGCCTTGAAAGGCGCGACGTTCACCGGAGACGCCAAAGGCGCCGGCATTCTAACGGGCTCCGTGCAAGACATCAACGAGTTGAAGTCAGTAAATAAGGAACTTGAAAGAATCTACAAGCTTGAGAGGAAGGCCCGCGACCAGGCAGAGCTTGCGAACAAAACGAAGGACTACTTTCTGGCAATAGTCTCCCACGAGCTACGGTCTCCGCTCAATTCCATTCTCGGGTGGACGAAAGTTCTCATAAATAACGATGTCGACGAAGAAACCGGGGGCAAAGCGCTGAACACTATCGAGAGAAGCGCCCGAGCACAGGCCCGCCTGATCGAAGATCTGCTTGATTCAGCGTCTATCACTTCAGGTAGGCTGAAATTGGATAAAAGAAAGGTCAACGTCTTTCACGTTCTGGAGGAAGTGGTCAACTCTTTTCAGCCAACTGTCGAACAGAAAGGTATCGAACTGACTTTCAGTCATTCTGGAGAAGACGCTTTTGTGAACGGCGATTCGGCCCGATTACGACAGGTATTTTCAAACTTGCTCGGAAATGCGTCAAAATTCACACCCAGGAAAGGGTCGATCTCTTGCGCCCTCCGAGTTCGCGACGAGGAGGTTTCAATCTGCTTTGAAGATACCGGAAGAGGGATAAGGAAAGAACATCTGCCGCTCATTTTTGACAGGTTCCGCCAGGCAGACGAGGTTGAGCGCGGCAAGTTCAAGGGATTGGGCCTTGGATTGTCGATAGTCAAAATTCTCGTCGAAGAACACGGAGGCAATGTCAGTGCTGAAAGCGAGGGTCGCGGGAAAGGTGCGCGTTTCACCGTCCGTTTGCCTCTTGCTTCGAGTGTGCAGGCGATAGACCGGGAAAAGGAAAAGAATGCTTCGACGATGAGGGTCAGTTCGGAAAAGGAAGTGCTGCACGGGATACGCGTTTTAATAGTTGAAGACGATATCGACTCTCGCAAGGTCCTGGAGATCTTCCTGAAACAGATGGGAGCGCGGGTCAGGACAGCATCTTCTGTTGAAGAAGCGTTTGAATCGCTGGACAAGAATGAGGACTCCCCTCCCAACATCGTGATTTCCGACCTGGGAATGCCCGAGTCCGACGGATTCGACCTTGTAATGAGACTTCGCGAATCAGATCGATTCGGTTCCATTCCAGCTATCGCCCTGAGCGCTTTCTCGTCTTTCAAGTACCGGGAGAAAGCGATGGAAGCCGGATTTCAGATATATCACACCAAGCCGTTTGCTCCTGACAAACTGTGTACGCAGATAGCTCAATTGGTGAAGTTGAGTGAAAAGAAACGAACTGAATCTGCATAATTCGTTTGCGCACAGGTGTTGCATCTGTGAAACAGGTGTTGTATGCTGTTGCCCCATTTGGCAATAGATAACTGAAAGGAGACAAACAGAATGAGTACAGGAACCGCAACCGATACGGGTTTGAATCAGCCTCTGATCGCCGAGCTTCAGCACGAAAGCGCGGTAACGAGGACTGTGCTGGAAAGGGTCCCGACCGACAAACTTGAGTTCAAACCGCACGAGAAATCGATGGGCTTTGGCCAGCTGGCGTCGCACATCGCCGAAATGTACGAATGGTTCGATTCGACGCTGAATCAGACGGAGCTGGATTTTGCGACGATGGAGTATGAACCGTTCATCGCGAAATCGAACGAGGAACTACTTGAGTATTTCGACAGCAATGTGGAAAAGGCGCTTGAGTTTCTAAAAAAGGCCACAGATGAAGAGCTTATGGTCGAGTGGACGATGCGAAATGGGGACACGGTTTATTTTTCAATGCCCAGGATCCAGGTCGTTCGTTCCTTCATTTTGAACCACATCGTCCACCATCGCGGACAGCTTTCGGTCTACCTGCGTCTGAATGACATTCCGGTCCCTCAGATCTACGGTCCTTCGGCGGACGAAGGCCAGATGTAGGTGTTTTGAGAATCAGGACGAAGATCTGAAAGTGAGAAGAGGCAGGCGGCTCGCGAAGACGGGCCGCCTTTGTGTTGTCCGCCGCTGCGCGGCCGGCTGTCCCCTGACTCCTGACTCCCATCTCCTTTTTGATTTCAGCCCCAAAAATGCGAGAATAACGGTTTCGTTCGAGTGTATTAACGGGCTTCTTTTTCGGCCGGAAGGGCCTGAAGCTGGCTGTTGGACCAAATGACTGACGATCTGGTAAACAGGCTGTTGAATGGCGAGCCGAGAGCGGTTGCACGTGCGATATCGAAGGTCGAGGACGCATCGGCCGACGCTCCCGAATTGATGAAGGCGGTGTTTCCGAGAACCGGGAATGCCCTCGTGATCGGGATCACGGGATCGCCAGGCGCCGGAAAGTCCTCGCTCGTTGACAAGCTTGCGCTGTTGTACCGGGAACGGGGAGATAAGATCGGGATCGTCGCCGTCGATCCGTCCAGCCCCTTTTCGGGCGGCGCAATCTTGGGCGACCGGATCAGAATGCAGACGCTCGGTCTGGATGAGAATGTTTTCATCCGATCGATGGCTACAAGAGGAAATCTCGGCGGCCTTGCACGGACAACAGTGGACGCTGTTTCGATCCTCGACGCTGCAGGTTATGACAAAGTGATCGTCGAAACTGTCGGGGTCGGGCAGGACGAAGTAGAGATCGTTAAAGCGGCTGACGTTTCGGTCGTAGTCCTTGTTCCCGGTATGGGTGACGATATCCAGGCCATAAAAGCCGGGATAATGGAGATCGGAGACGTCTTCGCTATCAACAAGGCCGATCGGGAAGGCGTCATCAGGACAGAGAAGGAGCTTGAAGCCCTTTTGTCGCTTGCCCACCGGCAGGACCTTTGGGAACCGCCGATCGTCAGGACGGTAGCAACGGAAAGTAAAGGCATCGAAGACCTGGCCGAGGCTATCAAAGCCTATTCAGAATTTGTTAAGGACGCCGGTCCCGGTTCTTCCAGAAGGGTCGCAATCGCCAAGTGGCGGCTTCTTGAGTTAGCTCGGGAACAACTGCTTGCAAGACTTCTGAACCGAAACGGAACGGAGAAAGAACTGGACCGGTTGGCGGAAGAGATCGCGGAAAAGAAACGCGACCCTTATTCGGCGGTTGAAGAGCTCATAAGAGAATTATGAAGATCGATCATCTAGGCATCGCGACTGGCGGCATTGACGAGGCGCTTGCATTTTGGGAAGACGCCCTTGGACTTGAAAAGGTCCATGTTGAGGAAGTCGAGGACCAGAAAGTAAGGGTCGCAATGCTCCCGATCGGTGAGAGCCGTATAGAGCTGCTTGAGCCAACCAGTGACGACAGCCCTATCAGCAATTTTCTGAGTAAACGCGGCGGCGGCATTCACCATATAGCCGTCAAGGTTGAGAACATCACAGAATCGCTTGAAAGATTGAAGGAAGCCGGTGTCCGCCTCATCGACGAGGAACCGAGAACGGGAGCCGAAGGGTGCTTGGTGGCATTCGTTCATCCGAAGTCGGCAAACGGCGTACTTCTCGAGCTTGTACAGGATTAATAAGCGGTCAGGCATTGACCCGCGAAGAGATTTCAAAAGCAACAACCAGAGGAAATATTAATGAAGATCTGTCCTACTTGTAACAAGGAATTCCCCAGCTATTACGAGGTCTGCCCGGAAGACGAGACCAAACTGACCGCGGCAGGCGCCGCCGAAGCTGCGACGGCCGAAGAAGAATCGGCTGACACCCAGGCTGCCGAGGATGTAAAGACCGGCGCATCAGCGGCTGCGTCATCTCAGTCAGCCGGTATGACCACCGGGGGCAAGGCAATGATCGTTTTGCTGGTCGTGCTTGCGGTAGGTGCCGGACTGGTTTTCTGGAATAGCACTGTTGCCGGTGGACACGGATCTGCGGACCTAAGCCATCTGACGGAAGAAGACATGCAGCTGCTGGTGAAGGACTTCAATCCGATGCAGCTGAAAGCGCTTGCAGAGAATCCCGAACAGAAGAAACAGCTGGTTGAGAACCTCGAGCAGCTGCTTTCGATCGCCAGCCAGGCAAAGAAGGAAGGAATAGCTGACAAGCCCGAGGTTAAGTCTGAGCTTGAGAATATGCGGGTCACCCTTCTTGCGATGAATTACGACCGCAAGATCAACGCAGACAAGGGCCCGATGCCTCAGTTCGGATTCATTTCTGAAGACCGGGTAAAGGAATTTTGGGGCGAGGATGGAACTGAGGAAGCCGCAGCTCCTGCCCAGGATACAAACTCGAACACAAACGCGGCTCAGACTTCCAACACCGATCCGGCCCCGGCTCCCGCGCCAAAACCCGCGAAGGAAGCGGGCTTTGTGGAGTCCGCACTCGATGTGATCGGGCTTGGCTGGGTCGTCGGCAATGCTGACGCACGGCGCCACGAAATGGAGTTTAAGAAGTTCCTCGACGCCAAACTGGAATTGCTCCGCCAACGCGGTCAGTTCGGTGCGGACCAGGAACCTTCGGATGAAGATATCAAGCAGGCCCGCGATGCTTTCGCGAAGACACGGATCTATTACGAAGAAGCCAAGGACAAGATCGCTTCAATAGGGAGCATGCCCGAGGCGGAAGCCAAGGAATGGGAAGAGTTCGAGAAGGAGTTCGAGCTTCAGGCCAAGCTTCAGCAGGCTCAGTTTCTTGTCCAGACGTACGTTCAGGAAAAGCTTTCGAAACAGCTTCAGGTGACCGATGAAGAGGTCAAGAAGTATATCGAAGAGCATCCGGAGATAACCCAGGACGAAGAAAAGAAGAAGAAGGCCCAGGAAGTCCTGCAGAAAGTAAATGAAGGCGGTGATTTCGCGGAGCTTGCGAAAGAGTTCTCGGAAGATCCGGGAAGCAAGGACAACGGCGGGCTTTACGAGAATATAGCGAAAGGCCAGTTTGCGCCTGAGTTCGAAGAAGCTGCGTTGAAGCTTGAGCCTGGCCAGGTGACGCCGGAGCCTGTGAAAACGGATTTCGGATACCACATCATCAAGCTTGAGAAGAAAGGTCAGGGAAACATCGGTGAAGGCACGGGCGAAACCTATGATGCCCGGCATATCCTTATCTCGACGATGATCAAGGATCCCGACAATCCTCTTGCGAGAGAGCTGCCTGTCGAGGAGTTCGTCAAACGCAAGCTCGAACAGGAGAAGCAGGAGAAGATCCTCGAAGAGATCAAAGCAAACAATCCGGTTACTGTTCCTGCGGATTTCGAAGTTCCCCAGCCATCGGCTGAAGAACTTGAACGGATCCAGAAACAACAGGAAGAACAGTTCCGTCAGATGCTCGAGCAAAACCAGCAGGCGCCCAATCCTGAAGGGGAGGGCGAAGGCACGGGAAGTGGCAGCGGTTCGGACGAAGAGGAATAGTCCTACGAAGGCCGCTAGTCTAGGAAAGCAATAGTGCAGACAGCGGGGCAGTGCAGAGCATTGTCCCGCTTCTTGATTCAACAGCCAGAAATCGAAAGAACAGAACAGGATCTAAGAATGGAAAACGTGAAGATCGGAATCATCGGCGGAAGCGGACTCTATCAGATGCCCGAGTTGGAGAATGTACGCGAACAGGAGGTCGAAACGCCTTTCGGCAAGCCATCCGACGCATTCATCATTGGCGAACTGGAAGGCGTGTCCGTCGCTTTCCTGCCGAGGCACGGCCGCGGCCACAAGATCCTTCCGACCGAGTTACCGTTCCGGGCAAACATCTACGCGATGAAACTGCTTGGTATCGAGTACATCCTTTCTGTTTCGGCGGTGGGTTCGCTCCAGGAGCAGTATGCCCCGATGGACTTTTTCATCCCCGATCAGTTTTTTGACAGGACGCGAGCAAGGGCGGAAGAATCCACATTCTTCGGCGAAGGGATCGTCGGCCATATTCCGTTCGGGCATCCGGTCTGCAATGAACTTGGGGATATCCTCGAAGAGGCTTGTGGACTTGTCGAAGAACTGACCGTTCACAAAGGCGGTACATACATTTGCATGGAAGGCCCCGCTTTCTCAACGAAGGCGGAATCGAACGTATACAGAAGCTGGGGAATGGACGTGATCGGAATGACCAATCTTCAGGAAGCGAAACTGGCTCGGGAAGCGGAGATCGCATACGCGACCCTGGCGCTAGTGACTGATTATGACTGCTGGCACGAAGATCACGATTCCGTCACGGTCGAGATGGTGATCGGGTACCTGACCAAGAACGTAAGGAATGCCCAGCTCGTCTTAAAGGAGGCCGTAAAGCTTGTTGATGCGAAGGAAACGCCTAACCAGTTTGACGGCGCAACGCGAAGCGCGATCTTTACGCAGCCGCAGGATTGGAACCCTGAAACAGCCAAGAAACTGGAAGCGATCATCGGCAAATACGCGGCAAGCAAGGCCGCCGAGTAAACCGGTCGCGGCATTCTCACATCTGTAGGAGCGAGATGTTTAAAGCACTTACAATCACTACTCTTCTGCTGGCGGTTCTCGCGATCAGCGTCCAGGCACAGACGTTCGAGGACGAACCGCTGCCCATTGACAAGGTGATCGAGGAGGAATTGAATCACAACGTCGATGTCGCCTGGCAATATTTCAGGTTGAAGAAGGCGTACAAAGCGTCGCTTCTACGGATGGAAGAGTCACTTGCAACACTATCTGCCTTTCCTACATACAAAAAGATGGACGAAGTAATTTTCATCTACGGAATGAGCAGCTATTACCTGGCGGAGGGTAAGGGAAGTCAAAAGATCGTCCTGGAAAGGCTTCGAGAAGAAGACCGGGAGCGTTTCACGAAAGCGAAACTTCTTGAAGATGCCGAGGCATACCTTTCGAAGCTCGTAGAGGACCATCCGGAAAGCAAGTATCGCGACAAAGCGGAAGACGCTCTCAAGAAGCTCAAAAAGAACTAGCCGGACCCGCCTGCGGCTATGAACCTTAACCAGGTAACCATTTTCACGATCGACGCGGAAGCGAGCATTCGCTTCTATACACGTCTAGGGCTGAATCTGATCGTCGATTCCTCACCCCGGTATGTCCGGTTTGAGTGCCCGGATGGCGAATCCACCCTTTCTATCCACGAAACTGACGAAGATACAGCAAACAACTCAATAGTCCTATATTTTGAATGCGAAGACCTGGATTCGACAGTCTCGGGTCTGCGTGCGAAAGGTATTTCCTTTGAATCCGGGCCGGAGGACAAGGAGTGGTTGTGGCGCGAAGCAGCGCTTGTTGATCCGGACGGAAACCGCATCATCCTCTTTCATGCGGGAGAAAACCGGAAACATCCGCCGTGGAGGGTTAAGGACTGAGGACTGAGGACTGAGGACTGAGGACTGAGGACTGAGGACTGAGGACTGAGGACGATGAGCTGGACTTTCGAGATGAGTCAAGGTCTTATCTCAGTCCCCAGTACTTTCGTCTCAGTCCTTCCTTCGCCCGCTTCTTTGCAAGGCCCCGCCTGACCCCTTATAATCAAGCCTTTTCGCAGTCAGGAGATATTTTCGATTATGTCAGTAACAGCAGTAGGTTCTGTAGCGTTCGATTCGCTTGAGACACCATTTGGCAAGCGCGACAGGGTACTCGGCGGTGCCGCCACTCATTTCTCTTTTTCGGCAAGCTTCTTTTCCGATGTGAACGTGGTCGGGGTGGTCGGCGGCGATTTTGGTGAAGACGAGTGGAAACTCTTTCGCCATCATCGGGTGAATACGGACGACATTGAGGTCGTAGAGGACGGCAAGACGTTCTTCTGGAAAGGGCGCTACGACTACGATATGAACACGGCCCATACGCTGGACACACAGTTGAACGTGTTCGAGACCTTTGACCCCAAGCTTTCCGACCGGTCCAAAGATTCCAAACTGCTGTTTCTCGCAAACATCGTCCCTAAACTTCAGAGAGACGTTCGTTCTCAGTCGAATGCGGAATTTGTCGCAATGGATACGATGAACTTTTGGATCGACTCGATGAAGGACGAGGTAATCAAGACCGTGAAAATGGTCGACTGCGTGATAATCAACGACGCCGAGGCGCGCCAGCTCGCCAGCGTTCCAAACGTGATCACGGCTGCCAAAGAGCTTCTGAGCTGGGGCCCGAAGGCCATCGTGATTAAACGCGGCGAGTACGGTGCCGCACTCTTTACCAAAGACGCTTATTTTGCGATTCCCGCTTACCCTCTTGAGCAGGTATTTGACCCGACAGGAGCGGGAGACACGTTTGCCGGCGGATTCATGGGATACCTTGCGAGCCGCGACAAGATCAATAACGAGGCATTGCGCCGCGCGATGATCTACGGATCGGTGATGGCGTCATTTAACGTTGAGAAGTTCGGAACCGAGCGGGTGAACGGACTGGATTACCCTGACATCAACGGGCGCTTCAGAGACTTCAAGAGGTTTACCCACTTCGAAGAAATCCCTTTCGAGCAGGCTACGATGGCCGGCTCCTGATGCGCTAGCAGGGTCAATAGACACTTCTGGGCCCGGCGCAGACCGGGCCTTGCTAATCGGACGTAGGACAATGACGACTGACGTTGAGGCCGCCGGTCAGGAGAGCGATGCCCGGGATCCCAGGGGGCTCTCGCCGCGCAACTATCTCTTCTTGATCATCGCGTTGATCGCGGTCGTCTGCCTCGCCGTATCGCTCATACTGGCCTTTGCCTCGGATTCCCTTTCCTCCGTCCAAAGCTGGCTCCTGATACTCTTCTTGTTGCTCTTTTCTGTTGTAGGCGTGTCATTTGTAACCTGGCTGGTAGTCAGGCATTCGCGACAGCTCGCAGTTTCAGCAGATGACGGATCCATAAACTGGCGGACGACATCGCCCGAAAAGCAGAAAAGACGGCTCAATCTTGAGGTCTCAGAACTCGGAAGCATTCTCGCGGTCGATGACGCTCAAATGGCTGATCTCCGAGCGGCGTACATAGTCGCTGAGGATCTCGCGCTGAGGCGAATCCAGAACGAGGCTGGGATTCCGCTGATGCGGAAGGTGACACTGGGAGCTGCGGACTTCGATGCGGTTTTGCTCGACGGTCATTTGGTCGTGTTCATAAGCGTGTTATTCCTTGTTGAGCCGAAAGTGCCGAAAAAGAAGATAAAACGGCTTTTTCGGGAGGCGACGATCGCCAGGAACGCAGTGAACGAGATTCGAAGGGGATCAAAGGTGCGTTTGCTGCTGCTACTTGTAACCCAGCTTGACCGGGAATCCGAAGCGGAACTCAGGTCGACGGTGGCTGATCATTTCAAGTCGACTCCCGTTGACGTTGATATCAGATGGATGGACTTTCAACAGCTTCAGAAGACGTACTCGGACGCCTGAAGGCGTAGTACAGACTAAAAGTAAATAGTTGTGAGGATCACAGAATGTTAAATGACAGAGTGGGACTGGTACTGGGTGTGGCGAACAAACGGTCGATCGCCTGGGCATGCGCCGAATCGTGCATCGGCCAAGGCGCCAAAGTTGCTTTTACCTACCAGGGCGAACGGCTGCTAAGAAACGTTGAAAAGGTCACCGCCGATCTGGAAGACACGTTGCTGATACCCTGCGACGTCACGAACCAGGCCGAGGTCGACTCCGCGTTCGAGTCGATCGATAAAAAATACGGCCGTCTCGATTTCCTTATACATTCGATCGCTTTCGCACCACGAGAAGCACTTGAAGGGGAATTTCTCGCGACCACAAGGGACGCGTTTTTGACAGCTCTCGAGATCAGCGCCTTTTCTCTGGCGCAGGTTTCAAGAAGTGCCAAGCCATTGATGAAAAACGGCGGCAGCGTAGTGACTATGAGTTATTACGGAGCTGAGAAAGTGGTCGAGAACTATAACGTGATGGGCGTAGCGAAATCGGCCCTCGAATCCTGCACAAGGTATCTGGCAAATGATCTCGGTAGGCACGGCATTCGTGTCAATGCGATCAGCGCGGGACCACTGAACACCCTGTCTGCACGCGGTGTGAAGAACCTGACAGGGTTCCTAAAGCACGTCGAAGAACGATCACCTTTAAAGAGGAACGTCGAGGCACGCGAAGTAGGCGACACGGCGATGTTCCTGGTCAGCGACCTATCGTCCGGCATAACTGGTGAAACCATCTACGTCGATTGCGGATATAACATAATGGGCATCTAATGGTCCTTCTGATCAGCGGAATAAAACAGATATGACTGAAAAGAAACTAAAGAAGGGCAGGCGCTTGCGTCACAAGACTCAGGAAGAGCCGGCGACCGTAGCAGAGGCGAAAGCGCAGAGCAAACTCGTCTGGCATGTGACCGAGGACGAAGCGCTTCTGCGTTCCCCGGAGCCGAGCGACCAGTTCAAGAGTTCGGATTCCTGGAGGGTCTTCCGCATCATGAGCGAGTGCGTAGACGGTTTTGATGCGCTAGCCACGATCACACAAGGCGTTTCCATCTTCGGTTCTGCCAGGACACCGGAAGACAATGAGTATTACAAGGCAGCCCGCGAAACCGGAAGGCTTCTCGCTGAAGCCGGATTCGAAGTGATCACAGGCGGGGGCCCCGGGATAATGGAGGCCGGTAACCGCGGTGCATACGAAGCGGGAGGTGTTTCGGTAGGCTGCAACATTGAGCTCCCGTTCGAGCAGGAGCCGAACCCGTACCAAACCCACGAACTCTCTTTCAAGTACTTCATGGTTCGCAAGACGATGTTCGTGAAGTACTCTAACGCGTACGTTATCTTCCCGGGCGGATTTGGGACGATGGACGAGATCTTTGAGGCTCTGACGCTGATCCAGACGCGCAAGATAAGAAACTTCCCTGTCGTAATGTTCGGCTCTTCGTATTGGAAAGGAATGCTCTCGTGGATACAGTCGACGATGCTTTCAGAGAAGAACATAAGTCCGGAGGATCTGGGTCTCATGTACCTGACGGATTCGCCGGAAGACGCTGTCGAGTTCATCATTAGCTGCTGCATCGAGAACGGTAACTCTACGGCTGCAGTGAACCCGGAAGAAAATGTTTAGACCAGCGTTTGCGCATAGATTTGTCGCGCAAATCTTAGCATGCGCCGATCATCTTTTGCGGGAAACGGCGACAAGCTAAAGCTCTTCGGACCGCATTATCCGCCGTTTCCCGAAGCTCACAAAATGCTCATAGTCTTCACAACTGCCCCTGATACAAAGGAAGCGGAAAAGCTCGCCGAAGCTATCGTCATTCAAAAGCTTGCCGCCTGTGTGCAGGTCCTGCCGAAAATGACCTCCTTCTATTCCTGGAAGGGGGCGATCGAAAAAGACACTGAACATCTGCTTCTGATCAAGACCGATGAATCGAAGTACGCTGAACTGGAAGAATGGCTGCTTCAGAATCACAGCTATGAAGAACCGGAGATCGTTGCGGTTCAGGCTTCGGAGGTCTCGGATGGATACCGAAAATGGTTAACGGATTATCTGGGGGAGTGACGACGCCGGATTAGAAGTTCTTTTAGATGTTGGTTTAGCCGACCCGTTCACGGGTCGGACGCGGCAAATAGATGTCCCACCCATAAATGGGCGAGCTAAACAAAAATGGCGGGGACAAGCCCCGCCACTACTAACTCACCAAATTCAGTCAGCTCTCCAAACTATTTCGAATCCATCAGTTCCTTGTACTGGCCGCTCTCGACCCATTCAAGGATCTCGGACACGCGCCAGATCGGGAACGGATGCGTTAATCCGGCGTTGATGATATCCGCCCAGAACTTGTCGAGCAATTTGTCGTCGTAGTCCCTCTGAAACTCCCTTGCCTGCTCCAGGAACAGATCGTAATCGATCTTTGACGCAAGGGTACCTCCCGCAAGCTTCATCATCGTCTTTCCGATCACATGCGGGTCCTGAGTGACCAACAGCGCGGCGCGGTCACATGAAAGCTCTGCGCGTCTCATCCATGCCAAAAGCGCTCCGCGCATCGTGGCAGTGAGAAGTTCTTTTATTATCCCCGCGATCGGAAGCGATGCGAGGGGTATGGTCGCCACCGCGAGAATAAGCTGGGCGGCAGTCAGGTAAAGGACGTGTTCGGCGTGAATGTGTCCAACCTCGTGGGCGATCACCGCAAGGGTCTCCTCGTCATTAAGCCGCTCGAGCAATCCAGAGTGCAGCACGATGATCGGCTGGTCGACTCCTCCCGTGAACGCGTTCACGATAGGATTCTGCTGAATGTAAAGGTCCGGCATATCTACACCAAGCGTGGTGCAAGCGACCTGAAGCTTGGCGTGCAGGTCGGGACACTGGGTAGGAGTGACCTTCACGGCGCTCGCCATAAAGGTCACGCGGATAGCTTTCTCGCCAGTAACCTTGAGCAGCTGCTTCAGCGCCGAATCGATTCCGGGAATCGCTCGCAAGGCCGCAAGCGCCTTGCTGTCAGCCGGATGTACATAATCGTGCTTCAAAAGGTCGGCAAACTTCTTGTGTGGTTCGTCTGAAAGCGGCAGTTTGCATTTGCCGCAGTTCGCCTGCCCGTTCTTGTAGTTCTGCTTTACAGAATTCCGCTGTCCGCAGTATCTGCAGCGGATATTCTTGCTTTTGCCGTTTGCGGCTGAATCTTCGCCGTCGCCGGATTTCTTTCTTGCCATAACTGAAGTCTAATAAAGTGCCTGCTTCTTGTTCAAACCTGCTGAGTGTCCAAGGTTTAACGGAAGGTTGCGTGCAAAGGTTCAGGAATCGATGGAGAGGTGTACAACAGCCTCGACGTGATGTGTTTGCGGGAACAGGTCGACAGCGGTAAAACGATCTATCTCGTAGCCGTTATCGATCAGCAAACGTACATCCCTTGCCAGCGTGGACGGGTCACAGGAGACGTAGGTGATTCGTTTCGGGGCGGCATTGGCGATCATCTTTAGCGCGGCTCCCTTGACGCCGCTTCTCGGCGGATCGACAAGCACCAGATCGGCATCGGACAGTTTTTCGGGCTCGGCCTGGAGGAACCTTTTAACCCTTGAATTGACGAACACCGCGTTCTCAAGTCCCGCAGTTTGCGCATTCTTCTCCGCGAACCGGAAGGAAGGCATAGAACTCTCGACCCCGATCACCGATCCGAAAGACCTCGCGAGCGGGAGCGTGAACAAACCGATCCCGCAGTAAAGGTCGATCGCGAGGTCTCCCGAATGGCCGCGAACGGCTTCCTCGATAAGGGGGCCCACCATGAACTTGTTCGCCTGGAAGAACGACCTGGCGTCGAACCCGTATCGAAACCCAGAGGCCTCGAATTCAAGCTCGTTAACAGTCTGGAAGATCTCCTCCGAATAGACGCTTGCCTTCCCGCCTGCAAATCCCGCCTCAATGTTTATGGTGCCAAGGGAGGTATTCGACCAGTCGAAGGACGACCTTATGTCTGCGATCGTTTCGTCCAGTCCCGGGACAAGTATCGGACAGCTTTCCGCCTCTATTACATCGTGGGACTGTCGCTTGTAGAATCCTATTTCCTTCGAATGGGGATCAGCGTGCACCTGGGTCCGGAGCCTATAACCGTAGGGTTCCGGACAAGGAACAATGCTTATCTCGGGTTCCTCTTCTATCTTCGCTATTCTCTTCAGACAATCGCGAATGATCTCCAGCTTGGCCCCAAGCTGAGCTTCATATGTAAGGTGCTGAAAATCACAACCGCCGCATTCGCCAAAATATCGGCATTCCGGAGCCGAGCGTTCGGGAGACTCTTCGAGGACCTTCAGGATCTTCGCGAACGCGGTCCTGCCCCTTAAGTCAGCGATCTCTACGACAAGCCGGTCGCCGGGAGCCGACAATGGCACGAACAGCGTCAACTTCTCGGCAAAACAAAGGCCGAGGCCGTTCGGAATAATCTTTACGACCTCAACCTCGAGCCGGTCTCCAATCTTGTATCGTTCGCTCAACCGATCTGTTCCACCTCGACCTCGATGCCGCCCGCGATCATTGCAAAGAGGTTGTAGATCAAAGCCGCAAATGCACCGCCGATAAGCCCGAAGACGGCGTAGGCAATCGGTATCACGATCATCACGACGATGCCCATCACGATTCCACCGCCTCCGATAGCAAGGGCCTCGTTGCTTCCAAAGCTGGCTCCGAGAAGCGAGAAAACGATGATCACCAGTCCGTATGGGATCCCGATCAACAGTCCAATGATCAAACCGACGATCCCGTACATCTTCATCAGCGACCAGACTCCCATTTTCTTGATCCGAAGCTTGTTCATATTCCTCCTGTCATATTTTTACAATCTGAATGCCCCTAACATCGGTATACCCGAACGCTCCCGGAGCCGTTTCTTTACCATCAAGCCGATCGTCCTGTCGAGCACATCGGCCTCCATACGAGAAGCTTTTTCGCCGAGCGATGACCTTGCTTCGTCCTCAAGCACTGATAGATCGTCGGCTTCCGCCAATGCCTTGTCGATCTCGTGGTCCAGTTGTTCCAGTTCCTGTTCAGCGTCCTCGGCTGACAGATCGCGTCTTGCCAGATCTTCCAGGCTGGCGGCTGCCGAATTCAAAACGGATTCGACTGCCCCCTCAAATGAATCCCTAAGACCTTTAAGATCTTTGGCCAGATGCCGAAGCCGCTCAGCCTCGTCATGACCCTCGCTTGCGACATCCGGCTCGTCATCGCCTTCAGGTTTGCCGACCTGAGACTCTTTCCACGTTGCAAACCGGGCTTCGACAGCCTCACTGCAGTAGCCGAGCGTCCTTATGGAACCCGCGCGTTTCGGATCCGCCTCGATCTGGTCAAACAATTCGTCGATCGTCGAAAGCACGATACGCAATGGAATGCCCTGCTCTTCCCACGATTCCATCAATGCCCAGTCGACAGGGCTTAACAGCAGATTCTTGCCGCGACGGCGCACGAATGCCGATTCGATCTCTCTGAAATAGTTGAAGTTATTCAAGATGCAGCGTTGGAGGCGCTGTGAGAGGCAATCCCGGGAATGTCAGTCGTCAACCCTTATCTTCATACGTCGAAGGGTCCGGAGATCTTCTTCGGTCAGTTCTAGTTCGACAGATTCTAGCGGCTCCTCGATAGGCTCCTCAACCTCTTGAAGGCGGATCTCCAGTTTCACGTTCAGGTCTGCTTCATACCCGAGTCGGCGAAGATGCTCAAGTGCATCCGCAACGACGGCCGAGCTTTCGATCGCGGTGTTGATCGCGTCGCCAAGCTCTTTTACGGCTTTGTTTTCCTTCTCGTGCAAACCCATTTTCGTTTTCATAGAATTTACGTCAGACGACCTGATTAGTCAAAGATTTTGTCTTTTTGTCAGCATTTCCCGCGCTTACCCGTTTGAGCGTGTTCTGCTAATCTACGCGTATGCAAAGACGTGAGACTTTCCGAACTTCGTCCGGGATCGAACTGCCCAACGAATACGGACCTGAAGACCTAAAGACGATCGATCCGCGAGAGGACGTATCGAGGCCCGGAGAATTCCCATATACCCGCGGAGTGCGCGAATCGATGTATCGCGGGCGGTTCTGGACGATGAGGCAATATGCCGGGTACGCGACCGCCGAAGAATCGAACGCGCGATACAAATATCTGCTCGAGAACGGCACTACGGGCCTGTCGGTCGCCTTCGATCTCCCGACTCAGATAGGCCTGGATTCGGACGACAGTCTTGCATCGGGCGAAGTCGGAAAGGTCGGGGTCGCGATCGATTCGCTCGAGGACATGCTGAAGCTCTTCGACGGAATACCGCTCGACAAGGTCTCGACTTCGATGACGATCAATTCCACGGCCTCGACGCTTCTTTGTCTTTACATTGCAGTTGCGAAGAAACAGGGCGTTTCACTCGACAAGCTCAGCGGCACGATCCAGAACGACATTCTAAAAGAGTATATCGCCCGCGGCACCTACATTTATCCTCTGAAGCCCTCGATGCGGCTCATAACCGACACCTTTGCGTTCTGTTCGGATCACGTTCCGAGATGGAACACGATCTCCATCTCCGGCTATCACATTCGTGAGGCGGGCTCGACAGCTGCACAGGAGATCGCATTCACTCTTGCGGACGCGATCGCATACGTGGAGGCAGCATTGAGCACAGGGCTTGAGATAGATGATTTTGCACCAAGGCTATCTTTCTTTTTCAATGCACACAACGAGCTTGTAGAGGAAATAGCCAAGTTCAGAGCCGCGAGAAGGATCTGGGCCCGCCTCATGAAGGAGCGGTTTGGTGCAAAGTCCGAAAAGTCGATGATGTTGCGGTTCCACACACAGACGGCTGGGTCGACCCTTACCGCTCAGCAGCCTGAGGTAAACATAGTCAGGACGACGATCCAGGCGCTCGCCGCTGTTCTCGGAGGCACCCAAAGCCTTCACACGAATTCAATGGACGAAGCCCTGAGCCTGCCAACGGAACAAGCCGCTCGAATAGCTCTTCGAACGCAACAAGTGATCGCTTACGAATCCGGCGTCGCTGACACTGTCGATCCTTTTGGCGGGAGTTATGCGGTCGAAGCGATGACGACAAAGCTCGAGAAGATCGCAAACGGCTATATCGAGAAGATCGACGACATGGGCGGAATGGTTCGAGCGATCGAATCCGGATATGTTCAGCGGGAGATCCAGGAGGCGGCCTACGAATACCAGAAAGCAGTTGAAGAAGAAGATGCGATCGTCGTCGGCGTCAATCGGTTTCGGATCGATGAGGACAACGCCATTCCTATTTTCCGGGTCGATCCAGAAATCGAGCGCGGCCAGATCGAACGGCTGAAAGCGCTGAAAGAGAGAAGAGACAGCGATAAAACTGGGAACGCGCTCGACAGGCTTGAGAATGCGGCTGCTACGGATGAGAACCTTCTTCCGTTCATACTTGAAAGTGTGGAAAACCTCGCAACGGTAGGTGAGATATCGAACCGTCTGAGAAAAGTCTGGGGAGTTTACCAGGAGGCTGTCACGCTTTAGTAATTCGATCCGGGCCCAGCAACTCGGCTCCCTGAAATGAGCTCGCCTTTTTTCTTTCCGAAATGCTGCGGGAAAGGTGTAGAAGTCGGGTGACAAACGCTGTTAAACTGTGTTAGCCTTTCACTTGGAGGTCCTGTTCCAAGGACCCGTCCCTCCAGATCCTCCCTATCCCGATCCGCCATCCGGACATATCAGAAAAATGGAAAATCTGAATCTATATCTACAGAAGCTCGTTTCGCATTCAGGCAGTTCGCTGCATCTTGAACCGAACAAGAATCCTTACGTCGTTACCGGCGAGGGAAACAAGGAAATTGCCACCTCGCCGCTACAGGGGACCCAGATCAATACTATGATCTTCACGTTGATCCCCAACGAGGTCAAACAACAGCTGCCAGGCAATTCTGAGGTCGAATTCGTCCACCCGCACAACCTCGGGGATTTCACTTTCAAAGTGAAAAAATCGCCCTCGGGCTTTAATGTCACGATCTCACCTAATTCTGAGCCCGAAGGTTTCGGCGAAGAAGACGGCTGGCCAGAGCCGCAGGCGCCGGCACCTCCACCTGCATCGGAGCAGCCCGACCCGCTAGCCGGCCTCGAGTTCAACTCGGTCGCTCCAGACCCCAGCGCTACGAACGACATTCACGGGATCAGCTATAACCAGGAACCTGAACTCTACCGCGAGATCGAAGTGGATGGCCTTGACATCGAATCGGACCACCAGGAAGCTGCAGCCGATATTTCCCCTGTCGAGGCTGAGCCCGCCCAGACGGCCTCCTATCAACCTGAGATCGTAGAAATATCTCAACCCGAACCTGTTCTTGAACAATCGTCGTGTCCTTCCGCTCCGATGATCGAACCTGAGATCGAGGTTCGGCAGGCCCCTGCTCCAAAGGCACCCGAACCTCCCGCTCAGCAGGTCTCAGTGCCGCAGCCGGCTCCTCAGCAACCTGTTGTCCAGCAGCCGCCTGAGGAGCTTTCAGTCCCCGCACCTTCGGTTCAACAGCCCGTACTTCAACAACAGTCTGTAGCCCCTCCTCAGACAGCCTCGGTCGAGGACGAGTTTCTTGCCAAGCTCTGCGGATCTGCGAATCCGGAATCGAAAGCGCAAATGGAGGATCTTTTCAGGAAGATGGCCGCCGCGAAAAGCTCTGACCTCCATATGAGCGTGTCGACTCCTCCAATGATCAGGAAGGACGGGAAGATGGCCTTGCTTGACCCAACTGCTCCCGTTCTCACGCCGGACAGCATCCGGGCACTTCTCGCGTCAATAATGCCCCAGAAAAACCTCGAAGAATTTGCGCGCCGCAACGATACTGATTTCGCTTATGAGATACCGGGTCTTGCAAGGTTCCGCGCCAACATCTTCATGGACCGCAAAGGAATGGGCGGTGTGTTCAGGATAATCCCGACCGATATGCTCACGGCCGAGACCCTGGGCCTTTCCAAGCACATACTCCAGCTGTGCGATCTTTCAAAGGGCCTAGTCGTTGTAACCGGTCCAACCGGGTCGGGTAAATCGACCACTCTGTGCGCGATGATCAACTACATTAACGAGCGCCGGGAGGATCACATCATCACGATCGAGGACCCGATCGAGTTTACTCACGAAAACAAAAAATGCCTTGTAAACCAGCGTGAGGTCCACAACCACACGGACTCTTTCAAAGACGCTCTCCGTGCCGCATTGCGCGAGGATCCGGATATTCTTCTCGTAGGCGAGATGCGCGACCTTGAGACGATTTCGATCGCGATCGAGACAGCTGAGACCGGCCACCTTGTATTCGGTACGCTTCACACGACCACGGCGGCTTCGACGGTAGACAGGATCATTGACCAGTTCCCCGCCGACCGTCAACAACAGATCCGGGTGATGCTTTCAGAATCATTGAGAGGTGTGATCGCACAAACGCTTCTGCCGAAGAAAGGCGGGGGCCGGGTAGCTGCGCTCGAGGTGCTTATCGTCACTCCGGCGATCTCCAACCTGATTCGAGAGGGCAAGACCTTCCAGATTCCTTCCGCTATGCAGACCGGCAAGAACCAGGGAATGGTCATGCTGAACGACGCATTGATGGATCTTGTCAAACAAGGACTCGTCGAACCGCGGGATGCATACATCAAGGCGGTGGACAAGACCGGCTTCGAAGCACTGCTTCAAAGAAGCGGAATGGGAGTCTAGCGAGAAGGACTGAGGACTGAGGACTGAGGACTGAGGACTGAGGACTGAGGACTGAGGACTGAGGGAGATTCGTGGAACTTTGACCAGAAGTCAAACTCTTCACTCAGTACTCAGTCCTTTTCTCTCAGTACTTCTTTTTGTCCTCAGTCCTTTCCTCTCAGTACTTCTTTTTGTCCTCAGTACTCAGTACTGCCGAGGGCTTGCCCGCGCTCCACCCGTTTGGCAGAATGTTGGTTCCCAGGGACAAACATTCCAGAGGCGGGGATTATTTATGCTCGAGATCACTGCAACAGAATTGAAGGAAAGGATGGAAGCGGGTGAAGACTTCGATCTGATCGACGTCCGAAATCCCGATGAGTTCGCATTCGCGAAGATCGACGGTGCGACACTCATACCGTTCGGCGAGGTAATGTCCCGGGCGGACGAGTTCGAAAATGGGAAGGATACCGTTGTGATGTGCCGGAGCGGCGTGAGAAGCGCCCGCGTGATAGAGTTTCTCGAAGGCAGCGGCCACGATGGAAAACTGTTCAATCTTGTAGGAGGTATCCTCGCCTGGTCCGACCAGGTCGATCCGACCATACCTAAGTATTGAGTCGGCTATTCCGGTTTTGCCTGAAGGCTTTGCAGTAATTCCGTGCTTACGCTCTCTATCTCCATTCCGGGCCTCGCTTTGACAATGCAGGCGATCGCCTCCTTTTCTTTTCCGTCGCTCTTGACCCGGACTCTGCAGTTCAGGCAGTCGCCGTTCCAGCAGAATTCACCGTACGAAACGGTGTCCATGGATATGAACTGGAGGCATCTGAGAATGGTATTGTTTTCGGGTACTTCGACGGACCGGCCGTCGACTTTGATCGGAATCAGCCGCTCGTACGGCTCAAATAGGTCAGGATTCATAGCTTTTGAACGTAAAGCCTTTACAATCGTCGGGCAGTTGCTAAACTAGCACAGTTGGGTTAAAAAGTAGCGGTTATGTCACTTGTTATCTATACGAAACCGGATTGTCCGTACTGCGAGCAGGCGAGGACCTACTACAGGGAAAACGGGATAGATTTCGTCGAATACGACGCCCAGAACGACAAGAAACACCAAGAGGATATGCTGGAGCTATCGGGAGGCGATCTGGTCGTCCCCTGCATAGTCCAGGACGGAGAATACGTCCAATCAGGCTGGGGCGACCCGCCCCGGGGCTGAACGATCAGAATCTAGAAGTCGGCAGTTTGCCGGCTCAATTTCTTTTTGGGCGATCAAGTCGTTTGATGGACCGAGGGGAAGCCGCTCAGGCGGCAACCAACCAATGATGCCTCGGTCCGATTCTCACAACAGAGTATGGTTGGCTCCAAGATCCATCACTACGAGATAATTAAAAAGCTCGGAGCAGGCGGACAAGGAACAGTTTACCAGGCGCTAGACACTAAACTGGACCGGAAGGTCGTCATCAAAGTTCTCCCCCCCGAACTTACTTCCAGAACAGCGAATTTCAAAAGGTTCGAGCGTGAAGCGAAACTGTGCTCACAGCTTGACCACCCGAACATCTGTACGATCTACGACTTCCACGAAGACGACGGCACGTTCTACATAGCGATGCAGTATGTCAGCGGCAAGAACGTTCGCCAGCTAGTCGACGGAAGGCCGCTTGAGCTCGTCAGTGCGCTTCAGATAACGATTCAGGTTTGCGATGCACTCGCCTACGCTCACTCGAAGAACATCATTCACAGGGACATCAAGGCGGGAAACGTGATGGTCACCGAAGCTGGCCAGGTGCGGATCCTGGACTTCGGACTCGCGAAGCTGATGCAGGACGAGCCTGCCGAACATACGAAAGGAGTTGACCGGACCGAGTTGACGGAACTGGGAATTCCGTATGGAACCGCCACGTATGCGGCCCCCGAACAGGCTAAAGGGGAAAAGACAGACCATCGGGCGGACATCTTTTCGTCGGGCGTGCTGCTCTACGAACTGCTGACCGGCATCTGGGCATTTCAGGGCAAGACCGTGATCGATGTCCGGCATCAGGTCCTCTACGGCACTCCGGTCCCTCTGGCCGAGATGAGGCCCGATCCTGTTCCTCCGAGGCTGCAGGAGGTCGTTGACAAGGCGCTCGCTAAGGACCCGAAAGACAGATATCAGAAGATCGCGAAAATGCGTGACGACCTGAGGGATGTGCTTCAGGAATTGACCGGGATCCCTTCCGGACATTCGAGTAATTTGGTTCCCAGACATCTCGACAACGAAAGCCCGGTCAAACGCGCGTGGAATTGGCTGACTGGAAAGTCGACCGGGGATTCGTCAACGCAAACTACGCCTTCTAACGCGCCGCAGATCACGCCGACATATTCGCCGGAAACGACCCTGACCGCGACTGGCCGCGAGAAAAAGTCTGTCGCGATCCTCCCGTTCAAGAACCTCAGCAAGAACCCCTCTACCGATTACTATGAGTTCGCGCTTGCCGATGCGGTGATAACCGAGCTGGCCAAGCTTCGCTCTCTGGTGGTTAGGCCGAGTTCGGTGATAGCAAAATACCAGGGCAAAGAATACGACGAACGAGAGGCAGGCAGGGAGATGGCGGTCCACGCCGTACTTACCGCAGGTTTTATAAGTGCCGGCGACAAGATCCGCGTCACGCCGCAGCTTCTGGACGTTCAGTCCGGAGAGATACTTTGGAGCGACCGGATCGATGCAGAGAATCACGACATTCTCGCGCTGCAGGACACGATCGCGCAGAGGATTCTCGACGGCCTGGCTCTTGAGTTGTCTGATCAGGAACAGGAGATCCTGGGACGGCGCCCGACCGACAATGCAGAGGCCTACGAAGAATACCTGCGCGGCCGGGACAACTTCGGCAGATTTATTTTTCAGACGGTCGCCGAGAGCGATTGCGAGGCGGCGATCGAGAACTTCAAGCACGCAATCGAACTCGATCCGGAATTCGCGCTCGCCTACAGCGGACTTGGGGCCTGTTACGCAAACCGCATTTTCAAGGGAATGGGCGAGGCAGAGGATTACACCTATGCCGAGTCGGCCTTCAGCAAGGCGTTCAAATACGATCCCAACGTATCTGAGGCGCGCGTGCTGATGGTGATGATCTATATGGCCCGTGGCGAAAAGCAGAAGGCGCGGGAAGAGATCAAGCTGCTTCAGGAACAGTTCCCGAACGAGGCACCGATCTATTTCGTGAAAGGTGTCATTATGAGGCTCGACGGCGAATACGACGAGTCACTGAAGGCATATCAGAAACTAGTACGGCTCGATCCAGCTGCGAGAGTAGTGGCGAGTTACAACCGCGCAAGGATCTACAATTACCGCGGCGAGTACAAGAGAGCACTCGAAGAACTCGACAAGGGAGCAAAGGCCGAACCTAACCACCCGATGATAAAGATCTTCCGCTCGGCCACGCTTTTCTATATGGGAGAGGTCGATGAAGCGATCGCAACGATGAGGGAGGTTCTCTCAAAGAACCCGAAAATGGAAGGGATAAAACCCCTTTTCGGGATCTTTCTCGCCCGCAACGGTGATTTTGAAGAAGCAAGGGCCCAGCTTACGGATGAAGCGCTAGCGATCTCGAAAGCGGATCACGATATGGCTTACTGGGTCGGCGCGACTTACGCTCTTCTCGGCGAGATCGACGACGCCTTCAAATGGCTCAACCTTGCTATCAAGCTCGGAAACGAGAACCGGCCGCTCTATGAAACGGACAAAAGCCTTGATCCGCTTCGCAACGACGAGCGGTTCAAGGCTTTGCTTGCCAAACTTGAGGGCCGATCTGCGGCCGCTTAGGCCGAAACTTCTTCTTCGACCGTGATCATTTCCCGGACCTGTAATTTCAGGCGTTTCTCGAACTGTCGTGCCTCATTAACACCACCGAACGACAGCTCCTGGAGATTCGCTTCGATCCTCTTCCGGTAGTCCGAAACAAGGGAATCTGAAACACCAAGCTTATCGGCGACTTCGAGCTGGGTGCCTCCGTCAGAATTCAGATAGCAGTACCATAGAATGTTGATCATCCGGTTGTACTGTTTCGCTTTTCCGCGTACCGAATCTTTAAGCAGGTCTAAAAAATGCTCGACAAATCCCGCGGCGGCCTCTTCGGCCTCGCGTCTCAGGTAATCCTCTTCAGGCGTTTCGCGCTGATCTGCCGGATCGAGGTCCATGTACCGGTCGTCGTCGGAGTTGTTGGGGGCGGTGATGGGGACCAGGTAGATGTCCATCACGGGAAGGCGTGACATGACAAGACCCCTGATCGCCCTGATATTGACCGGTGAATCAACGGCCTTGAACACACGAACTATCAGTTTTTCAAGCTCTGCGTTGCTGATGACTATCTGTGCGTCGCCGGTGCAGCCGACCATTCTTGTATCGCGCTCGTGAAACGAGACTTTTTGAACGCGCTCTTCCATCTCCTGCTGACTGCGTGTCGTCTTCTCGTCCCTCCAGTCGGCGAGACCGAACACTCGTTCGGCAAGTCTTCTGTGGACTTCCGGATTTCCAGTATTGTCAAAACGCTTGAAAGTCTCGCTTGTCTGGATAAGGGTCGATATCCGCCGTGCAAGCCTGTAAGATTCGGGATGCCTTTTGCGGAGTTGAGCTGTAAGGAGATTCGTGAGCTCGATCTGGCTGATCTCCGCCTCGATCTCCTGATCCGTCATTCCAGTATCGAGATAGTGCTGGAACCTTTCTTTGCTAAGAAGCGCCACGAAGAGTTCCTGCGTCATATCGGAGTAGACGTTGTACCTACCCTCCTCTACAAGGAAACCCGCCTTCTTGGACGCGCGCACCAACGGATGCGATGAGACTATGCGGTGTAGTTCCGTCCAGATCTGGTTTACGTCGGATTTGGTAAGGCTCTTGTTCCACTTGCCGACCTTGATCCGTTTGTTTCGACGGAAGACCTTCTTCTTTTTCTTTCCGCTTGATCCCGCCTTTTTGGTGTCAGAACTCATAGATACCTTCAGCTATCCCGGAATGGATAAGGTGCGTGAGGCAACCGCAGCAGCGAATAGGGTGTCGCCGTCTTTTCCCGAAAGAAGCGTCCTCAGGTGTAACTCCGCCAAGCAACCTGTAGTTGCTGCAGCCTGTTCAGGGTAGAAAAAAACTTAAAACTTGATCGCCGAGCCTGGCGCTGTGGGTTGGGGTTGTTAGGAGACTTGTTCCGCTCCTGACCACAACTTAGATATTAGCAATAATCCGTCGAATGAGCAACACTTTTTTTGTTTCTTAAACATTGATAAACACTTTTCCATAAAACCTTTGTTTGTAGGATTTAGTTTCCGAAATACCAATGGAAATGCCGAAGCCGCCTTCAAATATTGCTCAAAGTTGTGGAAGCGGGGAGTGATTGCTGATTTAGTTCGAAAGGTAGCAATAATCTGTTTAGAGCAGGGATTTCGGACGCAGAACGTGTCTCGGATCCCGTTACGAGCGTCCGATATGTTCCACAACAGTACGTCGGGATTCCGTAAGAGTGTGAGGTGTCCATCTTCTGACCGCCTGCTTGCATACAGGCAAAAGCGGCTTGGTAGCTATGCTTCAGACATCGTAGTAGCACACGTCGCACACTGTGATTTCTGCAGTGCAGAGCTGGAGTTCTACAACCACTTCCCGACCATTCCCGATGAAAGGGTCCAGGCTGATCTTATTCCTGGTCACCTATACGATCTTGCCAGGGCGATCCTTACAAACAAAACATCCGGGCTAAGCGCTCTGAGGACGATCGCCGGTCATTCCCGGGAAGAGGACTAGCACTTAGGCTTTCCCAATGGCAGATTCGTTCTTTCACCGCCACTTTCTTTGCCGGAAATCCCATCTCTGGCGTAATCTGTTCTGGTGATCCGTCTTTCTACCGCACCACTCCTTCTATTGATCTTTTGCATGGGCATCGCCTGTTCACACGAGCAGCGTTCCGAAGCGGCCCCGACTCCCGAACGATCAGTTCCTGATATTGCGGACCGATTTATTTATCCGATCGGAGATGCCGATTCCACGACGCAAGCACGCGACAGAAAAGACGCCTGGTACAACGCTCAGGACTTCGGAAAGAACCGGCATCTGGGTGAGGATTGGAACAGGAATTCAGGTGGAAACTCTGATTGCGGAGAGGCGGTAAGAGCGGCGGCGAATGGTCTGATCACTTTCGCGAGGGACGCGGGACCCGGTTGGGGAAACGTTATCATCGTAACGCATCGGCTGCCTGACAGAAGTGAGGTCCAGACGCTCTACGGCCATCTTGAAAAGATCGAGAGGACGACCGGTAAGATCAGTATCGGCGAAAGAATTGGTTCTGTCGGGAATGCGGACGGCACTTACCTGTGCCATCTTCATTTTGAGTTGAGAGAGCGTTCTAACCGCTATTGGGATACCCAGGGACCGGGTTACGCGGATGACCGCCGGGGATGGCTCGATCCGTCCGATTTCATAGACAAGAGGCTGAAGGGCGCTAGTCCCCGATGATCTCGTCGATCACTTCCGGGAACTCCCAGAAGCCGGATTTTCCGATAGCCCATTCGGCCGCTGAAAGAGCACCCGAGGCGAAACCTTCGCGAGAGCGGGCCGTGTGTTCCAACGAGATCTGATCGAACGGGCCGTCAAAGCCGACGGTATGAGTTCCGGGAATGTTTCCGGCGCGGGTTGAGGACACGGAGAATCCCGCATCAATATTCTCTTCTATTATCTGCTTTAGCTTGAGTGCGGTCCCGGAAGGGGCGTCGACCTTCCGGGAATGATGCCGTTCCTCGATGAACGCCTCGTACTCCCGAAACCTCGACATCAGCTCTGAAGCCCGCCGGACCATTCTGTAGAAGAGATTGACACCGATCGAGAAGTTCGCGCCGTATACCAACGCACAGTTCGATTCCTCGACGATCGACCTGATCTTTTCCAGCTCACCGTTCCATCCGGTCGTACCCTCGACGAGCGGCACTCCCGCAACGCAGCAAGCCTCGACATTTCGCGTGACCGCGTCTGCTACGGAAAAATCTATCGCAGCGTCGACCCCTCGGAGTTTCCCCGCGAGTTCTTCAGGCGAGTCACCTGCGGATTCTTGATCGACGACGACGGCGACCTCGTGCGCGGCCTCTTTCGCCAGCCGCTCGATGATCTTGCCCATCGCCCCGTAGCCGATAATCGCAATCTTCATAGGTTTGAAAAATTGGACACAGATGAACACAGATGAAGAAGATAACTCGTACCGCAACGGCCTCGGATCTGATTTAGCATTGGCGCCAAACCGTGTGTAAATTCATTAGAGAAGGCGTATATACCTTAAACCCTGAATGGTGCCTCGTATTTTCAATTCGAGATGCGTTTGATCTCTATCTTGGGCTTTCCGAAATTAATAAGGAGACAAAGCCTCAGGTCAGTCGCGCGCAAGTAGTTCAGGCATTGAGCCTTGTGGGCCGGATCCAGATTCCTAGCGTGCTTGAGTTCGATCAATATTTCGTCTTCAACGAGCAGATCTGCAAAGAAAGAGCCAACGACTTCTTTCTCGTAAAAAACATCTATTGGTTTCTGTCGTTCAACATGCAGTTTGTGTTTGGACAATTCGATCGCCAAGCTGTTCTCGTATACTTTTTCTAAGAAGCCAGTACCCAAAGTATTACTAACCTTGAAAGCACAACCGATGATTTTCTCCGTGATTTTGTTAATCCTGTTGAATTCCTTATCTCGGCCTAGAAGAGTGTCGACGTAGCGTGAGGTGCCGTCTTTCATGAAGCCATCCTTCGACCCTTTGAAGCCGGGACTCGGATCGTAGGCTCTTCCGACGATTCATCCCAGAAATATCTGTGTTCATCTGTGTCGTTTTACTTGCCCGTCCAATAGGCGACGACCAAGATTAACATACAGTTCCACTGCCGCTACCAGGTCCTCTTTTTTTACATACTCGTGGGAGGTGTGCGCGTCGAGGATCGATCCGGGGCCAAGAAGAAGAGGCGTTCCCCAGTTGGTAAGTTGAGGAATGTCGGTCGTAAACCTCACCACCTTCTGCTTGAATCCTTCTACTTCGAGCATCTTCACAGGCAGGCTGCACGACATGGTCTCCAACTCGCCGCGGTCTCCCACGATCTCATTCAGCCTCTCTATGACCGGGCCATCGTCGGTCGCCAACCTTATGTGAAGACCGGCTTCCGCCGACGGCGGCACAACATTCGTTTTCAAACCACCACTTATAGTCCCGACGTTCAGTGTCGTATCTCCGAAGAACTCGTCTCCCGGCAAATCAGCGCCGATCACATCGGAAAGCACTTCGACCATCTTTTCGATGGCGGATTCTCCCATCTCCGGATACGCCGAATGCGCCGCCTTGCCGCTGGTCGAAAGCCGCATTCGCAGCGACCCTTTAGAGCCTATTCCTAGATCGTTGTCCGTCGGCTCGCCGTTGATCATGTACCGACATTTCGCTGAAACAGGAAGATCGTTCGCCGCTTTGGACCCAAGTGAGGACTCTTCTTCATCAACTGTGAAGAGCAGTCCAATCCTTGTCTCTCCCGCTGCTCTAAGTTGCTCGGCGGCGGCGATCTGAGAAGCGATAATTCCCTTTGCGTCGCACGATCCGCGCCCATAGATCTTCTCCCGATCTTCAGTCGGGGGAATGAACGGCGGCACAGTGTCCATATGGGTTGAGAAGAAAAGTTCGGGGTTATCCGAAGCGACAGCTATCACGTTCTTCCGCCCGTCGACGACTTCCTGGAGCTCAACGTCATATCCGAGCGAACCAAGATATTCACCGATGAACGCGCCGACCTTTTGCTCGTTGCCCGAAACCGATGGGATTTTCATCAGCTCGATCGTCAACTCGAATACGTTAATGTCCCGGACCTCCATTTCTATACCGGTCCCGGCGGGCGTCCTTCTTGGTCTAAAAGCACGGATTTGCTAAAGTTACCCAAGCATTCGGGACGACAACAATTCGCCGGCACCGCATCAAGTTACGTCAGAGGCCCGCCTTATTGCAAATATGCTGCGAACGGTGAACCTCCGAGGCAAAATGGACCAATCCTTTTACATATTCCTTTACGCCGATCCCGGTTCCGGGGCACTCATCCTCCAGTTGCTGATCGGGTTCTTTCTTGGGCTCGCGTTCTATGTCAGCATCGCCTTCAAACGGGTAAAGTCTCTATTCTTAAGGGTTGTCAACGGAGTTCGAGGCCGTCGCGACGACAATGAGACGAGCAATGTGGAATGAATTCCGGCCGATCTGCAGAAAGCAGCGTCAGTGCATCGTTCCGTGATCCGGACGGTCGCGTGATAGTCAGCGGTGACAGGGTCTTCCGATTCGTTTACCCCCGAGGACAAGAATCGCTTTCCCGGTTTCTTAACTCTGAACTTTTCAGTGCTCTCTCGGATTCCGGTGAGGTCATAGGCACACGGCACGCGGACAAAGACGTTGGACGCGAGATCGCTGATCGGCACTCTATCAAGGGCTTTGCTTCGGTACTCGAGCACGACGCCGTACCGTTCGCGAGCTTCGCTTATGAGTGGTGTCCGGAAATGCTCGCCTCCGCCGCACGCCTTACGCTCAAACTTGCAGAATCCGCCGCCGAATCTCAGTGGGGGCTCAAGGATGCTACTCCGTACAACATCCTGTTTCGCGGTACCCGCCCTGTTTTCATCGATCTTTTGTCTTTCGAGGAACGTGAGCCGCTCGATCCGGTCTGGAAACCGAACGCGCAATTCATCAGGACCTTTCTGCTTCCTCTTCAACTCGCTAAGTACATCCGACTTCCCTTCCGCCCGTTCTTCCTGCTTGGAAGGGACGGTATCGAACCCGAGACGGCTTACGAAGTGAGCGGCTGGTTCGCGAGGTGGCTGACTCCCCTTCGGACAACCGCAACTCTTCCGGCACTTCTTTCCAAGAAAAGCGAGGATGGCTCTATTTACAATCCGAGAACAAGCAAATCACCGGAACAGGCAGCCTTCGTCTTTGCCCGAATACTAAGGGGTTTGCGAAAGAAGCTGGATAGCGCCTCGCCTCAAGCGCAGCGAGGGTCCGTGTGGTCCGGCTACATGGATCAGAATTTATCCGTTGAACCTGGATATGTGGACCAGAAAAAGGACCTGGTGAGGGAATTCGTTGCAAGCCATTCGCCCCGGACTGTACTTGATATAGGCTGCAACACCGGAGAGTTTAGTAAGATAGCCGCCCGGTCCGGCTCGCGGACGGTCTCAATTGATACGGACGAAGTGGTCATCGACGAGCTATTCCGGTCGGCTGACAATGAATCGTTGGACATCCTGCCTCTCGTAATAGACATATCCCGCCCCAGTCCGGCCGTGGGCTGGATGAACTCTGAAAACCCTTCGTTCATTGCAAGAGCTGCCGGCAGATTTGAGGCTGTTTTGATGCTTGCCGTGGTGCATCATCTACTCGTCACTGAACGGATACCGCTAGAGGAAGTAGTGGATCTTATTGCTTCCATCGACACGAGGGCATTGCTTATCGAATGGGTTTCCCCAGATGATCCGATGTTCAGAACCATTGCCCGGGGGCGCGACGAGCTTCATCGCGACCTGACGGAAGATGTTTTTCGGGAAGCCTTCGAGCACCGTTTCCGGACCCGAAAAAGGACGCCTCTCGTGCGGGAAACCCGGGTTATGTACGAATTCGTCAAGAAGTGAATTCTAACTCAAAGAACCTAATCGCAGCGTTTACGCTTTCCGGATTGTGCCTTTTCACAAGCTGGAACCTCATACTTGCCCCTTCGTACTACGGCGAGGCGCGGGCGGCGATCAATGCCCTTGCCATTCTGTTTGACGTATTGCTCCTTGCCGCATGTTTTTACTTTGGACATCTGCTCCTTTTCAGGCGCGGCGGCAAAGCGGGAAGGATCACGGTCTATGTCATTTTCTTATTTGCAGCACGGATCGGACTAAGGAATCTCTACAAGAACTTCTTCGGCGCGCTGTCATTGAATAACCTTAGTGAACTCGTTGGACGGCCGCTGGCCGTTGCGTTGACGGTGGCGGCCGCCCTGGCGGTAGTCGCCGCCGTTTACATTTGGCGCACCAAACTTTTCCTTGCATTGCGGGCAGTATTCATCATCCTCTTTCCTTTTGTAGCGATACTCTTCGTTCAGACCATTATTTTTGCGGTCAGGGCACCTCTGTATCCCCAGCCCCACGCCAGGAGTACAGATGTCGAAGTCCCTTCAATGCTGGGGCGCCGAGTCGTCTGGATAATCTTCGACGAACTCGACCATCAGTACCTGTTCCGGGACCGGCCCGACTCCGCGGATTATCCAGAGTTCGAATCTCTTGCGCGCGCCAGCCTGTCGGCCGAACATGCTTATCCTCCCTCACAGAGAACGATGACCTCTATCCCTGCGCTCACGACCGGGCGGATCGTGGAGGCTTCGGATCCGGTGGGTGATTCCGACCTGCGTCTTTCGTTTTCCGATCCGCAAGGAGCAGCCCTCTGGTCCGACGACAACGTCTTTAGATCTGTGAAAACGATGGGCGGAACGGTCGCGATCGTGGGCTGGTACCACCCCTATTGCAGGGTATTTGCGGGTTCATACGACCTTTGTTTCACCGATATGTCGTTCTCGCACAATATTGTCCTCAGACCGCATCCTGACGGATTCCTTGAAAGTGCGATCGACTACTTCGTTAGACTCGGTGCTACCCTTCCGGTCCTGGAAGACCTTGTCGACCAGGACGAGGAATACATCGAGGTCTCCGAATCAACTGTAAGGGAATCACTTGGGACGCTGGATCAAGGGCGGGCGGACCTGACCTTTCTGCATTTGCCGATGCCGCATCCTCCTTTCATTTTCAAGCGAGAGAATGGGCAGATAGACCCGAATGCTACGGGAAACTATTTCGACGCGATCAAATATGCAGACAACGTCCTTGGAGAGATACGGCAAACGATGACCGAGAACGGCACCTGGGACAATTCGTTCGTGATCGTCTCTTCCGATCACGCCTTCAGAAAGGACGACTTGAAAGCCAAGCATGAATGGTCCGCGCTCGAAAAAGAGCAGATCGATAAAGCTTCAGAATTCAGGATTCCCTTCATATTCAAGAGCGCTAACGGTACCACTCCGGTTCAATTCACCAACGAGTTTAATACTCTGATAACCAGGGACCTGGTTATGGCGATCCTGAATGGCGAGATCTCTACGAATGAAGAAGCTGCGAAATGGATCGAGGGACGCGAAACGCCTGGCAGGCTTGATCAATAAGCCGAAATCAAGAGCTAAAGAAGCAGCCGTGGAGGCGTTTTATAACGTCGCGCACCGATTCCTCTTTCACCACGAATGTGAGGTTGACGCTCGATGCTCCGTGGGAAATAAGGGCGACATTCGTATCCGAGATCGTCGAGAACACCTTGGCAGCCAATCCCGGAGAAGCGCGTAGCCCCTCGCCGACTATACAGACCACTGCGTATCCATGCTCAACCTCAACATCTCCGAGCCGCTCAAGTTCCGTAACTACCCTGGGAAGATACTCGGTGTCGTCGAGTGTGAGGGCGACGGAAACCTCGGAGGTCGAGATAACGTCTATGACTGTCCTGAAGCGCTCAAAGACCTGAAACAGCGCTGACATAAAGCCGTAAGATCCAAGCATTCTCGCCGAAGAAATACGAAGTATCGTAATCCCCGTCTTGTGTGCAATCGACTTGATCCGGTTAGGAGAAAGTCCGCTTTCGGCTAGAACCATCGTGCCCTTCTCATCCGGCCTCTGCGAGTTACAGACGCGGACCGGGATGCCGTGATCGACCGCCGGCTGGATCGTCTTGGGATGAAGCACCTTGGCTCCGAAATACGCAAGTTCCGCCGCCTCGTTGTACGAGAGCACATCGATTGTGCTCGCGTCTTCGCATATCCTGGGATCGCAGGTAAGAACTCCGGTCACGTCCGTCCAGATCTGGATCTCGCCAGCGTCGAGCGAAGCGCCCACAATTGCCGCTGAAAAGTCCGAGCCTCCGCGTCCGAGAGTTGTGGTCTCACCGCTTCGACTGGCAGCGATGAATCCGCCCATGACCGGAATCTCTCCGGTCCGCACTGAATCAGTCAACTCCGCCTGCACAATCTCCCGGGTTTCATCCTGAAGCGGCTTTGCTGCGCCGTACTCATCGTCGGTAACGATCAGCCTCCGGGCATCCACGTGGCGGGCGTTGAGGCCTTTCGATTTCATCACGTCCGCAAGTAGCCGCGAGGAGAGCTGTTCTCCGTATGCGACGATCGCATCCTTTAACATCTGTACCGGGAGAGATCGTCTTTCGACCCTCATTAGCAAAGATGAGAGTTCCTCCTTTGCGAGGGCTAGTTCAGCTTCATAGGCCTTTCCAAGCCGTTCGTCGAGAAGCGCGTCAGATACTTCCTGGTGCCTTTCAAAGTGATCTTCGAGCGAAGAGAACGCTTGTGCAGCGTCCCCCGATTTGGCCGTTTCAAAGGCGTCAAGCAACGCATCAGTTACCCTAGCCATTGCGGAAGTGATTACCACCGGAGCCTTTTCCATCTGGCCGGCGACGATTGACGCAACACGGTCGAAGGCCGGAGCGTCCTTTACCGACGTCCCCCCGAATTTCATTACTGTAGGCTTGTTCTGGACCACTTTTTGAAGGCAGGTTATGGAGATTCAGCCGCAGAGCACGGCGCCGCCGTTTATGTTGAGGACCTCACCTGTAATGTGCTGGGACCAACCAGAGAGAAGAAAGCAGATCGACAGCGCCACGTCGTCCGTGAGAGCGATCCGGTTCAAAGGAATCGATTCGATCACCGTTCGTTTGTAGCTCTCGTCCTTGAACGCCGGACGAACCATCGCCGTCTCTATCCAGCCCGGAGCCACGCAGTTGACTCGGATGCGAGGTGCAAGTTCGGTCGCCAGTCCCTTTGTAAATGAGATCTGCCCGCCCTTCGAAGCGGCATAGTTTGTGTAATTGGCCTCGCCGCGCTGGCCCGCTGTAGACGACACGAGCACGACTGCCGCGTCCTCCTGTTTCCGGAGAGCCGGGACCGCACACTTTGTCATCGCCCACGCCGACTTGAGATTCGTATTGATTACCTTGTTCCAGGTCTCCTCAGACATCTCCTCGATCGGCGCTCCTTCCCATATGCCGGCATTCAGAACCAGCATATCGATGCGGCCGAACTTCTCGATCGCAGCCTCAGTCAGCTTGCGTGCCCCAGCAAACTCCGAGACGTCCGCCTGTACGGCTATCGCTTCAACACCCTTTCGCTTGCAAAGGTCCGCGACCTCCGCAGCGCGTTCTTCTCTGCTCAGATAGTTGACGACGACGTTGGCCCCGCCTTCGGCGAGTCTCAACGCAGTGGCTCTTCCGACACCGCGGCTGGCACCTGTAACTATCGCGGTCCTGCCTTCAAAAAGTCCTCCGGGCAGGGCAACGTATTTTCTCGTCATAACTTTGTCGATTTCTGCAGATGTTATAAACTTTTGCCCGCAAAAACTCAACGCTAAACGCCTTAAAATGCCGACTTTACGGGTCGGAAACGCTTTCCTATGACGGACACCTCCTCATTCGAAGACCAGCAGGTCGCCTGGACCCCGACCGGTGGAGTCATCGCAAGATCACAACTGAAGAAGTTCATGGACAAGATCGGTGCCAGGTCTTGGGAAGATCTTTATGCGCATTCGATAGATGATGTTGAGACGTTTACATCCGAAGTCCTGGAGTTCCTGAGAATCGAGTTCGAACCTAGTTACAAGGACCTTCTCGACACTACGGAAGGTCTCGAATGGTCAAAGTGGTGCGTCGGCGGAGGACTGAATATCACCGAGATGTGCCTGGACCGTTGGGACAATGACGAAACCAGGAACCGGCCCGCGGTGATCTTCGAAGGAGAGGAAGGAAAGGAAGAAACGGTCCTTTACGGAGAGCTGTTGAGGCAGGTCGAGTGGTGCGCTGCCGGCCTGAAACAGAACGGGATCGGAAAAGGGGACGCGGTCGGCATTCATCTGCCGATGATGGTTGAAACGGTGGTCGCGCTACTCGCGATCAACCGGATTGGCGCGATCGCGGTTCCGGTCTTTAGCGGCTATGGAGTGTCTGCGATCGAAACGCGGCTGAACGCGGTAAAGGCAAAAGCGCTGTTCACGTGCGACGGTTTTCCGAGACGCGGTAAGAACGTGAATGCGTGGAAGATCGCGTACGAGGCCGTTGAGAAATGCCCTTCTCTGGAACGCGTCATCATTGTCAACCGCCTGACGGATGAACCGGTATTTTCGAGTCCCGATCCGAAGTTTATCCACTACAAGAGCCTCATCGACCTCTTCGGAAAGAAAAAGCCCGAGCTCGGACGGGCGGAGAAGACATCGGCGAACGATCCTCTGATAATTCTCTACACTTCCGGAACGACCGGCAGGCCGAAGGGAATTGCGCACGTTCATTGCGGATTCCCGATCAAGGCAGCGCAGGATATGGCATTTGGAACGGATGTCGGCGAAGGAACGCGTATCTCGTGGGTGACGGACATCGGCTGGATGATGGGACCGTGGCTTGTCTACGGTGCTTTGATCCTTGGCGGAACAATAGTAATTTACGACGGATCGCCAGATTTTCCCGAGCCGGACCGGATGTGGGACTTTTGCGCTAAGCATCGCGTCGAGATACTGGGGATCTCTCCGACGCTAGTCAGGCTTCTGTCGACAAAAGGCGACGACCTTCCAAAGAAACACGACCTTTCTCAGCTTCGCGCATTCGCTTCTACCGGAGAGCCCTGGAATCCGGGGCCGTGGCGGTGGCTGTTCGAAAAGGTTGGAGATTCAAAGCTGCCGATAATCAACTATTCCGGAGGCACAGAGATATCGGGAGGGATCCTGATGGGCAATTTCCTTCTGCCTCAGAAGCCCGGATCATTTCCAGCTCCGTGTCCGGGGATCGCTGCGGACATCCTCGATGAAGACGGCAACTCCGTTGGGCCGGGGGAGGTCGGCGAACTCGCGATCAGGGACACCTGGATAGGTATGGCGCGCGGCTTTTGGCAAGAAAGAAAAAGGTATCTTGAGACATACTGGAACCGCTTCGAAGGCATATGGGTCCACGGCGACTTCGCTATGCGGGACCGTGAGGGCCACTGGTACATCCTTGGCAGGTCGGACGACACGTTGAAAGTGGCGGGCAAGAGGGTCGGACCAGCCGAGGTCGAATCTCTGCTTGTCGCGGATGATCGGGTGACGGAAGCGGCGGTGATCGGTGTCCCTGATGAGATCAAGGGAACGGCAATGGTCGCGTTTTGTGTCTTACGGAACGCAAGCGGCCCGCCCGCATCGTCTGCGCCAGCAGACGAACTTGAAGCTTCTTTGAAATCCGTCGTCGCTGCCGATATGGGTAAGCCGCTGACTCCGAAGCGTATCCACTTCGTTTCGGCGCTTCCGAAGACGCGCAATGCGAAAGTGATGCGCCGGGTCATCCGTTCAGCCTTTCTGGGAGAAGACCCGGGCGACCTATCGGCGCTTGAGAACCCGGATGTCGTTGATGAGATCGGCTCGTTGAGGTCTTAAGAACTAGACACAGATGAACACGGATCAAGAAAGATAACCGATGGGTTTCTTCTCGCCTCGCCGTGTCCCTTCGTGGTTCGAGTCCTAGAAAAAAGACCTAACCACAAAGGACCACTAAGGTTTCACAAAGTACACCGAGTGAGCTTCAAACTCTCAGTAAATGGTGACCCTTCGTGCCCTTTGCGCATACCTTCGTGACCTTTGCGGTAAAAATCCTTCCTCAAATACAAACCAGCCAGAAAGAAACTAACCGCCAAGAACGCAAAGTTTTTCGCAAAGATCCGCCGAGAAACACTTAACAACATAACGAATGAAGAGAGCCTTTAACCCCTCCGTGTTCTCCGTGCACTCTGTGGTTCGATCGGACTACGAATAGAAGGGATCCAGCAGCGGACCGTGCGCTTGTAATCAATATACGGCTGGCCAAAGCGCTCCTCGAGATTCTCTTCCTCCAAAGGCCTGAAGACCCACTGCCAGACGAGCGAACCGATCAGCGCATATATCCCAACGAGAGCCGATCCCCAGAACAGAGCGACGATTAGTCCCTGCCCGATGCCCGAGAATGCCATCGGATTGCGGATGTATTTATATGGCCCTGAAATGACAAGTTTTGAAGCGTGATCAAGCGGCAAAGGAGTCCCTTTTCCCTCCATCGACATCACCCACGCGCTCCAAACGCCAGGAATGCTCGCTAACACGAAGAGTATGGCCGAAACTGCTGTCTGAAACGGAAAACGAAGATGCGGAATTCCGAGTTTGTTCTCGACGCCGACGATCAGATACGGAAACAAGCCGAGGATCAAAGACCAGACGATCACGATCTGACTAAAGGTCTTGACCGCCATCCATTTTCCGGATCCATCCCTTGTCGGCCTGAACATGCGGTCAGCGAGGATCGAAACCCCGACCGCGAATACGCCTGAAAAAAGAGTCGCCGGCGCCATCAACACAACCCCCAGCCAACCGACGTCCGAGGCCAGCGAGAACGCGAAAGCATAGGTTGTGGCGTATGTGATCAGGCCGGTCACGAACCACGCCGCGACGCCTTTGTACGGATGAGATGTGAAGCAAAGCCACGCAGCAACGAACGACCCGAGAGCGAGGAACAAAAGGTCGGGAAGCCAGAACGAAGAAAGGACATTGCCCGTCCAGTCGAGCTCAAAGAGAGCACGAAAGAGCGTTGAATAATAGAGACCGAACCACCAGGCGCATATTGCTAGGCCCTGAAAGGCAAAGTATAACCCGGCATTTCTATCGACTTTTTTCATTGATTCGGTGAGCCAGAGATGAAGGGAATGATCACAGGCAATTTGGGCAACTGCTCCTTCGAGACCTTCGTGAGATCCTTTGTGCGCTTTGTGGTTAGAACTCTTCGGGACAGCTAATTCTTGCGACAAAGATCAACCACAAAGGACACGAAGGTCATCACGGAGAACACCGAGGAATTCAGGTCGGACGTCCGAGTTTAATTCGACCGCCGACTCTTCTCCACCTGTGCAAACAAGCCCATGTCCGTTAGCTGAATATGCGTACCCAAGACCTGGTCAGCCTTGACAGCAAACCCTTCACAGTCTGCCTCGGCGTAGCCGTTCTTCACATTCCAATTCTCGCGCGTGAGGATCGACGATCTGTTGACCTCGGAAAGCAGCGACTCAAGATCAGGCCACCGGAAACCTTCTTCATAGAACAGCTCGATGTCGTACAGCCGCCCCTCAAAGAACCTCAGATAGACGGCACGAACGCCGGTCATGTTCCCTTTCGCAGGCTTATTGATCCAGTTCTTGAAAAAGATCCGCTCTCCATCCGACTTTGCCTTAACTTTCAACTCGGGTCGGGTCATTGAATTGACTTCGGAAACCGTCATCCCTAGTCTCAGGTTCAGAAACGACGGAGGCTCCGAAACTGCGCATTCGCTCTGCGCATTTGCTGACGACAAAAGTAACAGGATGGGCAGGATGAGCAAGATAGGCTTCATCATCGCGGGGAATTATAAACTATGAGTTCGGGAGCTACTATCGCTAAGATCTCCGCCTCTGATCTCGATCCGATCTGCGCTGAGATTGCCGCCCAGGATCCCGTGATCGGAAAAGCCTACGAGATGTATGGGCCGCCTCCGCTCTGGAACCGCCAACCTACATTTGAGACTCTTATCCACATCATCCTCGAACAACAGGTGTCGCTTGCGTCTGCAAAAGCGGCTTTCGACAAGCTAACCGAAATGGTCGACGAGATCACTCCAGTCAATGTTCTCGAGCTTTCCGACGAAGAGATGAAAGCGGCCTACTTCTCGAGGCAGAAAGCGTTGTATGCCCGCGAACTTTCGAATGCGGTACTGGAACGAACTCTGGTGCTGGAAGAATTGCACAGTCTTTCCGATAAAGATGTCCGGAAGTCGTTGATGAGGGTCAAAGGGATCGGACGCTGGACGTCTGACATCTTTCTCCTGATGTGCCTGCTGAGGCCCGACGTGATGCCGGTCGGCGACATCGCTCTTCATCAAGCGTGGAAAGAACTCGCCGGATTGGAAAAGCGCCCATCGTCCGAAGAATTCCATACGATCGCTGAGCGCTGGAAACCGTACCGATCCGTTGCCGCAAGGCTGCTATGGCATTTCTATCTCTCTGAAAGGAACAGGATTTAGTCTTGCTTGCTTGGTTCTAACCTGATCGGAGCCAGTGGGGGGCGAAGGAAGAATCAACCGCGAAGAGAGCGAAGGTTTTCGCGAAGGCCGCTAGGTAAGAAGTTCTTGAATTCCTCCGCGCCCTTTGCGCATACCTCGGCGTTCTTTGCGGTAAAAACCAGTTTTCGATCAATCAGATTCTTGAACCGAGCACCCACGAAGCACACAAAGTTTTTCACATAGGGCACCAAGGCGGGGCGCTCATTCGCAGAATAGGGTTGGGCAGGCGATCAACGGATCGAAGGCCCTTCGATCACCCGTTTCTTCACAGGCGAGGACAGCACGATGGATGTCGTCGTAATTCCGTACGGCGTCAGCTTGTCTATCAGAGTCTGAAGGTGCTCAACCGACTCGACTGCCACTTTCATGATGAATGAATCGCCGCCCGTCCCCCGGTGACATTCAAGGACTTCGTCGGATTCCTGGGCCACTTCGACGATGTGGCTGTAGTCGACCCCGGTGATGCTCATTCGCAGAAAAGCGGTAACCGGAAGTCCCACCTTTGAAAGATCGAGATCTGCCCTGTATCCGGTAATGATCCCCGCGTCTTCCAGTTTGTGGACCCGCTCGATTACCGCCGGTGTTGTAAGACCGACCCGCCGGCCCATGGCGGCGTAGGTCATCCGCGCGTCCTGCTGTAGTTCCTTAAGCAGTTTCCAATCTATTTCATCCAGCATTTTACTTTCTAAGGCGTAAGAGCGAAATAAACTTAAATAATGAGTTTAGCACAGCCGCAAACCTAAGCATGGCTATTCAATCTGATCGGCCGATCCGATAGAATATTGAGTTGGCATAAAACCCCGAACTAATCCCAGTTTTTTTCCAAGGAGACTACTGATGCTTACGGACACCTCTTCTTCCTTCGACTCTCCGGTCAAGATCCAGAATTTCGAGGTCGCTGATGAAGACCTGCCTGCGTTTGAGGACATGCCTTTCGAAGACATCGAAGAGCTTCCACTCGAACATCCGGGCGCGAAAGACCCCGAATACAGAAAACGGAGAGACCACATCGCGAGCCTTTCAAGGAACTTCCGAGAGACAGGGAAGATAATCGATGTGGATTACACGGAAGACGAGCAGGGCGTCTGGAGGTTTGTCGCTGACGAACTGGAAGAGCTTCATCAGAAACACGCCTCGCCTTTTTACCTGAAAGCGAAGAAGAACCTCGGCATCAGTAACGACCGGATCCCTCAGCTTTCTGAAATGAATCGCAAGCTTGGCGAACTGACGGGATTCCGCCTCGCGCCGATCGAAGGCCTTGTTAATACGAGGGCTTTTCTCAGTTGGCTTTCCTGGCGGACGATGCTTTCGACCCAATACATCAGGCACCATTCGAGGCCCGGTTACACGCCCGAACCCGACATCGTCCACGAGGCGATGGGCCACATCCCTATGTTCACGAACCAGGCATTCGCGGATTACTCTCAGTTCATCGGCCACGGCGCGCGTATGGCGACAGACGAGCAGATCGAACAGCTCGGAAGGCTATACTGGTTTACTATAGAGTTCGGATTGGTCGAGGCTGAAGGCGAGATCAAGGCTTACGGGGCAGGCGTGCTTTCTTCGTTCAAGGAAATGAAGCATGCCTTCTCGAGCGATGTAGAGCTGAGGGAGTTCGACCTCGAAACGGTGATCAACCACGATTACACGTACTCCGACATCCAGCCGGTGCTTTACGTAGTTCCTTCGTACCAGTTTTTGAAAGAAGAAACGCAACGGTTCATCGAGACGTTCGGTTCGTGAATCGTGAATTGTAAATCGTAAATCGTGTCAGTAGCCCGCGCGTGAGCAAGGGCGAGATTCGCGATGTAGATCGTGAATCGTGAATAGATTTTTGAATTGAACCGTGGAATCAGTACCCTGAACAGTAGCGAAGGGCTCAAAGATAACAACCGCAGAGCGCGCGAATAGCGCAGAGGCCTTTCGGCCTGTTGGGCTTCATCAGGTGTTTACTTACGGTCGCTTTTCTGAATTATCTTGAGGTCACAATTTGTGATCTCAAGATCGTCCGGACACTCCCTTTTCTGCGATCTCTGCGCTCTGCGGTTACAACTTAATAAAGAAATATGTCAGAACGGAACCCTTTAGGATTAAAGAAAATTCATCACGTCGAATTTTACGTAGGCAATGCCAAGCAGGCCGAGTTCTACTACCGAAACGCATTCGGATTTAACCGGATCGCGTATTCGGGGCTTGAGACGAAGAACCGCGACACAACCTCTTATGTTCTCCGACAGAACCGCGTGAATTTCGTTTTCACGACGCCTCTTAACGCCGACCACCCCGCCGCTGAGCACATCAAGGTCCACGGCGACGGCGTAAAGGACATCGCGTTCCAGGTCGAGGACGCAGATTTCGCTTTCAACGAAGCGATCAAGCGCGGAGCCAAGGTGGCGATCGAGCCGCACGACTGGTCTGACGAAAACGGAAATGTCCGGCGCGCAGCGATCCATACCTACGGCGATACGATCCATTCGTTCATCTCGTACAACACGAAGAACAACGGCCACAATTATTCCGGTCCTTTCCTTCCCGGATTCACGGCTCAGGACGTACCGGGCGACGAGGTAGGGATCGTGCTCGTCGATCATATCGTCGGGAACGTTGAGCTCGGCAAAATGAATCACTGGTGCGATTTTTACAGCGAAGTGATGGGCTTTGAGCGCTACATCACGTTCGACGACAAGGACATTTCGACCGAGTATTCGGCGCTGATGTCGATCGTGATGTCGGACGGCGGTCACAACATCAAGTTCCCGATCAACGAGCCGGCCGAAGGTAAGGGCGGCAAGAGCCAGATCCAGGAATACATCGATTACTACAAATCCGCGGGCGTCCAGCACGTCGCTCTTCTCTGCAAGGACATCCTTCACACGGTCGAGAAACTGCAGGACAACGGTGTCGAATTTCTTCGCGTTCCGGACACCTATTATGAGGAGATCCCGGACCGCGTCGGTGAGATCGATGAGGACATCGAGGAACTGAAGCGGCTTGGTATTCTCGTGGACCGGGATCCCGAAGGATATCTACTTCAGATCTTCACCAAGCCGGTCGAGGATAGACCTACGGTGTTTTACGAGATCCTGCAGAGGAAAGGCTGCAAGGGCTTCGGAAAGGGCAACTTCAAGGCATTGTTCGTTTCGATCGAGGAAGAACAGCGCCGCCGCGGTAATTTGTAAGAGAAGTTGGCCACGGATTACACGGATATCACCGATTGTCGAAGAAAGTAGCCACGAATTTCACTAATTTCACTAATGGCTGGTTCTCAGTTGCTACGAAGAACTGCTTCGAAAGCGGGATTCGGCTCGTTGAAGTAAGCGTGAATTAGTGTAATTCGTGAAATTCGTGGCTAGTTTCTTGCACGATTTGTGAAATTCGCGGCCACCCTTTCCGTGAAATCCGTGGCTGGAAAATTATATGGCTGATTATCAAACAGGTTTCGGTAACGAGTTCGCCACAGAGGCCGTAAAAGGCGCGCTTCCCGTCGGGCGGAATTCGCCTCAGGTAGCGCCTCTTGGTCTTTACGCCGAACAGTTTTCCGGCACCGCGTTCACCGTTCCGAGGACGTTCAACAAACGGAGCTGGAACTACCGTATCCGGCCTTCGGTGATGCACGGACCGTTTGAGCGAATCGACAACGGGAACCTCAGATCGACGTTCGACGAAACTGACGCTTCGCCAAATCAGCTACGCTGGGACCCATTCCCGATTCCTGAGGACCCGGCCGATTTCGTTTCCGGGCTTTCTACGATAGCGGGAAACGGCAGCTCGTTCTCGCAATCCGGGATCGCGGTCCACATCTTCGCAGCAAACCGCGATATGACCGACCGTTTCTTTTTCAACTCGGACGGCGAGATGCTGATCGTCGCGGAGATGAACAGCGTCCGGATTCTGTCCGAGATGGGAATCATCGAAATCGGCACGGGGGACATCGCCGTCATTCCTCGAGGGCTTAAGTTTCGTGTCGAACTCCCCGACGGTGTCGCCCGCGGTTACATCTGCGAGAATTACGGAGCCCAATTCAGGCTCCCCGACCTCGGCCCGATAGGCGCAAACGGACTGGCAAACCCAAGAGACTTCGAAACTCCTGTTGCATGGTTCGAAGACAGGGAGGGCGATTTTGAACTGGTTAATAAATTTGGCGGGAATCTATGGTCGGCGAAGATCGGCCATTCGCCGCTCGATGTTGTCGGCTGGCACGGCAACTATGCGCCGTACCGATACGACCTCAGAAGATTCAATACGATCGGTTCTGTCTCGTTCGACCATCCCGATCCGTCCATCTTTACCGTTCTGACATCCCCTTCAGGAGAAGCCGGCGTCGCGAACTGCGATTTCGTGATATTCCCCGACCGGTGGCTGGTAATGGAGGACACATTCAGGCCTCCCTGGTATCACCGCAATTTCATGAGTGAATATATGGGGCTCGTTTACGGCCAGTACGACGCGAAAGAAGAGGGCTTCGTACCGGGAGGCGGATCCCTGCACAACCAGATGTCAGCACACGGACCCGATGTCGAAGCCTTTGAAAAGGCTTCGAATTCTGAACTAAAGCCGCAGAAACTGGAAGGTACGCTCGCATTCATGTTCGAATCACGGTATGTGATCAGCCCAACGAGGTTTGCGATGAGCTCCGACACGCTCCAGAAGGATTATGTGGAGGTCTGGCAAGGACTTAAGAAGCACTTCAGTGGATAGATCTCAGTCGTTTTCCGTTCCCGGCACGATTCGTCGCGCCGGGATTTTTCGTGCCTGCATTCCGCTTTGAATCTTCAATGCCAATAAACTAACATCTACCGAGGTCAACCCTTCTCCAAGAATGAGCGAACACGTCAAAGAATCCATCCGCGTGTTGCTGTCCGAAGCGATAGATTACGCGGGCTTATTTCCCCCTGCCGGTCTCCCGATGGCGGAGTCGGTCATCAATTACGCAACGTACAGGAACAGTAATTACAAATGGATGCTCGGCCGGTTCGTATGCCCGGTCGGAAGGCTCGACGAGTTTTCGGAAAGCGCTCTCGACTTCTTTCCTCGCGAAAGCGATGATCCGTGGCGCGTCAGCGCATTGGCTTCGGGCGATTTAGGCGAGACTGCCGACGCGATCACGGCCTTCAATGAAAAGTTTGAGGGAAAGGCAGTCATAGACATGCTCGAGCTAAAAGCTACCTCGGAAGCAGAGATCGAGAGCGCCGCGAAAGCCCTTCCGGAAGGACTGACAAACTACTTCGAATTGCCGCTTGACGAGTCGCTTCCGGAAACGATCTCCGCTTTAGCTGTAAACCGACAGCGCGCCAAGATCAGGACGGGAGGGGTGACTTCCGACCTTTTTCCGTCGACGCGCGATGTCATAAGGTTTATCAGGACCTGTGTTGCGGCCAATACGCCGTTCAAGGCAACTGCTGGGCTACATCATCCGATTCGCTGCTTCAAACCCCTTACCTACGAACCGGACAGCCCGAGCGGGACTATGCACGGATTTCTGAATGTGTTTCTAGCAACCGGTTTTGCCCGCGAGAGCTTCCGGCCTGAGGTGCTCGAGCAGGTGATGGAAGAGGAATTCGAAGAGGTTTTCAAGTTCACTGACAACGAGGCGGTCTGGCAAAAGGAATACGAGCTGACCGTTTATCAGATCGAGGCGCTTCGAGGGAAAGGGATAAACTCGTTCGGCTCTTGTTCGTTCGACGAACCGATCGCTGACCTGCAGGAACTGGGCATTCTCGAGGGTTAGACGAATGATTTGAGCCACAGATTGAGGGGATGAACACAGATTCTTGAATGCGCGACCCCTTTCGACAGACGACTTTAGTTCCCTTTGACGCTCGATTTCCCTGAATTAGAAGCTCGCGATCCTGGACGGATCATCCTCAGTTTCAAAATTCTGTGTTCATCCCCTTCATCAGTGGCTAAATTCCTTTACAAACTGCAGTTATGATCAATAGCACTCACGATTCGACAATGAACAGCTGGGTTGGTTCGGCGAACCACCCGGAGACCGACTTTCCGATCCAGAACCTGCCCTATGTCTATTTCGACCGTTCGGGAGCGGACGGGGACGGAGGAATAGGCGTCCTGATAGGCGACGCGGTCCTCGATCTCACACGTTGTCGCGAAGACGGCCTGTTTGCCTCCGAAGAACTAGGTGACGTGGCGTGGACCCTGCAGAAGGGCGCAGCGGTAAGTAATCTTTTCGACCTCGATCAGGAAACACTTTCGGCATTCAGGCGGCGTTTGGTTGCTTTGCTGAGAGACGACTGCGACGAACCGACTCGTAAAATTGTCGAACGCAACCTCATATCGGCTTCAGACGTCAGGTTCGACATCCCGTGCGAGATTGGCGATTACACCGATTTTTACTGTTCCATCTTCCACGCGACGAACGTCGGCACACTGTTCAGGCCCGACAACCCGCTACTTCCTAACTACAGCTGGGTCCCGATCGGATATCACGGACGAGCGTCGTCGATCGTTGTCTCAGGAACCGATGTTGTAAGGCCGAGAGGCCAGGGACGGCCTGATCCCGAGGCTCCCCCGGTTTTCGGTCCTTCAAGAAGGCTGGATTACGAAATGGAGGTCGGGTTCTACGTCGGGAAAGGAAACGACCTCGGCGAGACGATTCCGATCGGCAATGCGGAAGAACATATTTTCGGTTTGTGTCTTGTAAATGACTGGTCTGCACGGGATGTTCAGGGATGGGAGTATCAGCCGCTTGGGCCGTTTCTTGGAAAGAGTTTCGCGACGAGCATTTCTCCCGCCGTCGTGACGATGGAAGCGCTTGCGCCGTTCCGCGTCCCTGCGTTCGAAAGATCCGAGGATCAGCCCGGTCCGCTTCCCTACCTCAGCCATGATGAAAATGAAGAATCGGGCGGTATCGACATCAAGCTCGACGTCCTGATCTCGTCGCAAAAGATGAGAAACGAAGGAATCGGACCGCATCTTGTGAGCCGTTCGAACTTAAAGGATCTCTATTGGACGATCGGCCAGATGCTTACACATCACGCCTCGAACGGCTGCAACCTTCAAACGGGTGATCTGATAGCCACGGGAACGGTTTCGGGCAAAGATAAGAGCGAACGCGGATGTCTTCTGGAAATGACTTTCGGCGGCAAAGAACCGATCGAGCTTCCCTCAGGTGAAGAGCGCAAGTTCCTGGAGGACTTCGACGAGGTCATCCTCCGGGGATTCTGCAAGCGCGACGGATTCCGACGGATCGGGTTCGGTGAATGCCGGGGAGTTGTTCTTCCTGCTAAGTGAGCAGTGAGCAGTGAGCGGTGAGCGGCGAGCAGAATATCATGAACCGTTTAGAGAAGCGCTTGCGCTGCAGAAGTCGTGCGAAGCACGGCTAATCCGAAGCCCTTAACCACAGAGGACACAGAATACAAAGAGATTGATTGACGTTCTATCTCATTCTGTGTCCTTTGTGCTCTCGGTGGTTCATTTCTTCCGGCCGGAACACCCATTTCTGCTAAAATACCTGCTTAATGCCCAAATCAGCCGGTTTTTCGAGCCTTCCGGTCCGGAAGGTCTCAAAAGGCAACGAAACAGAAACCACCGATGCACTTGCGGTCGAGGAACCGCTCGAGATCCGCATAGGTTTTCAGGACGGCGACGTCCGGCGCACCCGAGCCGTGTCGATCACGATGCGGACCCCGGGTGACGACTTTGAGCTCGCTTCCGGGTTTCTATTCACGGAAGGCATCATCACCTCACCCGATCAGATAAAAGACATCAAGCACTGCGGTCCAAAGGATACCGAGGGCGAGACAAATACTGTCCGGCTGGACCTGATCGACGATCTTGAGATCGATCTGAAGTCGCTTGAAAGGCACTTCTACACCACATCTAGTTGCGGGGTGTGCGGAAAGAGCTCGATCGAGGCGCTTTATACAGGCGCCAAACGCTTGTCGAGCAACAGCTTTCTGCTCGACGGGAGGCTGATCAATTCTCTGCCGAAGAAGCTTCGAGAGAATCAGGAGGTTTTTGAGCGGACGGGAGGCCTTCACGCTTCCGCACTCTTTGTCAGCACGGGTGATCTTGTCGAGATACGCGAAGACGTCGGTCGTCACAACGCACTGGATAAAGCGATCGGTGCCCGGTTTCTGAAGGGCCAGACTGTCCTGGACGAGATGGTTTTGGTCGTCAGCGGAAGAGCGAGCTTTGAGCTTGTCCAGAAAGCGCTGATGGCCTCGATCCCGATCATGCTTGCCGTCGGTCCGCCTTCGACACTGGCAGTCGAGCTGGCTGAAGAATTCGGGATGACACTCGTCGGGTTTGTTCGTGACGGGGGATACAATGTGTATACGGGCGCCGAAAGGGTGAGCGGTGAGCGGTGAGCAGTTTAGCGGCGGGCTTGCCCGCCTGTCAGGTATCAGGTATCTGGGATCAGGGATCAACGATGAACTTTGATCAAGTATTGGATGACCTTGGAACTATGAGATTAATATTACTGCCGTGGTCGGGAATTATTGTCGTTGATTGCTGAAACCTGATCCCTGAGCATTGATACTTGATACCTGAAGCTTGCTACATGAAACATGAAGTTAAGAATACGCGGCAACAGCATCAGATTCAGGCTCCTGAAGAGTGAGGTCGCCGAGCTTGCAGAGAAGGGGTCTGTGTCCGAATCCACTGACTTCGGGGATTCCCGTCTGACATATTCGATCGTTCAGGGATCCGGCACATCCGCAGGATTCGCAAATGGCGCTGTTACGGTTACCGTTTCAGAAGAAGAGATCAGGGCTTGGGCGGATGACGATTCGAAGATAGGAATAGAAGCCGACTCGGAAGGCCTTAAGATACTGATCGAGAAGGACTTCGCGTGTCCGACCCGCAAGGACGATCCCGACAATCTAGACGCTTTTGCCAACCCGGAAGCCGTCTGTACTTGATTTGCCGCTGCACCAGTTGAGCGCCCAGGACCGATCAATGTTCGAAGCCTTCATACTCGCCGGGGGACGATCGTCCAGGATGGGTCGCGATAAGGCCTCGATCAGCTTCCTTGGCAAGCCCCTGATGCTTCACGTAGCAGATGCGCTCCGAACCGCGGAGGCGACTAAAGTTTCCATCGTGCTCTCCTCTCAGTCTGAAGCGAGCGATCTTGCCGGCCAACCGGCGATTAGCGATACCTACGTAGGTGCCGGAGCCCTTGCGGGAATCCACGCCGCGCTGAAGGCTTCAAAATCCCGTATTACTTTCGTCTCAGCGTGCGATCTCCCGTTCGCGAGCGCTGAACTGATCAAGAGGTTGGTCTTCCTGTGCGAGAAATCCGAATGTGCCGTCCCGATCCAGTCGGATGGAAGGAGCCAGCCGTTGTTCGCGGCTTACAGGACTGAGCCCGCATTGATCGCTTCGGAAACCATCCTTAAGGAAAAGAACCGAAGCAACGCTGCCGGAGCGCTTACCGACTGTCTCAGGACGAGTTTTCTTGCATACGAAGATTACTCTGACCTGCCTCGCGCAAGTCTCCTGCTGACAAATGTGAACACTCCTGAAGAACTTATTCACGCGGAAAGGGAGGGGAACCTTCTGTCCGAAACCGATGACACGGACCGCATTTGAATATCCTGCCGTTTAACACTACAGTCTAGGTACAGCCGTGCAGTTTTGGGGTAGAATTCGGCTTCCCGCCTTCCCCGTAAATGACGATGGAATTCGATCCGGACAAGTTTAGGGAGGAGTGTGCTGTTTTTGGTGTCTTCGGACATCCAGAAGCCTCCACACTCACACAGCTTGGTCTTTTTGCGCTCCAGCACCGAGGACAAGAGGCCTGCGGGATCGTCTCGTCAGATGGTACCGACCTAAATCAGATCCGAAGACTTGGTCTTGTCGCGGACAACTTTCCCAAGGAGACTCTGGATAGACTGCCCGGCAGATCCGCCATCGGGCACACGCGGTACTCAACGGCAGGAAAGACCTCGGTTCGCGAAGCTCAGCCCTTTAGCGTGACGTGCCAGCACGGACAGATCGCGGTTTGCCATAACGGCAATCTGCCCGATGCCGCCGCTCGTCGTAAGGAGCTTGAGAGAAAAGGCGCGATATTCTCTTCGACTTCCGATACGGAAACGATCCTCCATTCGATAGCGAGATGTGAAGCTAGGGATGCGGTGGAGGCCATCGGCAAGGTTCTGAGTGATACCGAAGGAGCTTTCTCGCTTCTATTCCTTACTCCAGACGCCCTGATCGCCGTTCGAGACCCGAGGGGATTCAGGCCGCTTGTGCTTGGGCGAGCAGGAGAAGCCTGGGCGGTTGGGTCGGAGACCTGTGCATTTGATCTGATAGACGCCGAATACGAAAGGGAGATCGCAGCAGGCGAGATGCTCGTGATCACTAAAGACGGCCTCAAGTCAATGTTCCCGTTCGAAGATAAGCCCGGCTCTGTGTGTACTTTCGAACACGTCTATTTCTCGCGACCCGATTCAATAATTTTCGGTCGCTCCGTCAATCAGTCGAGGCATCTTCTCGGAAGACATCTTGCGATCGAGCATCCCGCAGATGCAGACATAGTTGTTCCAGTGCCTGACTCCGGAGTAGCGGCCGCGATCGGGTATTCGGCAGAAGCAAACCTGAGTTTCAGGCAAGGGATCATCAGAAATCATTACATCGGACGCACGTTTATCGAACCGACCCAGAGCATCAGGTCTTTTGGCGTTCGTCTTAAACTCAATCCGATCAAAGACTTGATCGAAGGCCAGAGAGTCGTCCTTGTCGACGATTCGATCGTCCGGGGAACGACCTCCAAGAAGATCGTCGCACTTGTCCGCGAGGCGGGCGCGACCGAGGTTCATATGCGAATCTCATGTCCGCCGACCATTTCGCCCTGTTACTACGGAGTCAACACACCGAAAAAGGCTGAGCTCATCGCGGCCCGGATGTCTGTAGAAGAAGTACGAGAACACATCGGCGCGGATTCGCTTGGGTATCTTTCAATGGAAGGAATGATGAAGGCGATCGGGATCGACCGCGGCTCGGCCTGCGCCGCCTGCTGGGACGGGAAGTATCCGACGAAGATAAATGGCGGGGGTCGGTAGCCCGCGTGCAAGCAAGGGTGAAACTCGTTTCGTGAACGGCGAGTTGAGAATTGTGAATTGTAAATGGTGAATAGTTAAGCGGGAATAATGAATCGAAAATCGGGAATGTTGATTCGTTAGTCTTGAAACCCAAAGTCAGAAGCATCTAGACGATACTTCCGAACTCATTTACCAATGAGATTGGCGATGCTGTTCGAAGAAGTTTAGTAGTTGCAGTCGGGGTCGCCGGTTTAATAAACTTTGAAAGAGAGTTTCTCCCGGAGTCAGGTACGCAACAAACGACTTGCCGTTCACGGTTTGTTATTCACGATTCACTATTAGCGGCGCCCCTTTTCGCCCTTGCTAACGCGCGGGCTACTGACACGATCGACGATTCACGATTTACGATTTACGATTCACGATTTACGATTCACGATTTACGATTCACGATTCACGATTCACGATTCACGATTCACGATTCACGATTCACGATTTACTAATCACTAAGCTATGCGATTAACACTTGCAGCGACATTCATTCTTTCGATGGCGGTCTTCATCGCTTGCCAAAGCACGGAGATTCCGGAAGCGACATCTGCGCCGCACGAATCAGCTCCGCTGATCGCAACGACACCGGTCGAAGAAAAAACGAACGTAGATGAGCACGGACACGAGGACAATGCTCCTCGTATCGAGCTTGCCAAGGCGAAAGAGCTCTTCGATAAGGGTGAGGCGTTTTTCATCGACACAAGGTCAGCGAACAACTTTGCTATCGAACACATCGAGGGTGCGGTCAACATTCCAGTTTCGGCGATTGAGGCAAGGGCTGAGGAGGTGCCCGAAGGCAAAACTGTAATTGCCTACTGCTCTTGAAAAGACGAACATACTAGTGCCCGTGTGGTACAGAAGCTGATCGAAAAAGGTTATAGGAAGGTTTTTGCTCTTAAGGGAGGCACCGCTGCCTGGAAGAAGGCCGGATATCCGATGGGATCAGGAGCCGCTGAGAAATAGAGCAGACCAGCCAAAAGAAGGCCGCGATGAGAGATCATCGGGGCCTTCTCTGTATGAAGACTATCGGACACAAATGAACACAGATAAAAGATGACGGTTTGTTTGGTCCGCCTTATCATTCTTCATCCGTGTTCATCTGGGTCTAATTTTCCGTCCCCGAACTCCCGGACCCTTCAAAATCATACGTCACGTTCAGATTCAGCGCCTTGTCCTTTACTTCCGCGCGGACATCTGTGATCTTCGCCGTTAGATTCCCGCCTGAAGCCTCAATAGGAAGATCGACGGCGACCTGTTTGCCCTCTATCAATGTTATCGGGTTCACTCGCTGGTTCAGCGCTCCCTGAACGAACTGGGCAATCAGCCCGCTTGCAAGAGGGGTCATTCCGTCAAGATTGACGGTTTGAACATTGATCTTCCCGTAGACATTTCCTGTTTCAGAGTCAAAATTGAGATTCAGGTCGGATTTACTCCATCCGGAGAACGAATAGCAACTCCCGAGCACGTTCGCGCTGCCCTTGAAAGCCATTGGCGCTGTCAATTTTCCTTCTTCCAGCGTGACGCCGGTCTTCACTCCGCTACCTTCAGGAAGCAAGGTGATGTTGTCCTCGCAATTCTGGCCGTTCTGCGAGGAAATCAACTCTCCACTGATCGGTCTCGGCACTTCCAGAGAGGATCGCAAAGGGAATTTCGGCGCCTGCATCTCCTCGAAGATGGTCGACAGCACGACGTTGAAGAATTCCTCTCTTAAGACGATCGTCGCCGTGCCTGCCTTGGGACCATCAGCATCGGGGGCCTGTACGGGTTCGCCGGGCACCTCACCGGCACTTGGCACTCCTACAAAGAAATAGAACGTGAGCGCCCCACCGATGAGCGCCCCAAGAATGGCTCCGATCAAGAATTTTCCCATTTGTTTTCTCCCGGCCGAAGCATATCAGTCGGCACCCTCTAAACAACAGGCGGAGCGATCACCGCTCCGCCAAAAGTCAAAGTAAGTGCTGACTATCGATCGGTGTTCGAGTTTCCTGAAGGCGTCGGCGTCGGATTTTGTGCCGACTGCATCAGCTGTCCAACGATCGCCTGCGCAGCAACAAGAAATGTCTGGACCTGCGCCCGGACTTCCTCAGGGGTCACTTCGTCATAGCCCTCCGGTTTCTTGAACATCGCATCGTCGACCTCGGTCTTCAGGTCTTTGATCTCGGTAACGGTCATTATCTTCGAAACGCCGCCGACGTTGCCACCTTTCGATTCCATTTCGATGACCGATCTGAGGGGCAGATTCGTCTCCTTGTCTACAAGTACGAACGATGCGGTTTCTACCTCACCCGCACTCGAGTTCGTTTCTGCCTCGCTTTCGAACGTATAACGCACGACATCCCGGCCATTGAACTTCTCCTCGCCGGCTCGTTTTACGCCTTCTAGCGCCTTCACCTGGCTCACGATCTGGTCCGGCATCAGGAGTTTGCGGACCTCAAATCCGAGTGCCTGTTCGTCCAGCTTTGCAAATTGTTTACGCGCGGGAGCAATGACGTATTGGTCGGCTCCGACTGTAAGATAGATGAGCTTCTCGCCGTTGGGCATCGAAAGCTCCATTCGCCTGTTCTCGCCGTCCCTGGCTACTTTAGCCTGCAAGGTGGGCATCTTCTGTGTCGTTTCTCCGGAAGTCTGGATACCGATCGTTACTACGCCTTCGTACTCGTCAGGCTCATTTGCCTCGATCATCGAACTCGTCGAATTCGTGTCCGAGTTCGACTCTCCTTCGTTCGAATTGATGTTCGAGTTGGTGTTGTCCGCGTTTGCGTTCACGTTGACATTCGTGTTCGCAGGGCATCCCGCACCGAGTGCAACCAGTGCCGCTAAACCCGCAATGATAAGTGTCTTTGTTGTGAAAAAGCTTCTCATATCAAAAAATCCTCCTGCTCTAAGAGCAAGAGGATAACTCAAAACCCCGAGCGGGCTCTGTAAGGTAGACGTCAAACTACATGTGTCGTGTGCCAGGGAGCAAGTTTCAAGGTGCGGGTATCGGCCACAGTCTGTGCCGAAAGCTCGATTCTCAGGAAATGAGTCCCGACCATCGACCTTACTCGGCTGACACTGAATCTTTGATACCTGATCCTTGATACGTGATCATTGATCAGAGTCTGACGATCCTTGCCTTGCTGCCGTTTCGAGTATCTTCATCCAACGCGTTCCGTGTGTCGATGATCAGCGAAGAAAGCGCTGTAACTTTCTTGTAATCAATGTTTGTGTGATCCGTACAGATCACGACACAGTCAGATCGCGAGATCAATTCATCTGTGAGCTCTTCGTTAGCAAGTGGTTCACCATCGCCGATCGTATATGCGTGGTCAAAGGTAACTTCTGCCACATACGGATCGTGGTAGACGACTTCTGCTCCTTTCGCCCTGAACAGATCGATCACCGAAAGCGCCGGAGATTCGCGCACGTCATCGATATTCTTCTTGTAAGCAACACCCAAAACCAGAACCTTAGACCCGTTGACCGCCTTTTTGTCCTCATTAAGCGCGTCGACCGCCAGTTCGATCACGTATTCCGGCATGTTTGAGTTCACCTCCTCCGCCAGTGAGATGAATCGCGAATCAAATCCGTGTTGACGCGCCTTCCACGAAAGGTAGTGCGGGTCGAGCGGAATGCAGTGCCCGCCCAGCCCCGGGCCCGGATAAAATGCCATAAAACCGAAGGGTTTCGTGTCTGCCGCTTTGACAACCTCCCATGTGTCTATCCCGAGGGTCTTGCAAAGCTTAGCCATTTCATTTGCCATGCCAATGTTGATAGCGCGGAAAGTATTCTCCCAAAGTTTGCAGGCTTCCGCTACGCGGGCCGAACTTACAGGATGGACGGTCTCGACGATCTGGGAATACAGCAGTGTGGCCATTTCGGTCGAATCGTCAGACACGCCGCCCACGACCTTGGGAATATTGTGGGTTTGGAACTGCGGATTACCCGGATCGACACGCTCAGGCGAAAACGCCAGGAAGAAGTCCTTGTCCAGCTTGAAGCCTGCTTTCTCGAACATCGGAAGCAGGACCTCATCGGTAGTGCCCGGATAAGTGGTTGATTCGAGGACGATCAGTTGTCCGGAGCGCATGTTTTTGCAAATCTCGCGACCGGCGCTGAGGATGTATGACATGTCCGGGTCCTTTGTTTTCCTAAGAGGCGTAGGGACGCAGATGATTATCACATCACATTCTGAGATCCGACCGAAATCAGTTGTAGCTGAAAGCTTCCCGGTCTCTACGCATTCCGAGATCGATTCGGAAGGTACATCTACGATATAAGACTCGCCGGAGTTGATCGCGTCAGCCTTCTTCTCGTCGACCTCAAAGCCGGTGCTTCTGAAGCCCTCGGACGCAAACTCGACGACAAGCGGGAGTCCGACGTATCCGAGACCGATAACGCCGATGCGCGCAGTCCTGTCCTTGATCAGTTCTTGTAATTCGTTCTTGATCATCTTTCTGCTTTTAATATCCTGTGATAGTTATTGGAAAATATAGGCTTAACAGACGTGCAATTCCAGGCAAAGTCCGAGAGTAAGTTAACCGGTTGGGGCAGTCAAGAAGGAGCGAAGCGGCGTTCCGGGTTGTGTTACAATCCGTCTTGCCGTCGGTTCTTCAGAGGCATTCCTTCCGTCCTAGAGTTTTCCTGCAAGTCCCTTACAAAATGGCGCTAAACATCAGGTCCGAGAACAAAGTAGTCAAAGCGATCGCAGAAGGCACTGCTCCGCGACCAGCCCAGCTGGCGGCCGCGAAAGGCATCCTTCCTCTCCCGCAGGCGGATCTGCTCGAGGCCCTCGCCGTTCTTGCACGCTGTGAAGATGACGAGATCGCAAAAACAGCGAAAGAAACACTTTTGGCACAAGAGGAAGGGAAGCTTCTGGACGTAGTCGCCTCACCTGAGGCCCCGCCGCTTGTCCTCGACCACTACGCGATAAACGCGGGATCTTCACACGCCGTCTACGAAGCCGTGGTTTCGAATCCGGCAACCCCTCATTCTTCTCTGGTCGGACTAGCAAAGACCTCGCGCAATCCGGAGCTACTCGAACTTCTCGCACTCAATCAGCAGTTGTTGATCAAGTCTCCCGAGATCATCGACGCGATCCTTCAAAATCCGAACAAGAGCGCCGAGGCAGAACGAAGGGCCAGGGAGACGAAACGGGAGTTCTTCGAAAAAGAAAGAGGAGCAGAGCAGATAGCGCGCGAGCTTCGTGCCCAGGGAAAGGAAGCGGCTGCGGAATTTATTGAATCTGCAGAGTTTACCGAGAATCTGGCCGAAGGCCCGGACGCGGCGGAAGTTTCAGTCGAAGACGCGCTTCTTCTGGCGGAACTTATCGAAGTGCCGGATGCAGAGGTCGACGACAGCTGGCTATCGCTTGAATATGTCGAGGAGATCTATGAAGAGACCGAGGCCGAACGACAGGCGGTCGTCGACAAGATCGTCGGCGAATTCAGGTCCGAGGCGGAAGACGAACTCACGGCCGAGCGAATCTCGATGATCAGCCGTGTGATGAAGATGAACATGCGCGATCGAATGAAGCTGGCTATGAAGGGCAACCGCGAGGCGCGCACGGTTCTTATCCGCGACCCGAACAAGATTATTTCGACTGCCGTGATTCAGAATCCGAAGATCACAGAGCAGGAGGTCGAGCAGATCGCGAATATGCGTACGATAAGCGGTGATGTTTTGAGGTCGATCGCCACTAATCTCAAGTGGGCCAGGAATTACAAGATCGTTTTGAATATCTGCCTTAATCCGAGGAGTCCGCTTGCAAACGTAATGAGCTTCCTGCCGCGTCTGCAGATGAAGGACCTGAAAGCCATCCCTAACAACAAGAACGTGCCAGAGGCTGTCCGCAAGAACGCTCTCAGGATCGTGAACGCTCGCGCGGGACGTTAGTTGACAACGGTTTACCCCGACCGCGCAGAATAATAGAATCAAGCCTTGCCCGAAAGGCAGGGCTTTTTTGATGGCCGGATTCTTTTCAAAACTGAAGACAACGCTCGAAATGATCAAGTTCGAGCACACGCTGTTCGCGCTGCCGTTCGCGTTCCTCGGCGCCATCCTTGCCGCGAACGGACTACCTTCCTGGTGGCAGATCCTGTGGATCACTGTCGCAATGGTCGGCGCGAGAAGTGCGGCGATGAGCTTCAACCGGATCGCTGACAAAGATATCGACGCCGAGAATCCCCGGACCGCGAACCGAGAGCTTCCTACGGGGAAACTCACCGTCGGTTTTGCGTGGGCATTTATGCTCGCATCCTGCGCCTTGTTTCTTCTCGCCGCCGCGATGCTCAACCGCCTCACGCTATACCTTTCGCCCGTCGCTTTGGCCAGTGTTCTCGGTTATTCGTACGCCAAGAGATTTACATCGTTTTCGCACCTGATCCTCGGATGGGCACTTGCTATCTCGCCGACCGGCGCGTGGATAGCTGTCCGCGGAGCGATCGATTCCTACATACCTCTTCTGCTTTCGCTGCTTGTGCTCTTGTGGACAGCGGGATTCGACGTACTTTATTCGTGTCAGGATTTCGAATACGACAGGGAAAAGGGACTAAAGTCGATCCCTTCCCGGTTTGGCATAAGAGGCGCGCTATGGATCGCGCGATTTCTACATCTTCTCGCGTTTGTCACGCTGCTCGCGTTGTATCTGGTCACTGATCTCGGAACGCTGGCAGCGATCGGTGTCGGAGCGACTGGCGCATTGCTTGTTTATCAGCACACACTGATAAAACCGAATGACCTGTCGCGAATGAACGCCGCTTTCTTCACGGCAAATGCGTTCGTCAGCGTGATCCTGTTCCTGACCTTCGGCGCGGCTGTGTTTTTGCAGTGAGCGGTGAGCGGAAGAAACGCGAGCGTCCCGCGAGCAACAAAGTCCTTGGCGCTTGAATAACGACGGAATCCCCGTCGTTTAGATACTGACTTGTACTGTAAGCTGCCTGCGCGAAGTTTGGGTCAAAAGGACTTACGTTTTTTATGACACCAAACGCGATGTGAAGCAGTTTTCTCTCAACGGCGTTCACGATAAGCGTTCGTTTCGCCCCGGAGTAAGTAGCGTTATTTGAAAAGGCCGTAAGAGAAACAAACTGAAATTGCTCCGTACTCCAATCACTGCGATTGCAAATGGACTTAAGATTCCTCGGAAATGGATCCAACCATCAAGGGAGTTTGCTAGGAAATATTCGGGAAGATAGCGGAGAAAAAGGGGGAGGATTAACATACTCTTTCTTCATTGCCATGTGAGGCGCAATATCCAAATACTCGTGTGACTTTCCTCCCATAACTAACGCATCAGCGAAGTTGTAAGAGCCTCTCAGAACATGGTCGAAAACGATGCAATTCGTTACTGAAAACCACTTACCATCTTTCAAATACCCCTCTGGAAAGATCGCAGGTAGGTGAGATAACTTTCGAGGATTAGAAAGGATTAGCTCACTCGATCCACCTGTACCGTCCGGAGCAAGAAGCTTGAACACGTGGTCGGCCTGGCGCCACTTTACTGCCGCGAGTGTCTCTTGCTTTGATGGGTGGCCATCGCCTTCATGGTAGACAGCCGAAGTCGCAACAAGCGAGAACCAAAAATTGCCGGAACGGTCCTTGTATACATTTGTTCCTCCCGCCATTGCGAACTTGTTAAGTATCCCTGGTTTCGGAAGTCTAAGGTTAGTGATATGGGAATCTTTGATGTTAATAGGAGCCAACTCCGTGGGCGTTTCGTTAAAGAAGTTTCTTACACGATTTGCCCATTGGGGGATGCCAATTTTTACATCGTCTGTACCGAATACCGTCGCCCAGCCGTGTGGGAGCATTTTGACCGCCTTCTTAATCTCTTCGGCGCTCCTGCCAGCCCATTTCGAATAGTCCCTTAGATCTGATACCCCTAAGTATTCCATTGAAGCCCCCAAGGCTTAGTTCCGTCGGACCGAGTTCTACGGATAGGCGGAAGGAGAACAAGTCAGAGGTCACGCTTATAAATCAGCTCGATGATCTGGTAACATCTGTCTCTAATCGGAAATCACACAGACCCCATAAGCAATCCGTTTTCCTATGCTTAGCTGAGGAGTAAACGCTGTAAGGATCCCAGACGCCAACAGGAATGGCCGGAATCTGCTTAGTTCTAGCACTCCCGAAGATACCTGGGCCCCAAGAGGTGAACCGTGTCCCCAGGATGTCCAAAGTTCCGAAATGTTGGAAACTGTGTGAATCTGCCCTTTACCATCCATTGTCAGGCTTAAATTTAGAGTACTTGCCACGACGGAAAAGTGCCCCAAATCGATTCCATCACCTTCGTTGTAATCGTCCCACAAGAAAGGAATTACGAAGTAGCCTTCACCGTTTGTGTAAGCAAGTCCTAGATTCTGCTCAAGCGTAGGAAGTTTCGAGTTATAGACTTCAACAAGACTGCCGACGTGCCCGACGCGAATACCGTTGAACCTCACGACAGAAGGAAAAAACGCACATTTTCCTAGAATGAATCCTTTTTGTAATGCCATCAGACGCTTGTTTGCTGACTACTCCTTCCAGTTGTGTCGGTTGGTTGCTTCACGATTCAACCCTCAGACCAAAAAATGCTTGTTAGAATTCCGGTCGGTGTCGCCTAAAGCCGTAATGGTGTGTACTTAGATTCTCCAAATTCTTCCCAACCTTGGACTACACCGTAGGCCTCCGATTCGAATTCCATACCCCTTTCGACACCATAGGCATAGTGGTAGTCATTGCTTCCTGCAGGCTGAGGCATCTTCGTTCCCGGAGCGTGGTTTCCGAAGTGAACCAACTCATGCATCACCATCTTCTCGAAGAGCAACGGAACCTTCGGATTTCCATGGTGTTTTTCGACGATCTCACAAACCCAAGTGTCTATCTCAATAAGCCCCAGGTGCGGCAAGAAATGTGCAACTGCTCCACTATGTCGGCCAGTCTTTGGCTGAAGAGACCGCACCTTGATTCTAGGGCCAGTTGGTTTCCACCATGCTAAAACGTCCTTTCCATCTTTTGCTTTTAAGCCGCTCCACTTGAGAAAACTTATGAAGACCTTCGGCTTTAAATAAGGAAGATTCGGTAACCTCCATTTAAGTAGATGGCGACACCTGCTGTACCTGTCGAGGGTAATGTCCAGCTGCATTTCGGCCTGAAACTCCCTGATGAATCGAGAAGAACCTAATCCGAATCCTTGTGGACTGATCAAATTCAAGGATCACGCAGTGAATGTCTTGTCGAGTGATCAGTTTGTTAGCCTACGTATGGGGCTAGAATCGTAAGTTCTTGCAACCTTAACTTTCCGTCAATGAGAAATTACAATGGGAGAACTTTAACTGTCTTTAGCAATTGCTTAGCTTCTTCTTAGAAAGTTCCCAACGGCTCTATGTCATTAGAAAGAAAAGGGTTCAAGTTCGGAGACTGTTTCCTGGACACGGTTCGGGGACAACTTTTTAGAGAGAACACGCCCTTGCGGCTAACCCCAAAACTCTACGAAACACTCTGCGTATTTCTTGAGTCCGGTGGGCGACTTATAGAGAAGGATGAATTGCTTGAACATGTCTGGCCTGAAACGCACGTCGAAGAGAGCAGCCTGACATTCACGATCAGTAAACTAAGAAAAATACTCGGAGATGACCCGAAGGAGCCCAGGTTTATTGAAACAGTACCCGGGATTGGCTACAGATTTGTGGCCAGGATTGAGCTGGTCTCCGGTTCCAAGGATGCGGAAGCTCCACCAGGAGACCCAACAGCCGAGTCTCCATCCAAGAACTCCTTACGAAGAAGGAGTGCAAAGACGGCGACAATTGCTCTGTCTTCGATGCTTCTCGTCGTGTCTGTCATCGCGATCGGCATGTATGCCATGGCAGATCCAACGGACACAGATTCGCTAGCAGCCACCGAACCGATCTCTACGGCCCTCGTGAAAGTGAAAGGCCGGTCCCTTACGGCAACACTGTCTCCAGACGGGAGGCAACTGGCCTACACGGAAGAGAACGCGGGAAAAGTCGGAATATGGCTTCAGGACATTGATACGACCGAACGTAGAGAGTTGTTATCTCCGGGCGATTACCTTTATTTCCGGCTTAGGTTTAGTCCGGATTCGAGGCGATTGTATTTTGTCCGAAGGCCGCGAGCAGGGACACTCAAGGCCGACATTTATTTCATTCCAACTACCGGCGGGGTACCGACTAGAGTTGCGGAGAACACCGAAGGAGCGATTGATGCCTCACCAGATGGACGCCTGGTTGCTTATTCGAGATACGAGGATGGCGTCGGAAGCACTCTTTACGTAGCCAACTCGGATGGAACTAATGAAAGGCCGCTGACCTTTAAGGAATTGAGATCCGACATCAGGGGCATTAGCTTCTCTCCAGACAGTCAGAAACTCGCGTTCGCTGTTGGGCAGGCAGACGACGGGACTTCAAACTTCTCAATCCGGGCAATTGACCTCAGTACCGGCAAGGAATCAGAATTGTCATCCAGTCGCTTTTACGCGGTTCAGTCGGTCGTTTGGGGATCTGAAGAGAGGGGACTGCTTTTCACCGCAAGTTCGGCTTACGGAAAGCCGCGACGTATCTGGCAATTGGACACGGGAAGTGGCACAGTTCGTCCAGTTTCTGATCGATATACGAAATTCACACAGCTGAGCTCTGACTTATCGGGCCATAAGTTGATTGCCACCCGGCAATACAATGATTTCAAGCTAGTCACATCGTCGTTCGCATCGTCGAACCATACGAAAGTCCTGACAATGGCTGCTACGGCGGATTATTCGATAGAGAACGAGATAGTTTATTCGACCGATGAAGGGGAGATCTGGAGGATTGCTCCGGACTCTGCCGCAAAAGAACCGATCACTTCTTCCGACAGCGTAGATTTCGCACCCCTTGTTTCTCCAGACAGAAGAAGAATTTTCTACATGTCGAATAACAGCGGTGCCAGCAGGGTCTGGCGAATGAACGCGGATGGCTCGGACAAGAAACAGATCTCTCGCTTACACGGGGGCATTCCGAAATACGTTTCGAAGGATGGAAGATTTCTCTACTTTGAGGCAAACAGTACGGATACCATCTGGAAGGTTCCAACAGACGGTTCGTATCAAGAAGAAGAAGTATGGAATGAAAAAGTGTCCAACTCGAGATTCTCAAGTGATGAATCAAAAGTTGCCTATCTAAAGTACGACAAGGCTGGTGAAAGAAGGGTACGAGTTCTGGTAGCGGACTTTTCAAAAAAGAGAGTCTTGCGCGAGATAGGTCTGCCGGCCGATGCGGGTCAGCCGATAATGCTCGAATGGCGCAAGGACGCCCGCAATATCTCCCTCTTGGCCAGAAACCACCAGGGGCTGGGACTCTGGGAACATGACCTGGAGACAAACGAGACAAAGTTCGTCAGAAAAGTCGGTTTCGAAGTCATTCGTGACTTTTCGATCTCTCCAGATGGTAACAACTACGTGATGATCCTTGGTGAGTGGATTCGAGAAACTGTACTGATGGATTACCCCCGGCTATCGAACTGATCCCTGCGGGTTCACGACCCTTTTTCTGTTCGAAGCTTTCTTAACGCTGGCGTTTTAGCGGTGAGACGTCTTGAGCGGCGCATTGCCCTGCTCCGTAACTGGCCAGCTACCAGGTGTTCGTGAGTCTTTGTGTACCTTTGTGGTTCGGTCTACGATTATCCACGAAGATGCACATAAAAACGCGAAGCAGCCACTTCTCATTTCGCAAACTTTCCTTTCTCAATTTTCAATTCCCCAGCGACCGAGTTACAGACAAAGCCCAGTAAACAAAAGGACTTCCTTTTGATAGAATTTCGGTACAGCCATTGCCACACTCTTAGTGAAATGAACTTTTTCATCGACGAAAAACTCGGCGAGATCGCGAACAAGATCAAGACGGGAGATAGGCTTACGTTCGAAGAGGGACTCGCTCTGTATGAGACCGAGGACCTGCACGGGCTTGGCCGGCTTGCCGACAGCGTCCGGCGCGAAAGACACGGGAAAGCGACCTTCTACAACGTCAACCGCCACTTCAATCACACGAACATATGCGTTGCGGACTGCAAGTTCTGCGGCTTCTATCGAAGAGGACGTGACGAAGATGCCTATACACATTCGGTCGAAGACGCCGTGAGGCTCGCCGGCGAGGCTGTTGCTGAGGGCGCGACCGAGCTACACATCGTCGGCGGCCTCAACACCAAGCTTCCGTTCGAGTACTACACCGATCTCTTTTCTTCGCTCAAGAAGGCATATCCGGACCTTCATCTTAAAGCGTTGACTATGGTCGAGCTCGACTTCTTCGCACGCTTCTACAAGATGTCGGATGAAGATGTGATCGAGAAGCTCGCTGAAGCCGGAATGGACAGTTGCCCGGGTGGCGGAGCCGAGATATTTTCCGAGCCGACAAGATCGAGGATTTGCGATCACAAGTGCGACGGCGACCGTTGGCTCGAGCTTGCTGGGAAAGTACACAAGGCTGGTTTGAAGACGAATGCGACGATGCTTTACGGCCACATTGAATCGATCGAGGACCGTGTAGATCATCTCGTACAGCTTCGCAATCAACAGGACAGGACGGGCGGATTTCAATGCTTTATCCCGCTAGCGTTCTATCCTCCCGGAACAGCGCTCTCAAACTTGCCGGGTCCAGATGGGATCGATTCCCTTCGAACGATCGCTGTCTCCAGGCTGATGCTCGACAACTTCGATCACATAAAGGCTTACTGGGTGATGCTTGGCAAGAACCTTGCTCAGGCCGCTCTCCATTTCGGGGCCAATGATCTTGACGGGACTATTACTGACGGAGGCGAACTTACTGAAAGCTACTCCGTCGAGTTCGGCGAGGTAAAGATGTCAAAGGACGAACTTATAGCCCTGATAGAAAATGCAGGCTTTGAAGCCGTCGAACGGGACACGGTCTACAATCGTGTTGAGCGCGCTGCAGTTTGATAATCGCAGCCCGTCCGGCCTGGCGATCGAATAAAAGTGAGAGACGAAAAAGCCGCACTTGGCAAGATCCTTCAGAGTGCCCACGCGGGCGAGCTGGCTGCTGCGTATGCATACAGGGGCCACTGGAGATCGGTCTCTGATCTCCAGGAGCGTGAACGGATCAAGCAGATCGAAAAAGAAGAGTGGGATCATCGGTCCCGCGTCCGGCACTGGATGCAGCAGCTCGAGACGAAGCCTAGCAGAACGCGGGAGTTCTTGTTTGCAAGCATCGGCCGTGTTCTTGGTGTTCTTTGTTTTGTATCCGGCCGGTTCTTCCCGATGTACTTCGCTGGCCGACTGGAGAGTCAGAACACCGCTGAATACAAAGAAGCAGCGGAACTCGCATCTTCGCTTGGCATGGATGCATGCGAGTCCGACATGCTCCATATGTCGGAGAAAGAAAAAGAACACGAGGAGTACTTTCACGGTGTCGTAAGGGACCACTGGTTCTTGCCGACTGCGCGCCGGATATTCCGATGGGGCTGAGAGAGAACCTCCATTCCTGACCGTCGCCCTTTTCGACTCGTAGGGCATTCCTGTTCGCGGTTTCAACCTTTTAGAACGAATTGCCAAAACAGAGAAGCAGATTCAGGCTGAAGTTGGAAGCGGCCGTGGTACGGTTCGTATTCGCGGTCCTGGGCGTCTTCCCTCTCAATGCGTCGATGGCGATCGGCAGATGGTTCGGGCGTGCAGTCAGCCGTCTGATCCCACGGCTTAGGAAGACTGCTGCAAGAAACCTGGAGATCGCATACCCGGACAAGACAGAGGCGGAAAAGCGAACGATCATATCCGGTGTTTACGGTTCACTGGGACGACAATTGGGCTTTATCGCCCATTTCAAGCACTTTGAACCAGAGGACCTTAAGGACCTCGTGGAAGTCCGCGGGGCGGAGGAAAACGCATTCCCTGCCTATGATCCGGAAAAGGGCGTGCTTTTCATAACGGGGCATTTCGGAAGTTGGGAAGTTTTCAGCCTTTTGCCTCCTTCATTCGGCTACAAACTCAACATACTTGTCAGGCGCATCGATAACCCGCTGGTGGAAGAGTTCGTAGACTCGATCCGGACGCGGTTTGGAGCCGTGACGATCGGAAAACGCGAAGCCGGCAGGAATCTTTTCACCATCCTTCAGAACGGCGGGCTTCTAGGAATCCTCGCCGACCTCAACGCCCAGCATAAGGACGGCGTGTTTGTCGACTTCTTTGGAGTTTCCGCCTGCACTACTGCGAGCATCGCCAAGATCGCCTTGCGGACCGGTGCGGCAGTGCTCCCGGCATTTGCTGTCTGGGAGGAGGACAAGGGCAGGTACGTCGTGTACATCGAGCCCAAGATCGAGATCGAGCCGAGCGGAAGCAACCAGGAGGATATTCATCAGCTCACGCAAAGGATCACGGAGGTGGTCGAAAAATACGTAAGGAAGTATCCCGATCAATGGCTGTGGATACACAAGCGCTGGAATACGCGGCCGAAAGGGGAAGAAAGTCTATATTGAATCTGTGGGAGCCCGTTAGTCCAGAAATCGTGCCCGAGCCGACCACCGGTGATAGAGCTCTTCCAGGAACGCTTCGTAGTGAAAATCGTCTTTCTCATACACGGGGCGGATCTTGAACATTATCGGAAGTGCTACCCGCCAGGCCATCCATAGCCTCTGCCTTTCGGAAAGATCGAAGCGCCTGCGAAGATACATCTCCACGACCTCCATCTCTTCGGTGGTCAACTCGCTCAAATCGGCCTCGAACGGCCTCGGATTGAAGACCCTGCGCATTGCAGTATCCGTGATGCGGCTCGAAGAGAATGTCTCTTCGAAAGTTGGCGCTTCATCGCTGCGTTCGCGGATCACAACCGTCCCGGCAAAGAGATCGCCGACTCTCTGATCACGCCCGCTGATGAACACGGTGATAAGCCCGATCGAGTACATCGGAAGCGCGACGACCGGCATCGCGTCAAAGATCCTCAGCAGATTTCGGGCGAACGATTCCCAAAGCGTTATAGGCCTTCCATCATCGCGTATGACCCTCAGCTTCATGAGCTTCTTTCCGGGGGTCTGGCCCGACCAAAGCCACTCGAAGAATACAAAATATCCCGAGAACACCATTGAGAGCAGAAGCAAGAGAATGGCGATCGACCATTTCGGAAGCTCGGACAGGTAGTAGCCGGCGTAGTACTCGTTTCCGACAAGACCTGTGAGAGAGTAGATGGCGTACCCGACCGTGAACAAGACGAAGTACTGGATCGCGTGGTCGATCGCGACTGCCAAGAATCTGTTGCCGATCGAGGCAAGCGCGAACGAAAGCGGGACCCGCTCCGGGGTCTCGATGATCAAGGACTCTTCTGTTTCGATTAAAGACTGCACTTGCTAAAGGGCCGGCGCTTTTAGATTAGCACAGGATCGAGACATCGCTATCTGCACCTCCGCTTCCTCGCACGGGGTCTGCTTTCAAGCCGCGAGATTGCGTCAGGTGAAACAATTGGACTCGCGGAAAATATCTGATACTTTCAAGATATCAGAAAATATTCACGATCTTGTATTGAGGTTTTTTATATGAGAAGTATGATCCGGAGCTCTTTCAAAGCAGCTGCGACCGCTATGGCGATCGCGGCGTTGTCGTTCACGACTTTTGCGCAATTGGACGGAATTGCGAAGGGTCGCGCAAAAGACATGCTAGATGCTGTCGCGAAAGAGGTCAAAAAGAAATATTACGATGAAAATCTGAAGGGCATAGACCTGGACGCAAGGGTCAAGGCTGCAAAAGAGCGTATCAACGATGCGCAATCGCTTGCCCAGGCATTCGGGATCATCGGACAGGTCTTTCTTGATTTTGACGATTCCCACACAATATTCTTTCCGCCCGCCCGCGCGATCAAGTTCGAGTACGGATGGCAAGTGGAAATGATTGGCGACAAGTGTGTATTGACAGCGGTCAGACCGGGGAGTGACGCGGCGAAGAAAGGGCTGAAGACCGGGGACGAGGTATTGTCGATCAACGGCTTCAAGCCAAACAGGAACGAGCTCTGGAAGATGGTGTATTTTTACTACAACATCAGTCCGAGAGCGGAGATGTCTTTGGTCGTCAAATCCCCTTCGGGCGAGACCAGGCAAGTGGTGTCCAAGACCAAGACAGAGAAGCTGACGAGATTCATAAACCTTGGAAATTCGATCGACTGGAACGAGTACTATCGGACGATCTCCGACGAAAGCAGGGTTTATGAGCATCGTTGGGTGTCAAACAGCGGACTCGTGATCTGGAAGATGCCGACTTTTTCCTTCGATCCCAACAAGGTTAATGATTATTTTGATTCCCACGTAAAAGGGAATCACTCGCTGATCCTTGACCTGCGCGGAAATGGCGGCGGATATGTCGTGACGATGGAAAAGATGGTCGCCAACTTGTTCGAAAGCGATTTGAAGATCGCCGACCTAAAGAGGAGAGAAGATTCGGATGATGATGACGATGTGATGGAATCCGAATCGAGGGGTTCTGATGCCTACACCGGAAAACTCGTGATCCTGATCGACAGCGGATCTGGTTCCGCCTCCGAGATCCTCGCCAGGTTTGTTCAATTGAAGAAACGGGGAACGATCATCGGAGACACTTCAGCAGGGGCGGTAATGCAGGCGATTCCTACAAGCTTTACGATGGGCGTCAACACCGTTATTGCTTACGGGGCTAGGATCACCAACGCGGATGTCATCCTTGAGGACGGCAAGAGTCTTGAAAAAGTGGGAGTAACCCCTGATATCGTAGTGATACCAGAGCCCGCTGACCTTGCTTACGAACGGGATCCTGTACTTTCACGAGCGGCAAAGGAGCTTGGGTTTGAAATCACTCCGGAGCAGGCCGGAGGGTTCTTTCCCGTGGTTTGGAACGATGGCAAAAAAGGAAATGTAACTTACAAGGCTCAGTGATCAGCTGCCTTTGATCTGCAGAAACTTTCGCTTGCCAACCTGAATTACGATCTCCGAACCGCCCGTCACCTTGACGTCAACGCCGGCGTGCTCGACCTTCTCCCCGTCGATCCTGACGCCGCCTTGTTTGATAAGGCGCTTTGCTTCGCCTTTGGATTCTACTAGATCGGTTTCGACAAGCAGGTCCGCGATCTTGCGCTCGCCGGCCGGGATCTTTTTTTCCTCGATCTCGTCCGGCAGGTTGCCCTCCGAGAACTGACTGATGAAATTCTGCTCGGCCGCTTCAGCATCCGAACGTGAATGAAAATCGCGGATGATATGCTTTGCGAGCTCGATCTTGGCGTCCCTCGGGTTGGTCGCCCCAGATTCACATCTTGATCGCAGTTCATCGATATCCGCCTGCTGGACGTCGGTCAGAAGCTCGAAATACTTCCACATCAGATCGTCCGAGATCGACATCACCTTTCCGAACATCTCGTCAGCCGGTTCTTCGATACCTATGTAATTCCCCAGGCTCTTGGACATCTTCTCGACGCCGTCAGTACCCTCCAGCAGCGGTGTCGTTATAACGACTTGGGGATCCTGGTCGTACTCTCGCTGGAGGCTTCTTCCAACAAGAAGGTTGAACTTCTGGTCGGTGCCCCCGAGCTCGATGTCGGCTTCCAAAGCAACAGAATCATAGCCTTGCACTAGAGGATACAGCAGTTCGTGAAGCGCGATCGGCTTCTCTTCCGAAAGCCTCTTGTCAAAATCGTCGCGTTCCAGGATCTGTTTGACGGTGACGTGCGAACACAGGCGAACGAAATCAGAGGCTTCAAACCTGCCCATCCACTCCGAGTTAAAACGAATCTCCGTCTTTTCGGGATCGAGAAGCTTAAAGATCTGTTTCTTATAGGTTTCGGCGTTCGCCTCTACCTCTTCCATTGTAAGAGGAGGGCGAGTTGCAGACTTTCCTGAAGGATCGCCGATCATCCCGGTGAAGGAACCGATCAGGAAAATTGCGGTGTGTCCCAGGTCCTGGAAAGCCTTGAGCTTTCTGATCACGACCGTGTGCCCCAGGTGTATGTCGGGTGCTGTCGGGTCTGCACCGAGCTTTACACGGAGCGGCCTGCCTGACCTTTCACTCTCCATGAGCTTTGCCTTGAGGTCTTCCTCGCGGATAAAATCAATCGTTCCTTTTGAAAGGAATTCCAGCTGTTCGTCAATGTTCATAAGGGATTACCGCCGAAACAACGCGAAGTAGTATGACAAAGATTGGTGAAACAACAAAAGAGACGCGCGAAGAACTCGCGGACTCGTCACTTGCTTTCATAGGGTGCGGCGTGATGGCCGAGTCGATCATCGCCGGGCTTCTCAAGAACGAGCTTGTCCCGGCGGATAAAATCGTCGCCAGCCATCCGCGTGAAGAAAGGCGTCGGCAACTAGGTGAGAAGTACGGGATAGACGTTTTCAGCAACAACGCCGAAGCTGTAAAGGCAGCTTCCGGGTCTGAACATCCGATAGTCATCTTGTGTGTCAAACCGCAAAGAGCCGACAAGGTGATGAAAGACATCTCGAACGCGATCGACAACCAGCTTGTACTCTCGATCGTTGCCGGATGCCGGATCGACACTATCTCAAGTGCCCTTGGAACAGACCGGGTGGGAAGGACAATGCCGAATACCCCTTCTCAGATCGGCCACGGAATCACCGCGTGGACAGCTACTGAAGCTGTAACTGAGAGCGACCGTTCCCGGATCAGTTCTCTCCTTTCAGCGCTAGGAAGAGAGATGTATGTCGAGAACGAGCATATGATCGATATGGCGACGTCGTTGAGCGCGACGGGCCCGACCTATATTTTTCTTGTGATGGAAGCTCTCACGGACGCGGGCGTGCACCTTGGGTTTTCGAGGGATATGTCCAAAGAGCTTGTCCAGGAAACTATGCTTGGCGCGGTGCTTTTCGCAATGGAATCGGATCTTCATCCGGCCGAATTGCGAAACATGGTCACTTCCCCGGGCGGCACAAGTGCCGATGCGATCTACCAGATGGAAAAAGGCGGACTGAGAACCGTGCTTTCGAAAGCCGTCTTCGCAGCCTATCAGAAGGCGGTCGAGTTGGGGGAGGAAAAGGACTGAGGACTGAGTACTGAGTACTGAGTACTGAGTACTGAGTACTGAGTACTGAGTACTGAGGAGGTTACTGGACCTTGTCTAAATGTCAAAACCTTCTCTCAGTCCTCAGTCCTTTCATCTCAGTCCTTCTTTCGTCCTCAGTCCTTCTTTCGTCCTCAGTCCTTTCATCTCAGTCCTTCCTTAGCACGAACCTCCAAACCATCCTTTCGCGTTTTTCTTCGAAGACGTACTCCGAATCGGTTACGCGCCAAAAACCCTTGAATTCCCAACGGTTAACGCCAAGCTTGCAAAACAGCGGCACTGCTCTGGCCGAATGCACTGCGGCGATCATTGCCTGGTTCCTTACGTCCTTCTTCTGGTTTCCGCGCCTTCCGGAGCCTGTGTAAAAGATCGTATCCGGCGAGTCGCCTTCAAAATCGGGATAGCACGGCGTCAGCCTGCCAAAGTCGGTCAGCAAAGAGATCAGTTCGCCATTTGTTTGATAGATTCCGTTCCTGGTCCTGTGAGTCTCAGAAACTTCGGACCAGGTAAGTATCGTACCTTCATCTTCGGCGCGTAATTCGGTCATGGTGCTGATGCTAACAGAGTGAGCGGTGAGCAGTGAGCAGTGAGCGGTTAGCAGTTAGCGGTGAGCTGTAAGAGGTGAGCGGTTAGCAGTTAGTGGTGAGCAGGAGTAACAAGCGGTGATCTGTTTAGCCCACCTATTCATGGGTGGGAAACCAGAATGTACGAGTGCAATTTTTGAACCGTATAGGACGGCGCCTTGCTGATCGGGCTGAGCCGCGAATCGATTCTGCCACCGAAAGAAAAGGCCGCCCGGGATGGCGGCCTTGATTATAAAGCTGGAAGCAGAGTCTACGGCAGGTATGAGCCCGGAGCAGGTACGTCGCTCGAGATTCCGAAACTGATCGCATCGACCGAGCCGTTTCCGCTCTTCCGCCGGAACCATACTCCGTTCTCAGGTCTGTAAACAGCGATATCGGTAACTCCGTCGCCGTCGAAATCACCGGGTGTCGGTATGTCCTGCAGAACTCCAAAGCTTGCGGCGAAGAAGCCGTCGTCCGTACTGCGAAGCACAAACCACGTACCCGTCGTGGGTCTGTAGACCGCGACATCGGTCTTGCCGTCTCCGTCGAAATCGCCTCTCACCGGTTTATCGCCAGCTTGGCCGAATTGTCTCGCGGAAAAAGCACCCTCGCTTGTCCACAGGTACCAGACCGCGCTTGAGGCCCTCCAGACATTCAGATCAGCCTTGCCGTCGCCGTTGTAGTCGCCGGGAAGGGGAATATCGCCGTTGACGCCAAACTGAATTGCGCGCACGCCTCCGTCCGAACTTCGGTATATGTACCAGACTCCGGTGCTCGGGCGAAAGACCGCCGCGTCCGTTTTGCCGTCACCGTCATAGTCGGCGGGAACCGGAATATCGGTCGATACGCCGAACTGAAATCCCGAAAAGGTGCCGTCGGAACTTCGGTACGTGAACCAGGTTCCGTTCCTGTAGACCGCCGGATCGGTCATCCCGTCGCCGTCGTAGTCTGAAGCGATTGGTCTGTCACCGTTTTGTCCGAATGGAACAACTCCGAGACTGCTGTCGCCGCTCCTGAATACGTACCAGACCCCGTTTCCGGGTCTCCACACGGCGATATCGGATTTCGCATCGCCGTCAAAATCGTATTCCGCCGCCGAATCGTTCTCGGGAGGTGCCAGACAGCCGCCGTGTGTAGACACGTGTGTCCCCATCTCGGACCGTGAGAACTCGCAGAAGGTCATCGGTGTGCTTCCGGAAAGCACGGGATTCATAAGTGTGTTTCCACAGCCCTGCGGCGTATCCGCATGGTTCGCCGCGAGGTTGTGTCCAAGTTCGTGAGCCGGAACGAGATATTTGCCCGGGGCCCACGTGATGCGGCCGCTGAAACCGTAGGCGGACAGAGGGCTTCTGCAGATGGTGCCAAGGAACGCCTGACCCATCGAAAGCACTGCCGGCTTTGAGGAAAACAGGTGTGCGGCGTCCCGCGGAAAGGTCTCCGCCGGGAAATTTGCGTTCCAGTGAGCCTTGAAAGACTGGAGCAGACTTGTTCCATTCGTACCGTTGTAGCCGTCCGATACGGACCAGGTGTGCTGGAAAACCACCGAGATCGAAAGGTCCATCTCTTGCTGGAAAGTTCCCTCGACCATGTTCAATATGCTCAGAATCTCAGAGTTCGCCTGCGACGGCCCGCCGAGATCGTTCACGAACTCGAGGTCTGCATCTGTCGCTATCTCGAGAACACCCGGGCCATCGAGAAATCCACTCCTCTGCCCGAAAGCCAGCTCTTTTCCCTTCTCTAGCCTTTCTTCGAACTCCGACAGGCACGAGAATCCGTGATCGTCCAGATGGTCACCGGACCTATAGACCACGTGGTCTTGATGGTCGGCCTTTTCAGAGTATCTTTGCGCGGGCTCGATCAGGAACCGCTCGCCGCCTACCCAGATGTAGCCTTCGGCCTGATCGTCTTTGACAGTCAAACGCACCTCCGAGGACGGATCGCTTGCGACCTTTCCCACGAAAGTAGTTGAAGGTGCGCGTTCCAAGGTCTTGCGGCCCTCGACATCTGTGTTGATCGCTCGAAACCGTCTTGATCGCAGATCACGCGGGTAGAGCACAAGATCGAAGTCCCTATCGGACGCTTCGAACCGCAACCGGCCTTCCTGTAAAAGACTGTCGGCCTGAAGCTCTGCGAGACTGAATTTGCTGAATGACCTGTCGAGATCTCTTTCAACCTCGGACTTCTGTCCATATGCCGCAACCGAGAGTGCGAAGAGGAGCACAAGGAGGGTGGAGGCGGTTCGAAGACCGTAAATTCTATTGACCATTTTAAACTCCGGAATGATAGATATATTCTTGGCAGTCCACGGACACTGAGGGAGCGCCCGCTGTTGTAAATAAATGTTTAACAGTGTTGTTTTTCCAATATGAAACCTGCGTTTCCGCAAGTAATTCCGGATTGAAATGCTGATCAAAATTGCGAGAAATATTTGGCGGGTCTTGCCATATCGGGCGAGGCTATTCGTGATCAGGTCGTGGCAGCACAAATTCACCGTTTCGGTCGTTGCGCTGGTTACCGATCCTGAAGGCAGGGTCCTGGTGCTGGACCATTACTTGCGACCGGGTTCTTCGTGGGGTCTTCCGGGTGGTTTTATCGATCCCGATGAGCCCGCTGAGGAAGCTGTCAGGCGTGAGCTGATTGAAGAGACGGGACTTGAGATAACGAACGTGCGACTGATCGAGGTCCGAACGATACGGCAGCATATCGAGGTCCTTTTCCGCGCGGAAGCTGAGGGGGAACCCGTGCTGAAAAGCAACGAGATCAGGGATGCGGGGTGGTTTGAGGCCGCTTCGCTGCCGCAGGACATGTACGACCACCAGAGAGAAACCATCCGACAGCAGTTGAAGAGGAATTAGATCAGTTTCTCGAATTCAGGCTTCTGTGAAGCTCTCTGCGCTCAATGAGAAGGTCGAGGAACAGATCCCTCCTGCGAAAGAAAAGGAGCACCGCACGAAACCAGCCCCGTAGATCAGTAACTGCCTCTAGTGAACGCATAGCCGCATAACCGCCGATCGCAGTCGCCGGGAGCGCGGCGATTCCCAAGGTCAATCCGAAGTAGAATCCCACCGTTACCGACACGATCAACCACGTAAGCGGCATCAGCACGATCCCGCTTATGATCTTGACCGTGGAGACAATGTCGTCTGCTCCGTGCCGGGTGAATCGACGTGCCAGAAATGCCCCGATCTGATAGGCCGGCAAGTGTATCAGAAATCCGGGAACGGAAAGCGGCAGCACAAGGATCAAAGCTACGATCCTGAGCACAAAATGCTGAAAGACATACCAGAAGGGGTGTTTTGAAAGTGAAAGATTTTCAGGTTCAAGCCCCAGTTGCCTGAGCTTCTTCTTGTAATCAGATACGCGGGAGGTTATCTCTGATGACTCAGGCGTTTCAGAACGATTTGATCCGGGATCCCCTAGATATCTCCTTACGAATTCAAACCGCGCCGCAAGCGGCTCTTCAAGATCAAGAGTCTCCGTGACCGAAAGGAACAGATTCGCGGCTTCATTCGCGGATTCGATCTCGGCTGCGGATTCTGAATTGACGGTCACCTGCTTGAGGGCCTCGCTTATACGCTCCGTAAGTTTGCGCACCTCGTCCCGGGAAGGATCGCCATCTTCAAATATCTCGACCGGCTCAACCTCGATGGGCTTCCCGAACAATAAGAGGGCCTCTGACCTGAACCGCGTCTTGTTCGTGTAGAAAAGACCGACAGGAACGATGCGCAGCTCGATCTTGTTCTTGAAGCCCGAGATCGCGCCAAGGGCTATTCGTGCGGCGCCGGTCTTTATCGGAAGCAGCTTTGGAGAGTTATGAGAGACGCCCTCGGGGAACAAAGCGATCGCACCGCCCCGCTTTAGCAATTCATGCGAGGCATGAAATGTTGTCTGATTCCGCGAAACGTCGGCATCATCAATGCGTCTGAAAACAGGAAGGGCTTCGACGATCCGAAGTATCGTCCTTAGGACCGGAATTCGAAAAAGAGTGGATTTCGCAAGGAACGAGACTTTTCGCGGGAGAGCTACGAAGACAAGGCCCGGATCGATCAGCCCGTTCGGGTGATTCATCACAAAGATAAGGGGACCAGCATAAGGAACGTTCGAGGCGTTGAGCGTCTCGATGCGGCGGAAGAATAACCTTAGCGAGATGCTGATCAGCGAATGTACAAGCCGCCGGACGAATGTGCCCCGGCGGTTGAAGACCATGTCGTCGAGTCTAAGCTCTTTGGTCTCCTGTGATGACATTGAAACGGATCACTCGAGCTAGCCGGAGCAGAAATCAGATCTCGTGACGGTTCGAAAGCGCCTTGTCCATGGTGACCTCATCGACATACTCCAGGTCGGACCCTACGGGCATTCCCATCGCGATCCGCGTCACACGAACACCGAGTGGTTTTACAAGCCTGGCAATATAGTTAGCCGTCGCCTCGCCTTCGGTCGTTGGGTTGGTGGCGATGATGATCTCACTGACCGCCTCCACTTCCTCTTCTTCGTCGGTCGAAAGCCTTGGAAAGAGATTCGATAACATCAGTTCATCGGGACCGATCCCGCGGATCGGAGAGAGCGAGCCGTGCAGGATGTGGTAGAGGCCCTTGTATGACCGCGTTTTCTCGATCGCCACAAGGTTGTAAGGTTCTTCGACGATGCAGATCACACTACGATCGCGCGACGCACTGCTGCAGTACTGGCAAGGATCAACATCGGTGAGATTGTTGCAGGTCGAGCAAAAGACGATCTTTTCCTTTACCTGCCGAAGTGCATCGACAAAGTCTTCCACTTTCTCTTCCGGCTGACGAAGGATGTGGAAAGCTAGGCGCTGTGCGTTCTTTTGACCGATACCGGGCAGACGTTTGAATTCGTCGATCAGTCTGGCAACCGGTTCTGAGTAGTCAAGCATTATTCGTGAGCAGCGAGCAGCAAGCAGTAAGCGGTGTGTTCATAAGTACGAGAAGCTTCAGCTTGTCGCAAAACGCTGAAAAGATATCGGGGCAACAGATTCTCGTTTGGCGACGAATCGTTGAGCAGCAACTTTAGGCACTACACTCCATTACCCGGCAGTCTTTAGCGACAAGAGCTCGTCGCACAAATCACTAACCGCTCACCGCCTACTGCCCCCCAAGCTGTATTAGAATCCCATACCCGGAGGAAGCATTCCGCCGAGCTTCCCTTTCAGGGACTCCTCTACTTTTCTGCGCGCCTCGTTCAATGCAGCTACCGTAAGGTCCTGGATCATTTCCGTGTCTCCGTCCTTGACCAGATCAGGAGAGATCACCAGTTCGAGAACTTCAAAGTCGCCACGCATCTTTACAGCAACAGCGCCGCCGCCGGCCGAAGCCTCGACCTTCATCTCCTTCATCTCGCGGCCCATCTGCTCCTGCATTTCCTTGGCCTGCTGCATCATCGAATTGAGGTCAAATCCACCTGGCATCTTCATATTTTACTGCTTGTATCTCCTCTTTTTTCGTTTCGACAATCGTAGCTTCCGCAGGGTCTAAATGCAATCGGGGCTCCTGACAAGCCGATTGCCGGCTCAAAAAAGAAAAACCGCGGAGCGGGCGAGAACCCTCTCCGCGGCGGACACGTTTTATCAAAGGTTTTCAGGCGGCGGCCTTCATCCTGTTAAGAAGCCTAATGTCCCGCTCGGTATCCACATCCAGTGCGGCTTCGGGAGCGTTGATCAGCGTGACAAGCGAATCGCGGTACTTTTCTATCAAAAACTTGGCTCCGGTATCTCCCTCGAGAGCCAGGAGTTCGCCGAACATTTCATATCCGAACAGAGCCGGAACTCCCGCCGTCCCATTGTATTTACAAGCCACGATCGGCATCCCCGTCTGTTTGTATGTATCAGCAAGCCTGGTTATCGTCTGAAGGTCAACCCTTGGCTGGTCGCACAACATTATGATGAGAGCTTCGAGATCCGGATGGCTCTTCCTCAAAGCACCTACTCCTTTGACGATCGACGTGCTGATTCCCTTGCGCCAATCTGTGTTCTCGACACGCTCGACAGCAAAGTCGTTCAACTCCCGCCCGATCTTTTCGGCGGATGCTCCCAATACGACGACCGTGGGAAACTCCGTTGTCAGGGCTGTCACCGCAACGTGTCTTATCAACGAAGTCCCTTCGTAAGATATCAGTTGCTTGGGACTGCCCAGTCTCCTGGAGCCTCCCGCCGCCAGCAAAATAATGCCCAGCTTTTGACAATTCATCTTCTTTATCGCGTAACGCAGGAAAACACCGAATTCACTCTTGATTTCAGAAACTCGCCGGGATTCTCACCTATCGTAGATCGAACCTTCCCTTTCTCTTAAGAACCCGCCCGATCGTCCGGCAAATACAGACTGGATCTCGGCGATGATCGAAACCGCGATCGTTTCCGGCTCAGCAGCGCCTGTGTCCAGTCCGACCGGCGCATGGATCCTCTCGAGCCCTGACCCGGTAGCATCTGCGATACTTGAGAGCAATTCGGCGGTGCGGACTTTTGGACCCAGCATACCTATGTAGGCGACGTCAGATTCAAGCAGCGCCTTCGCGTAAGCCTTGTCATTCTCAAAGTTATGCGACATCACCACAGCTGCGCTCTTAGGTCCGACACCGATCTTTCCGAGCGCCTTGTCGGGTCTGCCGACGATGACATCAGCGACGGATGGAAATCTGTTCTCGTCAGCGTAAACAGGCCGATGGTCGTAGACTGAAACGCGCCAGCCGATCCTAACCGCTATATCAGCTAGCGGAATCGCGTCGGCGCCCGCTCCAAAGATCACCAGATGCAGAGGCGGTTCAGAACTCTCGACAAAGTATTCGGCACCCTCCGCTTCAACGATCTCAGCCGGGCGCCTCGCACCGCCAGCGGACGACATTTCCCGGATCAGTTCTGAAACCTCCCGCGGAACCGTCCCCTGATCGACCGATCCGTCCGGACCGAGGAACGACCTTTCGATCGTGGTCTGGTCGTGACCGTCGTCCAGCTTTGTGACCACGAAACCGGACGTTCCAAGTTCGATGCTCCCCGCGAAGGCATTCAGATAATCGGACGATTTGTCCACTCTTTCGAGAAGTATTCGGACGATGCCCTTGCATCCCATGTTCAGGCTGAAAACGGATGAATCGTCCTTCGTCGTGTCGTAAAAAAAAAGTTCGGGAGATCCCGATATAATGACCCTCGACGCTCTTTCCAGCACATCCGCTTCGATACAGCCACCCGAAACGGTACCGACAAAACTGCCGTCAGAGAAGACGAGCATCTTTGAGCCCGGCAGCCTGTAGCTTGATCCCTGAACGTCCACGACGGTGGCCAGCGCTGCCGGTCCGGACCTTTTTCGGATCGCCGCAACGATCTCCCTCAATTCCTTCATATTGCGACGTGACGCCTAGAGCAATTTGTCCGGAGTGATGGGAAGATCCCTGACCCTCTTGCCGGTGGCGTGAAAAACGGCATTGGCGATCGCGGCCGGGATTCCGACAAGGCAAAGTTCGCCCATTCCCTTGATCCCGAGCTCGTTCACTATTTCGTCCTTCTCTTCGACAAACTCCGTTTCTATGAAATGGACGTCTGCGTTGACCGGAACGTGATAGTCAGCAAGGTTGGTCGTCATCATCTTGCCGTACCGGTGGTCGATCTCGGTCGCTTCGTGCAACGCCATACCGATTCCCCAAACGACGCCTCCCATCTCCTGGGAATGAGAGGTCAACGGATTGATTATCCGTCCGCAGGCGGTAGCTTCGACCACTTTCGTAACCTTCACGATTCCAAGCCGTTCTTCGACCTTAACCTCCACAAACTGCGCACCGTGCGCCATCGTCGTGTAATTCTGACGTTCAGGCGAAGGTGAGGATTGATAATCGACCTCGACGTACGCCATTTGCGCTTCTTTAAGAACGTCAACGATACGGATCCCTTTCGATGGATCGTTTTTCAGACGGAGGTTTCCGTCGGCCAGCTCGGTCTCTTCGAACTTTGCTCCAAAAAGCGGCGATCCGTCTTTCTTGTCCACGAAGCTCAGAAGCTTCTTCCGCACCTCGCCGGCGGCACCGTAAACTGCCGAACCAACGGACGCGGTGGTCAGCGAACCGCCCTGCGATGGCGCGCGCGGAAGGTCGGTGTCACCGAGCTTGAAAGTGATCTTTTCCGGTGCGATACCCAGTACTTCAGCGGCGATAATCGTGATGACCGTGTAAGTCCCTGGTCCGATGTCGGTCGTGCCGCTTCCTACAAGAACGGTTCCGTCATTGTTCAGACGTATGTTCACGCCGGCAGGAGCTTGAAACGCTCCCCAGGTACCTGTCGCCGTCCCCCAGCCGACCAGCCAGTTGCCGTCGCGCATCGACCGCGGTTCCATCTTCCGTCTTTCCCAGCCAAACTTCTTTGCGCCTCGCGTGAAGCAGGTCTTCAGTTCCTTGCTCGAGAAAGGCTTGCCGGAATCAGGGTCCTTTTCCGCGTAGTTGATCAGCCTCAGTTCGACCGGGTCTATATCGAGCTTGTATGCCAGTTCGTCGATCGCCGACTCTATCGCAAATGCGCCGCTGACCGCGCCCGGAGCACGCATCCAGGTCGGTGTCGGAAGGTCCGACTTTAGAAGATAGTAAGGAGAATCGTAGTTCGGACACTGGTAAAGGGTACGTCCAAAACGCGTAGTGCCCTCGGTGAAATCCTCGTATGACGAGGTGTTCGTAGCCGCTTCGTGGATTATCGAACGAAGTTTTCCGTCCGATCCAGCGCCGATCGAAACCTTTTGAGCCGTATAGGGCCGATAGCCGTGGCCTGTGAACATTTGCCGTCGCGTGTAGTTCACCTTCACAGGCCGGCCCACTTCTTTTGCCGCCAAAGCCGTGATGAACGGGTAATAGTTGACGTTTAGAGAGGCCCCGAAGGCACCGCCCACAAACAGCGAGATAACATTTACGTTCTCAGCGGCAATTCCGAAGCTCCTTGCGAGATGCCCGCGAACGCCGTAAACCCCCTGCGACTTGTCGAAGATAGTGAGTTTGTCGCCCTCCCAGAATGCAGTCGCAGCGTGGGGCTCCATCGGGTTGTGGTGCTCGATCGGGATCGAATATTCTGCCTCGATCTTGACCGGCGCCGCCTCGAATTCTTCAGCCGGTTTGCCTCGGGCGGGCGATGATCGGGTCTGCGTCCTTCCCAGGTTGTCGAAATCGGTAGCCGATTGCTCACGGTCGTACTCGACCGAAACGAGATTGGCCGCGTAGCGTGCCTGTTCGAACGTGTCCGCGATCACGAGCGCGATCGGCTGGCCGCAGAATACGATCTTGTCGTTCTGGAGCGCCCGGAACTGACGGCTTTGCTCCTCCACTTTGAGCGAGTTCCGGTGGGTCAGGATCTTCAGTACACCCGGCAGTTTCTCCGCCTTCGAAACATCGATGGACTTTATCGTCCCTTTCGCTATCTCGCTCTGGACGATGTAACCGTACGCGGGATTGTTGACCTTGTATTCAGAGGCATACCTGGCCTTTCCCGTCACCTTCGCGACGCCGTCGACGCGACTCATCTCCTTACCTATGTATCTCATTTCAGGTTTCATTGATCAGGTGTCATGGATCGGTTGTAACAATTTTCGGGGGCGCCTTTAACCAGGTGTCGAAGTACCGCAATTTCAGGGACACATGATCCTTGATACTTGAAACCTGTGGGCAGTTCATCGAACTGCTTTCTGGAGCGCCCTGACGATCGCCCTCTTCGCGAGCTCGACCTTGTATTCATTGTGGCCGAGAGGCTTGGCGCCCTCGAGCTCCAACGCAGCCGCCTTCTCGAAGTTCTCAGCAACAGCTTCATTCCCTTTAAGAAAAGACTCGGCTTTGCTCGCCCTCCAGGGTTTGTGAGCGACTCCCCCCAACGCAATTCGGACGGCATTGATCTTCTTGCCGTCCAGTTCCGCCGCCGCGGCGACCGAAACGAGTGCGAAGGCATAGCTCGCGCGGTCGCGAACCTTGAGGTAGTAGGAATTCCTTGCAAATCGGTTCTTCGGTATCGAGATCGCGGTTATCAGCTCGCCGTGCTTCAAAGTGTTGTCGCGGGTCGGATCGTCAGCCGGAAGCCTGTGAAAATCGGCGAACCCAATTTCCCGGGCCTTCCCTTCCTTACCATCCGGCCCCTCAACTCTTACGACTGCATCGAGCGCCGCAAGTGCAACGCACATGTCCGAAGGATGGACCGCAACACACTCGTCGCTCCATCCGAAAATGGCATGCATCCGGTTCAGGCCTTCCTTCGCCGCACATCCGCTTCCCTTTTCCCGCTTGTTACAGGGCATCGACGTATCATAGAAATAAACGCATCGGGTCCTCTGCATAAGGTTGCCGCCGTTCGTTGCCATGTTCCTGATCTGCGGCGAAGCACCAGCGAATATCGCCTGGCTAAGGAGAGGAAGGTTCATCTTTACAAGCGGATGGTTGGCAGTTTCCGTGTTCTTCGCCATCGCGCCGATAATTATCGAATCACCTTCGGACCTGATCTGGCGTAGATCGATGCGGCTGACATCCACCAGCTCGGTCGGGCGCTCGACGTCTTCCTTCATAAGGTCGACAAGGTTCGTTCCGCCGGCGATGAACTTTGCCGAGTCGTTCTTAGAGACAGCGTTTACAGCGTCTCTGACGTTCGAAGCGGAATTGAATTTAAACGGTCTCATCGGCCACCTCCTTGTCTGCGCCGGCTTTCTCGTCGGGGCGGTGGAATTTCCAGGTAGCTGCGGTTTCCTCTCCTTTGTGCACCTCCTTCACCGCTTTCAGGATGTTCGGATATGCGCCGCAGCGGCATATATTTCCAGACATCCGCTCGCGAATATCGTCGTCGGAGAGTTTCGTATTGCTTCCTCCTTCGACGGCCGTCACATAGCTTGCGTCGCCGCGCGCCGCCTCGTCGATGAGCGCGACCGCGGAACAGATCTGGCCCGGAGTACAGTAGCCGCATTGGAATGCGTCATATTTGATGAACGCCGACTGCATCGGGTGAAGCTCCTCGCCTTTCGCCAGACCCTCGATCGTCGTTACCTCCTTTCCTTCGCAGGTTGCTGCGAGCGTGAGGCACGAAAGAACGCGTTGACCGTCGGCTATCACCGTGCACGCTCCGCATTGACCGTGGTCGCAACCTTTTTTTGATCCTGTCAGGTCAAGCTTTTCGCGGAGGGTGTCCAAGAGCGTCATCCGCGAATCGACCTCGACCGTCTTCTTTTCGCCGTTCACCTTGAAAACGACTTTGACGGCATTCTCCAAAGAGATCGGATCTGCTGCCGCCTCGGAGTAAGTGCCTCCCGCGGCAAGGGCCTGGCGCTGAGCGATTACCTGCATCGCGAAGATGCTGAAACCGGCAACCCCCACCTGCCCGAGGAATCGGCGCCTTGACTCGCCTGTGATCCCGAGCTCGTCGAGCAGCCGCTCTTCATCTTCGGAGAGCTCTTCAGCTTCCCGTAGATCTTCGAATTGGTCTGGCATTCGGTACCTCCCGAAATGAAGTAGAAAATGAAAACCGTCTTGAAAAGCGCTTCCGAATGGCGGCGCAGATTGTGTGAATGTATGCACTATATCCTTTGGCCCTCCGCGACTCAATATTTAGGCCGGAGATCGTCCTCTCAATGGTTTCCGTTCGGGGTGTTAGAATTGTCGATCAACGGATGAAGAAGTACGTCATAAAGAGAGACCGGAGCAGTCTTCCAGAGAAGCTCACGCGATACAGGAACGAGCTGAACGAGGAGCAGTTCCGGGTTGTCACATCAAAGCCCGGCGCGTCACTCGTGATCGCCGGAGCCGGATCCGGGAAAACCCGGACAATAACTTATAGGGTGGCATTCCTGCTCGAACAGGGAGTATCTCCCGACCGGATCCTGCTCGCGACTTTCACGAATCGGGCCGCAAGGGAAATGCTCGGGCGTGTCGAGGCTCTGACTGGAACGCAGAACGTTCACAGGGTTTGGGGCGGCACGTTCCACAGGGTCGCCAATCTGATCCTCCGCCGGCACGCGGGTTCCATCGGATACGAGAGGAATTACTCGATCCTCGATTCGGAAGATGCAAGGTCTTATATCGACATCGCGATAGAGGAATCAGCGATCGACACGTCAAAGAAACGGTTTCCTAAATCGAAGGTGATCCAGGACATCATCTCTTATGCGAGCAACACGGACCGGCCGATCGAGGATGTCGTGATCGCAAAATATCCCTATTTCGAGATGCTTACACAGCAGATCAAACGCGTCGATTTCAACTACCACGAGAGGAAGCGAAGCAGAAACGCGATGGATTACGACGACCTTCTTCTGAACTGGAAGCGCCTGCTTGTCGAGAAGCCGGAGATCGGGGACCTTTACGCACAACAGTTCGAACACATCCTTGTCGACGAGTATCAGGACACCAACAAACTCCAGGCGGAGATAATCGACCTGCTTGCTGTAAAGCACACGAACGTGATGGTGGTCGGCGACGATGCTCAGAGCATCTTTGCCTGGCGCGGCGCTGAGTTCTCGAACATCTACGAGTTTGCAGAAAGGTATCCGGAAGCGGTGGAATACCGTCTCGAAAAGAATTATCGTTCGACGCCCGAGATCCTCTCTCTCGCCAACGTCTCGATTGCGAACAACAAAAAACAGTTTCCAAAGAACCTCGAGGCGATCAGAAAAGCGACGGAGTTCAAGCCGGCGCTCGTCCCTTGTTCGGATGTCGATCAGCAGTCGGCATTCATCGCTTCAAGAATTCTCGAGCTTCGCGACGAAGGCATTTCGCTCGAAGACCTGGCAGTCTTGTACCGGTCTCACTACCACGCACTAGAGCTTCAGCTTGAACTGACCAAACGCAACATCCCTTACCGCGTCCAATCGGGCGTAAGGTTCTTTGAACAAGCCCATCTGAAGGACGTCATCTCGTTCCTGAAGATAGTGGTCAATCCGCGCGACGAGATAGCCTGGAAACGTGTTTTGATGATGACCCCGGGGATCGGAAAGGTAACTGCGCACAAGATCTTTGAGGCCGTCGGATCCCGCGAAGAGCCGGTGGAGATGATCCGTTCGGAAGCACTCGTAGTCCGCAAGGAGGCTTCGGAATCTGCTCTGGACGCGTTTCCTTCGACAGTGAGACCAAGGAACCGGGCTGCCTGGGGCGATTTGATCTCCCTGTTAGAAGCATTGACCGAGGACCAGAACAGAAATCAACCCGGCAAGCAGATCGAACTGATCGTCGACCGTATGTACGAAGACCATCTGAAAGGTACGTACGAAAATGCCGAAGCACGGCTCGAGGACATAAAGCAGCTGGCTATCTACGCGGCAAAATACAACTCAACGGATGAATTTCTGTCGGAGCTGGCGCTTATTTCTACCGAGAGATTTGGCTCGCCGACGGGACTTGCTGCGGAAGATGTCGTTTCAGGCGGGGACGACGATGAGATTCTGACACTGTCGAGCATTCATCAGGCGAAGGGTCTCGAATGGAACGCGGTTTTCCTGATCTGGGCCGCCGAGGGTAAGTTTCCAAGCCCCAGGAGCCTGAACGAGATAGATTCGGAAGAGGAAGAACGAAGGCTCTGGTATGTCGCGCTGACGCGGGCGAAAGATGAACTCTATATCACCTATCCTTTGATGTCGTTCGACTACAATCACCAGACGGTTATCCAGAAGCCTTCGCGTTTCGTTCTCGAGGTTCCTCCCGCGATGTACGAGATCTGGGACCTTGAAGAGGAGACATCTCATTTCGACGACCCGGTCGAAGTGGAAGAGAAGTCTTATCTGAATTAACGGGAAATCTCACGGACCGCGGGCATCCCTGCCCGCGCGTATTCAAGTGCGGAAATAGCCAACGTTTCTGGGCAGTTTGTTCCAAGGCGTACTTCGGTGCAGCGCATCCGACTTTTGAGATGAAGGTAAACCGCAAAGGACGCGGAGGATTTCGCAAAGGGCACAAAGAGTTGTCTGTTTCATCGAGAACTTAGCGAGGAAGTTGGCGTACTTTGTGGAAATGAATCCTGAGACATTCGAGGTTTACTGAATGAACAGCCGCGCTGTGCGCCGTATTCGGAGGGCGAAGCCGGACACCCAACAACTAGATACTCAACCGGATTAGCCGCGTCACAACGCGGCTTGGGCAGCGCAAGCGCTGCTCTAAACTTGGAACTGGGGATCAAAGGCGGGCCCTCTATCACGAATCGATTTCTTCTCTCAGTACTCAGTCCTTTCATCTCAGTCCTCTATTTGCCCGCGGTCCCGCGCGGTCCCACCTAGCCCTCCGAGATCATCTCGGCCGCGAATTTTCCCGACAGCAGTACCAACGGCATTCCGCCGCCCGGGTGAGTGGAGCCGCCTGCAAAGTAGAGGCCTTTTATCTCGTTTGATCTGTTCGGGATCCTCATAAACGCCGAGAGAATCCCGTTTGAGGACATCCCGTAGATGGATCCGCGGTTCGCTCGATAGCGGGTCTCGAAGTCCTCTGGGGTGATCGCTTCCCTGTAAACGACCGAGCCACCAAGCCCTTCGAGCCCAAATCCCTCAAGCGCATCGATCACGCTATCGCCAAGCCCTTCCTTTTCACTTTCCCAGTCGACGACTCCTGTGTACGGCACGTTGAGCAGAATGAACAGGTTCTCGCAACCATCCGGCGCTTGTGTAGGGTCCGTTCGCGAAGTCGCACAGATGTAGATCGTTGGATCTTCTGGCACGGTGAGAGACCCGAAAATTGCCCTGAACTCTTCTCTGTAGTCGTCTGAAAAGAAGATGTTGTGGTGAGCAAGCTGGTCGAACTTTCGATCGGTTCCAAGCAGAAGAACGAATCCGCCGCACGAAGGCTCGATCGAATCCAGCCTTTTGTCGCTATACTTCCGGCGGTGTTCGGGCGGGACCAAACGTCGGTAGGTGTCGATCGCGTCCGCGTTTGCGACCACCGTGTCGCATTCGAAAAAATCGCTGCCGGCCCTGACACCTTTGACAGCGCCGCCTTCGATGACGATCTCCTCAACCGGTTCCGAATACCTGAATTCCGTCCCGTGCCGTCTGGCAAGCGCTTCGATCTCGGTTGGGATCCTGAAGATCCCGCCCTTTGGATACCACGCTCCGAGCCCGAACTCGGCGTACGGTATCAGTGCGAATGTCGCGGGCGACCGGTACGGAGACGATCCGTTGTAGGTCGCATAGCGGTCAAATAGCTGTCGGACCTTTTCGGAATCAAAGTATCGGCGGTTGTGAGAATCGAGGGTCTTGGTGGATGAGATCCTGAATAGATCGGGAATGTTCGAAGGCGTCAGCAGCTTGGAGAGGTCGTTGAGGGGCCGTGCAAGGAATGTTCTCTCTGCAATCTCATACTTTCTGCGTGAATCTTCGAGGTAGTCGCCCAGTTTTCCAGCATCTCCAGGAGCGAAAGCGGCGATTCCCGTCTGGGTTCGTTCCAGGTCGGTCGAAGCGTCCAGTCGAGTGCCGTCTTTCCAGAAGTATCTGCAGATCGGGTCGAGAGGAATTAGTTCGATCCGTTCTTCGAGATCATCGCCGCAGTATTCGAAAAGGTCCTCGAAGACGTGCTTCATCGTCACCAGTGAAGCACCCGTGTCGAACGAGTATCCCTCTGACTCGACGAGGTTTACCTTTCCGCCGGGCCGATCGTTCTTCTCGAACACGGTAACACTGTGACCGTCCCGGGCAAGCCGACAGGCGGCCGACAAACCGCCAAGTCCGGCACCTATGACCGCGATCTTCTTCACTTTTCGACTACCTGTTCGTAAAACTAAAGCCCTAGATCCTGTCCAAAAAACTTCGAATCCTGTTAAACGCCAATTCGATCTCTTCGTAAGACTTGCAGTATGCGATCCGCACGTGGTCACCGCCTCCGAGGCCAAAGCTGCTTCCAGGTACGACGGCTACTTGTTCTTCCATCAGGAGCCTGTGCGCGAACTCATCTCCGTTGAGTCCGGTCATTGCCACCGACGGAAACGCATAGAACGCTCCTTTCGGTTCAAAGCAATCGAGCCCCATCTCATTTAGTTCCGAAATCACCATCTTACGCCGTCGGTCGTATTCTTCGCGCATGCGGCCCACAAAGGGTTCTCCCTGCTCGATCGCTGCCAACGCGGCAAACTGCGAAATCGTCGGCGCGGACATTACAGCGTATTGGTGGACTTTCGAGAATGCCGCGAGGAGCTCCGGATTGGCACAGACATAACCGACTCTCCATCCGGTCATCGCGTAGTCTTTAGAAAATCCGCCCATCAGCACCGTCCTGTCTCTCATCCCGGGCAGGGCCGGAAAACACAGGTGCGGCTCGCTGTATACAAGGCGGTCATAGATCTCGTCGGAAATGACTACAAGCTCATTCTCTTCCGCCACCCGCGCGATCTCTAGCGCGTTTTGCCTGCTTAGGACCGCTCCAGTCGGATTGTTAGGAAAGCCTATGAAGATCGCCTTGGTGCGTTCAGTTATCGCCGCCTCGATGTCCTCTGCAAGAGGCTCGAAAGCATTCTCGGCGCGGGTCACTACCGGCACAGGATTGCCGCCAGCGAAGATGATCTCGGGTTCGTAGGCAACAAAACAGGGATGCGGAACGATGACCTCATCGCCTTCGTCGATCATCGCCGTAAAAACGCACTTGAATCCCTCGCTTACACCGACGGTGACAAGGATCTCTGAGTCGGGATCGTAGCTGACACCATATAGCTTCTCGAGATTCTCCGAGATCGCTTTCCGCAGCTCGAGAAGACCCGCATTCGCCGTGTAGCCGATCGCGCGATCGTAAACCGCATCGAATCCAGCCTTTGTGATCGGTGAGGGAGTTGGAAAATCGGGTTCACCGACGCCAAGCGATATCACGTCGGGCATCGAAGCCGCGATGCCGAAGAAACTGTGAAGACCGGACACGGGAACGCGCCTGATCCTGTCAGCGATAAAACCTTGGTAATTTGTCATATGAGTTTCAGCGGAGGGCAAAAGGAGGTTCCGCTTTCGGAATGCAGGAGAAATACTGCCCAGTTCTCTACAGTAGCAGAGTGGAAAGTCGAGAGGAAGCGAACGGAAGTGCTGAGTGCTGAGTGCTGAGTGCTGAGTGCTGAGTGCTGAGTGCTGAGTGCT